>Ga0182738_1000068_pt1 | contig 190395 bp, 186 predicted proteins | sample eDN5th30CBELigMG_FD_128876 | JGI IMG/M metagenome (GOLD analysis project Ga0182738, IMG submission 128876) | Enriched Miracle-Growth compost microbial communities from Emeryville, California, USA - eDNA 5th pass 30_C BE-Lig MG (version 2)... ...
CTGAAATGCCGCGGGTAGGCCCCAAATCCTGCGCGGGGCGGCAGACGCCGCTTCAAAAAACTAAATAAGCAGCGGCGCCTCCCGCCCCGCAGCCCTTCTTTGTCGCCCGGGCGACTCCCCTGCGGGGAGCCGGCCGCCCGGGCTGATTCGTTGCGCGCCTTCCGGCTTCGCTCTGTCATCCCGGAAGCCGTGAGCGCAGCGAGGGGCTATCCGGGATCCAGCGTGAGGTGCAGCGAAGCTTCGATGAGATGGATGGTGCTCTGTCCGCTGGGTCCCGGGTCGGCGCTCGGCTTCGCCTCGCTTGCCCGGGATGACAGTCCAACCAAGTTTCGCGCCTTCCGGCCGGCCGCGCGCGGCGGCCGGCTCCCCGCAGGGAAGTCGCCGCGCGCCAGTGGAGAGCAGTCGGAAGGCGCCGACAGCAAGCATGCGGTGAGAAACTGCATCTCGTTGTGGATACAGGCAGGCGGGGTCCATTTGCAGCGCGCCGTTTCGGCTAAGGTCAGTGAAGCGAATCTGCGTTGAACCCGCAGCCGCGCGGCCTGTGCCGCAAGCGCCCGTGTCGCGTTCCCGTCTCTCGTTTGAAGGCGCCCTGGAGAACGCACTCGGGAGGCTAGAAATGTTGAAACCCGTTGGTATCGCCCTCGTCGCAGCCCTCGCCGTACCCGCCTACGTCGGACCGGCGTCCGCCACCGACTACTGGGACTGGAACGTGGGCAGCGGCAGTCCCACGGCACGCGCCAAGAAGGCCCGTATCCGCCACGCCAAACGCCACAAGCAGGAAGATGCGACGCGCGTCATGGGCTACGTGAAGCGCGAGGAGCAGATGGCCGCCAAGCCGGAGGTGCAGTGCACGGAGAAGGTGCGCGGCCTCGGCACGCAGTGGATCGGCACCGAGGGCGCCATGGATGCCGCCAAGAAGGATTGGATGGAGCGCGTGCGCTACGACTACGGCGAGTCGTTCCTCGACATGTCGCACGCCAAGGACTTCGTATCGCGCTGCGGCCGTACCTCCATCGGCGAGACGATGGGACAGGTCATGTACCGCTGCGAGATCATCGCCCGTCCCTGCAAGGGGCTGATGAGCGAGAGCCAGGCGGCCGCGAAATAGAATTTGGCGCTGTTGCCGGATCGGATCGGGGCGGTGCGGGCAAAGCCTGCGCCGCCCTTCGCGCATTCTGCGCCATGAAACTTATGGCCGAAGTGAGCGTTAGCAAGCGGAATAGAACGGCCGACGCAGAAGGAGGCACCAATGTCCATTGAAGGTCCGCTGCAACAACCCCTGATGCGGGTGCGCCAGGGCCGCCTGATCGCGGGCGTGTGCGGCGGCATCGCCAAATGGCTCGACTGGGACCCGACGCTGGTGCGGCTCGGCTACGTTGTCCTGACGGTGCTGTCGGTCGGCTTTCCCGGCGTGCTGATCTACATCGTGCTGTGGATCCTGATGCCGCAGGAGCCCGTCTAGCCGCCGTAGCGGGCGATGAGGATCCCGGTGTCGCCGTAGGTGCGGTGGTCGATGCCGATGAATCCGGAAGGCAGGGCGACCGAAATCCCCGCGCGCTCCTCCAGCACGATAATCGCCTCCGGTACGAGCCAGCCACCTTCGGCCAGCGACGCCAGTGCCTTTTCGCCGAGCGCCCGTCCATAGGGCGGATCGAGGAAGGCGATGTCGAACGGCGCCATGGTGCCGACGGGGCCGAGGTCGGTAGCGTCGCGGCGAAAGATGCGCGAGACGCCGGTGAGGCCAAACGTCTCGATGTTGGTGCGAATGAGCGCGCGCGCTTCCGGATCGTTGTCGACGAAAAGGCAGAACCTGCCGCCGCGCGACAGCGCCTCGATGCCGAGCGCCCCGGTGCCGGCGAAAAGATCGATGACCCGTGCACCCTCGAGCGAGAAGCCGTCGACGCCGTGCGCAAGGATGTTGAACAGGCTTTCGCGCACGCGGTCGGCGGTGGGACGCACACCTTCGTGCTGCGGACCGGCGATGGGGCGCCCGCGCAGTGTACCGCCGACGATTCTCATTCGACCTCGCCCCGCTTGCCGCCGGAGCCCTTGCGTTTCCACCGCTGCTCCTCGTCGACCATGGTGGTGAGGTTGAGCTGCTCGGCGAGGCGCGGTCCCATTTGGTCGGCAAGCACGCGCCGCTTCACCTGGTCGACTTCGCCCGGCTTCATATCGAGGAGCTGGAACGGGCCGTACGAGACGCGGATCAGCCGGTTCACCTCGACGCCGAGATGGGAAAGGATGCGCCGCACCTCGCGATTCTTACCCTCGCGAAGTGCGAACGTCAGCCACACGTTCGCACCCTGGACGCTGTCGACCTTTGCCTCGACCGGCCCGTAGCGCACGCCGTCGATCTCGACGCCGTTCTGGAGCGCATCGAGCTGCTCCTGCGCTACGCGCCCGTGCGCACGCACGCGGTAGCGACGCAGCCAACCGGTCGTCGGCAGCTCCATATAGCGGGCAACCGCGCCGTCATTGGTCAGCAGCAAAAGGCCCTCGCTGTTGAAGTCGAGGCGGCCGACCGAGATGACTCGAGGCATGTCCTCGGGCAGCGACTGGAAGACGGTGGGGCGACCCTGCGGGTCGGCGTGCGTGGTGACGAGGCCGCGGGGCTTGTAATAGCGCCACAGCAGTGGGGGCTCGGCAGTCGGCAGCGGGCTGCCATCGACGAGCACCCGATCTTGCGGGCCGATCTCGAACGCCGGCGTCGTCAGCACCTTGCCGTTGACGTTGACGCGACCCTGCTCGATCCACCGCTCGGCTTCGCGACGGGAGCACAGGCCGGCCCGTGCCATCGCCTTGGCGATGCGCAGCGGCTCGTCCGGGCCGGCGGTGGGATTAGCCCGAGTCTGGGCTTTGTTCTGGGCCTTGGGCCCGCGGGAGCGGATGGGCGACTTCCCGATCTTGAACGTCGGCTTTCCACCCGGTTTGCGCGGCGGTTTGGGGCCCGGCTTGTGCTCGGCTCTCGCCTCGGTTTTGGGTCCAGGTTTTGGACCGCGCTGGTGCCGAAGCTTGGATCCAGGCTTGGATCCAGCTTTGGATCCGGGCCTGGCCCCGAACTTGCGAATATTGCGCTTTGCTGGTTTGTCGGCGGACATGGAGCTTTCGAAGCAGTTGAGCTGGCCCTTATGACACCGGAGCGCGATCAGAGCCACATGCTGCGTGCACTGGCCGAGGCCGAGGCCGCCGCGGCGAGGGGCGAGGTGCCGGTGGGTGCGGTGATTGCCGGGCCGGACGGGGCCGTGCTGGCCGCAGCCGGCAATCGCACGCGCGAGCTTGCCGATCCCACTGCCCATGCGGAGCTGCTGGCCATCCGCGCCGCCTGCGCCGCCCTCGGGCTGGAGCGGCTGACGGGCTGCGATCTCTACGTGACCCTGGAGCCGTGCCCCATGTGCGCGACGGCCGTCTCGTTCGCGCGCATCCGCCGGTTGTACTATGGCGCATCCGATCCGAAAGGCGGCGGCGTCGAGCATGGCCCGCGCATCTTCAGCCAGCCGACCTGTCACCATGCGCCGGAGGTGTATCCGGGCATCGGCGAGCCGGATGCCGGCCGGCTGCTCAAGGCGTTCTTCCAGGCGCGGCGCTAGCCTTTGGCCGGGCGGCGGCGCTTGAGGATCGGCCGCCGGATGCGCGGACGCGGACCGGGCGGCGGCAGTTGGTGGCCTTCCTCTGCCGGCGGCAGGGTCTCCGCTTCCAGCATGCGCGCGAGCGCCACCTTGGTGCGCTCCTTCGCCGGCTCCGCCGCCGCGAGGATCTCGTCGAGCTTCAGGAAGTCGAGAATTTGAAAGCGGCTCGTGCCGGCATCGATGTAAAGATCCGGCTGCCGGTTGCGCAGCTTCTCACGCACGATCGAGCGCTCGAAAATGAAGTTGGCGGCGAAGAGCGTCTCCCACGCTTTGGGGACCTGCTGGCCGGGACGGCGCACCGGCGCGCCGCTGGCGTCGACGGCAACCGTGAGGTCGGCATCGTCGGCGATGAGATCGAACGGCAGCGGATTGACGAGGCCACCGTCGATGAGCACGCGTCCATCGACGACGACCGGCTGGAAGATGATCGGCAGCGCCATGCTGGCGGCGACGGCGGGACGCAGGGCGCCGGAGGAGAAGACGACCGCCTCCTGTGCGTAGAAGTCGGAGGCGACGACTTTCAGCGGGATCGTCAGGTGGTCGAAGTCACGCGCCATGCGCGCCGGAAAGATGATGTCGAGCAGCTTCTCCGGGGCGAGGAACGCCGGGCGCGGCGCCAGCGCGTTGAGAATGCCGCCCTTGACGCGAACGCGTGCCGCGTAGAGGTCGCGCATGAGATCGAGCCGCTTCCGCAGCACCTCGAAGGTGTGCGCCCGGATCTGCTTGCCGGAGAGGCCCGACGCGTAGGCGGCTGCGAAGATGGCGCCGATGGATGTGCCGGCGATGACCTTCGGGCGCAGGCCGAGCTCGTCGAAGGCTTCGAGGATCGGGATGTGCGCCAGTCCGCGCGCGCCGCCGCCGCCGAGCGCCAGCGCTATCGTCGGCGAGCCGGTGTTGCGGCTTGCCGGCGAGGATCGGACGGGGACCGGCTTGCGCGTCATGGCGGCTGCTGGCGGGCTCGGGTTGGCATCGTTCGTGTCGGCCTGTCGCCGCAGTCTATGGCGATTTCACCCGGCAGTATGCTGCCGGCGTCAGGCACCGGCCTTCTCCCGCTCTACGGCGCGCCAGCCGATGTCGCGGCGGTAGAAGCCGCCGGGCCAGTCGATGCGGGCCGCTGCCTCGTAGGCGCGGGCCTGCGCCTCGGCCACCGTCTTGCCGCGTGCGCACACGTTGAGGACGCGCCCGCCGTGCGCCAGGATGCGGTCGCCGTCGCGGCGCGTGCCGGCGTGGAAAATCTCGACGCCTTCGACCGCGGCTGCGGCGTCGAGACCCTTGATCTCGGTGCCGATCTCCGGCGCGCCGGGATAGCCGTTGGCGGCCATGACGATGGTGAGCGCGGGGTCATCGTGCCAGCGCAGGTCGAACGTGCCGAGCACGCCGTCGACCGAGGCGAGCAGCGCCGCCAGCAGGTCGGATTTGAGGCGCAGCATCAGGACCTGCGTTTCCGGGTCGCCGAAGCGCACATTGTATTCGATGAGCTTCGGCCCATCGGGCGTGATCATCAGCCCGGCGAACAGCACGCCCTTGTATGGCGTGCCGCGCGCGCTCATCGCCGCAACCGTCGGCTCGATGATCTCGCGCATGGTGCGGTCGATCATCCCGCGCGTCATGACCGGCGCCGGCGAATAGGCGCCCATGCCGCCCGTGTTGGGGCCCGTGTCGCCATCGCCGACGCGCTTGTGATCCTGCGCCGTGGCCAGCGCCAGCGCATGCTCGCCGTCGACGAGGGCAAAGAAGCTCGCCTCCTCGCCTTCGAGAAACTCCTCGACGACGACCTCGCTGCCTGCCTTGCCGAACGTGCCGGAGAAGCATGCGTCGATGGCCGCCTCCGCTTCCTCGCGCGTTGCGGCGATGGTCACGCCCTTGCCGGCGGCGAGCCCATCCGCCTTGACGACGATGGGCAGCCTCTGGCGCGACAGATACGCCTTGGCGCTGTCGGCGTCGGTAAAGCGTCCATAGGCCGCGGTCGGAATATCGAATTCGCGGCACAGGTCCTTGGTGAAGCCCTTCGAGCCTTCCAGCCTCGCCGCCGCTTGCGTCGGGCCGAAGCACTTGATCCCGGCCGTGGAGAGATCATCTACAAGGCCTGCAACTAGCGGCGCTTCGGGTCCGACGACGACAAGGTCGATGGCGTTGTCCTTGCAGAAGCGGATCACGGCCGTGTGGTCGGCGACGGCGATCGGCACGCATTCGGCGACCTCCGCAATTCCGCCGTTCCCCGGCGCACAATAGAGCTTCGTCAGCAGCGGGCTGGCTGCCAGCTTCCAGGCGAGCGCGTGCTCGCGGCCACCGGAGCCGATAAGGAGAACGTTCATTCCTGAGCTTCTCTCGAAAGCTAGGGGAGTTTCGCGACGCCGGGCCTCGGCCGGGCGCGCAGTGATGTATCATCGAATCGGAAAGCCACAAACGTCGGGCAGCGCGTGAGCCAAGCACCATCCCAGTCTCAGCCGGGCGGCAACGTCGCCGAATACACGGTCTCGGAGCTTTCCGGCGCCATCAAGCGGTCGCTGGAGGAAGGCTTCGGCTTCGTGCGTCTGCGCGGCGAGATTTCCGGCTTTCGCGGCGTGCACGCCTCGGGGCACTGCTACTTCGCGCTGAAGGACGAGAAGGCGAAGATCGAGGCCGTCATCTGGAAGATGACCTACGGCCGCCTCAAAGTTAAGCCCGAGGAAGGGATGGAGGTCATCGTCCAGGGACGGGTGACGAGCTATCCCGGCTCGTCGAAGTACCAGATCGTCGTCGAGAGCCTGGAGCCGGCGGGCCTCGGCGCGCTCATGGCGCTGCTCGAGGAGCGCAAGCGGCGTTTCATAGCCGAGGGGCTTTTCGCCGACGAGCGCAAGCGGGCGCTGCCGTTTCTGCCGCGCCTCGTCGGCATCGTGACGTCGCCGACGGGCGCGGTGATCCGCGACATGCTGCACGGCTTCACCGAGCGCTTCCCGACGCGCGTCATCGTTTGGCCGGTGCGTGTGCAGGGCGAGACGTGCGCCGTCGAGGTCGCCGCCGCCATCGCCGGCTTCAACAGATATCAGATCGCCGGCGCCATTGCGCGGCCCGACGTGCTCATCGTCGCGCGCGGCGGCGGCAGCCTCGAGGACCTGTGGGGCTTCAACGAGGAGATCGTCGTGCGCGCCGTAGCAGCGAGCGCCATCCCGGTCATATCCGCCGTGGGACACGAGACGGACTGGACGCTGATCGACCTCGTTGCGGATGCCCGCGCGCCGACGCCCACCAAGGCCGCCGAATGGGCGGTGCCGAAATTCGCCGAGCTCGCCGACGGCACGGAAAAGTGCGGCACGCGCCTCAACACGGCGGCGCGCCGGGTGCTGCAGCATTCGCGGACGCACCTCAAGGCGACGGCGCGCGGCCTGCCGCGGCTGGAGGATCTGCTCGCTTTGCCGCGCCAGCGGTTCGATGCCTGCGAGCGGCGCCTCGGCCGCGCGCTCCTGGCCAATGCCCGCGCCCACCACACGCGCTATGCCCGCATCGCCGGCCGCTTGCGGCCGATGCCGATCCAGCAGCGCATTGCCCATTGCCACGAGCGTGCGGCGGTCCTGCAGGCCCGAGCCGCCCAGGCGTTGCGCAACGGCGTCGCCACGCGCCGGCGCCAGCTGTCGGGCTTCGACAAGCTGCTCGAAACCTTGAGCTATCAGAGCGTGCTGCAGCGCGGGTTCGCGCTCGTGCGCGATAGCGAAGGCCGCACCGTGCGCTCAGCCGCCGCCGTGACGCCCGGTGAGCAGCTCGATATCGAGCTGCACGATGGTCATATCGGCGCCCGCGCAGAGGGCCCGAGCGCGCCCGGCGGCGACAAGCCGGAAGCGGCCGCGGCATCGCCGGCCCCGCCGTCCTCACCGGGCATTCGCCGCACGCGCGGTCGCGGCGGCGGGGGGCAGGGGTCATTGTTTTGATCGCTTCGCCATCGGCGTGCGCTTGACGCGCCTTGCGCAATTGGCATTGTGGACGGCTGGGTTCGGCTAGAGACGCACATGAACAGGATCGATCGGTTCTTCGGCCTCCGCGGCGAGGCGAGAGTGAGGTTCCTTAACGGGGAGTTTCAGGTTCTCTCGCCGGGCGACTTCGTGCGCTGCGGCGTGACGGGCGAGCCAATCATGCTGCCGGATCTGCGCTATTGGAGCGTCGAGCTGCAGGAGGCATACGTTTCGCCCGAGGCTTCGATGCAGCGCTATCTGCAGCTTCGCGACCGCCAGCGCGAGGAGCTTTAGCGCGGCGGCGGCTGCCGGCGGCGCGAGACGCCCTGGAGCGCCGCGTCGATGAGCGAGCCGAGGCGCTGCAACTCGCGCTCCTCGACCGCGATCGCGATGGGCAGCACGCGCGTCTCCGCCGCAAGCTCGGCCAGCGCCGGCTCACCCTTGAGGCGCGCAAAGTCCTTCTCCGTCGTCACCAGGCTTGCACCGGCGCGCCGCGCCGCATCGCGCAGCCGTTCCGCATCGGCGTGGGTGAACCGATGGTGGTCGGCGAACGACACCGTGCCGGCGACCTCCGCGCCGAGGCTTTCGAGCAGCCGGTAGAAGCGGCGCGGATTGGCGATGCCGGCGAAGGCGACGACCTTCTGCCCGCGAAGCCGCTGTGCCTCGTCGGCTGCGGTGACGTTCGCCGTCAGCACCGGACCGGGAAAGCCCTGCCGCAGCACAGCCAGGACGCTCCGGTCGCCGCCGCCATCCGGCGGGTCGCGAACGATGATCGCGTCGACCAGGCCGAGCTGGAAGTCGAGCGGCGCGCGCAGCGGTCCGGCCGGGATCACCTCGCCGTTGCCGATTCCACGCCGTCCATCGACGAGAGCGATGGAAAGATCCTTGGCGACGGACGGGTTCTGCAACCCGTCGTCCATGACGACGACGGTAACCGCGCGCTGGCTGCGCTCGATGGCGATTATGCCCGCGCGCCGGTCGCGTGCGACGATGGTCGGTGCCACATCGGCGAGCAGCATGGGCTCGTCGCCGAACCGCGCGGCGGCGCCCGCCGCAGGTTCAACCCAGTCGGGGCCGGCGGTGCTGCCACCGTACCCTCGCGTAAGGAAGGCGGGCCGCTCGCCCCGCGCAATGAGGTGACGAGCGATAAAAATCGACAGGGGCGTTTTTCCGGTGCCGCCGGCGGTGAAATTGCCGACGCAGATGACCGGCAGACGCGAGCGGTAGGGCGTGCGTCGCCGGTAGCGGCGCTCGGCGATCCAGCCATAGAGATGTCCGATGGGAACAAGCGCTCGCGCGCGCACATCCTCGGCGCCGCCGTACCACCAGGACGGCTCGTCAAGAGGCACGCTTCAATCTCTCGTCCGGGAGGTAGCGCAAAAGCGCTTCGACCGTCGTATCGAGTGCGCCGGACAGCGTGGCGAGCGCCTGCGTTGCGCCGGAGCGCATGCGCTGCAGCTCCGCCGGGCTGTCGAGCAGTCTCGCAACGGCGGCAGCAATGTCGGCGGAGGTTTTCACCTCGATGGCACCCTCGTGGCGCAGCAGTGCGTTGTAGGCGTCGCGGAAGTTCTGCCAGTTGGGCCCCGTCAGCACGGCGGCGCCATGACGTATCGCCTCGATCGGGTTCTGGCCGCCGCGGTCGACGAGCGAGCCGCCGATGAAGGCGATGGGCGCCAGGGCATAGAGCGTGCCCAGCTCGCCGATGGTATCGGCGATGTAGATCTCGGTGCGCGGCCCCGGCAGCGTACCCAGCGAGCGCTGGGCGACCGTGAACCCGAGGTCCTTCAGACTCTCGGCGAGCGCGGTGCCGCGCTCGGGATGGCGCGGCGCGATGATGGTGCACAGGCCCTCGAACTGCCGCGCCAGCGCGCGGTGGGCGACGGCGATCGTCTCCTCCTCGCCCTCGTGGGTGCTCGCGGCGGCAAAGACCGGCCGTCCTTCGAGGGCGCTCTGCAGGCGCTCGAGCTCGCTCCGATCGACCGGCGGCGGCGGCGCGTCGATCTTCAGGTTCCCGGCCGGCACGACATTGCGCGCGCCCAGAGCGGAGAAGCCGATGGCCATGCGCTCGTTCTGCGCCAGGATGATGCTGAAACGGCTGAACAGCGGCAGCGCCATCGCCCTGTTGCGCTGCCAGCGCCGGCGACTGCGGTGCGACAGGCGGCCGTTGACGAGTGCAATGGGAATAGCACGCGCCGAGGTTTCGAGGATCAGCGACGGCCAGATTTCCGACTCGGTGAACACGGCCAGATCCGGCTGCCAGTGGTCGAGGAAGCGCGCCGCGTATTCGGGTGCGTCGAGCGGCACGTACTGGTGCACGGCATTCGGGCCGAGGCGGCGCTCGGCAAGCCCGGCCGAGGTGACGGTGCCGGTCGTGAGCAGGAAGTGGAGATCGGGGCGTGCCGTGCCGAGCGCTTCGATGACCGGCAGCACGGCGTTCGTCTCGCCGACGCTCGCGGCGTGGAACCAGCAGAGGACGCCCTGCGGCCGCGCAACGGTGGCCTGGCCCATGCGCTCGGCCCGGCGGCGCGCATCTTCCTTGCCGTTGCGCTCGCGCAGCTTGAGAAGCAGCGGCGCCAGCGGCCGCAGCAAGCTCATGCCGGTGCGATAGGCCCTGAGACGGAAGTCGGGCTCGGCCGGCGCGGCGTTGGGGTCCGTCAGATTGAACGGCGTAGCGCGCTTGATATCGGCGCCTGCCAGCTCGTACGCGCGCACGGTAACGGCGTTGAGGCCGCGCTCGACCTGTTGACGCGCAAACTCCAGCTCGGCCTCGCCCGCTTCCGGGTCGACCCAGATCGGATCGCCGGCCACGTAGACGAGCTTGGAGCCGGGCAGATTGATGGTGAGGCGGCTCCATGTGTCGAGGGCGTGGAACCGCGAGCTGGCGACGGCGCACGGCACGATAGGTCGGCCGGCGAGCCGGGCGATGGTGACGATGCCGGCGCCCGCCTTGCGCGCGGGGCCCGGCGGCACGTCCGCCGTCATGACGATGGAATATCCATCTTTGAGATAACGCACGGCCTGACGAAGCGCGTGCACGCCGCCGCGATCCTTACGCCGCCCTCCGGCGCCGGCGCCACGAATCAGCTCGACGCCGAACTGCTCCATCGCCGTGCCGACGACCTCGGCGTCGCCGTGGCGGGCGACCATCGCCGCCACTTTGACGCTCGGATCGGGCCGAAAGCCCGAGGTCATCATGAACTGGCCGTGCCATACGGCGACGATGAGCGGGTGGTCGGCCTTGAGCCGCGTCAGCGCATCTGCCGGCTCGTAAATGGTTTTCGACGTGCGCCTGACCAGCGAAATAAGCCCGGCGACCGCGCGGCCGGCGAGGCGACTAGACGTGCGTGCCGTGTCGGGCGAACGTGCCATCCTCTAGGGTGCCTCGGCGCCAGATCGCCTCTGTAAGCAAGTGTAAGCAAGGGGTTGTGTGCGAACCACTTGCAGGTGGTTCCTATAGCGAATATTTAGCGATGGCAAACTGGGACGTTGGGGCACACACCGGCAATTTTGGTGGCCGCCCAAATCGCGGCCCGCGCCCCTAACACTTGCGATCAGCGGACTTTGATGGCCGGATTGGTGAAGCGGGCAAAACGCTCCTGGCGGCGCGTTTGGCAGAGCCTGCGCGAAAGAATTGTGCGGGCAGCTCCGGCACCGCTGCGCCGTGCGGCCGGACCGCCTGTGTCGTATCTCGACATGCTGTTCGTGGATCATGGGATTTTCCGTCTGATCTACTCCAACACGCATCGAATGTCGGATGAGGCATGGCGCTCGGCACAGCCGGCGCCGCACCATTTTCGCCGCTTCGCCAAAGCCGGCGTGCGCACGGTCATCAACCTGCGCGGGGAGCGCGATTGCGGCAGCTACTGGCTGGAACGCCGCGCCTGCGAGCGTTATGGCCTGAAGCTCATAAACTATCAGCTTCGCTCACGCGCTGCGCCGACGCGCGATGAGCTGTTGGGGGTGAAGCGGCTTTTCGACGAAATCGAATATCCCGTGCTGGTGCATTGCAAGTCCGGCGCCGACCGGGCGGGCCTGATGAGCGTCCTCTACCGGCACCTGCACGAGGGCGTGCCGATGGAGGAGGCCAAAAAGGAGCTGTCCATCAGGTACGGGCACATCCGGCAGGCCCACACCGGCATCCTCGACTATTTCTTCGAGCGCTATATTGCCGACACGGCGCAGCGGCCGATGCCGTTTTTCGAGTGGGTCGACACCGTGTACGACCCGCAGGAGCTGCGCAGCTCGTTCATATCGAAGGGCTGGGCCAACCGCATCGTCGACAGCATCCTGAGGCGCGAGTAGCGCCCGCCGTTTAGGTAAGCTGCGGCTGGAGCGTGCCGGCCAGGGCCTGTGAGCGGACGAGCCGGGTGTAGTGGCCGTTCTCGGCCAGAAGCTGGGCGTGCGTGCCGCTCTCGATGATCGTCCCTTCGTCCATCACGCAGATGAGATCGGCGTTCTGCACCGTCGACAGCCGGTGGGCGATGACGAGCGTCGTGCGGTTCTTGGTGAAGCGCGCCAGCGCCTCCTGCACCAGCCGCTCCGATTCGGTATCGAGCGCGCTCGTCGCCTCGTCCAGCAGCAGGATGGGCGCGTCCTTGAGGATGGCGCGGGCGAGCGCGATGCGCTGGCGCTGTCCGCCCGAAAGCCGCAGGCCGCGGTCGCCGATCTCGGTCGCATAGCCGTGGGGCTGCGCCAGGATGAACTCATGCGCGGCTGCAGCCCGGGCGGCCTCGACGATCGCCTCCTGCGAGGCGCCGAGCCGGCCGAGGGCGATGTTGGCGCCGATGCTGTCGTCGAACAGCGTCACTTCCTGCGAGACGATGGAGATCGCATCGCGCAGCGAGGCGAGCGTCACGTCGCGGATGTCCTGGCCATCGATGGTGATGCGGCCTTCGGCGGCATCGAACAGCCGCGGAACGAGATTGAGCACCGTCGACTTGCCGGCACCCGAGCGTCCGACCAGAGCGACCGTGCGCCCGCCCGGCACCGTCAGCGTGAAGTCGGAGATCGCCTGCACGCCGGTGCCCTCGTAGGCGAAGCCCACGCCGTCGAAGCGCACCGTGCCGCTGGTGACCTGCAGCGGCCTGGCGTCCGGCTTGTCGGTGATCGTCGGCTTCTCGTCGATGAGATCGTAGAAGCTTTCCGCCGCCGCGAGACCTTCGTTGATACGGCCCGAAAGACTGCCCAGGGCGCGGATCGGCTGCGAGGCCATCAGCAGCGCGGTGATGAAGCCCATGAAGTCGCCGACCGTCGAGATGCCGCTGGCGATGCGCCAGTAGGCGAAGGCGATGACGCCGGCGACCGCGACGCCACCGAGCGCCTCGAGCAGCGGATCGATACGGGCGCGGTTGCGCACCGCCTTCATGCGCAGCTCGTAGACGTGCTCGAAGCTGCGGTTGAGCCGCTCGGCGGCGTAGTTCTCGAGCCGGAACGATTTGATGAGACGGGCGCCGGACAGCTTCTCGGTCAGCAGAGAGGTCATGCCGCCCAATTCGCCCTGCGTCTCCTTGGCGACGCGCCGCAGCTTGTTCGACAGGCTGGCCACGGGCAGCGCGGCGATCGGATAGATGCCGAGGACGATCAGCGACATCACCGGATCGAGGTAGATCATCGAGGCAACGAGGGCGACGATGGACAGCGAATCGCGGATCGCGGTGTTGAGCGCCGTCTGCGCCGCCGCCTGCACGAAGCCGATATCGTTCGTCAGCTTCGATACCAGCCGGCCGGGGGTGTCGCGCGACAGGCGCGCGAAATCGGACGTCATCAGGTGCGCGAAGCCGATGCGCTGCATGTCGGTCGTCAGGCGCATCACGATGCGGTTGGTCTCCACGGTCTGCGCGTAGAGAAAGATGCTGCGCAACAGCGTGGCGACGACGATGGCCACCAGCACGTAGGGCAGGACGCCGGTCTGCTCCTTCATGAGCATGTCGAACGACGCCTTGATGATCATCGGGTAGGCGCCGGTTATGGCAGCCAGGACGCCCGTGAGCACCATGGCGACGGTCAGCTCGCGCCAGCGCGGATAGACCCAGTCGCGCAGGAAGCGCTCGAGCAGCCCCCGCTGGCGGGCGTCGAGCACCAGCTTGGCGGAAGCTTGTTTGCGCCGCGCGGAGCGAACGCTCACGACAGGGCCTTCGCCGGTGCGTCGTCCGGCTCGAGGAGCCGGTGAATGTGGACGATGAAATAGCGCATCATGGCGTTGTCGACGGTACGCTGGGCAGCGGCCCTCCAGGCGGCGTGTGCCTCGGCGTAATTGGGATAGATGCCGACGATGTCGAGGTCCTTCAGGTCGCGAAACTCCACGCCTTCCAGTGACGTCAGCTCGCCGCCGAAAACGAGATGAAGCAACTGCTTCGGAGCAGTCGACCTATCGCTCATGCCTGGATCCCCTTCTGCAGTGTTGACGATTGATCCGGTGGGACCGGAACAAGCCGTACAGTTACGGCGAATTTACGCTATCTCTTAAGCCCGCAGGAAGCCGGATGTGTCATTCTGCCTTTACGGTCGCGGCAGACGGCTGGCTCTGAATTCGACGGTGAGGCTCCCCAATTTTCGGCTTGAACCCGCGGCACGGGTTCAAGCCGAAAATGCTTAATGGCACTCCGGCTAGCTGAGGCCGGCCATACGCGACAGCATCATGTCGGCCGCAAGGCCGAGAAAGATCACCAGCCCGACATCGCGATTGGAGCGGAAGCGCCGCAGGCAATTGGCGGCGTTGGCGGCGTCGAGTGTCGTCACCTGCCATGCCATCTGCAGCGAGGCCAGCACGACGGCGGTAAAGTAAATGAGATGGGTGCCGGCGAGAAAGCCGGCGGCCAGCCACAGCACCACGGCGCCGGCGTAAAACGATCCGACCCAGGTGATCGTATTGTCGCCGAAGCGGATGGCCGTCGAGCGCAGACCCAGCAGCAGGTCGTCCTCGCGGTCCTGGTGCGCGTAGATGGTGTCGTAGCCAATGGTCCACAGCACCGAGCCGGCGTAGAGCAATAGCGCCGGCAGGCCGATGGACCCCATGACGGCGCTCCAGCCAACGAGGACGCCCCAGTTGAACGCCAGGCCGAGCACGAGCTGCGGCCAGTAGGTGAAACGCTTGGCGAACGGGTAGAGCGCCACCAGCAGCAGCGAGGCGAGCCCGAGCTTTATGGTGAACGCGTTGAACTGTACCAGCGCCAGCAGGCCGACGAAGCCACAGGTCGCCGCGAAGGCGAGCGCTTCGGCCGGCGTCACCTGGCCCGAGGGGATGGGGCGGCTGGCAGTCCGCGCCGAACGCGCGTCGTAGTCGCGGTCGACGTAGTCGTTATAGGCGCAGCCGGCTGCCCGCATGGCGAGGGCGCCGACGGCGAACAGGATGAGTAGCCAAGGATTGGGATAGGGCTGGTTCAAGGTGACGTCGGCGAGGCCGACGGCCCACCAGCAGGGCAGCAGCAGCAGCCAGAACCCGATCGGGCGATCGAGCCGTGCCAGCCGCAGGTACGGCCGCGTCGCCTCGGGCGCGTACCGATCGACCCAATTGTCGTGCGGCGCATCTGCAACACGCTCGTTCGGCTGGGCCGAGGTTGGATTGGCCTGCATCTCTTCGGGGTCCCGGCGGCTAAGGCGTCCGACCCTATCCGTCGGCGCCGAGGTGGGCAAATGGGGTTTCCTTCGTTGGCTGGACTGTCATCCCGGGCAAGCGAGGCGCAGCCGAGCGCCGACCCGGGACCCAGCGGGAAAGCGTCTCTGCCAAATCGAAGCTTCGCTGCACCTTGTGCTGGATCCCGGATAGCCCCTCGCTGCGCTCACGGCTTCCGGGATGACAGAGGTCGCCGGCCGAAAGGCGCCCTGGTCTTGCGCCTTCCGACTCCGCTGCGCGGAGCCGGCCGGAAGGCGCGAAAGCTTGGTTGGACTGTCATCCCGCAAGCGAGGTGACGCCGAGCGCTGACCCGGGACCCAGCGGGAGAAGTATCATCCGCTAAATCGAAGCTTCGCTGCACCCCATGCTGGATCCCGGATAGCCCCTCGCTGCGCTCACGGCTTCCGGGATGACAGAGGTCGCCGGCCGGAAGGCGCCCTGGTCTTGCGCCTTCCGACTCCGCTGCGCGGAGCCGGCCGGAAGGCGCGGAAATCACAGTCGGGCGTCAGGACGCGTGGCGGGCGATGATCTTGCGCACCTCGGAGACGAGGGCGGCGGCGTTGACGGTCACCTGCGCCGGCCGCTGCTCCTTCCACTCCTTGTTGTCTTTGATGGCCGCCGCAGCTTTCGCACCCTCGACCAGGTCCTTCAGCGTAACCTGCCCCGCGGCCTGCTCGTCGGAGCCCTGGATCACGACGCAGGGAGAGTTCCGCTTGTCGGCGTACTCGAGCTGCTTGCCGAACTTCTTCGGATTGCCGAGATAGAGCTCGGCGCGAATGCCCTCCGCGCGCAGCGTCTGCACCATCTTCTGATAGTCGGCGAGGCGCTCTTTCTCCATCACCGTGACGATGACGGGGCCATCCGGAGCCGCGTCCCGGCCCTTGCCGAGCGCGTTCAGCGCCGCCTGCAGGCGCGAGACGCCGATCGAGAAGCCGGTCGCGGGAACCTTCTGGCCGGTGAAGCGCGCGACGAGGTCGTCGTAACGGCCGCCGCCGCCGACCGAGCCGAATCGCACCGGGTTGCCCTTCTCGTCCTTCACCTGGAAGGTCAGCTCGGCCTCGAACACTGGCCCGGTGTAATACTCGAGGCCGCGGACCACCGACGGGTCGACGAGGACGCGCTCCGGCCCGTAGCCCGCCGAGCGAACGAGATCCGAGATCAGCCGCAGCTCCGCAATACCCGCTTCGCCGGCGGCGCTGGCCTTCACCTTTTCGAGCCGAGCGAGCTTGTCGTCGGCCGAGACTTCGAACACGCCCATGATGGTTTCGATGGCAGCATTGTCGAGGTCTGCGCCGCTGGTGAAATCGCCGCTCTCGTCCTTGCGGCCCTTACCCAAAAGCTCGCGCACGCCGGCCGGTCCGAGGCGGTCTAGTTTGTCGAGCGCTCGCATGGCGATGAGCCACTTGCCGTCATGCTCGCCGCCGCCGAGGCCGACGACCTCGCGCAAGCCGTCGAGGATTTTGCGGTTCGAGACCTTGATCACGTAGTCGCCGCGCTTGATGCCGAGGGCTTCCAGCGTATCGGCGGCGAGCATGCACATCTCGGCATCCGCTGCGACGCTCTCGGCGCCCACCGTGTCGGCATCGAACTGCGTGAACTGGCGGAAGCGCCCGGGCCCCGGCTTCTCGTTGCGGAAGACGCTGCCGACGGCGTAGCGGCGGAAGGGCTTGGGCAGAAACTGGAAGTGCTGCGCCACGTAGCGCGCGAGCGGCGCCGTCAGATCGTAGCGCAGGCTCATCCACTGCTCGTCCTCGTCCTGCAGCGAGAACACGCCCTCGTTGGGGCGATCCTGATCGGGGAGGAACTTGCCGAGGGCGTCGGTGTACTCGAACGCCGGCGTCTCCAGCGGCTCGAAGCCGTAGCGCTCGTAGACCTCGCGAATCTTTCCCAGCATGGCCTGCTGCTGGCGCAGCTCCGCCGCCTCGATGTCGCGCAGGCCGCGCGGCAGGCGCGGCGTCGGCCGCGTGTCTTTCTTCTGTTTGCTCATAATGTGCTTGGCTCGGCGCCGAGTTGCGCAGGTTTGGCGCGTTATAGCGGATTGTAATGTCCGGGCAACTGCGGCCGCAGCTATTCGAGCGGCCGGTCGGGCGGATGCCCGAACGGGCGTCTCATATCCGCGTATGCACGCCGCGCCGGCACCGCGACGATCTCGCGCTCCGGCCAGCGCAGGGCGGTCAGCTTGCCGCCGAACACGCAACCGGTGTCGATGCATAGGGTGTTGTTCTGCCACACCGCGTCGGCGACCGGCGTGTGGCCATAGACGACGGCGGTGCTGCCGCCATAGGCGGCCGCCCAGTTGAAGCGTTCGGGCAGTCCGTCGGCGCCCGGCCGGCCGGAGGTGTCGCCGTAAAGACCGAAGTCGTGCGTGCGCGGCGTGGCGCGGCCGAGCATGTTTTCAGCGATGCCGGCGTGGGCGACGGCAAGAGTGCCGCCGTCTAGCCAGGCGTGGCTCGGCAGCTTGTCGAGGAAGGAGAGCGCACGCGCCCTGATCGCGCCGCCTTCGCCATCGAGCTGGGCGATGGTGCAGTCGAGGCCGCCGCCGATCTTGACGCTATGGCCCTTCAGCCAGCGGCGGAACTTGTCGTCGTGGTTGCCGATGACGGTCAGCGCGTGGCCCGCCTCCACCATATCCATGACGAGCCGCAGGACGTCGGGCGAGGCGGGGCCGCGATTGACGAGATCACCGACGAAAAACGCCCGCCGTCCGCGTGGTGCAGAAGTGACTGCGCGGCGGCCATCGCCCGCGCCCTCGAAGCGCACGCGGTAGCCGAGCATGTGCAACAGATCGACCAGCTCGTCGACGCAGCCGTGCACGTCGCCGACGATGTCGAACGGCCCGCGCTCGTGGCGCCAGTCGGTGTGCGGCAGCGTTGTCCGCATCAGGCGTGGATGAAGTCCTCGGCCCGCTTCTGCTTGGGCTCGGGGACATTGGAGACGAAGCGCGCGAGCGGTTCGAGGCCCGCCGGCACCGGGCCGCCGTAAGCCCAGTCGAGCAGCTCCACGGTGTGGACGATAGGCACGTCCACGCCGCCCGCGAGCTGCGCGATGCAGCCGATGTTGCCGGCGGCGACGAGGTCGGGCTTCACGCGCTTGATGTTCTTCGTCTTGCGCTCGCGCAGAGCGCCGGCGATCTCCGGCTGCATGATGTTATAGGTGCCGGCCGAGCCGCAACAGATGTGGGATTCGGGGATGTCGACCACGCTGTAGCCGGCTTTGCTCAGCAACTCGCGCGGCTGCTCGCGTACGCCCTGGCCGTGCTGCAGCGAGCAAGCCGCGTGATAGGCGACGCGCAGCGACGACCAGCGCTTGGGCGCGCCAAGCTCGTAGGCACCGAGAAATTCCGAGACGTCGCGCGCCAGAGCCGAGATGCGCGCCGCGCGCGCGGCATATTCCGGCTCGCGCTTCAGCAGATGGCCGTAATCCTTCACCGCCGTGCCGCAGCCCGAGGCATTGGAGATGATGGCATCGACGGGTCCCTTGGCCATTTCCTTCGACCAGGCATCGACGTTGCGCTTGGCGAAGGCGATCGCCGACGCCTCGTCGCCGAGATGATAGGTGAGGGCGCCGCAGCAGCCGGAGCCGGCGGAGACGATGACGTCCACGCCGCGCCGCGCCAGCAGCCGGATGGTGGAGTCGTTGATGCCCGGGCGCAGGACCTGCTGCGCACAGCCGGCCAGCATGATGACGCGCGCACGGCGCTCGTCCTCGGTGGCGGCGACGCCGGGTCCTTCGAACTTCGCCGAGGGCGGCAGAACCGCCGGCGCCAGCTCGATCATCGATGCGAGCTGCGGCAGCCCGATGCGGCGTAGCAGCTTCAGCCAGGGCCGCCCCAGCGGCGCGAGGCGCAGGGCGAGCCGGAAGCGCTCCGGGTACGGCAGCACCTGCGCCAGCAGGCGGCGCACGAAGCGCTCGTTGAGCGGACGCGGCGCCGTCTGCTCGACGTATCCGCGCGCGAGGTCGATCAGGTGCATGTAGTCGACGCCGCTGGGGCACGTCGACATGCACGACAGGCAGGACAGGCAGCGATCCAGGTGCAGCTTCACCTCGGGGCTCGCCGGCGCGTTGTCCTCGAGCATGTCCTTGATGAGGTAGATGCGCCCGCGCGGACTGTCCCGCTCGTCGCCCAGCAGCACGTAGGTGGGACACGTCGCGGTGCACAAGCCGCAATGCACGCACTTGCGCAGGATGGAGTCCGCCTCGACGATGCGCGGGTTCGTCAGTTGCTCGGGCGAGAAGTTGGTCTGCATCCGCTGGTCTTATGCCTTCACAGGTTGGCGTACATGCGACCGGGGTTGAGAATTCCGGCGGGGTCGAATGCAGCCTTGAGGCCACGGGTAAGCCGTTCGAGCGGCGGGCTCAAGGGCTGGAACACCTCGACTGCGGCGCGCACGGCGGGCTCGGCCCGGATCAGCATGGCGTGGCCGCCGTGAATGGCGGTGACGCGGCGGATCTCGGCCGTGCCGGCATCGGCGGCGGCAGGAGCCTCGAGCCAGATCAGCGCGCCGCCCCAGTCGTAGAACGCCTCGACGGGCATGTAGCGCTTGATGGCGGCGACGAGCTTCGGTGCCGTCGTAGGCTTGGTGGAGATGCGCCACAGCAGCGTCTGGCGGTTGGGCATTACCGACAGCCGGCGCAGCTCGCCCCAGAACTCCAGCGTCTCGCGGTGATCGAGCTCCAGTGCCTTGCCGTAGACCTTCAGCGCCTCCTTGAGGCGATGCTTGCGGCTGGTGACGGCGGTGGCGAAATTTTCCAGCCGCAGCGCCGTGACGGATTTATTCAGCGTCCGCAGGCCCGGATGGTTGAGACGGGCGGCCACCGACGCCTGCAGATGGACGGCGCCCGACACCTCCACCGGCAATGCCATGGCCGTCGACAGCAGCTCGATGGCGAGGTTGTCCGGCAGGCCGAGGAAGATCACCGTCGCGGCCGTCTCCGGCCAGGGAATGACCTTGAACGTCACCTCGGTCATCACGGCGAGCGTGCCCCAGCTGCCGGAAAGTCCACGCCCCACGTCATAGCCGGTGACGTTCTTCATCACGCGGCCGCCCGACTTGAAAAGCTCGGCGCGGCCGTTGACGCCCTTCACACCCAGCAAGTGGTCGCGCGCGGCGCCGTGCTGGATGCGCCGGGCGCCCGACATGTTGGTCGCGAATACGGCGCCGATGGTCTGCGCGCCTTGCGGTCCGCCGGTCGCCGGGCCGAGGTCGATCGGCTCGAACGGCAGCATCTGGCCGCGCGCAGCCAGCTCGGCTTCGACGTGCGACAGCAGCGTGCCGGCGCGCGCCGACATGACGAGCTCGTTCGGCTCGTAGAGGGAGATGCCGCGCAGCGAAGCCGTGGTGATCGTCACCGCACCGTCGACGGGGCGGCCGATGGCGCGCTTGGAGCCGGAGCCCACGATCTCGATCGGCAGCCGCTTCTCGGCGCAGCCGGCGATTACGAACTGAAGCTCCCAGTCGGCGCCGGGACGTTGCACGTCGCTCACGTCAGTCTCCTTAGGCGGCCTGGTCCGTGGCCGGACGCTCGCTGGCGCTCGCCTCGAGCGCGCTCAGCGGGAAAACCTTGCCGGGGTTCAGAAGCCAGTATGGATCGAACACGCTCTTGATGCGCATCTGCACGGCGAGGTCGGACGGAGAGAACTGCACGTCCATCAGGTCGCGCTTCTCGATGCCGACGCCATGCTCACCGGTGAGGCAGCCGCCCACCGCCACGCACAGCTTCAGAATCTCGGCGCCGGCAAGCTCGGCACGCCGCGCTTCGTCGGCGTCGTTGGCATTGTAGAGGATGAGAGGGTGCAGGTTGCCGTCGCCCGCATGGAAGACGTTCGCCACCTTGAGCCCGTACTCGGCGCAGATCTGCCCGATACGGGTCAAGACCTCGGGCAGCCGCGCCAGGGGAATGGTGCCGTCCATGCAGTAGTAGTCCGAGATGCGTCCCATGGCGCCGAAGGCAGCCTTCCGGCCCTTCCAGATGCGGGCGCTGTGATCGGCCGACGTGCTCGCCTCCACGACCGTCGGGTCGAAGGAGCGTGCGATATCGACGATGTCGCGGATGAGGCGCGTGGTCTCGTCCTCGAAGCCTTCGACCTCGACGATCAGCAGCGCTTCGACGTCGAGCGGATAGCCGGCCTTGGCGTAAGCCTCGGCGACGGCGATGGCGGGCTTGTCCATGTATTCCATGGCCACGGGAATGATGCCCGAGCCGATGATGGCGGCGACGCACTGGCCGGCGGCCTCGCAGGAGGCGAAACCCAAAAGGACGGGACGCGCCGTCTCGGCCTTGGGCACGATGCGCAGCGTTGCCTCGGTGACGATGCCGAACTGCCCTTCCGAGCCGACGATGAGCGCCAGGAAGTCATAGCCCTCCGAGTCGAGGTAGGCGCCGCCGAACTCGACGATCTCGCCGTTCATCAGCACCATCTTGAGGCCGAGGACGTTGTTGGTCGTCACGCCGTATTTCAGGCAGTGGGCGCCGCCGGAGTTCATCGCAAGGTTGCCGCCGACCGTGCAGGCGAGCTGACTCGACGGATCGGGCGCATAGAAGAAGCCCTCGGGGGACACCGCATCGGTGATCGCCAGATTGGTGATCCCGCATTCCACCGTGATCGTGCGATTGACGAAGTCGGTCTCGATCACGCGGTTCATGCGCGAGGTGCCGATGACGATGGAATCGGCGGTGGGCAGCGCCCCGCCGCAGAGCGAGGTGCCGGCGCCGCGCGGCACGACCCTTAGGCCGCTTTCGTCGCAATACTTGAGCACCTTCGCCACGTCTTCGGTCGAGCGGGGAAGAACTACCGCGAGGGGCGCCTGCCGGTAGGCGGTCAGGGCGTCGGCTTCGAACGCACGACGGCCCTCCTCCTCGGCGATGACACCATCGACGCCAATCAGCGTCTCGAGATCCTTGATGATGGCATCGCTCCGGTCGAGCACGGTCCGGTCTGGTTCCGGCATCCTCGACAGCGTCATGCGGTTCTCCGGCTCGGATCGGTCCAGGAAGCGTCAGCAGACAGCAGATTTAATTATCATACCGCAGCCGGTTGCTGTCATACTGAAACGGTTAGACGACAGTACAGTTTTTCAGCTTCGAGGCCGAGCTTATTATCGGCAGCAGATATTCTGTAAATCCACAACCGCCACCCGGCAGCCTCGATTTACAGCGGGCGCATTCCCGACGGGGGACAAGTGACTGCTATCAGTGATTTGGACATATTTGCACGCGTCGCGCGCACCGGCAACATGTCCGCCGCAGGCCGCGAGATGGGGCTTTCGCCGGCCGTCGTATCGAAGCGCATCAGCCAGCTCGAGGAGCGGCTGGGCGCGCGCCTTTTTCAGCGCACGACGCGCCACCTGACGCTGACGGAGGCGGGCGCCGGCTATTTCAAGCGCGTCGTCGATATCCTCAGCCTCTATGCGGAAGCCGAGGATTTCATCTGCCGCCGCAATACCAAGCCGCTCGGCGTCCTGAAGCTGAGCGTTCCCACCGCCTTCAGCCGCCTGCACGTGGCGCCCCACATCGGCGCGTTTCTCGCGCGTTATCCCGAGATCGAGCTCGATGTGCAGGTGAGTGACGGTTTCGACGACGTCATCCGCGAGGGCTTCGACTTGGCGATCCGCGTCGGCGAGGTCGATGACGGCTCTCTCGTTTCGCGCCGTCTCGCACCCGACACGCGGGTCATGTGCGCCGCGCCCGCCTATCTCCTCCGGCACGGCGTCCCGGCGAGTCTCAACGAGCTGGAAAGCCACAACTGCCTCATGGTAGGTGCGGGCGAGGCGTGGAAGCTGCAGGGGCCGGCAGGCGAGGTCCAGCTCCGTCCAAACGGAAGCGTCAGGTCCGATTCCGGCGAGTTCGTGCGCGAGTTGGTTCTGTCGGGATATGCGATCGGCCTGCTGTCCACCTGGGACGTCGGCCCGGCGCTCACGGACGGCCGCCTGCGCGTCGTGCTGCCGGATTACCGCGGCAGCGCCAGCGCCGGCATTCACGCCGTCTATCCGAGCCGCGAGTTCGTCCCCGCCAAGGTCGATGTGCTGATCAGCTTTCTCGCCGATCTCTATGGTCCGGTGCCCTACTGGGAGAAGGACCTCGATATCGACAGGAAGCGGACGGCGCGCCCTGTTCCGCGCCGTGTCGCCAAGGGCGCTGCGGCCGTGGCTGCGCCTCGCTGAATGAGGCGAAGGCTGTCGCGCCCGGCATAGGTCGAGGTGCGTCGCGGCGCGCTATTTGCGGATGCAGCTTTGCATGCAGCGCGTGAAGGCCGCCTCGCAGGACGACGACCCCTTCGTGGAAATGCGGCATTGATTGTAGGCGTTCCGGCAATTGGCGCCGCACTGGTTGGCCGAGGCGCGCTCGCTCGCGGCTAGACCGAGAATGGTCACCGCCGCGACTACGGCGATTGCCGCCGCTGCAATGCTCATCAGCGACCAGGTCAACTTGCGTCCGAGCACGTTCGTTCTCCCGCCGCTGGTGTTCGGCCCGCCGAAACGGAAACCCAGAGAATCCCCGATTTTGCCCTGGGCCGAGTAGGCATCGCCTAGGATGAACACAAGCTGAACCGACACGCCAGAGGTTTAGAACGCGTATTCCTCGAAGACATGGTCGATCTGGCGAGCCCACGGTCCCTCGTAACGCTCGATCAGGCAATCGGCCAGCGTCCGGCCGGAGACGGCGACCTCGTCGAGCGGATCGAGATAGACAGTCTCGTCCTGGCTGGCGGCGTTGACGCGCCGGCGGGCGCGCAGCCCGGCGCGGGCGATGCGGAGCACCTCGCGGGCAATCTGCTGCACGGTGGTGGAGCGGAACGGCGTCGCGAGCGCGCTCTTGGGAACCGCGTTACGCAGCTCTTCGCGTTCCTCCGCCGTCCAGTCCTTGACGAGCTGCCAGGTCGCGTCGAGCGCGTCCGCATCGTAGAGCAGCCCCACCCAGAAGGCCGGCAGGGCGCAGATGCGCTGCCACGGTCCGCTGTCGGCGCCGCGCATCTCGAGAAAGCGCTTCAGCCGCACTTCGGGAAACAGCGTCGTCAGGTGATCCGACCAGTCGTCCAGCGTGGGATAGACGCCGGGGAGTTGCGGCAGCTTGCCGGCGAGGAAATCGCTGAACGAAGCGCCCGAGGCGTCGACGTAGCGGCCGTCGCGATAGACGAAGTACATCGGCACCGAGAGCGCGTAGTCGACGTAGCGCTCATAGCCCATGCCTTCCTCGAACACGAACGGCAGCATGCCGGTGCGCCGCCGGTCGGTGTCGCGCCAGACCTCGCTGCGCATCGACCGGTAGCCGTTGAGCCGTCCATCGGTGAAGGGCGAGGAGGCGAAGAGCGCCGTGGCGATCGGCTGCAGCGCCAGCGAGACGCGCAGCTTCTTGACCATGTCGGCCTCGTCCGCGAAGTCGAGGTTCACCTGGATGGTCGCCGTGCGATACATCATGTCGAGGCCGTGCGAGCCGACGGTCGGCATGTAGCGGGTCATGATGGCGTAGCGCTGCTTGGGCATGTGCGGCGTCTCGGCCAGCGTCCACTTCGGCGAAAAGCCGAGGCCGATGAAACCGATGCCGAGCGGCTCGCCGACGCTCAGAACCTCGCGCAGATGCTGGCGCGTCTCGTTGGCCGTCTCGTGCAGGGTCTCCAACGCGCCCCCGGAAAGCTCGAACTGACCCCCGGGCTCGAGGCTGACGTTGCCGCAAATCGCGCAGTTCTCGCGCTTCAAGGCGATGACGTTGTCGCCCTCCATGATCGGCTGCCAGCCGAAGCGGGTGATAAGGGCATTGAGAAGCGCCGATATGCTGCGCTCGCCCTCGTAGGGCACCGGGGTGAGCGTATCGGTATGGAAGACGAACTTCTCGTGCTCGGTTCCAATGCGCCAGAGGTCCTTGGACTTCTCGCCGGCGGCGATCCAGGCCACGAGGTCGCTGCGCGAGCGGACATCTGGGCTGGGCGCGCCATCTTGACGGGTGGACATGCAGCGGGCCTTCAGGTTCGGCGGGGAAGTCGGTTGAGTTCCGGGGGGTTGCCTTTTTGGGCGGCGGTGGGCGGAAGTATACCCAGGAACGGTTGCGCCATTCGGAAGCGAGGCTCTAAGCCTTCATGGTGGCAAGCGCAACAGGAGGCGGGTGTTGCCTGAGGCGCACATGCAGCTACCATAAAAAAACACGATTGCTCGCCAGGAATCGCGGGCCGGTTCGTTCGATCGGCCGACGGCTCCGACCGCTCGCTGCCGTTAGTGTTTCGGTATATGCACGGAGGAGCCGAGGCCGTCCGATGTCAGTCACCGCTTCGCTTTGCTTACAACCCTATGGGAGAACACAATGAAAAAGTATCTGGCCGCCATCGCCCTCTGCGGCCTGTTCGGCACGCCGGCGCTTGCCGCCAACGCGGCGGTCGAGTCGGCCGTGAAGACGTTCGACGCCGTCGGCAACGACGCCGCGAAGCTCAAGGTCTACTGCGAGATGAGCAAGGTGATGTCGTCGGCCGATGCCGAGGACGACAGCAAAGCGGAAGAGCTCGACAAGCAGATGGATGGCTTCATGAAGCAGCTCGGCCCCGAGTTCCAGACGGCATTCGAGGCCGGCGCCGACCTCGACCCCGAGTCCGAGGATGGCAAGGTCTACGACGCGGCCATGGACAAGCTCGACGACAAGTGCGGCAAGTAACCGCCGCACTGGAGCCGAACGCGCATGGGGCTGCCTGCACGGGCGGCCCCTTCGCTTTCTAGTGCGGTGCGATCAGCGCCAATCGCCGAGCGTCGCGTTGACGAGTGCCAGCGCGGCGACGGCCGCCGTGTCGGCGCGCATGATGCGCGGTCCGAGGGAGATCGGCACGGCATAGGGCCTGGCGCGCAGAAGAGCGCGCTCGGCCGGGTCGAACCCGCCTTCCGGCCCGACGATGACGGCGAGCGGCCCGCTTTCGATCTGCCCCAACGCGGCGAGCGCGCTCGCGACCTCGGCGCCTTCGTCGCAGAAGATCAGCCGTCGCCGCGGGTCCCAGCCGGCCAGCAGCGCTTCGAGCTTCATCGGCTCGGCGACTGACGGCACGCGCAGGACACCGCACTGCTCGGCCGCCTCGATGGCGTTGGCGCGCATGCGCTCCAGGTTGACGCGCGAAGGCACGGTGCGCCGCGTCAGCACCGGTTGCAAATGGGCGACGCCGAGCTCGGTCGCTTTCTGCACCATGTAGTCGAGCCGGGCGTGCTTCAGCGGCGCGAAAACGTAGTGGATGTCGGGCCCGTCCTGCTGCGGGCGCACCTGCGCCACGCATTCGAGGGTGCAGCGCCGCTTGCCCCCGTCGGCCAGGCGGGCGCGCCATTCGCCGTCGCGCCCGTTGAAGATCAGGATCTCGGTGCCCACGCCCAGACGCAAGACGTTGAGGAGGTAGTTCGCCTGCTCTGGCGTGCAGGCGATGGTGGCGCCCGCCGCAAGGGGAGCGTCGGTGAACAGCCGGGCCGCGGGCGCTGCTTCGGTTTCCATGGCGCTATTTGGGACCAATGCACCGTGCGCGCAACGCTGCCGGAAAGCCGGGCATGCGCGCGACCGTGATCCATCTGCTCAAAGCTCGACAGCGTCCTTGCGCTTGGCCTTGTGGTCAGGCTCCACGTGGATGAGCACATCCGTGCTGGCGAGCTCGGCTTCGAGCGCGTCCTCGATCCGGTCGCAGATGTCGTGCGCAGCCTCGACGGTCATCTCGCCCGGCACGACGAGATGGAACTCGATGAACGTCTGCGGACCGGCGGTGCGGGTGCGGATGTCGTGCGCCTGCAACGCGCCGGTGCCATTGGCACGGATCGCCTCGCGTATGCGCGCCTGGATCTCGGGCGATGCGGCCTGGTCCATGAGTGCGCTCATGGATTCGATGGCCAGATTGTAGCCTATGCGCAGGATGTTGAATGCGACGGCGGCGGCGAGCAGCGGGTCGAGGATGGTCCAGCCGGTGACAGTCGCCAGGACGAGGCCGAGGAGCACGCCGATCGAGGTGATCACGTCGCTCATCAGATGCTGGCCATCGCCCTGCATGGCGGGCGAGCTCCACGCCCGCCCGTTCCGGATGAGCACCCACGCCCACGCGGCGTTGATCGCAGTGGCAACGCCGTTGACCAGCAGGCCGGCGACGGGGGCATTCAACATGCGCGGCGCCAGTAGCGCCCGATAGGCCTCGTGGAAGATCAGCGCGGCGGCGACAATGATCAGCGCACCTTCCAGCACCGCCGCGAAATATTCGGCCTTGTAGTGCCCGAAGGGATGGCCGCGATCGGGGGGCTGGGCTCCGACGCGGATCGCGATAAGAGCTGCGATCGCCGTCACGACGTTGACGATGCTTTCGAGCGCATCGGAGAACAGCGCCACGCTGCCCGTCATCAGGTAGGCGAGGTATTTGATGCCCATCACCAGCAGCGCCACCGCAATGCTGGTAGCGGCAACGAGCTGGTGCCTGCGGCGGGTCGGGGCGTTTGCTGTGTTCATCGGCGCCATTAAGCGGCTACGGCCCGCGAGGGCAAGACGGAAGCAGCGTGGCTGCCGGGACCAAGCGCCGCTGTTTTCCACACGCGTTATCGCCCGGTCCCTCCCCGGCTCGCAGCGAATCTGATGGTGAGGTAGCCGGCGGCTCGCGGGCTGCGCTGGGCGAACGGAGGGCACAATTCATGGCCAATTTCCCCACGCATATCGTTGTCGGCACGATCGTAGCGGGATCGCTGGCGACTCTCACGCTGGCGGCCGATGTCATCGCACCGGAAAATCTCGTGGCTGTGACGCTGGCGGGCTCGCTGGGTTCCGTCCTGCCCGACATCGACCTCAAGGATTCGCGCCCCAGCCGCGCGCTATTCGCCGGGCTGGCGGTGTTCTTTTCCTTCGCGCTGCTGTTTCACTTCGCACCGCATCTCTCCATCGCGGAAATGTGGGCGTTATGGCTCGGGACGCTGCTGTTCGTCCGCTACGGCCTGCACACGGCCTTCCATAGGCTGACGAGCCATCGCGGCGTCTGGCACACCTGGATTGCGGGACTGGCGAGCGCATTCGCCACGGTGCTCGCCTTCTACTACGTTTTCGACCGGCCGGATGGTGTCGCCTGGCTGGCCGGCGGGTTCCTGCTCATCGGCTTCCTGACGCACCTCGTCCTCGACGAGATCTATTCCGTCGACGTGCTCGGCAATCATATCAAGAAGTCGTTCGGCACCGCCTTCAAACCATTCGACAGGCGCAACCCCTGGGGCTCGGCGGTGATGGCGGCGGCGGCGGTTGCGCTGTTGCTCGTAACGCCATCGTTCACGACCTTCTACGACGGCATCACCTCACGCCCGATGTGGACGGCGCTCAACGACCGGCTGCTGCCGAAGGACACGTGGTTCGGCATCATGCTGAAGCGCGACCGCATGATTGCCTCGCCGGCGGCCGAGGCTGGGGCTCCCGTCACCGGCTCGCTGCCCGCACCGGACGCGACCGGCGCTCCCGCGGCATCGCCGCCGCCGGCGGCACCGTAAATAGGCCGATAACTACAGGGTTATCGCCGCGCCGCTTCCTCGTGGGCGCGGTTTTGCAGACCGGCAAGATAGGTCTGTACGAGGTCGTCGACGAGAGCCGACCCTGCGTGCGCGGTCACGTGCGAAAGCTTTTCGGCGGTGGACAGCGAGGTCATCCCGTGCACGCTGGCCCATAGCGTCCGCGCGTGACGGCGCCGCGTGCTCGCGTCGCTCTCCACCAATAGCGGGCCCAGTGCCTCCTCCAGCACGGACAGCAGCTTGTCGAGCTTCTCCTGGTACCAGTCCGGCACCACCTGCCCGGCAGGCATGCGGTGCTCGTTGAGAAGGTTCCAGAGCTTGGGCCGCTCTTGCGTAAAGGTGAAATAGGCGCGCACCAAGCGCCGCAGGCGCTCGTTGGGCGGGCCCGATTGGTCGGTGCTGGCGAGGCGCCCGGCGAGGTCGTCCAGCACGCGCGCCTCGATGATCAGCAGAAGATCGTCGAGGTTCTCGAAAACATTGTAGAGCGTGCCCGGCGAATAGCCGATGCGCTTGGCGATCTCCCTCGCCGACAGCCCTTCGAGGCCGCCCTGCTCTATGATGCCGGTGGTCGCATCAATGATCAGCTCGCGCAACTCGTCGGGAGTGTGTATCGAGCGCCGTCCCATGTGCTTGCGTCCGCGCGCTAAGTCGTTTGATGACTGACGATCCGCGTACAATAGGCCGCGCGTACGGCGTAGCAAGGAGTATTAATTACAGAGGAATCGAATTCTTGCGCGCAATCACTTGTTTGCACCGCCTCGAGCTGTGGTGCAGTGGGAGTCGCAGTCAGAAAGCGTACAAACTAGCAGGGATTAATGCAGTTGTCGCCTTCGACATAGTTGACGCATTTGTTGCGCGGACTGTGGTATGACTTGTTGCTCCAGGTCATGCTCGAACGCATACCTGGAACATAGCTGCCGAATAGCGATTTGAAGCCGTAGGTAGCATCGACGATGATGACGCTACCACCGGGCGCAAGTATGTCTTTCGGCAGGGTGTAGTCGGCGCATTTCGCCGGCACCGAAGCGCCATTGTAGGAATAGCGCCACTCGACTTTCGCCTTGTTGCCGTCATTGGCCGACGCCCGCACCGAGAAGATGCCAAGCTTCAGCGAGTTGGCATCGTAAGGCTGCATGAGGTGCTTAATCGACTGCATCATGCCATTGAGGTTGGCCGTGGCTGCGGCTTGCGTGGTGCCGAGATCCGCCTCACGCGCGACGAGATCGCCGGCGGACGAAACCGCCCCCACGAAGTGCCTGTCCGCGTTGATGGCGCGTCCGAGCTCGATGGTCCCGAGCAGCATCAGCAGCAGCAGCGGCGCGAGGATGCCGAACTCGACGGCCGCGCCGCCGCTTTCGCAGCGGGCGATGTTGCGAGCGGATGGAGAGGTGCAGCCCCGTATCGTGACCATTGTCCTGCAGATCATCCGTAAGGCTCGCTCTTGAAGGCCGTCGCCACCTGGATGATGGCGGGTCCCGAGCCGCCCGGGCCGCTGCCCAGCTTCAAAAACGGAAACGACTGCGCGAGGTCCCACTTGTAGCAAAGGGTGACCAGCACGACGGCGTTGGCCGTGCCGGCGTATTTGGAAAGAAGGTCGCCGCTTGCTCCGCTCGAGCCGGCCATGCTGCCGTTCTTGTCGCTGCATGCCTGCGGCGAGAGACTGCTCCAGGCATCGGCATGCTGCACGATGATGCTCAGCTTGCTGCAGTTGATGTACGAGCCGGCGGCTTTGCACACCATGTTGCGGAATTCGCCGACGGTGAGCTGATTGTCGCTTCGCGTCGTACCGGCCGAATTCAGCTCGCCCGTTCGAATCTTTCGCGACGCGACCTCGACGCCGTATTCCAGCGAGGAGTTGGTGAAGAAGTAGAGGCCGAAGCCGAGCAGGCCGAGGGTGAACAGGAAAAACGGAACCGCGACGATGGCGAATTCGATGGCGCCCACGCCTCTGTCGTCGCGCAGCATTCGCGCGGCCGTAGTGCGGCGGAGAAAAATCATGAAGGGACGCATACTGGGCACCAGCGATGTAAACCGCGGGCACCCTAGGATTTTGGTCCTGAATTAAATCTTACTTCGCGTGCAATTTATGGGTTGTGCGTAACGGAGCTGTTAACGGCTGCGCCGTTCGAGACAACCTACTCGGCTGCCCTCTGGGCCGACGCCGGCATGGATGCACCCTTCTTCGACTGCGCCGCCTTGGTGACGGTGTCGAAGAACTTCGGATCGTCGCCGATGACGATCGCCGGTGAGCAATTCGGCGCGCAGGTGAAGGTCTGCCGTGCCGACCCCTTGTACAGCGCGACGGTGCGCCGGTCGTCCTGGTCGACGACGACGCGCTGGTCCTGGATGACGTTGCGGTCGGCATCGAGGGCGATGATGTTGGTCACGCCGAACGCCTTGCCGGTGACGACCAGCAGGTTGCCGCCCTGCACGGCGACGTCGGCGATCGAGGGATTGCCGATGATCACCTCGGAAACCGGTCGGGGCAGACGCAGGAGCTGCGATTGGTCGTAGCTGACCATGAGGTCGGCAGCGCCGGCCGGTGCACCTGTTGCAGCCGCCAGCATCGCGAAGGCGGCGCATGTAGCCGCGGTGAGGAATGGCGGTGACGAGGGCATGAATTACCGGTCGGGCGGACAAGTCGGCTTGAACGGCGTCATTACCTCAGCAATTGGTGAAGAAACCGGAAATCCGAGTTACGCCGTGGTTGGCGCGGGCCTGTTCGGGCCGTGGCGGGCATCAATGCCATGGCTGGCGCGACAGTATTCGATGTCTTGTTCAGAATATTTTCCGACGTATGGCCATGATCGCCCGCGCGTAGGAAAGTAGTTCAATGTGCGATATTGCCATGGCGCTGTTGTGCAGCAAAGAATACTTGCGGAAATCCGCGCAGCGGGCCTTCGAATGCTTTAGTTTATTGTATTTCATCGAAGGTATTTCAATTGCCATGCCCCGCTTTAACGGAATTTTGAGAGAAATTTATAATCAAATTAGTACGTTTTACTCCGGTTTAACAAATGCAGCCCCATAACCCTTCCCAGTCCCGCAGCGAACGGGCTGAGGGCACGGCCGTGCGAAAGCACGGCCATCCGATACAAAATGGGAGAGCTGTCATGAAGAATTTTATCGCTCGCTTCGCTCGTGACGAGTCCGGCGCAACGGCCATCGAATACGGCCTGATCGCCGCGCTGATCGGCGTCGCTATCGTTACGGGTGCTCGCGCTGTCGGCACCAACCTCAACACGCTGTTCACGAACGTTTCGACCGACATCGCGCCGGCCGGCGGGAACTAAGCGAACGGTTAGATCACTGCGAGCCGCCCGGCGAGATGCGTCGGGCGGCTTTGCCATTGCTACGGCGGCCACATCGTTTTGGGGCCGCGTGTGGCAATGAGCAATCCACGTTTGGAGAAAACGGTGGCTACGCATCCGCTCTTTTTCGTCTTCCCGCTGCTGATGCTGTACGCCGCGTCGATGGATGTGCTGACCATGCGCATCGCGAACGCCATCTCGCTTGCCCTCGTCGCGGTGTTCATCGTCATGGCCATCGGTGCCGGCATGGCTCCGGGCGAGCTGGCGGTGCACCTTGCGATCGGCGCTGCCGTGCTCGTCGCCAATATGCTGCTCTTCTATCTGCGGCTCGTCGGCGGGGGCGATGCCAAGCTGCTGGCCGCGGCTGCCGTCTGGGTTGGGTATGAGCAACTCATGCCCTTCGTCGTTTATGTGACGGTGTTCGGCGGCGCACTTGCGCTGGTGCTTCTGGCCTTCCGCCGCATGCCGGCTGCCGCCCTGCCGCTGCCGAGCTGGGCAATTCGCCTGCACAACCCTTCGGAAGGGATGCCCTACGGCGTCGCCATCGCGGCCGGAGCACTGGCGGTCTATCCGACCACGACTGTGCCGATGCTTCTCGCCGGGTGAGCGGGCAACAGCGCAGCCGCGGAAGCCCGATTTGCGACGGCGGTTAACTATGCGTTGACGATTGTTCGGCAAGGTCGGGAAGTACGAATTCGCGCAACGGGTAAAGGACCCCGCCGGCTGTGAAGCGAGCACAATTGATCGGCATTACGATTGCGGGCGGAGCCGGGCTCCTCGCCTTCATTCTCATGCGCTCGATTGTCAGCGGGCCGACGGCGCCGACCCAGGTTGCCGTTCCGGTGAACGCTACCGAGGTTCTGGTCGCTCGCCGCAACATCCCGCTCGGCGAGGTCACCCAGCCGACCGACTTCCGCTGGCAGACCTGGCCGACCGAGGCCGTGACTCCCTCCTTCATCACCCAGGCGAACGGCGATGACGGCATGAAGCTAGTGACCGACGCCATCGCGCGCTCGCCGCTGCTCGAGGGCGAGCCCGTCACCAGCCAGAAGCTCGTGAAGCCGGGGCAGGGCGGTGTGCTCGCCGCTATTCTGCCGACCGGCATGCGCGCCATCTCGACCAAGATCAAGGAAGAGACGGCTGCAGGCCGGCTGATCCTGCCCAACGACCGGGTCGACGTCATCCTCACGCGGCGCGAGCGCAATCCGAGCGGCCAGGACGACTTCGCTTCGGATACGCTGTTTCAGAACGTGCGCGTTCTCGCCATAGGGCAAGCCATCTCTTCCAAGGAGGGCGCGAAGGCCCCCGAAGGGGCTGGCAATACGGCGACCTTGGAACTGACCCCGCGCCAGGCCGAGCTACTGGCTCGAGCCAACGCGACCGGTGACATCAGTCTTTCGTTGCGTAGCGTAGCCGATGGCGATCCCAAGGGGAGGGGACCGACGGCGGCTATGAACGACCAACGCGGCAATACCGTGCGTGTTCTTCGCTACGGCGTGCCATCGCGTGCGTACGGCGTGAACTGAGTTGCGTCATTCAGTTTTCGGCTGTTCGAAAAGGCTAAATCTATCATGCGAACGACCCTGAAGTGGGCGCGCGCCAGCATGGCTGCGGTGTTCTTTGTTGTCAGCAGTTTTGGCAACACGGTGCACGCTGCCGATATGCAAGGGCAAGGCAGGCCGGCGCGGGCGGGGCAGGATTCCGTCCTGCGCATCCCGGGTAACGCCGCATTTCCGCTTTCGAAGCGTCTCGACCTCGGCGTCGGGCGCTCGATCGTCGTGCAGTTTCCGGTTCCGCTGAAGGACGTGCTCGTATCCGACCCGAAGGTGCTGGATGCCGTAGTGCAATCGTCCGATCGCGTGTTTCTCATCGCCAAGGGGACCGGGCAGACGAATGCCTTCTTCTTCGACGAGTACGGGCAGCAGATCCTGACGCTCGACGTGGCCATTGGCGCCGATCTGTCGTCGCTCGATCAGCTCCTGACGCGTCTCATCCCCGGGTCAAACGTGCACAGCGAGATCGCCGGGCGCTCGATCGTGCTCACCGGCACCGTGCGCACGCCGATCGATTCGGACCGGGCGGCGCAGATCGCGGCGCAGTTCTCCCAGGTGAACGCGCAAGTCGGCAGCATCACCAATACGGGCCCGAGTGCGTCCACCAGCACGTCGACGTCCAGCACGACCAACATCGGTGGCGCGAGCTTCCAGGGGACCTCCGATACGGGCGGCGGCTCAAACTCCGACGCCGCCGACGTCTACGGCAACAAGCCGATCATCAATCTCATCACCGTCGAGGGCGAGGAGCAGGTGATGCTGCGCGTCAGCGTCGCCGAGGTGCAGCGCTCGATCCTGAAGCAGTTCGGCATCAACGTCGGCGCGCTCGTCAACTCCGGAAACTTCACGACTGGCGTTCTGTCGGCCAACGGTCTGCCGCTGACGGCTGCTTCGCTCGGTACGATGCCCTTGGCCGCGGTCACGGGCTCCGGACTCAATATGATCGATACGCCGGTGCCGTCAGCCGGTGTCGGCTTTCCCGGCGGCAACGTCGCTCTCCCGTTCTTGAATTCCGGTGTCACGTCCATGTGGCAGTCCGGCAACCAGGCTGTCGGCGGTGCGCTGCGCGCACTGGAGCGCGACGGCCTCATCAAGACGCTCGCCGAGCCAAACCTGACCGCAGTGTCGGGCGAGCCGGCGAAGTTCCTTGCCGGCGGCGAATACCCGATTCCGGTCGTCGACAGCCTCGGGCAGGTCAGCGTCACCTACAAGGAGTTCGGTATCGGCCTCGCCTTCACGCCGGTCGTGCTTTCGGAAGGGCGCATCAGCCTGAAGATCGAAAGCGAGGTGAGCGAGCTCACCAACGAGGGCGCAGTTGTGCTGTCCGGCATCCAGATTCCGGCGCTCAAGAAGCGGTCGGCTAAGTCCACGGTCGAGCTGCCCTCGGGCGGCTCCATCGCCATCGCCGGCCTGCTGTCCGAGGATACCCGCCAGAGCGTCGACGGCTTCCCCGGCCTGAAGGACCTGCCGATCCTTGGCACGCTGTTCCGCAGCCGCGATTACCAGCGCCAGGAGACCGAGCTCGTCGTGATCGTGACGCCATACATGGTGCGTCCGGTGGCGCGCCAGGAGCTGGCGCGGCCGCTCGACGGCCTCGGCGACCCGACGGATCGCAAGGCCAACTTCCTCGGACACATCAACCGCATCTACGGCGGCGGGCGTCCGGCGCCGGTCGGCGACCTCAAGGGCGACTACGGATTCATCGTGGAATAGTGGGCGGAGACGTATCATGACGACGAAGCATGCGATCCGCCCAGCCGGCCGAGGTGGCGTCGGCTCTTTGATGGCGAAGCTGGTGATCGCCTCGATCGTGACCATCGGCATCGCCGGCTGCAAGACAACGGAGGATCCGACGCGCGTCGCCGGATGGACGTTGATCGATTCCTCGCAGCGGCACCCGATCCTCGTGTCCCAGGAGCCGACGACGCATATGATCCGCGTCGCGCGAGGTGCGCACGGCCTCACCGCCGCGCAGCGCGCGCAGCTCCTGAACTTCGCCGATCACTACCGCGTCACCGATGCCGGCAACAGCCGTCTCGTCGTTGCGGTGCCGAGCGGCGGTGCGAATGAAGTCGGGGCCATGTATGCCGTCAACGAGATCCGCTCGCTGCTGACCGACCAGGGCTTCGGCGAATCGACGATCTCGGTCGAGGCCTACAGCGCCGATGGCGCCGCCGATCCGCCGATCCGCGTCTCCTATCTGCGTTACGTCGCCGAGCCGCCCCAGTGCGGCGACTGGTCGACCAACCTCGCCTACGAGCCGGCCAATCTTCCGTATCCGAACCTCGGCTGCGCGCAGCAGCGCAATCTCGCGGTGATGGTCGCCAATCCGGCCGACCTGCTCGGGCCGCGCAGCGAAACCGCCCGCTCCGGCGAGCGTCGCGATCAAGTGTGGGGCAAGTACGTCACCGGACAGCCGACGGGTGCGCGTAAGAGCGTCGACGAGCGCGTCAACCACGATACGAGCAACTAGCAATTCCAGCCAGCAGGGTCGCGTAAGGTCATGTCCAATCAAGCCAAGCCCATCGAAACGCCGCCGGAAGCGATTGGCGTCGGAGCGCCGTTGGCCGAGCTCGACACTGGCTTTGCACCGGCTCCCTCCGCACGCGCGCGCCCGATCCCGCGCATCTCCATTCAGGCATTCTGCGAGCACAACGCCACCGCCGAGATAATTCAGATTGCGGCGGAGGACAGGCGTCTGGCCAAGGCGCACGTGCACGTGCACATGGGCGGCATCGAAGCGGCCGTCGTCCACTACCAGCACAACCCGACGCCGAACCTCATCATTCTCGAGAGCAGCCTGCCGCGGGATCACCTGCTCGCCGAGCTGGACCGCTTGGCGGAGAATTGCGATTCCGGCACCAAGGTCCTGATCATCGGCCAGGAAAACGACGTGATGCTCTACCGCGAGCTGCTGAAGCGCGGCGTGAGCGAGTATCTCGTCGAGCCGATCGAGCCGCTGCAGATCATGGAGGCGATCTCCAACCTCTACAATAATCCCGATACCGAGCCGGTCGGCCACGTCTACGCCTTCATCGGCGCCAAGGGCGGCGTCGGCTCATCGACCGTGTGCCACAACGCGTCCTGGGCGCTCTCGGAGATGCTCAAGCTGGACGTCGTCATCGCCGACCTCGATCTGGCATTCGGCACCACCGGGCTCGACTTCAACCAGGACCCCATGCAGGGAATTGCCGATGCCCTGTCGACGCCGGACCGGCTCGACGAGGTGCTGCTCGATCGCCTGCTGACGAAATGCTCCGAGCACCTGTCGATATTCGCCGCGCCGGTTGTCCTCGACCGCGACTACGACATCTCGGTCGACGGCTGCGATCAGGTCATCGACGTGGTGCGCCAGAACGTGCCGTACGTGACCGTCGATCTGCCGCACACGTGGACGCCGTGGGTCAAGAGCGTGCTGCTGCAGGCCGACGAGGTGGTGATCACCGCCGCGCCAGATCTTGCCAACCTGCGCAACGCCAAGAATGTCGTCGACCTGCTGCAGCAGACGCGCCGCAACGATTCCAATCCGCGCCTGGTGATGAATACGGTCAACATGCCGAAGCGGCCGGAGATCAGCATCAAGGAGTTCGAATCGGCGATCGGCCTCAAGGCCATCTCGATCATCGACTTCGACAGTGAGACGTTCGGCCAGGCCGCCAACAACGGTCAGATGATCGAGGAGCTGAGCGGCAAGGCGAAGTCTGCGGCGGCCTTCCGCGACATCGCGCTGTCGATCAGCAACCGGCGCGATGCGCAGGCGGTGAAAAAATCCTCGGGCTTTGCCCCGTTCCTAGAGAAGCTGAAGCTCAAGCGTTAGGACAAGTAGATGTTCGGTAAGCGTAGCAGCGACACGAGCGCCCACGGCACCTCCCCGGCAGTTTCGGCACCGGCGCCGGTGGCGCCGATGGCCGACGCCAAGCCCAAGGTGCAGCCGCCGAAAGTCGCGCCCGCGCCGGCGCCCGCTCCCGCGCCGCAGCGGCGTCACTCGGAAGAGTACTACGACGTCAAGACGACGGTCTTCAACGCTCTCATCGACACCATCGATCTGACGCAGCTCGCCAAGCTGGATATCGCATCGGCGCGCGAGGAAATCCGCGACATCGTCAGCGAGATCATCCAGATCAAGAACGTCGTCATGTCGATCGCCGAGCAGGAGGAGCTGCTCGAGGACATCTGCAACGACGTGCTTGGCTATGGGCCGCTCGAGCCGCTGCTGGCGCGCGACGACATCGCCGACATCATGGTCAACGGGGCCAGCACGACGTACATCGAGGTCGCCGGCAAGGTGCAGCGGACGGGCGTCAGGTTTGCGGACAACCTGCAGCTCATGAACATCTGCCAGCGCATCGTCAGCCAGGTGGGCCGCCGCGTCGACGAATCGAGCCCCATATGCGACGCGCGCTTGCCGGACGGGTCGCGCGTCAACGTCATCGCGCCCCCGCTCGCCATCGACGGGCCGGCGCTCACCATCCGAAAGTTCAAGCGCGACCGGCTCAACCTGGAGCAGCTTTGCAGGATCGGAACGATCTCTCCCGACGCCAAGTCGATCCTGGAGATCATCGGCCGTGTCCGCTGCAACGTGCTGATCTCCGGCGGAACGGGCTCCGGCAAGACGACGTTGCTCAACTGCCTCACCGGGTCGATCGAGGACGACGAGCGCATCATCACCTGCGAGGACTCCGCGGAGCTGCAACTGCAACAGCCGCACGTCGTGCGCCTCGAGACCCGGCCGCCCAACCTCGAGGGCGAAGGCGAGATCAAGATGCGCGATCTCGTCAGGAACTGCCTGCGTATGCGCCCCGAGCGCATCATCGTCGGCGAGGTCCGCGGCCCCGAGGCGTTCGATCTGCTGCAGGCGATGAACACGGGCCATGATGGCTCCATGGGCACGCTGCACTCGAATAGCCCGCGCGAGGCCATCAGCCGTCTCGAATCGATGATCATGATGGGCGGCTACCAGCTTCCGGTGCGCACCATTCGCGAGATGATCACCGGTTCGGTAGACGTGATCGTGCAGTCGGCGCGTCTACGCGACGGCTCGCGCAAGGTCACGCACATCACCGAGGTGCTCGGCATGGAAGGCGATGTCGTCACGCTGCAGAATCTCATCGTGTTCGACATCACCGGCGAGGATGCCAACGGAAAGATCCTTGGACGCCACCGCTCCACCGGCATAGCGCGCCCGCGCTTCTGGGACCGCGCTCTTTATTACGGTCAGGAGGGCAAGCTCGCCGAGGCGCTCGCATCGTCCGAGGTGCTCGACGAGCACGGCAATCCGCTCGGGGATATCAATGGCTGACGGCAACCTGGTGCCTATGGGTGCGGCGTTCCTGGCGGCCCTGGCCGTGGCGGCGCTGGCGTTCGCGCTGCTCTATCCGTACCTGTCTGGCGATCGCGACGCATCATCGCGCGTGAAGGGCGTCGTCGAGCCGCGCCGCGTGACAATGACGCCGCTCGAGCAGGCGGCGTCGCGCCGCAAATCCGTGTCCGAGACGCTGAAGGACATGGAGGATCGGCAGAAGGCGGCCAAGAAGATATCGCTGCGGTTGCGTCTGACGCGCGCGGGGCTGCGCATAACACCGCGCGTCTTCTGGCTGGCGAGCTTCGTTTGCGGCGGCACTCTGGCAGCACTCGTGATGCTGTTGCTGCCGCCGAGCGCGACGCGATTTTTCCTCACCGTCATCGTCGGGCTCATCGGAACGTTCGGCGTGCCGCGCTGGTACATCAACCGGCTGGCCTCGCGCCGCCAGTACAAATTTCTCGCTGAGTTGCCGAACGCGCTCGATATCGTAGTGCGCGGCATGAAGTCCGGACTGCCGCTCAACGAGTGCCTCGGCATCATCGGCCGCGAGAGCAACGAGCCGCTCGCCGGCGAGTTTCGAGAGGTGCTGGAGCAGCAGCGCGTCGGTGTCGGGCTCGGCGAAGCGCTGGAGCGGCTCGCCAACCGCATGCCTCTGCCGGAGGTGAAGTTCCTTTCTATCGTCATCGCCATTCAGCAGCAGGCGGGCGGCAACCTGTCGGAAGCCCTGAGCAACCTTTCGGGCGTGCTGCGCGATCGCTTCCGGCTGCAGATGAAGGTCAAGGCACTTAGCGCCGAAGCGAAAGCGTCGGCAATGGTGCTGGCGTCGCTGCCGCCGGGCGTGATGTTCATGCTCTATATGACGTCGCGCGAGTACATCGAGCCGCTCTTCCAGACACGCATGGGCAACTTCGCGTTGCTCGCGTGCGGGCTCTGGATGCTGATGGGCATCCTCGTGATGCGCAAGATGATCAACTTCAAGTTCTGACGCGGCCGGTGCAGTGGCTGCGTTGCGAGGTATAGTGCCATGGATTTGATCGAGCTGTTCACCGATCCGACGTTTCTCGTCACCCTGCTGGTGGCGATCTGCGCCTTTGCCACGGTGCTGACGATCGCGATGCCGATTCTCGCCGAGGACCGCATGAACCATCGCATGCGGACGATGGCGGTCGAGCGGGACAAGATGCGCGCCGAGCGCATGGCGGAGATGGCGGCGCGCGAGCGCCTTGGCAGCCTTCGCAAATCGCCGGTCGGCTACATGCAGCAGATCGTCAACGCGCTCAACCTGCGGCAGATGCTCGACACCGAGGATCTGCGCGATCGGCTGAAGCGCGCCGGGTTGCGCGGCCAAGCGCCGCTCGTGGCATTCATGTTTTTTCGTGTCGCCGCCCCTACCGTGTTTTTCCTCGTCGCGGCGTTCTACCTCTTCGTCCTCGACGTGCTCGACTATCCGCCGCTCGTGAAGCTGATGATGTGCCTGGCGGCTGCCTTTGCGGGCTCGTACGCGCCGAGCCTCTTCACGGAGAACCTGATCCAGAAGCGCCAGCAGTCGATACGGCTGGCGTTCCCGGATGCTCTCGACATGCTGCTCATCTGCGTGCAGTCGGGCATGTCGGTCGAAGCAGCCTTCGGCAAGGTCTCGAAAGAGGTCGTCAACCAGTCGCTCGAGCTCGCCGAGGAACTGAGTCTGACGACTGCCGAGCTCTCATACCTGCAGGACCGTCGGCAAGCGTTCGACAACCTCGGCAAGCGCACGGGGCTGACGGGGGTCAAGGCCGTGACGACCGCGCTGGTGCAGGCCGAGCGCTACGGCACACCTGTCGGTCAGGCGCTGCGCGTCATGGCCAAGGAGAACCGCGACATCCGTCAGGCGGAAGCGGAGAAGAAGGCGGCAGCGCTGCCGCCCAAGCTCACCGTGCCGATGGTGCTGTTCTTCCTGCCGGTTCTTTTCGTGATCATTCTGTTTCCGGCAGCGATCCGCTACTTCCAGTGGGCGTGACGCACCGGCGCTAGTGCTTCGCCTGCGCCACCTGGGCGGGCGATTTCGCCGGCGCTTTCTTGGCTGCCGCGCTGCTCTCGTCGTCGTCGGACACGGCGAACTGCGCTGCCATCTCCGCAACCGACATCACGTTTCCATTTCCGCCGCCGTTCGCCGGTGCGGCGGAGGCGAGCGGCGCGGCGCCATCGACCACCCAGCCGCTGTCGCGGGTGGCGCCCGGATCGGCGACAGGCTCCTCCGGCAGCTTGGCGACCTTCTCGACCGGCACGGCATTGACCGTCGGCGCCTCGGCGATCTTGGAATTCGTCTCCCATGGCTGCGGATCGGCGCCGGGGATCGGCTTCGGCTCGAGCTTCACCACCTGGCGCAGATAGTCGGCGTTCTCGGCCGCGTTGGTCGGCGGAATGTCGCGCGCGGCAATGATCTTCGCCTCGTCGTACTTGCCCTGCAGACCGAGCACGAGCGCCAGGTTCTGGCGAATGCGCGGCGAGCCCGCGTCGCCCGCCGCTGCCTGGCGCAGCATCGCTTCGGCCTTGCCCGGCTCGCCGTTCATCGCCTGCGCGAGCGCGAGGTTGCTCAGCACCGACGGCTGGTCGTTCGACAGCACGCGGGCGCGCTCGAAGTACGGGATGGCTTCATTGTAGTTGCCTTCCTTGGCGAGCACCGCGCCGCGGGCCGAGACGACGCGCCAGTCGGGGCGCGCGGGATCGTCGGCAATGGCGAGGAGCTGCTTGGCAACGTTGACCTGATCGAGGTCGAGCGCCAGGCGTCCATACTCGCTCGCCAGCTCGCGGTCCTGTCCGTGATAAAGTGAAACCTGCTGCAGCACCGTCAGGGCGCGGCGCTTCTCGCCCATCGCCTTGAGATTGCGCGCATAATTGAGCGCCGCCGGCAGATCGCGTGGGCTCTTGGCGTACGCCTTGCCCCAATAGTCGGTCGCCTGCAGCAGCTCGTCGCTCACGCCACCGGCCGCGGCGGGCGATTGCGGGGGAGGCGCCGGCTGATTGGCGGCCACCTTCTGGGGCTTCTGCTCGCCGTTGACCGACAGCAGATTGTTGCCGCCGGCGGGGCTCAGGGTCTGTCCGCAGGCGCCCAGCAGAAGCGAGGCCGTGAGCGTGGCAATGGTGCCCCCCCGGCGCAAGTTGCGAGCCGGCTGCGGGTGCGAAGCGAACGCCATTGTTGTCTCCCTGAGGTACGGACGAGTCGGGGCGGCCGAATCTCTGTCCTTTGACCGTCAGGGTGTGAGACAGTCCTCAACAAACTATTAAACGTCGCTAAGAGGAGGTTAAGACGACCCGCAGCTATTGCGAGGCAGCCACTTGCTCCCGGGCGCCGTCTATCCACGCCTGCATTTCCGGCATGGCGAAGATTGTCTCGATGTACGCCGCCGCCGTCCCGTCGTCTCCGTACGGCGTCAGGTCCGGCAGGTAGGTGCGGAAGCGCGAGGCCACGGGTGCGTACATGGCATCCGCGGCCGTGAAGGCGCCGAAGAGGAACGGCCCCGGCACCGGCGTGCGGCTCCGGCACTCCCGCCACAGGGCGACGACGCGCGTCGCGTCCGCCGCAACGTCCTCGGGAACGGGATCGAGCGGGCTCACCGACAGCACCTCCATGGAGCACGCGCGGCGCAGCGGCATGAAGCCCGAATGCATTTCCGCCGCCGCGCACCGCGCCAGCGCCCGGGCGCGCCGGTCGGAGGGCCACAGGTCCGCCTCCGGATGCTGCTCGGCGAGGTACTCGAGGATGGCGAGGCTGTCCCACACGGCGATGTCGCCGTCGAGCAGCAGCGGCACCATTCCCGACGGGCTGAATTTCAGGATTTCCGCCTTCGAATCCGGCTGCCGCAGCCGAACGTTGATCTCCTCGAAGGGCAGCCCCAGCCGCCGCATCGCCAGCCAGGGCCGAAGGCTCCAGCTCGACCAGCTCTTGTTCCCGATGACCAATCGATAGCGTTGTGCGGCCATGCTCTTGCCTTGCCCTGCGTGATCCTGTCATGTGCCCCCGTTCAGCCGGGGACCGGCGCCATTGATGCCCCATCCGGGCAGTGCGTGCCAGCAGCGAGCATCCGCATGAATGACGAGACGGCGCAACGCGACCAGACGCACATCGAGGATATTTTCGTTGCCGAGCGTTCGGTAGGCGGCGAGGTACCCATCTTCGCGCTCGGCAGCGATCAGTCGCTTGCCGAGCTGCCGCTGGCACCGGCGCAGCGGACCTGGGTCGATGCGCTCGGCTTCAAGGGAGCCGCCAAGCAGGTGACGCTGGTCCCGGGTGAGGACGGCCGCATCGCCGCCGTCCTGTTCGGCCTCGGCAACGGCAGCTCCGGCGAGCCGAGCGGACCGTCCGAATTGCTGCTGGGCCAGCTCGCGCAGACGTTGCCCGCCGGAAGCTACCGGCTGGCGACGCCGGTGGGCGATGCAACGCTCGCCGCTATCGCCTGGGGCCTTGGGACCTATCGCTACGGCCGCTACAAGTCGCGGCAGGGCGCCAACGGCCAGCGCGGCGTCGCCTTGCGGCTGCCGCATGGCGCCGACCGGGCGCTCGCCATGCACACAGTCGAAGCGGTCTGCTTCGGACGGGATCTGATCAACACGCCGGCGTCCGACCTGGGGCCGGCCGAGATCGAGGCGGCGGCGCGCGGCCTCGCTACCCGTCACGGCGCGCACGTGGAGGTGACGGCCGGCGACGAGCTGCTGGCCAAGAACTTTCCCATGATCCACGCCGTCGGCCGCGCCAGCCCGCGGGCGCCGCGCCTCATCGACCTGACGTGGGGCCGCGAGGGCGCGCGTCCGGTGACGCTCGTCGGCAAGGGGATCACGTTCGACACCGGCGGGCTCGACATCAAGCCGTCGAGCGCCATGCTGCTCATGAAGAAGGACATGGGCGGCGCGGCGGCGGCGCTGACGCTTGCCAGCATGATCATGGCGCAGAAGCTCGACGTGCGTCTGCGCGTGCTGATCCCCTCGGCGGAGAACAGCATCGCCGGCGACGCTTTCCGCCCCGGCGATGTCCTCACGTCGCGCGCCGGCATGACGGTCGAAGTCGGCAATACCGACGCGGAGGGCCGTCTCGTTCTCGCCGACGCCCTCGCCTACGCCGACGAGGCCGCGCCGGACAGCACGTTCGTATTCGCAACGCTGACGGGCGCGGCACGCGTCGCCCTCGGTCCGGACCTCCCGGCCATGTTCACCAACGATGACGCATTCGCGGCCGAGATGGCGGCGGCCTCGGTGCGCGTCGGCGATCCGGTCTGGCGGATGCCGTTGTGGCCCGGCTACGACAGCAAGCTCGACAGCCCCGTCGCCGACATGAACAACGTGTGGGAAGCGCCGTTTGCGGGCTCGATCACGGCGGCGCTGTTTCTTAAACGTTTTGCGGTGAAGACGCGGCGCTTTGCGCACTTCGATATTTTCGGCTGGCGCCCGGCGGGCAATGCGCTCGGCCCGCGCGGCGGCGAGCCGCAGGCGGCCCGCGCTCTTCACGCCGTGCTCGCCAAGGAGGCTTGCCGATGAACGACACAGCGCAGGATGCCAAGCGCGAAGCGGAGCCGGCCACGCTGCCGCGCCTCGATCCGCGGCGCAACGCCTTTCGTCCCGACCTTGCCGCCGAGAGCCTCTACGGCAAGGTGAGCGCGCCCCGCTATGCCGAGGGATTTCCGGCGCAGGTGCTGCGCGCCTCGGTGCCGCTGCGCAGCCGCCCCTCGCCGAGCTTCGGCTTCGAAACCGAGGCTCTGTTCGGTGAGAGGGTGACGGTCTACGACGAGAGCGACGGCTGGGCATGGATCCAGCTCGACCGAGACAAGTACGTCGGCTACGTGCCGTCGGAGGCGCTGTCGCCGGAAATCGAGGAGCCGACGCACCGCGTGCGCGCGCTGGGCACATTCGTCTATCCGGTGCCGGATATAAAATCGCCGCCGCTCATGCACCTCAGCCTCAACGCCGAGCTCAACGTCGTCGAGGGCGACGATCGGTTTCTGATGCTGAAAGGCGGAGGCTTCGTCTTCACCCGCCATGTCGGCGAGCTGGGCCGCGTGGAGCCGGATTTCGTCGAGCTCGCGGAGCGCTTCATCGGCACGCCATACCTGTGGGGCGGGCGCACGCGGCTCGGCATCGACTGCTCGGGGCTCGTCCAGGTCACGCTGGGCGCGGCGGGAATTTTCGCGCCGCGCGACACGGACATGCAGCAGGCCGAGCTCGGCACCAAGGTCGACATCCCCGACGTGCTGGACGGCATGCAGCGCGGCGACCTGATCTACTGGAAGGGCCACGTCGGCATCATGGCCGACAGCGTGACGCTGGTGCATGCCAACGCCCATCATATGCAGGTGGCCGCCGAGACGCTCCCCGAGGCCATCGAGCGCATCGCCAAGCTCGGCGCGGAGATTACCGCCGTCAAGCGTCTGCCGGGGCTTTCGGCCAAGGACGGCGCCTAGCTACCGGCGGTAGGGCAGGAAGTGCCGCTCGCGCACCTCGGTGCCATCGTCGCCGATGGAAGGCGTCGGCCGCGAGTCGCCCCGCCCCTCGCGCCAAATGGCACCGTTGCCGAGCACGACGATCGTCTCGATGGAGCGCTCGAGGCCGGTCAGCCGGCTGATCCAGCGCCTCTGCACGACCTTGCCGTCGGCGATGGCGCTGGCGAACGGGATGAACCAGTCGAACGTCTCGATCGGCCGCCCCTCGTAGGCTTCGTCGGCGACAGCGATGTCGTAGCGCTGGTCGGCATGCAGGATCATCTCGAACGGGCAGGCGCTCGCAGCCCGCGGCGTGACGAGCAGGCTCCAATAGTCACCGGTCTCGGTCTCTTCCAGGCGTGCCGCGTCTGCGATCGACGGCGCCCAGTAACGCAGGGCCGTGATCGTCGATTGGAGCCGGGAACGAAAGATGTCGTCGGGCAGCATCTTGGCGATATGGAAGATGAAGGTTGCGCCCTACGATGCCGCAAAGCGGCGAGCGGCGGAACACCTTTATCCACGCGCCTTTTGCATTAGAGCATCGTCGTAGGCGATCTGCCGCTGCAACGCCGGGCGCGCGCGTACTCGATCTACATAGGCGATGAACTCCGGCAGATCCGGGAGCAGCTTGAACTGCACGCCCCAACGCAGCGTCGAGCCGACGATGACATCGGCGGCGGTGAAGCGCTCGCCGAGCAGGTATGGAGCCGCTTTCGCCGTCGCATCGCGGACGACGGACACGACGGTGTCGTAGTCGGCCCATCCGGCCGTGGTGCGCGGTGCCGGCGGACGGTTGAGAGCCTTGTCGATCATCGCCGGCTCGATGCAGCTCGGCGCATAGAACAGCCATTTGAGATACGGGCCGCGCAGCGGATCGCCCACCGCGGGCGCCAGGCCAGCCTTCGGATAGGCGTCGGCGAGATAACAGCAGATGGCGGACACCTCGCTGACGACCGTGTCGCCGTCGACGAGTGTCGGCACCTTGCCCATCGGATTGAGCGCGAGGTAGCCGGGCTTGCGCTGGTCGCCGTCCTTGAGGCTGAGCTGCTCGATGGCGAAAGGCTCGCCCAGCTCCTCGAGCATCCACAGGACCGTCGAGGAGCGCGACGGGGTGGCGTGATAGAGCTTCAATTTCGGCGGGGGAGCTTCAGCCATCGGCATTCTCCTGTGTGCACGTCAGCCCGCGAGTACGTTCTGATGCGCCACTGTGATGTTGAATGCCGCCGCAAGTAGGGCCTTGGTGTAATCCTCCTTGGGATTGGCAAAAACATCGGCCGCCGGGCCTTCCTCCACCACCTTGCCGTTGCGCATCACCACCACGTAGTTGCACAACGCGCGAATGACCTTGAGGTCATGGCTGATGAACAGGTACGCGAGATCGTGCTTCTTCTGCAGCGCGCGGAGCAGATCGACGATCTGCGCCTGCACCGACATATCGAGCGCACTGGTCGGCTCGTCGAGCATGACGAACTTCGGCTGCAGCACCATGGCCCGGGCAATGGCGATACGCTGACGCTGGCCGCCCGAGAACTCGTGCGGGTAGCGGTCCTGCGCGTCGGGATCGAGGCCTACCTCCTTCAGCGCCGCGCCGACGCGCTCGCGCCGCTGATGGTAGTCGAGCTCCGGCGCCTGGATGACGAGGCCTTCCTCGATGATCTGTCCCACCGACATGCGCGGCGACAGCGACCCGTAGGGATCCTGGAAGACGACCTGCATATCCTTGCGCAGCGGACGCATGTCGCGGCTGGTCAAGCCGTCGATGCGCTTGCCCATGTAGACGATGGGCCCTTCCGACGAGATGAGCCGCAGGATGGCCAGCCCGAGCGTCGTCTTGCCGGACCCGGATTCTCCCACGACGCCGAGCGTCTGGCCCTGGCGCAGCTTGAGCGACAGCCCGTCGACCGCCTTCACGTGGTCGACCGTCTTGCGCAGCACGCCCCGCTTGATGGGGAACCAGACTTTGAGATCGTCGGTCTCGACGACGACCGGCGCTTTGTCGTTGGCCGGCGGCGGCAGGCCCTTGGGCTCGGCGGCGAGCAACTGCTTGGTGTATGGGTGCTGCGGCTTGGTGAAGATGTCCTCGGTGACACCTTCCTCGACGATCTTGCCGCCCTGCATGATGTAGACGCGCTCGGCCATCTTGCGCACGATGCCGAGATCGTGGGTGATGAGCAGCATGGCCATGCCCATCTCACGCTGCAGGTTCTTCAGCAGCTCGAGGATCTGCGCCTGGATGGTGACGTCGAGCGCCGTTGTCGGCTCGTCGGCGATCAGCAGGTCGGGCTCGTTGGCGAGCGCCATGGCGATCATCACGCGCTGGCGTTGCCCGCCCGAGAGCTGGTGCGGAAAGGCGTCCAGCCGCTTTTCCGGATCGCGGATGCCGACCTTCTGCAACAGCTCCAGCACACGCGCACGCACGGATTTGTCGTCCATGTGCTTGTGCACGCGCAGCACCTCGCCGACCTGCCGCTCGATGGTGTGCAGCGGATTGAGCGAGGTCATCGGCTCCTGGAAGATCATCGAGATGCGATCGCCGCGCACCGACTGAAGCTGCCGCTCGCTGAGCTTCAGCATGTTGCGGCCTTCGAACCAGATCTCTCCCGAGGGATGCGAGGCGGAAGGGTATGGCAGCAGCCGCAGGATCGACAGCGCCGAGACCGTCTTGCCGGAGCCGGATTCGCCCACGAGCGCCACCGTCTCGCCCTTGCCGATGCGGAACGACACCTGATCGGCGGCGACGACCTTGCCGCCGGCGAAGGCCACGGAGAGGTCGCGGACATCGAGCAGGGCGCGATGGTGGTTCGCGGTCATCGCTGGCCCCTATCGGAACGTCTTGCGCGGGTCGAGCGCATCGCGCACGGCCTCGCCGATGAAGATGAACAGCGACAGCATGATCGCCACGGAGAAGAACCCGGTGAGGCCGAGCCACGGCGCCTCGAGATGCCGCTTGCCCTGCAACAGCAGCTCGCCGAGGGATGGTGACCCGGGCGGCAGTCCGAGGCCGAGGAAGTCGAGCGCGGTGAGCGCTGCTATGCTGCCCGAGAGCTGGAAGGGCATGAAGGTGAGCGTCGCCACCATGGCGTTGGGAAGCATGTGCTTCCACATGATCGACCGGTGTGAGAGGCCGAGGGCGCGCGCCGCCTTGACGTACTCGAAGTTGCGCGCGCGCAGGAACTCGGCGCGTACGACGCCGACGAGATTGACCCACTCGAACAGCAACAGGATGCCGAGCAGCGTCCAGAATCCGGGCACGAGAACCGAAGAGATGATGATCAGCACGAACAGCGATGGCACGGACGACCAGATCTCCAGGAAGCGCTGGAAGATGAGATCGGTGATGCCGCCGAAATATCCCTGCACGGCGCCCGCGGTGACGCCGATAGCCGCCGACAGAACGGCGAGCAGCAGGCCGAAGAGCACGGAGATTCGGAAGCCGTAGATCACGCGCGCGACGATATCGCGGCCCTGGTCGTCGAGGCCGAGCCAGTTGGTGTTGCCGAGCGCGTTGAAGCGCGCGAGCTGGTCGGCCGGCGCGTCGCACAGCGGTGCGCGGGTCGCCCAGGGCGGCGGCGCCGGAAAGCCTAGGCACAGGCCGTCGGGCGATTTGCGGCCGGGGTAGTCCTTGTTGATGGTGTCGTAGGAATAGCGGATCGGCGGCCAGATGGCCCAGCCGTTGGCGTTGATCTCGTCGATGTTCACCGGGTCCTTGTAGTCGGTGACGGCGAGGAAGCCGCCGAACTTGGATTCCGGATAGTCGACGAGCACCGGCGACAGCAGCTCGCCCTTGTAGCTCACCAGGATCGGACGGTCGTTGGCGACGAACTCCGCCAGCAGCGCGAGGGCGAAAAGAACGAGGAACGTGCGCAGGGCCCAGTACCCGCGCCGGTTGGCCTTGAAGTTTGCGAGGCGACGCTGATTGAGCGGGCTGAGGTTCTCGGCCGACAGGCGGCGTCGGATCCAGCCCGGCATGCTCTCGCGATGCTCTTCCTCCGGCGGAGGCTGCGACTGCGGCAACGGCGTCTGAAGCGCGCGCAGGTCGTCCACCGCTAGACCTCCCGGCTCTCGAAGTCGATGCGCGGATCGACGAGCGTGTAGGCGAAGTCGGAGATGATGTTGAGGAGCAGCCCCATGAGCGAGAAGATCCACAGCGTGGCGAAGACCACCGGATAGTCGCGCTTTTCGATCGATTCGAAGGAGAGAAGGCCGAGGCCGTCGAGCGAGAAGATCGTCTCGATGAGCAGCGCGCCGGCGAAGAACGCCGATATGAAGGCGCCGGGGAAGCCGGCGATGATGAGCAGCATCGCGTTGCGGAAAACGTGGCCGTAGAGGACGCGGCCCTCGCTCAGTCCCTTGGCGCGCGCGGTGATGACGTACTGCTTGCGGATCTCATCGAGAAACGAGTTCTTGGTGAGGAATGTCATGGTCGTGAATGCCGTCAGCGACATGGCGATCAGCGGTAGCGTCAGATGCCAGAAATAGTCCGCGACCTTGCCGAGCAGCGAGAGCTGGTCGAAGTTCTCGGACGTCAGGCCGCGCGAGGGAAACCACTGGACGAAGGCGCTGCCGGCGAACAGCACCAGCAGGAGAACGGCGAAAAGGAAGCCGGGCACCGCGTAGGCGATGACGAGCACGGTGCTCGACCAAGTGTCGAACGGCTCGCCGTCGTGCACCGCCTTGCGTATGCCGAGCGGGATGGAGATGAGGTAGGAGAGCAGTAGCATCCACAACCCGAGCGAGATCGAGACGGGGAGCTTCTCCTTGATGAGCTGCAGCACGGAAACGTCGCGGAAGTAGCTCTTGCCGAAATTGAAGGTGAGGTAGTTCTTCATCATCAGGTAGAAGCGCTCGTAGGCCGGCTTGTCGAAGCCGAATTGCTTCTCGAGGCTTTTGATGAACTCGGGGTCGAGGCCCTGGGCGCCGCGATATTTCGATGTGATCGATTCGGCGCCGCCCTGACCCAATGCCGACTGGTTGCCTCCCGACATCATCTCGCCGCCGCCGCCGCCGATGCGCGACACGATGGACGTGTCGTGGCCGGTGAGCTGCGCGATGATGCGATCCACCGGACCACCGGGCGCGAACTGAATTATGACGAAGCTGATCAGCATGATGCCGAACAGCGTCGGGATGATGAGCAGCAGGCGCTTGAAAAGGTAGGCAGCCATTGGCGCGGGGCTCAGTTCTGCTTCAGCTTGGCGGCTTTATCGGCGTCATACCACCAGGTCTCGATGACGCCTTCATCGTACTTCGGCTTGATCGCCGGATGCGAATACTTGTTCCAATAGGCGATCGAGTGCACAGGCTTGTACCACTGCGGCACCCAATAGTGCCCGGCCCGCAGCACACGGTCGAGCGCCCGGCCGGCCGTTACCAGATCGGCGCGCGACTTGGCTTCTATCATCTTGGTCAACAGTGCGTCGATGACCGGGTCGGATATACCGGAAAGATTGAAGCTGCCGTCCATTTTCGCCGCCTCGGAGCCCCAGTAGGACTTGACCTCGACGCCCGGCGTAAGCCCTAGCGCATAGCGCTGGATGGACATGTCGAAATCGAACGACTTCATGCGCCGCTCGTACTGGGCCGGATCGACCATGCGCAGCGTGGCGTTGATGCCGATACGCTTCAGATTGGCGATGTAGGGCAGGATGATACGCTCGAACCCGGATTCGAAATTGAGAATCTCGATGTCGAGCTTCTTGCCGCCCTCGCCATAGCCGGCAGCGGCAAGAAGATCGTGCGCGCGCTTCAGGTTCTCGCGGTTGCGGCCCGATCCGTCCGTCACCGGCGGCGTGTACGGCTCGCCGAAGACTTCCGCCGGCAACTGTTGGCGGAACGGTTCGAGCAATGCCAGCTCTTCGGCGCTCGGCGGGCCCTTGGCCTTCATGTCCGAGTTCTCGAAGAAGCTCTGCGTGCGCGTGTAGAGCTCGAAGAACAGGTTCTTGTTCGACCACTCGAAATCGAATGCGAGGTCGAGTGCCTCGCGTACGCGCGGATCCAGAAACTTGTCGCGCCGCAGATTGATGAAGAAGCCTTGCGCGCCGGACGGCCGCTGGTCGGGCAGCGTCTCGCGCACCAGGCGGCCTTCCTTAACGGCTGCGATGTTGTAGCCCGTCGCCCAGTCGATGGAGGTGAACTCCTCGCGGAAGTCGAAGTTGCCGGCCTTGAGGCCTTCCAGCTCCAGGGTGCGGTCGCGGTAGTACTCGTAGCGCAGCTCGTCGAAGTTGAAGCGGCCGCGGTTGACGGGCAGATCCTTCGCCCAATAGTCGGCGCGGCGCTTGTAGGTGACGAAGGTGCCGGGCTTGAAAGCGGCAATTTCGTAGGGACCGGAGCCGAGCGGTTTCTCGAGCGACGACTGATCGAACGGACGCGCCGTGTAGAATGCCTTCGACAGCACCGGCAGCTCGGCGACGACCAGCGGCAGGTCGCGCACGAGGTCGCCCTTGAACGTGTAGCGCACCGTATGCTGGTCGACCGCCTCGGCCTTCTCGACGTCGCGCAGCGAGAGGTGATAGTTCGGGTGGCCCTTCTCCTTCAGCGTGTTGAAAGTGAAGACCACGTCCTCGGCGGTGACCGGCGTGCCGTCGGCGAATTTTGCCTCCGGGCGCAGCTTGAAGACGACGGACTTCTTGTCCGGCGCGAGGTCGGCGCTTTCAGCGATCAGGCCGTACACCGCGTCCGGCTCGTCGAGGCCACGCGTCATCAGGCTGTCGAAGAGGTATTCGAGTCCCTGCGCCGCGTCGCCCTTGAGGATGTAGTTGTTGAAGCTGTCGAAGGTGGTGCGGCCGGCGGTGCCGATCATTGCCAGCCGTCCGCCCTTCGGCGCGTCGGGATTGACGTAATCGAAGTGCTTGAAGTCCGCCGGGTACTTCAGGTCGCCGAAGGCCGAAAGGCCGTGGCGCGGCTCGGCGCGGGCGTCGGCGACGAAGGCACCGGCGGAGACGGCGGCAATGGCAACGGCGATGGTGGCGAAGCGGGTGAGCATTCGGGTCGGAGCCGTCCGCATTGCCGCCATCACCGCGACCGGGCCGCGGCGAGTGTCTTTTCCTTCTCGGCGTCGAACCACCAGGTCTGCATCAGCGCCGAGGTCTGCGACGGCAGCTTCGCGGGACGGCCGAAGACATCCCAATAGGCCACGCGCTCGTACGGATAATGCCACTGCGGAACGACGTAGAAGTTCCACAGCAGAACGCGGTCCAGCGCATGCGTGGCGGCGAGCAGATCCTCGCGATCCTTGGCGTAGACGACCTTGTCGATCAGCTTGTCGATCGCCGGGTTCTTGATGCCCGCGGTGTTGCGCGTGCCGTCACGGTCGGCGGCGGCCGAGCCCCAGAAGTCGCGCTGCTCGTTGCCGGGGGATTCCGACTGCGGGAAGTTATCGACGATGATGTCGTAGTCGTGCGTGTCCTCGCGCCGCTTGTACTGCGCGCTGTCCACGATGCGGATCGAGGCGTTGATGCCGAGCTTTTGCAGGTCCTGCACGTAGGGGAGCACGATGCGCTCGAAGTCCGGCGATACGATCAGGAATTCGGCATTCAGCGTCTCGCCCTGCGTGTTGCGCAGGCGGTTGCCCTGCAGCGTCCAGCCGGCGGCGTTGAGGAGCTGGGAAGCCTCCCGCATGTGCTTGCGGAAGTCTTCCGGCGCGTCGTTGAGGGGGTTCTTCCACTCGGTGGTGAACACCTCGGGCGGAACCTCGTCCTTCACCTCGTTGAGGATCTCCAGCTCGCGGCCCTGCGGCAAACCCTTGGCGGCAAGCTCGGAGTTGTCGAAGTAGCTGCCGACGCGCACGTACGAGTTATAGAACAGCTTCTTGTTCGCTTCCTCGAAGTTGAACGCCAGCGCGAACGCCTTGCGCACGCGCGGATCCTGGAACTGCTTGCGCCGCTGGTTGAAGACGAACGCCTGCATCGGCGCCACCCGCTTTACCGGGATCGCCTCTTTCTTCACCCAGCCCTTCTGCACCGCCGGGAAGCCGAAGCCGGTGGCCCAGCTACCGGCCGAGCGCTCGGGCCAGAAATCGATCTTGCCTGACTTGAACTCCTCGAAGCCGGGTGTGCGGTCGAGGAAGTAGCTGAATTTGATCTCGTCGAAATTGTACTGGCCCTTCATGACCGGACGGTCCTTGGCCCAGTAATCCTTGACGCGCTCGTAGGTGATGGAGCGGCCGGGATCGAAGCTCTTGATCTTGTAGGCCCCCGAGCCGAGAGGAACCTCGAGGCTGGACTTGGTGATGTCGCGCGGCTGCCCGTCGGAGCCGGTCGCCTCCCACCACTTCTTCGGAATGACCGTGAGCTGTCCGATGATCTGCGGCAGCTCGCGGTTGCCCTTCGAATCGAAGGTGAATGTCACCTCGCGGTCGCCGGTCTTCACGGCCTTCACGACGTTCTTGTAATAGAACGCCATGCGCGGATGCGCCTTCTTCTGCGCCTCGAGCGAGAAGATGACGTCCTCGGGCGTAATGGGCGAGCCGTCGTTGAAGCGCGCCTGCGGATCGATACTGAAAGTCACGGACGAATAGTCTGCGGGGTAGGAGACCCAGTCGCAGATGAGGCAATATTCGGTCGACGGCTCGTCGGGGCTGCCGGTCATCAGCGAATCGTAGATGAGGCCGACGCCGCCGGCCGGATCGCCCTTCACCGAGAAGGCATTGAGGCTGTCGAACGAGCCCTCGGCAAAGCTGCGCAGCGTGCCGCCCTTGGGCGCGTCGGGATTGACCCAGTCGAAATGGTCGAAGCCGGCAGGGAACTTCGGCTCTCCGATGAGTGACAGCGCATGGCGATGCTCGCCGGCCGTGGCCTTGCCGTCTGCTCCGGGCGTAGGCGCTGCGGGGGTTGCCTGTACCTGGGGATCGGTCGCCGGAGGCGAGGGCGGCTCCTGGGCCGCTGCCGGCCCAACGGCGAGAACTACGGCTGCGAGGCAAGCGGCGGTGACGTCGAGACGCGAAAGCACCAGGCGTTTTCCCTTTATCTGTCGCGGGATGGAAGACCATGGGCGCGCGGCTGGGGAAGCGAGGAATCGCACCGCGGCGGCCTGCAAGACAAGACAACGCCGGAAGCCTCGCAAAAACCGGGCCGCGGGGCGAGTTAACTTGCTGTCATTTTGGTCGGCTGTCGCCGGCGCTGAGTTACTTCAAAGTATTAAGGAAGGCGAGCAAGTTGCTGAGATCGTTGGGATCGGCAATGCCCGGAAACAGCATCTTGGTACCCGGCACGAAGTCCTTCGGCTTGTGCACGAAGGCGGCCAGATCCTCCAAGGTCCAGTTGCCGCCTTTCGCCTTCATGGCGTCGGAATAGGCAAAGCCTTCGTGGCTGCCCTTGGGGCGGCCCACGACCCCGGCCAGGTTCGGCCCCACCTTGTTCGGTCCGCCGTGCTCGCCGGAGTGGCAGGTCTGGCATTTACCGAAGATTTTCTGGCCGGCGGCCGCATCCGCGGTAGCGGCGGCATCGGCTACCGCCTTGGCATCGAGAGCCGGTGCGGCGGCAGCGGCGGGCGCGCTGGCATCCTTGCCGGCCGAGGCCGCCTCGGGGGCGGGGAGCACGTAGCCCGGCTTCTCCGGGGCCCTGCCGTGCCCGGCTATCTCCAGCATGGTGCGGAAGCCGACGATGACCAGCAGCGCGCACAGCACCCCACCGGCAATCTTCGACAGTTCGAAGGAATCTAGCTGCATTCCGCCGCTCCGCATCGTTACGTCCGGCCGCGCCGGACAATTCGGGCGACTATAAAAACTCCGCATCGGCTTGCAACCGAGCCAGGTGCGGTTCTATGTGCGTCCGCCCGGGACCAATTGCCTCGGCTTCACGCTCTGCAGGTGCATCACGTGCCCGAAACGCTGACCGTCATCCCCGCGCGCATGCATGCGACACGCCTACCCGGCAAGCCGATGCTCGATATCGCCGGCGAGCCGATGATCGTGCAGGTGTGGCGGCGCGCCGTCGCCGGCAACCTGGGCCGCGTCGTGGTTGCGACCGATTCCACCGATGTCGTGGCTGCGATTGAAAAGGCGGGCGGCGAGGCCGTCATGACCTGGCCGGATCACGCATCCGGCTCCGACCGAATATTCGAGGCGATCAACCTCGTCGATCCTGACGGAAGGGCCGAGATCATCGTCAACCTGCAGGGCGATCTGCCGACCCTCGAGCCGCACCTCGTTGCCGTTTGCGCCGCGCCCCTCGCCGAGCCCGGTCCGGACATCGCAACCCTCGCCGCCGAGATCGCGGTCGAGGAGGAGAGAACCAACCCGAACGTCGTGAAGCTGGTCGGCTCGCCGCTGCCGCAGCCTGGCCGCATGCGCGCACTCTACTTCACGCGCGCGACTGCCCCCTATGGCGAGGGGCCGCTCTACCATCACATCGGCATCTACGCCTATCGGCGCGCCGCCCTCGCCCGCTTCGTGTCGCTGCAACCTTCGCCGCTGGAAAAGCGCGAAAAACTGGAGCAGCTACGGGCACTTGAAGCCGGCATGCGCATAGACGCGAGCGTCGTTGACACTGTTCCGCTCGGTGTCGATACTCCGGCCGACCTCGAGCGGGCGCGCCGCCTCCTGGGGGCCGTCTGAACGTCGAGCGCCGGCTGCACAGTACTCCGTGCGGCGGTGCTCGCTTACGCGCTTGCAAGCATGCCCAACTCTTCCCGCCACCTCGGCGCGGCCGAAACTGCCACCACCAAGCCTGCCGTCGAACGGATCGTCTACCAGGGCGAGCCGGGCGCCAACTCGCATCTCGCCTGCCGCGAGGTCTACCCCGACATGGAGGCGGTGGCCTGCCCGACGTTCGAGGATGCGCTGCAGGCCGTGAAATCCGGCGAGGCGCGCCTTGCCATGATCCCGATCGAGAACTCGGTTGCGGGCCGCGTCGCCGACATCCACCACCTGCTTCCCAATGCCGACCTCTACATTGTCGGCGAGCACTTCCTGCGCGTTCGGCACCAGTTGCTGGCGGCGCCCGGGGCAAGCCTGCAGACGGTCAAGCGCGCCCTCAGCCACACGCAAGCGCTGGGCCAGTGCCGGCGCAAGCTGATCGAGCTCGGCCTGAAGCCGGTGCCGGAGGCGGACACCGCCGGCTCGGCACGCATCGTAGCCGAATTGAAGGATCCGACGCTTTCCGCCATCGCGTCCTCGCTCGCCGCCGAGATCTACGGCCTGGAGACGCTTGCCAACGACATCGAGGATGAAACGCACAACACCACGCGCTTCGTGGTGCTTTCCGCCGAGGCCGACGACGCCGAGCCGGACGAGGCGCCGGTGGTCACGACGTTCATCTTTCGCGTCCGCAACGTGCCGGCGGCCCTCTACAAGGCGCTGGGCGGCTTCGCGACCAACGGCGTCAACATGACGAAGCTCGAGAGCTACCAGCTCGAGGGCACGTTCAATGCCACGATGTTCTACGCCGACATCGAGGGGCATCCGGCCGACCGGCTGGTGCGGCTGGCGCTCGAGGAGCTGTCGTTCTTCTCGTCCGAGAAGCGCGTCCTCGGGACATACCGGGCGAGCCCCTATCGCGCCGAGGCGGCCCGGCTCGCGGCAGAAGGCAAAATCCCGATACGCCGCGGGTTCTGATGGAGCGCACATGAGGCTTGCCGAGAAGGTCGCGATCGTAACCGGCGCCGCATCGGGCTTCGGCCGCGCGATCGCGGAGCGGTTCGTGCTCGAAGGCGCGCGGGTGATCGCTGCCGACATCAACGGCGAGGGCGTGCGGGCGCTGGCGTCCGGCTACGGCGAGCGCATGATACCGGTGCAAACCGACGTGTCGCAAAAGGCCGACGTCGACGCCATGGTGCGCAGCGCTACCGAAGCCTTCGGCGGCCTCGACATCGTCGTCAACAATGCCGGCGTGACGCATCGCAACGGCCCGATGCTGGAAGTCGGCGAGGCGGAGTTCGACCGCATTTATGCGGTGAACGTGAAGTCGATCTATCTGTCGGCGATCGCCGCCGTCCCGAAGCTCGAGAAGCGCGGCGGCGGCAGCATCATCAACGTCGCCTCGACGGCGGGTGTGCGGCCGCGCCCGGGCCTCACCTGGTACAACGGCTCCAAGGGCGCGGCGATCACGCTGACGAAATCCATGGCCGCGGAGCTGGCACCGAAGAATATTCGCGTCAACGCCATCAATCCGGTGATGGGCGAGACCGGCCTGCTGACGCAATTCATGGGCGGACCGGACACGCCGGAGGCGCGCGCCAAATTCATCGCCGGCATCCCGCTCGGCCGCCTGTCGCGGCCGCACGACATCGCCAATGCGGCGATCTTTCTCGCGGATCCGGCGTCGTCGTTCATCACCGGCGTCGCCATCGAGGTCGATGGCGGACGCTGCGTCTAGGCTACTTTTTTTGGCGCCGGCGACTCCCCTCGCGGGGAGCCGGCCGCCGGCGCAGGCGAGTGGGTGGGCGCAACCAATATGGGAGCCGGGCGCCGGCGCCGGATGGGCCGCCGGCATGACGGAAAGGGGGCGAGGCCGCTAAACGGCTTAGAATGACCACGGCCATCGCCCACAGAGTGTCATCCTCGGGCTTGTCCGGAGGACCCAGCTTTCGGCGCCCTCAGGTGCCAGCAGCACGCTGGATCCTCGGAATAAAGCCGAGGATGACAGCTGGGCAGTGCGCGCCGGTCGATCCGCTCTGTCATCCCGGAAGCCGCGAACGCCGTGAGTGGCTATCCGGGACCCAGCGGAGGTGAAGCGAAGCTTCATTAAACAGAAGGAGCTTTTGACGCTGGATCGCGGGTCTCGCTCGCTCGGCTCGCTGCGCCCGGGATGACAGATTGGCTTGGCTAACCGTTCACGGCGTCCCGACGCAGGTCGGAGCCCGGCCCCCGACTAGCGCGTGGCGCCGGTCGGAACCTCGACCGGATGCGGCACGCGCAGCTTCTTCTCCACCGGCTTGACGGCGTCCTTGACGGCCTCCTTCGCCTCCGCCACCGGCCCGTCGGGCAGCTTCTCCCAATAGGTCTTGTCGCTCATCCCTTTGTAGGCCGTCGCCTTGAAGCGCTTGCCCTCGGGATCGCGCTTGCTCGGATCGCCGGCCGGCTGACCGGTGATGACGGTCTGGATGTCGTTGAGAATGGTGTTGTCGTCGACGTAGTCGGCGTGCGTGTATTTGAAGAACTTCCAGTAGTCGTATTGGGGTGGCGTCTTATCAATGACAAAGACGTTGCTGGCGTTCACGTACAGCGGGTCGCCCCACGGCGTGTGACCGCCCGCGCGGTCATTGAAGCCGCGCAGGAACGACGACAGCCACAGCACCCAGTCGCCGCCGGACGTGTAGATCGTCACGCGCTGGGCGAGCTTGGCCCAAGAGAGAATCTTGGTGTTGAACACGGACGCGGAGACGTCGGGCGCGGCAAAGACCACCTGCCCGAGCCGCAACGGACCCTCCTCATGGCGGCGGCCGTCGAGGATATCGCGGATGGAGCCCATGACGCGCATGAGCTGCTGCGATCCCATGCTGTGGGCGACGATGTCGAGCGTGCGGATGTTGTTGTCGCGCAGGATGGCGGAGAGGAAAGCCTGCAACGAGCCTTCCGCCTCCTCGGCGTTGTCGACGTCCTGCAGGTAGCGCAGCGAGGAGCTGACGCTGGGCCAACTGAACATATACACGCGGCCCTTGTAGTCGGCACCGCCGGCGATGCGCGCTGCCGCCTGGATGGCCTCGGAGAAAGTGTTGTTGTAGCCGTGAATGACCAGCAGCGCGTGCGTCGCGTCCTCGGCCGCCGACGTGTCGATGATGCGCACGTAATTCTCGGCGCTGCGGTCGATGGGCTCGGCGAGAAGCTTGATGCGCGAGTTGGCGGCGCGCGCGCCGGCGCGCCAGGCGCCGCGGTACGACGAATCCCGGCGCAGAGAGATGCGCGGGTTCACCTGCACGCAGCCGAAGGCGATCCTGTCGGCGGCCGAGTTGCCAAACATGGTGGTCATGTCGCCGCTCTCGTCCGTCACCTTGCGCGTTGTCGCGAAGATGATGCGAACGCCGCCGCGCCGCGCACGGCGCTGGGAGCCGAAGACGCAGTCCTTGGTCGTCAGCTCGCGGAAGCCGTTCTGGTCGTAGAAGTCCGAGGCGACGATATTGAACACGGCGCGGGCGATCAGCGCCCAGGCGACCTCGTTCTCGGTCGGCGCCGGAGCCCCGGCAGTACCGCCCGTGAGCAGCTTCGCGACCAGCTTCTTCGATTTGTCGAGGCGCGCGGCGGCGAGGATTTGCGGCGGCGGCACGAAGTTGTCCGGCGGCCGCATGTCGAAGCGCAGATAGATGCCCCGCTGGCCGCCCTGGAACTCGTAGTTGAGGTTGTGGAAGTAGTAGCGCGAGCCCCAGCGATTGCCGGCGCCCTCGGCGATCATCTCCGAGCCCGTGTTGTGGACGTAGGAGAGCGTCAGGGCGCCGTAGGACTGGTAGCCGCGCGAAAAGGAGCTGTTGGAGGATTCGCGGCTCGAGACGCGGAACACGTCGATGCCGACGCGGCTGACGGCCGGGTTCTCGTACTCCTGCCAGGTGAGGTCGGAAGGCTTCGGCTGAGGGGGCAGGAGCCCGGCCGGGAAGGTCATCTTGAGGCTCGTGACCGGGTTCACGACCTGCTTGAAGCCGATGAAGGCGTAGACCGAGTCGTTGTTGTGCTGGAGGATGTCGCACTCGGCATCCGTCAGCACCGTCTGGTCGGTCCCCGGCAGATTGTTGATGGCGCGAAAGTCGATGACGGCGGCGCGCAGCATCTTCTCGTTGGCGCGGCCGATCTCCGCCCCGAGGACGCCGGACAGGATGAGATGGCGCTGCAGCTCCTTGTCGCGAAGCTGGACGTCTATGTCGTCGCCCTCCGGACAGGCGGCGAGAACAGGCGACATGAATACCGATGCCAGAACGCCGGCGGCGGCGAGCAGAGACGCAATATGCCTCATAGTGCAGTCGTTCCCCCCGAAATGAATGCGGGGCGAGCGTATGAGCCGCCCGCACGCCCTGTCAAATACCGTAGCCAAACTGCGCCAAAGGCGCGCAAGGCATCCTTATGCGCGCAGCCTAGAGCGGAAAAATGACAGGGGTGCCGAAGGTGTTGGTGCCTGGCCGCCGGAGGGTTGTAACGGGCGGCGCCAGCCTCCATAATCAACTCGGGAGACTGGCGGCGGACGTATCCCTCGCCAACCGGGTCAGGTCCGGAAGGAAGCAGCCCTAACGATCAGGACGCGGGTCGTTCGTCAGTCTCCTCTTTATTTATGCTCACGGGCCGATCGCTCGCCGCCGCGCGACGAGCTGCCCTCCGCGAGGGCGCGACTCGTCTTCCGAGCTGGCTCGGCTCCGCCGGGACGGTCGCCTTGCTCCCTGGCTCTGCCGGGCCGAAGGTAGGGTCATGGCCAAGAAAAAATCCGAGGACGCGACGACGATCGAGGGAGGCGCCGGGGAAGCCGCGCCGAAGCCGTATGTCGTCCTGGCGCGCAAGTACCGGCCGCAGAGCTTCGAGGACCTGATCGGGCAGGAGGCCATGGTCAGGACGCTGCGCAATGCCTTCACGTCCGGCCGCATCGCCCAGGCCTACATGCTGACCGGCGTGCGCGGCGTCGGCAAGACCACGACCGCGCGCATTATCGCACGTGCCCTCAACTACGAGACCGATACGGCCAAAGCCCCGACGTTCGACATGCCGCAGGCCGGCAGGCACTGCGCCGAGATCATGGAGAGCCGCCATCCCGACGTGATCGAGATGGACGCGGCCTCCAATACCGGCGTCGACAACATCCGCGAGCTGATCGAGAGCGCCCGCTACAAGCCGATCGTCGCCCGCTACAAGGTCTTCATCATCGACGAAGTCCACATGCTCTCGAAGGGCGCCTTCAACGCGCTGCTGAAGACGCTCGAGGAGCCGCCGGAGCACGTCAAGTTCATCTTCGCGACGACGGAGATCCGCAAGGTGCCGGTGACCGTGCTGTCGCGCACGCAGCGGTTCGACCTGCGCCGCGTCGACGTGCCGGAGCTCTCCGCGCACTTCGCCCGTATCGTCGGCAAGGAAGGCGCGCAGGCCGACGCGGACGCACTTGCGCTCGTCGCCCGCGCTGCCGAAGGATCGGTGCGCGATGGCCTGTCGCTGCTCGATCAGGCGATCGCCATGGGGCAGGGCGAGGTGCAGGCGGAGACCGTGCGGTCGATGCTGGGCCTCGCCGACCGCGGCCGCATATTCGATCTTCTCGAGCACGCATTCCGCGGCGATGCGAAAGCGGCGCTGCTGGCGCTGGACGATCTGCATCGCGACGGCGCCGAGCCTGTGCAACTGCTGGCCGACCTGGCGGAGGCGGTGCACGCGGCGGCGCGCATCAAGGCCGTCGGTGGAGATGCGGGCAGCGACGGCCTGAGCGCGGAGGAGAGGCGCCGTGCTTCCGCGATCGCCGCCAATCTTTCGACGGCACTGCTGTCGCGCGCGTGGCAGATGCTGCTCAAGGGCGGCGAGGAGACGGCAAAGGCGGCCAATCCCCGCGCCGCCGCCGAGATGGTTCTGATCCGGCTCGCGCACACCGCCGACCTGCCGGCACCGGACGAGCTGATCCGCATGCTGGGTGGTGAAGGCGCACTGGCACGTAGCGGCAAGCCGGCTCCGGCCGCCGAGGCGCCGCGTAACGCGCCGCTCAACAGCGCCGCGCCGGCGCCGCAGCCGGCGTCGCTGCCGCCGGCCGCGAGCAGCACCCTGATCCCATTCGACGCGAGCGCCCGCGATGCCGACGATGACGGCTTCTTCGATGCCGACTACGAGTCGTCGCTGGACGATCTGGCCGGCGCGCCCGCCGGGGGCGCCGCGCTTGCCGATCCGCGATCGTTCGACGAGGTGATCGCCCTCGTCGGCGAGCGGCGCGACATGATGCTCAAGGTGCACCTGGAAGATCGCGTCAGCCTGGTCAAATTCGATACCGGCGCCGGCGCCATCGATATCTTCCTCTTGCCCGGCGCCCCGGCGCAGCTTGCCAATGACCTGCGCGAGAAGCTCAACGCCTGGACGGGCCGCAAGTGGGTGGTCGTGCTGTCGAAGGCGGCGGGCGAGCGCACGCGCGGCGAGGTGCGACGGGAGCGCGAGGCGGCCGAGCTGGAGGCGCTGAAGGCGCATCCGGCGGTGAAAGCGGTGCTGGAGCAATTCCCCGACGCCAAGATCACCGGCATCAAGCCGCTGATCGGCTCGCGGCGCGACGAGACCGGCACCGGCTAGGCAATTCTGGAGGCAGAGCGGCATGAAAGACGTGATGGGCATGATGAAGCAGGTGGGCCAGATGCAGGCCCGCGTGCAGCAGATGCAGGAGGAGCTCGGCGCGCTCGAGATCGACGGCCAGTCGGGCGGCGGCCTCGTCAAGCTCACGTTGACCGGCAAAGGCGACGTCAAACGCCTCAGCATAGATCCCGGTCTCGCCAAGCCCGATGAGGTGGAGATCCTCGAGGATCTGATCGTCGCCGCCGCGGCAGACGCCAAGAGTAAGCTCGACGCTACCCTGCAGCAGAAGATGCAAGAGGTTGCCGGCGGGCTGCCCTTGCCGCCCGGGTTGAAACTGTTCTGAGGCGCGCCATGGCGCTGAAAATCACATCGCCGGATTTCACCGACGGCAATGAGATACCGCCCAGATTCACGTGCGAAGGCGACGACGTCTCGCCGGCGCTGTCGTTCTCGGGCGCGCCGGAGGGTACGCAGAGCCTGGCTCTCATCGTCGACGATCCGGATGCGCCCGATCCGAAGGCGCCGAAGATGACCTACGTCCATTGGGTGTTGTTCGATCTGCCGCCCGATACGGCAGGGCTGCCCGAGGGCATGCGGTCGCCGCCAGCCGGCGCGCGGGAGGGCCTCAACGACTGGAAGCGCGCGGGCTACGGCGGGCCGTGCCCTCCCATCGGCCGGCACAGGTATTTCTTCAAGCTGTACGCGCTCGATACCAAGCTGGGGCCCATCGACCGGCCGACGAAGAGCGCCGTGCTCGACGCGATGCAGGGCCACGTTCTGGCCGAAGCGCAAATCGTCGGCACCTACAAGAAAACCGGCTGAGGGCGGCAGCGATCCAATGCGACGTATCCTCGGCGCGCTCGGATCGTGCCTGGCAGTCACTGCCATCCACGCCGGTGAGCCGCCGCGCGGCTTCGTCGATGCCAAAAGCGTCATCCCCGACCTTGTCGTCGAGATGCGCTACACGACGCCACGAAATTTTGTCGGGCGTCCGATCCCAGGCTACAACGCGCCGCGCTGCCTCCTGACGCGTGCCGCCGCCAAGGGTCTGCAATGCGTCGCCGACGATTTGCGGCCGCGCGGCTATGTGCTGAAAGTGTACGACTGCTACCGCCCGCAACGGGCCGTCAACGCGTTTGTCACCTGGGGGCGCAACCTGCGCGACCAGAGGATGAAGTCGGAGTTCTATCCGCAGGTCGACAAGCGCTACCTGTTTCGTGACAGCTACATCGCCTCGCGCTCCGGCCATAGCCGGGGAAGCACGGTCGATCTCAGCATCGTGCCGGCCGGGCAGAAGACCGACGCGGTCGATACGTCGGCCGATGTGCGCGCCTGCGATTCCCCGGCGGGGTCGCGCACCGACGATGGCAGCGTCGACATGGGAACCGGCTTCGATTGCTTTTCGCCGCTGTCGCATACCCTGTCGGGCCAGGTCAGCGCGCCGCAGCGGGAAAACCGCAAGACGCTGCACGGCGCCATGCGCCGCTGCGGCTTCTACAACAATCCCAGCGAGTGGTGGCACTACACGCTGCGCGGGGAGCCCTATCCGGACAGCTATTTCGATTTTCCGGTGGAGTAGTCGGTAACCAGTAGCCATATACGTTCAGACAAGGCTTCACCGAACAAGGCGAGGAACGGCCCATGGCATTCGACGACGTCAAAGCGGAACTCGGCATCCTGATGACGCGCATGCAGAACGAGCCTACCGATAAGCATGAGCTCTATCTCCAGTTGATGGAGAAGCTCAACGAGCTGAAGGCCTTCGGTATGCCGCTGCCGCAAGACCTCGTCGCCATGGAGAAGGCGCTGGAAGCGGAATTCGCGGCCGAGAAATCGGAAGAGGAACAGTAATCCTCAGCCCGGCGTTTGCCTGCCGACGCAATTTAGGCAGCACCGGTCATCGATGAAACGCAAGCAGCTCAACTTTGCACGCGGGTTTCGCGTCGCCATAGACGCCAAGCGCGCCCAGGCGGCGCAGATGACGATAGCCCCCGGCGGCAAGGAAGGCGGCCCCGACAACCGGCACCGCGGCGCGGACCAGTGGCTATTCGTCGTCTCGGGGCGCGGTGAGGCGAGGATCGGCCGCCGCAAGCTGCCACTGGCTCCCGGCATGCTGCTGCTCATCGAGCGCGGCGAAAAGCACGAGATCTGCAATACCGGCCGCGGCAACCTCAAGACGCTGAATTTCTACGTGCCGCCCGCCTACACCAAGGCGGGCAACGAGCGTGCCGCCGGAAAATCCTGAGCAGGCTCCGGAATTCAGATGCGCGCCTGAGGCGGACGCACCGCCTTGGCGATTGCGCGGGCGTTCGCAGCTTGGCTGCGCTGCGGCCCGGGGAGGCAGGCGCCGGTAATATTGGCAAGGAACAGGCGCGCGGCATGGCTCCAGCTGTATCCGGCCGCCATGGCGCTGATCCGGTTCCGGTCGAGTGTGAGCGCCGCCAGCGAGGCATGCCGCAGATCGTTCGACAGTATCCCGGTGACGCCGTCGGCCACGATGTCCTGCGGCCCGCAAACGGGCAGGGCCGCGACGGGCAAGCCCGAGGCCATCGCCTCGAGCAACACCATGCCGAACGTATCCGTCCGGCTGGGAAACACGAACGCGTCGGCGGAGGCATAGCATTCGGCCAACGCTTCGCCGGTCTTTTTGCCGGTGAACGTGACGTTGGGATATTTGCTGCGCAGCTCGTCGAGTTGCGGGCCGGCGCCGACGACGACCTTGCGGCCCGGCAAGTCGAGATCGAGGAATGCCTCGATGTTCTTTTCGGCGGCGATGCGCCCGACATACAGAAACACCGGACCGCAGCCGAACAGGCGTAGCGGGCGCGGACGGAACAGCTCCGTGTCGACGCCGCGTGTCCAGGGCAGCACGCGCTCGAAGCCGACGCCGTCCAGTTCGCGGCCGAGCGAAGGCGTCGCCACCATCAGCCCCGCGCCGGCGTTGTGGAAGTGACGTAGCAGCGCCAGCGTCCACGGCGTGGGGATTGCGAAGCGCTGCGACAGATATTCGGGAAAGCGCGTGTGAAAGCTCGTCGTGAAGCGGATACCGCGCATAAGGCAATGGCGGCGTGCCATCCAGCCGAGCGGCCCCTCGGTTGCGATGTGGACCGCATCGGGCTGCACCTGCGCAAATCGCCGCGTGAGCCGCTGCAACCCCGGCAGCGCAAGGCGGATCTCGGGATAGGTCGGGCAGGGAATGGTGTGGAACTCGTGCGGCGCCAGCACGGTCATCTCGACGCCGAGATATTTCAGCTCGATCGCCAGGCGCTCATAGGTCCGCACCACGCCGTTCACCTGGGGGTGCCAAGCGTCCGACGCGACGAGGATGCGCATCACGCGACCTGAAGTGCTGCGGTGAGCTTGGCTGCCGTCTCGCTCTCGCGCGCTTTGACGACGTCGTGCCAGCGTATCAGCTCGAGCGATCCGTCGCTATGCTCGCCGATGGCGGTGCAGCTTTCTACCCAGTCGCCGCAGTTGACGTAGTGCACGCCGTCCATCTGCCGCGACGCGGCGTGATGGATGTGGCCGCAGATCACGCCGTCGACGTTGCTGCGGCGGGCTTCCTCGGAGAGCGACTTCTCGAACTCGCCGATGAAGTTGACCGCGGTCTTGACGCGCAGCTTCAAGTGCGCGGATAGCGACCAGTAGCCAAGACCGAAGCGTTGGCGGATGAAGTTCAGCGGGTGGTTCATCCACAGCGCAAACTCGTAGCCGCGGTCGCCGAGGAACGCCAGCCAGCGCGCATAGCGCACGACCACGTCGAACTCGTCACCGTGGATGATGAGATAGCGCTTGCCGTCGGCGGTGGTGTGCACCGCCTGATGCTCGATCTCGATGCCGCCGAAGTGCTGCCCGCAGTACTGCCGCAGCGCCTCGTCGTGGTTGCCTGGAATGAAGACGACGCGCGTGCCCTTTCGCACCTTACGCAGCAGCTTCTGCAGGACGTCGTTGTGAGTCTGAGGCCAGATGGCGCCGCGCCGGATACGCCAGAAATCGACGATGTCGCCGACGAGGTAGATGGTGTCCGCTTCCGCCTCGCGCAGGAAGTCGAGAAGCACGTCGGCTTGCGATGCCCGGGTTCCTAGGTGGACGTCGGAGATGAAGAGCGTGCGATAGTGGACCATGCCCATCCCTTTGAGCCGCAAGGCTCTCGTGGCTGCGATGGCCTCCAATGACCGGATTCAGTTTGCAGTATTGTGACAGTCGCCCCGCTGGGGGCGACATTCGTGGTTAACGGGTGGCGGAGCGGTGACGCACGCAGCAGCGTCCGCCGGCGCTCAGTAGACTTTGACCGGGAAATAGCGCTCGACCAGCTCGTCCAGGCGGCCGTTCGCACGCAACTGCGCCAGTGCGCCGTTGAGCAGCTGTTTGATCTGCGAGTCCGTCTTAGGAACGGCGATCGCGATGCCGTCGCCGAAGTACTTGGGCTCCAGGTACGGGCCGCCCTTCAGCTCGCAACAGCGCTTGGAGGCGGTGCCGTGCAGCCAGAAGACCAAGCTTATCCCGTCGTCGAAAAGGTAATCGATCTGACCCTGGATGAGGGCGTCGCGGGCGAGGTCGGGGCTTTCGTACGTCTTGATGGCGCTGGAGCGGAAGAACGTGCGCAGGAACGCCTCGTGCGGCGAGCCTTTGGCGACGCCGATGCGCTTGCTCTCCAGGGACTCGGGTGAGATCTCCTCGGCCTCGCCGCCCCGCTTGCCCGCGAAACGCCCCGGGGTCTGGAAATACCGGTCGGTGAAATCGACCTCCGCCAGCGACTTCGCCGTCACCGCGTGCGCGGCGATTACCGCGTCGGCCTCGCCGCGCCTCAGCGCCAGCAGCAGCTCGCCCCATGGACGCACCTTGATATCGCAGGCGGTGTTGAGCTCGGTGCAGATGGCGCGCGCCAGATCGACGTTGAGCCCGACCAGCGAGCCATCCTCGTCGTAGAAGTTGAAGGGCGGATAGTCGGCCTCGGTGAGGAAGCGAACCACGACCCGCTTGGAGGGCTCGTCCGCGTCCGCCTGCTCCTGCGTCGGCACGTCCGCCGGCGCCGTGCGATCCTGGGCGATGGACGGCGCCGGCGGCCAGACGGCGAGCGCGAGCAGCGCCAGCACGGCCGCCGCGAGGCGCCGCAGCTTTCCGGCGGTGCCGAGGTTCGTATGTATTTGCAGGGGCATAAGCGGTCCAATCGGCGAAGCGGGCACGCTCGACGTGCCCACTATGGTGAAACTCAACACTATGGCAAGATGCCCGTCGGCCCACCGGGGGGAGGGCCAGTGTGGAGCGTATCTTTTCGGCCGACGGGCGCGGCGCTGTCCGCGCGCGGGCAAAATCATCATCGACGGCTGCGGCCCAGGCCGCGTCCACGCCGGCGGCGCAGCTGCTGCACGAGGCGGTCACCGGCCTGCGCACGCGCCACCGCGAGTATTCCGCCGCCGACGGCCTATGGCCCTGGCAGCGGCGGATGCTGAGCGCGGCGCTGCTGATCCTGGGATGTGGATTGCTGCTCGCTACGGACGCGACGCTCGTAGCTTTGCTCGCGCTGATGGCGGTCCCATTCTTTTGCGTCGTCGCGCTGCGCTGCGTTGCCCTGTGGCCGCCGTCTGGCTTCCGCTCGTCGCCGAAACCCACCGTGATCGCGGGCCGCCTGCCGGTTTACACGGTCATGGTGCCGCTCTTTCGCGAGGCGGCGGTAATTCCCGGGCTGCTCAACTCGCTGCGCGAGCTCGATTATCCGGCCGATCGGCTGCAGGTCATGCTGATCGTCGAAGCGGTCGACGCCGAGACGCAGGAGGCGTTGCGGCGAGTGCGCCTCGATCGGCACATGCAGATCGTCGTCGTGCCCGACGGAGCCCCGCGCACAAAGCCGCGCGCCATCCAATTCGCGCTGCAACTTGCCCGCGGCGAGTACGTCGTCGTCTACGACGCGGAGGACGCCCCCGATCCAGGCCAGCTTCGGCGCGCCCTCGCCGCCTTGCGGGGGGATAAGTCGCTCGGGTGCCTGCAGGCGCATCTCAACATCTACAACTCGAATGCAAGCTGGTTCACGCGCCAGTTCATGATCGAATATACCGTGCTCTTTGACTGCATATTGCCGGCGCTGGAGCGCCTGCGGCTGCCGGTGCCGCTGGGGGGTACCTCCAACCACTTCCCGCGCGCCGTGCTCGATGCGGTCGGCGGCTGGGATCCCTACAACGTGACGGAGGACGCCGACCTCGGGATACGTCTGGCACGCCGCGGCTGGCGCGTCGGCGTGCTCGACTCGACGACCTGGGAGGAGGCGCCGCCGACGTTCCGCATCTGGAAAGGCCAGCGGACGCGGTGGCTGAAGGGCTGGATGCAGACCTACCTCGTGCACATGCGCCGGCCACGGCGGCTATGGCGCGAGCTTGGCCCGTGGCGCTTCATCGGCTTTCAGGTGCTGATGGCCGGTATGATCCTGTCATCCCTCGTGCACCCGTGGTTCTACGTATTCCTCGCCGCCGACGCTCTCCGGGGCGAGCTGCTGACCATCCCGGAGAACGTGCTCGGCCAGTGGCTGCTCGGCGTCGGCCTCGTAAACCTCGTGGCGGGCTACGTCAGCGCCATTGCGCTCGGGACCGTTGCCGCGGTTCGCCGTGGGCGACCCAAGCTCGCAGCCAACGCACTGATGATGCCGGCCTACTGGCTGCTGATCTCGCTCGCCGCCTATCGCGCCCTATGGCAGCTCGTCACCGCGCCGTTCCATTGGGAGAAGACCGAGCATGCCGGACAGGCCGCGGCGCATGCCGACTTCCATCTTCCCGCGCGTGCTGCCGCCGCCTCATCCGGCGAAAAAGCGCAGCGCCTGGCGTGAGATGCGCTGGTGCGTGGCGGCGTATTGCTGCCACGCATCCTTGCGGCCCTTGATGCGCTGCAGGACGAGGGGAATCGTGAAGGCGTTCGCCGCTTCCAGCCGCGCCAGCTCCGGCCAAGTGACCGGCGTTGCGACGCTCGCCTCGGCCGTGGCCCGCGGAGAATAGGGTGCGATGGCCGTCGCGCCGCGCTCGTTGCGCAGCCAGTCGATGAAGATGCGGCCGTGGCGCTTCGCCTTCGACATGGTGGCGACGAAGCGTTCCGGCTCATTGGCGGCGAGCTTTTCCGCGACGCCGCGGGCGAAGCCTTTGACCGTAGGCCAGTCCTGCGTCGCATCGAGCGGCACGATGACGTGCACACCTTTGCCGCCGGTGACGAGGGCGAAGCTCGTCAGGCCGGCCGTCTCGAGCACGCGGCGCATATCGTCGGCCGCCGCGCGCACGACCGCGAACGCAACGTCGGGCGCCGGATCGAGATCGAAGATCAGCCGCTCGGGATGCTCCAAGGCGCCGACGCGCGCGCCCCAAGGGTGAATCTCGAGCCCGCCGACCTGGGCGACGGAGACCAGCCCGCCGACGTCATCGAGCATCAGATACTGCGCCGTCTTGCCGCCGCTTTCCTCGATGGCCACCGGTTTCAGGTCGGGCGGCATGCCCTTCTTGTGATGCCGTTGAAAGAAGCGCGGACCCAGGTCGCCATCGGGGCAGCGGACCAGACTGATCGGCCGGTCGGCCACGTGCGGCAACATCCGGCTGCTGACCGCGAGCAGGTATTGCGCCAGATCGAGTTTCGTCAGGTCCGCGGCGGAGAACAGCACCCGTTCCGGCGTGCTCAGCTCTACACCGGCAATCTCGTCGCCGGCGTTGGCTGTCTTGATGGCCGTCTGCGTTTGCACCTCGCGCGCCGGCTTGTCGCCGCGCAGGCCGAGGAATGCGGGGTGCCGCAGCAGGCCGTCCTTCGTGCGCTCGGTGAAGGCGATTTGCGCCACGAGCCGCGGCTCGACCCAATGGGCGTCGCGGACCGCCTCGCGCGGCGTATCGACGAAGGGGGATGTCTTGCGCGCCAGCTTCGCGAACTTTGCACCGAGCTCGTCGAGCATGGCAGCGTCGAAGCCGGTCCCGACGCGGCCGCGGTAGTGCAGCTTGTCGCCGACGAACTCCCCGACGAGGAGGGACGCGAACGGCCGCCCCTTTTTATCCGAGGCGCGGTACCCGCCGATGACAAACTCCTCGCTGCCGAGGCACTTGGACTTCAGCCAGCTCGAGGACCGGCGCGACAGGTAAGGCTTGTCGAGCTGCTTGGAGACGATGCCCTCCAGCCCTAGGCGGCACGCTTGCGCCATGACCTCGGTCCCGCGCCCGACGATTTCCTCGCTGTAGCGGATCGTGTCCGGTGCGCCGCGCAGCACGCGCTTGAGGATCGCCTTGCGGCGCTTCAACGTTTCAGCGCGCAGGTCGCGCCCGTCCAGTTCCAGAATATCGAAGACGTAGTAGGTGAGGGGAATGCGCCCCTCCTTGATGGAGCTTTGCAGCAGCTGAAAGCGCGAGCGCCCGTTCTCGTCCAGCGCCACGATCTCCCCGTCGAGCAGCGCGCTGGCGACCTTCAGCTCGCGCAGTGCCGCGGCCACGGGCTGGAACTTGTCCGTCCAGTCCTGCCCGGAGCGCGTGTAGATGCGACAGCGCCCGCCGCCGACGGCCGCTATGGCACGATAGCCGTCGTATTTGACCTCGTGCATCCAGCCGCTGCCTTCGGGCGGCGCGGCGACAAGCGAGGCGAGCTCAGGGGGGACGAATTGCGGGAGCGGATCAGAGGTCCGGGCGAGCGCGCGGCGTGGGGAGGCAGCGAGGGCCTTCGTGGGCTGCGCTTGGCGTGCCATCCTCGAACCCCGCCGGTGCTTCGCCGCACCGCGGCGGGGTGATGGGCGAAGTCAATATCACTGATAGATCATCGGTTTAATCGCATGCCCGCGGTAAAGGTCGATTTAAGCCGCTATGGCAGTCGTTGATCCTCGGCGGGCTCGGGCAGCGGCGCCCGCGGATCGGCCATCTCGCGCACGAGCCGCAGCAGCGTGGCCGCCTTGACCGGCTTGGTCATAAAGCGCACGCCGCTGTGCAGATGCGCTTCCGATGGCTCCCGCACGCCCGACACCATAATGACGCCGGTACGGGGAGAGGTTTCGTGCACGCGGCGCGCGAGCTCGAAGCCGTCGATCGCGCCCGGCATCGCTATATCGGTTATGACGACGCAGAGACCGCCCTGGGCGAGCAGGGTAAGCGCTTCCTCGCCCGTCGAGGCGACGATCACCTCGAAACCCGACTGGCCGAGGACGTCCGACACGTACTGCCGGACAAGCGGCTCATCCTCGACGACGAGCACGGCCGTTGAGCTTTGGGGGTTTCTGTCCATGGACGCCACAACGAGGATCGAACAAGCCTCGTTCCAAATGGTGCGCTGGCGTTGATAAGCAAATATGCGGTGCGGCGCGACCAGTCGCCGCTGGATAGGGCCGCAAACATCGGCGCGTGCTCCGCTTGTGGTACGTTCCACCACGAAAATTGTTCGAAAGATCAAGTAATCACGGCGCTGAATTAATCGCCGTGTCAGGTCCCCGATCGCTCTCCGGCGAGCTTACGGAACCGTATGTTTTTTTGAGTAAGACGGCCTTGGTATGTGCAATTCAGTATTGCCGAATCGGCACGCGCCGGAGCCTGGGCCGTGCTGAAACATTAGCTTGGAAGTTTCGATTTTGGACCGCCATCAGATTTTCTTCGACCCCACGCGCCGCCGCTCGCTGGTGCTGAGCTATCTCGGCTGGGGCTTTGCCGTCGTCAGCACGATTGTCCTGGCGCTGTTCATCGCCAGCATCCTTTTTTTGGAGAGCGATGCAGTTTTGCCGCTCGCCCCGCCGCATAAGCGCACCGCGGTTGCCACGGTCAATGACGTCGCCAAGCGGCGCGAGCTGCTGCCGGCGGCACGGCGACTCGCCGACGAGGCGCGCTCGCAGGTGACGGTGCCGAAGTGGCAGCTCTCGATGCTGCCGAAGCTGACCAGCAAGCAGCTCGTCGCCGCGCGCGAGCAGAAGCAGGACCGGCCGCTCTCGGTCGGTTTCTATGTCACCTGGGACGACAGCAGCTTCGCCTCGCTGGAGCAGGCGATCTCTAAGCTCGACTGGGTGGTGCCGAGCTGGCTCGAGTTGACCGGTCCGGACATGGAGCTGAAGACGGGCGTCGACTACCGCTCGGTCGATCTGCTCGCCAAGCAGAAGACGCGTCCGCTCGTCCTGCCGATGCTGCAGAACGCCACCGAGGGAGAGTGGAACGGCACGGGCCTCGCCAAGATGCTGGCCGACCCGGCGACGCGCAAGGAACGTATCGATAGCGTCGTCAGCTTCATCCGCACCAACAACGCGCAAGGCGTCGTCGTCGACTTCGAGGACATTCCCAAGGAGTCCCATCGCGACGTGCTGGCGTTCCTGCGCGAGCTGCGCACTCAGTTCGCGCCGCGCGGCTGGCTGGTCGCCGTGGCGATGCCGTTCGACGACCCCAACTGGCCATATCGCAGCTACGCCTCGGCGACCGACTATCAGATCCTCATGGCCTACGACGAGCACTTCGAGGAGGGCTCCGCCGGCCCCATCGCCTCGCAGTCGTGGTTCGTCGACAAGCTGAGCCGGCGCATGAACGAGCTCAATCCCGGCAAAACCATCGTCGCCCTCGGCAACTACGCTTACGACTGGTCGGGCGGCGCCTCGGCGATGGACCTGACATTCCAGGAGAGCATGCTGGCCTCGAAGGAATCCGAAGCGCCGGTCACGTTCGATCCGCAGTCGCTCAACCCGCACTTCGCCTATCGCGAGGACGACGGCAGCGTGCACGAGGTGTGGTTCCTCGATGCCGTCACGGCGCACAACCAGATGCGCGCCGCCGACGCCTTCCGCCCGAGGGGCTACGCACTCTGGCGCCTGGGTTCCGAGGACCCGTCGATCTGGTCGCTGTTCGGCCGCTCCTATGACGCGCCGATTCCGGACGAGCTCAAGACGATCGTTCCCCATAGCGGCGTCGACATCGAGGGTGACGGCGAAATCCTCCACATCGCCGCCGAGCCGACAGAGGGCGCGCGCTCGTTCACGACCGACAAGGGCGGTCATCTGATCACGTCGGAAACGTTCGATAAGGTGCCGACGCCATACGTCATCCGCCGCTCGGGTTGGCAGCCGGGCAAGATAGCGCTGACATTCGACGACGGCCCGAGCCCGCAGTGGACGCCGAAGATTCTCGACATCCTGAGGCAGAAGGGCGTCAAGGCGACCTTTTTCACGATCGGCGAGAACGGCGAGGCCAATCCGCGACTCGTGCAGCGCGTCCTTGCCGAAGGGCATGAGATCGGCAATCACACGTTCACGCACCCTAATGTCGCCGAGATTTCGAAGGAGGCGGCGCGGCTCGAGTTGAACGCGACGCAGCGGCTGGTGCAGGCATTGACCGGCCGCTCCATGCGCCTCTTCCGGCCACCGTTCTTCGGCGATGCCGAGCCGACGACGCCGGACGAGATCAACGCCGTGAAGCTCGCCCAGTCCCTCGGCTATACGACCGTCGGCCTGCGCGTCGATCCCGACGACTGGGCCGGCCCGTCGGCCGACACCATCGTCCAGCGCATCATGGAGCGCGTCGCGGACACGAACCCCGAGACCCGCGGGCAGATCGTTCTCCTGCACGATGCGGGCGGCGATCGCTCGCAGACCGTCGCCGCGCTGCCGCGCATCATCGATGGTTTGCGCGCCAAGGGCCTGGAGATCGTCCCGGTGTCGCAGCTCGCGGGCTGGACGTCGGATCAGGTCATGCCGCCGGTGCCACCCGAGGACCGGTCGACGCTCGTCAACTGGTACGTGTTCCTAACGGCGAGCTGGCTGCAGGCGACGATGCACGCCCTGTTCCTGCTCGCCATAGGCCTCGGTCTGGCGCGCCTCGCGATCCTGTGCGGCCTCGCCGCGTGGGGACGCCACAAGGCCGTCGCCCCGCCGCCGATCTCGAAGAGCGACGGGGTGCTGGTATCGGTGCTGATCCCGGCCTTCAACGAGGCGAAGGTGGTTGCCGATTCCGTGCGGCGCATTCTCGACAGCCGGCACGTCGAGCTCGAGGTCATCGTCATCGACGACGGATCGACCGACGGCACCAGCGACAAGGTCGAGGCCGATTTTGCCGCCGAGCCGCGCGTCAAGCTGCTGACCTTGTCCAACGGCGGCAAGGCGCGCGCCATCAACGCCGGCTTGGCGATTGCGCGCGGCGAGGTTGTCGTCGCGCTCGATGCCGATACGCAGTTCGAGCCCGATACCATCGCGCTGCTCGCACGCTGGTTCGAGGACGACAAGGTCGGCGCGGTCGCCGGCAACGCCAAGGTCGGCAATCGCATCAACCTAATCACGCGGTGGCAGGCGCTGGAGTACATCTCGGCGCAGAACCTCGAGCGCCGTGCGCTGGCGGCGCTCGGCTGCATCACGGTGGTGCCGGGAGCCGTCGGCGCGTGGCGGCGCAAGGCGGTTCTTGACCTTGGCGGATTCCCCACCGATACGCTCGCCGAGGATCAGGATCTCACCATCACCATCCAGAAGGCCGGCTATCGCGCCATCTTCGACGCCGACGCGGTGGCGTGGACGGAGGCGCCGGACACTATCCGCGGCCTTATCAAGCAACGCTTCCGCTGGTCGTTCGGCACGCTGCAGTGCCTCTGGAAGCATGCCGACGTGACGTTGCGGCCGCGCTTCGGCGCGCTGGGGCTCGTCGCCCTGCCGCAGGCGTGGCTGTTCCAGATTCTGCTCGGTCTGGTGTCGCCGTTCGTCGACATGCTGCTCATCATTCAGCTCATCGCAGTGGTGTCGGACTATGTGCAGCACGGCGAGCAGTACGATCCGACCAACCTCAAGGCGACGCTGTTCTTCTATGCGGTGTTCCTGCTCGTCGATCTCGCGACCGTGATCGTCGCCTTCATGTTCGAAAAGCGCGAGGACTGGCGGCTGCTGTGGTGGCTCGTGCTGCAGCGCTTCGGATACCGCCAGCTTCTCTATTACGTTCTGGCGAAGTCGGTGAACCGGGCGGCGACGGGGCATCTCGTCGGCTGGGGCAAGCTCGATCGCAAGGCGACCGTGAGCCTGAACGGCGTGACGAAGACGCCGTCCTAGCATCGCATCGGCGGCGGATTTACAGGATGATCGCCTCGACGTCGGCGTTGGCGACGTCGATCGGGGGAACGAGATTGGGGTTGGCGGCGAGCAGCTTCAAAAGTGCGTCGACGCGCCGGGCCGATGCCTGCCACACCCCTCGCGTCTCGTGATTGGCCGAGTTCTCCAGCACCGACCTGCGCTCGGCAAGGAAGGCGCGCAGGAATTCCTGCTCGGAGGTGCTGTCGATGTCGCCGTTCTCCTCCAGCGTCCGCTTCAGGATGCTGGGTAGCGAATCGGGATCGGTGCTGGCACCGTGCTGCAGTAGCGTGTCGTAGAAGATCGACAGGCCGATCGGCGATTTGACACCGACGGAAATCGCCGACTCCATGGCGGGTGCGAAGTAGAGGATGTCCGCCTCCCCGTCGCACGCCTGCCCGAGGTGCTCGGAGGCGTGGATCTCTTGCCGCCAGGCGTGCGGAAATCCTTCCAGATCACCGTGCGTCCATTTGCTGGGCGGCAGCTCGGGCAGGAAGCTGGCAAGCGCCGAGTCGGGCACCTGCTCCAGGTGGCGGCGGATGACCTGCGTCACCTCGCTATTGTAGGTGCAGAAGCCGTACTGCGTGACAGTATAGCCGCGCCCGTCACCGAGGTTCTCGACGTAGGCGTAGTCGGGCTCCGGCTTGCCCACTTCGAAGACGTTCGAGATCGCCTTGATCCGCCGCGCGAGCTCGGCGTCGGGGAAGCCCTTGCGGTCGAGCGGCATCGGCATGGCGTCGAGCCGTCCTGGAGCCGGTCGCAGGGTTGAATCCTTCTGCATTCCGGCGGCGGCTGGCGCAAGCGCGGCCACGGCCGGCAGCACGCAACCGTAGCCGGCAAGGCGCAGGAATTCGCGACGACTCTTCGGCATGCTTGCCTCCAAGCGCGGCTCGCGCCGCTGAGTTTCCATCGTCGTGCGGAGGGATGCCGCCACGCCCGCGCGTCGGAAGAAGTTTTGGAACGAATGACGGCGCACGGTAGAAGGCGAGCAACGCACGTCAAGTTAACCGCGGTTAGACAGTTCAATATCGGCCTATTCATGGCCTGCGGCAGGCGGTCGCCAGTAGACGAAGGTGCTGCGACAAGTGCGCTTTTTCGCGGTCGGGTCGCCGCGCCTGCGGCCGTTATCTCGCCGCTCCTGTCGGTGCCGCGTGCATCGCGCGCATCAGCCGCGTACCGGTGGCGCGCGGATGACTCCAAGGCGGCGCGGCCACGGGACCGACGCCGCGCTCGCTATTTTTCGGGCGACTGAAGCACCGCTTTGGCCGTTTGACCGGGACACGGGATGCGGTACAAAGCCCATGCTTCGCGGGCGTAGTTCAGTGGTAGAACGTCAGCTTCCCAAGCTGAATGTCGTCGGTTCGATCCCGATCGCCCGCTCCATGATTTCAACGGGTTAGGTGAGTTGCGGAGTGCCAGTTTTCTGGTGCGCGTGGATACTGCTCGGCCTTAGTCGAGTTCTCCGTGCCTCGCTGCGGACGTGCAAGCGACCGGGCATCGGGCGTCAGGGCGCATCATCGGAGCCAACGATGCCGCCCTCGCCTTCCAAGCGCGCGATCTGTCCCACATCCTGCCGTGTGAATTTCAGTCTGACGCCAGCGCCCATGCCGTCCGATTCTTCCAGGACGATAACGCCGAAATGCTCCAGGGCACGGCTCATGGCATCCTGATCCTCCTTGGACTGGAGCCATGCGCTGCCACCTGCCTCGATGAAGCGCAGAGTCTCGACAGGAAGCCCGGCGGCCGCCGCGAAATCTGCCTGGCTGACGCCGGCTAAGGCGCGAGCTGCAGCGATCAAACGTCCACTCAAGCGGCGGCTCATGCACGGGATCTCCAGACGGCTGCGTTCGATCGCTTGTCGTTTACCTCAGTTCACCAAGGGCGCGGCGCCCAAGCCCTAGGCGCCCGACGCCAGCACGTTGCTTCAATGAGCTTGGCCACCCACATGCCAGCTAATGTACTTCATCATACGATATCGTCCGGCGGCCTCTGGATCTCGACGATCTCTTCCAGGAAGCGCCTGAACAACCAGCATGAAGGGTGAAGCCGTGAGCGCATACAAGATTGCAGTCGTCGTCGGCAGTCTCCGCCGCGATTCCTTCAACCGCAAATTGGCCGCTGCGCTGGCCAAGCTGGCACCTTCTGGGTTTACGCTTACCGAGCTGCAGATCGGCGATCTTCCACCCTACAATCAAGACGACGACGGCGACCAGGCACCGCAAGTCAAGCGGCTCAAGTCGGAGATCGCGGCGTCGGATGGCGTCATCTTCGTGACGCCCGAGTACAACCGCTCGGTTCCCGGCGTGCTCAAGAATGCGATCGATCATGCGTCCCGTCCATATGGGCAAAACGCCTGGGCCGGCAAACCCGCTGCTGTGATCGGAGTGTCGCCGGGCGCCATCGGCACGGCGCTCGCGCAGCAGCATCTGCGCAACATCATCGCCTATCTCGACATGCCCACCCTCGGCCAGCCGGAAGCGTTTGTGCAGAATAAGGATGGCCTGTTCAACGCAGATGGCAGCATCGGCGAGGCAAGCCGGGAGTTTCTACAGGGTTGGATGGATCGCTATGCCGGGCTGGTCAAGCTGCATGCGAAAAAGGGCTAAGCCGCGCAGCCCGCTCGTGGCTTCCAGCCGCCGCCGGGACGATGCGAAGGTCGACACGACACGGCTGAAGCCCGCCGTTGCGGCCCAAGCGGTCATGCGCGCTCTGGGCGCTGGGATATAGCCTCGCCCGGCCTCGACGGAGCGCTGCGGAGCTGCAGCACGGGTACGAATGTCTCGACGCTATGATCGCCGTGCTCGAAGGTCAGGCGCTTCAAGGGCACGCCGTAGAGCGCGGCAAGGTTGTCTTCGGTCATGACCTCATTGGCCGGCCCGACGACATAGCGCTCCGGTCCGAGCATGAGCAGCGAAGCGTCACTCACCGTCAGCGCGTGATGCGGGTGGTGGGTCGTAAATATGATCGTGAGGCCGTCGCGGCACGACAATCTGGTGATCCATTCGAGGACCAGCGCCTGGTTCTTGAGGTCGAGAGCCGATGTCGGCTCATCGAGAATGAGAATCTCTGCTTGCGCAGCGAGCGCCCGCGACAGGATCACGAGCTGCCGCTGTCCGCCCGACAGCTCATGGAACGGCCGGCGCGCGAAATCGGCCATGCCAAGCCGGTCCAGCGCCTCCAGCGCAGCCGCCTCGTCGTGCTTTGCCGGTTGCGAGAAGAGGCCGATCTGTCTGGCTCGGCCCATCAGCACCATGTCGAGCGCGGTGTAGTCGAAGCTCACCTGAAAGAGCTGGGGCACGAAGGCGGTCCTGCCGCTCGTGGCGAGGTGGCCTTCACTCGGCGTCAGCGCGCCTAGCATGAGCTTGAGAAGCGTTGTCTTGCCGCAACCGTTCGGACCGAGGATGGAGAAAATTTGCCCGCTGCCGACAGCGGCGTTGCAATCGCGGAGGATCCAGCGGCCCGGCTGATAGGCGAACGAGAGGCCCGCAATGGAGACAGCGGTATCCGGCATTGCCTTAGGCGACCCCCATCTGCATTCCCGCTCCGTTTAAATCCCACAACCTCGGCGGCCGGCGCGACGGCCCTACATCATAATGCAACAGCGAGCGATCAAAAATCCGTTCGGTGATGTAGCGCTCGAGCCAGAGTTGGCGAAGTTGAGGATTGCCAGGCCGATGCACACGCGCCCTGCCGCGAGCCCGCCCCTACGTCATTCACCCGGCTCCAGTACGAACTCGAGCGTGTCGGGCGCATGCCCGGCGACGCGGCAATCGGATCCGATGCGCGGAGCGGTGCCGCGCAAAACCACGCGGCGGTGATCGTCCAGAATGGGTCCGGCGACGTGGTAGGAAAAAGATCCGCAATTGCGGCTGAAGATGTACGCGGTGCCGTCGTACCCCGATCCGTCGGAGCTGCCGTCGAACAGCAGCGCTCCGGACGCGACGCCCGCATCGGCCATGCCGGCGCGGGGCTGGGAGTAATAGAACTGGCGATGCCGGCCGTGCGCCTCGAGGTACATCACGGAGCCGTTGTGGTCCCAGTATGTGCGCTGGCTATCAGCCGCCGAATCCGCGCCCGATCCGCACTTCGAGCGATAGTAGAAGACGCGGCCGTTCACATCCAAGCGCAGCTTGTGGCCGACCACGCGGATCTCGACCGAGGTCTCGGGCTCGTCAGCGCCGCCCTCGGTGCCGCACACCATGTGCATGCGCCAGTCGGTCGAGGATTGCTTCGCGCCGCCCGTGAAGGTGCAGAAGCTCTCGAGGATGCCATATCCGTCCTGACGGATGCGGATGTTGTCGTTGTTGGTCGAGTATTTTCCGCACGAGCCAGGTGCGTTGGTCCACTCGCCCTCGATCGTTTGGGACCTTGCCGTGGACGGCAGGACGGCCAAACCGATGAGCGTCATGCACGCGAGCACTTCGAGACGGCGGTATCGTCGCATGAATTTACTCGGTCATTGCTGGCAGCCGGCCGCCATCGCTTTGACGATGCTTTGATCCTCGCGGAGGACGTCGTCCGCCAGCCAGGTGCCGGCGTGGCGATGAAATACATATTTCCAGTTTTGCGGATCGTCGAAGTTCTTGAAGCGTGCTTCGACGACGGTTTCGTCATCGGATTGCTTGATAGTGGCGATGCGCAGATCAGACAGCTTCACGTCCTGTCCCCAAACCCACATCTGCTCCCCCTCGCCGTCCTCGTCCCAGCATTTCGCATTCTCTCGCCACAGGGCGAGTACGGCCGGCGCAAGGACCGTGCGCACCAGGGCGTTGCTCGGATCGCCGACATTCTCGTTCCCGGGCGCTTCCGTTTTGGCATACACCGAGCGGATCTTGTCGATGGGCGACAGATCGGCGGAGCCCGCTGCCGCCAGAGCATGCGCGAGACATAGGCACGCAGGAACGGCGAGCAGTCGCAGGTACGACAACCCTCTGGGTCTCGGCATCATGGTGGATCCATCCCTCTCAACCCGTCGCGAGCTAATCGTGGCAATTGTCAAAGCGCAAGGAAAGAAGCCGAATTTTCGCACCTGCGAAATTTGTCTTCCATTGCCGATTTCCGTCTGGCGAAGCCGAAGCGGACTTTGGTGCGATCCGGCTGTCACTTTTTATCGGCTGTCACCCTTAATTGTGACCAGGCGGGCGGACCCGTTCGGCAATTACGCTCGCATATTCCTATCGCAGCAGAAATGACTCTGAAGAAGTGTCGCCTGAGGCTAGTGGGAGTGTCTCGAAATTGCCGGTTCGAATACCGGCCGCGACCTGATATCGAAGGCCAAGCCAGCCGGCCTATTTCACAACCGCGCGTTTTCCTGGAGAGCAGTCGTGACGTTCCATCGAACAGTGTGCTTTGCGCTTATGCTGATGTGGCCCGTTGCCGCGGTGGCCGAGAGCTGGCTGACGCTGGAGCCGGCGGACTACCCGCAAGAAGTACGCATGATCCTCGACCAGGTGCGGTCCGAGTGCAAAGCGGAAGGGCACGAGACGGTGGACGCTCCCGGTATCGGCGTCACGATCGTCGACCTCAATCGCGACGGCTCGAAGGACATCATTCTCGAGGCGTGGCGCGTCTGCTCCGTGGAAATCAAGAACTTCGGTGCATGCAATACCGGCGGCTGCGATCTGAAAATCTTCAAGCAGGTGGGCCCGCACAGGTGGAAGCCGATCCTCGACGAGACCATCGATCCGATATGGTTCCTGAGTGCATCGTCCGAGGGCTACTTTCGGCTCATGGCGCTCTCTGTCAGCCGCAAAATAGCGGATCGCTGTCCTGATCCCGACGGCTTGTCCTGCGACTTCATTGTCCGCTGGAAGAAGGGCCGGTGGGCCTGGGACCGCATCCGCTGACGGGCTCGGCCGCTCGGAGCGGTTCGCGGCCCCGGCTACCACGCCAGGCAGTAGCCGGGCAGGCCGCATCGCAATGGCGCGCTACGCCTTGCCCTTGACCAGCGCGTCGCGGATCTCCTTCAGGTAGATCTCCGACTGCGTCGGCGGGGGAGGGGCGGAGGCGGCGGGCCTGCGCACGATGTTGATTCCTTTGATGAGGAAGAACAATGCGATAGCCGTGATCATGAACTGGATGATGGCGTTTATGAACAACCCGTACTTGATCTCCACGCCCTCGATCGGGGTCACCGCCAGGGCCGAGAAATCCACCCCCGCCGACACGTAGCCGATGATCGGCATCATGATGTTGGCGACCAGCGTCGACACGATCGGGGTGAAGGCGGCGCCGATGATGACGCCGATGGCAAGGTCGATGACATTGCCCTTCATCGCGAAATTCTTGAATTCTTCCCACGTCTGTCTCATGGCAGCTCCCTCGCGTTGCGGGCGAAGCGGCTCTATGCCCGCCCCCCGCGCCAAGCTTAGGCCAAGAAAAGCAGGCGCAAAACGGCCTTGAGGGGTGGCTCCCCAACCACCCGCCATATATGCGTCGTACTGTTGGCGTGTAGCTGCCCGGACCGGACCGGACCGCAGCCGGACACAGGGCGAGGGGAGCTTCCCGACATGATGGAGCGCAAGGAGCGCAAGCCGTACTGGCGGCATACGAAATGGCAGGTGCTCGCCAGCGTGGTGCCGTTTCTGGTGCTCATCATCGTGCTGCCGCTCTATGCCGACAGCCTCAACTCCGAGCGCTTCCTCGGCTTCCCGCTCGGCTACTTCCTCAGCGCCCACGGCATCGCCATTATCGCCATCTTCACGGTGGCCAGCTTCGTCAACCGCCAGGATGCCATAGACCACTGGCACGGCGCGCACGAAGACATGTGATCCCGCGTGGACTGCTAGGCAATGTCCGTCACCTCGCGCACCCGCTTCGTCAATCCGCGGCTCGGAACGTACTTCGGCATTTTCGCCAGCTCGCTGGCGGGGCTCGTGCTGCTGCTGCTGATCTTCGAGGAGCTCGGCACGTCGGAGACGCTGCTCCGCTGGGGCATGCTGCTCGGCCCGCTGCTGCTCTATGCGGCCATCGGCGTGTGCGTCCCCACGCGTGAGCCGATCGAGTTCTTTGCCGCCGGGCGCCGCGTCCCCGCCGGCTACACGGGGCTCGGCATCGCCGTCGCCACCATGGGCGCGACGGGCATCGTCGCAATCACCGGCGTCTTCTTTCTCATCGGCTTCGACGCGCTCTGCCTGGTGATCGGCGGCCTCGCCGGCTACGTCATCATGGCGATCATGCTGGCGCCGTTCTTCCGCAAGTTCGGCACCTTCACCGTGCCGAGCTATCTCGGGCGCCGCTTCGAGAGCAAGACCGTGCGGTTGCTGTCGGCGGCGTGCATGATCGTTCCGGCAACGCTCATGCTTGCCGCGGAGCTGCGCATGGGCGCCTTCGCCGGCGCATGGCTGGTGGGCCAGCCGCAGGCGCTGATGATCTTCATTCTCGCCGCCGCCTTCGTCGTCACCACGCTGCTCGGCGGCATGCGCTCGCTGACCTGGTCCGGCAGCGCCGAGGCCATCGCTGCCGTGCTGGCACTTCTGGTGCCGGTCACCATCGTCGCCGTCATGGTGACCAACTTCCCGCTGCCGCAGCTCACCAACGGGCCGCTGCTGCGCGCGCTGATGTACAGCGAGGCCGCGCATGGCCTGCCTATCGTCGATGCGCCGACGCTCGGCTTCGCGCTGCCGACGGAAGGCGCCGCGCACATCGCCAAGCGGTTCACCGTGCCCTACGGCGCCGTCGGGCCGACCGCGTTCGTCGTGGCGATGCTGACAGTGCTCGCCGGCGTCGCCGCATCGCCCTGGCTGATCCCGCGCGTGACCATGACGCCGGGCGTCTACGAGACACGCAAATCGCTCGGCTGGGCGACGGTGTACTTCGGCCTCATCATGCTCACCTGCGCGGCCATCGCCGTTTACATGCGCGACTTCGTGATGGACCTCGTAAAGGCTGGGGTGCCCGGCAACCTGCCGGACTGGATGCAGCACCTCATCGCGCTCGGCTTCGTCACCGTGGAAGGGGCGGCGCCGGTCGCCTATACCAGCTTCGCGTTCGTGCGCGACAGTGTGCTGCTCAGCCTGCCGGTGGCCGCCGGCCTGCCGAGCGTCTTCCTCTACTTTGCCGCCACGGGCATCGTCGCCGCGGCCCTGGTGGGCGCCGGCGCAACGGCGAGCGCCATCGGCAACGTCATCGAGGAGGACATCGTCAACGGCTTCTCGTCGGAGCCGCTGCCGCGTGTCGGACGCCTGCATCTCGCCCGTCTGGCGATGGCCGGTACGGCGGCGGGCGGCGCCATGGTTGCACTCCTTGCTCCCACCGACCCGCTGCGGCTGCTGCTGTGGTCGCTCGCCATCGCCGGCTCGACGTTCTTTCCGGTGCTGGTGCTTTCCATCTGGTGGAAGCGCATGAACGATTTCGGCGCCATCGCGGGGCTGGGCTCGGGCTTCGCCGTGGCGGTGCTGACGATACTCGCGGGAGAATCGAACATTCTCGGTCTCGATGGCGCCCTCGCCGGTATCGTCGGCTTGCCGGCCGGAGCACTCGGTGCCGTCCTCGCCAGCCTCGCCACGCCGCAGCCGACGCGCAGCGTCCTGGAGCTGGTGCGCGAGATTCGCATTCCCGGCGGCGAGGTCATCTATGATCGCGAGATGCGCCTTTTGCGGCTGAAGAACCGCGAGCGCAGTTGACGAGGCGAGGCCTACCGGAATGACGGTGCATGAACGATTGACGCTCTACCCGCCGATCGAGCCCTACCGCACGGGCATGCTCGACGTCGGGGACGGCCACTCGGTCTACTTCGAGGAGTGCGGCAACCCCGCCGGCCAGCCGGCCGTTCTGGTGCACGGCGGGCCGGGCGGCGGCTCCAATCCCACCATGCGGCGCTTCCACGACCCGAGCCACTACCGCATCATTCTTTTCGATCAGCGCGGCTGTGGCCGCTCGACGCCGAACGCCTCGTTGGAGGCGAACACGACTTGGCACCTCATCGCCGACATGGAGCTGCTGCGGCGGACGCTCGGCATCGAGAAATGGCAGCTCTTCGGCGGCTCGTGGGGCTCGACGCTGGCACTCGCCTACGCCGAGGCACATCCCGAGCGCGTGCACAGCCTCGTGCTGCGCGGCATCTTTCTCGTCCGCCGCGCCGAGCTCGACTGGTTCTACCAGGAGGGGTGCAGCTGGCTGTTTCCGGATGCCTTTACGGCGTTCCAATCCCCGATCCCGCCCGCCGAGCGCGGCAACATGATCGCGGCGTACCACGAGCGCCTCACGTCGCCGGACTACGCGATGCGTGTCGCCGCCGCGCGCGCCTGGAGCATCTGGGAGGGATCGACGCTGTCGCTGCTGCAGGATCCCGAGCGCATCCGCCAGTTCGGCGCCGAGGCCTATGCCGTCGCTTTCGCGCGCATCGAGTGCCATTACTTCGTGAACGGCGCCTTCTTCTCCAGGGACGATCAGCTCCTCGCCGAGGCGGATCGCCTGCGCGGCATTCCGGGCACCATCGTGCATGGGCGCTACGATGTGGTGACGCCGGTCCGCAATGCCTGGGACCTCAAGCGCGCATGGCCGAGCGCGGATCTGCGCATCGTCGCCGACGCCGGACACGCCATGAGCGAGCCGGGCATTGCCCACGAGCTGGTGGCTGCAACACGGCGTCATCGCGATAGCTGACAGAGGAGGGCGCGCGTCTCGATCGCGCTGGTCTGTCATCCCGGAAGCCGCGAACGGCGTGAGCGGCTATCCGGGACCCAGCGGAAGACCGGTCGAAGACTCTGGGGTGCCTGCGGCGCCGCTTGCGCTGGGTCCCGGGTCTCGCTCGCCAAGCTCGCTTCGCCCGGGATGACAGATGCGATATCGAGCTGGTCTGTCATCCCGGAAGCCGCGAACGCCGTGAGCGGCTATCCGGGACCCAGCGGAAGGACCGGTCGAAGACTCTAGAGTGCCTGCGGCGCGGCTTACGCTGGGTCCCGGTCTTGCTCGCCAAGCTCGCTTCGCCCGGGATGACAGAGGTGGGCGCGGAAGCCCTCTACGTCATCGCCGCGGCGCCTGACCGATGACAGCGAAGCCGACATTTCCTACCGTGTGGCATGCCTCGGGAGTATGCCTATTTCGTCTACATCCTTGCGAGCAAGCGCAACGGAACGCTGTACGTTGGCGTCACCAGCGATCTCTACGGCCGCATCGTAGAGCACCGGGACGGGCTCGTTCCTGGCTTCACCACGCGACACGCCATCAAGACCCTCGTCTACTTCGAGGAGCACCACGACGTCGACGAAGCTATTCGACGTGAGAAACGCATCAAGCGCTGGCGCCGCGCTTGGAAGATCGAGTTGATCGAAGGCCGAAATCCCGGATGGCGCGATCTCTGGCTCGACCTCACGACCTGATTGCGTCTGTCACCCCGGAAGCCGCGAACGCCGTGAGCCGCTATCCGGAACCCAGCGGAAGATAGGTCGAAGACTCCAGAGTGCCTGCGGCGCGGCTTACGCTGGGTCCCGGGTCTCCCCCGGCTCAAGGCCGGGGTTCGCCCGGGATGACAGATTCGGTATCGAGCTGGTCTGTCATCCCGGAAGCCGCGAACGGCGTGAGCGGCTATCCGGGACCCAGCGGAAGGACCGGTCGAAGACTCTGGAGTGCCTGCGGCGCGGCTTACGCTGGGTCCCGGGTCTCCCCCGGCTCGAGGCCGGGGTTCGCCCGGGATGACAGACTACCCGGCGAAGGTGCCGAGAAAGTGCAGCACCACCTCGCGCCGATGCGGCCGGTCGCGGTGCTCGGCGACGTATATGCCCTGCCAGGTGCCGAGCAGCATGCGTCCTGCGCGCACCGGGATGGACAGCGAGGTCTGGGTCAAAGCCGCTTTGATGTGGGCCGGCATGTCGTCGGGGCCCTCGACGGCGTGCACGTACCCGCGGTCGCGGGGCGCCAGCCTTTCGAGCGCGTCGATAAGGTCCACATGCACGTCGGGATCGGCGTTCTCCTGGATGAGGAGCGATGCCGACGTATGGCGGATGAACAGCGTCAGCAACCCGTCCCCCGCGCCGATACGGGCGAGCCACGCCTGAACCGCGGCCGTCTGGTCGAATAATCCAGGGCCGGATGTCGCGACGATCAGGGTATCGAAGGCTTGCGCGATCGCCGCGCCTGTCACCTCGCCCATGGCTCGTCTCCCAACTGCCGCCCGAAAGGGCGCCTCTCGCCGCTAAATTGCGGCAGACAGTGCAATTTTTACCCGCTGCTTAACCTGACGTTTACCGCGACTCGCAAAGCCTGGGGATGAGCGGAGTCTCGTTTTGCGCATCCCGATTCGGCAACAGCAGCAGCCGGCACAGCCATCGGCCCAGCAGGGCCCACCGATCAGCGCCAAGGGATTGAGATGTCGAACCAAGCCTACAACGAGATCTACGGATCACCCGTCGATAGCGGATCGGGGGCTGGGCATGCGCCATCTCCAAACGCCATGCTCGATCAGATGCGTGAGCGCCTCGTCTCCCTGAGCGACGAGGCCCGCTCGATTCGCAGCCAGGTGCCGCACGAGTTCGGACCGGACGTCGAGCGCATTCAGCAGCAGATGCAACGCTTGGGCGAGCGTCTTTCGGACCTCGGCCGCGGCGCCCTGGTGCCATACAACCCGGCGCAGCATGTGCACGAGCAGCGCGCGAAGGTCGTCCGCTACGTCACCGAGGACGACAGGCGCGTCGGGCGGGCGCAGCCGAACGAGGTGATCCCCCTCGGCGCACCCGGACGGCACAACCAGGATGATCCGTGCCCGTGGGACGAGTCGGCCGCCAACGCCCTGTTCGAGCTGTACGACTCCGGCGAAGCCTATGCGTCAGGCGCGCGGCGCCAGACGATGAGCAGCGCCCGCGCCATGGCGGCTGTGACGAGCCGCGCCAGCCAGCGGACCGTCTACGCGGCCGCCTCTACTTCAGGTCCGGTCAGCGATCAGCAGCCGCAAGGCGCGCAGTGCTGCGCCATGGACTCGAACTTCCTCGACCAGCGCTTTGCCGAGATCGCGGCCCGCATCGAGGAATCGCTGGCGCAGATCCGCCCCGAGGCGGCGCTTGCCTCGCTCGGCAGCCGTTTCGACCAGCTCGAAACGCAGATCAACGCCATGCTCGGCCAGGTCGCGACGCGCGCCGACATCGAGGAGCTGCGCGCCGCCGAGGCGCAGATCGACGAGATCGCCTCCCAGCTTTCGCAGCTTCGCCGCCAGATGGCGCGCCTCGACCTCATCGACGCGCATCTCGGCACCCTGACCTCGCAGCTCTCCGACGAGCGGCTGACGCGCCTCTTCAACGAGGGCGTGCACCTCAATGCCGACGTCGGCCGCCTGGACGCTATCGACGCGCAGCTGCGCATGATCGCCGTGCAGCTTTCGGACGAGCGCCTGTGCGGTCTCGTCAGCCGCAGCACGTCGCGCGACGACTACGAGGATGTCGCCCACGCGGCGGCGCAGCGCGTCGCGTCGAGCTTCGCCAACGTTCAGCAGCGCGACGCAGACACGCGCGACATCGGCGAAGTGCGCGGCATGCTCGAGAGCCTCATCAACGAGCGCCGCCATAACGACGAGAACAACGCCAGCATGCTGGAGACGATGCAGCAGGCGATCATTCGCGTGCTCGACCGCATCGACTCTCTCGAGATGGCGCAGGTGGCCGCTCCCGCGGCGTCGATGGCACCGGCTATGCCGAGTCCGGTCCAGCCCCGCGCCGTCGTTCCGGCCGCGCCGGCACCGGCCGTCGCTTCCGCTCCCGCCATCCCCGAGGCGTACGACGATCTCGTGCCGCCGACGGCTACCATCTTCGCCGAGATGCCGCAGGTCGCCGAGGCCGGCGAGGCTTCCGACTTCCTGCCGATGGATGCCGACGCCGATGCCGGCATCGGCCTCGAGAGCGACATGCAGGCGTTCGAGGAGGATGCGGCGGCCGAGCGTTCTCCGCCGCGCATTCCCGTCTACACGACCTCGAGCTTCGATCTCGACGAGGCCTTCTCCCGGGCGCGCGATGCCGAGGCGGCAGCTTTCGGCGAGCCGCAGCCGCCGGCCAAGCGCTCGATCGAGGTGATGCGCCACGACTTCATCGCCGATGCGCACCGGGCCAAGCTGAAGGCGGCGAGCAAGCCGGACGCGGCCACCAGCGACCTGCGCGCCGGCGAGCTTTCGGTCGGCGCCGGTAACGGCCCTGCCAAGCCGCGCCGCCGCTCGATCTTCTCCTTTCGCTCGCAGCGGATCGCGATGAGCCTTCTGGTGCTGCTCGCGGCCGTGCCGGCGGCAATCTTCTTCATGCCGCGCACCGACGCAGGTCCGCGCGACGTAACGCCCGCCGCCGTCGTGGCGCCCGCGCCGCAACCCGGTGCACGCGTTCCTGCCAGCACCGCTCCGGCTGGCGAGGCGCCAGCGATCGTCCCGTCGCTGCCCAATGCCGCGCCGCCGGCCATCGAGCCGCCGTCCAAGCAGACGCAGCAGATCGGGCCCGACGGCGAGCAGCAGAACAAGTATGAGGACGCCAGTGCCGCCGACGCGCAGATCGACACCGCATCGCTGCCCGATGGCATCACGATGCAGGACGGCGTAGCGGACGGCCCGCATCTCGCGCAGGCGAGCCAGCAGGCACGCCTCGCCTATCTTTCCGGCCAGGTCGGGATCGCCGCCGCCAAGGCGACGCCGGCGGCTCTGATGGAGGAGCAGGTGCTGCGCGCCAATGGCAGCGCGCCGGCCGATGCGTCGGCGCCCGCCAATGGCGGCTCGCGCCTGCCGCCTGCCACCGTCGGCCCGTTCTCGCTGCGCCTGGCGGCCGCCCAGGGCGACGCCTCGGCACAGTTCGAGGTCGCCTCGCGTCTCGCCGAGGGCAAGGGCACCGATCAGGATCTGAAGGAGGCCGCCGACTGGTATCAGCGTGCCGCCTCGAACGGCTTTGCCATGGCGCAGTTCCGCCTCGGCACTCTCTATGAGCGCGGGCTCGGCGTGAAGGTCGACCGCCAGCGCGCCAAAGTCTGGTACGAGCGTGCCGCCACGCAGGGCAACGTCAAGGCGATGCACAACCTCGCGGTGCTGACCGCCTCCGCAACGCCCAAGGCCGACTACAAGGCAGCCGTGCGCTGGTTCAGCATTGCCGCCGACCACGGGCTGGCCGACAGCCAGTACAATCTCGCCGTGCTGTATGAGAACGGCATGGGCGTCGGCAAGGACCTGCAGACCGCCTACAAGTGGCTGATCCTCGCCGCCAAGTCGGGCGACAAGGACGCTGCCGCCCGCCGCGATGCCATCAAGGCCAAGCTGAGCCCCGAGCAGGTCGCCACCGCCGACGACGAGGCAAGCAGCTGGCAGGCCAAGCCGATCACCGGCATGGCGAACGACGCCCGCCTCGCCGGGCAGGCGTGGCAAGGCGCCAGCCGCCGCGGCTGATCGCCGGCAGCACGTCACCATCGAAATGCGCCGCCACCCGAGCGGCGCATTTTCTTTTTGTGGTTCCCGATCTTTACCTGCGCCGAATATCCTGCCCGTTGCGGCGGCTCGCGCCTTGACATGGCATAGTCTTGCGGAGCATCAGGCGCACACCGCCTGTCGCCTCACGCGCCTTCACCGAGCGCGATCGCAAAAGGTCTGTCCGCAGTAGAGCTGATGAACATCTACCTGCCGATCGCCGAGATGTCCGTCAACGCTGCGCTTCTTCTCGGCTTGGGCTGGGCTGTAGGCTTTCTTTCGGGAATGTTCGGTGTCGGCGGCGGCTTCCTTCTGACGCCATTGCTCATATTCATGGGCGTACCCTCGGCGGTCGCCGTCGGTACCGGCTCGATGCCGATCCTCGCCTCGTCGGTATCGGGGGCCATCGCCCAGTACCGGCGCCGCAACGTCGATATCAAGATGGGCGTCATCCTGGTGGCGGGCGGCGTCGTCGGCTCGCTCATCGGCGTGCAGCTGATGAAGCTGTTGCGGCAGGCCGGCCAGTTCGATCTCTTCGTCTCACTGAGCTACGTGACGTTTCTGGGTGCGGTCGGCGCGCTGATGCTGATCGAGAGCATCGGCACCATACGCAAGAGCAAGAGCGGCCAGACCTCGGGGCGCAAGACCCGCCAGCACAGCTGGATGCACGGGCTGCCCTTCAAGATGCGCTTTCACCGCTCGAAGCTGTACATCAGCGCTGTGCCGCCGGCACTGATCGGCGCCTTCGTCGGCTTCATGGCGGCCGTCATGGGCGTCGGCGGCGGCTTCGTCATGGTGCCGGCGATGATCTACCTGCTGCGCGTTCCGACCAGCGTCGTCATCGGCACCTCGCTGTTCCAGATCGTGTTCGTCATGGCGGTGACGACATTCCTCCAGTCGCTGCAGAATAAGGCCGTCGACGTGGTGCTGGCGCTGCTGCTGATCGTCGGCGGTGTCATCGGCGCGCTGTTCGGAGCTGCCGCGGGCGCGCGTATGAAGGGCGAGCAACTGCGCTTCATGCTCGCCGCACTCGTCCTGCTCGTCTGCCTGCGCATCGGCTGGGATCTCATGATTACGCCGGCGGAGGTATATTCGCTCAGCCCGGTGTTTGGAGGTGGAGGCTGATGCTGCGGGCGCTGATCAGCCTCGCCATCGTCGTCCTCGCCATGCCGGTGCTGGCGCAGGACACGCGGCCCTCGCGCATGGGGCCGCCACGCCCCGCCGCCGCGCCCGCCCCCGCGGTGCCCTCGCCCACGGTCGAGGCCGATGTCTCCACACGCACCCTGGCGGTGACGACCGGATTCACCGGCCACGAGATCGTCGTCTTCGGCGCCATCGACAACAGCGACGCTCCGTCGACCGGCACCGGCTACTACGACGTCGTCGTCGTGGTGGAAGGGACGCCGTTCCCGATCGTCGTGCGCCGCAAAAGCGATGTCGGCGGCGTGTGGGTCAACACCTCTTCGGTCACGTTCGGTTCGGTGCCCAGCTACTACGCCATCGCCTCCACGCGCCCCATCGAGGAGATCGCCGGCCCCGGCGTGCTCGAGCGGCACGCCATCGGCATGCAGCACATCAAGATGACGCCGAGCGCCAGGTACAAGGGGACGTTGAAGGAGTACGAGCTCGCGGGCTTCCGCGAGGCAGTCATCCGCCTCAAGAAGAAGGAAAACCTCTACGTCCTCGAGCCGAAGGATGGCGTCACGTTCGTCGGGCGCAGTCTGTTTCGCGCCACGATCCCCCTGCCGGCCAACGTTCCGGTCGGCCCGCTGGTCGCGCGCACGTACCTGTTCCACGGCGGAGAGGTGGTAAGCGCGCACATTGCCCGCGTCACGCTGCACCGCGCCGGCATCGAACGCGTGGTGCATAATTTCGCATTCATCTATCCGGCGAGCTACGGCCTATTCGCCGTGCTGCTTGCAGTCGCCGCGGGGCTGCTCGCGTCAGTCTATTTCTACCGCCAGCCGGGCTAGTTTTTCTGCGCTTGACGTCTGCGCCGGCGACTCCCCTGCGGGGAGCCGGCCGCCGGCGCATGGTATCGTGCTGGTCTGTCATCCCGGAAGCTGCGAACCCGTGAGCGGCTATCCGGGACCCACCGGAAGGACCGGTCGAAGACTCTAGAGAGTGCCTGCGGCACCGCTTGCGCTGGATCCCGGGTCTTGCTCGCGTTGCTCGCTCCGCCCGCGATGACAGAGGTGGGCGGCGCGCGTCGATTGAGCTGATCTGTCATCCCGGAAGCCGCGAACGCCGTGAGCGGCTATCCGGGACCCAGCGGAAGGACCGGTCGAAGACTCTGGAGTGCTGCCGCAGCGTTTGACGCTGGGTCCCGGGTCTTGCTCGCGTTGCTCGCTCCGCCCGGGATGACAGAGGTGGGCGCGCGTCGATTCGGCGGGTCTGTCATCCCGGAAGCCGCGAACGCCGTGAGCGGCTATCCGGGACCCAGCGGAAGGACCGGTCGAAGACTCTGGAGTGCCTGCGGCGTCGCTTGCGCTGGATCCCGGGGCTTCCCCGGCTCAAGGCCGGGGTTCGCCCGGGATGACAGAGGTGGGCGCGTGTCGATTGAGCTGGTCTGTCATCCCGGAAGCCGCGAACGCCGTGAGCGGCTATCCGGGACCCAGCGGAAGACCGGTCGAAGACTCTAAAGTGCCTGCGGCACCGCTTGCGCTGGATCCCGGGTCTTCCCCGGCTCGAGGCCGGGGTTCGCCCGGGATGACAGACGAGCGCGCGCTCACGCGGTGCAGCGCGCTCGTCGGCGCTAGTCCTCTTTCAGGAGGCGCGTCGCCACGGGGTAGAGGCCTTCCTGCCCGAGCATCCACACATGCATGCCGTCGCTGCCGAACAGCGGCTCGAACGGGCTTTCGAGAATGTTGAGGCCGCCGGCGTAGCTGCCGAAGGCCGGCATCACCAGCCGCAATCCGTTGCCGACGAAGCACGGCCGGCGCAGCGTGTAGCCGTACATCGACAGCTTGGCGGCCGGATGCAGATGCCCGGCGATCTCGTGCGTGACATGGCCCGGCCGCGGCTCGTGGCGCAGCACGATGCCTTCCACCTCGATGGCGGTCACGACATTGCCGCCGAGGCGCTCGCCGACCTTCGGATCGTGATTGCCCGTCACCCAGATCCAGTCGCGGTCCTCCTGCATGATCTGCAGGATCTCGATCTCCTCGAAGCCGATGCGTCCGCAGGCATCGACATCGTGCAGGCTGTCGCCGAGCGCGATGACCGTGCTGGCGCCATAGCGGTCGATGGCCGCGGCGAGCTTCTGCAGCGTCTCGCGCGTATCGTAGGGCGGCACGAGCTGGCCGCGCCGGGCGAGCGAGGAGCCCTTTTCCAGGTGCAGGTCGGCGACGATCAGCGCGTCCTCGCTCGGCCAGTAGAGCGCGCCGGACATGTCGGCGCGAAACAGCTTGCCGCAGATGGAGATTTCCTGGTCCTGGAAGTCGTCGAAGGCGAGGCGCTCAGGTTTCAGCTCGAGCATTGCGTCTCCTCTTTCGCCTCCAGCGCCTCGTGCAGCAACAATTCCGCTGCCGCCTCGCGCAGCAGGTCGTCGCGCGCAAACCCGGCTACGGCCTCCTTGCCGATCTCCAACAGGATCGGCACCGACAGCGGCGAAAGCCTGGGCAACGGTTGATGCCTGATTCTGCCCTCGATCCGGTGCAGAAAATCGCCGAGTCGCGCGATGTCCAGGAGGCCTGTGGCCGCGTCGGCCCATGCGGCCTCCAGAAGAACGTGGTGGGGATCGTGCCGCCGCAGCACATCGTAGATCAGGTTGGTCGACAACGCGACCTGGCGTCCGGTCTTCTCCCGGCCCGGATGGCGCCGCTCGACGAGACCGGCAATGAGCGCCACTTGGCGGAAGGTGCGCTTCATGAGGTTCGATTCCGCGAGCCAGGCATCGAGATCGTCGCCGAGCATATCCTTGGAGAACAGCTCGTCGAAGTCGAGCTTGCCGGCTTCCGCCAGCGCCGAGATATCGCCGAGGCCCCAGAGCGCCATGCCGTAGTCGTTGGCGACGAAGCCCAGCGGCCCGGCGCCCGCGCGGTCGAGACGCCGGGTCAGCAGCATGCCCAGCGTCTGGTGGGCGAGCCGCCCCTCGAACGGGTAGGCGACGAGATAGTGGCAGTTGCGGCGCGAGAACGTCTCGATCAGCAGCTCGTCGCGGCCGGGAATGGCCGAGCGTTCCTCCTGCAGCCGCAGCCAGTCGGCCACCGAGGGCGGCAGGCGGTCCCATTGGCGCGCGTCGGCCAGCATGGCACGCACGCGCTCGGCAAGGTGTGTCGAGAGCGGAAACTTGCCGCTGTTGTAGCTCGGCACGACCGGATCGCGCGCGCTGGCGCGGGTGACGAAAGCTTCGCTCTCCGACATGCCTTCGAAGCGCAGCACCTCGCCGGCGAGGACGAAAGCATCGCCCGGACGAAGCTGCTCGATGAAATACTCGTCCACCTCGCCGAGCACGCGGCCGCCTGCGAGCGCCCGGCGGGTCGCGGCGGCGCGGCGGCCGACGAGGCGCACCTTGATGAGCGGCGCGGCGACGATGGTGCCGGCGTTCATGCGGTAGGCCTGCACGAAGCGCGGATGGGCGATGCGCAGCTTGCCGTCGCCTGCCGCTTTCAGCTTGGCGTAGCGATCGTAGGTCTTGAGGGCGTAGCCGCCGTCGGTGGCGAACCCGAGCACCCGGTCGAAGGTGGCCCGTGAAAGCTCCGCATAGGGCGCCGCGGACGTGACCTCGGCGTAAAGCTCGGCAGGATCGAAAGCGCCGGCACACGCGGTGCCGAGGATGTGCTGGGCGAGGACATCGAGCGCGCCGCGGCGCGAGAACGTGACGTCCTGGGCACCCGCCTCGGCCGCGTCGACGGCCGCCCGGCATTCCAGCACCTCGAAGCGGTTGGAAGGCACGAGCAGCGCCTGCGACGGCTCGTCGAACCGATGGTTCGAACGGCCGATGCGCTGGATGAAACGGCTGGCGCCCTTGGGCGCGCCGACGTGGATGACGAGATCGACGTCGCCCCAATCGATGCCGAGGTCGAGCGTCGAGGTGGCGACCACAGCGCGCAGCGTTCCGGCCGCCATGGCCGCTTCGACCTTGCGCCGCTGCGGCGCCTCCAGCGAGCCATGGTGCAGGCCGATGGGCAGGCCGAGGTCGTTGATGCGCCACAGATCCTGAAACAGCAGCTCCGCCTGCATGCGCGTGTTGACGAACAGGAGGCACAGCCGGTGCGCCTCGATCGCCGCATAGATTTCGCCGATCGCATAGCGCGTCGTATGGCCGACCGACGGCATCGTCTCATCGAGCTCAAGGATGGCGATGCGCGGCTTGGCGCCACCGGTGACCAGCACGAGGTCCGCCATGTCGGCGCGCGACTGGGGAGCCGTTTGCGGGACGAGATATGTGCGCAGCTCCGAAGGACGCGCCACGGTCGCCGACAGGCCGACGGTGCGCAGGCCCGGCGCCAGCTTGCGCAGGCGGGCGATGTCGAGCGCCAGGAGGTCGCCGCGCTTCGTGGCGGCAAGCGCGTGCAGCTCGTCGAGGACGATGGTGTCGAGATCGGCGAAGAGATCGGCGCTGTCGGGGTGACTGAGCAGCAGGGTGAGCTGCTCCGGCGTCGTCATCAGGATCTCGGGCGGCAACCGCCGCTGGCGGGCACGGCGGGCGACCGATGTGTCGCCGGTGCGCGTCTCGGTGCGGATGGGAAGGCCCATCTCCTCGATGGGCGCCATCAGGTTGCGCGCCACGTCGACGGCGAGCGCCTTCAGCGGCGATATATAAAGCGTGTGCAGGCCCCGCCCGCGGTTGCCGCGGCCGCGCTCGGCGAGGCTGACGAGGCTCGGCAGGAAGCCGGCCAGCGTCTTGCCGGCGCCGGTCGGGGCAATGAGCAGGCTGGAGCGGCGGTCGCGCGCCGCCTCGAGCAGCGCGAGCTGGTGCGGCCGCGGCGCCCACCCGCGGGAGGCGAACCAGCGCGCGAACGCCTCCGGCAGCAGGGCGTCGGCAGCCGGCGCCGGCCGGGCGCGAGCGCGGCTTCGGGTCGGGGGTGCTGTCGCGGCGGACTTCAACGCAACTACACGCGGCTCCGTTGTCGAAAGGCCCACGCAACTATGCTAAGCGGTGGGCCGCGTCACCGTCACACGGGAGGAGAGCTTCGATGGACCGCAACACGTTCCTGGGCGGAAGCGTCCTGGGGGTCATCGTTCGTCTCACCATCCTCTCGATCGTGGTCGGCGTGGTGCTCTCGGCGCTGGGCATAACGCCCGAGAATTTCTTCTACCAGATCAACATCCTGTTGCGTCGTATTTACGACCTCGGCTTCGGGGCGATCGAGTCCGTGCTCGGCTACCTGATCCTCGGCGCGATGGTGGTGGTGCCGATCTGGCTCATCTCCCGCCTGGTCAAGTCGACCCGCGGGCCGGACCGGCCGCCCCCGCCGCGTTCCGGCTCCGTCTAGGCGTCTAGCCGTCCAGGGACCGCGCCGCCCACTCGCCGGAGCGGCGCCCGACGAGGTCGGCTATGGAGCGCACGCCTTCCCGCGCCACGGCCGCGGCAAGCTCCCGCTTGATGCGCCATATGAGGCTCGGACCCTCGTAGATGAGCGCCGTATAGAGCTGCAAAAGCGTCGCACCGGCTTCAATCTTGGCCAGCGCGGCGGCGCCGCTGTCGATGCCGCCGATGCCGATGAGCGGAATTCTGCCTTCGGTGGCCTGATGCACGCGCGCCAGCATCGCCGTCGAGCGGTGGAACAGCGGCCGTCCCGACAGTCCGCCTGCCTGCCTTGCGTTCTCGCCCGAGATGCCGCGGCGCGACAGCGTCGTGTTGGAGACGGCGATGCCGTCGACGTCATGGCCGGCGAGCTGACTTATCACGGCGCCGACGGAATCCTCGGCAATGTCCGGCGCCAGCTTGACAACGATCGGCCGCCTCGGCTTGCCCTTGGCAATTTCTGCCGCACGTGCCCGCAGAACGTGCGTCAGCAATTCGTTCAATGCGGCGGGATCCTGCAAGTCGCGCAAGCCCGGCGTGTTGGGCGACGATATGTTGATGGTGAAGTAGCTCGCCACATCGTAGAATGTCTCGATGCCGCGGACGTAGTCGGCAATGCGGTCGGCCGAATCTTTGTTGGCGCCGATGTTGACGCCGACGATGCCGTTGCGCGGACGGCGCGCGAGGCGTGCAAGCGCCGCTTGGTGTCCGCCGTTGTTGAAGCCGAGCCGGTTGATGACCGCATGGTCCTGCCGCAGGCGGAATACGCGCGGCTTCGGATTGCCCGCTTGCGGCAGCGGCGTGACGGTGCCGATCTCGGCAAAGCCGCAGCCCAGCCGCAGTATGGCGTCGGGGACGCGTGCGTCCTTGTCAAAACCGGCTGCGATTCCAATTGGATTGGGAAGAGTGAGGCCGGCGAATGCGACCTTGAGCGCCGGACAATCCATATCCGCGAAGGGAATTTTTCCCAGCTCGAGCGCCTTGAGCGTCAGCTCGTGCGCTTCCTCGGGCGGCAGCAGCGTGAGGGCGCGCGGTGCGAAATCAAACAGTTTTCTCAGCATGGCGCGAACTCGTCCGGCAGCGCGTGCACGCCGTTCGCGTCGAGCTTCAGCGGTACGACCGACAATGCGGCCTCGGTCGGCAGCGGCGCGTAAAGATGCGGAAATTCCACGCCGCCGCGCGACGGCTCCCATCGCAACGCATCGCCGAGGCGATTTGTCTCGAATTGGATCAGCACGAGATCATCCTGGCCTGCGAAGTGCTTGGCGAGCGTGCCGGCAATCTGATCGCGCGACGACAAATGGATGAAACCGTCGCGCACGTCGTCGGCCGATCCGCTGAACGCGCCGTCACGGCACGCGCATTCCCATGTACTACGACGTGCGATCTTGAACACGTATCGGCGTGAAGTGTTCGTCACGTGTCGCATACCTCAGCTTGCACAAGAAGTTTTTGCAACACTCGCCGCGCCGATTGTACGCGCGTCGGTGCGTCGCGTAGTTGTCGCCGTGCATCAACACTCGAGCCGTGTCGCAAATCGAACGGGTGCTTTCGCGAGATCGTAGCTGTCACGATTGATGCAGTCATGATACCTTCATGGACTGGCGCTCGGCGACTTGGTCTGTGGCGCTTGCCAAGGCCAAAAGCAAAAGAAATTCTATGTTCCCCGGTCTCCCCACAGCGTCCCTGACCCTTACGCAGATCTTCTCGTCTCCATTCCACTATTCGGTGCCCTGTTATCAGAGACCGTATTCGTGGACCACTGCCGAGGCTGGCCAGCTTCTCGAGGATATCCTTGCGGCTGCGGGCGTTGGCGTCGCGGCTGGCGCCGAGGAGCCGGACTACTTCCTCGGCACCATTCTGCTGTTGGATGCTGCGGGTGGCGATCTGTCGAAATCGCGCGACCGCGAGCCGCGCATGCTCGAGATCATCGATGGCCAGCAGCGACTTGTCACACTCGCGGTTCTCGCTGCCGTGCTGCGCGACCTGGGGACGGAGCGCTGGCGCTGGGGTGCGCGCAACCGGCTCGACCAGCTCATTGCCGCCGATGCCCCGGCGACCAAGCAGTTCGGCACGCGGTTCCGCGTCGAGGTCAGCGCCCAGGAGCAGACTTTCCTCGAGAACTACGTTCAGGCGCGCGGCGCCGCCCTGGCGACGCCGGATGCCGAGCAGTTGGGCGATGCCGAGGAGCGTCTGCTCAAGGTGCGCGATCATTTCGTGCGGGAGCTGTCGTCTCTCGATGAGCCGGACCGGCGACGCCTGACGGACTACCTGTGCGACCAATGCCATTTCGTGGTTGTGCTCACCCGCGACATCGACCGTGCGCACCGTCTTTTCACGGTGCTGAACGAGCGCGGCCGCGTGCTCCAGCGCAACGACATTCTCAAGGCGGAGCTGCTGAAGAACATCCCGGAGCAGCGCCGCGCCGACGCCATCGAGAAATGGGACGGGGCCGCACGCCTCCTCGGTGCGCGTTTCGAGACCTTCTTCAGCCACGTCTTCGCAATCTACGGCCGCGGCGACACGCGCATCATCGCAGGTGTGAGACGGACGATTCTCGAGGTCGGCGGGGCGGAGGCTTTCCTCACGGACGTCGTGGCGCCGCTGGCGAAGGCGTATCACACCGTGCTGCATGCGGGCGACGTCAACCTCAACATCGATCCCGACGTGCGCCGCTATCTCGTCTATCTCAACCGGCTGCCCGAGGGCGATTGGGCGCCGGCGGCGATGCTGGTGGTGCATCGCGCGGCGAACGATCCCGTGCGCGCGCGGCTGCTGCTGAAGGAGATCGACCGGCTCGCCTACCTGCTGCGCGTCCTCTGTCTCGGTACGGGCAAGCGCGCGCGCCGCTTCGCCAGCGTTCTGCAAGTCGTGCGCTCCGGCGTGCCGATAAGCCCGGGCGAGGGACCGTTCGCGCTGTCGCGCGACGAGATGCGCAACATCAGCTACCACCTGCGTTCGCTGTATCGACGCGACGCACAGGTCTGCAAGCAACTGCTTCTGCGTCTCAACGACGAGCTGACGCGCAGCACGACCGTTCTCGACCCGAAGGACTACAGCGTCGAGCACGTGCTGCCGCAGCGGCCGGGCGCCAACAGCGAATGGCGGCGCTGGTTCGCCGAGGCCGAGGAGCGCGAGGCGTGCACGGAGAGCCTAGGCAATCTCGTGGCGGTGACGCAGAAGCAGAACGACCGCGCGCGCAATCAGGAGTTCTCGCGCAAGCGTGAGATCTATCGCGGCGGCGTGGACGATCCACCGGTGCTGCCGATCACGCGCGACGCGGTCGAGGCGAATGCGTGGCGCGCGTCGGAGATTTGCGCGCGCGAGGCGAAGCTGTTCGGGCTGATGCGCGACATCTGGGGCATCGAGGTGACGGGCATGCAAGACGCGCGCAGCGACGTAGCGTGACGATGGACGCAACGCCGCGCCGGCCGATCAGGAAGCCTTCGCCAGCTCGCCGCCGAGTGCCTTGCCGATGAGCGCCCGCGTCTCGTCGATGCCGTACAGCTCGATGAAGCTGCCGAACCGCGGACCTTTCTCCTCGCCGAGCAGGATCTCGTAGATCGCGTTGAACCAGGCGTTGGAGACGCCGGGCCGCTCGGGCGTCGCGCCCTTGGCGTTCGGGTCCTGATAGCGCGGCACCGATCGCCCGACATCGTAGAGAGTGCCCTGCAGCTCCTCGGCGGTCGCGTCGGGCGCGGCGGCGGCAAGCGCGTCGGACAGCGCGCGCAAGGCGGCCGCCTCCACCTCGTCGGCGCGCCGATACTTTTTGCGCGGCTTCACGAAGTCCGCGTAGTAGCGCACCGCATATCCGGCAAGCTGGTCGAGCAGCGGATGCGTCTCAGGGCTGACGCCCCTTACGTGCCGGCGAATGAAGCCCCACAAGACATCCTTGTCATCGGCATTCGAGGCGGCGACGAGATTGAGCAGCAGCGCAAACGTGATCGGCACGTTGGCAGCCGGCGGCTCGCCGCTGTGGATGTGCCAGACGGCGTTGTCGAGCTGCGCCTTCCCGTCCTGCCGCGGATAGGCGGCAAGTAGCTGCAGGTACTCGTCGACCGCGCGCGGGATGACGTCGAAATAGAGCCGCTTGGCGGTCTTCGGCTTCTGATACATGAAGAGCGACAGGCTCTCGGGCGTGGCGTAGCTCAGCCAGTCGTCGATGGTCAGTCCGTTGCCCTTCGACTTGGAGATCTTTTCGCCCCTGTCGTCCAGGAACAGCTCGTAGTTGAAACCTTCGGGCGGCGTGCCGCCGAGCGCCTTGCAGATGCGCGAGGAAAGCTGCACGGAATCGATGAGGTCCTTGCCCGCCATCTCGTAGTCGACACCGAGCGCGGTCCAGCGCAGCGCCCAGTCCGCCTTCCACTGACACTTGACCGCCCCGCCCGTCACCTTCGTCTCGACCTTCTCGCCCGTCTCCGGATCGACGTAGACGACGGTGCCCTTGCGTGGATGGCGCTCGATCATCGGCACTTGCAGCACGCGGCCGGTGCGCGGCGACACGGGAAGGAACGGCGAGTAGGTGGCGCGCCGCTCAGGGCCCAGCGTCGGCAGGATGATGTCCATCACCTTGTCGTAGGCCTTCAGCATCTTGAGCAGCGTCTCGTCGAGCACGCCCGACCTGTAGGCCTCGGTCGCCGACATGAACTCGTAGGCGAAGCCGAAACGGTCGAGGAAGTCGCGCAGCATCGCATTGTTGTGATGCGCAAAGCTCTCGAACTTGCCGAACGGATCGGGGACGCTCGTCAGCGGCTTGTCGAGCGCCGCGTGCAGCATCTCCTGGTTCGGAACGTTCGAGGGCACCTTGCGCAGGCCGTCCATGTCGTCGGAGAAGCAGATGAGCCGCGTCTTGCGCTTGCCTCCGGTCAAAAGCTCGAAGGCATGGCGCACCATGCTGGTGCGGGCGACCTCGCCGAAAGTCCCGATGTGCGGCAGACCCGACGGTCCGTAGCCGGTCTCGAAGATGACAGTCTTGTCTTCGCCGCCCTTGATCTTCTCCAGCCGCTTGATGAGCCTGCGCGCCTCCTCGAAGGGCCAGGCTCTCGCTTCGGAGAGGACGGAGGACGTTTCGGCGGCAGGGGCTGTCATTGCGATCGCATTCGGGTTGGGAAGGGGGCGGAGCCGGCGCGAAGCCGGCATGGAATTGAGGTCGCGCGAACCCTATGTTCCGGCCGGCACTTGCGTCAACGGCGTTGCACCATGATGGGCGACGTGACGCGTGCGCCGCCGACAACGGGAGAGGAAATGGCAATGACGGCCGACAAGGGAATCGACGCCGGGCTGTCACCCCAGCAGGCGCTCATATACGCCATGGTGGCGGTGGCTGCCGCAGACCGCAGGATCGTCGAAAGCGAGTTCACGCGCATGCGGTCGATGGTGCGCGAGCTGCCGGCGTTTCGCGGCATGGATGAAGCCGCCTTCGGTCGCGAGGCGCAGGCGTGCGGCCGCGAGCTGGCGACGCCCGACGGCGTGCGCAAGGTCATCCGGCTGGTTGCGGGCGCGCTTGCCGGGGGATTGCGCGAAACGGCATATGTCCTCGCCGCCGAGGTCGCGGCCAGCGATCTATCGTTAAGGGACGATGAGCGCAGTTTTCTCTCGCTGCTGGCAGAGGGCCTACAACTCGACGATCTCGTCTGCGCTGCACTGCAGCGCTCGGTTCAGGCCCGCCATCGCGCCGTTTGAGGCGCGGTCATGCTGCGGTGCGCTCGGCATTTCGGCGAAAGCATTTACCCGACGGTGACGGGGTATTTCGTAACGCATCCTTTAAGGGAATTTGAGATCGGTTTCTAAGAAGTATCTGGATCCTACCAGCCGGCCGGAGCCACAAGGCCAATTGCCAATGTCAGCGCGCGAGATACGCCCAGAGCTTGAGCACGCGCCTTACTCCCCCATCGCGCTATTCGATGAAGCTGGGAAATTGCACGGCTGGTCCCCCGCGTTCGCCGATACACGCGCCCTGACGCCGCCCGAGCTTCGCGGCTGCCGCATCGACGACTTTTGGGGCGAGATCGACGCCGCGCGGTGGTCGGGCATATGGCAGGCGATCCAGAACGGCAGCGCACCTTTGGTGCTCCAGGTCGAGGAGCCTGCGCGACGCGGCGCGGACGAGCTGGTCGAGCTGGAGATCGGCCGTTTCGTCTGCGAAGGCATGTCGCTTGCAAAAGTCGAGACGCGGCGCGCCCCCTCGCTGCGCCTCCATTTGCTGCAGCAGGAAATACTCCAGGCAATGGCCTACGGTCTGCCGTTGCGGGACCTCATGGACATGCTGTGCCGGCGGGTCGAGAGTCTTGCTCCGTCGGTGACCTGCTCGATACTCGCCGTGGACCGGCAGCTTCGACTTCGTCATCTCGCCAGCCCCAGTCTTCCCGAGCACTATGCCCGGGCGATCGATGGAACGCCGGCCGGACCCAAGTGCGGATCGTGCGGGACGGCGGTCTCCCGGGGCGAGCCGGTGGAAGTAACGGACATCGCGACCGATCCTCTATGGGAGGACTATCGCCATCTGGCGCTTCCGCTCGGGCTGCGCGCCTGCTGGTCGAGTCCCATCAAGTCGGCGGACGGGCGCGTCATCGGAGTATTCGCCTTCTACTATCCGCGCTCGCGTGGGCCGACGCCGCTCGAGCGCCAGATCGTGGCGACGTGCCTGCACCTTTCGATGATCGCGCTGGAGTACGAGGAGACGAGAGCGCGCGCCTACGAATATGCGTTCACCGATCCGCTCACGCACTTGCCGAACCGGGCGCGCTTCCAGCAGCGTGTCAGCGAATGCCTGGCGATCGGGGCCGAGACACGCCAGCGCGTCGCCGTGCACTACATCGGCTTGGACCGCTTCCGCGGTGTCAACGAGCTGCTCGGATATGCGGCCGGCGACGAGCTTCTGCAGGACGTTGCGCAGCGTCTGACGAGTCTCGTCAAGGACCGGGACGCCGTGGCGCGCATCGGCGGCGACGAGTTCGCGCTGGTGCACATCGGCAATCTGAGGGACGAGCAGATCGCCGACCGGGCGCGCAAGCTCATCGAGCTTCTCGAGATGCCATTCAAATCCAGTTGCGGCTATTCCGTTCCGCTCGGCGCCAGTGTCGGCATTGCCGTCGGCCCCGGCGAGGCGAGCGACGCCGATGACCTCATCCACGACGCAGCGCTCGCCATGCGGCGCGTCAAGGAGATGGGGCGCGGCGCGTACTTCTTCTACGAGAAGGATCTCAACGAGCGGATGCAGGCGCGCCGGCAGGCGGAGGCGGATCTGCGCAGCGCGTTGGCGAACGACGAGCACGAGCTCTATTTCCAGCCGGTCATCGATCTGAGCAGCGGTGCCGTCGAGCGGGTCGAGGCGCTGCTGCGCTGGCATCACCCCGAGCGCGGCATGGTGATGCCCTCGGAGTTCATCCCGCTTGCCGAGCAGACCGGTCTCATCGAGCAGCTTGGAGCGTGGGCGCTGCGCGAGGCATGCCGTGCGGCGAAGAAGTTGCCGCCGAGCGTGGCTGTAGCCGTCAACCTGTCGCCGCTGCAGTTCGAGCGCCCGGGCCTCGTCGAGACGGTCGCGCACGCATTGGAGGATGCCGGCATCCCGCCCGAGCGGCTGGAGCTGGAGATCACCGAGTCCGTGCTGCTCTGCGATAGTCCGGTGAATTCCGCCGTGCTCGATCAGCTCGGCGACCTCGGCGTCGGTCTCGCGCTCGACGATTTCGGCACGGGATATTCCTCGCTCAGCTACCTGCACCGGTTTTCGGTCGACCGGGTGAAGATCGACCATTCGTTCGTGCGCGAGATCGCGTGCAACGAAGGAGCGCTGAAAATCGTGCGCGCTATCGTGATGCTGGCGCACAGCCTCGGCATCAAGGTCACCGCCGAGGGTGTCGAGACGGACGAGCAGCTTGCCGCCGTGCGCGGGGAGGGGTGCGACTCGGTCCAGGGCTACTACACCGGCGCGCCGCAGCCGCTGGAGGATCTGCTGCACCGTTTGCAGCATGCCGCCGGGGCCCGCGTCTCGGCTGCCTGAGGCGGCAAAAAGCCCTCGAACTTGTGCCACCATAAGGTTACAATGTTGCACTCCGCCCGTTCGGTGCGGCGCACAAACAAACGTGGGGCTTTGCCCTCGCTCTGGGAGAGAACGATGAGATTGCCGCTTACCGCATTGTTGCTGTCCGCCGCCGTATTGCCGCTCGCCGGCGGCGCCCATGCCGCCAGCCTCGCGTCGGGCAAGAAGCTCGAGGTGAAGGTCGAGGAAGCCAAGGTCGATGCCGAGAAGAAGGCGCTGTGGGACCAGTTCGGCGGCTGGTGCGCGATTGCCGAGTGGCACCCCGCCATCAAGTCGTGCGAGGACGTGAAGGAGGGCGACGCCGAGTTCCGTCTGCTGACGCTGCAGGACGGCGGCAAGATCAAGGAAAAGCTCGTCGACAAAGGCCCGGAGAGCTATCGCTACGAGATCGTCGAGAGCCCGCTGCCGGTGAAGAACTACGAAGCGCAGTTCTCGGTGACGCCGGATGACGACGACCTCGACGAGGTCAACATCGTCTGGGCGGCAACCTACGATGCCGCCGACGGCAAAGAGGACGCCGAGGCGCGCAAGACCATCGACGGCATTTTCAAGGACGGCATCGCCAGCATCAAGACGAAGCTCGGCGACAAGGCCGTCGACCGGAAGAAGAAGGACGACGACTGATCGTCCGCATCTCAGCCGATGCTGTCGGCAAAGGTCACGATGGCATCGGCGGCGAGCGCAAGGTTTCCGGCCCGCGTGAAGCCGCTGCCGCCGCGCGGGCCGAGGTCGTGGTCGCCGTCGGGCGCCCACACGAGGCGTATCGTCGCCGGCAGACCGTAGCCCTCGACCTCGATACGCGACCCGAACGGGTCGCGCTCGCCCTGTACGATGAGCGCCGGGCAGGCGAGGTTTTCCAGATGGGCCGTGCGCAGGTTTTCGGGCTTGCCCGGAGGATGGAACGGATAGCCGAGGCAGACGAGCCCGGCGATGTCGCCTGCGGCGAACAGCCGGTCGGCGACAAGGCTGGCGACACGGCCACCCATGGACTTGCCGCCGATGATCAGCTTCTGCGCGGCGGCGCCAGCGGAGCGTAGCTGCTGCACGGCGCGCACGTATTCCTCGACCAGCGTTTCGGCGCGTGGCGGAGGGCGTTTGCGACCGCCGGAGCGGCGCGCCGCCATATAGTCGAACTCGAATCGCAATACCTCGACGCCACGATCGGCGAGCAGCCGCGTTATCTTGTCGAGGAACGGGCTCGTCATCGGCGCGCCCGCTCCGTGTGCAAGAAGTAGGCGCAGATGTGCGTCGCTCGGGCCTTCTGTCAGGATATCGGTCACGGCTTCAGGATCCGCCCAGGTTAACAAGTTCATTCGGTAGAAGGTCGCTTTTTAGCCCTAGCCCATTAGTATGGCTGCAAGATTGATTTCGGGGGACGCTATGCAACTCACCCGCATCATTGCCCTAACAGGTCTTTTGCCGCTGCTGGCATCCGCAGTGGCTGCTGCCGACCCGAGCGCCGGCAAGACCGTGAAAGCGCCGGCGCCCGTCGCCGCGAAGCGCGCGCCCGCCGCGGCTGCGCCGCTGCCGGAGCAGAAGGGCGCCACGCCCGCGGCCAAGGCGGCCGACGGCAAGCAGGCCGACAAGAAGGACGCCAAAGACAAAAAGCCCAAGATTCTCGCGCGCTCGCTTTTCGGCAAATCCATGAGCGCCGCCGATCTCACGCCACGGTCGATCGGCTGGTATGCGAAGGGCTGCCTCGCCGGCGGCGTGCATCTCGCCGACGCGGGCCCCGACTGGCAGACGATGCGGCCATCGCGCAATCGCGCCTGGGGGCATCCGAAGCTGATCGCGCTGCTGCAGCGGTTCGCCGCCGACGCGAAGAAGGGCGGCTGGCCGGGCCTGCTGGTGGGTGACATCTCGCAGCCGCGCGGCGGCCCGATGCTCACCGGACATGCCAGCCACCAGGTGGGTCTAGACGCCGACATCTGGCTGACGCCGATGCCGAACCGCATCCTGACGCGCAAGGAGCGCGAGAGCATCGAGGCAACGTCGATGCTGGATAAGACGAGCCTGTCGGTGGATCCGAAGGTGTTCAGCGCGGCGCAGGTCGCGCTCATCAAACGCGCCGCAACCTATCCGCAGGTAGAGCGCGTGTTCGTGCACCCGGCGATCAAGAAGGCGTTGTGCCAAGCCGCCGGCAAGGATCGCGCGTGGCTGTACAAGGTGCGCCCGATCTGGGGCCACTACTACCACTTCCACATCCGCATCGGCTGCCCCAATGCCGGATGCGAGATACAGCCCGCCGTCAAGGACGACGACGGCTGCGGCAAGGAGCTGACGAACTGGCTGACGCTGGTCGAGAAGTCGCTGAAGGCTCCGCCGCCGAAGCCGGGGGTCAAAATCGTCCCGGACAGCGAGCGCCGGCAGATCACGATGGAGCAGCTGCCGGCCGAGTGCAAAGTCGTGCTCAACAGCCCCGGCGCTCCGCTTCCCGCGGACGAGGCAATGGCCGCGACGCCGACCGCCGCGACCAAGTAGAGAAGGCCCGCCTGAGGCGCACGCGGATCAGGCGGCTTCGACACCCGTCGGCATCGGGCACGAAACACCCGTGCCGCCGAGGCCGCAGTACCCGTGCGGGACCTTCGACAGGTACTGCTGGTGATAATCTTCCGCGAAGAAGAACTCTGGCGCCGGCACGATCTCCGTGCTGATGCGCCCGAGTCCGCCCTGTGTCAGAGCTTTCTGGTACTCGGCCTTTGACGCTTCGGCGGCCTGCCGCTGCGTATCGTTGAAGTAGTAGATGCCGGAGCGGTACTGGGTGCCGATGTCGTTGCCCTGACGCATGCCTTGCGTCGGATCGTGGCTCTCCCAGAACGTCTTCAACAGCTGCGCGTAGCTGATCTCCTTCGGATCGTAGACGACGAGCACCACCTCGTTGTGTCCGGTCTGCCCGGTGCACACCTCCTGGTAGGTGGGGTTCTGCGTCAGGCCGCCGGCATAGCCGACAGCGGTGATCCAGATGCCGGCGCCGAGATTCCAGAACTTCCGCTCCGCGCCCCAGAAGCACCCGAGCCCGAACATCGCCGTCTCGAGGCCGGCTGGATAGGGGCCCTTGAGCGGCCGCGAGAAGATGTCGTGCTCCTCGGCGGTGGGGATCGGTGTCTGACGTCCCTTGAGGGCAGTGTCCGCCGTCGGCATTTCGGTCTTGTTCTTACGGAAAAGCATGGCTCACCCCGGATTGGATGACGACTGCCGCTGATATAGTGTCTGGACGACCCTGCCGGCAGAGCTGCCGAGGGTCATGTTATCGTGATTTATTCCGCCAGATTGGGACGTAACGTTTAGGGGGAGGTGAACGATGGCGAACGTCGCCGCGATGGGACAGCCGGTGCCGCCCGCCGCCCAGCCTGAGCGCACGGTCTATGCCGCCGGCGGGGGCCGCAAGTTCGCGTTCTCGTTCATCTTCCTGCTGCTGCTGCCGTTCTACATCAGCTTGCCGCCGATGCTGTTCTGGCGCATCTCGCAGGGCCATTGGCACGGAACGCTCGGCCTCGTCGTGCTCGCCGTGGCGTTTACCTTCATCATGTTCCTTCTGGTCATCGAGCTGATGCACTCGCTGCGCGCGCGCATCGAGCTGGGCGACCAGGCGCTGAAGCTGACGCTGCCCTCGGGGCGCGGCCCGACGCCCATCGTTCGCTACCGTAGCCGCGAAATTCCCTACGACAAGATCAAGGCGGTGGAGACGCGGCGCGAGATCTACGGCGGCTCGGTGGCGCCGGTGCTGCTGCAGGGCGCGCGGCTGATCCTCAACGACGACACGCCGGTAAAGCTCGGCTACGTGAGCGAGGCTAATTCCGATCCCTGCTTTCCCTATCCGGAGATCGCACAGCAGATCGCCGCGCGCGCCGGGGTGACGGTCGAGCACAAGGGCAACGTGCGCCGCTCGGTGCAGAAGAAGTATCTCGGCCTCAGCCGCAGCCTGCTCGTGCCCAGCGATGGCAGTGTCGAGGATTCGGAGATCGAGGCGCTCAACAAAAGCCATCGCCGCTGGGTGATGAAGCTGATTTCGCTGCTCGTGGTGCTCGTCGTCGCCGGCATAGCCATGGACATCATCTTCCCGCCGAGCAGCGGGTTGCCGCCGGCGCTCACCAGCCTGACGAAGCTCGTTACGCAGGGCAGCAGCGTGCCGGCGAAACCGGCGAGCAAGTAGGCGGGCTCGGCGCGCTGCGGCAGCGCTAGTTGATGTGGACCTTCATCTGCTCGCGGCGCCGTCCGAAGTATCCGCAGGCGAGGGCGAGGCATGCGAACAGCACCGACATCGGTGCGCCGAGGACGCTCAGCAGCACCGGGTTCCACACCCATGGAAACGTCATGCCGGTGATCTGGCTGCGTGTGGCGACGAGCGAGGCCGGCGCCAGCTCCGACCAGTAGCTGATGACGCTGTGCGCCTCGAAGCGTCCGGCGCCGGTGAGCGCCGGCGTCGCGTCGGCCACCAGGGCGACGACGGCGATGAGGGCGAACAGGCTGGCAAGGAAGCGCAGGCTGGCCACGGGCGATCCTCGGTTGCGAGTCTTCGGCGACAATGTAGAGCAAAAACCGCGGCCGTGGCAGCCGTGAGCGAAATCCGCCCGGCCGCAGGCAAAGCGCCTGCAACTGTCGTCAGGCCGCAAGCGCCTTGTGCAGCTCCTCGAGCGTCGTCACCGCATTCTGGCCTGCATATAGAAACTCGTCGACGCCCGCAGCGCGCAGCGCCGCCTCGGCCTCCCCCGGCCGCCCGGCGAGCAGCACGCGCTTGGCACCGGCTGCTTTCAGCGCTTTCGCCGTCGCCTCGGCCTCCCGCGCATAGACCTCGTCGGACGACGAGATGCAGGCGATCCTGGCGCCCGACGCCTTGAACGCCTCGGCCGCGTCGGCAGCACTCTTGTAGCCGTCGCTTGTCAGGCCCTCGATGCCGCCGGCGGCGAGGAAATTCCATATCCACTGCGAGCGGCGGTTGTGCTCGGCGATGTCACCGAGGTTGGCCATGAAGACCTGCTTGCGCGCACCCGTCTTGGCGGCGAATGCATCGCCCGCATCGCGCAGCTTCTCGAACGCCTCGCCGAGCCGGTGCGGTGCCAGCGGCCGGATGGACGGCTGCGGTGCCGCCGCGGCGGCCGGATAGGGCGTGATCTTGATGCCGTCGTCCCCGAGGAACGGAAACACGGACACGCCGGTCAGCTCGGTGCGGCCGGTGGCGACCGCCTTGGCGCGTGCCTCCGCCACACGGGCAATGTCGTCCTGCAGCGCGCCTGAATTCAGCGCGGCGACGAGGCCGCCCTTAGCCTCGATGCCCTGGAATAGCTCCCACGCCTTGGCCGCGAGCTCGTCCGTCAGCTTCTCGACGTACCAGGAGCCGCCGATCGGATCGACGACGCGGCCGAGCTGCGACTCCTCCTGCAGCACGAGCTGCGTGTTGCGCGCGATGCGGCGGGCAAACCGGTCGGGCATGCCGAGCGCCCACGAGAATGGGAGCACGGTGATCGCATCGGCGCCGCCGAAGGCCGCGCCCGCGCACGCGGTCGTGGTGCGCAGCATGTTGGTCCACGGATCGCGCCGCGCCATGACGCGGCCCGAGGTAACGGCGGTGATGTGTGCCCCAGCCGCGGAAGCGCCGCACGCCTCGGCGATGCGCGCGATGATGGTGCGCGCGGCCCGCAGCTTGGCGGCGGTGAGGAACAGATCGGTATCGACCGCCATGGCGAAGGCGATGGTGGAGATCGCCGTCTCCGGCGCGATGCCCTGGGCCTCGAAGGCACGCAGATAGGCGACGAGGGCAGCGGCGAGGAATGCCAGCTCCTGCGCCTCGCTGGCGCCAGCCTCGTGCGGCACGGAGGCGTCGACGAGCACGGCCGATAGCGGCCGTTCGCTGCCGCGGGCCTCACCGGCGAAGCGGACGGTCTCGGCGAGTGCCGTTTCGATCGGCGCCCAGGTCGCGCCGAAGCGCGCCAGCGTGCCGAGCGGATCGACATTGAGGCGCGACACGGCGCTGCCACCCGCCTCGCGCTTCAGCGCCGCGAGACCCTGGAGATAGAGGCGCGCCGCGGCTAGGCCGCCGATGCCGCCGGCGAGCTGGAACGGCGCGTAGTCGACATACATGCCGGCGAGCGTCGCCGCGGCGTCGTCGGCGGTGGCGACCTTCACACCCACCTGTCCCGGCCCGTCGATCTGCAGCACGATGCCGTTGGCGCCGCCTTCGAGCTCCTCGTGGATGACCTTGTTGGCGGCAGCCGGATCCGGCTCGATGACGCGCTGGTGAATCTGCCAGCCGAGGCCGTCGGCCGTCGCATGCGTGCCGCGCGTGAACGGTGCTGCACCCGGAACGGCGCTTTCGGCCGCGGCCAGCGTGGCGGCGCGCGTATAAAGCGGCTCGATACGGAGGCCGTCGGCGGTCTTGGCCACCAGCTTCTTTTCGAAGTCGGCGCCCTTCAGCGCCTTTTCGACCAGTTGCCGCCACTTGTCGTAGTCGGCCGTGGCAAATCCGGAGGCGAGCTTGAGCGGTGTGGTCTCGGTCATGTCCTGGCGTATGTCAGATTGTCGGGCCGGCGCCCGATCGATGAGCGCCATCGCTCCTTCTATAGGGGCTCGCCGGGTTTGTCCGCACGTGGAAAGCGCATGCCGGGCGGCCGCAGCGTCGCTTCGGCGCGCAGGGGTCCGGCCACAAGTCCCGCATGCAACCGATATTTGCAATGGGTCGGGCCGCATGCCAAGAAAAACAGGCATGGTAGCGTCGAGTCGCGTTCCAGGCCGGTGTCCCGGCAGCCAGATTTGGAGCCCACGATGCCCGATAAGCACAAGTCCGCAGCGGCCGAAAATCCTGCTGCCGACCCGCGCTTCTTTGCCCAGAACGGACGCATTCTTCTCGGCGGCAGCCACGCCGGCATCGAGTACATCGAGCTGAAGCTCGCCAACCGCCACGGGCTGGTGACGGGCGCCACCGGCACCGGCAAGACGGTGACGCTGCAGGTGCTGGCGGAGTGCTTTTCGGCGGCCGGCGTGCCGGTCTTCGCGGCCGACATCAAGGGCGACCTTTCCGGCATCGGGGTCAAAGGCGAGCAGAAGCCGCATCTCGTGGCGCGCGCCGAGGAGATCGGCCTGCCGGGCTATTTCAACGCCTCCTTCCCGGTCGCCTTCTGGGACATCTTCGGCGAGCAGGGGATTCCGATCCGCACCTCGGTGCAGTCGATGGGCCCGCTGCTGCTGTCGCGCCTGCTCGATCTCACCGAGCCGCAGGAAGGCGTCCTGAACATCGCCTTCCGCTGGGCGGAGGACCGGCGCGAGAGCCGCGACCCGAAGATGGTCATCCGCAAGCTGCGGGATCTGCGCGCGGTCATCGAGGAGATGGGCCGGCGGGCGCCCGAGCTGCGCAGCAAGTACGGCAACGTCGCCCCGGCGACGGTGGGCGTGCTGCAACGCCGCCTGCTGGTGCTCGAGGAGCAGGGCGCCGACAAGTTCTTCGGCGAGACGGCGCTCGACATCAACGATTTCATGCGCCTGCGCGACGGCTATGGCGTGGTCAACATCCTGGCCGCCGACAAGCTGATGGACAATCCGCGGCTGTACGCCACCGCGCTGCTGTGGATGCTCGATGAGCTGTTCGAGAAGCTGCCGGAGGTGGGCGATCTCGAAAAGCCGAAGCTGGTGTTCCTGTTCGACGAGGCGCACCTGCTGTTCGACGACGCGCCGAAGGCGGTGCTCGACCAGATCGAGCGCGTGACGCGTCTCATCCGCTCCAAGGGGGTGGGCGTCTATTACGTCACGCAAAGCCCGTCGGACGTGCCGGACCGCGTCTCGGCGCAGCTCGGCAACCGGGTGCAGCACGCGCTGCGCGCCTTCACGCCGAAGGAGCAGAAGGCGATCCGAGCCGCCGCCGAGACGTTCGTGCGCAATCCCGAGTTCAACACCGAGCAGGCGATCCAGCAGCTCAAGGTGGGCGAGGCCCTGGTGTCGACGCTGCGCAACAAGGGCGAGCCGTCGATGGTGCAGCGCGCTCTCATCCGGCCGCCCATGGCGCGCATCGGGCCGCTGAATGCCGAGGAGCGGGCGAAGCTGATCGACGCCGACGCCGAGAATGCCGGCAAATACCGCGAGGAGACCGTGGTCGAGGGCGCTTACGAGCGCATCCAGGCCATGAACTCGGCCATGGGAAACGTGTCGGAAAAGCTGACCGACGTGAAGGAGAGGCTGGGCGGCTGGTTCGGCATCGGACGCAAGGACGAATGAGGCAAAAAGGACGCTGGTCCACGGTCGTTTGTGGACAGTCTTCTCACGCCGCGCGGATGAGAATAGGTTGGCAATGGAAGGCGACTCGACCCATCTAGCCATGCTGTTGGTGGGTTTTTCGGATTGAAAGAACGAGGACGGACGATGGGCTTTCTTCCCGGCTTTCGCTTCCGCAAGCAGATCGGTGTCGCAAAGGGCGTCAAGGTCAACCTGAGCAAGTCTCGGGTGAGCACGAGCCTCGGCGGCAAGGGCGCCACGATCAACGTGGGTGCCGACGGCAGGCGCATGGTGACGCTCGGTATTCCCGGCACGGGAATGAGCTACCGTACCCCGTTGACGGGAAGCATCATACTGCTGTTGGTCGGCGTCGGCGCGCTGGTCTTCATCGCATGGCTCGTGCAGCCTGAGCTGGTCCGCACGGCTCTGCACTGGTGGCAGCCCGCCTGGTTCTGACGTCGCGCTGGAATTGAGCGCGGTCAATGTGTGGGCAGCGGCCGCGTGCAATGGAAGGCCCGACCTGCGGCAGGGAAGGCTATTGCGATGAGACAGCGTGCGGTCGCCGTTGCAGGGTTGCTGGCGGCGATGTCGGTCGGCGTCATCGACGCCTCCGCCGCGGACGAGGCCGAGCTCATTGCCAAGGGCCATGCCTTGCTCGAAGCGAATTGCGCCCGCTGCCACGCGATCGGCGCCACGGGCGAGAGCAAGCACAAGGACGCGCCGCCCTTCCGCGTCGTCGTATCGCGCTATCCGCCTGAAAATCTCGCCGAGGCGCTGGCCGAGGGCTTGATCTCGGGTCATCCCGACATGCCCGAGTTCGTCTTCGAGCCCGACGAGGTCGGCGCGATAACGACCTATCTCGGCTCGCTGACGCCGGAGCCGGACAAGCCCAAATAGGACGGCGGCGCGGCGCTCAGCCCGCTGACCCCGGAATTCATGCTCGGCGCTGCCGTCGGGCAGGCGGGGACGTGTGCAATGCGGATGCAAAAAACGCGGGCCCAACTCGTTGCCGGGGCCCGCGCCTCTATGTGAGCGACTGAACGCTTGAATTTAGACGGCCTTGGCTGCCAATTCCTCGACGTGATCCCAGTTGACGAGATTGTCGAACCAGGCCTCGAGGTACTTCGGGCGGGCGTTGCGATAGTCGATGTAGTAGCTGTGCTCCCACACGTCGCAGCCGAGAATGGGCGAGGCACCGTGCATCAGCGGGTTTTCGCCGTTGGGAGTCTTCACCAGCACCAGCGCGCCATCCTTGACGGCAAGCCAGGTCCATCCGGAGCCGAATTGGCCCTTGCCGTTCTCGATGAACTCGCCGCGCACCTTGTCGAAGCCGCCGGCTCCGTCGACCAGCTTCTGCACCGTGCCCGGTAGCTTGTTTCCGCCGCCGCCCTTCTTCATCCACTGCCAGAAGTGGATGTGATTATAGTCCTGACCGACGTTGTTGATGATCGGCTGTGCTTTGTCGGCATACGCCAACTTGCAGATTTCCTCGATGCTTTTGCCCTCGTACTTGGAACCGGGGATCAGCTTGTTCGCCATATCCACGTACGCCTGATGGTGCTTGTCGTGGTGGTATTCGAGCGTTTCGGCTGACATGTACGGTGCCAGGGCGTCGTACGCATACGGGAGCGGCGGGAGCTTGAATGTCATGTCGGCCTCCGGATTCATCTGCTGGGCGGGAAAGATGGGGGTGATTTGCGCGGGAAAACTACCCACTCCAATGGCGAATAGCAACGCGGGCCAAGCGCAGCAGTTCCGCGCGCACCGACAAAGCCGCGCGTGACAACGCCAGGATTTTTTCGGGAAGGGGTGAGGACGCAGCGACCCTGAACGCTGCGCCCTCGTGGATCACTCCGGGGAAGATGGGAGTTCAGGGTTGAGCGGAGGCTAGCGGTTCGTAGCTGAACGCTGCCTGAACGTAATTTCGCTGGCATTTCCGCGCCGAAACGCTCCGAGCTTCAACAAAGGCCCGGAAATGGCGCTTAACATAAAAGCGCGCATAAAGGGGCGCTTTCGCGCCGGGGTTGCGCCCGCCTCGCGTTGGCACTGCGCGTTTTCGCCCAATTGTTTTTGGTTCGCCTTGACAAATTGAAGGCAAAAAGTAATTGAAGCTCCTCTACATGTGGCAATTGGCGAATTGCCTTGCGTGAAGTGCATATGGAAGGATTGCCTGATGGCCACTCCGAATGTCGATAAAATGTCGCTCAAGGACCTGCTCGAGCTTGAAGCGAAGGTCCAGAAGGCGATCGGCGCGGCCCGCGACCGCGAGCGCGCGGAAGTAAAACACGCCCTGTCGCAGTTGGCGGAGAAGCGTGGCTTTTCCGTTTCGGAGCTGTTCGGCGGCCGCGGGCGCGGCAAAGCCAGCGCTGCAAAATTCGTCAACCCCGACAACAAGTCGGAGACGTGGACGGGCCGCGGGCGCAAGCCGAACTGGCTGGTGGCAAAGCTCAATAAGGGCGCCAAGCTTACCGATTTTGCCATTTAGTGTAATCCACTGAATCCGTCCGTTCACCTCTGAACGAATGCATAGAAACGGCCCGCCGCATAAAGCGCGCGGGCCGCTGTGTTTTTGAACACCGGTGAGTTGATCCGGCAAATGGACGCGAACCGGAACGGATGGAGAAGGCGGCTGTTCTACCGGGAGCGGAAAAGAAGGAGAACGCCATGCCTGCCATCGACAAGAGCCGAATACTCATCATCGCCACCAACGGCTTCGAGCAATCGGAGCTCGAGAAGCCGCTCGAGCAGTTGAAAGGGAAGGGCGCCCGCGTCGAGGTGGCCGCGCCCGACAGCGGCAAGATCAAAGCCTGGAAGGGCGGGGACTGGGGTAACTCCGTCGCCGTCGACCGCACCCTCGATGACGTCAAGGTCGGCGATTACGACGCCCTGGTGATCCCGGGCGGGGTGATGAACCCCGACAAGTTGCGCACCAGCGAGAGAGCGCTGGCGATCGTGCGCGGCTTTCTCGATGCGGGCAAGGTCGTCGCCGCCATCTGCCACGGGCCGTGGCTGCTGGTCGAGACGGGCGCCGTGAAGGGGCGCGAGGTCACCTCGTACCCGTCGATCCGCACCGATGTCATCAATGCCGGCGGGCGATGGGTGGATAAGCCGGTGGCGACCGACCAGGGCATTATCACCTCCCGCAACCCGGGCGACATCGACGCGTTCGTCGCCAAGATCGTCGAGGAGATCCAGGAAGGCCTGCATCAGCGCGCCGCCTGATCCATCGCAAAGCGAAGCAGCTGCTAATCCATAATTAAGACGCGGGCGCCGATAGTCCCGGCGCTCGCATATGCATGCCGATTTTTGGCACTCGTTTCTTGACAGTGCTAGCACCCGGGATCATATACGCGGCGCGGGGCGGTGAGCTTCCGATGGGAGCCGCGCATGCCTCCGCAGCATTCCCTTCCGGGCCTCGCGAATGGGGCCTCTAGTTTAAAAAACGCAAGCACATCATGAGGTTGATCCCATGAAGTTCCGTCCTCTTCATGACCGCGTCGTTGTTCGCCGCGTGGAGGAAGACACCAAGACCGCCGGCGGCATCATCATCCCCGACACCGCCAAGGAGAAGCCGATACAAGGCGAGATCGTCGCCGTGGGACCGGGCGCCCGCGACGAAAACGGCAAGGTCAATCCCCTCGATGTGAAACCGGGCGATCGGGTGCTGTTCGGCAAGTGGAGCGGCACCGAGGTGAAGATCGACGGCGAAGATCTCGTGATCATGAAGGAGAGCGACATCTTCGGCGTTCTCGAGGGCAAGGCGAACGTGAAGGCGGCCGCCTGATCCACCCCCTAAGCCGTCAACCAGACAGACAGAGCTGATAGGAGCTTCCCCACATGTCCGCCAAAGACGTGAAATTTGCGCAGGACGCGCGCGAGAAGATGCTGCGTGGCGTCGATATTCTCGCCAACGCCGTCAAGGTCACGCTCGGCCCCAAGGGTCGTAACGTCGTGATCGAGAAGTCGTTCGGTGCCCCCCGCATCACCAAGGACGGCGTCTCCGTCGCCAAGGAGATCGAGCTCGAGGACAAGTTCGAGAACATGGGCGCGCAGATGGTGCGCGAGGTCGCTTCCAAGACCTCCGACTTCGCCGGCGACGGTACCACCACCGCGACCGTCCTCGCCCAGGCGATCGTGAAGGAAGGCGCCAAGTCGGTTGCCGCCGGCGCCAACCCGATGGACCTGAAGCGCGGCATCGATCTCGCCGTCGCCACCATCGTCAACGAGCTGAAGAGCAAGGCTCAGAAGATCAAGTCGAACGACGAGATCGCCCAGGTCGGCACCATCTCCGCCAACGGCGATGTCGAGATCGGCGCCAAGCTCGCCGAGGCCATGAAGCGCGTCGGCAACGAAGGCGTCATCACCGTCGAGGAATCCAAGAGCCTCGAGACCGAGCTGGACGTCGTCGAGGGCATGCAGTTCGACCGCGGCTATCTCTCGCCCTACTTCATCACCAACGCCGAGAAGATGGTGGCCGAGCTCGAGAGCCCGTACATCCTCATCCACGAGAAGAAGCTTTCGGGGCTGCAGGCCATGCTGCCGGTGCTCGAGGCGGTCGTGCAGTCGGGCAAGCCGCTGCTGATCATCGCCGAGGACGTCGAGGGCGAAGCGCTGGCGACGCTGGTCGTCAACAAGCTGCGCGGTGGCCTCAAGGTCGCCGCCGTGAAGGCTCCGGGCTTCGGTGATCGCCGCAAGGCCATGCTGGAGGACATCGCCGTCCTCACCGGCGGCACCGTCATCTCAGAGGACCTCGGCATCAAGCTCGAGAACGTCACGCTGCAGATGCTTGGCCGCGCCAAGCGGGTGACCATCGACAAGGAGAACACCACCATCGTCGACGGCGCCGGCGCCAAGGCCGACATCGAGGCGCGGGTGAAGCAGATCCGGGCGCAGATCGAGGAGACCACCTCGGACTACGACCGCGAGAAGCTGCAGGAGCGTCTGGCGAAGCTCGCCGGCGGTGTCGCCGTGCTCAAGGTCGGCGGCGCTACCGAGGTCGAGGTTAAGGAGCGCAAGGACCGCGTCGACGACGCGCTGCACGCAACCCGTGCGGCTGTCGAGGAGGGCATCGTCCCTGGCGGCGGCGTCGCGCTGCTGCGCGCCTCCAAGGCGCTGGAGAGCATCAGCGTCGACAACGAGGACCAGAAGGTCGGCGTCAACATCGTCCGCAAGGCTCTGCAGGCTCCGGCCCGCCAGATCTTCACCAATGCGGGCGAGGACGGATCGGTCATCGTCGGCAAGATCCTCGACAACAGCAAATACAACTTCGGCTTCAACGCCCAGACCCTCGAGTACGGCGATCTGGTTGCGCAGGGCGTCATCGATCCGGCGAAGGTCGTGCGCGCTGCGCTGCAGGACGCCGCTTCGATCGCCGGCCTGTTGATCACCACCGAGGCGATGGTCGCCGAGCTTCCGAAGAAGGACCACGGCCACGCGCCGATGCCGGGCGGCGGCATGGGTGGCATGGGCGGCATGGACTTCTAAGGTCTCGCCTAGAGTACATGTGGACGAATGGAGAAGCCCCGGTCGCAAGCCGGGGCTTTTTCGCGACTCTTGGGGTATTTGTAGCGGGACTGTGGCGGCAGGGACCCACGTTAGCCTTGACTGCAATAACCCGCGATTGCCACATGCCTATCAGTCGTTTGCGTCGCTACGGCCCAGCCACGGCCATTTTCGCCATCTAGGTTGCAGGCGCGCTTGGAGACTGAGGGATGAATAATCGAACGGCTGTTTCGACGCGCGTCGGATTAATTCCGGCGATCGCGGCGCTTTGCGTGACGGGCTCGCTGCTCGTCCACGCCGAGGCGATATCGCCAGCCGCACCGGGCGGAGCCGATACCACCGCTGCAGCTCCGGCCAAGGTCGAGGAGCCGGCCCGCGCGCCGGCGACGGACACGGGCGCGCCAACGACGTCGACCGCTGCGGCGCCGGCGGCAGCCGAGACGGCGCCGGCCGCTTCGCAGACCACGGCCGCGCAAACTCCGGCCGCCGCCGCGCAGACGCCCGCGACCGATGCAGCCACGACTGCAACACCGGCGGCGACAACGCCTGCCGCCTCGACTGCAGCGGCCTCGCCGTCCGCTCCGGCAGCTTCCGATGCTGCTGCTCCGGCGGCCACGACTACTGCGACCGCCACGGCCACCGACAAGCCGGCAACCGACGCGGCATCGCAACCGCCGGCGACGACGGCCGAGACTCCGCCGGCCGCCGCCGAGCCCGGCAAGCCCGCCGAGGCTCCGAAGGACACGGCGGCGCTACCCGATCCCGCATCGTCATCGGCGCCCGCGGCGCAGGCGGAGGTGCTGCCGCCGGCCGATCCCGTTCTCGCTGCCGTCCGCGTGAAGATTCCCGAGCTCGGCAAGAAAGCCGGCGACGACGAGACGGCTGCCCTCACCGCCTATTACGGCGAGCTGACCGGCAAACCTCTCTGGGCGTCGACGAGCGGCCTCACCGAGAAGGGCAAGGCCGTGGTTGCCGAGATCGGCCGCGCCGAGAACTGGGGCCTGCCGGCCTCCGCGTTCGACGTGCCCTCGCTGTCGATTTCCGGACTTTCGCCCGAGGCTGCCGCCGACACCGAGCTGCAGGTCGCGCTCGCCGTGCTCAAGTATGCGCGCTACGCCCGCGGCGGACGCATCAATCCGCGCAACATTTCCCAGCTCATGGACCAGCAGCCGACGCTGGTGCCGCCGAAGACCGTGCTGGGCGAGATCGCCGCGGCGGAGAAGCCCGACGCCTATCTCACGTCGCTAAATCCCAAGCATCCGCAGTTCGAAGCGCTGCGTCAGGCACTGCTCAAGCTGCGCGGCGGCGACGTCAAGGAAGAGACACCCGCCGAGGATCCCGCTCTCGCCGTGCAGCTCCCCATGGGGCGCGTCATCCGCCTGGGCAGCAACGATCCGCAGGTCGCGCTGCTGCGCAAGCGCCTCAGCGTACCCGCCACCGATCCCGCCAACGAGAACGTCTTCGACGACGGCGTGCAGCAGGCCGTGCGCGAGTTCCAGCGCAGCAAAAATCTGACGCCCGACGGCATCGTCGGCAATGGCACGCGCCAGGTGCTGAACGGCGGCCCGCGTCCGGTGCCGCAGTCGAGCGACAGCAAGATCGAGCGCATCCTCATCAACATGGAGCGCTGGCGCTGGGTGCCGGCCGAGCTCGGCGAGTTCTACGTCTGGGACAACGTGCCCGAGTTCCTCACCCGCATCGTCAAGAACGACAAGGTGATCCATACGGACGAGATCATCGTCGGTCAGCCGTCGTGGCCGACGCCGGTGTTCTCCGCCGACATGAAGACGGTCGTCTTCCGCCCGAGCTGGGGCGTGCCGGACGGCATCAAGATGAAAGAGCTGGCGCCGTTGCTGCGCAAGAGCTCCGGCGCCGGCTTCTTCGGTATGTTCGGCGGCGGCTACTCGGCACAGGCGGTGCTCGACGCGTACGACCTGCGCGTCTATGCGAACGGCAGGCAGGTGGACCCCAACTCGGTCAACTGGTCGAGCGTCGACATCCGCCGCTACAGCTTCCAGCAGCCGCCGGGGCCGAAGAATGTGCTCGGCGACGTGAAGTTCCTGTTCCCCAACTCGCACGACGTCTACATGCACGACACGCCCGAGCGTAACCTGTTCGGCAAGTCGTTCCGCGCGCTGAGCCACGGCTGCATGCGCGTGCACGAGCCGCGGCGGCTCGCCGAGGTTCTGCTGGCCGAGGACAAGGGCTGGTCGCGCGAGAAGGTGGCCAGCATGTTTGCCAGCGGCGGCGACGTGGCGCTGCAGAACCACATCCCCGTCCACATCACCTACTTCACGGCGCGCGTGGACGAGAACGGCAAGCTGCAGACCTACGGCGACTTCTACGGTCTCGACGGCCGCACCGCGGCGGCGTTGACGGGCAAGTCGATCCGCTTCGAGCAGCCGTCCTATCAGGACGACGCCGTCGCCTCGGCCGACGACTCGCCGATCGGACAGTCGCAGCAGCAGTACAACCGTCGCGGCAAGAAGAAGCAGCAGCAGGGCCCGGCGTCGCTCGCCGACGCCATCTCGGGGCTGTTCTCGCCGTAACGGGCGACGCCGCTCAGGTCTCGCGGCGGGCTTCGAGCTCGCCGCGGACCAGCGCGTCGAGCTTCGCCGCGGCCTGACGCTCGTCCGACGGAAACCCGGCGCCAATCCACCAATCCTCGAAGGCGGCGATGATGCGCCCCACGGCCGGGCCCGGTGCAATCCCGCGCGCCATCACGTCGCCGCCGCGCACAGGTGCGGGAGGCGCGGTCCAGCGCTCGGGCAGGCGGACGCGGTCGGCGCGCGCAACGCTACCGGCGTCATCCCCCGACCGCGCCCAATCGAGCAATGCGCCGTCGACGAACGCCTGCACGCCGTGGCGGTAGATAAAACCCTTCGCCGCCGCCTCCGCGGTGCGCGGATCGAACGCCGGATCGCGCTCGAGGGCATCGGCGAGCTGCCGGGCCTCGGCACCGGAGAGCCGCAGCCGCTCCGGCAGATCGGCAGCGGCGTCGCCCGCCAGGGCAGCGAGGCGCAGCACCGGATCCGCGGGGCGGTCGAGTGCTTGCTCGATGGCGGCGAGGCGCTTCACCAAACCGACATCTCCGCCGCAGCCGACGACCGGCTCTATGAGGTCGTTGCGCTCCATGCTGGCGAGCGCCGCCACGGCACCGGGCGCGGCGAGCAGGCGCATCAGCTCGGCGTGGATGCGCTCGCCGGAAAGCTGTGCGAGGCCGGCCTTCTCCGCGCGGGCGGCCGCGATGCCCTCGGCGTCGGGTGCCGTCGCGTCCCCGTAGAGGGCGAGGAAGCGGAAGAAGCGCAGGATGCGCAGGTAGTCCTCGCGGATGCGCTCGCGCGCGTCGCCGATGAAGCGTACGCGCCGCGCGAGGAGATCGCCGTAGCCGCCGAGCGGATCGTGCACGCGGCCGTCCGCGTCGCAATAGAGCGCGTTCATCGTGAAGTCGCGCCGCATGGCGTCCTCGCGCCAGTCGGTGGTGAAGACGACGCGCGCGTGCCTGCCGAATGTTTCGACATCGCGGCGCAGCGTCGTCACCTCGTACGGCACCTTATCGGCGATGACCGTCACGGTCCCGTGCTCGATGCCGGTGGGGACCGCCTGCAGTCCGGCGCGGCGCGCGAGCGCGATGACGTCGTCGGGGTGGGCCGTGGTGGCGATATCGACGTCTTTCACCGGCACGCCCATGAGCGCGTTGCGGACGGCGCCGCCGACCGCCCGCGCCTCGGCTCCCCCGGCGCGCAACGCCTCGAGCACCGCGCGCGTCGGTCGCCGCTGGAGCCACTCGGCGTCCGCCAGGCTCGGCAGCTCGGCGATGTGCTTGGCGCGCATGCGCTCTCCTAGAGGATCAGTCGATGTGTCCCGGCTCGATGTGGCCGTCCCTGAACGCCGGCGGCGTATAGACCTGTCCCGGCTTGCCGCCGGTGACGGTAGCGAATGTTCCCAGCACGACGATGACAAGCGCGGCGCCGGCGACGAACAGCCAGATCAGCGGCGCGTCGTCGAGCACGCGCATGGCGTCGGGCTTCTCCTCGCGGGTCATGTAGACGTAGGCTACGTAGACGATCGTCGGCAGCAGGAAGAGAAACACGTTCTCGGCGACGATGCGGATCATTCGGAAAATAGCCTCTTGTGCATGTTTTTCATTATACCGGCTGTCACGCCCCAAATGTACCGCTGCCCGAAGGGCATGGCGTAAAAGCGCCGCTCCTGACCGCGCCAGAGACGTGTTTCGGTTCGATGGTTCGCCTCGTCCATCAGAAACGCAAGCGGGACTTCGAAGGCATCGGCAACCTCGCGCTGATCGAGGGTGAGCGTGAAGCCCTCGCGCACGAGACCCAGCACCGGGAAAATGCGAAATCCGGTGGCCGTGAGGTACGCATCGAGATAGCCGAGCAGCTCGACGAACGATTTTTCGAGACCGATTTCCTCTTCCGCCTCGCGCAGCGCGGCAGCGCCCGGGTCGCGGTCCGTCGGCTCCATGCGTCCGCCGGGAAAGGCGATCTGGCCGGCGTGGCGCGGCAGGCCCTCGGTCCGCTGCGTCAGAAGCACCATGGGCTCGGCGCGCAGAACGACGGGGATGAGCACCGCAGCCGGCGCCAGCGGTGCGCGTGCAACCTCCGGCACGAGGTCCGGGCTGAGGTCGAAATCGCTAGGCGTATCGGGCGCGCCCGGCTCTGCCACCGGCGGAACCGGGCTCAGCCGGGCGCTCGCCAGGCGGCGCAAGCCGGCCTCCGTGAACAATGACGGCAGAGGGCTCACACGCTGCATATCGTGACCATGCTATTGGATATAAGCAGGGAATGGCCTCTTAAGAGATTGGCGGCAGGCTAGGCTCGCTAATGCTTGGCAAATCACGATAACGTCCAACTGTCACGCGAAGCTTGGCTGCCCGTTGAACGGAGGCACTTCATCGATGCGGCGCTGCCGCCCAGCGATTGCCGCGCTCGTCGCCTTGCTGGCGGCCGCGACCGCCTGGAGTACCGGCGCCGAGGCTGCCAGCGTGCAGGACTTCCTGGCGACTCTGCCTGCGCAGCAGCAGGACCAGTTCATCGCCTGGCGCACGGCAAAGAACCAGCACGACCGCCTGCTCGATGCCTACTGGGCCGACGTGGAGAAAAAGCGCAGCGGCCGCCGCACCAAGCGCGCGTCGACCAAGTTCTTCGACACCGAGGATTACGTCTGGACGCTCCCGCCCACTTACAAGGGCCCGAGCCTCAGCGCCGATCTCGATCGCAAGTGGGCGGCCTTCCTCGCCGCGCAGGAGCAGAAGCAGCCGTCCGCGCCGTCGGCCCCGTTGCCGGGCGTCGCCGATTTCCTCGCCGCGGCCCGGCAGCATTATGCGTTCCAGCCGACGCGCATCTCCGAGCGCGAATTCAAGCGCCGCTACGCCGAGCAGGCCATGTCGCTCGGCCTCACCAAAGAGCAGGTCGTGCGCGTCTACGCGCTGGAGACGGGCGGCGACGGCACCGCCGACATGCAGGCCGGCATCAATCCGGTCACCAAGAAGGGCCGGCCGATCTCCTCGGCGCTCGGCTATGCGCAGCTCCTGCACGCCAACACCATCGGCGAGCTGGTGAAGCACGGCGACGAGTTCATCAAGCGGCTGCAGCACCTGCATGCCAATGCGCCCGACCAGGCACGTGCGGCCGAGCTGGAGCGCAAGATCGCCTCGCTGCGCGCCATGCTGCGCAGCGCCAAGTCGGTGCCCAACAACTGGTACCGCCATCTCGCCTTCGCCAAGACCTCCAAGGGCTACGGCATTCACGCCGTCAATCTCGACGGCGACATCGGGCCGTGGCTGCAGTCGCTCAAGCTGCGCGGCCTCAAGGATTTCGCTGCGCGCAAGGGTGTCACCAATCTCTCCGGCGAGGAGATCGAGCTGATGAACCTGTCGGGGCCGGGCACGGGCCTCGAGATGATGCAGCCGACCGGGCTCACGGCGCCGACCAGCAACTTCTTCACCCGCCGCGCCTACTACGTGAACAAGATGGTGATGGGGAAGACGACGGCGGAGCTGCTCGCCGAGTTCACCCGGCGCATGGACAGCGGCAGCCGCAAGGCGGGGGCGGTGGAGTTTGCCGAGGTGTTCGAGGAGGTCTCCGGCATGCGCCAGTCGGGGATGCAGCAGGAAAAGCTCCCCTGGCGCTGAGCTGGCGGTGAGTTGCGGCGGCCATTTTGCCGGGATTTCCCGCGACCGGTGCAGTTTTGCATCGGACATCTCCGCCGCGCCCCGGTATCATGACCGTCAAATCAGACGGGGTCCGGCATGCGTTTCACAGTCCTTGGGCGTGTTGCTATCGCATGCCTTTCCGCGGCGGCCCTGGCGGGCGGCATCTCGACCGGCGCAGAGGCCCAGGAATGGTTCCGCATTCCCAATTTCGCCTACGCGACCGACGCTGAGCTGGGCCCGATCAATCGCACCGGCTTCATTCTATCGCCCGACTGGTCGTTCAGCGACGAGCTGAACCTCGGCGGTTCCGGCGGTGCGCTGCTCGACGATCCGGACGGCTTCGCCATCGGCGCCAAGGCCGGCTACGACTATGACTTCGGCGGCATTCTCGTCGGCTTCATCACCGACGGTTTCTATTCGTTCGCCGACGGCGGCGGCCGCGGCGGCCAGCCCTACAAGTCCGACCTCAACTATTACGGCACGGTGCGCGGCCGGCTCGGTATCGGCATCGGGCGCTTCCTGCCTTACGTGACGGGCGGCTACGCCTATGGCGGCCTGAAGGTGACCGAGACGACGACTGGCGCCTCCAGCAAGGAGACGCTGAGCGGCTGGACCTACGGTGGCGGCCTCGAGTTCGTCTGGAACCAGGACATCACCCTGCACGGCGGCTACCGCCGCATCGACTTCGACGATCAGACGTTCTCGTCGCTTCCCGCCGGCCATAACACGCTGTCGCCGGAGATGGACGTCATCGATTTCGGCTTCGTCCGCCGCTTCTAAGCCGTCACCTCTGACGTTTACCCATCGCTGGGGCTGTCTTTCGGCGTTGGCGACTCCCTACGGGGGAGCCGGCCGCCGGCGCTGCGCGTTGGCTGGACTGTCATCCCGGGCAAGCGAGGCGAAGCCGAGCGCCGACCCGGGACCCAGCGGAAAAAGCATCTTTCTTGCTGGCACCTTCCGACTCCGCTGCGCGGAGCCGGCCGGGAGGCGCGTCGGCTGCTGGTTCCCGGATAGCCCCTCGCTCCGCTCGCGGCTTCGGGGACCCAGCGGAAAACCGGTCGAAGACTCAACTATGGAGCCCGCGGCGCCACTTGCGCTGGATCCCGGGTCTCGCTCGCAAGCTCGCTTCGCCCGGGATGACAGAGGTGGGCCGATCGCTACGCGCGAAGGTGCTAGCATGGCAGAAGCGGGCCGGCTTGGGGGCCGATCGATCGAGCTGGTCTGTCATCCCGGAAGCCGCGAACGTTGTGAGCGGCTATCCGGGACCCAGCAGAAAATCCGGTCGAAGACTCTAAAGGGCCTGCGGCGCCGCTTACGCTGGATCCCGGGTCTTCGCCGGCTCGAGGCCGGGGTTCGCCCGGGATGACAGACTAGACGCACACCGGGCATCGCACACTCCACGCCATCCCGACGCAGGTCGGGATCCACGGCAGCATTGTTCGTTGCGCCGGCGACTCTCTACGGGGAGCCGGGCTGCCGGCGCCTACCAACTCGCACACGGCAACTTGCGTGGGCCCCGGCCTTCGCCGGCATGACGGGATTAGGGAGGCGCGCGTCAATCGAGCCGGTCTGCAGATGGCCTAAGGCCACTTCACCACCGGCGGCATCGACGACAGGATCGAGTCGACATTGCCGCCCGTCTTGAGACCGAACACTGTCCCCCGGTCATACAGCAGGTTGAACTCGACATAGCGCCCGCGGCGCACGAGCTGCTCCTCGCGATCGGCTTCGGTCCACGGCATCTGGAAGTTTCCGCGCACCAGCATCGGATAGATGCGCTGGAAGGCGCGCCCGACGTCCTGGGTGAAGGCGAAGGCGGCGTCCCAGCCTCCCTCGGCATCGGCCGGGGTGAGATAATCGTAGAAGATGCCGCCGATGCCGCGCTTCTCCTTGCGGTGCGGCAGGTAGAAGTACTCGTCGCACCATTCCCGGTAACGCTTGTAGTCGGCCACCCGATGCGCGTCGCAGACGCCGAACATGGCGGCATGGAAAGCCAGCGTATCGGTATCGCTGTCGGTTCGCCGCCGCTCGAGCACGGGCGTCAGGTCGGCACCGCCGCCGAACCACCATTTCGAGGTGACGACCATGCGCGTGTTCATGTGCACGGCCGGCACGTTGGGATTCTGCGGGTGGGCGATGAGCGAGATGCCCGACGCCCAGAACTGCGGATGCTCCTCGGCGCCCGGAATCTGCTTGCGGAACTCTGGCGCGAACTCGCCGAAAACGGTCGACGTATGCACGCCGACCTTCTCGAACACCCGCCCGTGCATCATGCTCATGGTGCCGCCGCCGCCCGGCGCGCCCGTATGATCGGCGCGCTGCCACGGCGTGCGCACGAAGCGTCCCGGCTCGCGGTCGCCGAGCGGCGCGGTGGCGGGTAAGCCATCCTCGATCGTCTCGAATGCGGCGCAGATGCTGTCGCGCAGCTCCTCGAACCAAGCGCGCGCCGTCTGCTTGCGCTCGGCGATGTCGTCGGCCTCGCGCGTTGCCGCAAGCTCTGCCATCCCTCGCGTCCTCGAACCCTTTTGTTGGCGCAATTCCCCCTATATATCCGGGGCAGCAATGTCCAGGGCAGCATCTCCGCGGGCGCCCAAGACAAGGAAAAAGCAAATAAATTGGCGCCCGGCATGCTCGTCGCATCCGGCAGGCGCCCAAACGCGCTCCGTTACCGGAGCCGGAGTTCGCAATGTTCGACCGCACCTTCCGCTGGTTCGAGACGCTCATCGAACCCTACAAGCCGGCCCCCATCGTCGAGCCGCCCGCGCGCCTCGGCGCGTTCTTCTGGTTCTGCCTCAAGCCGGTGTGGTGGGCGTTCGCCTCGCTGACGGTGCTGACGCTGATCGCCGCCGCCATCGAGGTGGCGATCTACGCCTTCATCGGTCGCATCATCGATCTGATGCGCGACTCGGCCAACCCGGCCAACTTCTTTGCCGATCACGGCCGCGAGCTGGCGTTCATGGCGTTCGTGGCTCTGATCGCGCGGCCGGCGATGTCGGCGCTCGCCGATCTCGCCAAGCAGCAGATGATCATGGGCCCGGTCAGCGCGCTGATCCGCTGGCGCGCCCATTCCTACGTCGTGCGCCAGAGCCTCGGCTTCTTCCAGAACGACTTTGCCGGCCGCATCGCCACGCGCGTGATCCAGGTCGGCCCCGCCGTGCGCGACGTTGCCGCCAATACGAGCGACGTCGTCGTGTGGGTCGCGGTGCATTGGCTCGGCGCCTTCCTGCTGTTCTTCGACGCCGATTGGCGGCTCATCGTGCCGCTGGCGATCTGGCTCGGCGGCTATGCGGTGACGCTGCGCTACTTCATCCCGCGTATCGAGAAGCTGTCGGGCATCATGTCCGAGGCGCGCTCGGCGCTGACGGGCCGCGTGGTCGACATCTATACCAACATCATGACGGTGAAGCTGTTCGCGCACACCGACCGCGAGGACGACTACGCGCGCGAGGCCATCGACGAGCACATGCAGCGCTACCAGGACCAGCTCCGTCTCAACACCATCATGGAGCTGGTGCTGTGGAGCCTCAACGGCGCCGTGCTCGTCGGCACCACGGGGCTGGCGCTCTGGCTGTGGAGCCAGGGCCAGATCACCATCGGCGCGATCAGCGTCGTCACCGGCCTCATCATCCGGCTGATGGCGATGTCGGGCTGGTTCATGTGGACGCTGGCGGGCATCTTCGAGAACATCGGCACCGTGCAAGAGAGCATGATGACCATCGCGCGGCCGTTCACGGTCGTCGACGCGAAGGGTGCCGAGCCGCTGCAGGTGACGCGCGGCGCCATCGACTTCGACGACGTGAGCTTCGACTACGGCTATACGCGCACCGAAGGCGACCGCCTGCGCGGCAGCGTCATCCGCAATTTCTCGCTGCACGTGGCGCCGGGAGAGAAGGTCGGGCTCGTCGGCCGCTCCGGCGCCGGCAAGTCGACGCTCGTGTCGCTGCTGCTGCGTTTCCACGACATCGAGCACGGCCGCATCCTCGTCGACGGACAGGACATCGCCCGCGTGACGCAGGACAGCCTGCGCAGCCAGATCGGCGTGGTGACGCAGGATACCTCGCTGCTGCATCGCTCGCTGCGCGACAACATTCTTTACGGCCGCCCCGAGGCGGGGGATGCCGACGTGGCGCTGGCGGCGCGCCGCGCGCACGCGGACGAGTTCATCACCAACCTGCGCGACCTGTACGGGCGCGCCGGCTGGGAGGCGCACGTCGGCGAGCGCGGCGTCAAGCTGTCGGGCGGCCAGCGTCAGCGTGTCGCCATCGCCCGCGTGCTGTTGAAGGACGCGCCCATCCTCGTCCTCGACGAGGCGACGAGCGCGCTCGACTCGGAGGTCGAGGCGGCGATCCAGGAGCAGCTCGCCAACCTGATGCAGGGCAAGACGGTCATCGCCATCGCCCACCGCCTGTCGACGATCGCGGCCATGGACCGCCTCGTGATCATGGATCATGGGCGCATCATCGAGCAGGGAACGCACGCCGAGCTGCTGCGCCACGGCGGGCTATATGCCGAGCTGTGGGCTCGGCAATCGGGCGGATTCCTCGCGCAGGACGCGGCCGAGTGACCTTAATCATCGGCCGCCGCGGCGTGCGCCAAATTGCCTACGGCTTTCTGGCCGCGCGGGGTTGAGCACGGTTGCGAAGAATGTCAATAAACCGCATGGCAAATCGCCTGGTTCTATAGGCTCTATCGCGTGGGATGCGCTCGGGCTCGAAGGCAACGGCCTCGCAAAGCTCGGGCGCTCTTTCTGGCGGCGGCAGCCGGCGGACAAAAAAATCAAACGCCGCTCGGCTCAGTCCAGCGATCTAGCGGAGGCACCCGTGGCAGTTGACGCCGAAGAACCTGATCGCAGGGACTTCCTGGTTCTGGCGGCCGGCGCGTTCGTCGCCGTCGGCGGCGCGATGACGCTTTGGCCTTTCATTCAGCAGATGAATCCGGACGCGGGCGCACAGGCGCTGGCCTCGATCGAGGTCGATCTGGCGCCGGTGAAGGAAGGGCAGGCGATCACCGTCCTCTGGCGCGGCAAGCCGGTATTCATTCGGCATCGCACGCCCGAGGAGATCGAGGCCGCCAAGGCCGTTCCGCTCAAGGATCTCGTGGACGAGTTCGCGCGCAACGACGCGCTGCCCGAGGATACGCCGGCCACCGATCCCAACCGAACCAAGGACGGCCACGAGAACTGGCTGATCATGGTGGGCATCTGCACGCACCTCGGCTGCATCCCCAAGGGGCAGTCGCTGGGCGACGCGAAGGGCGACTTCGGCGGCTGGCTATGTCCCTGCCACGGCTCGCATTACGACACGGCAGGACGCATCCGTAAGGGCCCTGCTCCGCGCAATCTCGAGGTGCCGGTGTACAATTTCGTTTCCGACACCAAGATCAAAATCGGCTGACGGGCGGCGAACTCCATGGCTGGACACGGGCTACCTCACGGATCGACCTACGAGCCGACGACGGCGTTCGGGAAATGGCTCGACGCGCGCCTGCCGATCACGCGGATGCTGTACGCGCAGGCGGTCGACTTCCCGACGCCGCGCAATCTCAACTATTGGTGGACGTTCGGCGGCATCCTGTCGTTCTTCCTCGTGGCGCAGATCGTCACCGGCGTGGTGCTCGCCATGCACTACCAGCCGAGCGCCGCGGCAGCCTTCGACTCCGTCGAGGCGATCCGCCGCGACGTCAATTTCGGCTGGCTGATCCGCAACCTGCACGCGGTCGGCGCGTCGATGTTCTTCCTCGCCGGCTACATCCATATTTTCCGCGGCCTCTACTACGGCTCCTACAAGGCGCCGCGCGAGGTGCTGTGGATCATCGGTGTCCTCATCTTCCTCGTGATGATGGCCACGGCTTTCATGGGCTACTCGCTCCCCTGGGGACAGATGAGCCTGTGGGGCGTCACCGTCATCACCAACCTGTTCTCCTCGCTCGACAGCATCTGGAAGGGTCTCGGAACCACCATCGTCGAATGGCTGTGGGGTGGCTACTCGGTCTCGGGCACGACGCTCAATCGCTTCTATAGCTTGCACTATCTGCTGCCGTTCGTGCTCGCCGGCCTCGTCGGCCTGCACCTTTGGGCGCTGCACGTCGTGGGGCAGAACAGCCCGACCGGCCTCGACATCAAGACGGCGTCGGACGCGGTACCGTTCACGCCCTTCGCCACGTCGAAGGATGCTGTCGGGATGTTCGCGTTCCTGCTGCTCTTCTGCTGGTTCGCGTTCTTCCTGCCGGATTATCTCGGCCACGCGGACAACTACACGCCGGCGAACCCGCTGGTGACGCCGCCGCACATCGTGCCGGAGTGGTACTTCCTGCCGTTCTACGCCATCCTGCGCGCCATCCCTTCCAAGCTCGGCGGCGTCATCGCCATGTTCGCGGCGATCGCCATCCTGCTGTTCGTGCCCTGGCTCGACACCAGCAAGGTGCGCTCCACCAAGTACCGGCCGGTCTATCGCTGGTTCTTCTGGCTGTTCGCGTTCAGCGCCGTGGCGCTCGGCTGGCTCGGCTCCAAGCCGCCGGAGGCCGAGTACGTCTTCTGGGCGCGTGTGTTCACGATCTACTACTTCGCGCACTTCCTCATCGTCATGCCGCTGGTCGGCTGGCTGGAGACGCCGTTGAAGGTGCCAGGATCGATCACCGAAGCGGTGCTCGGCAAGAGCCAGAGCGCCAAGCTGGCGCCGGCCAAGAGCTGACGGGGGGCTCGACATGAAACGAGTGCAGCCGAGATGGCGCGTTGCGGCCGGTGCGCTGCTGGCGACCCTGGCAGTTGCCGGCATGGGCGGCGCCGCTCTGGCGAGCTCCGAGGGGACGCACATCGAGCGCCAGGATTGGACGTTCGGAGGCTTCACCGGCCAGTACGACCAAGCGCAGCTCCAGCGCGGCTTCCAGATCTACCAGCAGGTCTGCTCGGCCTGTCACGGCTTGAAGCGCGTGCGCTTCCGCAATCTCGCCGAGCCGGGCGGTCCGCAGTTCCCCGAGGATTCGGTGAAAGCGCTGGCGAAGGCGTGGCCCTACCAGATCTCGGGCGAGCTCGACGATCAGGGCAACCCCATCGACCGCCTGCCCGGCCTGCCGGATCCGATCATCGGTCCCTACAAGAACGACGTGCAGGCGCGCGCGGCACAGAACGGTGCGCTGCCCCCCGACCTGTCGCTGATCGCCAAGGCACGCAACGTCGAGCAGGAATCCGCCTGGTATAGCCAGTGGTTCTACATGCTGCGCGACATCGTCATCGGCTACCAGGAAGGCGGCCCCGATTACCTCTACGCGCTGCTGACCGGATACCACGAGCCGCCGGCCGGCGTGCACGTGGCCGAGGGCATGAATTACAACGTCGCGTTCCCCGGCCATCAGCTGGCGATGCCGCCGCCGCTGTCGAAGGACAGCTTCGTCGAGTATCAGCCGGAGGCGGGTATTAAAGGCTCGCTCGATCAGAATGCGCGCGACGTCTCGGCCTTCCTCGCCTGGTCGGCGGACCCGACCTTGGACGCCCGCAAGCGGCTCGGCTGGCAGGTGATGCTCTACCTGCTCATCACCACCATCCTGCTCTATCTGGTGAAGCGGAAGATCTGGTCGCGTGTGAAGCACTGAGCGGCGGCGCGCTGCCGGCCGCAAGCCGGGCCCCGTCGAACGGCAACAGGAGGGGCGCGTGGCGAAGTCGGTTCTCGGCATCATCGGCGGCAGCGGCTTCTACAACCTGCCGGGCATCGAGAACCCCCATTGGGAGAAGGTCTCCAGCCCCTGGGGCGAGCCGTCCGACGAGATCCTCTTCGCCGAGATCGACGGCTTGCCGTTCCGCTTCCTGCCGCGCCACGGCCGCGGTCATCGCATCTCGCCGACGCACATCAACTTCCGCGCCAACATCGACGCGCTGAAGCGCGCGGGCGTGACCGATCTCGTCTCCATCTCGGCCTGCGGCTCGCTGAAGGACCAGTACGCTCCGGGCCACTTCGTCCTCGTCGATCAGTTCATCGACCGCACGTTCGCGCGCGAGAAGAGCTTCTTCGGCGAAGGCTGCGTGGCGCACGTCTCGATGGCGCATCCGGTGAGTCCCCTGCTCGTCGACGCGATCGAGACGGCCTGCAAGGCCGAGGACATCGACCACAGCAAGGGCGGCACCTACCTCGTCATGGAGGGTCCGCAGTTCTCGACCCGCGCGGAATCTTTCCTCTACCGGAGCTGGGGCTGCGACGTGATCGGCATGACCAACATGCCGGAGGCGAAGCTCGCCCGCGAGGCGGAGATCTGCTACGCGACCGTCGCCATGGTCACCGACTACGACTGCTGGCACGAGGAAGTGGCGCACGTCGACGTCGCCGCCGTCATTGCGGTGATGAAGGACAACACCCTCAAGGCGCAGCGGCTGGTGCACAAGCTCGCCGAGATATTCCCGCGCGAGCACACGCCGTGCCCGATCGGCTCCGACACGGCGCTTGGCGTCGCCATCATCACACCGCCCGAGGCGCGCGATCCTCAGCTGATGGCCAAGCTCGACGCGGTCGCCGGCCGCGTGCTGCCTGCCTGAACGCCCGGCGACGCCGCTGCGCGCGGCGGGCACGCTCGTAACTGTCACCCCGGGCATAGCGAGGCCAGGCCGAGCAAGACCCGGGGCCCAGCGAAGAGACCGCTAGGCCATTATGCGTCTGCGACAGGCTTATGCTGGTTCTCGGATAGCCGCTCGCGGTGCTCGCGACTTCCGGGATGACAAGCGGGCGCGCGGTTCGTCGGCTTGCTGCAGGGCCGCGCGCCTGATAGCCCGGAGATGGGCCGGCAGACCGATTCTACAGCGGATCACGATGCGCAATCTACGCCAGCCGCACGCCTCGCTGCGAGCTGCCGCGTTCCGCTTGGCAGCGGCGCTGGCTGTTTGCACGGCTGCATCCTCGCCGCTCCACGCCGACCAGGACAACGACAGCCAGCGCGTCCCTGCCTCTGCGGCCGAGCTCTACAGCCCCATCCAGCGCACGTTCGACCGCCAGACAGCGCTGCCCGGCGGCCCGCGCCCCGTCCCGCGCGAGGAGATGGAGGACGGCGTTCCTGTGCTCTTTCAGGATCTGAAGGAGCGCCTGCGCGACGCCGATCCGTTCTGGCGCGACATGCGCATGCACTTCTATACGCGCACCCACGACTTGACGCGCGACAACGCCGTGGGCGCCGACTCGAAAGCTTGGGCCGGCGGCGGAGCGCTTGGCGTGCGCTCGGGATTTCTCGACGGGTGGCTGCAGCTCGAAGCTGCAGGCGCCACCTCTCAACCTCTCTATGCGCCGTCGGGGGAGGGCGGCACGCTGCTGCTCACGGACGACCAGGCGGAGATTTCGACGCTCGGCATCGCCAACGCGCGCCTGCGCGGCTTCGGCCAGGATCTCGTCGTCGGGCGTCAGCTCATCAAGACGCCCTACATCAATCCGCAGGACACGCGCATGATCCCCAACGCGGTGGAAGGCGTGGCGCTGATGCGCGAGCAGGACGAGGCGCAGGTACTCGACTATGGGGTCGGCTATCTGTGGGGCTTCAAGGCGCGCGACAGCAGCGAGTTCGTGCCGTTCTCCGAGGAACTGGGCGTTTCCGCCGACCGCGGCGTGGCCGTGGCCGGCGCCAAGCTCAGCCTTCCGAACGGGCTGACCCTCGGTGCCATCGACTATTTCATCGCCGACGTGCTCAACACCGGCTTCGCCGAATTCGATTGGCGCGTCGACGCCGGGCCGGTGCAGCTTCGCTTCAGCGCCAATTTCACCGATCAGCGTACCGTCGGTTCCGATCTCATCGCCGGCGCGCCGTATGCGACGCGCCAAATCTCCGAGCGCTTTGCCGCCAGCTATCGCGGCGCGACGGTGCTGCTCGCGGCCTCGCACAACGGCAACGGCGCGGCGCTACAAGGCCCCTTCGGCAGCTTTCCCGCCTATACGGTGCTCGATCAGCTCGATTTCAACGAGGCCGGCCAGCAGACGGTCGTCATCGGTGCGGCCTACGATCTGTCCGGGCTTGTGCTCGATGGACTGAAGGCGCAGACGCGGTACGGCTGGTCATGGGGCGCCATCGACGCGCCGAGCGGCGCGGCGCTCTCCCGCCAGAACGAGTTCAACGTCGAGGTGGAATACGAGCCGCGCTTCGGGCTTCTGAAGAATGTTCTGGTGCAGCTCTTCTATTCGGCCGTCGAGTTCCCGGACAATCCGCCGGGCGAAACCCAGCAGCCGCAAGTGCGGGGCGTCGTGACCTACCTCGTGCCTCTGCTCTAGGCCAGGGCGTCGAGCCGGCGCTCGTAAGCCTCGACGTGCGCGGCCGCGATCGCCAGGATCGGCGCCGCCAGTCCGTGGCGGCGGGCGCGCGCCAGCATGTCGCCAAGGATATGCGTGCCCTCGGTACGGCGGTCGGCCTCAATGTCGCGCAGCATCGACGACGTGAGCGGCGAGCCCTCCGTCGTCAGCAGAGACCGGTAGTCGTCCATCAGCGCCGGCGGCGGCGCGAAGCCTTCCGCCTCCGCGACCGCATGTGTTTCGTCGAGCAGGCCCAGGATGCGTTCGCGGCCCCCGTCCGTGCGCAGGATGCTGCCGATGTTGGTGCGCATCAGGCAGGTGATGCCGGCGAAGGTGGATAGGAACACGAATTTGCTCCACATGTCCTGGCGGACATCCCGGGTCGCGTGGGCATCGACACCGGCGGCCTTCAGCTCGCCGATCAGCGCGTCCGAAACCGGATCGCTCGGCTTTTCCACCGGACCGGCGATCACGGTCATGAAGGGAGAAAGATGCACGATGCTGCCGTCCGGGCGCAGGTCGACCGCGCCGTGGGCGATCCCGCCGAGCAGCGGCGTTGCCGGATATCGAGCGGCGATTGTGTCGAGGTGCTTGACGCCGTTGAGCACCGGCAGCAGCCGCGTCGACGGTCCGAGCAGCGGCGCCACCGCATCCAGGGCGCCGGCGAGCGCGGGCTCCTTGCAGGCGAGGATCACGGCGTCGGGCGCTTCGCTTTTTGCATCGCCGGCCTCGAGGATCTGCACCGGACGGGCGAAGTCGCCGAGCGAACTTTGGATGACGAGGCCGTTCTGTCGTAGCTGCGCCGCACGGCCGGGGCGCACGAGAAAGGACACCTCGCCGCCGCCTTCGATTAGGCGTGCGCCGATGTATCCGCCTACGCCGCCTGCGCCGAGAATGACTGTCCGCATGTCGAGTTTCGCCGTCGCCGCTTCCTTGGCCAGAGGTGGACCCGCCGGCCTCCGCGCGCAAGCCCATTCGACTGGTCGCGGCCGGTGCCGCGTGGCATCGCGCGCCGCCGATTGTTCTTGCGCTGACCGGCAGGGGGCGGCACACACGCCGTATGCCAGATAGCCTGCCGAGCGCCGATGCACTCCGTCCCTTCGACGCGCGCATGCTGTCCGTCGGCGATGGCCACTGGCTGTACGTCGAGGAAGTCGGTCGGCGCGGCGGCGTCCCCGCCATCTTTCTGCACGGCGGGCCGGGAAGCGGTGCGCAGCACATGCATCGCCGTCTCTTCGACCCGCGGCGGATGCATGCGTTCCTGTTCGACCAGCGGGGCGCCGGGCGCAGCCACCCCTATCTCTCGCTCGACGCCAATACGACGCAAAAGCTGATCGGCGACATCGAGGCTATCCGCGAGCATTTCGGCATCGACCGGTGGCTCGTCGTCGGCGGCTCGTGGGGATCGACGCTTGCGGTCGCCTACGCGGAAGCGTTTCCGCAGCACGTCGCGGGGATGGCACTGCGCGCCATCTTCCTGGGGACGCGGGCCGAGGTCGAATGGGCCTTCATCGAAGGGCCAAAGCTCTTTCGTCCCGATCTTTATGCGCAGTTCGTGTCGCTGCTGCCGGAGCACGAGCGCGACGATCCGCTGCGCGCCTATCTGCGGCGCCTCGCCGATCCCGACCCGGGCGTGCAGGCACCGGCGGCCTACGCCTGGGCGGCGTATGAGCGCGCGCTGTCGGAGCTGGCCCCGGCGAGCACCGCGCTCGCTTCACCCATAGGCCGCAGCGACCGGCTGCCGCCGACGGCCATCCTCGAAGGGCATTACATCCGCCACGGCTTCTTTCTCGATGACGGGCAGCTCCTGCGCGAAGCTCACCGCCTGCGGGGCATTCCCGGCGTGATCGTGCAGGGACGGTACGATCTCCTGTGCCCGCCGCGGGCGGCCTTCGCCCTCAGCGAAGCGTGGGAAAGCTGCCGGCTGCAGCTCATCGAGCGGGCCGGCCACGCTATTACCGAGCCGGGCGTCATGGACGCGCTGACCGCCGCCGTCGCCGAGCTGGCGGCGCGGTACTGAGGCTCAGCCCGTTGCCAGCTTGCGCATGGCCGCCTCGCGCCGGCGCTGGTACTCGCGCTCCATCTCGTCGATGTGGCGATAGACGTTGGCCAGCTCCTCCCGGCGCTCTGCGCTCTGCGCCTCCTCGAGCCACTGAGCGAACTCCTCGCGCAAGGTGAACGTCGAGGGCGCCGTCCGTCTCGTGCAGCTCGGCCTGTGCATCCTTGTCGGCCGACGGCGGCATCGAGACGGCTCCTTTGCGTACGGTGCTCGACGCACGCTACATTCGCGCCATGGGCGGAGCAAAAGCACGGTGTCCGATGCGTAAAGCACTTCTTTCGCTGGTTCTGACATTGCTTGCCATCGCGCCGGCACATGCGGACGGCAGCCTCTCCCTGTCGCTCAGCGGCAGCGAGCGGCACTTGACGGCCGCCGAGCTGCTGGCGCGGCCCGATGCGGCAACGATCGACATTCCCGATGACGTCTCCTACCACCGCGCGATGCGCTATCGCGCCGTGCCGCTGCTCGCTCTTGTCGGGCCGTCGGCCTCGGGCTTCGATACGCTCGAGGTGCGTGCCGCCGACGGATTCGTCTCGCAGATACCGCTGGCCCTGGTGCAGGACGGAGCCAAGGGCGGCAGCGCCGCATGGCTGGCCGTCGAGGATCCCTCGCAGCCGTGGCCGCCGCTGCCGGGCAAGGAGGTTTCGGCCGGGCCGTTCTACGTCGTGTGGCAGCATCCCGAGCGCTCGCGCGTCGGCACGGAGCAGTGGCCGTACCAGACCGTCGGCATCGACGGCGCGCAGTCGCCGGCCTACCGCTGGCCGCAGATGCAAGTCGCCGCAGCGCTGCCGGCCGATGACCCCGCGCGCCGCGGGCAGGCCGTGTTCACGGCGCAATGCCTGCCGTGCCATCGCATCAAGGGGGCAGGCGTTGGCGAGCTCGGGCCCGATCTCGGGCAGCCGATGAACCCGACGCAGTATTTGACGCGGGACGGCCTGCGGGCGCTCGTCCGCAATCCGAAAGCGGTTCGAACCTGGCCGCGCCAGATCATGCCGGCGTTCGATGAGAAGGCGCTGCCGGATGCCGATCTCGACGCGGTGATCGCTTATCTGGCGCACATGGCCGGCAGCTAGGCGCAGCCACGGTCCGTGTCGCACCGGCGCTCGCCTCCGATCTGTCATCCCGGGCGAAGCGCGCGTGGCGCGCGAGACCCGGGACCCAGCGTCAAGAGGTGCCGCAGGCCCGATAAGGAGTCTTCGACCGGCCCTTCCGCTGGATCCCGGATAGCCGCTCACGGCGTTCGCGGCTTCCGGAATGACAGACCACTTCGATACCGTATCTGTCATCCCGGGCGAAGCGCGCGTGGCGCGCGAGACCCGGGACCCAGCGTTAAGAGGTGTGCCGCAGGCCCGATAGAGAGTCGTCGACTGGTCCTTCCGCTGGATCCCGGATAGCCGCTCACGCCGTTTCGCGGCTTCCGGGATGACAGACCAGCTCGGTCGCCGCGCTGCGGCACGAGCAGGGACCCACCGGCGCAGAAATTCCTCAGTGCTGCGGGAACGTGATGAGGATCTGCATATGCACCAGCTCGGGGAAGTACGCCTTGAGCATGGCGCCGAACACCCAGAGCAGCGCCGTCAGCAGCAGCAGCGCGGGAATGGCGGCGAGCACCGCCTTGATGGAGAACGCCATAAGGTGCGCGAACGGCACGTCGAAGCGCGTGACCGCCGTGCCTGCCGCGGCCTCGTAGGGCATGCGCGCATCGACGCGCTCGTCGGACATGCCGAAATCATGCGTCAGCGTGGCGGCGCGCGCCTTCGCTTCCTTCTCGCGGGCGGCCCGCTCGCGCGCCTCGCGCTCCCGGCGCAGTGTTCGTGGAAGGTCTTCCGCGCCCTCATCCGCCATGAGGGGGAAATCAACGCTGGCCACGCTTGAAACCTCCAAAAAAATTCCGCGCTGCTTCCGGCCATGGGACGAATGCGGCGCCAATGCAATGTGGGCAATCGAGGCGTGATAACGCCTACCGTATGCAGTTCGATATTGCTATTTTGCGCCGGCAATTTGGCGGGAGGGCTGGACTTGAACGACTTGCGGCACCTGGTGCGCACGATTCCGGATTATCCGAAGCCCGGCATTCTTTTCCGCGACGTGACGACCCTGATGGGCAACGCCCGTGGCTTCAAGGCGGCCGTCGAGGCCATGGCGGGGCCGTACATGGACGATCAGATCGACGCCGTGGCCGGCATCGAGGCGCGCGGTTTCATTCTTGGCGGCGCCGTGGCCGACCGTCTTTCCTGCGGGTTCATACCCATCCGCAAGAAAGGCAAGCTGCCGTGGAAGACCATCGGGCAGCAGTACACGCTCGAGTACGGGGTCGACATCATCGAGATACATGCCGATGCGATAAAGCCGGGCGAGCGCATCCTCATCGTCGATGATCTCATCGCCACGGGCGGCACCGCCGAGGCTGCCGCCAAATTGATCAGCCGTACGGGCGGGCTCGTTGCCGGCGCGGCGTTCCTCGTCGATCTGCCCGATCTCGGAGGTCTCGATCTGTTGCGCAGCCACGGCATCCGCACCCACGCCCTCATGGCGTTCGAAGGTCACTAGCCCGCGTGATGAGCGTTTCTCTCCCAGCCGACAAACTCCGCGAGGCGCTGGCGCGCATCGCCGCCTGGCGGCTGGCGCCGGCCGACCCGGTCGCGTGCCCGGTGTGCGAAGTGCAAGGGCTGGAGGTCGATGACCGCTCTACCCGGCCATACGCCGAATGGTATGTGCTTTCCTGCCCGTCGTGCGGCCTCGCGCATACGATTCATATCCCCATGTCCCCATCGCTGCCAGGTGGCGAGTGACATGAAGATCAAAGGCCAATCCTACCGCACGATATGGCTGGCGCCGGACGGCTGGTCCGTCGAGGTGATCGACCAGACGCGGCTGCCGCACGAGCTTGCCATCGTGCCGCTGAAGTCGGCCGAGGATGCCGCGCGCGCGATCCTCACCATGCAGGTGCGCGGCGCGCCGCTCATCGGCGCCACCGCCGCCTACGGTCTCGCCATGGCCATCCGCGAGGATGCGTCCGACGAGGCCATCGACCGCGCGGCTGAGCACCTCGGCAGGCAGCGGCCGACGGCCGTCAACCTGCGCTGGGCACTGGAGGAGATGCGGCGGGCGGTGCAGAACCTGCCGCGCGAGGCGCGTCCGGCCGCGGCCTATACGCGCGCCGCCGCGATATGCGAGGAAGACGTCGAGACCTGCCGCCTGATCGGCGTCCACGGGCGCAAGCTCATCGAGGACATCGCGGCGCGCAAGGGCGGCGAGCCGGTCGAGGTTCTCACGCACTGCAATGCCGGCTGGCTCGCGTGCGTCGACTGGGGAACCGCGACGTCGCCCATCTACCAGGCGCACGATGCCGGCGTGCCGATGCATGTGTGGGTCGACGAAACCCGCCCGCGCAACCAGGGTGCCGCGCTGACGGCGTACGAGCTGGGCAGCCACGGGGTGCCGCATACCATCGTCGTCGACAACGCCGGCGGCCATCTGATGCAGCACGGCAAGGTGGACCTCGTCATCGTGGGCACCGACCGCGTGGCTGCGAACGGCGATGTCGCCAACAAGATCGGCACCTACCTCAAGGCGCTGGCGGCAAAGGACAATGACGTGCCGTTCTACGTCGCGCTGCCGCACTCGACCATCGACTGGACGCTCGATGAAGGGCTGTCCATCCCGATCGAGGAGCGCTCCGCCGACGAGGTGCTGAAGATGCCGGGCCGCCTCGCGGACGGCACCGTCGTCACCGTCGAGATCGCCGCGCCCGGCTCGCCGGCCGGCAACCCGGCGTTCGACGTGACGCCGGCGCGGCTGGTCACCGGCTTCATCACCGAGCGCGGCGTCTGCCCGGCAACGCGCGAGGGGCTGTTGTCGCTCTACCCCGAGCGCGCGGCGAAGTAGGCGCTACAACCCCCGTTATGTCTCTGCCAAAGAACCTATGGCAGGATGCGGCCGGTCGATCCCTCCCCGGGGCATGAAGCCGTGAAGAAAGCCAAGGCCAACGATGCCGAGAAGCTGGCGCGCCGTGCGGTCATAGAGACGGCATTGTCGATGAGCCGCTCCGGCCTGTCGCCGGGTCGCTCCGGCAACGTGTCGTGCCGCTGGAAGGGCGGGATGCTCATCACGCCGTCGGGCATGGCCTATGAGCGCATCAAGCCGCGCGACATCGTATTCGTCAGCGGCAAGGGCGCAGTCGGCACCGGCGCGGTGCGCAAGCCTTCGAGCGAATGGCGCTTCCATCTCGCCGCCTATCGGGCGCGGCCTGATATCCGCGCCGTCGTGCACACGCACTCCATGCACGCCACGGTGCTCGCCTGCGGGCACAGGCCCATCCCGGCGTTTCACTACATGGTGGCGGTGGCGGGCGGAAACGACATTCCGCTCGTTCCCTACGACACCTTCGGCACCGAGGCGCTGGCCGAGCACGTCGCCGCCGGACTGGCGCAGCGCAATGCATGCCTGATGGCTAACCACGGCCAAATTGCCGTCGGCGCCGACTTGGCGTCGGCGCTCGAGCTGGCGCACGAGGTGGAGGTGCTGGCGGAGCAGTACGTGAAGGTGCTGGCTGTCGGCGAAGCGCACATTCTGCCCGACGAAGAGATGGCACGCGTGCTGGAGCGCTTCAAAACCTACGGCCAGCGCGCCCAGGACTGAGCGGGCGCGACGCGCGGCCGGCGGCTAGTCGAGGCTGCGCAGCGTCGTTTTGCACGTGCGCCGCCACTGGGCCTTGGTCATGTGGGTGCCCTTGTCCCAGATGGCCATGCAGTCGTTCATGCGCTGCTCCACGTCGCCGGCGGGATTGACGCTGCCGGTGGTGACCGGGGGACTGGCGGTCGTCGTCGCCGTCGTCGTCGTCGTTGATGCCGCGTTCGGCGCCGCTAGCGACGGCAGCCGCGCAGCGGTGCCGGCGGCATCGAGGGCCGGTGCTGTGACGGCGTCAGCGAGCGCGCCGAGCGGAAATGAAACCGCGGCGGCCGCAGCGATGAGTGCGAGTTTTGAAAACCTGCGCATGGCGTTCTTTCCGGCGTGTCGTCTCGTGGGGACTTGGGTCTCGTGCGAGCAGCGGTCGGGGTCCGCTGCTCCGGTGGTCTAGCTCAATCGCGGCCCCTGCATCTGCCGCAGAGCCGCCTCTATACGGCGCCAAGTCTGGGCTTCAATTGTGTTCCCTTGGTGCTCGCAATTGCGGGCCTGCTGGGCGGCATGGGCCACGGCGAGCTCGCCTCTGGCCTCGCGCAACTTGCGTGCGTGCTCCTGGATCTCCATCGCCTGCATGTGGACCTCCGTCGTCGTGGTGGCGATGGATGACAATATGGGCAGGCCGGCCGCGAGTACCAATGGGCCAGCAGGGCGCGGGCGCCGAACCGGCGCCGCCGCCATGAATTATCCACAGGCCTTAACGTGCTTCAGTTGGCGAAGCGGAAGTGCATCACGTCGCCGTCCTTGACGACGTACTCCTTGCCTTCCAGCCGCATCTTGCCGGCATCCTTGGCGCCGACCTCCCCCCCGAGCCCGACGTAATCGTCGTAGGCGATCGTCTCGGCACGGATAAAACCCTTCTCGAAGTCGGTATGGATGACGCCCGCCGCCTGCGGCGCCTTGGTCCCGCGCTGGATCGTCCAGGCGCGCGCCTCCTTCGGACCGACGGTGAAATATGTGACGAGATCGAGCAGCTTGTAGCCGGCGCGGATGAGGCGGTTGAGGCCCGGCTCGGCGAGGCCGAGGTCCTTCAGGAACTCGGCGCGGTCATCCGCTGCAAGTCCCGCGAACTCGGCCTCGATCTTGGCCGAGATGACGACGCAGCCGGCACCCTCGGCGATGGCGCGTTCCTCGACGGCCTGCGAGTATTTGTTGCCGCCCGCGGCCGAGCCTTCGTCGACGTTGCACACGTAGAGCACCGGCTTGGCGGTCAGCAGCTGCAGCGTCTGGAACGTCGGGCGCTCCTCGGGCGTGACGTCGGCGAGGCGCGCCGGCTTGCCTTCGCGCAGCAGCGCCAGCGCCTTGTCCATCACGGCAAGCTGCAGCTTGGCTTCCTTGTCGCCACCCGCCTTGGCCTTCTTCTCGACGTTGGTGCGCCGCTTCTCCAGGCTGTCGAGATCGGCCAGCATGAGCTCGGTCTCGACCACCTCGGCATCGGCGAGCGGATCGATGCGGTTCTCGACGTGCGTGATGTCGTCGTCCTCGAAGCAGCGCAGGACATAGGCGACGGCATCGACCTCGCGGATGTGGCCGAGGAACTGGTTGCCGAGCCCCTCGCCCTTGGAGGCGCCGCGCACCAGACCGGCGATATCGACGAACGTCAGCCGGGTGGGAATGATCTGGCCGGACTTGGCGATGGCGGCGAGCTTGTCGAGACGCTCGTCGGGGACGCCGACCTCGCCGACGTTGGGCTCGATGGTGCAGAACGGGTAGTTGGCCGCCTCGGCCGCAGCCGTCTGCGTCAGCGCGTTGAAAAGAGTGGATTTGCCGACGTTCGGCAGACCCACGATGCCGCATTTGAAGCCCATGCTGCGTTGCTCGCGGTTGAGGGGTGAGAGGCGAGCGGCACGCTCAGCCCGGAGGTTGCCGCATGCCTAGTGGCTTCCGCCGCGAATGTGAAGCCCGCCTTTGCCGCAGCGCCGGGAGCGCGCTGCACATAGGGGCGTATGCTTAAGCCGCGGGTGCCCTGCGCGATGCAAGCTGCCGGCCCTCGGCAAGCAGACGCGCGATCTCATCCGGCGTGAATGTCCGCTCGGCCCGGTTGCCGACGCCCAGTGCGCCGACGACCGTCTCGCCGTCGAAAATCGGCACCACTATCGAGCCCGCCAGGCCGGTCGCCTTGGCTCCCGGACGCACGTCGCCGCTGGTATCGGTCTGGATGTTGCAGGCGTCCACGGGCTGCGCCCGCTCGACGGCAAGGCCGGCCATGCCTTTGCCGACGGGAATGGTCCGGATGATCGCCAGCACGGCCTCCGGCATTCCTTTTGTGGCGGCCGCCAGATGCAGCATGCCGTCGCCGTGCAGGAAATGGATCGTGCCGCTGTCGGCCGCAAGGTCGCCGACGATCCGCTGCAATTCGCCGGCGCAGCCGTGGTCGGCGTCAGATAGCGCGGCATCGCTCATCGGGGTTCCTCGCAGCAGCGGCTGCGAGGAATGTAACAGTATTACATCTGGCCGCAAGCGGGCGGCGCGCTCCGGCACCCTCAGCGCGTCAGGCGGCGCTGTACGCCCTTTCCAGCTCGGCGATGTCCAGCTTCACCATGCGCATCATGGCCAGCGTGGCGGCCTGCGCTCCCTTGCCTCCCCCGGCGATCATCTGTCCGAGAAGTCGTGGCGTGATCTGCCAGGAGACACCAAAACGATCCTTGAGCCAGCCGCACTGCACCGGTTTGCCGCCGCCCTGCAGCAGCCCATCCCATAGCTGATCGATCTCCGCCTGCGTATCGCACTCGACCATAAGGGACGTGGCGTCGTTGAAATCGTGATGCGGGCCGCCGGAGAATGCCATCACCGGGGAACCGGCCAGAGTGAACTCGACGATGTGCACCGAGCCGGCGGACCCCGATGGCGTATCGACGGGAAGCGTCTTGATGCGATCGATCGACGAGTTGGGAATGACGGAGACGTAAAGCTCGGCCGCTTCCTTCGCTTCTTTCACGTACCAGAGGCACGGCCCGAAACTGACGGCCATCGGCTGTCTCTCCCTGTTTGTGGTTAGGCTTCGGCAATCGCCTTGAGGTTGGCGAGGCCCTCGTCGAAGTCGCGCGCCATCATGCGCTCGCAGTTGACGAACAGAGAGAACACCTTGGACGGCAGCGATTGCACGCCGCGCATGGCCCAGGTGACCTCCGTCGTCTCGCCCGCCGGCCGCAGGATGAACTCGACGCGGTTGTCGCCCGCGATCGGCTTGGTCATCAGCAGCCGCATGCCGATCAGCGACGGCGTGCTGTCGGTGACGCTGACGGAGCCGGTGCCTCCCTTACCCGCGAAATGGAAGGTGGCGCCGGGACCCGCTTCGGGTCCGCTGTAGTGGGCGCTGCCGCAGTCGCGCAGTGCGTAGGGGTTCCACCGGTTCATCTGCCGGAGATCGTTGATCAGCCCGTGCAGGCGCGCCGGCGGTGCGGCGATGTTCAGCGAGCGGGCGGCGTAGAACTGGTCCGGGCGGCGTGAGGCGATGAAAAGCACGGCGGCGACGGCGGCCGCCACGGCAACGAGCAGGTAGATCCAGACGTCCGACATGGCGGTCCCTCCGTTCGTGGCGCTTTCGATTGACATTATGTTGATATCAACGTATCAACGGACATGTCAATGGCCGACGACATCTCCCTGAAAATTACGCACGAGGTTCGCGACCGCTGCCTCTGCCTGCATGTGCAGCGAGCGGCACGCGCACTGGCGCGCCGCTTCGACGATGCGCTGCGCCCGTTCGGGCTCAACAACGGACAGTTCTCGCTGCTGATGTCGCTCAATCGCCCGGCTCCGCCGACGATCGGCGAGGTGGCGCACCTGCTGGCTATGGATCGCACGACGCTGACGGCCAACCTGAAGCCGCTGGAGCGCCGCGGTCTTTTGGATATCGTCGTCGACGCCAAGGACCGGCGCAATCGCCGGCTGAAAATCACCGGCGCGGGCCGTGATGCGCTGGCGGCCGCGGTTCCCGTCTGGCGGGCGACACACGATGAGATCGACGCGCTACTGGCGAGCTCGCCGGACCGGCTGCGCGCCGATCTTTCCAGCCTTTCGCAGCCGCGCTGACGCTACCGATGCTGCTGCGGTGGTCTGCGAGCGTAGCGGCCTAGCGGAAGCGTCCGAGCGCGAACGTGGAATAGCTTGCCGGGCTCGGCAGCTTGTCCTTGCCTGTCATCGCGTCGTTGAGCGCCTCGCCGATCTCGGTGTCGGGATCCGATCCCTTGACCGCAATGACGATGAACGGACGCTGCCAGCTCGTGCCGCCGGTTTCGCAATCGGTGCAGGGATCGCGGTATTGGCCCAGATTGAGCGTGTAGATAGGCACCTCGGCCGCCACCGCGCCGGAGACGAGCGTTGCTGCCTGCCTGGCGCGGCGTCCGGCGCGCGCCACCTCGTCGGCGGCGTTGCCTTCCTGCGAGGCGGTGCCGACGGCGATCACCTGCTTGGCGTCGGTGAGGGCGCCGCGCACCTCCTCGTCGAGGACGGCCGCGGCGACGTCGGCGGGCGGGATCGCCACGCCGTCCTTCTCGAGTTGCTCGGCACTGCCGCGAACCCAGAGGAAGCTCTTGTTGAGCACGACGACATCGAAGGTGGCGTTCCTTCCAGCCTTGTCCTTGCCCTCGATGGTGAACACGGTGGAGTTGCGCGTCTGGCGCGTCTCAGGCTCGGTTTCGGGGGCGATGGCCGCAGTTTCCACCTGCTGCTGCTCGGAGGCCCGGCGCTGAACCTCCACGGCCGCGTACGTGCCGACGGCGCCTGTCGTCGCCACCAGCACCGCGATGCCCGCGTTGGTCTTGAAGAGGCCGAGGAACCAGGCCATGCGATCCCACCAGCCGGCGCCCTTGTCGTAGACGCGATAGCCGCGCCACAGCCAGCCGAGAACGCCTCGCCGGCGCCGCTCCTCCTCGCCCCCGGCGAAGCGTGCAACGGAGGGCTCCGCATGCGGATTGGCGCATGCAGCCCATGCCAGTATGAAGCCGAGCGCGAAGGCGCCGGCCGCGTACCAGCCGAAGTCGACGATGAGCTGCTGCATGGCGGGTCTCCCGGTGAAGCCGTGCGGCGCGGGGCGGTTCTACGGCGCCGATATCGCGACGCGGCGCCGTGCCGTCAGAAATTCACGTGCTGGATGACGTAGCCGGCGGCAAACGCGATGAGGCCCGCGAGGACGATCTGCGGCAGCACGGCGACGAACTTGCTCAACAGCTCGACGAACGCCTGGAACAGCGAGACGACGCCCGACCAGATCGCCATCAGCGCCCGATAGAGGATGTAGGCGATGGCCCCCAGGGCAACGACGAGGATGACGATTTTCCAGATCGGCAGCGACTGCCAGTCGGAGGAGAAAATCGAGACGATCTGGCCAAACGACCACGTCCAGATGAGCTGCAGAAATTTGAATATCGCAGCGATGCCCTGCTGCAGAAACTGCACAATGGAATTGATGATGCCGTTCACCTGCCCCTCCCCTGTCGATGCGATGCCGCTGCGGCGGGTATCGCCCCCGGCGACATTCGCACACAGTGCGACGGAGCGGTTGCCGGCGCAAGCAAGTTGCGGCTTGGCTCAGGCCTTGAGCCGGTAGCCCGTGGAGAAGATGCGCCAGATAACCCCAAGGCAGATCAGCAGAAACACGATCGTCATGCCGAGGCTGACGACGATGTTGACGTCGGAGATTCCATAGAAGCTCCAGCGGAATCCGCTCACCAGATAGACGACGGGGTTGAACAGCGTAACCTTCTGCCAGAAGGGCGGCAGCATGTTTATGGAGTAGAACGTGCCGCCGAGGAACGTCAGCGGCGTGATCACCAGCAGCGGAATGACCTGCAGCTTCTCGAAGCCGTCGGCCCATATGCCGATGATGAAGCCGAGCAGCGCGAACGTTGCCGCGGTGAGAACGAGGAAGGCGAGCATCCAGAACGGATGCAGGATGTGCAGGTCGACGAACAGCGACGCCGTGCCGAGGATGATGAGCCCCAGAACGATCGACTTCGTCGCGGCGGCGCCGACATAGCCGAGGACGATCTCCAGCGGCGATACGGGAGCCGACAGCAGCTCGTAGATGGTGCCGGAGAAGCGCGGGAAGTAGATGCCGAACGCGGCGTTGGAGACGCTTTGCGTCAGGAGCTGCAGCATGATGAGGCCGGGCACGATGAACGCGCCGTAGCTGACGCCGTCGATATGGGCGATGCGCGAGCCGATGGCCGCGCCGAAGACGATGAAATACAGCGATGTCGAAAGCACCGGCGAGATGATGCTCTGCATGAGCGTGCGCAGCGCGCGCGACATCTCGAACGCGTAGATGGCTTTAACCGCATAGAGGTTCATTTCGCACCCCGGACGAGATCGACGAAAATGTCCTCGAGCGAGGACTGCGTGGTGCTGAGATCGACGAACGAGATACCGGCGGCGCGCATGTCGTTGAGCAGGGCGGTGATGCCGGTGCGCCCGGCGCGCGTGTCGTAGGTGAACGTGAGCTGGCGCCCGTCGTCGGCCAGCTCCAGCGCATATTCCTGCAGAGCCGCCGGCACCGCCGCGAGCGGCTCGGCGAGCTGCAGGGTGAGCTGCTTCTGGCCGAGCTTGTCCATCAGCTCGGTCTTGTCCTCGACGAGGATCAGCTCGCCCTTGGCGATGACGCCGACGCGGTCGGCCATCTCCTCGGCTTCCTCGATGTAGTGGGTGGTGAGGATGATGGTGACGCCCGTGGCGCGCAGGTCGCGCACGACCTGCCACATGTCCTTGCGCAGCTCGACGTCGACGCCGGCGGTCGGCTCGTCGAGAAAAAGGACGCCGGGCTCGTGCGCCAGCGCCTTGGCGATGAGCAGGCGCCGCTTCATGCCGCCGGACAACTGCATGATGCGGCTGTCCTTCTTGTCCCACAGCGACAGCGCCCGCAGGATCTTCTCGACATAGGCGGGATCGGGCGGCTTGCCGAACAGTCCGCGGCTGAACGATACGGCGTTGAAGACGGTCTCGAAGTGGTCGGTCGTCAGCTCCTGCGGCACGAGGCCGATCATCGCGCGCACGCGCCGATAGTCGCGCCTGATGTCGCCGCCATCGACCGTGACGGAGCCGGTCGTCGGATTGACGAGGCCGCAGACGATGGAGATGAGCGTCGTCTTGCCGGCACCGTTGGGGCCGAGCAGGGCGAAGATCTCGCCGCGGCGAATGTCGAGGTCGACGCGCTTGAGGGCCTGGAAGCCGCCGGCGTACGTCTTCGACAGATCCTTGATCGATATGATGGAGGTCATGGCGGGGGGAATAAGCAATCCGGCCACACGCTTCAAGGCGGCCGACGCATCATTCCTTGTCGCCGCGGCCCGCCAGCCACTTCTTCAGGTTCTCGGCCAGCGCGGTCGCCCGCTTGGTCTGCCGCTCGCCCGCCGGATGCGGATTGCGCGGCGTGCGTGCAACTTTTTCCGGCGGCGGATCGGACGGCGTGTCGTCCTCGCCATCGCCGCGCGTTTTCAGCGCCACCTGCGACAGGAAGCGTGCGCCGTCGCCCTTGGCGAGGAAGGGAGCGGCATCCGCCATCGCGTCGAGCAGCGGCTCGAGCCAGGCATGCTCGGCCTTCGCGAAGTCACGCAGCACGTAGTACGCGACGGCATCCTTGCTGCCCGGATGGCCGACGCCGATGCGCACGCGGTGATACTCGTTGTCCAGGTGGGCGGTGATCGAGCGCAGGCCGTTGTGCCCGGCATTGCCGCCACCGGTCTTCACCTTGAGCTTGCCGGGGGCAAGGTCGATCTCGTCGTGGAAGACGTAGATGTCCTCGAGGGGAATCTTGAGGAAGCGTGCCGCCTCGCCGACGGCGCGGCCGCTGTCGTTCATGTACGTCGCGGGCTTCAGCAGGACGACGCGCTCGCCGCCGATCGTGCCTTCCGCCGTCTCGCCCTGGAAGCGCTTGCGCCAGGGCCCGAACCCGTGCGCCTCGGCGATGCGGTCGAGCGCCATGAAGCCGACGTTGTGGCGGTGACGCGCGTACTGCGCTCCGGGGTTTCCCAGTCCGACGAACAGCTTCATGGGCAAGCCCCCGCGTGCGGGATGGAGGCGGGCGCCCTAGCAGCGAGCGCCCGCCGTAGCATCACTTCTTGGCGCCGCCGGCCTTGGCTGCAGGCGCGGCACCCTTGGCCGCGGCGGCAGGAGCTGCGGCACCCTTGGCACCGGCGGCGGCCTTGGCGGCATCGCCGGCAGGGGCAGCGCCTTCGGCAGCCGCTGCGGCCGCTGCGGGCGTCTCCTCCTCCTTCACCGCACCGGCGATGGTGGCGATGGTGAAGTCGCGCTCCTTGATGGTCAGCTCGGCATCCTTGGGAAGCTGCACCGCCGAGATGTGGATCGAGCGGCCGATCTCGAGGCCGGTAAGGTCGATCTCGAAGTACGGCGGGATGTGATCCCACGGGCAGACGACCTCGACGTCGTGGCGCACGATGTTGAGGACGCCGCCGCGCTTGAGACCCGGTGAGAGGGCGTCGTTGACGAAGCGGACCGGCACCTCGACGCGGATGCGGCCATCGCTGCCGATGCGCATGAAGTCGACGTGGATCGGCTGATCCTTGATCGGATCGACCTGCAGATCGCGCGGGATGACGCGGGACTTCTTGCCTTCGACGTCGATATCGAGGACCGTCGACGTGAAGTGGCCCTTGAGGACCTGCTTCCAGAGGTCGTTGTAATCGAGGGCGATGGCGACGGGCGCCTTGCTGTCTCCATAGATGACAGCCGGGACTTTTCCTTCACGACGGGCTTGGCGTGCGGCCCCCTTGCCGGCACGCGGGCGCGCCGTGGCTTTCAGCTCGATCGGTTGCTGAGCCATGGCAGATCTCCAAAAAAATCAGGGCCTTGCGGCCCATTGTCCAGCGCGGCCTCCAAGGGTGCCGGGCGCCGTTCTCACGCTGCATTGCTTGAGATGGCGCGGGTTATAGCCGCAGCGCCCGAAATTGGCAATTGCCTCGCCGGGGCGCTGCGGCCATGCGCGCGGCTAGGCGGCCTGCCAGGCGGGGAAGGGATCCTCCAGGGATTTCCATACCTTAGGATCGACTGCGTTGGCATCCTCGTCAGTCAGAAGGCACGCGTCCAGCGCCTCCGTGACCGCGCCCCTGTCCATGTCCGGCCCGCCGATGAATACCAGCTCCTGGCGCCGGTCGCCCCAGCGGGTATCCCAGGACCGCCAGATGCGCGCGCGGGCGGTCTCGTCCTCCGGCCAGCGCTCCTTGGGAATGGCCGCCCACCAGTAGCCCGCCGCCTCGTGGCGCACGTGGGCGCCGGCCTGGCTCAACTCGCCGACCCAGGCGGGCCGGGTGGCGAGCCAGAAGAAGCCTTTGGCACGGATGACGCCGGGCCATGCCTGCGCGAAGAACGCGTGCAGCTTGGCGGGCACGAATGGCCGGCGCGCCCGGTAGACGAAGCTCGAAATGCCGTACTCCTCGGTTTCCGGCACGTGCGTGCCGAAGCCCGTGAGCTCGCGATACCACAGCGGGTGCCGATGCGCGGCCTCGAAGGAGAACAGCCGCGTATCGAGCACGGCGCCGAGCGGCACGCGGCCGTGCGCCGCCTCGACGATGCGGGCATCGACGTTGAGTGCACGGATGATCGCGCGCGCCTCACGGATCTGCGCGCTCGTCGCGATGTCGACCTTGCTCAGCACCACGACGTCGGCGAACTCGATCTGCTCGGTCAGCAGCCCGACGAGCGAGCGCTCGTCGTCGGCGCCAAGAGACTGACCGCGGTGATGCAGAAAGTCGGCCGAGCTGTAATCGGCAAGCAGGCTCGCGGCATCGACAACCGTCACCATCGTATCGAGCCGCGCAACGTCGGACAGGCTGCGTCCCTGCGCGTCGCGAAATTCGAAAGTCGCGGCCACGGGGAGGGGCTCGGCGATGCCGGTCGATTCGATGAGCAGATAGTCGAAGCGCCCCGTCTCGGCGAGCGCGCGCACCTCGGCGAGCAGATCCTCGCGCAACGTGCAGCAGATGCAGCCGTTCGAAAGCTCTACCAGTGCCTCGTCGGTGCGCGACAGGTTGGCGCCGCCCGCGCGCACGAGCGCGGCGTCGATGTTCACCTCGCTCATGTCGTTGACGATCACCGCCACGCGGCGACCCTCGCGATTGTTCAGCACGTGGTTAAGCAGGGTCGTCTTGCCTGCGCCGAGAAAACCAGACAGTACTGTAACGGGAAGCCGCTGTTTTTCCGGCAAACCCTGGCGGTTGAGCAGCATTCGGTTCTCCTTTCTTCGATTGCGTGAGACCGGCTCGTTCGTGATGTTATAATATCCAAAACGGGCCACGTGACTTGCGAGGTAGGACAGATCGATGACGCGCAAAGTGACCAAGCGCCGTGCTGCCCCCGAGCAGGACAAGATGATCGCTGACGCGCTGCGCGGCGTGGGTCGTCCCGTCAGCGCCTACGAGCTGATCGAGGAGCTGCGCGACAAGGCGAGCCTCGCGCCGCAGACCGTCTACCGGTCGCTCGACCGCCTCATCGCCGACGGGCAGGCGCATCGCCTGGAATCGATCAATGCGTTCGTCGCCTGCCGGCATCCCAGTCACGAGGGCGCGGCCGTGTTCGCGATCTGCGACGACTGCGGCACCGTCACGGAGTTCGACGAGCCGGCGGCCGTCGACCGTCTCGCGGCGTGGGCGCGCAAGGCGAAGTTCGCCGTCGATCGGATGACGCTGGAGCTGCGCGGCCGCTGCCGCATGTGCATCGCGCGCGCTGCGCGCTGAAGCCGGCGACGCGTCGCTGCGGCGCCCCGCCGAAGCTGCACTCGCGCCTGGGCAATTCTCATTACGCTCGTTCATTGCCTGCCCTCCACGCGTTAGCCGATCGTCCGGCGACATTTGCCTTGACGAAGGTTAACGAACGGATATTATAACATCCGTAACGCGTATCGGGGGACGTAAAAGTGAGAGTATGCGTAGCGTATGGCGTCGCAGTCGCGGCGCTGATGAGCAGTGTCGCGCCGGGGGCGGCGCAGACCACATCCACAGCCACATCGGCGCCCAAGGCGCAGCCCGGCAACGCCCCGGCTGGCACCATCGAGCTGCCGGAAGTGACGGTGACGACGGCGAGCCCCATCGCCAAGCCGCACAACCCCAAGAAGAAATCCAAGGTGGCCAACAAGGCCGCTCCCGCTTCGGGCGAGGGCGCGCAGCCGCCGCCAGCACCCGCGTTGCTGCCGCTGCCTGGCACTGTCGTGGCCGACGATACATTCGTATCAGTCACGGTTGCCACGTCGCGCGAGATCGAAGCCAACGGCGGCCAGACGCTGACCGACACTCTGATGACGAAGCCGGGCATCTCCGGCTCCACTTTCGCTGCCGGCGCCAACCGCCCGATCGTGCGCGGCCTCGATAACTACCGCGTGCGCGTGCAGGAGGATGGCATCGCCACGCACGACGTTTCCGCGCTTTCCGAGGATCACGCGGTTCCGATCGATCCTTTCTCGGCGCAGCGGATCGAGGTCGTGCGCGGACCCGCGACTCTGCGTTACGGCAGCCAGGCCATCGGCGGCGTCGTCAGCGCTACCAACGATCGCATTCCGGACTTCGTGCCTCCCGGGGGCATCTCGGGCGAGGTGCAGGGCGGAATGACATCCGTCGACCAGGGCCGCGACGGCGGCTTCCAGGTGACGGCCGGCGGCAACGGCGTCGTCATCCACGCCGACGCCTTCAAGCGCACCGCTGACGACTACGACACGCCCCACGGCGTGCAGGAAAACACCTTTGTCGACAGCCAGGGCGGCGCGATCGGCGCCTCGCTCGTGGGAAGCGATGGCTTCTTCGGCCTCTCGTACGTGCACTACGAGAGCCTCTACGGCATCCCCGGCGAGGAAGCTGTCGAGGAGAAGTCGCGCATCGACATGGGGCAGGACAAGATCCTGTCCAAGGGCGAGTGGCGGCCGCACGCCGCCGGCATCGACGCCATCCGCTATTGGTTCGGCTGGAGCGACTATGCCCACAACGAGCTGGTCGATGACGGAGATGTCGGGTCGCGCTTCACCAATCGCGAGACCGAGGCGCGGGTCGAGGTGCAGCACACGCCGGTGATGACGGCCCTGGGCGAGCTGACGGGCACGGTGGGTATCCAGGTCGGGCACCGCAACATGGCGGGCGAGAGCTTCGAGGGCGGCGACAACCTGCTCGATCCCAACTCAACTGATTATGTCGCCGGCTTCATCTTCGAGGAGCTGCAGGCGACGAAGAGCCTGCGTCTGCAGGCGGCCGCGCGCTATGAGCAGAACGAGGTCGAAGGCACGGGGCTCGACGTCGGTACGGGTGACTTCGTGCACGGCAATCCGTCGTTCCGGCCCGTGTCGGCCAGCCTCGGCGCTCTCTACGATCTGGGGAACGACATCACCGCCCGCGCCAGCGCGCAGTATGTGGAAAGAGCGCCCGACGCGGCGGAGCTGTTCTCACACGGGCCACACGAGGCCACCGAGACGTTCGAGATCGGCGATCCAAACCTGACGAAGGAGGTGGCGAGGACGCTGGAGATCGGCTTGAAGAAAGCGCGCGGCAGCTTCCGCTTCGACGGCTCCGTCTACTACACGAAGTTCGACGGCTTTATCTCCAAGTTCCTCACCGGCGGCACGTGCGGGGAGGCCTTCGACGAGTGCTCCTTGAGCGGCACCCCGACGCCCGGCGACGAGTTCCACGAGCTTCTGTTCACGCAGCGCGATGCAACATTCTACGGCGCGGAGCTGACCGCACAGTATGACGTCGCGCCGATCTGGGCGGGCATCTGGGGCGTCGAGGGTCAGTACGACTTCGTGCACGCCAGGTTCGACGACGGCGATTACGTGCCACGGATGCCACCGCACCGCGTCGGCGGCGGCCTCTACTATCGCGACGCGGCGTGGGTGGCGCGCTTCAACGCGCTGCACGCCTTTGCCCAGGACCAGCTTGGCTTCGAGGAGACCCGCACCAGCAGCTACACGCTCGTCAACGCGGAGCTCAGCTACACCTACAAAGGCGAGAGCGTGAACGGCATTGCCCCCGTCACCACGATCGGTGTGCGGGCGGAGAACATGCTCGATGACGACGTGCGCAACTCCGCATCGTTCAAGAAGGACGAGGTATTGCTGCCCGGCGCCAGCGTGCGCTTGTTCGGGTCCGTGAAGCTCAACTGAGGCGGCGCGCGCGCGTGCAGCGATAGCTTCTGGCCGGATGTCACACCGCGTGATATTATCCAGCCAGTGCGTGCTTCACGCGCGCGAACAGCAAGCAGGGGGCTGCTATGACGTGCTCGCATCCGCATCACGCCAACCACACGCATCAGCACGGTCCGGGCTGCGGCCACAAGGCCGTGCGCCACGGCGACCACGTGGACTACCTGCACGATGGTCACCTGCACCATCCGCACGGCGATCATGTCGACGAGCACGTGGTCGAGGTGTCGGACAGGAATCCCGATCGCTGCACGCCGGAGCACCGCTGCGCGGGGCATGACCCGGGCCACAAGCACGGACCGGGCTGCGGCCATGAGGCGGTGCCGCACGGGGACCACGTCGATTACCTCGTCGACGGTCACCTGCACCATCCGCACGGCGACCATTGCGACGACCACGGGCCGCTCGAAAGCGCCTGATCCCACGCAGCAATCACGCAGTGTGCGGCCGGCTCCCCGCAGGGGAGTCGCGCGAGGGTGGCGAAGCCGGCAGGGCGTCCGAAGGTGGCGCAGTGCGCGGCCGGCTCCCCGCAGGGGAGTCGCGCACTGCTAATAAAAGAGGCTGGAGACGCTTTCCTCGCGCGCGGTGCGCAGGATGGCCTCGCCGATCAGCGGCGCGATCGACAGCACGCGAATGTTCTTCGCGGCCAGCACGGCGGCGGTCGGCTGGATCGAGTCGGTGATGACGAGCGACTTCAGCTTGGACGCCTGGATGCGGCTGACCGCACCGCCGGAAAGCACGCCGTGGGTGATGTACGCCATCACCTCGACGGCGCCGTGCTTCAACAGGGCCTCCGCCGCGTTCACCAGCGTGCCGCCGGAATCGACGATGTCGTCGATGAGGATGCAGCGCATGCCCTTCACGTCGCCGATGACGTGCATGACCTCCGATTCACCCGGGCGGTCGCGGCGCTTGTCGCAGATGGCGATCGGCGCCTCGATGCGCTTCGCCAGCGCGCGGGCGCGCACGACGCCGCCGACGTCGGGCGAGACGACCATCAGGTTGTTGCCCTTGTAGCGCTCCTGGATGTCGCGAACCATGACCGGCGCGGCGAACAGGTTGTCGGTGGGGATGTCGAAGAAGCCCTGGATCTGCCCGGCGTGCAGGTCGAGCGTCATCACGCGGTCGGCGCCGGCGCGCTCGATGAGGTTGGCGACGAGCTTGGCGGTGATAGGCGTGCGCGGACCCGGTTTGCGATCCTGCCGGGCGTAGCCGTAATAGGGAATGACGGCCGTGATGCGTGCTGCCGACGCGCGCTTCAGCGCGTCGATGAGGATCAGCAACTCCATCAGGTTGTCGTTGGCCGGGAAGGAGTTCGACTGCATCACGAAGACGTCCTGCCCGCGGACGTTCTCCTGGATCTCGACGAAGATCTCCATGTCGGCGAAACGCTTCACCTGTCCCTTGGTGAGAGGGAGCTTGAGGTGGGCGCAGATCGCCTCGGCAAGTGGTCGGTTGGAATTGCCAGCGACGATTTTCATCGTCGATGTGGCTCGGCCCTCTGGGCGAGGATCGAAGGGCATGTACGCCTCCACAGCCGTTCGCCGGGCGCTTCTAGCAAGAGGGCCCGCACCTGTAAACGGCGGGGCCCTCGTTTAACCGTCGGCTGTTGCCGCTTCCGGCGGCGCTAGTTCGAGCTGGTGCGCTGCGTCGGCTGCGGCAGGAGCTTTACGATGCCCTGGGCGGCGGCGGCCGCGGCGGCATCGGCGGTCTTGCCCCACGAGCCGTCGAGCGATCCCTGCGGCACCTCGTTCTTCTGCGAGACGGTGCCGAGCTTCTTGCCCGCCGGGTCGGTGACGCTCCAGTCGATGGTGATCGGCTGCTTGCCGTCCTTGCCGGCTCCCATGGCGACCTTGCCCTCGACGATATAGGTGCCCGGCGACTGCGTCTCGGTGAGCGTGACGCCGTTGCGGGTCAGCTCGTGCTGCAGGGCCGTGCGCAACGAGGTGCTGCCGTCGCCGGGTGCTCCGGTAACGGTCGGCACGAGCGCCCGCACGGGACCGCTGTTGCCGATGCTGCCGGTGACGGTCGGCTTGGGCGCCGAATAGGCGGCCGGTGTGACTGCCGCGGTTTGCGTGCCGCCGCCGCTGCTCGCGACGGCTGCTCCGCCGCCCGGCATCCAGCCGACGACCGAGGTCGCAGTCTTGGTGGTGATGGACTGTACGAGCGTCGGCGACACCGCGGTCCAGGGATCTTTGCTCTTCCCGGCGGATGCGGTTTCCTCACCGCTCACGCGATGCACGCCTTTGCCGCTCGCGTCGGTGACATCCCAGATGTAGGACACCTTCGACTTGTTGCCCCGCTCGAGCGAGGAGACGACGTAGCCGCGCAGCGTGTACTCGGCCTTCTCGTCAGGCGACTTGGCGACGCGGATGTTCTGCCGCTCCAGATCGGCGATGAGCTGGCTGCGCAGCTCATTCGAGACGTTCTCCGGCGGACCGATGATCGGCGCGACAGCGAACTGCGCGCCGCGCGGCGCCGCCATCGGTGGCGGACTCGCAACCGACGCCGTCGGTGTCTCACCGCCCGAGCCGAACAAAGACGTGACAGAGTTTGCGGTTTCACATCCGGCCAGTCCGAAGGCTGCAAAGCCTGCGATGACTGCGAATGCTATTGGCTTCGTCCTGTGCCAAGCCGCAGCAGTATCAAAGGTCGTCACGGCGACGCTCCCCCGTTGAGTACCCGCTGTTTCTTCCGGCGGCCGGCGTACGAACCCTGCGGCCTTACTCTCCCTAATGACCGGTACCTCTCTAAGAATCGTCTAACCAGTCATCAAAGCCGCGTCCAGATCGAATCCGAGCGTCCAGGTGTCCGAGCGCTATTACTCAAACAAAACGCAGGACGCCATTGTGGATTGTGCAATTAGGTCACGACAATGGCGGAGATTTGACGGCCGTAATCGGGTTCGTGGCGGTGCTGTGAGCGCCGGAAACTGAAAAACAGCGATTCGTTCACGTACGTGCACGGGCACTGCCTCTCAACCACGCCGACACCGGCCTTATCCAAGCGCATCTCGACAAAAGCAGGAAGGTCGAAATGTGCACGCCCGGCGGAACTTTTGCGCGATAGAAACATTACGTTGTTCGCGCAACTTTTCATCAGAGCATCTTCGAAGTCTGGACCGACCTCGTATGAAACTTGGTTAATGGCGGGCCCAATTACCGCAATTATGCTCTTTCGCCGCGCCCCCTGCTTCTCCATTTCGGCGACCGTCGCCTCGAGAATCCCGCCGACGGCACCCCGCCAGCCGGCATGGGCGGCCCCGACGACCCCCGCTTCCGGGTCGGCGAACAGCACGGGTGCGCAGTCGGCAGTGAGAACGCCGATGACGAGCCCCGGCGTGCGCGTGACGATGGCGTCGGCCTTGGGGCGGGCATCCCCGTCGATCGGCGCATCGATGGGGAGGGCGATCCCCGAGTGGATTTGATAGAGGGTGGCGACGTCGGCATGGCTGCCGAGATGCGCTGCAACCCGGGCGCGATTTTCCGCGACGTTGCCCGGCGCGTCGGCCGAGCCAGGACCGCAGTTGAGGCCGGCGTAAATGCCGTTCGATACGCCGCCGGCGCGGGTGAAGAAGCCGTGCCGGATGCGCGGCGCGCGTGACAATACGGGGGACTGCAGAGGTTCGAGCATAGGCGAGACCTAGGGTGTGCGGTGCGCGGTGTCCACCGGCGTGAGCGCCGGCAGCGGGGCGAGGTCGGGGCTGCGGATACCAATGGCCTGGAACCGGGTTCCCATGCCGACGGGGGCCATCAGCCGCGCGATCGCGGCCTCGATCGCCGCGGCCTGGCCAGGGTTGGCGGCCATGAGCCTCGAGCCGCGCTCGAGCACCCCCAGGCGGCCGAGGAACTCCGCCTGCGGCACCGGCCCATCGCAGACGAGGCCCGCGCCGCGTACGGCAGCGGCGAAGCCCGCGAAATCGACCTGCGCCGTGAGGTCCGCCTCGCCGGGACGCGCCAGCGGATCGGCATAGCCGTGCTTGCTGACGGCCTGCAGGGTATCGCCGTAGCCCGGACTTGCGTGCCCATAATCGATGAAGAGGCCGGCCACCGGCATGCCCACTGCGGCGAGCTTGGCCGTGAGCGTCGCGAAGGCGGCGCCTCGCGTTTCGAATATGCTGCCCTCGGCGGGCGCTGCGAGCCCGGCCGGCACGTCGGCGCACAAGGGCGGCCGGCCGTCGGCAAACGACAGCGCCCCGCCGGCGGTGCAGTCGATGCAGCGTGTGCGCCAGGTGCCGCCCCGGAAGACCCACTGCTCGACGGCGAGCGTATCGAGGAACTCGTTGGCGACGACTATGGCCGGCTCGCCGCCGGGTGCGAGCTCGCGGCTCCATGTCAACGGAACCGCCTCGTTCGCCAATGCCGCGCGCTGCGCCGCCTCGAGGGTGGTGCTGCTTTCGACCAGCTCGACGCGCAGCGCCGCGCGGAACGCAGGCACCAGGCGCGACGCGCGAAGCGCATCGCCCATCAGCGTGCCGCGGCCAGGCCCCAGCTCGACGAGGCGCACGCGCGCGGGCGAGCCGAGCTGCTGCCAGACGACGGCGCACCACAATCCGATGATCTCGCCGAAGACCTGGCTGATCTCCGGCGCGGTGATGAAGTCCGCGGCGGTGCCGATGGCTGCCTGCCGGCGGTAGTAGCCATGCTCGGGGTGCTGCAGGCAGGCGTCGATATATGCGGCGACGCTGATCGGACCATCGCGGGCGATGCGCGCGGCAAGCTCGCGCGCCAGGGGCGTCGTGTCGGCGCCGCTCACTTCGGGTCGCGCGCCAGCACGTGACGCACGAGGATGATGCCGGCGATCAGCATGGGGATCGAGTATGCGATGCCGGCGGTCAGCGGGCCGACGTTGAAGGCGTGCGCGAAGTGCGGCTCGCGGAACATCTCGCCCGTGGAGCGCGCCAGTGCATAGCCGATGAGGAACGCCCCGGTGACGAGGCCGGGACGCTTCAGCGCCCCATAGTAGTGGGTGAGCAGCCGCAGGACGAGAAACAGCAGCAGGCCTTCGAGGCAAGCCTCGTAGAGCTGGCTCGGATGGCGCGGCGTCGGCTCGATCTGCGGATAATGCACCGCCGCCTCGGGGAAGATCATGCCCCAGGGCATGGTGGTGGGACGGCCGAACAGCTCGCCGTTGATGAAGTTCGCAATGCGCCCGAAGAAAAGGCCGATGGGCACGGCGGCAGTGCACAGGTCGGCCGTGCTCCAGCCGTTGACGTTGTTGCGCCGCGCGAAGGCCCAGATGGCGATGGCGCAGCCGACCAGGGCGCCGTGGAAGGCCATGCCGCCCTTCCAGACGGCGATGATGTCCTGCGGATTGGCGAGGTAGTAGTTCGGCTCGTAGAAGATGACGAAGCCGAGCCGTCCGCCGAGCACGACGCCGGCGGTAATATAGAGCAGCAGGTCGTCCACCTTGGCGGGATCGAACGGCGGCTGGTTGTTGGCCCATAGCGTCGGCTGCGAAAGAAGCCGGCGGATATAGAGCCAGCCGAGCAGCAGGCCGGCGAGATAGGCGAGCCCGTACCACTTGATGGCCACCGGGCCGAGCTGCAGCGCCACCGGATTGAAGTTCGGAAACGGAATGGCCCACAGGGTGGTCAGAAGGTTCATGCGGATGCCTTCGGGCCGGCGCGCGGCCTCTCCATGGGCTGTAGGGAAGCGCTCGACGGCGCGCGCCGCACGATTTCGGCAGCGGGGCGCCCCTGTCAAGCGTTTCGGCGTGTCTTGAACGCAACGCCGCACCTGCCCATAGTCCCTGCGCGTGCGCGCCTGCTATGGGCTGTGCAACTCCCCCGGAGGACAAAGTCATGACGCAGACGACCAACCGTTTCCTCGATGAGTTTGCCAAGTTGATGACGGATGCCGCCGGCGCGGCCGATGGCCTCAGAAAGGAGGCAGAGCAGCTCTTCAAATCGCAGGGGGAGCGCTTCCTGAGCGAGATGGATGTCGTGCGGCGCGAGGAGTTCGAGGCCGTCAAGGCGATGGCCGAGAAGGCACGGGCGGAGAACGAAAGGCTCGAAGCGCGCCTTGCTGCGCTGGAGGCGCAACTCGCGCAAGGAAGCACCGCTTAAGGGAAATCGGTACGCAGGCCGGCACTTTGACCGTGGACAATGCCGGCCCGAACTTGCGACTCGGACCTGCCTCTGTTTTCGTCGCGCGGGTTGGACGAGCCGGTCGCTCTGTGATGTCGCGTAGCTTTGTAAGAACTACAAGAATCAGAACGCGAGACCATAGAGGGATCCTCGAAGCATGTCGGCTGAACACGTCGGCTACGGCCGGGTGACGAACCCCATCGATCTCATCGAGCGGCTGGCTGCTGCGCACGACTGGTCGTGCGACCGTACCAATGATGACGAGCTGACCTTGGTCATTGCCGGCACGTGGACGGACTATCACGTGTCGCTGAACTGGCGCGACGACCTCGAAGCGCTGCACCTTGCCTGCGCGTTCGACTTCCGCGTGCCGGACAACCGCCTCAACGAGATGTACAAGCTGGTGGCGCAGATCAACGAGCAGCTCTGGCTCGGCCATTTCGATCTGTGGACCGGCGAGGGGCTGGTCATGTTCCGCCACGCGCTGCTGCTCAACGGGTCGGTCGCCACCTCGCGCCAGTGCGAAGCCATGCTGCAGGCGGCGCTGGAAGGCTGCGAGCGCTACTATCAGGCATTTCAATTCGTCGTCTGGGCGGGTAAGCAGAGCCGCGAGGCGCTCGTCTCCACCATGTTCGAGACCGAGGGCCAGGCCTAACCCGGGCGCACCGCGCCCCTCGACCTGCGGGCGCATCGATGACGCTTTCACTGCAAGGCCCCCTGCTGCTGGCAGGTGCCGGAAAGATGGGCGGAGCGATCCTCGAAGGATTGCTCGCCCGCGGCCTCGATGCGCGGCAGGTGATCGTGCAGGAGCCGTCGCCGGCGCCGGCGGTTGCCGCCTTCCTCGCCGACAAGGCGATCGACGTCGTTCCCTACATCGACGCGCTGACGCAGCCGCCCGCGCTCATTCTCGTCGCCGTCAAGCCGCAGGTGATCGGCGACGTGCTGCCGGGCCTTGCCAAGCTCGCCGGGCCCGACACGCTGGTGCTGTCGATCGCCGCCGGACGCCCGCTGTCGGCGTTCGAGAAGCATTTCCCCGGCACGGCCATCGTGCGCGCCATGCCGAACACGCCGGCCGCGATACGGCGCGGCATTACGGTTGCTGTCGCCAACGATCGCGTCACGCCGGTGCAGCGCGCCGTTGCCGACGATCTGCTCTCGGCAGTCGGCGAGGTGCTGTGGGTCGACGACGAGCGGCTGCTCGATCCCGTCACGGCGGTCTCCGGCTCGGGACCGGCCTACGTGTTCTATCTGGCAGAATGCCTCGCCGAGGCGGGGCGTGCCGCCGGTCTCGATGCTGCGATGGCCGAGCAACTCGCCCGCGCCACGGTCGTCGGCTCGGCGGCCTTGCTCGGCGCGTCCGAACTGACGCCGGCGGAGCTGCGGCGCAACGTGACCTCGCCCGGCGGCACCACGGCGGCGGCGCTGGAGGTTCTGGGCGGCGAGGACGGATTGCAGAAGCTGATGACCGCGGCTGTCGAGGCCGCAACGAAACGCGGCCGCGAGCTGGCTGAGTGAGCGGGAAGCTCCGAGCCGTCGCGGCCGCGTCTCTTGCATTGCCTGAGCGGGCGTAAGCCCCGGCGGGCCCAGGCGTCTCGGTGAATGGCGGCGCCTGCGGTCGAAGAGCCAAGGAGGAGGAGGCTTTCGGCCGATTGCGCGTGAGGCGCCAGCGCACTCACCTATGACCCTAGTTATGATATACAGTTACACTGCTGGCAAGACGCAGAACGCCGCATCACGCGATCGTGTCTGGAGTGGGAAATTGTCCCATATTCCAGAGGGACTTATGCCCGAGCCGCGGTCATCGCCAGCGGAGCGCGCGAGCCATCCGCAGCGGCGCGCCTTCCCGTTGGTCCCGGGGCTGCCTACGTTCCTCCTCAGAGAACAGGGAGCCGCAGCAATGCTTGATCACCCGACCGTACGGGGCCGGCTCGTCGCCGCCGCTATGAAACTCGCCGCCGAGCGGCCGTGGCGCGAGGTGACGCTGGTGCAGATCGCCGAGGCGGCGGGCATCGGGCTCGTCGACGCGCGTCATGAGTTTTCGAGCAAGGGCGAGGTGCTCGCCGCCTTCGTGCGCATGGTGGATGACGCCGTGCTGGCCCGCTCGCCACAGCGCAGCGGCGGCCAGTCGCCGCGCGATGCGCTGTTCGAGGTGATCATGAGCCGCTTCGACGTGCTCTCCGCTTATAAGCCGGCGCTCAAGTCGATCGCTGCGTCGGCGTCGCTCGAGCCTTCGCTGGCGTGTGCCATCGGCCGGTCGCAGCCGTGGATGCTGCGTGCGGCGGGCGTGCGCGCGGACGGCATCGAGGGTGGCGTGCGCGCGCTGGGCCTCGCCGGCCTCTACGCATCCGTCTACCGCACCTGGCTCGCCGACGATGATCCCGGACTCGCCAAGACAATGGCGGCACTCGACCGGCGTCTGCGCCGCGGCGAGCAGACCTTGCAGTCGGTCGACCGCGTGGTCGGCAAGCTGTGCGGCTTCGCCCGGTCGTGCCGGAGCGCGGCCCGGGATGCCGCAAGGAAGCGGCCGGAATCGACGCCGCCGCAGCCGGAGCCGGGCACCGATGCTGCGGCGTCCGTCCCTCCCGGCGCCCTGTCTTAACTGGAGCTGAGGTCTGTCATCCCGGGCGAACCCCGGCCTTGAGCCGGGGAAGACCCGGGATCCAGCGTAAGCGGCGCCGCAGGCTCGCTGGAGTCTTCGACCTGTCTTCCGCTGGGTCCCGGATAGCCGCCTCGCTGCGCTCACGGCTTCCGGGATGACAGACCAGCGCGATACCGCCGTATCTGTCATCCCGGGCGAACCCCGGCCTCGAGCCGGGGAAGACCCGGGACCCAGCGTAAGTGGCGCCGCAGGCCCGATAAGGAGTCTTCGACTTGTCTTCCGCTGGGTCCCGGATAGCCGCCTCGCTGCGCTCACGGCTTCCGGGATGACAGACAGCTCCATTGATGCGTTGCGCCCACCTCTGTCATCCCGGGCGAACCCCGGCCTCGAGCCGGGGAAGACCCGGGATCCAGCGTAAGCGGCGCCGCAGGCTCGATAGAGAGTCTTCGACCTATCTTCCCCTGGGTCCCGGATAGCCGCCTCGCTGCGCTCACGGCTTCCGGGATGACAGATCAATTGGAATGCATCGCCGCCGAAGGCGGCAAGGCGCCAAGGGCGCCCGGCGGTGCGCGCCGGCGGCCGGCTCCGCGCCGCGGAGTCGCCGGCGCCGAAAAACAAGCTGGCGTGGATCCCGGCCTGCGCCGGGATGACGTTGGAGAGTAGGCCCTCGCCAATTCCTTTCGCCCCGAAGCGCGTCTTTTTCTTCGCCGCCGAAGGCGGCAAGGCGCCAAGGGCGCCCGGCGCGAGCGCCGGCCATCAGCTCGCGTGGTGCGTACCGCACGCAAAGCTTCACGCCGCTTGCGTCACTCACAAAAACCTAGAGCGGTACGGAAATGACCGCGCGCAGGCCGCCGGTGGAGCTCTGCCCGAGCGTGATGTCGCCGCCGTGGCTCTTGGCGATATCGCGCGCGATGGCGAGGCCGAGGCCGGTGTTGCCCTCGTCCTGGTTGCGCGCGTGGTCCAGCCGGTAGAACGGCCGGAATACGTTGGCGCGCTCGGCCTCCGGGATGCCGGGGCCATCGTCGTCCACCTCGATGCGCAGCCATTGCCCCTCGACGGCGCCGCGGATGATCACGTGGTCGCCGAAGCGCATCGCGTTGGAGACGAGGTTGGTGATGGCGCGCTTGAACGCCTGCCGTTTCAGCGGCAGCACCAGATCCTCGCGCCGCTTGCGCAGCTTCAGCTCGATTGGCGTGCCGTAGTACTGCGCATCCTCGTAGACCTCCTGCAGCAGCTCGCGCAGGTTGGTCGGCGCGCTCTCCTCGCCGCCGTCACCCTTGGCGAAGGCGAGGTAGTCCTCGAGCATGTCCTGCATCTCGCGCACGTCGGCCTGCAGCGACAGCGCCTCCGGCGAGTCGCCGAGCAGCGCCAGCTCGAGCTTGAAGCGTGTGAGGATGGTGCGCAGGTCGTGGCTGACGCCGGCGAGCATCGTGGTGCGCTGCTCGACGTGCGTGGTGATGCGGTCGCGCATCTCGAGGAACGCCACCGCCGCCTGGCGCACCTCGCGTGCACCGCGCGGGCGGAAGTCGCTCGGCACGCGGCGGCCCTTGCCGAACGCGTCGGCGGCCTCGGCGAGCCGCAGGATCGGCCGGATCTGGTTGCGCAGAAACAGAATGGCGACGGTGAGAAGGATGACCGACGATCCGATCATCCACAGCAGGAAGATGTGCGAGTTGGAAGCATACGTCTGCGAGCGCGTGGCGACGAAGCGCAGGATCGCGTTCTCCAGCTTGACGCGGATCTCCACGTGCCGCGACTGGCCGACGGTGTCGATCCAGAACGGCTTCTGCACCTGCCGGCGCACCTCGTCCGACAGCGCACGGTCGAGCAGCGCGAAGAACGGCTTGGGCCGCGGCGCCGGCAGGTCGCCCGGCGGCAGCACCTGCATCGACAGACTCAGCCTGTCGCGCGCCATTTCGATGAGCTGGCTGTAGTCGTCCTTCTTCGGGTACTCCTCGTAGACGTCGATGAGCGCCGCGATATCGCGCGCCGTCGCCTCCGAGAGACGGCGCGTCACCGCCTGCCAATGGCGCTCCATGAAGACGAAGGCGACGACGCCCTCGAGCACCACGATGGGCGCGATGATGATGATGAGCGCGCGCGCGTAGAGGCCCTTCGGAAGCACCTCCGCCAGCCAGCCGCCGATGAGCTGCATGTTGCGCCGGTGCGTGCGGCCGAACCAGGCGGCGAACGCGATGAGCCATGCGGGCGGCGGCGGCAGGCTCTGCCAGGCCTTCGCCGTCGCGTCCCAGACGCCGCGCGCGCTGAGGTCCGAAAGCTTGGGCTTGGTCAGCCGGAGACGGCCGAGGCGGCGCCACAGCGCAGACCATGGCGGCGACGAACGACGCTCGGGATCGTCGTCCCTGGCAAGCATCAGTGAACCTCGGTACGGCGCAGATCAGTCCGAATAGAGAATATACCCTTTGCCGCGCACTGTCTGGAGGTACACCGGATTGGATGGATCGGTCTCGATTTTGCGGCGCAGACGGTTGATCTGCACGTCGATGGCGCGGTCGCTGCCGGTCGAATCCTCGGGGGCCAGCTCGTGGCGTGGGATCGCCGTGCCGATGCGCTGGGCGAACATGCGCAAAAGGTCGCGCTCGCGCTCGGTGAGCTTAACGGTCTCCTCGTTGTGCTTCAGCTCGCCGCGGGCGACGAAGAAGATGTAATTGCCCATGCGCACCTCGTCGCTGGCCCCGCCGCCGCCTGCAGCCCGGCGCAGGATGTTGCGCAGGCGCAGCAGCAGCTCGCGCGGCTCGAAGGGCTTGGGCAGGTAGTCGTCGACGCCCGCCTCGAGGCCCTCGATGCGGTGCTCCGGCTCGGAGCGCGCCGTCAGCATGCAGATGGGCACCGGGCGCGTAGCCTTCAGCTCGCGCGCAAGGTCGAGGCCGTTCTCGCCGGGCATCATCACGTCGAGCAGTACGGCATCGAACTCCAGGCCGCGCATGCCGGCGCGCGCGGCCGCCGCGTCGGGAGCCGTCGTCACGCGAAAGCCCTGCTCCGAGAGATAGCGGCCGAGCAGGTCGCGGATCTTCTGATCGTCATCGACGATGAGCACGTGCGGTGCATTGTCGGGAAGCGATCCGCTCGCGACTTTGGCCGTTCTCATTTCTGCCCCTCGCCTAGAAGTGCGCGCGCCCTCAGACGCGTGTCCCCGAGGCGAGCTTTACCAGTGCCTCGACGCGGGGACGATCCGACTCCGTAATCATGGCAAAAAGGAAGCGGCGTGCAAAATCGGCGGCGCCCGGACCCGCCTGGGCGAGGGCCGCCTCGATGTGCTTCATCTGCTGGGCGGAAAGCTTTTCTGCCAGACGCCCGCCACGCGCCGTCACGAACAGGCGCCGCTCGCGCCGGTCGTCATTTCCGGCGCGTTGCATAATGAAGCCTTTATCGATGAGCTGCTTTAGAACGCGGGCGAGGCTCTGCTTGGTTATCTTGAGGATGTCGAGCAGGTCGGCGACTCTGAGGCCGGGGTTGCGGTGCACGAAATGCAGCACGCGATGATGCGCGCGGCCGAACCCGTATTCCTCCAGCGCCGCGTCGGGGCCGCCGGTGAAGTCGCGGTAGGCGAAAAACAGCAGCTCGACGCAGGCGACGAGATCGGCCGGGGCGGCACAGTCCTTGGGCACGGGAGAGGCTCCGCCGGCCCCCGTCTCGGTGGCGCCGGAACGCGACATGCGGGGGGCCGCAACGCTGTCGGACGTTATGTCAGTCATGTTGACTTATTTGGCCTCGATTGTTAGTCATGGCAAGTCATTTTGCGCCAGCGATCAGGCGCCGTCGCGCGAGCAGAAATGCCCGGCGGCGGGCGCGGGGGCGGTGCTCGATCACCAGAACGAACGCCCGCGCGGCTGTCTCTGTCATCGGGGCAGTCTAAGTAGCGATCTTGGCGCGAAAGTCTACGGAGAGAAACGCATGTCCGGGCCAGCCCCCTTCCACGATCGCGACGGCCTTATCTGGCTCGACGGCAAGATGGTTCCCTGGCGTGAGGCGAACATCCACGTCCTCACCCATGCGCTGCACTACGGCAGCGCCGTCTTCGAGGGCCTGCGCGCCTATGGCGGCGCCATCTTCAAGCTCTCGGAGCACTCGCAGCGCCTGATCGACAGCGCCAGCATGCTCGATTTCGAGGTGCCGTACTCGGTCGCCGAGATCGATCAGGTGTGCCGCGACGTCGTCGCCGCCAACAACCTCTCCGACTGCTACATTCGCCCGCTCGCCTACCGCGGATCGGAGCAGATCGGCGTGTCGGCGCAGGCAACCAAGATTCATCTCGCGGTCGCAGCATGGGAGTGGGGCTCGTACTTCCCGCTCGAGCAGCGGCTGAAGGGCATCCGCGTGACGATGGCGAAGTACCGCCGGCCGGATCCGGCGACGGCGCCGTCCAAGAGCAAGGCGGCCGGCCTCTACATGATCTGCACCGTCGAGAAGCATCGCGCCGAGCGGGCCGGCTATGCCGACGCCCTGATGCTCGACTGGCGCGGACGCGTCGCCGAGTGCACGGGCGCCAACATCTTCCTCATCAAGGACGGGGTCATCCATACGCCCGATCCGGACTGCTTCCTCGACGGCATCACGCGTCGCACGGTGATCGAGCTGGCCAAGAAGCGCGGCTACGAGGTGATCGAGCGCGCCATCATGCCGGAGGAGCTGCCGACGTTCTCGGAGGTCTTCGTTACCGGCACTGCCGCCGAGGTGACGCCCGTGTCGGAAATCGGAGAGCACAAGTTCAAGCCGGGCCAGATCAGCGAGAACCTCCTCAACGACTACATGGCCTACGTGCAACCCTCGCGCAAAGCCGCCGAGTAAATCCACAGCCCTAACGCAGCGGGCGGGTGCGCTATCTGCCCGCTGCACAAGGATGTCTGCGCAAGGCGTGGCCACAACGGCACACCTTGGCGTACCTCATGCACCGCAATTTCGCCATTTAGTTGCCAGTGCGGGCGGCCTCGCCCACACTGCGCGGCGGGGTTGAGATGCATCGGGGCATGATGATGCAGCGCTTTGGCTTATTGGCGATGGTGCTGGTTGCGGCGGTGGCTCTTGCGCCGGACTTTGCGCATGCGCAGGAGGGTCCGGGCGGCCTCGTCAATCCGCAGCGCGACTGCCAGTCGATACGCACCTGCAACTTCCGCAAGGGCGGCTCCTACCGTGGCTGTCTGTCGAGCTATAGCTGTCGGGTTTGCCGCTTCGTCCGCGTCGCCTGCGGCGGCGGGCGTACCTGCGAGAAGCTGCGTTGCGGCTGGGGCGGGGTCAGCTAGAAGCGGCGCGTCTCTCAGCGCTGGCGCTGCGAGATAACGGCGTGGAACGTCGCCGCGCAGAAGGCGGCAATGGCGCACCCGAGGCCGATGAGGGCGACGGCCCCCGGCCGATGACCCACTGCCGAGCAGATACCGGCCACGGCCAGCGTCCAGAACATCGCCGGAATGAGCGACACGATCAGCATGCCGGCGACCTGATAGGCGGCATCCTCGCTGGCCCTGGCTTGGCGGGCGATAACCTTCGCGGCGGTATGCATCACTCGAAACTCCGGCGAAGCGCTGCTTGCGTCCATTGCGTCCCGTAAGCAGACGCTAGGCAGGCGATGCTAATGGGACGATAACGCGTCGAGGACGTGAAAAAGCTCTGCTGAATCGGAATTAATGCGCCGTAATCAAGTGTCCAGGCTGGAACACCCCCGGTTTTGCGGCTATGCGCGCTGCGAACATTAGGGGTGCCGGCATGAGTGAACGCCCGCCAGCTTCGGCCATCGACGCCATCATCGTCGGCGCCGGCCATAACGGCCTCACGTGCGCGGCCTACCTCGCCGCGGCCGGTCTCGACGTGCTCGTCGTGGAGAAGAACGCCGTCGTGGGCGGGGCGGCCGTCACCGAGGAATTCCACCCCGGCTTCCGCAATTCCGTCGCCTCCTACACGGTCAGCCTCCTCAATCCCAAGGTGATCGCCGACCTCGAGCTTGCCCGGCACGGCCTCCGCATCGTGCACCGGCCGGCCGCCAACTTCTGGCCCGTGGACGAGCAGCGCTACCTCCTGATGCGCGGCGGGCTGGCGGAGCGGCAGGCGGCCATCGCACAGTTCTCACCGCGCGATGCGGAACGGCTTCCGGACTACGAGGCGACGCTCGAGCACGCGGCCGACGTCCTGCGCGGCCTCGTGCTGACGACGCCGCCTAATGCCGGCGACGGCGTGCTCGAGCTCATCAAGGGCGGACTGGTCGGCCGCCGCTTCGCCAGCCTCGATCTCGCGGACAAGCGCACGCTCGTCGATCTCTTCACGCGCAGCGCCGCGGATTTTCTCGACGGCTGGTTCGAGAGCGACGTGGTCAAGGCCGCCTTCGCCTTCGACGGCGTGGTCGGCAACTACGCAGCGCCTTCGACGCCCGGCACCGCGTACGTCCTGCTGCACCATTGCTTCGGCGAGGTGAACGGCAAGCGCGGCGCGTGGGGGCACGCCATCGGCGGTATGGGCGCCATCACCCGCGCCATGGCGGCGGCGGCTCGCGAGCGCGGCGCGACTATCCGCACCGACGCTCCCGTCAAGGAGCTGATCGTCGAGAACGGCGATGCCGTGGGCGTGGTGCTCGTGGGCGGCGAAGCCATTCGGGCGCGCGCGGTGGTGGTCGGCGTGCCGCCGAAGCTGCTGTTCCGCGATCTCGTCCCCGCGGCCGCGGTTGCCGAAGATACGCGCCGCATCTTTACCGGCATGCGCACGGGATCAGGCACTTTCCGCATGAACGTGGCGCTGCGCGAGCTGCCGGACTTCATGTGCCGGCCGGGCGTCGACGCCCAGGACCACCATGGCGCCGGCATCATCATCGGTCCGACGCTCGACTATCTCGAATGCGCGTACCTCGACGCCAAACGCGAAGGCTGGTCGCGCGCCCCCATCGTCGAGATGCTCATTCCCTCGACGCTCGACGACAGCCTTGCGCCGCCGGGCCAGCATGTGGCGAGCGTCTTCGTCCAGCACGTGGCGCCGCATCTTCCCGATGGCCGCAGCTGGGCCGATGCGCGCGAGAAGGCAACGTTCGCCGATCTCGTCATCGATACCGTCACGCGCGCCGCCCCGAATTTCAAAGACGCCGTGATTGCGCGCCAGGTGCTCTCGCCGCTCGACCTGGAGCAGCGCTTCGGGCTGATCGACGGCGACATCTTTCATGGCGCGTTGTCGCTCGATCAGCTTTTCTCCGCCCGCCCGCGCCTCGGATACGCGAGCTATCGCCTGCCGCTCGGCGGGCTTTACCTTTGCGGCTCGGGTGCCCATCCGGGGGGCGGTGTCACCGGGGTGCCGGGCCACAACGCGGCGCGGGAGATCATCCGCGACTTCAAGGGCTGGCGGCGCGGGCCGTTCCGTGCCCGGCGCGAGGGCTGAGCATGCCGACGCTTCGCGTAAACGAGCGGGTGACGCTGGACGAGGACGAGCTCGAGGAGCGCTTCGTGCGTGCCTCGGGCCCCGGCGGACAGAACGTCAACAAGGTATCGACGGCCGTCGAGCTGCGCTTTGACGTCGGCGCCTCGCCGTCGCTGCCGGGCGATGTGCGCGTGCGCCTCGAGCGCCTCGCCGGCCGCCGCCTGACGGATGAAGGCATCCTGGTCATCCGGGCCGACCGCCATCGCACGCAGGAGCGCAACCGCGAGGATGCCCGCGAGCGGCTGTTCGACCTGATCCGCCAGGCGAGCATCCAGCCGAAACGGCGCATCAAGACGAAGCCGACGCGCGCGGCAAAGGAGCGGCGCCACGAGGCCAAGGCCCGGCGCAGCGGCGTCAAGCGGCTGAGGGCGACAAAACCGGACCTTTCGTGAGCCCTGCTGGTGCCATTTACCGGTTTGAAGCATAAGCGGGGCGAGCGTGAAGAGGCCGAAGAGAAGCCTATATGTCGCGCCGGCTGTTTCGCCGGTGATAGTCGCCGGCGCGCCTTATGACATGATTTCCACGAACTTCGACGCGTAGATTTGATTCGCTGCTCGTTGCATCGAGCGGTCCGATACAAGGGTGGACGAGATATGAGAATGCTGTTGAACGCGTGCTTGGGCCTGGGCGCCCTGGCGCTGGGCACAGCCGCAGCGGCGGCCGAGGGGCCGCTCGGCGTTTGGTACGATCACACCGGCCGGGGGGCGGTCGAGATCACCAACTGCGGCGGGGCGCTGTGCGGCAAGGTGGTGTGGGTTCAGGATCCCAAGAACTCGAAGGGCTGCGGCCTGCAGATCCTCGGCGACGTCAAGCCGATGGGCGACGGCACATTCGACGAGGGCTGGATCTACGATCCGGACAAGGACGCCAAGTTCGATGTCGAGCTGGTTCCGCAAGGCGACAAGCTGAAGGTCGTCGGCTACGCCGGCGTCAAGTTCCTCAGCCAGACATTCACGTGGACGCGCGCGCCAGATAATCTGCAGCGCTGCACCTCCTGACGATCAGGGCGTGCGCGGGCGCGCGTCGCGTGCCTGCGCCGCCTCCAGTTTCGCGATCAGCGGATGGCGTGCGCGCTGCAGCCGCCGCATCTCCTCCAGTCCCCACCAATAGGCGCTGCGCACCAGCTCCGTATGCCGGTGCCAGTCGAGTATGCCCATGTCGTCGGGGACGGGCGGCACGAGTAGAACGTCCTCGGGTGTGAGCTGCCGGTTGAAGTCGTGGCGGTTGGCCATCAGCGAGCGCATGAGCACCGTCGTCAGGCCCGGTGCGTCGGGCAGCCGCCCGCGCGCCAGCGGGTTCAAGCTCATGCGGATCAGCTCGGCCCGCGAGGGTAGCGTGTCGTAGGCGACATCGAAGCGCTCGAGCTGCGGCAGATGAAAGCTGACCACGATGTTCGGCCCGCTTTTCAACTGCTGCATCGTGCGCACCGGCACGTTGTCGAGCAGGCAGCCGTCGACCAGCATGTCGCCGTCGGCCGTATAGACCGGCGGCAGCAGCACCGGGATCGAGGCGGAGGCGCGCACCGCGTCGAACAGGTCGCCGCGGTCGTGGCGGTGCAGCGCGTAGCTCGACAGGTTCGTCGACACCGCGAAGAACGGTATCCAAAGGTCCTCGATGTTGACGCCGGCAAAGTAGCGGCGGAGCTGCGCGTCGTAGTGGCGGTGGTCGAGCAGCGAATAGCGCGGCCACGTATAGCGCTGCATGGCGCGGTTGGTGACGAAGATGTCGTGTGTCGCGCGGTCGATGTCGTCCGGCTGTTTGCCCATCGCGAATGCGGCTGTCATCGCGGCGCCGGCCGAGGTGCCGCCGAGCGCGTCGAACGTGAGGCCGGATTCCAGCAGCGCCTTGTAAACTCCGACGTGGGCTGCACACAGCGCGCCGCCGCCGCAGGCGACGAGGCCGAGCGCATTACCGCTGATGAAGCGATAGAGCCGTTCGATGGATTCTCGGTCGTCGAGCGCCACGTGGTGATGCATCGCCACCGTCCGGTGGCGCAGCCAGCGAGACGTGCCGGTGATGGGCTCGCGGCGAGCGCGAACGATGGCGAGGCGGCGCGCCTCGGGCCGTACCAGCGAGGCGGCGAGCACCTCCAGCGCGTTCGGAGCCGGATCGGCACCATCGACGCCGACGGCGAGCACCAGATCCGCATGGCGTATTGCCTTCTGCGACCAGGGCGTCAGCTCGGGGTCGGCGAGAAAGATGACGAAATCGGCTTCGCTCTCGAGCCGGTTGAGCGCTTGCGTCGCCTCGGGGCTATCGATTTCCGTCCCCGCCGGCAGCGCGGCGGCGCAGCGCTCTGCATCGAGCACGCGCGTGCTGCCGGCAGGCGAAAAGGCGGATACGAGCTCGGCGAGGAAGCGTGGCGGAATCTGCGAGGCGCCGGCGCGGATTATGGCGAGCGTGCGTGGGCGGGGCGCCGGCATGGCCGTGTCGGGCACGGTGGTCGCGGCGACACGCTGTGACAGGGCGGCCGTCAAGCCGCGCCAGATGCCCGGGCAGCGCTCCGCGACGCGCTCGAAGTCATCACGGTCGAGCCGCAGCACGAGGCTGTCGCGCAGGGCGGAAACGGTCGCCGTGCGCGAGCCGCCGGAGAGGAAGGCGATCTCGCCGATAGGCTGGTCGGGGCCGATCTCGGCGACGGGCTCGCGGCGCCCGTCGACGGTAACGGCGAAGCGGCCGGAGACGACGATAAAGAGTGCGTCGGCCTGCTCGCCCTGGCGCACGAGAACGTCGCCGCGCTTCAGCGTGCGGGTCTCGAGCTCGGCGAGGAGCGCGGCCCGTTCCGCTTCGCCAAGTTCGGATAGGACGCCGAGAACCGGAGAGCCAGGCCTTGCTGGTGGCGCGTCCATCGGTTTGCCCCGAGTGCTGCCGGCGCACCTTAGACGAGCACAACGCGATAGGCGCGCACAATCGCCGAGGTTGGCGAACGGGTTCTGACGCTGCCGGGATATGCGCCCGCTACAGCAGTCCCCGCTCCGTCAGCCAGCGGCAGCGCAGGGTGTTCTCGAGCGTCCTGGTATCACGCTCGGCGCGGGCGGGCGCCGGCGGCGATGGTCTGTCGGCCGCGGAAGAGAGCAGGGCACCTTCCCTGATCATGCATCCCGGCGCCTGCAGCGCGTCCGCGATGTCGCGGCTGTAGAAGAAGCGCTCGAAGTCGCTGGCATAGATCCGGCGGACGAGATCGATCGTCGTGGCATCGTAATGTGCGGCGAGTTTCTCTTGCGCGCCGCGCGCGTGCGGAGAGAAACGCTTCAGCTCGAAGTGCGGAATGATCCCCTCCAGAAAGCTCGCCATCGGCGCCGAGTTTTCGAGGTAGAAGATCGCGTCATAGCCGACGTTGGGATAATTCAGATTGACATGCTGAGGACGAAAGTGGACGTCGAGCAACAGCGGATCGTGGTCCGCGACCGCGCGCAGGAAATTCTCGAACGTGATGGAGCGCAGGCGGCGCAGCTCGGGATAGCGCAGATGATCCCCGCGCGCGGCCTTGTCGAGAAACCCCGAGAGCGTGCGGGTATAAGGATTGCGCACGCATGAGAAGATGTGCCGCTCGCGGCAGCGGCGCGGCAGCAGTCCCTTGCGGCGCAGGCAATCATCGTCGGTGTGCGGGCTGCTGACCCGGGTGAAGTTGCGGCCGCCGCGCACGTATGCATCGGCCTGGGCCGCCTTGAGGCTCTGCTTTATGCTCGAGCAACCGGCTTTTGGATTGCCGACGTAGAGCACCGGCATTTCCGGCGTCCACCAGATCTGCATATTGCCCTGCACGCCAATGAAATCGAGCAGGTAGTTTCGGATGCGCCGGCGAATCTGCGCCATACGTTTGCTTCCCCCGTCCCCAACGCGATGGATCGACACCACGATTCGAAACGACAGACGCGGCAAAAATCCTTCGCGACCCCGCCTAATAAAGCAATAGTGCGACAAATATTCAATCTAGGCTGCGCGAAGCCGGGCGGGTGCAATTTCCACGCCGGCCGGGCGCGACCCCAGGGTCTCGACATTGGAGGCAAGGGCGGCGCTGATTGCCGTGAGCATCTGCTGCGGATTGAAGCCGCGGCGGGTGTTGAGCCGCTGCGTGGCGGCGATAGCGAGAGCCGGCGCCATGACGGCGAGCCCTTTGTCGAGGAACAGCTGGCGCAGGCGGCGCGAGCCGAACACCTCGACAAGGTGGCGGAAGCGGACGAACGCCGCGTAGGTCCGCTGGGCATCGGCATGGCAGCGGCTGCGGAGCGCCGCCTCGACGATGTCGAGATCGCTCGCGTCGGCGCCGTTGAGGAGCACGAGGCCGCGCCCGTGCTCGATCAGGGCCCGCATCGCTGCCGCCAGATCGCCGGCGTCCGCGGCCGGCATGTCGGAGAGGTCGAATGTCGTTGCCATTGTCGTCGGCTCCATGTGTCCGCTCAGTGCCGCGTGCCGCCGAAGACGGACCAGGGCGTGCCCGTCATCAGGACGATTGCCTTCGGCTGGCGCGCCTCGAGGAGGAAATCGACGCTATGGCCGACGAGCTTGCCGTTGAGGTTGACGACCTCGCCGGGGGCGAAGCGGTAGCGGGCGCCGTCGTCGGCCTCGATCACGCCGAAGCCGTCCCGGGGGCTGAACTTGGTGATGCGTCCGTGCATGGCATTCTCCAACGCTGGCTGGTCACTGGGGGGAGATTGCCGCGCGGGGCGGGCCGGCGCTGTTCCGCTCGGGACAAGGCCGCAATTGCCGTGTATGAACGGGCGGCGGCCGGTCGGCGGGACCGGGGATAACGGGACCGGGGATATTCAGCCGCGGTTCAGGGGGCCGGCGCCAGTTTATGTCGGCATGAACCGACGCTTGAACCGTGATGTGAACCGAGACGTGAACCACCGACGACGTGAAGGTAACACCATGCCGACCGCCCTGCCGCGTGCCACCCTTCTGGCTCTGGTCCTGCTCGGCGCCGCGCTCGCCACCCCGGCCGCGGCCAACTGCGACTGGTATGTGAAAACGGCGCTCGAGCAGCAGCAGCGCAACCTGAAGCTCAAGTGCGGGTTCTCCGGCGCCGAGTGGTCGGTCGACAAGAGCGCCCACGCGACGTGGTGCGCCTCGGTGAGCCCCGATACGTCCCGCGCCAGCGCGCAGAAGCGCGAGGCCGAACTCGCCCAGTGCGCGGCGAAGTAGCGACGTAGCGGCAACTCTCATCCACGCATGCGCGCCCCTTGGGCGCATCGGCCCCCTGCAGGGTTGATCCGGTCGCGCCGGCATCGGATGCTTGCAGCGAGCCACCCATCCGCATCGCCGTCGCGAGGCCATGACCAATCCCATTCTGATCGAGGTGACGCGCGGACCGCTCGTCGAGAGCTGGCATCGCGGGTCGATCGCCATCGCTGCGCCATCGGGCGCGCTGGCCCTGCGTCTGGGCGACGTCGACAGCCCGGTCTATCCGCGCTCGGCCGTCAAGGCGCTGCAGGCGCTGCCGCTGCTCGAATCCGGCGCCGCCGACCGTTTCGGCTTCGGCCCCGCCGAGATCGCCATCGCCTGTGGCTCGCACGCGGGAACGGAGCGCCACACGCAGCTCGCCGCGTCCATGCTGCAGCGCGCCGGGCTCGGCACCGACGACCTCGGCTGCGGCGCGCACATGCCGCTCGGATCCTCGGCCGCGAGCGCGCTCATCGCCGCCGGAAAGTCGCCCTCGCAGCTCCACAACAACTGCTCGGGCAAGCACGCCGGCATGCTGGCGACGGCGGTGCACCTCGACGAGCCGACGCGGGGCTATTGCGACGTCGAGCATCCGGTGCAGCAGCGCGTCCATCGCGCGCTCGCCGACATCAGCGGGCTGCCGCTCGATGCTAACGTACGTGGCATCGACGGCTGCTCGGTGCCGAACTGGGCGATGCCGCTGTCGGCGATGGCGCGCACGTTCGCCAGGCTCGTCACCGGCGAGGGGATGCCGCCTGAGCGCCGCGCCGCCGTGGCGCGCATCCTCGAAGCGTGCTGGGAATACCCCGACATGGTGGCCGGCAAGAGCCGCGCCGACACCGTCGTCATGCGCGCGCTGCCGCGGCAGGTGTTCATGAAGACCGGCGCCGAGGGCGTCTACTGCGGCGGCTTCCCAGAGCTGGGGCTGGGCTTTGCATTGAAGATCGAGGACGGCGCCAAGCGCGCGGCGGCCGGCGCGGCGATGGCACTCGTCGAGCGGGTCTATCCAGCCGCGCGCGGGCTGATGCCGGTCGGCGCCATCAAGACGTGGCTCGGCGCCGAGGTCGGCGAGGTGCGCTCGTCGGCGCTGTTCGAGGATGCGTTGGCGGGCTTGAAGCTCTGATCTTCCGTGCGGCTCGCTGACGTCACCGCTGCCGGTCAGCCAGCCGCAATGGGCCGGAGGTGGATTTTAAGGCCGCTTTTGAGATCGAAGACTTCTGCCGGTTCCTGGCGCTTCATTCGGCGCTGTGTTTTTCCATAGCGTTCTGCAGCACCGACAACACTTTCTCGCCCCCCAGCTGAGCGACGTTGAAACGCAGGAAGCCGGCGGCGGACTGTGAAACGCTGAACACGTTTCCTGGCGCGAGAACGACATCCTGCGCCATGGCTCGATGGGCGATCGCGGTCGAATCGTGCCCATCCGGCAGTCGGCACCAGAGATAGAATCCGCCGCGGGGCATGATCCAGGGTACGATCCCCAGCGGCGTCAGCCGAGCTGCCGTCACCTTCCGCGCCCGCGTCAGACGCCGGCGTATCTCGTCCATATGCTTACGGTAGCTGCCCCCCGCCAGAACATTCGCTATCAGCTCGGCCGCGACTGGACTGGGGCCGCCAAAGCTCGTGGCGACCTGCAGGTCCACCAGTCCTTCGATCCAATCCGCCCGCGCCGCGATATACCCGCAGCGCAGCGATGCGGAGAGCGTCTTCGAGAAGCTGCCGATGCGGATGACGCGATTCAAGCCGTCGAGCACGGCGAGACGCGGGGAGAGATCAGGCTCGAAGTCGGCGAAAATCTCATCTTCGACGATCGTTACATCGTGCGCGGATGCAGCGGCGAGCAGCCGATACGCGGTCTGAGGCGATAAGCTCGCGCCGGTGGGATTATGCAGCGCCGAATTCGTGACGTAGAGGCGCGGCCGCTCCGCCGCTACCGCGGCCTCGAATGCCGCGGCGTCCGGTCCGGAAGGAGTATAGGGAATCCCGACGATCTTGACCTGGTGAGCGCGGAGGAGCGCCTGGAAGTTGAAGTAGCAGGGATCGTCGACCAGAACCGTATCGCCGGACCGCAACAGGAAGCGGCAGATGAGATCGATCGCCTGCGTCCCCGAACCCGTCAGCATGACCTGGTCCGGTATTGCGTTGATGCCTTCCTCGGCGAAGCGTCCCAATAAGAGCCGGCGCAAGGTCAGCGATCCTCGCGTGCTCCCATAATCGGACAGGACCGCGCTATCCGTGCGAGCAAGTTTGCGGATGGCGCGCCGAAGCGCAGCATGCGGCATCCAATCGGCCGGCAACCATCCGCACCCCGGCTTAAGGGCCGAAGGGGAGGCATCCAGGGACTGCCTCGATACCCAGAATGGATCGACAGCGCGATCGCGCGGCGTCCCCATCTCGGCAAGCGCCATAGGCAGCAGGTTCGTGCCTGTCACATAGAAGCCGGAGCCCCGCCGCGCGCAAATAAGGCCTTCGGCCGCGAGGCGATCATAGGCTTCCACCACGGTCGACGGCGAAACATCCATGGTTGCGGCAAAACGGCGTACCGAGGGCACGCGATCCCCGGGCATGAGCGCGCGGCTGGCAATTTTTGCCCGGACCGCGTTCATCACCGCCTCTGTCCGCGTCACCTCGCCTACGGTCATAGCGCGCCTCCCTCGTCTGTATGGGTCATGAGGCCAATACAGTTGCCCATTATTGTATCGTACTGTTCGTGTCGCAGCCAACGCCCATGCGCTAATCCCTGGTCTGGAAAGCGAGGGCACATGGAACGGACCACCGCCGGCTGGGGCAACGGTCTCCTGGGCGTCATAATCTTCAGCGGGTCGCTGCCGGCGACGCGCGTTGCGGTCGCCGACCTGTCACCGCTGTTTCTGACGTCCGCGCGCGCTGTGATCGCCGCTTTGCTCGGTGCGGTCTTCCTGCTCGCGCTCCGTCAGGTGCGGCCGGCGCGCGGCGACATCGTCCCCCTCGCCGTTGTGGCGATGGGTGTGGTCATCGGCTTTCCGCTCCTCACGGCACTTGCGCTGCAGCACATCACTGCCGCTCACTCGATCGTCTTCATAGGTCTTCTGCCCCTCGCGACCGCCAGCTTCGGCGTTCTTCGCGGCGGCGAACGACCGAGACCGGAATTCTGGCTGTTTTCGACTCTTGGCGCCGCGACCGTCGCTGGATTCGCATTTTCTAGAAGCGACGGTGGATCGGTCGTGGGCGATCTTCTGATGGTCGCCGCCATCCTGCTTTGCGGGCTTGGCTACGCCGAAGGCGCGACGCTCTCGCGCCGGCTCGGTGGATGGCAGGTCATCTCCTGGGCCTTGGTGCTGGCGTTGCCGATTATGGCGGTGATCGCGCTGTGCTCGACGCCGGCGAGCTGGAGCGGCGTCGGTGCGCCCGCGTGGCTCAGCCTCGCCTATGTATCGATCTTCAGCATGCTGGTCGGATTCTTCTTCTGGTATCGCGGCCTTGCCCTCGGTGGCATCGCCGGCGTCGGTCAGTTGCAGCTCTTGCAGCCATTCTTCGGACTTATGCTGGCGGCCCTGCTCCTGCACGAACCCATCGCCTGGACCATGGTCGCCTCAACCGCCGTCGTCGTCCTCTGCGTGGCGGGCGCAAAACGCTTCACCTGACGCTCCGACACCGTTGTCATGCGCGTCTATCCCGCCGCGAGCGCGCTGATGCCGGTCGGCGCCATCAAGACGTGGCGCGGCGCCGCGGTCGGCGAGGTGCGCTCGTCGGCGCTGTTCGAGGATGCGTTGGCCAGTTTGAAGCTCTGATCTTCCGCGCGGCTCGCAAATGCCGTCGCTGCCGGTCCGCAATGGGCCGGCAGGCGAACGCTCACATATAGAAGTGAAGCACCGACATGAGGACTCCCAGGGTCGGCAATGCGATCCCTATGAAAAGCCCCAGTCCTTTGAGAACGCGACGCCCAAGCGCAGATTCCGCCAACAGCTTCGACCCGGCGATGGTCCAGAGCAACCACCACCAAAACGCGCCCGTTATCGCCGTCGCGGCGATGCACGCGGCCATAAACACATAATCGCTCATGACACCCTCCAATTATCTGCGACTGCGGCTTGCCGCATGTCGGCTATCTGGCTGCGCGGAAGGGACAGTTGGCTTCTCTGTATGTTCACCGAATGCGGGACGAATATCAGCCGCTTGTCCGTGATAGCGAGACGGCCGCCGCGGCTCTCAAAATTGAGGACGTGGTTGGCAAAGCCGGTGTGGATCAATCTCTCGCCTGGCTCGAGCGGCAGGTCCTCGACCGCGGGTACAATATCGGAGCGGAGGAAGTAGCCCGTTATGGCGGCGAATCCGGCGCCCCACGCCACCATTGCAAGCACGATTTTCGCGGCTTGAGAGGCGTCGGCTGGCGGGAATGATCCGTCGGCCCAGTTGAAAAAAAATCCAAGCAGCATTCCAAGACATGCTGCGGCGTAGAGGGCCGTTTTCCAGGCCGGTGCTCGTTCGCTCATTGTCGTTCTCCAAGCTTCGTCGCCTGCAACGATGATGTGAAGCCCCGATGTCGGCTGTTCCTCGCGTAACAACGGATTCGATTCCGGCGCGAGGACAACACGGACCTTGCATCACGCAGTCACGGCGACCGCGCCGGAGAGCGTCGATGGCGCCAGGGTTCCCTTGGTAACAGCGGTTGCGTGCGCCGGCACCGATAAGAGTGGCTCGCGCCAGAAACCGGAGAATCGCCGTGGAACCTCGAAAGAAACAGGCCGCCATGTTTTTTGCTGCATTCGCCCTGGTCGCGGCCAGTTGCGACTACCAATACCAGCTCGGCAATTCCCGCGGCATCTCGGACAATGCGCTCACGAGGCAGGCGGAACCTGTCGTAGCGGTCTTCAAAGCGGGTGACGCCGATCGCGCAGCGGGCGAGCTTACGCGTTTCGGCGGCAGCAAGGACGAGGCGCTCTCCTTCGTGCAGCTGTACGGCCTGACCCAGATCCGCTCAGTGACCTGGACCAACGTCAGCTACCGCAACGGCAATACCGCGCGGCTTGTCGGCAAAGCGGACCTGCAGAGCGGCAGAACGCTGACGCTCGATCTGGATTACGCCAAAGACGGCGGTGCGTGGGCCATGCACTCCATCAACGCGACCGCCCCGGCCGAGGAGCCCGCCAAAGACAAGCTGCCGGATGGACCTGCGGCAGTCGCCATTGCACGCACGACGATGGACGCCGTGCTGGAATCGGCGCGCCGCAAGACGATGGCGCCGCTCTACGAGACGAGCTCCAGCGTCTTCAAAAGCTACCAGAGCCTCGCCCAGTACGATGCAAATCAGGGCGGCCTGTTCGAGCTCCGCGTGCACGGCGATCCGCTCGTCGGTCACACGCCGATCTTCACCACCGCGCCGGAGTTCATGGCGAACGGCATGCTTGCTCTTCGCGGATACTACGTCATCGGCACCACCCGGGCCCGTTTCGCATTCGCCTATGCATTCGAGGGCGGCGAGTGGCGGCTGGCTTCGCTCTTGTTCAAGCCGGAGGAGCTGCCGGTGGTCAAAGCGGCCGTGGAAAGCGGCCGCTGAGGGAGCTGCAAGCTAAACCGCGAGGTTGCCGGTGGCCGAGATCGGTCCGCCGGCACCCGCAGGCGCGAGATCCGGACCCACGGGCGCGCCGCTCCCGTCCATGGCGCGGATGGCGCCCTCGCTCGCCCGCGATATGAGGTTGTTCGCCAGCAGGCAGGCACCCGCATCCGCATCGGACGACACGAGAATGCCGACACGCGAGGCGCGCACGAGATTGCCCGTCGCCACGACATCGCGCATGAACGGCCCCCAGCCGATGACGATGCCCGCCGTCGGCGCGTTCTCGACGACGTTGCCGCTGAGCGCGCTGTCGGCTTCCACGGTGATGCCGTGCCCGCGCTTGTCCTCGCTCTCGTGCTCGCGCCGGAAGAGGTTGCGCACCAGGTTGCCCTGCACGACGGCGAGGCGTCCGCCATCGTTGAAATTCGTCACCGAGATGCCGGTCGCCGCCGTGTCGATGAGATTGTTGGCGATGAGCGCGCCCTGGAAGCCGAACTCGGCGTAGATGGCAACCTCGCCGAGGCGCGCGCACGAATTGCCGATGATCTGGATATCGGAGGCGGCGTTGCCGCGCACGGCCGTGTAGGCGCAGTCGGTGATGCGGTTTGCCGACACGAGCACGCCGCCGGCGCGGAACACGTTGACGCCGTTGCCGTTCTCGCCCGTGCCGCCGGCATCGGCGCGGATGCGCGCGATGCGGTTGCCGCAAACGGTGCTGCCGTCCTCGCCCGGCTCGGAGCGCCATATGCGGATGCCGGCGTTGCTGCAGTCGGCGATGTCGTTATGGGTGATGTCGACGCCGGCGCTGTCGACGCTGTGGATCGCCGCCTGCATGGCGCCGGAGATGCTGCAGTCGCTGACGCTGCCGGCACACGCGGTGAGCGAGATGCCGTTGAGAGCGCTGCGCACGATCGACAGCCCGGTGATGCGCAGTCGACGCACCTTGCGCAGCGCAACCAGCCCGTCGGCGACGTCGCCGTCGAGGGGCTGGTCGCCGCCGTCGAGCACGAGGCCATCGAGCAGGATGTTATCGGCGCTCTCGGCGGTGATGAAGCTGCCGCCGCCGGCGAAGGCGAGCGTCGTCGCGCTATCGGCGCCGATCAGCCGGGTTCCGGCGCGCAGCTGCAGCGGGCCGCATCTGAAGCGCCCCGGGGGCAGGCGCAAAGGCGCGCCCTGCGTGGCGGCCGCATCGATCGCCGCTTGCAGCGCGGGTGCCTGATCGGCATCGCTGCCGTGCGCGAGCTGGACGCCATAGGCGTCCCCACGCGCCGGCGAGTGCGCCGCCGCGGGACGCGGCCCCGCCGCAGCGCCAATCGTCACGCCGGCGGCTATTCCTGCGGACAGCACATTTCTGCGGTCGAGCGTCATCGCGGCACAGCCTCGCAACCATTCCCGCTTACCAAGCAACTCCGGGGCCAGTCGGGTTAACGCGCTGTGCTTCGGTCAGGCGGCCGCCTGCATGTCGAGGCATGTGGCGATGATCTCGATGCCGCCGGCAATGGCATCGCGCCAGGAAAGCCCGCAAGCGGACGGCTCCCCGTGCGCGCCATTTGCGGTCTGCAGGCCGGCGGGCAGATGCACGAAGCCCGACAGAAACGGCTCCGGCGACGCGTGCGCCGAGGTGAGCGAGTGGTACAGCAGCGCGTTGCAAAGATAGCCGCCGGCATCGTTCGAGGTGCAGCATGGAAGGCCCGCGCGCTGCAGGCGCCTGACGATATGCTCCGCGGGCAGAGTCGAGGCGAGGATGGCCGGTCCGCTGGCGACCAGTTGCGCGGTGACCGGCAGCTTGCCCGCCGCGTCGTGGCGCGCCTCGCATAGGTTGCGGCCGACGAGTTCGATCTGAAAGCCGGTGGCCGCGGACGAGACGCCGAAGTGCAGGGCAAGACGCGGGCTCGCGTCGCGCACCAGCTCCTGCAATCGCTGCGGAGCCAGCAGCCATTCGACCGGCAACACCGCCTCGAGAATCTCGTGCCCGGGAAAACGCCGGCGCGCCTCGGCGGCGAGTTGCGGAACGAGCTCGGCGGTCGCGTTGGTGTCGACGCCGGGAAAGGCGCCGAAGCCCGTCAGCAGGATGGAGGGCCGCGGGCGGCACGCGACATACTCACTGCGCATCGGTATCAACCCCGGATGCCGGCAAGTGCAATTATCTCATCCACCGCGAGCGTCGGCAACAGCCGGCCCGAGCGCACGTCCTCTTCCAGCTCGCGTATGCGCGCACCGACGCGGGCGTTCGACTGAATGCTGGACATTATGCGGTCGTTCAGCATGTCGCGCATCCAGGCGACTGCCTGGCGGCGGCGCCGCTCGGCGAACTCGCCCGACGCTGTAAGCGCTTTGCGATGCGCGAGGACGTTCTCCCACAGCTTGTCGAGGCCCTTGTTCTCGCGCCCCGAGATGGTGATCACGGACGGCGACCATGTCGGCGACGGCGGATTGAGAATCTGCAGCGCGGCGCGGTACTCGGCGGCGGCGCGCTCGGCGCGGGTGACGTTGTCGCCGTCCGCCTTGTTGATGGCGATCATGTCGGCGATCTCGATGATGCCCTTCTTGATGCCCTGCAGGTCGTCACCGCCGCCGGGCAACAGCATCACCAGGAAGAAATCGACCATGTCGGCGACGGCGATCTCCGACTGCCCGACGCCGACGGTCTCCACGATGATGACGTCGAAGCCGGCGGCCTCGCACAGCGCCATCGTCTCGCGCGTCTTGCGGGTAACGCCGCCGAGCGTGCCGGACGTGGGCGACGGGCGGATGAAGGCCTTTGGCTCCTGCGCGAGGCGGTTCATGCGCGTCTTGTCGCCGAGGATCGAGCCGCCGGTGCGCTTCGAGGTGGGATCGACGGCCAGCACCGCGACGCGGTGCCCATGCCCGACGAGGTTCATGCCCAACTCGTCGATGGTGGTCGACTTGCCGACGCCGGGGACGCCGGTGATGCCGAGCCGCAGCGCCCCGCCGGTCGCGGGCAGTAGTGCCTGCAGCACCTGCTGGCCGCGTGCCTGGTGCTCCGCCTTGGTGCTTTCCACCAGCGTAATGGCGCGCGCCAGCATCGCCCGGTCGCCGGAGCGCACGCCGGCGATATAGTCATCAAGCGTCGGGCCGGCGGTGGCGGTTTGCATTCAGGGGTCCCCCGATTCCATCCAGGCCCGTTGATTAATTGGAGAAATTCGGTTCCTGCAAGCGCGGCGTGCCGCCGGTGGCCTGCAAACTTTCAAATGTACTGCGCGCGCTTCCCTGTGGGGAATGTTCCATTGCACCGAAGAACTGTTGCAGGATGCCGTCAATATGCCGCCGCCGGAGCCGCGCGGTGTGTGGCGCATTCGTCCGCCTGGGGATGAATTTCTCGATGGGTGTTCAGCGCCCTAAGGGGGCCACAGCCGGGGGATAAATCCGCGCCTCATTGCCGTCTTGATCAAGGAATTTTGCCGTGTCGCCTCGCCCCTTCGTCGTCGCCACATACATTTTCCTGCTCCTGGGATCGCTGCTCGCATTGCAGCCCGATCCCGCCGCCGCACAGAGCCGCTGGCCGCCATGGCAGAGCTACGGCGAGGCGGAAAGCACGTCGCGCCTGAAGGCGCGACGCAACGTGACGGCGGCGCGCGATCTCGCGATGCTGAAGCGGCAGATTGCGCAGCTCAGGGCGGCGGGCAAGTACGCCGAGGCGGTACCGCTCGCGCAGCAGGCGGTGGCGCTGACCGAAAAGAAAGGCGCGCAGAGCCTCGCCCTCGCCGAGGCGCTGGACGATCTCGCGTCGCTCTACGAGGCGCAGCAGAAATATGCCGACGCCGCGCCGCTGCTCAAGCGCTCGCTCGCCATCCGAGAAAAGGCGCCTGGCCAGCCCGGCGTCGCAGGGACGCGAGCGCGCCTCGCTGCCGCGAGCGGCAAGATGCACCCGTCGGCTCAGCCCGGCGTGGCGAGCCGCGACGACAAGGCCCGCGAGGACGCCAAGAAGGCTGCCGAGCTCGAGCTGGCGCGCAAGCGCATGGAGGAATTGTACGCGCAGGCGCAGAGCCAGCGTATGCAACAGGAGCAGCAGCAACGCAACGCGGGTGCAACGCGCGAGAAGGCGGCACCTCAGGGCAGCGCCAGGCACGAGGCGATGCGGGAGCGGGAAACGATAGGCCGTGTCGGCGATGCGCAGCCGGGTAGCGCGCGCGAAGGTGGATCGGGAGGTGCCGCGGCTCCGATGCGGATTCCACGCGCCGACGTGCCCGCCGGCGGAGCGGCGCCGCCCGTCGCGTCGCCCGCACCACCGCCGGCAGCGGCGCCCGCGCCATCGCCTACGGACGAGGTCGAGGCCATGAAGAAGGCGCTCAATCCCTCCGGAGGGTATGCCGCGCGCAGCCTGCGATCTGCGCCGCGCGCTGCCGCGCCGCCCCCGAGTGCGTCCGAGCCCGAGATGAGACCGGGAGCACCGGCACCCGATGCGGCGCCCGCGCCGGCTCCTCCGCCCCCCAGTGCAGTAGGGCAGGGTGCCCCGGCCCCGTCCATTGGCGGCGCGACCCCACCCGATGGAAGTGCCGCATCCGATCCCGTTGGCGGCGGCGCACCACCGCCCAGCCCCGACTGGCAGGTCGTTCCCATCTATTGGGGCACCGACCGTGCCGTGCAGCCGAACGCGCAACGGCTGGCGTTCGGCTCCGATCGTGCCCGCAAGCTGCAAGTCGGCGTTGCCGACGTGACGGTGCCGAAGGTGCACCAGGTGCCGAACGTCGAGCGTCCGTGGGTGGTCAAGATTCCCTATTTCGACGTGACGCTGTACGCGGAGAGCGAGGACCCGAAGAAGCACTTCACCGTCAAGGACATCAAGGCGCTGACGAAGGAGGAGCTGCTGGCGCGCGTGAAGGAGCGCCTCGGCACCTCGTCGCTGTTCAAGGACCAGGCGCTGGTGTTCGTGCACGGCTACAACACGTCGTTCGACAACGCGCTCTATCGCACGGCGCAGATCGCCTATGATCTCGACTTCGACGGCGCGCCGTTCCTCTATAGCTGGCCTTCGGGCGGCGCCGTCGCGAGCTACACCTACGACCGCGAGAGCGCGCAGGCGTCGGAGCCGTACCTGCGGCAGTTCCTCGAGATGGTGGTGAAGGAGACGGGCGCCAAGCAGGTGAGCATCATTGCGCATTCGATGGGCAACCAGCCGCTCATGGACGTGCTGCGCGAGATGAAGGACGCCGCGCCGGAAGGCGTCACGATCAGCCAGGTGATCCTCGCCGCGCCGGACGTCGACGCCGACAACTTCTCCAACCTGGCCGCGACCATCAAAGGGCTGGCCAAGAATGTGACGCTGTACGTCGCCTCCAACGACCGTGCGCTCATCGTGTCGCGCAATTTCTGGGGGAGCTACCGTGCCGGTGACGTGCCGCCGCAAGGGCCGCTCGTGCTGCCGGGCATCGACACGATCGACGTGACGGCGGCCTCGACCGACGTGTTCGCCATCAACCACTCGGGTTACGCGGCGAACAACCGGCTGCTCGGCGACATCGGAGAGCTGTTGAAGACCGGCCTTCGGCCCCCGGAGATGCGGGCGCTCAAACCGGGCAAGGTCAACGCCTCTTCGGGCGAGTTCTGGCGGTACGTCGCGCCGCCGCAGCAGGGAGGCGGCGCACCCTAACAACAGATTATTTACCGTGCCGCGGCAAGAGTCGCTGGGCTGGCCGTGCGGGCCGGCAGGTTTGGCCATGCCGGGCTTCCGGCGGTCGCGGTGGGGTACATGCGTTTGCAGCGGCATTCCGGCATTCGATCAGTTCGCGCGTACGGGTGGCGGTCGCCGTCACTGCCGTGGACCTTCGCCGCCGCCGGCGGCCTCCTCGCCGGAGCGGCCGTGTGCCTGTCGCCGGCGCCGGCTGCGGCCGAGGACGAGATCCTCGACAGCGGTTTCGGCGTCGAGGAGCACGGCATGCCGGCCTCCAATCCGCGGGTCAAACCGCTGCTCGCCGGGCATCCGAACGATCTCGTGACCATCTGCGTCGCCGGCTGCGGCAAGCCGACGATCGTGCAGTTGCTGCCGAAACCGCGCGAGAAGCGTGTGGGCAGCATGCGGACGACGGCTGCGGACGGCAGCGCACCTGCGCGCCGTCCTGCCTACGACGCCGTGGATCGCAACGACGTTCTCTGCGTCGCCGGATGCGGCGCCCGGGGCGGCCATGTCGTGCAGCGGCTGCCCGCCCTGCCGCCGGTCAAGGTGCATCGCGAGCCCGCCGACGACGATAATCGCAGCGAGCCGCTGGAAGTGCGCTGATCGCTACGTTCCACCCCTGATGCGCATGCATCGCCGGACGCGGCCGGATGGCTCGCCATGGGCTTTCGCCGGTCGCGCGGGCGTTCCGTTTCGCTCGTCGCCCTTGCCGATCCGGCTCCTGTCGGCCAAAAGAGCGGCCCTGACGCAATGAAAGGTAGCGTGCACGACCATGGGTGTCGCCCAGCCGATAAATTTCGAGGCGCTCGAGGCGCAAGCGCGCGCCCTGCTGTCGGTGTTCATCGCCGCGGGCTATGAGGCCGTGGCGCCCGACTTCATCCAGCCGGCGGGGGTGTTCCTCGACGTCGTCGGCGAGGCGCTGCGCGGCCGCACCTACGTCTTCACGGACATGAACGGCGAGGAGCTGTGCCTGCGGCCGGACCTGACGGTGCCGACGTGCCGCCTCTATCTGCAGCGTCATCCCGCCGCCGACCGGGAAGCGTTCTACAGCTACAACGGCCCCGCTTTCCGTTTCCAGCCGGCGAGCGCCGACGCCTCGCACCCACGCGAGTTCCGCCAGGCGGGCATCGAAGCCTTCGGCGGCAAGGATGCCGGCGAGGCGGACGCACGCACCCTGGCGCTGATCCTGCGCGCCCTGCAGCAGGCAGGGCTTACGGGCTGGAAGCTGCGCATCGGCGACGTCGGCCTCTTCGACGCGCTGCTCGACGCGGCCGAGATGCCCGACCGCTGGCGCCGCCGCCTGCGTCACCAATTCTGGCGCCCGGACGCGTTTCGCGCCGAGCTGAAGCGCCTTTCGACGGAGCCGGCGCGCTCGGGTGCCGCGCTGCCGCCGGCGCTGCTCGATGCGCTCGATCCCGACGACGTCGCCGGCGCCGAGGCGCTCGTCGCCGAGCACCTGGAGAAGGCGGGGGTGGAGCTCATCGGCGTGCGCTCGGTGGCCGAGATCGCCGAGGGTGTGCGCGCCGTCGCCGCCGACGCCAAGGCGCCGCCGCTGAAGCCGCAGGCAGCAGCGGTCATCGAGGCCTATATCGCCACGCGCACGCCCGCCACGCAGGCGGCGGAGACGGTGCGCCGGCTCGTCGGCAAACCGGGCGGCAGACTCGCCGCTGCCATCGACGCCTACGAGCGCCGTTGCGCGCTACTGCAGGATAGCGGCATCGACATGGGCGCCGTCGAATTCTCCGCCGAGTTCGGCCGCCGCGTCGGCTACTACACCGGCTTCGTCTTCGAGGTGCTGGTCGACGCACTCGGCCCCGGCAGCCCGGTCGCGGGCGGCGGACGCTACGATGGTCTGCTCAAGGCAGTCGGCGCCCCCTCGAACGTGCCGGCCGTCGGCGGCGCGGTGCACACCGAGCGGCTGCTGGCCGTTGTCCGCGGAGGCCGGCGATGAGCGCGCGCCTGACGTTCGCCGTGCCGTCCAAGGGGCGGCTCATGGAGCAGACGGCCGAGTTCCTGGCCGCCTCCGGGCTGAAGATGAAAAAGGTCGGCCACGACCGCGGCTACCGCGGCGAGATCGAAGGCTGCGAGGGTATCGACATCGCCTATATCTCCGCGTCCGAGATCGTCGCTGCCTTGAGCAGCGGGCGGGCGCATCTCGGCGTCACCGGCGAGGATCTGATCCGCGAGAACATCGCCAACGCCGACGAGCGGGTGACGCTGCTGAAGCCGCTCGGCTTTGGTCGCGCGGACGTCGTCGTCGCCGTGCCCCAGTGCTGGATCGACGTCAACGAGGTGACGGATCTGGAGGCGGCGTCGGTGGCATTCCGGCGCGAGCACGGACGTCCGCTGCGCGTGGCGACCAAGTACGTCAACCTCGCGCGCCGGTTCCTGTCCGGCCGGGGGCTTGCGGATTACCGCATCGTCGAGAGCCTCGGCGCCACCGAGGGCACGCCCGCGGCCGGCACCGCCGACCTCATCGTCGACATCACCACGACGGGCGCGACGCTCGCCGCCAACGGCCTCAAGGTGCTCGATGACGGCGTCATCCTGCGCTCGCAGGCGAACCTCGTACTGTCGAAGGCGGCGGCGTGGGGGCAGGCGACGCAAAAGGCGCGCGACGGGTTGCTCGCGCGCCTCGGTATTCTTACAGATTGATCGACACCGGCGTCGTGCACCGCCCCACCCCGGCCTTCCCCGTAAAGGGAAGGGAGCAGGAGGATGGTGCAGCTTGTGCGCGGCAGCCTGGGGCAAAGGGCCCCCGCGCCGTTGGCGCAGCCGATACCTCGTTGGACTTCGAATTGCCGGGCTCGACGCCGTTACTCGTGTCGGTCGAACAAATCACTTGTCCGGGCGCACGAAGGCATCGACGCGCATCCCCGGCAGCAGCGGCACCTTGCCGTCGAGCTTGATGGTCATCTCGAGCACCTCGATGTCGGATGGACGGCGCGGTCCGCGGGCCGAGATGCGCGGCGTCGCCATGGTCGGCGCCAGATCGGAGACGACGCCCTCGAAGTCGCGGCCAGGGTAATTGATTGAGCGCACGAACGCCTTCTGCCCGACCTTGATCTTGGCCACGTCGCCGTCATCGACCTCCGCCTTCACGTTCAGCACCGACATGTCGCCGACGACGGCTAGCGGCTGCTCAGGCGACGGGGCGACGATCTCGCCCTTCTTGGCATTGAGGTCCAGCACGGTGCCCGCGCGCGGCGTGCGGATGCGCGTCTTGTCGAGCTGCGAGGCGGCAAGCGCGACGTTGGCCCGCGCCGCGGTGAGCGCCGACTCGGTCTGGTTGGGCGCCGGCAGATTGGACTTCGCCTGCGCCTGCGCATAGGCGAGCCTCTCGCGCTCGACGCGATCCTGCGCCTTGGCGAGGCGCCGCCGCGCATCGGCGAGCTGCTGATCGGTGACATCGCCGCGGCGCTTGCCGGCGAGGGCCGCGTCGAGCTCGAAGCGGGCGCCGATGACCTCGCGCTCGGACGAATAGACCGCGTCCTCGCCCTTGGTCACGTCCTCGCGCCCGGAGGTGGCTTGCTCGGCGTCGCGCTGACGCTTGCGCAGGCCGGCCTCGGCCTCGGCCGCTGCCAGACGCGCGCGGGCTTCCTCGTCGTCGAGGCGTACGAGCAACTCGCCCTCCTCCACGCGGTCGTTGACCTTCACGGGAACGTCGGCGACCTGACCGA
>Ga0182738_1000071_pt1 | contig 187001 bp, 182 predicted proteins | sample eDN5th30CBELigMG_FD_128876 | JGI IMG/M metagenome (GOLD analysis project Ga0182738, IMG submission 128876) | Enriched Miracle-Growth compost microbial communities from Emeryville, California, USA - eDNA 5th pass 30_C BE-Lig MG (version 2)... ...
ATGCTGAAGACTGAGCGGGATGCTAGTCATCAGCGGTGGACGTTCCTCCACTTGAATTACGCGTTGCAACAATATCTCCTCCTATAAGGTATGTATAGAATTAGCTTGCCTGAACGTACGTTTTTTCATCCAGCAGATGAGTATAACGAACATTGAACTTAGAATTGTCCTATAGCTAATCCAATTTATGATAGTTTATTTTTCTTTACATTACTATAATAAAATTAATGAAGGAAATCGTTTACAGTCGGAAGGGGGAGTCTTATGGAAAGCGTGACGAAGACAAGACTGACGGATGATGTCATTGATCAAATGGTAAAGCGCACATTCGGCAGCGGAACTACTGTGCTGCAAGCAGCAGAATTAAGCGACGGCTGGTTTAATACGGCTTATTCCATTGAATTGAATGATGGCCGAGGGGTTGTGCTGAAAGTATCGCCTTCAGACGAAGTTCGTACACTGCGATACGAAGTCAATATGATGGAAGCAGAGGTAGCTGCGATGCGGACTATCCATGAAGCAGGGGTGGATGTACCTATACCTGCAGTCTACGGGTATGACGATTCGCGGGAGCTGGTTCCGGGAAGATATTTTTTTCAAGAACGATTGCTAGGAAAGCCGTACAACACATTACGCGATCAATTGAGCGAAGAAGAACGGACAGTAATTGAGCGTGAGCTTGGTACATACAATGCTCGTATCAATACGATTACCGGTGAATCATTCGGATACTTCGGCTTGCCGCAGTCGCGCCGATCGAATTGGCGAGAAGCATTCACAGCGATGATTGACGGTCTTCTGCAAGATGGCATCGATGCGGGTATTAAGCTGCCGTTTTCCTATGAGGAGATTGCATCAGTTGTACAGACCCATGCATCGTGCTTGGACTCGGTTGCGGCACCTAAGCTCGTTCTATGGGATCTGTGGGAAGGCAACGTATTCGTGAATGAAGGCCGGATTACTGGTCTTATCGATCATGAACGTGCTTTGTGGGGAGATCCGCTGATGGAGCATTTCTTCAGTTTCTTCTCGAACCGTACACCATTCCTTGATGGCTATGGGGTTGCTGCACCTTCAGCTAATTCGAACACGCGAGAGCGCCGGCTGCTGTATGACCTCTACCTGTCTCTTGTACTTCGGATTGAATGCGACTACCGTCACTATCAGGAGGATCATACTCAATGGACCATAGGCAATCTGAACGAAAGGTTTAAAGCACTTCAAACATTCGAGGTGTAGAGAGGACGGTGGACGGAGATGGCAGCAATGTCAACGGGCAGTATGAGCAATGCGCGTACGATTGACGAAGTGCTGGACAGATTGGATTCGATCATTCAATATTCGATTGAAAACGGCAGCCGCATAGGCTACTTCGCAGCGCTGTATCGGATGGTTACAGCGCAAGTGAAGGAGGGCATCTTGAACGGGCGGTTCGAGGATGGTCCGCGAATGGAACGGCTTGATGTGCGATTTGCCAACCGATTCTTGGGTGCCTATGACGCGTTTTCGCGTAAAGACAAATGCAGCCTCTGCTGGCGCATTGCATTCGATGCTGCCGAGCGGCAGGAGCCGATTGTGCTGCAGCATTTGCTGCTTGGCATGAATGCTCACATTAATTACGATCTCGGTATCGCCGCCGCTGAGACATGTCCAGGTGCGGCCCTTGAATCGCTTCATCATGATTTCAATGAAATCAATGACATACTAGCATCGCTAATCGACGAGGTGAAGAAGGATATTGAAGCTGTCTCTCCTTGGATTGGTTGGCTTGATCGATTAGGCGGTCGAGCGACAGATGTCATTATCCGCTTCAGCATGAATAAGGCACGCAGCTTCGCATGGCACTTTGCGGTTAGCCTGTCGCGGGCAGACAGTGTGGATCGTTTCAAGCTAACGATGAACAGAGATGCCGAGACGACTTTGCTCGGACAAGAGCTGTTAAAGCCGCCAGGATGGCTGCTTCGATTCGTTATTTGGCTTATACGCATGCGTGAAACGAGCAGCATCGCCGATGTCACGCGTCATCTGCTCACGAAATCAGTCTCCGAAACGCCAATTCCACCTCAATCGGGGACGGTGTCGGTGTAGGGCTGCATTTATTGGGAGGTATTCATGCTAATTATCCAACCTCTTCATGATGATATCGCTACGATTTGCGACATCTTCGATTCTTGCAGAATGGACTTATCCGCTCAAGGCATTCATCAATGGGATGATCAATATCCTAACATTGAGGTTATACGAAACGATATTCATAATGAAACGATTTACGCTGCCGTTGTAGATGATCAGATTGCAGGTGTCATTTCGTTTGATGATTATGAAATGGACGAATATAGCGCGATTAACTGGTCTGTGAATGGTGGCAAGCATGTCATCGTTCACAGACTGGCTGTTCACCCGAACTTCCAGCGTCTTGGCATCGCCAAGCGACTCATGGACTTCGTCCATGAAACGGGCATCAAGCAGCAGTTTCAATCGGTTCGTCTGGATGTCTACAGCGGCAATCCGCATGCAGTCGCCTTCTACGAGCGACTCGGCTACGAACACAGGGGCCAAGTTATGTTCCCGAGACGAATACAGCCATTTTACTGCATGGAGAAAGTGTTGGAATAGTTATTTTTGGCTGTGTTTCGAACTCAACGTTCCTTTTCCTAATTCTAATTCAAAGCTGGTTTCATTTGTCTCGCATCCCGTGACTTCGCCAGACGCACACTATAAGGTGTCCGTCTTACAAATACTTCATCATGGTGGTGCTAACGCATATGACAACTTCAACAACAACGGCTGCAAGTGCAGAACAATTCCTTACTGCAGTCCGTCATCGCAGATCGATCTACGGTATTAGCAAAGAGAAAGCCATTTCGAACTCGCGTGTTCAACAAATTGTTGAAGAGGCTGTGAAACATAGTCCATCGGCTTTCAACTCCCAGAGCGCACGCGTACTCGTTCTGTTCGACAAGCATTCGGACAAGCTGTGGGAACTGACAACCGAAATTCTTCGTGCGAAGACAGGCGGCGGCGATTCGTTCAAAGCGACGGAAGATCGCATGAAAGGCTTCAGTGCAGGCTATGGTACCGTGTTGTTCTTCGAGGATCAAACCGTTGTTGAAGAGCTTAAGAGCAAATTCCCATCTTATGCAGCAGCCTTCGAGCCTTATTCTTATCAATCATCCGGCATGCTGCAATATATCGTGTGGACCGCATTGGAGCAAGAAGGCCTTGGTGCATCTCTGCAGCACTATCAGCCGCTGATTGATGAAGCCGTGCAGAAGGAATGGAGCATCCCTGCAACCTGGAAGCTGCTAGCCCAAATGCCATTCGGCAAACAGGTGATGCAGCCGAACGAGAAGGAGTATGAGCCACTCGAGAAGCGCGTGAAAGTATTCGAATAATCCCAATCAATCGAACCACAGGTGTCTGATATTGGAGATAATGGCGGGTCGTGACTGTATTTTTCAATCGGGGAGGGGCTATAATAGTCGGGTTAATGAACACAGAAGGAGCTTGAATCATGTCTGAAGAACAGGAAGCAAAACCCGAGTTAATCCCGACGAAAATCTACAAGTGCAAGAACCCGGAATGCAAATCGTGGGTCCGTGAAGAATTCGGCAGCGAAGGCCAGCCGTGTCCGATGTGCAAAGGACCAATGATGAGAAGCATGCGTCACCTGCCGAAGGTGCAAAATAAAATCAAACGCCAGCCGAAAAAGAAAGATCCTTGGGCGTAAAGCATAGTAACAGCAATCGTGTATCGCTGCAATTGCGTATTGATAACGTGAATGATTATGTCATCGTCGAAATAATTGGCTCTTAATGGAATGTACTGGAGCGCCTAATGGGCAATTCAATACGATAATAAACCGCAGCATGACAAAGATCGCCATGACCGCCTGTTAGCCAGGAGATTGGCGATCTTTTTTCGCGCTGCGGACAATCGGAGAGTGACTGAATGTGGAAATCGTTGAATTTCGATTGGGAATCCTTTATTCAACCATCGCCGTGAAGCTGCCTAACGAAGCTTTGAACGATTGGAATGAAACGCACTACAATCAAGGTTTTGCATGGAGATCTACCTCTGTTTCCTTTGGAACATTGAGCGATGAACCGGAATGCAAGGTTCTGGTTAAAGCGGCTGATACGTTTGACCAGAATGACAATGCTTGTAGAATGATTAGGCTGCCTTTCGAAGTGGGTTCGAGCGGGGTTGAAATAGCAAGTATAGCTGATCGTAAGAAGATAGAGCTTCAAGAGGGGACTTATCAGCTGATATTTAGTGCAATCCCTGGAGATGGGGGCACACTAGACGCTTATGAATTTGTATTTATCAAATCGGACGCTCCCCAAGCTGAGATCATGAAAGCCGATGATCAGCTTTCACCGCCATTGGAGCTGTTGATGGAAGCACAGCCGGCCGTTTAGTGTGCGAAGCCTTGAGGGGCATTATGACTTTCAAGGCTTTGTTGTCAGCCTTCCTTGAACAGCAGCTCGTTAGTGAGACTGTGATACGTTTACATAATTTATGCCTATAGGTTCAGGAATCGGCTTTTCACCCCTGTACAGCTATGGTATAGTTAGGTAGAGTTATCGGTATCTCAAGGTAGAGGAGACAGCTTCGTCATGAATAATACAACTTTATGGTATATGAAGCCTGCCGAGCAGTGGGTGGAAGCATTCCCGATCGGTAACGGCAAGCTTGGCGCGATGGTGTTCGGTCGGCCGCATGAAGAGCGCATCCAATTAAACGAAGAGTCGGTGTGGCTTGGCGGCCCGAAGAAACGTGATAATATGGAGGCGCTTCCGAATTTGCCGGAAATCCGTCGTCTGCTGTTCGCAGGCGAACCGGAGAAAGCGCAGGAGCTGGCATTCCGAACGATGACATCCATTCCAGATGGATTGGGACCCTATCAGACGCTTGGCGAGCTGATGCTCAGCATTGAAGGCGATGCTCCAGAAGCGGGTACATATTCTCGTTCTCTAGATTTGGCGACAGGTCTGGTGGCAGTCGGTTATACGGCTGGCGGCGTACAATACAAGCGCGAATCGTTCGTAAGCGGACCGGATGCTGTCATTGCGTATCGTCTGTCGGCTGAACGTGCGGGCTCGATTTCGTTCGTGGCTGACTTGAGCCGGCAAGAAGCATGGACGGCAGCTCCGCAGGGAAAGAACGGCGTTCTCATGACAGGCCAATGCGGTGAAGATGGCGTACGTTATGCAGCGCTGCTGCGTGTAGAAGCGATAGGCGGCGTAGTCTCAGCAGAAGGCAATCGCGTCACGGTCAAAGGCGCCGATTCTGCTGTCATCTATGTGGCAGCAGCGACGACTTACAACCAGGCGGACCCTGCTGCAGCGGTCGCAGAAGCGATTGATGCGGTTGTGGCAAAAGGCTACGAAGCCGCGCGGCGCGATCATATCAAGGCGCATGGCGCGCTGTTCAACCGCGTCAGCCTGCAATTGAACGGTGCTGCGAATACGAATGAAGAGCTTAGCAAGCTTCCGACGGATGAGCGTATCGCCCGCTTCCGCGATGGGGAAGAGGATCCTGGCTTTATCTCGCTGTTCTTCCAATACGGACGTTATCTGCTCATCTCAAGCTCAAGGAGAGGCAGCCTGCCTGCGAATCTACAGGGCGTCTGGAACGAGTTTCTAACACCGCCTTGGGAATCGGATTATCATACGAACATAAATATTCAGATGAACTACTGGCCGGCAGAGGTGACGAACCTTGCCGAATGCCATGAGCCGCTGTTCGATTATACGGATAAACTGATCGAGAACGGCCGTCATACTGCGAAGGTCATGTATGGGGCGAGAGGCTTCTGTGTGCACCATGCGAGCAATCTATGGGCGGATACAGCGATCGTCTCGACTTGGCTGCCAGCGATGTTCTGGCCGATGGGTGGCGCTTGGCTGATGCTTCACATGTGGGAGCATTATCTGTACAGCGGCGACAAAGCATTCCTTCGTGACCGTGCATATCCAGCGATGCGTGAATCCGCGGAGTTCTTCTTGGATTTCATGGTGCAGGATCCGCAAGGCCGCTGGGTAACGGCGCCGTCCGTCTCGCCGGAGAACAGCTATCGTTTGCCGAACGGCAATGAAGGGGCGCTGTGCGTTGGTCCTTCAATGGACACGCAAATGATTCGGATGTTGTTCGAGGCATGCCTGACTTCGATCGATACGCTCGGACTTGAGGATCCGATAGCGGACGAGCTTCGTGATCGTCTCGCACATATGCCCGAACAGGGCATTGCCAGCAATGGCACGCTTATGGAATGGTCCGAAGAGTATGAAGAGCCGGAACCGGGCCATCGCCACATCTCGCACCTGTTCGCCCTGCATCCTGGCGATGCGATTACGCCTGACGGCACGCCAGTGCTGGCCGAAGCGGCACGTCGTACGCTCGATCGCCGTCTGGCGCATGGCGGCGGCCACACCGGCTGGAGCCGTGCATGGATCATTCACTTCTGGGCGCGGTTGTTCGATGCGGAGGAAGCTTATTCGAATCTGGCTGGCTTGCTGGCGAAGTCGATCCATCCGAACCTGTTCGGCGATCATCCGCCGTTCCAGATCGATGCGAACTTCGGTGGCACGTCTGCCGTAGCTGAGATGCTGCTCCAATCGCATGCAGGATTGATTCGTCTTCTGCCTGCCCTGCCAAGTGCATGGCCATCCGGTAAGGTAACGGGGCTTCGCGTGCGCGGCGGTGCAGAGGTTGATCTTACATGGGCGGACAGCCGACTGACCAATGCGGAGCTTCGTCTTACGCAGTCGGGTATGTTCCGATTGAAAGGCGAGAACGGCTGGAAGCTTCAGCTTAATGGCAATGCATACGAGCCGAAGCAAGAGGGAAAAACGATTCTTCTGCTGCAAGCGAAAGCAGGAGATGTGATTACGGTTACAGGTGTGTAATAGTAGAAAACCGCAAATAGAGGCATAATAGGGCAAAACGGTCGGAATTTCCGGCCGTTTTGTGCATTTTACACCTGAATGGTATGGATTGCCTATTGATGGACGGGTTGTAGCAGTGAAACGTTTGCATTATAATCATCGCGATCATAAGGTTTGGTACATTAATCTGGCAGACTTGCCTTCAGAACGGAGGAATCGGATGTATTTATTACGCAAATATCGGGCGCGATACGGAAAAGGCTTCATCGCTGCGATCTTATTCCTGATGCTCGAGGCGTTGTGCGACCTGCTGCAGCCGGCGATTCTCGCGAAGATTATCGACCAAGGCGTCGTTGCTGGCGACATGGACGTGGTCTATAGCAGCGGCGCAATGATGCTGCTGATTACGGCGCTTGGCGCTGGTGCAGCAACGACCCGCAACTTCATTTCCAGCCGAGTATCCCAACAGTTCGGGGCCGAGCTTCGTGCCGATTTGTATCGTAAAATCCAGTCGCTCGCGTTCTCGGCTATCGACAAGCTTGACCGGGCTTCGCTCATTACGAGGCTGACGAACGATGTGACGCAAATCCAGAACTTTGTGAACGGCTTAATGCGCATATTTGTCAAAGCGCCTCTGCTCGGCATCGGTGCCGTCATTATGGCAGTAAGGCTGAATCCGCCGCTGTCGATCATTCTGCTCGCTGTTGTTCCTATCGTTGCGTTTCTCATTGTACAGAATCTTCGAATTGGCTTCCCGCGATTCGCACGTGTTCAGCAGTCGCTGGATCGTCTCAATGGTTATACGAGGGACTTCTTGTCCGGCATTCGGGTCGTCAAAGCGTTCAACCGCTATGAGGACGAAGCAAAGAAGTTCGAGGCGGCCAACGATGCATATCGTTCGGCTAATGAGAGCGCGATGAAAGCAATGGCAATCTTCAATCCGCTCATCGCATTGACGGTGAACATCGGCATTATCGTCATCCTGTGGATTGGCGGCGTTCGGATCGACGGCGGCCACATGCAGGCTGGCCATGTCGTTGCATTCATTAACTACATGCTGCAAATTCTGTTCTCCCTAATGACGATCTCAATGGTCTTCAATATGTTCGTGCGAGCGAAGTCTTCAACGACTCGCATCGTAAGCGTTTTCCAGCAGGATGAGCGTCCTAGCGGTTCGGTGATGTCGAATGAACAGGCAGCAGATGCCGCACGAGCTGGTTACTGCATTCAATTCGATAATGTTTCCTTCTCCTATGAGGGAGTGGGTGGAGAGAAGGTGCTTCATCATGTGTCCTTCCATTGCAAGCAAGGAGAGACGATCGGCATTATCGGATCCACCGGCTCTGGCAAAAGTACGCTAGTCAGCCTCATTCCGCGTTTCTATGATGCGACGGGAGGAACGGTGTCCGTCCTCGGGCATAATGTTGCATTGGTTGATCCGAATTCTTTGCGCAGCCGCATCGCGATTGTCCCGCAGCAGGCCGTACTCTTCACAGGTACGGTGAAGGACAATATCCGCTGGGGCAACGAGGAAGCAACCGATGAGCAGATCATCGAAGCAGCTCGAATGGCCGCTGCCGATGATTTCATCCGTTCACTGCCTAATGGCTATGACTCGTTAGTTGGGCAAGGCGGCGTCAATTTCTCTGGCGGACAGAAGCAGCGTCTGTCTATTGCAAGAGCTCTGGTTCGCAAGCCACAAATATTAATTCTGGACGACTCAACAAGCGCATTGGACGTGATGACCGAGGCGCGCATTAAGGGCTCGCTTAAGACGCTTGGCGCACAGGTGACAACGCTCCTTATTGCTCAGCGCATTACGTCGGTTATGGATGCGGATCGTATTCTTGTCATGGATAACGGCCAATTGGTCGCAGTTGGCGATCACAGCCAGTTGATGCGCGAGTGCGCAGTGTATCGTGAAATTTATCGTTCGCAGTATGGGAAGGAGGCCGATCAGCATGCCGCAGCAGCCCAATCGATCTAATTCGGATAAGCCTGTTCCCCCGATGCCTATGGGCGGCCCGCGGCCTGGTGGATTCGGCGGTGGCCCTCGGGGAGCTGGCGGCAAGCCCAAAAATACGCTTAGCGTACTTCGTCGGCTGTGGAGCTTCGTTGGATCTGAGCGATTGCGATTATCGTTCATTTTCTGCTTTGTCATCCTATCTGGAGCAATCGGACTTCTAACCCCTTATTGGATCGGCCGTGCCATTGATACGATGAAAGGCGGCAGCGTCGACTTCGATCTGCTGCGATATTTCTTGATCGCGATGGCGGCTGCGTATGTAACGGACGCTTGTCTTGGCTTCGTGCAGGGCCGCTGGATGGCGGGCATTGCTCAGCGCATTGTCGTTCGGCTTAGAAGAACGCTGTATGAGAAGCTGCAGCAGCTGCCGCTTGCGTATTTTGACAGCCGTCGTCATGGTGATGTGATGAGCCGTTTGTCCAACGATATTGACAACGTTAGCAATACGATCTCGCAATCGACGACGCAGCTGATGTCGGGCATACTCGGCATTGGCGGCTCTCTCGTCATGATGCTCGTGCTCAGCCCGACGCTGACGCTGGCCAGCCTTATCACGGTTCCGCTTGTTTATGCGCTGACTCGCATAATTACTCGTAGAACGAGGGAGCTGTTCAAAGCGCAGCAGACACAGTTGGGTGCGTTGAATGGCCATATCGAGGAGACGATCTCCGGCGTCCAGGTCGTGCAGGCGTTCAATCAGGAACAGCGTGCGATTGAGGAATTCAATGAAATTAACGATAAGCTGAGGGAGACGAGCTATAAAGCGCAGGTGTGGTCTGGTCTACTCATGCCGCTCCTCAGCGTTATTAGCAATATCGGGTTCGCGTCCGTAGCGATTGTTGGCGGTATTCTGGGTGTCAAAGGGATGCTGTCCGTCGGTGTCATTGCCAGCTTCATTACGTATTCGCGGCAATTCGTTCGACCGTTGAACGATCTGGCTGCAACCTACAACGTGCTGCAATCGGGCCTAGCAGGTGCTGAGCGAGTGTTCGAGGCGCTGGACGAGAAAGAGGAGCCGGCCGATCTACCGCAAGCGGTGGAAATGAATAGTCCGGCGGGGCGAGTGGAGTTCGAGCATGTGAAGTTCGGCTACAAGCCTGGAGAACCGATCATTAAAGATATCAATTTCGTCGCGCCAGCGGGCAGCTCTACGGCGATCATTGGTCCGACGGGTGCTGGCAAAACAACGATCATTCAGCTGCTGACGCGCTTCTATGATCCTACAGCGGGCAAAATCACGATCGATGGCATCGAGATCGATCAATATACGCGTGACAGCCTGCGCCGAAGCTTCGGCGTCGTCTTGCAGGACACGTATTTGTTTACGGGTACTATACGTGACAACCTGAAGTATGGTAGCCCTGATGCAACGGATGAAGAGCTGAGGGAGGCGGCTAAGCTCGCGAATGCCGACCCGTTCATCCAGCGGCTGCCGAACAAATACGATACGATGCTCAGCGAGAACGGCGGCAACCTCAGCCAAGGCCAGCGGCAGCTGCTTGCGATCGCGCGAGTCATGCTGGCGAGGCCCTCGATGCTCATTTTGGACGAAGCAACGAGCTCGATCGACACGCGTACCGAGCTGCACATTCAAGAGGCGATGGCCAAGCTGATGGAAGGCCGCACGAGCTTCATCATTGCGCACCGGCTGAACACCATCCGAGATGCCGACACCATTATGGTCATCGATAAAGGCCAAATCGTCGAGCATGGCAGCCACGAGGAGCTGTTGCAGCAGCAGGGCGCCTACTATCGAATGATGAGCAGCGCATCCGTCCGCGGCCAAGCGGAGGCGATAGAAGCGGAAGCGGAGTAGGGTGGGCCCCGCTGAAATGATGGTCATTGCTGAGCGCTTAACGCTTAACCAACTTCAGATGTTCTGATCTGCGCCATAATCGGAGTGCCGAAGCTCCTAACGGTTGCTCCAATGCCTATTCGTCCCAAAACAGCCTCTCCCAAGTTCTAACAGTTGCAAATCGAGCCTATTGCGCACTATTCGTCCTGAAACTTCGACTTTTGAGCACTATAGCCACGCTGACAACCGTTACCGTTCCGAAAGCACCAAAATTACCGAAATAACCACAATAGCAACCATTAAAAAGCCTCCAGCGTGCCATCGCTCCATATAGAGCGGCAGCACGCTTGAGGCTTTTGTTTTACCAGTAACCATTCCTCAGCCGAAGCCACAAATCAGCAGAAAAGTAAAGCGTGTCCCGCATGGACGAAAGCGAGTATCTACTCGCCTTCTGGGTCTCATCGAACAAGTATGCACTTGCTCAACCAAACGATTACTAGGAACCTCAATCTGGTGTTCTGATTTACTCCCTTATCGGGGTGCCGAAGACTTCTAACGGTTGCACCGATGCTTATTCGTCCCAAAACAGCCTCTGTCGAGTTCTAACGGTTGCTATTGAGCCTATTGAGCACATATCGTACCGAAACCTCATCTTTTCAAAACAATAGCCACACTGACAACCGTTCCGAATGCACCAAAATTACCGATATAACCACTATAGCAACCGTTAAAAAGCCTCAAGCGTGCTGCAGCACGCTTGAGGCTTAGGTTTGGGTGGGTAGAGTCCCTTACGCAGGCATCGGCGTAGCCGTCGGCTTCGCATACCCAACTCGGTATGCATCATCGATAGCTGTACGAATTTCTTTGACGGACTTGCCTTCCTGCTTCATCTGAACCGTCTGCAGCACAGTATTCACGCATACATCACAACGCGTTCCATGGTCGTCCCAGACAACAGAACCATCAACCTTGACTTCCGCGATGAAGCAGTTCAGGTTGCTCTCATGTCCCGCACTGCCGCCGCAGCCGCAATAGCAGGGAATCCATGCTAGCGTGTCACGTGTAATCGCAGATGCTTGATACGCAAGCACGATAGTCTCCGACAGTCCGTCGAGGAACGAAGGGAGAACATTTAACGATGCGGTCGTCTCCTGAATATCACCGTTAGCCAGCTGTGTCGTATCGGTATGTTCGTGACCAGCATGCGTTTCCGCAGCGGGGCTGGACTCTGATACGGCACTTGCATGATCTGCGTCATCTGCATGTTTACTGCTGCTTCCGCATCCGGCCAACAACGCGGTACATACTACGCCTGTCATTAGGAACGTCATCGTATATTTACGGGGATTCTGGTAGTTGTTCATTACGCTGCTCCTGTCATCATCAAAATCTTTGAACGTCGTTCAAAGTCACACTTTCTTATAAGAATCGAGTAATTGCTGCATCATGGGTTCAACCTTGTCCATCCATTCGCCAGCTTCATCCGCCAGCAGCACAGACCATCCCAAAGCTTCAGCTTGCTCGAGATTGTTCGCCGAATCGACAATGAACAGAATAGGGCCGTTCACGTCGGCGCCAATTGCTGCAGCTGCCTGCTCATAGATGCTCCTATTCGGCTTGAAGGATCCTGCGGCGCTTGATACCGTCATGCTCGCGAAATGCTGCACATAATCGGCAAGCTTCGGATTCAACCACTCGGTGCGATGATTGCTGAGGATATGTATATCAGCCAGCCGCTTCCATCGTGTGAGCCGCTCCAGCGAAGGCAGCGGTACGAGGTTTTCCATGATCATGCTGCGGCCATCTTCCTCCGTAAGCGTTGGGCAATATTGGTTCATCCACTGCCAGAACTGCGGCTCCTCTACAGCGCCTGACCACAGGTCATCACGTACTTCGCTTTTGTATCGTGAACGGATTTCGGTATAATCCACACCTGTGCGTTCAACGAGCTGCGTCCAGAAGGTCGGAGTCAGATTTGTCAAAAGCACGCCGCCAACATCCAGCACGAGCTGTACTCTCGCCGGGCGTGCAACGGGATCTTTATTTTCGCTGTTATACATGATCGTTCAACGCTCCCAAAACTCATTAATATGCTATGAATAAATATGCGTCTTATCATATCATGGCGAGCATAAACATTGAAGCTTTCCCGCGCTTTCATTTGTAACCTGCGAAAACTCCTTATATAATCAGGAGGATAAAGGTTATTTGGTTGTAAGGGATTAGGAGGAGAATACATAATGACGAATGAACAATCCAGACTGCTCGTGTTCACTGGCTCGTACGCAGAAGCGGATTCGAACGGTGTTTACGTGCTTCAATTTGATGAAGAGGCAGAGAAGCTAACTCAGCTTCATGGCTACAGCGGCTTGAAAAATCCGACGTTCCTGAACGTCGACGCAGCTCGCAATCGTCTCTACGCGATTACGGAAGGCAAGAATGCCGATGGCAGCAAAAATGGTGAGGCTGTCGCATACGCGATTTCGCCAGCAGACGGTTCGCTTACGCAGCTTAACCGCGCATTCACGGTAAGTGCACCTACTTGTCACATCCAACGGGATGCGAATAGTGAATATATAACGGTAGCGAGCTACCATGGCGGCATGGTTGGTCTAAGCGCCCTGACGGAAGATGGGCGTATTGGCGAGCAGCTTGATGTGCAGCAGCACGAAGGCAGCAGCGTCCATCCTGAACGTCAAGATCGTCCGCATCCGCACTCCTCGATGTTCAGTCCAGACGGCAAATATTTGTATGTACAGGACCTTGGACTTGACCGGATCCGCATTTATTCGATCGATCGCGATACGAAGAAGCTCGTACCGCAAGGGGAGACGGTGATTCATCCTGGCGGCGGGCCGCGCCATATCGCATTCCACCCAACAGCACCTTATGCTTATGTCATCAACGAAGTGGACTCGACGGTAACAGCTTTCACGTATCATGCAGACAATGGTGCGCTGACGGAGATCCAGACGCTGTCGACTTTGCCTCCTGAAGGCTTCGATGGTGAGAACACTTGCGCAGAGATCACGGTTTCGAAGGATGGCCGTTTCGTCTACGGTTCGAACCGCGGTCACGACAGCATAGTCGTGTATGCCATTGATGCAGCGACAGGCAAGCTGTCAACGATTCAATATATCTCGGTTGAAGGCGGCCATCCGCGCCACTTCGCTCTCACACCGAGCGGCAGCCATCTGCTTGCTGCGAATCGCGATACGAATAACATCGCGGTGTTCCGTGTCAATCGGGACAGCGGTGAGCTCACGTATACGGGCAACAGCTTGACGATTTCGCAGCCGGTATGCGTATTGCCAACATATTATTAAGCTAGGAAGCAGGTAAAGCCCGCATCAAACAACATGGGGTTGTCCCTATGGCTCATTGAGCCTTAAGGGACAACCCCTGTCTTATTATTTGACGCGGCGGAAGCCTTCCTCGGTCAAATACTCAATTGATTCTGCTTCCGTCTCGAACGCACAGTCAAGCGCATCCAGTGCCCATATATACCACAGCTCTGCATCATCCTCATAGCGAAGAACGAGTGTATTGCCCTTCTTATTCTGCCACAGCTGCTGCAAGGAATCAGGTGCTTCCAGCTCGGCTGCAGCCGGCTCATTCTTCGGCTTCTTAGGCGGCTTCGGTGCGATGGCGAGCGCCTCGGGCGAATCCGACAGCTCGCTCAGCGATGCGATCGATTGCGAGAGCAGCGTATGCAGCTCATCGGCATCGAGATCACGAATGTTGACGAGTCCTTTGGCATCTTTGCGCGGATCGTTCAGAAGTCCGGCATACACGTAACCATTTCCGTTCGGGTGAAGATGGTAGACGATATTTTTACGCTCATAAACGCTTGCTTCATACTGGAAATTAATGCGTCCCAGCGATACGTCGTTACGCTGCAGCTGTGGGAATGATTCAATAATCGACAGCTTCTGTTCAAAAGTAAGCATGAATTCCTCCGGCAATCAGGTAGTAGATTTGCCTGTCATTATAGCACAAGGAGCATTAGATGACCAAATATGACCAATGAATCAGCATCGAAACTGAATCCCGCTTCGAATCTCATCTTGTACAGCAGATGAATAACCTTCTCGAACGATCATAATAGCTTGCAAACGCCATTAAATATGCTAGGATGGAAAGAAATTGTGCACGTACTTAAGGGGCGATCAGCATGGTGTTAGAACAGAATCAGACCCAAGATCGTATGCCGATTGTATTGCTGGTGGATGGCGATTGCGCCTTATGTCACGGGATGACCCAATTTGCCGTTCGTCGGGATAAGCGCCAGCGATTCCGAATAGCGGCGCTGCAATCGGAAATTGGCAGTAAGCTGCTAGCCCATTGCGGGCTCGATGTGCGGAAGCTTGATTCGCTTGTGCTTATGGAACGCGGCCGAGTTTACGTGAAATCCAGCGCTGCATTGCGCGTATTTCGAAGACTTGGCGGGCTGTGGCCATTGCTATATGCAGCGATTATTGTGCCAACGCCCATTCGCGATTATGGTTATTCATGGATCGCACGGATGCGCTATCGGATGTTCGGGCAAGCGGATATCTGTATGCTCCCGTCTGCAGCAGGTCGACAGCGCTTCATTGATGACAGCGAACCGCTGCATCATTTGGTAGAGTCGAAACGTACATAAGTCGTAACTGCTTAAACCGCCTTCCATTGTGTTAATGAAGGAAAAGGAAGGAGGAGACCCTCTTGGATAACGTGTGGCTTATCACTGCATTCAGTGCTGGTGTAATGGTGTTGATCGCTTATGTCTTGTTTATTGTACCTACGCAGTGGCTTAAGCTGGAGCATGTAAGGGTACCTTCCGCCAAGTTGGGCGTTCGGGTGCTCCAAATTAGCGATGTTCATGTGGAATTTACACGTATATCGCATCGAAGGATTAGTCGAATCATTAACGAGCAGAAGCCGGATTACATCTGCGTAACGGGTGATTTCACGCAGAAGACGAAGCACCTGCCGAAAGTGAAACGTTATGCTGAAGCTATCGGGAGCGCTGGCATTCCGGTATTCGCTGTGCTCGGCAATCATGATTATCGACTGGGGGAGCCGGATCGCTTGCGTCTGATCTCCATTCTGGAGCAGGCTGGCTTCACGGTACTGCTTAACGATTCGGTTCTTATCGATGGCAAATTCCGCATCGTCGGCATCGACGATTATGGATCGAAGATGAGCGACGTGGACAAGGCTTTTGCAAACGTAGAGCAGGATGAGCCAGTTGTCGTTATTACGCACGATCCGAATATTGTGCTTTGGTTGAAGCCGAATTTTCGTTATTTCATGTCGGGACATTTTCACGGGATGCAATTCAATGTTCCGCCGTTGTTTCGTTACATTAACAAAGGTGCATTAGCAACAAGCGGCATCGTAAAAGGGCTTCACCGGTATAAAGGCTGTCCATTCTATATCTCGCGAGGGATGGGACAGACTTTTCCGAATGCGAGGTTGTTCATCAACTGTGAAGTTACACTGCATGAACTGTAGCGTCTCAATCCTGTTTGATGGAGGAAGCCTCTGCAGCTAGTTCAGCAATACGTTGGTTGATGTTATCAGATTCGTAAACGCCGCCGTGATAACATACGACCCGATCAATCATCAAATCTGCGAATTTCTCCAGTGAACGAACGGCCTGTCCATAATCCACACAAGTGTGAGGGAATGACGGTCTGAGCTGATTATCTACGACGACTAATGCATCGGCAGCAATCAGAGTGCGTGTAGGCTCGTGGTACAGACTAATATGCCCAGGCGTATGTCCGGGTGTCTCGATGATGACAATGCCGCCGCAAGCTGGCAGACGATCGCCATCCTTAACTGTCCGATTGACCTGCGCACTTGGCGGAGACTCGAATAATGCCCGGAAAGCCTTCTTGAATGCTTCAGGAGTTTCTGGCGGCATGACAGCGTCCAGATTTGCAAGCACTTCATCGGTTACTTTAATTAATCGTTTGTCCCCTTGAATGTACGGCTTCTCCAGCGAGTGCGCCAATACTTCCACCGTCCGCTGCTTCCTCGCGTACTCCAGTAGTGCCGGCAGACCGCCGATATGATCAATATCTTGATGCGTAACTATGACTTGAGAGAGCTTATTTATCTCGACTCCTGCATTCTCGAACCCCAGCTGCAGGTCTGCCAGTCTTCCCGGATATCCTGCGTCAATTAATACCGCATCCGTACCATCTGTAAGAAGTACGGGATAAACCGTGTCCGGCTTCCCCATTGCGCTAGTCGTCACTGCCGCCAAATAAACACCATTCGCCACTTGCATATGTATCCCCCTCCAAGATCGATGTGTTCGCACGAGAGTCTATAACTCTGATGTGTGTACCTATTTTAAAGGTGAATAGTAGTCGTGTAAACAGCCAAATTTATTATTATATCACAAAAATAAATATTTGTCAATAGGAAATAACGATTCTATTCCAGAGCATGCGCTGCTGTATTTGTCAGTACGGATGCTCTTATCATTTGCACCATTATGATATCGTTCGTTCTTCAGATGGATCGTATCTTAGCGGGGGTATACGGGGGAACAATTGAACTCAACTGCTGGTCGAGATCAATGGCATGCAGCAGAGGGAAAGACGAGGATGATACCGTACTAGGAACGATTTCATCCTCGTGACAAGTTAAGGGTCAGCTCGTTTGCGCTTCGGCCTTGGCACAAATCTCAAGCCGCATCGACTCGCGTTCATTAGGGGTAAGCATCGGACAAGTGTAGCATTTGACACCGTTCTCACGCTTGTCATACATGCAGCAGGATGAGTGCATCATCAGCTTGTCTTCTGGCGAATAAGGACTGGCGATGTAGCGTGGTTTATGCACAAATGGGTTGCGGCGTACGCCAAAGGCCTCGGCAGGAAGCTCGGTAATGACGCGGTATCCCGTCTCGAACGACTCCGCCATGGAAGGGATCGGAATATTCTCATGCACATAATCTCTCACATAAGCGAGCACTCCGCCGTACTGCTGCCAGATCATCTGCGGCTTAACGCCAGCAGCTTGTGCAATCGCGTTGACGGCTGGCCTTACGGTTTCCCGGATAAACTGCTCTACTTGCGCAGCAAGCCAAGCTTCTTGCCCTTCAGTTGGCGCTTGTATGGTCTGCAGTTCTAAAATGCGATAACCTAGATGCGCATGGTCATCATGGGCTTCCGTCTGAAACATCAGATTCGGAAGCGTTAGATCCAGTATGATATGATATTGAGCGAACATCAGCAGCTGGGTCGCACATAATTTGGCGAACGAGGTACCTGCGAAGGAAGCGGGAAGGTCCAGCCCATTCGCCTGTACAAGCTTGCCGGCTTCAAGCAATGTCTGCTTCGTAATGTCCATATCGAGGAATTGATCGCCTCTCATTTCGAGAATCGGATGATCAGCGCCTTCAGGCGAGATATGGAAGTACATTTTGATAAGGGAAAAATCGAGGTTAGCAGCCATACATGAAAGCCTCCTATGTATAATAATAGTCAAGTGCTGCATGCTTATTGCAGTTGTGTAAGCTGCATGATTGAATGAGTCACATCTAGATCTTCTCAGTTGAGAATCACTATCATTCTAGGGGGCTATCCATCTTCTGTCAATGAAATGAAGGAATGAAGGAGCAATCCATCCACCGAAGGAGAGGTACATATGAAGAAATCGTATGCAGAGTCATTAGATCGGAATTACATCTTGAGCATGCTGGAGCTGCTTCTGCAAACACCTAGTCCAAGTGGTTTCTGTATGTCTATAATGGGTCTGATAACGTCGCACGTTACGAAGCTCGGCTATACGATCCAGAGCACGCCCAAAGGCAACGGCATTATCGTCATCCCTGGCGCGACTGATACGAATGCTATCGCACTTACGGCACATGTGGATACACTCGGGGCTATGGTGCGCTCCATCCGATCGGATGGCACGATTCGATTCACACCCATCGGCGGATACGCCATGCAGACGGTGGAAGGCGAGTACTGTCTTATACATACGCGAGATGGACGGCAATATGAAGGAACCGTGTTGTCAACGAAGCCTTCGGTTCATGTTTATTCGGATGCGCGCGATTGGAAGCGCGAAGAGGCGAATATGTCTATACGAATCGATGAGCTTGTTCAATCCAAAGAGGACACGGAGCGGCTAGGCATCTCGCCAGGAGATTTCATTTCATGGGACCCACGCGTAAGGATGCTGCCGAATGGACTTGTCAAATCACGTCATCTGGACGACAAGGCCAGCGTGGCGGCACTGTTTGGTCTGCTCGAATGGTTGAAGCGAGAAGGGCGTACGCCATCTCGTACAGTACATATCATCATCTCAACCTATGAAGAGGTTGGTCATGGCAGTGCCTATGTATCACCTGATATTACCGAGATGATTGCGGTCGACATGGGGGCCATCGGAGATGATTTGAGCACGACAGAAAAGGATGTGTCCATCTGCGCCAAAGATTCGTCAGGACCGTACGATTATGGCATGACGTCGAAGCTGATCGAGCTGGCGAAACGGGAAGAAATGTCTTATGCCGTTGATATTTACCCGTTCTACGGCTCGGATGCTTCCGCAGCATTGCGCGGAGGAAACAACATTCGTGCGGCACTTATCGGACCAGGCGTTCACGCTTCACACGGAATGGAACGTACGCATGCGGATGCGATTGTGAATACGGCGGCGCTTCTGCTTGCTTATATTTTGGACTAATAGAAGAGAAGAAGGTAAGGTGAGTTTGTGATGAATGAGCGTCTGGAACAGCTGATCTCTCAACTGGTGGATCAATCGATTCAAGCTGCGATCATTACGAATCCGAAGCATGTGTACTACTTGAGCGGGTTTCGCAGCGATCCGCATGAGCGTCTGCTCGCACTAATCGTTACGGCCGATGGAACATCGAAGCTCCTCGTTCCAGAGCTGGATCGAGCAGGAGCGGAAGCCGCTGCGTCCGTTGATCGAATTGAATCGCATCGGGATACGGACGACGCTTATGCGATTCTCGCACGCATGCTGGGTACTTCAGCCGTAGGTACACTTGCGATTGAGAAGGAGCGGGTGACCGTATCGCAATTCGAACGATTGAAGTCCGTACTTCCGCAGGCATCACTGTCCGGCATTGACGATGCACTGCTTGCCATGCGAGCAGTCAAATCGACAGATGAGGTTGAACGAATCAAGCATGCGGTGCAGCTTATTGAACAGGTGCTTCGCGATACGCTGCCGCTAGTGAAGCCAGGCGTAACAGAGCTGGAACTTGCTGCAGACATCGATTTCCGGATGCGCAAAATCGGTGCAGAAGGTCCATCATTCGATACGACCGTGCTGGCTGGTGCGAATTCAGCACTGCCTCATGGTTCGCCTGGCAATCGCCGTATCGCCGAAGGGGAGCTGCTTCTGTTCGATATGGGCGTCTATGCAGATGGCTATGTGTCGGATATTACCCGAACTTTCGCTGTCGGTGAAATCTCGGATGAATTGAAGCGAATCTATGAGGTGGTGTTAGAGGCGAATAGGCTGGGGATTCAAGCGCTGAAGCCGGGTATTCCAATGCTGGAAGCGGATCTTGCGGCGAGACGTCAGATTGAATCGTACGGTTACGGAGAACGGTTCACCCATCGGCTGGGGCATGGGATTGGGTTGGACATTCATGAATATCCTTCGCTGCATGGCGCCAATACAGATAGGCTGCGTCCAGGAATGGTGGTTACAGTAGAGCCTGGCATCTATGTGCCTAATCTCGGAGGCGTTCGCATTGAAGACGATGTGCTCATTACGAATGATGGCGCACAGTCACTGACGACGTTTCCGAAGGAGCTGACGATAATCGGCGTATAGGGAATCACTGAACCGTTCTTCCTGTAGGGAGGACGGTTTTTTTCTGTATATTTTACTGCTTGACATGAAACCTTAAGGTGTCATATGATTCGATATGAAACCTTAAGGTTTCATAATTTTGATAACAAAAGCCATCGAATAACGAATGAATAGGAGATTGTATCATGAGCCAAACAAATAACCCGCAGCAGCTTCCTGATGTTGTACGCAGCGTTGTATTGAACGCCCCGATCGAGAAAGTATGGAAAGCCGTATCAACCGCCGAAGGAATTGCTGCGTGGTTCATGCCGCCTACCAGCTTCGAGCCCGTTATAGGCTATGAATTCGAACTGAATGCCGGCCAATTCGGCATGTCGCCTTGCAAAGTAACGGAAGTTGAACCGCCATATCGCTTAGCATTCCGTTGGGGCAAGGACTGGACGCTTACGTTCGAGCTCGCCGAACAAGATGGCAAAACCGCATTCACACTTACGCATGGCGGATGGCGTGCGGATGCAGTGACGGAATTCAATCAGCCGCATACACAAGTCCGCGAGCATATGGCACATGGCTGGGATGGCATCATGAAGAAGTTCACTCGCGTTATCGAGGAGGACTAAGCGTGGATGGGACAGGCGAAGCCAACTCTCAATGCTAAGTCGGCGATAGACGTGTTCCAAGCGATTGCTGATCCTTCACGGCGCAAGCTGCTGGAGATGTTAGGCGATGAAGAATTGCCCGTAACGACTATCTCTAGTCACTTCTCTATGTCGCGAACGGCTGTATCCAAACATTTGCGCATTCTGACGGATGCCGGGCTGCTGACCGAACGGAAGGTAGGCCGCGAGACGCGCTATCGGTTGGAGCCTACGCCGCTCCAAGAACTGAAGCGATGGCTTGCATATTATGATCGGTTCTGGGATAACAAAATGCTCGCTCTTCAGCGCTATGTGGAATCTTCTGATGATCATGAGGGATAAATGGCCAAAATCAAGGGTTGATCCTTCGACCGCGGCCGTATTATGCTGATGACGACCGGAATGTGTGGCTTGAAGGAGAGATGGATGATGAGCGAATATCCGCATGTATACGATGTGAAGATGGATTTGTACCGCGATTGGCTCAATACGGTACAAGAGGTGTTCCGAGGTTCAGGTTCGCCGCTGCCGGAGGATCTGACGGACGAGGAGGTCGCAATTGCTTATTTCATGCAGACGGCGCCTTCTGAAGAGGCGGCTGAGCAGCTTGCGGTCAGCAATGAGAAGCGGCTTCGGACGATGCAGCAGACGATTCTCGATCGGCTGGACGATGTAATTGCGCCTGATATTAAGAAGCGGACCGGTTATGAAGGAACGCAGTACCATTTTCAATGGGTCTATCAGCAAGGGGAGAACATTGTAGAGAATCGATCGCAGTATCGTATCCCGCTGTAAAAATAAAGAAGAGCAAGTCCGCGGTTGGTCCCGCTGACTTGCTCTTCTTTATTTGTGGTAAATGTTAGTTTTGCCGTTTGGCAGCAGCTTCTACTTGGATGACTGTCTTCTTCACCCAGGGAAGGGATGCCTTCACCCAGCCATACCGCTGTGAACGATAAATTCTAGCGTGACCAGAGCAAGCGTAGCTGATGATGCAGCCCACGAAAAGATAGAGCGAACCTTCCGTGCCGAACAGCTCAAGGCCCATAATGAAGCAGGCGAATGGCGTATTGGCTGCGCCGCTAAATACACTTACGAGACCGATACCTGCCAGCAGGGGAACGGACATGTGGAATAACCCCGCGAGCGCGCTGCCGAGCGTCGAACCAATGACGAATAGCGGCGTCACTTCGCCGCCTTGGTAACCTGCTCCTAGCGTAATCGAAGTAAATAAGGTCTTGAGCGCGAAAGCTGCAGGTGAAACAGCCTCCTCGAATGAGCGTCCTAGCAGCGGGAGACTTAGTCCCAAGTAATCACGCGTTCCGAATGCATAGACCAGCACAATAATAAGAAGACCGCCTGCAGCAGCACGAAGGGGTGCATTCGGAATCCAAGCTCCGAAGCGCTGCTTCAACACATGCGTCAATTCGCTAAACAGCAGCGCTGCTAGCCCGAACAGGATGGAAGCTGCAGCGATCTGCGCCAATAATTGAAGCGAGAATGAAGGCAATTGCCCGAGCGAATACTGAATATGTCCAATTCCCCAAGCGCTAGTGACATAATCGCCAGTCCAGCCCGCTATCAAGCACGGTATTAAAGCGATAAAGCGATTTCGCCAGCTGCGGTGTGCGGCTAGCAGCTCGACAGCGAAGACGGCACCGGCAAGCGGCGTTCCAAACACGGAGCCGAATCCGGCACTAATGCCGCACTGCAGGAGCATGCTCCTCTGCTGCGGATTTAGCTGCATTCTCGCCCCGAACTGCTCAGCTAAGCTGCCGCCAAGTTGAACAGCCGTTCCTTCGCGGCCGGCGGATCCGCCGAACAGGTGGGTTGTCCATGTGCCGATCAGGACGAGCGGCGCCATGCGGAGCGGGACGCGGACATACGTTTGATCGCCGTAAGCCTGTTCAATAAGTAAGTTGTTGCCTTTGGCAGCGGAGGTTCCGTAGGCTGAATACAGCCAGCTGATTGCTGCGCCGCCTACAGGCAGCAGCCAGAGCAGCCAGTGGGAATGTTCACGTGCGGAAGTCACCTGTTCAAGTCCGAACAGGAACAGCGCGGAAGAAGTCCCTCCCAGCAGCCCGACAGCAGCGCTAATGATTAGCCAGCGCAGCCAATTCATGCTATTGTCTATCATTTTTCCCAATCAAAGTCGCTCCTTGACATCAATAAACTTCTGCTACTGGCAAAAGTATAGCACGAAATACGGATTGACGGCCTACTCTAGTTTGAGTAAAATACTTCGTATGCGAAATGTTCGTATGGCAATAATTTGTTTTCTAAATCAAATTTAGAGGGGAGGAGTTTCTGAAGTGGAGAATCAGGAGCGGCTGCAGCGACTATTGCTTAATTTTCGAGAGATGAATAAAGAGCTGTATCAAGTTTTGAATATAACGCTGCAAGAGCTGGGTGTCACATCCGCCCAATACATGGTGCTAAAGGCGCTTCATACGAAGCCATGCATGGGTTTGTCAGAGCTTGCGGATAATATTTATTCCAACAACAGCACGACAAGCGGCATCATTGATCGTCTGGTCAAAGCCGACCTCGTGAAGCGTGAGCGGCCTGCGACGGATCGCCGGGCGATATCCCTGACATTGACACCGCAGGGGGAAGAGTTGATCACCAAAGCGCTCGAAATGAGATTAGATCGACTGAAGCCGCTGCTGAAGCTGCCTGCCGAGGATTATGATACGATGTTCCGTATTCAGCGGGATATTATTGAATTAATACAACAGGGTGGAGAGGAAATATAACATGACTACTGCAGCATCTAATTTAAAAAGGGGTCCTATCGTCGCATCGCTGCTTATTGCAGCGTTCGTAGCGCTCTTAGCACAGACATTGCTTAACATCGCGCTGCCAAGCATCATGAAGGATCTGGATATTTCGGAGAACACGGTACAGTGGCTTATTACCGGCTACATGCTTGTTAACGGTGTACTTATTCCGATCAGCGCTTATCTGATCGAACGTTTTACGACTAGAAAGCTGTTTATCGTTGCTGTCGGATTGTTTACACTCGGTACAATTGTCAGCGCCTTTGCTTATAATTTCCCAGTATTGCTTACAGGTCGTCTGATCCAAGCGGCTGGTGCTGGTATTCTGATGCCGCTCATGTCGATTGTCATTCTGACGATCTTCCCGGTGGAAGAACGTGGTAAAGCCATGGGTATGATGGGTCTAGCCATGATCTTCGCCCCAGCAGTTGGTCCTACGCTGTCTGGCTGGATCGTTGAACACTATTCATGGCGCGTCCTGTTCTATATTCTGCTGCCAATCACTGTATTTGCATTGATCTATGGTGCAATTGCAATGAAGAACGTTACGCGTAATGCAATATCCAAACTCGACTATACCGCTGTTGTATTGTCGACAATTGGCTTCGGTGGTATTCTGTATGGCTTCTCCGATGCAGGCTCGGACGGCTGGAACAACAGCACCGTACTCACTTCGCTGATCGTTGGCGCAGTTGCGCTTATTTTATTCGTTTGGCGTGAGCTGGTCGTTGACAGACCGATTCTTGAACTGCGTGTATTCAAATACAGCATGTACTCGCTAACGACGGTTATCAACGTGATCGTTACGATGGCCATGTACTCCGGCATGATCCTTCTGCCGCTCTATCTGCAAAATATTCGCGGCTTTACGCCGCTTGAATCGGGTCTGCTCCTTCTGCCAGGTGCGATTCTGATGGGGATTATGTCGCCGATTACCGGGATCATCTTCGATAAAATTGGTGCCCGCTGGCTTGCGGTTGTCGGACTGTTGATTACGGTTGGCACGACCTATATGCTTAGCGGTCTGACATCGGAAACGACGTATACAGCTCTTGTCACGATTTATTCGTTCCGTATGTTCGGTATGTCGCTTCTTATGATGCCAATCCAAACAGCGGGTATGAACCAGCTGCCGCAGCGCCTGAATGCGCACGGTTCGGCGATGCAGCAAACGCTGCGTAACGTTGCTGGCGCACTTGGTGCGGCTCTGCTCGTTACGATTATGACGAACAAAACAAAAGAGGTTGTGAAGGAGCTGATCGTCAGCACGGGTACGAACCCGCAGGACGAGCAGGCGATGCAGCCGCTTCAATTCCAAGCGATGATCGAAGGCATCAACCACTCGTTCATTGTCGCTACTTGGTTCACAGTTGCCGCTCTTGTGCTTGCCTTCTTCCTCAAGAAAGTGAAGCCGCATGAGGAGAAGTCCACTGAAACGGCTAAGCATGGCGATACAACAACAGCATCGGTTCAACCGGCAGCACGCCGCAGTTAAATCTTCACAACTGACCATCCCTATCCTGATCCAGGATAGGGTGTTTTTTTTATTTAGTTCCAACAAACCAACCATGTGCGGTATACTCGGGACAGCGAATAAGATGGAAATCACGTCATGGATGAGGTGAATTGACATGATATTAGAGATTGGAGAACGAGATGAACTGCTGAGCAGACTAAGCGAGGAGCAGCAGCAATATTTGACGGAGGTGCTGTCTCGGGGCAGAAGAACGGTATTCGCCAATGAGATGGCCAGACAGAAAGGATACGCGATTCCAGAGGGAACCGACGTAGAGCAGATTGAACGGCTGCTAGATGAGTGGATCTATACGGGGTATATCGACGCGGGAAAAGTATCACCCGATCTGCGGTGCGAGTGCGGTCGTCCTCTTCGGTATCAGCATCAGGTGAAGCATAAGACGACGGGTGAACGCAAGTTTTTCGGTATCGATCACCTGAAGGAGCATCTCGCCATTGATGCAGCTGTCGTAAATGCGATTAAGAAGGGGTTCGACGCGATTGACTATGAGCTCGACGAGCTGTTAATGAAGCTGTCAACAGGTTGGGTATCCGATCCTGAGCTGCTTCAGGTTGCAGAGCTGCCTGCAGATGTCGCGGATCATGTGCGGCTGAAGCTTCCTCTGTTGGACAAGCAGGTGCGTAAGCTGCGGTCCATCCGTGCGGCAGAGCAGACTGCAGCATGGAGGCGCAGCGAAGCGAAGACACAATCAGAGCCAGCGTTCAAGCCAGAGAAGACGACCGTTGTGGACAGTTCGCAATCGTATGATTTATTCGCATGGCAGGAGGAATCAGAAGCGGAGGCGGAGGAAGAAGAGCCGCCGCTGATCGAACTGGATTATGCGCTGCAAAGCCGAGTTCGCGGCTATCTTCGCAATGGCGCCCGAAGCGCACGAGTCATCTGTGAAATGCTGATCGAAGAACATAACGCGAACAGCCGCCGTTTTCTGACAGGCAAGCCGAAGCTGTTTCCGAGCGTTTGCGTCTATATCGAATCCATCGAAGGTGTTAAGATCGACAGCATATCGCCAGAAGACCGCGCTTATTCATTAATGAAGCCGATCTGAACGGGGTCATAACTAGAAATTCGAAGAGAGCAATGAGGAGGTACGGCCAGTCATGAATGTCGACCATAATGCCCAAACTATACATGCAGCCCATATTCTGAATCCGCATGTCATCGATCAGATCAACGTCGTGCAGTCGACAGAAGAGGACACGCCAGCCATTATGGATCTGCTGGTGCAAACCGCACAGTGGCTTAACAGCAAAGGCTCAACGCAGTGGGGTGCACTGCTGCGGGGAGAAGATCACCACAATACGGTGGAGTCCGCCCGCAGAGGCGATGTCTATTTGTTCAAGGATGGCAGGACGCTCGCAGGCATCGTTACCTTGCTCCGCCGTCCAAGTGCATGGGACATCAATCTGTGGGGTGAAGAGGGGCATGAGCGCGCAGTTTATCTGCACCGTTTAGCCATTAACCGGGAATACGGAGGCAGGAAGCTCGGCTATGCGATGCTCCAATGGGTTCATACTAGCATTCAGTTCGACGGCAAAGATTGCATTCGCTTGGATTGCAACGATTCGATTCCACAGCTGAACCAATTCTACCGTTCGGCGGGTTACACCTATATAGGACACGCCGATTCAGGATTTTTCCTGTTCGAACGCTTTCAGCAGCTGCAGTAGAAAGCGCAACATTAATTATTAAGATTGTTAGGCGCAAATCCGGTTCAAGCGACATACAGTGTAGACGTATGACTATTGCACCGGGAGGTAATGCAATGAATCGTGGCTTTACTCAGTTTGGCGGCGGCTTCGGACGCCCGCCATTCCGTCCGTTTCCGCATCCATTTTTCCCAAGACGTACGTTGTTCCCATTTTTCTTCTTCTCGCCGTTCTTCTTCCCATTCTTCCGTGAGGGCGAAGAGGCAGGAGAGGATCGGAATGATGGTACGTTCGCCCAACATCAAGCCACACAAGGACAGACGCTCCAACAGGTTGCACACGCTTATAACATGCCTTATCCGATTCTTGAGGAAGCCAACCCGCATCTGAGCAATCCGAGCCAATTAAGGCAGGGAGAAACGGTTGTCATACCGCGCATATCGCATATGTACTGCCACAAAACGTACATGGAACGCGACGACCAACTGCCAACACAGCTGCCAGCACAAACGGCAGTTAACCCGGCACAACACGTACAGCAAACGCAATGGCAGCAGCCAAGAGTGCCGTATGCGCCGAACCAATATCCATATTAAATGAAGCAAGCACAAGGCTGCGGATCTCCGCAGCCTTTATTGCGTTTAAACGAGGATGAAATGGCATACATAAATAGAGGGTGAAATAAGGCTATTTTGCGGTATAATGGAACGATGGAGTTCATTGATGAATGTGGAGGCACAGACGTAATTGGCTAAATATCCGTTTGAATTTGACCCGGGCACTCCGTTTATGCAGCAGGCGAGCGATTGGATCGCCGACGTCTTCTATGAGGTGCTGCCGGAGGCCGGCTTCGAGGTGCGCGACGAGCAGATCTACATGGCGTTTCAGCTGGAGCGAGCGTACAACGAGAAGAAAACGATTTTTGCAGAGGCTGGTGTTGGTACTGGCAAAACGCTTGTCTATCTGCTCTATGCAATCTGTTATGCACGCTATACACGCAAGCCAGCTATTATTGCTTGTGCGGATGAGTCATTGATTGAGCAGCTGGTGAAGCCAGAAGGCGACATTGCAAAGCTGGCCCGTCATCTGGAGCTGACGATTGATGCGCGTCTCGGCAAATCGCCGGATCAATATATTTGCTTGAACAAGCTGGATGAGGTACGTGCGGATGTAATGGCGTCTGAGATCTACGACACGATCCACAGCGGACTGCCGTCGTTCGTCCATCGGCCGGATACGATGCAGGCGTTCCATCCGTATGGCAATCGTAAGGATTACCCGGAGCTGTCCGACGACGAGTGGAGACGAATCGGCTGGGATGTGTTCCAGGACTGCCTCGTATGCAATCAACGTCACCGCTGCGGGCAGACGCTGTCACGCGAGCATTATCGCAAAGCGGCAGATATTATTATTTGCTCGCATGATTTCTACATGGAGCATGTATGGACGTATGAAGCGCGGAAGCGGGAGGGTCAGCTGCCGCTGCTGCCGGAGCATAGCTCGGTCGTATTCGACGAAGGCCATCTGCTAGAGACCGCGGCACAAAGTGCACTCACCTACAAGCTGAAGCATTCGTTGTTCGAGAGCATAATAACGCGCCTTCTGGAAGGCGAAGTGAGAGAGTCGCTCGCGTATGCGGTCGAGGATGCAATTGCATCGAGCGAGACCTTGTTCGAGCTGCTGGCGAAGCACAGCGTCCAAGTGCCGGCTTCGAATCGACGTGAGGTTATATTGAATGAGCCGCTGTTACGCGAGTTTAACCGATTCAGCAGTCTGCTTGGCACGATCGAGGAGGAGCTGGTGTTCGAGAGCGGCCTGTTCACGATCGATGATTACCAGCTGAAGATTGTCGAGGAGCATCTGGAGATGATCGGTTACGCGTTGTCGCTGTTCAAGCGTCCGGAAGGTCTCATCTCGTGGGTGACGGATGACGGTGCGGACGGCATCACGCTCGTCATTATGCCGCGCAAGGTGAAGGAGATTCTCGCGGAGATGGTATTCGGCAAGCGGATGCCGGTTGTGTTCTCGTCTGCAACGCTGTCGGTTGACGGCTCGTTCGACTATGTAGCATCCAGCCTTGGCATTAGCGACTATTTGTCCTTTTCTGTGGCATCTCCTTACAATTACGAGGAACAGATGAAGGCTGTGCTTTACCCTGAGCCCTCTACTCCTTCCGCTGCGAAAATGGGTCATGTACTGCGCAGCATAGCAGAGGCTGCAGGCGGCTCTCTGCTGTTGTTCCCATCCTTCGAGGAGCTGCACCAGTTCCAAGCTGAACTCACTCGCTATCCAGAGTCGAGCAGCTATCGGTTCTTATATGAAGGATCGGCTGAAATCAGCCACCTCATCTCCGAGTTCCAGCGGGATGAGCGCAGCATTCTATGCGCGGTAACGCTGTGGGAAGGGCTTGATATTCCTGGTCCGTCCCTGTCGCATGTGCTCATCTGGTCGCTTCCGTTCCCGCCGCATGATCCTGTATTCGATGCGAAGCGGAAGGACGCGAAGGATGCGTTCCGAGAGGTGGATATGCCGTACATGCTGCTGCGGATGCGGCAGGGAATCGGTCGGCTTATTCGTACGAGCAGTGACAGCGGCACCGTCACGATCTTCGGTGAACAGCTGGAGGATGAATATGTTCGGAATCAGATTATGCGGTTTTTACCGTCGAATACAGAGAGGATGGCACCATGCTAAACATTACGGAATACAGCGTAGAGCTTGTTAAAGACCCGTTCGGTATTCTGGACGGTAAACGATACGAATTTATTCTCGATCTCGATGTGCCCGACGATGATGAGCTGTATAGCGAGAATGGTGTTTATGCCCGCGTTATCTACAACCTAGCGGACAGCGGCTCACGCATTGTGAAGTACGAGCTGCGCGAGCGCTCGACGGATCGGTATTTGGAGATTGATCTGGAAGACGAAGAGCTTGCGGCGTTTGCGCAATTTTGCCAAGAAGAGCTTGAAGCAGGGGTAGACGTCGAATAAGACGACTGACCGAGGAGGAGACGGGTATGAAATCGATCTTGTTCACAGGCGGGGGCTCCGCCGGGCATGTAACGGTTAATCTCGCGCTTATTCCGAAGTTTATTACAGATGGCTGGAAGGTTGATTATATCGGTTCTGTTCATGGCATCGAGAGGCGATTGATTGAGCCGCTGGAGGGTGTCACGTACCATCCGATCGCAACGGGCAAGCTTCGCCGCTATATGGATTGGCGTAATTTGAAGGATCCGTTCAAGGTAGTGCAAGGTGTGATGCAGGCCTATCGGCTTATTCGCAAGCTGAAGCCGAATGTCGTATTCTCCAAGGGCGGCTTCGTCTCTGTGCCTGTTGTTCTTGGCGCAAGGCTGAACAAGACGCCGATTCTGATTCATGAGTCGGATCTGACTCCCGGTCTGGCGAATCGAATCGCAATGCCGTTCGCAACAGGAATTTGTACGACGTTTCCTGAAACATCGCAGTATATTAAAGCCAGCGGAACAGAAGTAAGACATGTTGGTGCGGTGATTCGGGAAGAGATTCGACAGGGGGATGCCCAGCGTGGGCGTGCATTCTGCGAATTAAACGCGTCGAAGCCGGTGCTTCTCATCATGGGCGGCAGCCTAGGTGCACGTGCGATTAATGCTGCCGTTCGATCGGCGCTGCCTGAGCTGACCCGGAGGTTCTATGTTGTTCATTTGTGCGGAAAAGGCGGCTTGGATAGCTCTATTCATCATCCGTCTTATCGGCAGTATGAGTACATGCAGGAGCAGCTGCCCGATGTGCTGGCCATGACAGAAATCGTTGTTACGCGTGCTGGATCGAACTCGATCTATGAGTTTCTATCGCTTCAGCTGCCAATGCTGCTGATTCCGCTCTCGAAGAAGCAGAGTCGAGGAGATCAGCTGCTGAATGCAGCATCGTTCAAGGGGGCTGGCTATGCAGAGGTGCTCGAGGAGGAGGAGCTCACTGCCGATTCTCTAGCGGCTGAGGTATCGAAGCTGTACGATGAACGGCATACATACCGGTATACGATGCGCCGCCACTCCCAGCAGGAAGCGTTGAATACGGTGTATAAGTGGATTGGAGAAATTGCGAAGGTATAACTTGAATCACAGGACATACGTGTAACATTACCTCGCATATCTTGTTGATTGTGATTGCCTATACGGTGTATCCTAAGGTATAATCAATGTAATTCTATACGTAATCACCGGTGGAGTCTGTCAATTACGGGATCTCTCTGTCTACAAGAGGGAGCCTGTATTTACAGGCTCTTTTTTGTTTATTTTATAGATCTAGAGGCAGGAAAGGAGTAATTTGATGTCAATTTTATTAACACTTCTCATCATTATCGCATCAACCAAAATCGCAGGTGATCTATCGGTCAGGCTCGGTCAGCCTTCCGTGCTTGGCAAGCTCATTGTTGGGATTATCTTAGGACCGGCTGTGCTGCATTGGATTGAAGCAGAGCCATTCCTGCATGAAATGTCCGAGATCGGCGTTCTGCTGCTCATGTTCATCGCTGGACTGGAAACGGACCTCGATCAACTGAAGCGCAATTGGCGTTCATCGCTTGCAGTAGCCATAGGAGGAATCGCTGCTCCATTAGTTGGTGGCTATTTCGTCTCCTTGGCGTTCGGATTAACCAACAGTCAAGCGCTGTTCGTTGGACTGCTGCTATGTGCAACATCGGTCAGCATTTCCGTACAGACGCTTAAAGAAATGGATGCACTGCAAAGCCGTGAAGGTACGACCATCCTAGGCGCAGCAGTCGTGGATGACGTCATTGTTGTGATGCTGCTGGCCGTTATGATGAGCATCCTCGGAACAGGGGGAGGCGGGGCGATTGGTGAAATCGCATTGAAAAACGGACTTTTCTTCCTTCTTATCCTAATCGTGAGTATCTTCGTAGTACCGCAAATTATGAAATGGTTCGCGTCTCAACGTGTGAGCGAACCTGTCATTAGCGGAGCCATTGTGCTGGTGTGCGGCTATGCTTATTTCGCAGAAGAGATGGCGGTTGCAGGCATTATCGGTGCCTTCGCTGCCGGAATTGCAATCTCCCAGACGAAATTCAGAGAAGAGGTCGAGCACAAGGCGAGCCCGATCGCATACAGTCTCTTCGTCCCGGTGTTCTTCGTCAGCATTGGCTTAAGTGTCAGCTTCGATGGCATCGGCAGCCAGCTTGGTTTTCTGCTCGTGCTGACGGTAGTGGCGGTCGCAGCCAAGCTCGTAGGCGGCGCATTGGGTGCAAGGCTGACCGGGTTCGGCAGCCGGTCATCGTTAATGATCGGAGCGGGAATGGTTTCGCGCGGAGAGGTTGCGCTTATCATCGCGGCGTCAGGACTGGAGTCGGAGATGCTGCCGCAGCGCTATTTTACAGCGGTCATCGTATTGGTCATTATAACGACGCTTGTGACACCTCCTCTGCTGAAGGGGTTGAAGGTTACTCGCGGCCAACAACCGAGCGATTCATCCAGCAGCTAATTTCCATAGACGATGCAACTTTCTTCCGCATCCGTCAGTCTATGATGACAGTGGATAGACTTTTGGGATGTTAATGGAAATGGAGGCTGCAATTCATGTCTATCAAATGGACTTCATGGACAGCAGGGTGCTTGGCAATCGGATTGGCGATCTCAGGGTGGTTAAGCGAATCGGTATCCGCACAGGGCAGCGTGGGCGTTAACGCCAGTTATTCGTACACGTCGATTAGCAGCAAGAAGAGCATACCGCTTGCGACTCCGCTCTGGTCGGCGGAGCTTGGGCTGCCAGCTTCAGGTGCATTCAACTGGCCGGATGTTGAAGCTGCGGGCGGAAATGTGTTCTATGTGAAGGCAGGTGTCCTTCATGCGACCAACGCCTCGAGTGGGAAGAAGTTATGGTCATTCGGCAAGAAGCTGCAAGTCAACTCGATCGCAGCATATGGCAATAATGTTTATACATTCGATGAAGGTGGCGTCGTGTATCGGGTTGATGCGAAGACGGGGAAAGGCACCAAGCTATTTCAGCTAACGGATGCGAAGGGGACTGTATCTCAGCCGATTAATGAAATCTCTGTCTCAGAAACAGAGGGTGTGCTGTATGTACTGAGCTCCAACACAGTAGCTGCGATTCAGTTATCAAGCGGGAAGCTGAAGTGGCGGAATGATGATTTTTATTATACGACTGTACCGAAGCTTGTGAATGGCAAACTGCTCATGTATACGACTGAATCAGGCGCAATTATGGTCGGTACAACGTATGCAATTGATCCGAAGACGGGTAAGACACTGTGGAGGCTTGCTGGGAGCCATTCGGATCTGTTGGGAGCAGATGGTGATCGCCTATATTACGAGGACCAATGGCCGAACATTGATGAGACCGAGACTTCAATCGCCAAGCTGGATGTCGTATCCATTGAAACCGGCGAGGTCATTGAATCCAAGACGTACCCTTCGCCGCAGTCAATTTCAGGTGCTTATGTTCCTCGTTCCAATCAACTGCTTATCGACGGCGATAGTTTATATGTCGGTGCTGGCGGCAGCGGTATCTATCGATATGGGTTGCAGGCGGATCCGTTGACTTCCAAGCCCGCTTATATTTCAACGAATGGCAGTTGGATTGCAGGACCGTATAACGGTAAGCTCTTTTTCCAAAATGCGATTTTCCAAGGAATGTTCGCGATCAAGCAGCTGGACAACTCATATGTTGCGTATCATGGCGTTGACAATCCGATCAGCCGTCTAGATCTGATTCATTCAGGCATGTATATCGGGCAGACAGACGGTTCTGTCCTAGCCTACAATGTAAAGACGGGCAAGGCAGTGTTCCGATATGAAACAGGTGCCCGCCATTTTGGCCCTTTCCAGACGATTGGCAGCACATTGATCGTTCAAGCGGAGAATAAGCTGTATGCATTCACCCTGCCATCGGAGCTGACGCAGCCGATTGCAGATTCGGAAGCTGCGACAGACGGATATATCAAGGCATCCGCGAAGCTGTCGGTGAACGGAGAGCTTCGGGCGTTCAATCCGAGCATGATGACGGCAGCCAATCGGATGTTCGTGCCGCTTCGATTTCTGACCGAGACATTAGGCGCTAAGGTTGCCTATGATAACAAAACTAAGTCATCCACTGTAACGTACGAGGGACGGGTGTTTACGATAACCGAAGGTAAAGCTTATGCCCTCGTCGGAGGCGGTCAGCAAGAGCTGTCCTTCGCCCCTGTGACATTGAATGGATCTCTGTATGTGCCGGTCAAGGATATCGGGGATTTGCTTGGCATTTCGGTCAGCTGGAACGCGTCAACGCGGACGGTTGAAGTCGTCACTCATCTGCAGAAGTAGATCCATTATTTGAGGTGATTGCTGGCGGCAGCTCCTGTTGTTTCATGCCATTAAATTTGGACTTGTTCGATCATTTGGGACAAAGCTTTAAACTTAATCGTTGCAATTTGGAATGACAGGTGTATAATTACGAGTAATTTCATATTTCGCGAACAATAAATTCAATGACGAGAATGAGTACGTTATTCGACTGATCAACAGAGAGTTGGGATGCTGAAAACCAACGTTCAGGCGCTAACCGAAAGCTATCTCCGAGAAGCGGGCTGAAAAGCCATGCCGCTATTCCAGCGTTAGAAGGAAGCGCATTGATAGATGCGTGATCGAGTGTCGTTGCCTTCGCGGCAGCGGAACTAGGGTGGTAACACGGGTATTCAGACTCGTCCCTTATTAGGGACGGGTCTTTTTTGTTTTTATTTTTGATGTGTGACTTTGAACGCCGTTCAAAGATCCTGATGTACAGCTGAGTGACTTTGAAACGCCGTTCAAAGATCCTGATGTGAGGAGAAAACCGCCAATGCTAAGTCAATCGTTAACTTTAACCAAATCCAAATCAATCGAGGGCCGGCTGGCGGCGCTCGTACGGGAGATGAAGCCATCGGGCATTCGCAAGTTTTTTGATCTAGCAGCAGGTCAGGAAGGGATCGTATCGCTCGGAATAGGCGAGCCGGACTTCGTAACGCCGCAGCCTGTACGCGACGCTTGCATGATCGCGCTGCAGCAAGGAAAAACTTCTTATACGTCAAACGCAGGCATGCCGGAGCTTCGCCGCGCTATTGCAGATTATGTTCATACGTCTTGGAATGTCGAGTATGATTCTTCAGACGAAGTGCTCGTAACGGTAGGCAGCAGCGAGGCGATCGATCTGGCGCTGCGTGCGCTCATTGAGCCGGATGATGAGATTCTTGTTCCGGTGCCATGCTATATTTCGTATTCGCCGATTGGCGAGATTGGCCGCGCCAAGACAGTTGAAGTGCCGACGGACGCATCCAACGGATTCAAGCTGACGGCAGAAGCGCTGCGCAGCAGGATTACACCGAAATCGAAGGTGCTGATCGTCTCCTATCCGAACAATCCGACAGGCAGCATTATGACCTATGAGGATTGGCTGCCGATCGCAGAGGTTGCGGAAGAACACGATCTCGTCGTCCTGTCTGACGAAATCTATGCTGAACTCACCTATGGCACGAAGCATGTGAGCCTTGCCGCTATTCCAGGCATGAAGGAACGAACGCTGTTGATCAATGGTTTCTCCAAGGCGTTTGCAATGACAGGCTGGCGTGTCGGTTATGCATGCGGCCCCCAACCGCTAATCGCTGCTATGCTCAAAATCCATCAGTACACAATTATGTGCGCTCCGATTCTTGGTCAGATCGCTGCACTCGAGTCGCTGCGAATTGGCCTGCCTGAGAAAGACCGGATGGTGGAAAGCTACAATACCCGCCGCCAACTTATTGTCGATGGCTTCCGACGAATCGGTCTTCCATGCCATGTGCCATACGGCTCGTTCTATGCATTCCCTTCAATTGCAGGAACGGGGCTTACATCTGAGCAGTTCGCTGAGCGTTTGCTGGTAGAGCAAAAGGTCGTCACGGTACCGGGCAATGTATTCGGGCAAGGTGGAGAAGGGTTTATTCGCTGCTCCTACGCGACGTCGATCACCATGATTGAAGAAGCGCTGGCACGAATCGAACGGTTTCTACAATCGCTGTAGTCAGGAGGAATGTGTTTGGCACAAAACAACATTCAAGTGCCGTACGGCTATGAGCCGCCGGAGGATTCACGCAAAGGCATATTGGTCTATTACGATACGTTTGAGCATGCATCGGAAGAGGAGCTGGATCAAGCGGCTGAACTAATGCACAGCATGTCGTTCAAGAAGCTCGTGCTGTATCCTCTGCATGAATCAACAGCCAAGCGGATGTCGAAGGATGCTGTGCGGCCTTATTATAAAAGGCTGGATATGCTGCATGACTGGCGTCGGTCGATCGATGATACAGGGGTCGTTATCGAAGGGTTGGAAGGAAAGCGTAAGAAGTACACGCCGATCGACAGCGCCCTTCGCCATTTGACCGAAACCTATGGCAAGCCGCTGTTTCTGCTCTTGTCGCCTGAAACAGCGAGCATGTTCGCCAGCTATGATTCGTTTGAGCCCTGGATTACCCGCATCAGGCTGCTGCTTACTTCGGGGCCATCGGCTGCTCAGATGCACCCGCGGCTTGTGAAGTACGCTCATCGTTGGAACGTCGCTGGCGACTCGGTTGACGTTAGTGAGCACTGATGCGAGCCGCCGCTCATGATAATGTAATCAACGGGGAATCGTAACGATATGAACAATTCGATCCTATACCAATCAGGAGCAAGCCGTGAACGTCATCAACGCAAGCTGCTGCTAAGCGCCGGGCTAAGCTGGCTGTTTGATGCCATGGATGTCGGCATGCTCTCCTTTATCGTCGCTGCGTTAAGTGTCGAATGGGGGCTTGGTCCCCACCAGATCGGGCTGCTTACAGCTACCAATTCAATCGGGATGGCAGCAGGTGCAGCCGCTGCCGGCATGTTGGCGGACCGTTACGGAAGAAAGGCGATTCTGCTATGGACACTCGTTATTTTCTCCGTTGCGAGCGGTCTATCGGCTTTGGCCGGCAGCTTCGCAGTATTAATGGTGCTGCGGTTCGCGGCTGGATTTGGTCTTGGCGGTGAGCTGCCAGTTGCTTCGACACTAGTCTCTGAGTCGGTACCGCCGGAATCGCGTGGCAAAGCTGTTGTGCTGCTGGAGAGCTTCTGGGCAGGCGGCTGGATATTGTCTGCGCTTATTGCCTACTTCATCATTCCAGATTACGGCTGGCGCATCGGCTTCGCGATCGGTCTCGTTCCTGTCATATATGCGTTGCATCTAAGGCGGGCCATCCATGATCCTGTACGATTCACAACGAAAGGAAATCAGTCGCTGTCTTACGGAGCACGTGTTGCTTCGATCTGGCGCAGCTCCCATCGGCGGTCTACCATTATGCTGTGGGTGCTCTGGTTTACTGTCGTCTTGTCTTATTACGGCATGTTCTTGTGGCTGCCGACAGTAATGGTCATGAAGGGCTTCAGCCTCGTTCGCAGCTTTGAATATGTACTCATTATGACGCTCGCTCAGCTGCCCGGTTACTTCACGGCTGCTTATCTCATCGAACGTGCGGGTCGCAAATTCGTGCTCATTGCGTATTTGATCCTTACAGCGGTGTGTGCAATCGTGTTCGGGAGTGCGACGACGACAGCGGTACTTATCGGTGCGGGTATCGGTTTATCGTTCTTCAATCTCGGCGCGTGGGGTGCTATGTATGCTTATACGCCTGAGCTGTATCCGACGCCAATCCGATCGACGGGCGTTGGTCTTGCCGCCTCGTTCGGACGAATAGGCGGAGTGATTGGACCATATCTTGTTGGCGCATTAGTCGGTCGGAACACACCGATTTCTGCGATATTCTCCATCTTCTTCGTCACCATTCTAATCGGTGCCGCAGCCGTGCTGGTTCTTGGCAAGGAGACGAAGGGGATAGAGGTCGAGTAATTGGACATCCTAAATTTCGCTTGAGACGATTTCATCCGAAGGCGAAGGAGGGATCGAACGATGAGTCGAAACAAAAACAAGACGTTTCGCGGGCAGCAGCAGGCATTCGAGGCTGTAAGTCGACAAGCTGAAGATAATCAAGCTGCAGCGACCGAAACGAACCGCAACCAGAAAGGCCAGCTTCCGAACAAGCCTTCAACCGGTTAATGATGCATCAAGCGTTATGAGGCTGCACAGGCGATCTGCTTATGCAGCCTTTTCATTTTGCACAGACAAGGATTTAGGCATGGACAGCGTTGTTGATGCGGCGTTACAATCGTGTCATGTCGCAACAAGGAGATTATCAAACGGATGAAAAGTTTACTCGTCACCGGCTATCGTGCACACGAGCTCGGCATTTACGATCAGAAGCATAAGGGGATCCCTTACATACGCAAAGCAATCGAATCGCGGTTAGTGCCGCTTATCGAAGAAGGTCTGGAATGGATCGTAACGCCTGGTCAATACGGTGTCGATCTATGGGCATGCGAGGTTGCGATAAGCTTGAAGAAGACTTATCCGCAGCTGAAGCTGTCTATACTTGCCGCTTATACGAATCCAGAAGAGAAGTGGAACGAAGGAAAACAGGACTATTACCGCGGTATCCTGCATCAAGTCGATTATTATGATTTTGTGAGCAAACAGCCTTATCAAGGGGTATGGCAGCTTACAGCGCGCGACGACCTGCTGCTCCGCCGTACAGACGGCATGCTGCTGTTCTATGATGAGGATGCGGGAGAAGCGAGCCCAAGATATATGAAACAGAAAGCAGTGAAACGGCATGCCGAAGATGGATATCCGATCATAACGATTACGGCCGAGGACGTTCAGGCGATGGCAGATGAAGAGCAGAGGGACGTGGAGTATTATTAATAAAAAGGGAATGAGGCCGATGCGCGGACAGGTGCAATTGGTAAAACCAACCGTTCTTCTCCGAGAAGAGTATCTGGATTTCTATCAAGAATGGATCGACAGCGGCGAGAATATGGTGCCTTGGGTTATAAGCAAGGATCCTTCTAATTTTGAGGAAATGGTACAGTTCTTATTGGATAACGAGAAAGACGAGAATTTACCAGAGAACAGGGTGCCGGATTCAACGTATTGGCTTGTCGATCATCAGAATAAAGTAATTGGCGCTGTGAATATTAGACATCGATTGTCAGAAAAGCTGCTACAATGCGGCGGTCATATCGGGTATGGCATACGTCCGTCCGAACGCAGACGAGGCCATGCAGCAATGCTGCTCAAGCTGGCGCTGGAGAAGACGAAGTCGCTAGGCATCGAACGGGTGCTTGTGGTGTGCGATGAGCGCAATACGGCATCTGCGAGAACGATTCTTCGTAATGGCGGATCACAGGATGTCAGCTTCATCGAAGAAGATGGTAACGTGGTGTTACGGTTCTGGATAGATGTACACTCCTGATTGACAGTGCTGCTTTCGATCTGTTATCTTATTAAAAATGTTTACGCTGTACAGATAAGTTCAATTGTAATTCGCACGGATTAACTTGCCTCTATTCGCAGTCGCTCATTACGGATGGCTTCGATAGAGGTTTTCTTCTAATTTAAATAATGATAAAGGAGTTGAGAGCATTGGCGCACTATTATATGGAACCATCCCGCACATTCAGCGAGTTTCTGCTCATCCCGAATCTGACGAGCAAGACTTGTACACCGGACAACGTGTCGCTGAAAACACCTGTCTCTAAATTCAAGAAGGGCGAGCAGCCTGACATTATGATGAATATACCGTTCACATCTGCGGTCATGCAGTCTGTCTCCGATCACAACATGGCGACTGCGCTCGCAAGATGCGGCGGTATTTCTTTTATTTTCGGCTCGCAGTCGATTGAAGATCAAGCCGCCATGGTACGCAAGGTGAAGGAATATAAAGCGGGCTTCGTGGTAAGCCGCTCGAACCTGAAGCCGGAACAAACGCTTCGCGATGTGCTTCGCTTGAAGGAAGAGAACGGTCACTCGACGGTTGCCATTACAGAGGACGGTACGTCGAGCGGCAAGCTGCTTGGCATCGTTACAAGCCGTGACTATCGGATCAGCCGTGATTCGCTGGACAAGCCAATCGGTGAGTTCATGACGCCATTCTCGTCGCTTATTTATGGCGTATCCGGTATGTCGCTGCCCGAGGCGAACAATCTCATCTGGGACAAGAAGCTCAACTGTCTTCCGATCGTGGATGAGAATCAGAATCTGCAGCACCTCGTTTTCCGCAAGGACTATGATGCAGATAAAGAAAATCCGCTGGGTCTTCTTGATGCGAACAAGCGTTACATCGTTGGCGCAGGCATCAATACGAAAGACTACATGGAGCGCGTGCCGGCACTGGTTGACGCTGGCGTCGACATCCTCGTAATCGACTCGTCGGACGGTTATTCGGAATGGCAGTACGACACGGTCAAGTGGGTCAAAGAAAACTTCAACGTGAAGATCGGTGCCGGTAACGTTGTAGACCGTGAAGGCTTCCTCTACCTCGTTGAAGCGGGTGCGGACTTCGTCAAGGTCGGAATCGGCGGCGGCTCGATCTGCATTACGCGCGAGCAGAAAGGCATTGGCCGCGGCCAGGCTTCGGCTGTGATCGAGGTTGCGGAAGCACGCCAGCAATATTTCGAAGAGACAGGCATCTACGTACCGATCTGCTCCGACGGCGGTATCGTTCACGACTACCATATTACGCTCGCGCTTGCGATGGGCGCTGATTTCGTCATGATGGGCCGCTACTTCGCACGTTTCGATGAGAGCCCAACGAAGAAGCTGAAGGTCGGCAACAACTTCGTGAAGGAGTTCTGGGGCGAAGGCTCGAATCGCGCCCGCAACTGGCAGCGGTACGATACGGGCGGCAAGCAGTCGCTCGTCTTCGAGGAAGGGGTTGACTCGTACGTGCCGTACGCTGGTTCGCTCAAAGAAAACCTCGATAAGACAATTAGCAAAATCAAATCAACCATGTGCAACTGCGGCTCCCTCTCGATCGAACAGCTGCAGCAAACCGCACGCATTACGCTGGTGTCGGCGACAAGCCTTGTTGAAGGCGGCGCGCATGACGTGATGCTGAAGGACAGCACGATGTCCGGCGAGTAAGTTCGCAGATTGTTATCGTGATCGGGATTGCGATGAATGGATCTCGGTTCCCTAAGGGGAGCCGAGATTTTTTGTGTATAGTTTTGCTTCAAATGCTCAATCTATGGGTAGGGAGGGATTAACAATGACAATGAATTCGAACATCGAGCAGGTCGTAGCCGTTCGTAAGAATGGAGATGGCGATATCGTCGATCTCAAGCTGTCGTCTGGTCGTGTTGTTGATTACAAGACTGCGCAAGCAATGGTGAAAAATAACGAAATCGAGCATTTGAACGTATTTCGCGGACGTGACGGCGATGAGCATCTTCGTTCCGATCCGGATGGACGAACCGATAACAACTTAGATAATCTGCCTACGTTCTAACCGAGCGTTAGGAAGGACAGGAGAGAGCCGCTGCGATGAGTCATGTAACAATGACTTATCGCAGCGGTTTTTTCATTGAACGATTAACGTTACCTAACAATCTTAAGTTATAATAAAATCTGCAATGAAAGTGTGCTTCCTCTAATTGTCCCATTCATATATTGAGTCATCAACAATATACGAATGGGAGGTTGTCTTGTTCTGAAATCACATCTATGGAAGACTGGAATCGTTATGATTATTGGGATGCTGATATGGACGTTGCTGCCGACTGTCGGCGTTAGCAGTGCCGCCGTCAAAGAAAGCAGCGATCAGCTCATTGTCATCAATAAGAAGACGAACAAACTTGCCTTCTTCGAAGGCGGGGAGCTCATACGAACGTTCTCCGTTGCTACGGGCCGGACGAATAAACTGACCCCGGAGGGTACGTTCGAGATTGTGAACAAAATCAAGAACCGTCCATACTACAAAGAGCATATTCCCGGCGGAGATCCGAGCAATCCGCTCGGTGACCGTTGGATGGGTCTTGATGTGAATGGAACGGCGGGCACCACTTACGCGATCCACGGCAACAACAACAGCAAGTCAATCGGCAAGTACGTAAGCTCAGGCTGTATTCGGATGTACAACGAAGATATTCATTGGCTGTTCCCGCAGATCAAGCTGGGTACGAAAGCGGTAATTACGAACTCAAAGCTGTCTATGATTGAAATTGCCGAGAATCATGGCTACTCCGTGCTGAAAGCGTATGATGGTCAACTCGTTGTGAATGGGAAGGTGGTTGAGCTCAAGCGTCCGCTTGCGATTCTCGGCTCGCAGGTATTTGTTCCGATGCGGGAGCTGTTCGGATTGCTTGATGCGAAAGTAACATGGAACAATGAGAAGAAGACCGTCACGGCTGTTGTCGGGAATCGAACTCTCGTGCATACACCGCTTACGAACACCGTCAAGCTGAATGGTGACACGGTAACCATTACAGCTTCGCGTGTGATAGCGAATACGACGATGCTGCCGCTGCGAAACATTTCGGAGCTGACGGGGTTCAAGGTCGTTTATGACGCGAAGAAGAAAGAAATACGAGTTACAGCTGCAGCTATTAAATAACGAAATCATTCGTTCGAATAACTCGTGATCATAAGAGTTCATAGAATGCGAGAATACGGTTAGCGGCACCAGGGAATGAACGATTGTTCCTTGGCTGCCGCTATTTTGCAAACATAGGATGTATCAAGGTGAACTTGTCCTATTTTTATTGCAAAACTGTGAAATTCGTCACAACTTCCTCATTTGGTCATCGGACCAACGTATGGTATCATAAAGAAAAGACGGGTAATTTACGAAGAAGAACGCGAAGTAATAGTTGGAGGGGTTTGTCATCACTAAAGTTGTATTGAATGATGCTATGACAATGCTGGAACAAACGAGCCGGACGTTCTACATTCCGATCAGCCGACTGGTTCCAGGCTTGAAGGAAGCTGTAACTTCCGGTTATTTGTGCATGCGTGCAATAGACGAGATCGAGGATCATGAACAGCTGCCGGATAGTCTGAAGAGCAGTCTGCTCAGCGAGATTCGTGATGCTCTTCGTACGGAACAGCCGCTTGAAGCGATTACGAAGCTGCTGGAACCGCATCATGCTGATCTTCCAGCTGTCACGCTGCAGTTGAATGATTGGCTCGTTCTGTGCCCGCCAACAGCACTTCCCATCGTACAGCGCTATACAGCGAAGATGTCGGAGCAAATGTCGGAGTGGGTTCACACGGGATGGGACATCCGTACGGAAGCGGACCTGGACCGGTATACATACAGCGTTGCTGGCATGGTGGGCGAGATGCTGTCCGAGCTGTGGCAGTGGTACGACGGTACGGTTTCGGATATGAATAAGGCAGTCGCTTTCGGGAGAGGGCTGCAGGCTGTTAACATTATGCGCAATCGGGATGAGGATTTGAAGCGAGGCGTTGATTTCTTCCCGGATGGCTGGAGCTTGAAGGACATGCTCCAATATACGAAGCGCAATCTGAAGCTTGCAGACGATTACATTGCAGAGCTGAAGGAAGGCCCGGCGATGAGCTTCTGCAAAATCCCTCTGGCGCTTGCGCATGCCACGACGAAGCTGCTGTCCGTTGGCGGCAATAAGCTGACGCGTGCGGCTGTACTCAAAATTGTTGGTTCATTGAACTAGAACTGCGAAAAAGCCGCGCTGGCCGCGGCTTTTTCTGTGCAGGTCATGTATTTGGCACGGAATGGACGTGTTGTAATAAAACACATTTGTGATCAACGCGGACTCACGATACTATTAGAGCAAGAACAAATCCTCAAGAGACAGGAGCTGCTGGCGATGAGAATTATTGTAGATAATGCGGTTGCGCGCTGGTACATTGATGAGATGGATCTGCAGCCTGGCGATCAGCTTCATATTTTTGTTCGACTAGGAGGCTGCGGCAGCGTAGTGCCAGGGATGAGCCTTGGCATTATGAAGGAGAAATCGAGTGCGCCGCGCATTCAAGCGGTGTGCGAGGGCATTGAATTTTATATGCTGCAAGACCAGCTCTGGTATCTTGAGAATAAGGACTTATATTTGCAATTCGACTCGCAAAGTGATGGCGTCGGTTTCAAGGTTGCATAGGTTGCATAGTGAGTGAATGGAATATAGATGAATGGAGCCGCAGATTTCTGCGGCTTTTTTAGTGTGCGGAATAGGGACTATATTCTAACGGTTGCAGATGAAGCTATTAGGACAAATTTGCTGTTTTTGGGTTGCTTAACGGTTGTAGGCGTGCTTAATGCGGCTGGCGTGGCTGTTTTTGTGTTAAGATGATCTCGATAAGCACTATAACAACCGTTACGTAATCAAAAGCCACATTTTGTGAGGAATAAGCATTATAGCAACTGTTAGTTCAGAATGTCATGCAGATTGGAGGTAGTAGACGAATGAAGTTATCCGTGACAGGGCTAGTTGGTTCCATCTTGTGCATTCTATTAAGCTGCATCTTATTGTTCTGGAATCCTTATTCGAGCAATGCAGTGGGAAGAGACGCGTATACGATTATCTTCATCATGCTCATTCTGCCTGCATGCTGCGGTGCTGTGGGTTCTATCTGGAGAGTTCGCTTCTTGATGGGGGTCGTGTTGATATGGTCGCTTCCTTATGGTATTTATTTATCGGTTGCCTCGGTTCCAAGTCTTTTCAACCTCTATGCGGTGGTTCTTCTTCTATATGCGATCTCGATTATAATGATAGGGAGAAGGGTTCAGTAATACTAACGCTGATCTTCTGACATTGGCCCTTCAAGCTACTCTGACGATACGATATTATCGATTTTCCCCATCCATTTGTTGATATACAGCCACTCTGCTTCTTTCACGGATTGTACCGGTGTTAGTTGCACAATCCAATGACCTCGTTCACTGTGGATCTCGCTGACCTTCCATTTGAACGATTGTGCAGCATTATACGTCTGTGCAATCTTCAGCGCATCCGATTCTGAAGTGGTGAGGTAACCGTAGATCATGACAATGATGATTGCGACAAAGAGAGTGGATGTTATGAGCTTGAGATAATTCCTCTTTCTTACCCCCAAAAAAATCTAGATAATCTATCGACGCCTAAAAATCGAAGAAGTTGCACAATTTTCTCTGTATTTTAACTCTTAATTGTGTATAATTATTCATTATAGATCCAAGTTTATACAATACACACAACCATGCCAAATGAATAAGGGTGAGGTGGAGAAAATGAACCTTGTATGCGATTCGGACCAATGGAGCGATTATTTGAAGGAGACGGAGGAAGTCGATTACAGCGACCCTTCCATTGCTGCACTTACAGCAAGATTATCCGCTGAGGCATCTGATCCAATTGAAATCATCAGAAGAGCATTCGAATATGTGAGGGATGAGATCAACCATTCCCGGGATATCCAGAGTACGCGAATAACCTGTGCCGCATCGGAAGTCCTTAAGTTTCAAGAAGGCATCTGCTACGCGAAGGCGAACTTGCTAAGTGCGATTTTGCGGAGAGCAGGGATACCGACAGGGTTCTGCTATCAGCGTCTTACTTTGGGCGACACGCCGGACACCGGCTACTGTATTCATGCCCTTAACGCTGTATATGTGTCGGAATACGACCGTTGGATTCGGCTCGATGCTCGAGGCAACAAGCCTGGTGTTCAAGCGGAATTTTCCCTTCATGAAGAAAGATTAGCGTTCCCGATCCGTCCGGAATATGAGGAATTCGATTATGGTACGATTTATGCCGAGCCACATCCGAAGACGATTGAAACGCTGAGGAGCAATACGAGCTGCGTGGACATGTATTTGCACGGTTTGCCGCAGGCGTTATAGTTTACGATGATTTTGGATAAAAGTCTCCTTCGGGGGGCTTCTTTTTATTTACAATAACCTTATTACAATCATGCAGAACAGGGTAATGGAGGATATATTTACAAAATAGTAAACTTTCAGTACGATGTGGTTTGTTGTTATTCGTTCCATACTTTAGAAAAGGGCGGCGTCTTGTCATGACAAGGACGAAATTATGGCAATGGTATTTTAATTTGTTCATCCGAACACCGATCGCGGCGCTGCTCCTGATTATCGTGCTTATTGCGGGGCTGACGCTGCTGACAGGCAGCATCACGGTACGTCAGTATGAGACCGTACAGATCCGTCCGGCATGGACCGATGAGGAGATGGTTGGTGCCTCGTTCGAAGCGAAGCTGGATCAAGCGCCAGAAGCAGCTGGTGTACAGGTCGGTGATGCTGTAGTCTGGTATTTCTATGGTGTCGGCGAGCGCTATGACGGTGAAGTCACTAGTATCGAGAGAAGCTCAGAGGGCAGCAGCGTACATATTCGAGCAGCGATCGAGGATTGGGAGCAGGGCATGAAAGCGTATGGAAGTGACGCCATTCAGTTGTTAGCGGATCTGCCGGTTGCCAAGGTAACGGTGAAGGAGAAAATTTTCGGCGCACAAAGGGGAGGCGCACAATGACCCATATCTCACTCCGGAGTGTGCTGACTGCACTGTGGCCGATCATTCGACGGTACAAGCTTAGCTTCTTGAATCTATTTATTTGTGTTCTCGTGACGTCTGTCATTGGGATGGTCTATCCGTACTTGTTCGGTATGCTTGTAGACGAAGTATTCTATCATCGGAATCTCGGTTTCTTCAAGTTTATCGTCATCGGCTATGGTCTCATCTATCTCACCGAGCAAGGACTTCACCTCGTCCTCAACAGCGTATGGACGTACATGGTGACCCGATTCACCTTCGATATCCGCAAAAGGTTATACGAGCGCCTAGTGTCGCTGAAGGCTTCATTCTTCCATACGAGCAGCACGGGCGAAATGATGACAGTCATCAATCGGGACGCGGAAGAAGCGATGAACCTGATTCATTGGAATATTTTCTACCTGTCTGCGAATGCACTGCGCCTGATGACGGCGATTGGGTTCGTGCTGTATGCGAATGTGTATCTGGGGCTGCTTATGATCCTTGTTGTTCCTGTAGTTACATTCACAACGCTCGCATTCACGCAAGCGACGAAGAAACGGATGGATGCGCAGCGCAAGCAGTACGGCAAACTGATGGGCTGGTGCGTCGAGATGCTGTCCGGTCTTCGCGACATTCGGTTGATGGGCGCTGATCGGTACACCTCCCGTCAATTTGTTAGCAGTGTTGTCACCTATATGCGGCTGAAAAATAAAACAAGCGCCATCCAATTCGGCACCGATCGAGCGGTTGCGTTCGTGACGCTCGTCTCGGATCTTACGCTGTACGTCGTTGCAAGCGTGTTGATCGTGAACGGACAGCTGACGCTTGGTGGTTTTATCGCGATGATCGAATATTTCTCCCGGGCGAATGGGCTGCTGCGGAATATGAGTGGAGCGAATGGCCGTCTTCAGCAAAATAAAGTCAGTCTCGCGCGTCATCCATCTGCTGAACGAAGAGAAGGAGCCGGCGATGAAGGATGCTCCGAAGCTGGAAGTGACTCGTGGAGACATTACGTTCGACAACGTCTCCTTCCGGTATCGGCCCGATACGCCGGTGCTGTCGGGTATTAACTTAACCATTCGCGGCGGAGAGACCGTCGCGATTGTCGGCAAAAGCGGAGGAGGCAAGAGCACACTCGTCTCGCTGCTGCTCCGAATGTACGAGCCAGATGAAGGTGAAATTCGGATCGATGGCGTGCCGATTTCGTCATGCAGTCTTGCATCTGTCCGACAAGTAGTTGGAGCTGCATTGCAGGAACCGTTTCTGTTCGAAGGAACCATCGTTCGAATCTGCTATGGGGCAGCGGCCTGCGAACGGATGAAGAGTTGTGGACGGCATGTCACAAGGCATCCATTGCCGATCAGATTATGCGGCTGCCGAACGGGCTGGACACCCCATATGGCGGATCAAGCGGTGTAACGATGTCAGGCGGTCAGCAGCAGCGGATTGCGTTGGCGCGAACTTTTCTAAATCAGAAGCGTATTGTTGTGTTCGATGAAGCGACTTCGGCGCTGGATGGTGAAGCGGAGCATGCGGTGAAGGCTGGCTGGCGGCAAATTGGCGAAGAGACGACCGTTATGATAATTGCGCATCGGCTGTCGACGATACTTGAAGCAGATAAGATCGCGGTGCTGGAGGATGGAAAGATCGTGGCGTTTGGACCACATGATGAGCTGCTGCGGACAAGCGATGCATACCGTCGATTATTCGAAGCCCAGTATTCAGAACTTGAGGAGGCGGCTGTATGAAGAAGAAACGTTGGTCCATGCAGCGATTGACGTGGGTGCGTGCTTTTGAGGGCATGTGGCGCAAGCAGCGTGGTCTGTTCATTTTGCTTGCGTGCTTACAGCTTCTGCTCCTGGCACTTGGCATGCTGCCGCCTCTGTTGTTCAAGCAGCTGGTCGATCGGGTTATGGTGGATTGGCGAATGGATGCACGCTGGTGGATATGCGCCGGTTATATCGGTATTTATGTTATGGAAAGCATCGTAAGAGGCACCCAGACGGCTGCTGGCAATCGGATGACGAACCGGTTGACGTTCTCGCTGCGGCGTGCTGTATGGTCGCGTTACATGCGGATGCCATTCGCACAGTATGAACGGATGAACAAGGGGGATATGAAGAATCGGATTGAGCAGGATATCGATGCCGTCGATCGGTTCTTCAACAAACAATTGTTAGAGTATGGGTTCAGTTGGTCTTATCTGCTTGTCGGCGGCGTGATGATGTTCGTATTCAGCTGGCAGCTGGCGCTGTTCGGCATGCTGATGGTGCCCGTGTCATTCTGGATGGTCCGCTGGCTTGGCGCGGGGGCACGGCGAACTTCTGAGCAGTTGCGGCAAAGATTCGGGGAATACGAAGGCTGGCTTGCCCATTCGCTGCGCGGCTGGAAGGAAATCAAGGCAAGCGGCATGGAGAAGCGGGTGACGCTGCAATTCACGGAGCATTGGCATGCGATTTCGAAGGCTTTCTTCCGACAGCATATGTACTGGTACGGGAACCGATCATTCCAAGCGGTGAAGGACTTCTTCATTACGCGAATGAATGTGTATTTCGTCGGTGGATTGTTGATCATCTACGGCGACATGTCGATCGGAACGCTGCTGGTCTTCATGATGTACTACGAGCAGTTCTTCACTCACATCGGACGAATTACCGAGATGGATCTGCAGCTTGCAAGTGACGTGCCTTCGCTCGAGCGGGTGAAGGAGATGATCGGAGATGTAGAGAAGTCGGATAACGGTCTTATTAATGAGGACGGGGAAAAAGGTTCCTGGCATGCGGAGTTTGGTGAATCGTTGCATGCGATTGCGCTGCGAGATGTTTGCTACCGTTACGAAGGAATGGATAGCGATGCGCTTGTGGACATCTCGCTCCAAGTCGAACGGGGCTCGCGAGTCGCGATTGTCGGTCGAAGCGGTTCGGGCAAAAGCACGCTTGCAAAGCTCATGCTCGGCATGTACAAGCCATCAGCCGGTGAAGTGGCCATTGGCGGTCAGCGTATAGATGAGTTGAGGAGTTCGGCGCTTCGGGACGAGATTGGTGTTGTCATGCAGGACCCGGCGATTTTCAACATGTCCATCGTGGACAATGTACGAATCGCTCGGCCAGAAGCGAGTGATGCCGAGCTGGAAGAAGCATGCCGACTCGCTTACATGGATGAATTCGCGAGTCAGCTCCCCGATCGATACGAGACGATGATAGGCGAGCGGGGTGTTCAGCTCTCAGGTGGTCAGCGCCAGCGCTTGGCGCTTGCGCGTGTTATTTTGTCCAAGGTGAATATTGTAGTGCTCGATGAAGCGACTTCGATGCTCGACCATGCTTCGGAGTTGCAGATCAACGCTGCGCTCGAACAGTTGGCGGGCGAGAGGACTTTCATCGTTATCGCGCATCGCTTCTCCTCGGTTAAGCCTTCGGATTGGATTGTGCTGATGGATCATGGAAGAGTAGTGGATGAAGGGAAGCACGAGGCGTTATGGGAACGGAGCGAGCTGTATCGGACGTTGTTCCAGCAGCCGAATGCGAGAGCGGTGTAGTTTTCATTTGAGAGCCCTTCACGGGCTCTTATTTATCTGTGTTAATTTACCATTTGGAATTGTGGGCATAAGAGAGGAGGGCATTATTTCGAGTGGAGGTCAGATGCTAGACGATGATGATCGAGATCGAACTCTCTACAGATAGCAAGGGTAAGATAATGATATCTATAATTTGGGATATTATAGTAGAATGGTGGGGAGGCAAGTGTGTATTATGCATCTTAGATATTGCTCCTTTTAATGACGGACATGTACTCATATTGCCGAAACAGCATAGTGAGGGTTCGTAAATACAACAACGTTGGATGAAAGTACGAAGCGAGATGTCAGAACATAAAATCAAGAGGTGCATAATGCCAAGACAAATTACATTAGCCGACGGAAGAATTATCGAAGTAGATTGTCTTAGTTGCGCTTTAACAGGTGGTTTAATTACTCCAACAGGCGGAGTGATTTATGAGTCCGATAACTTCCACATCCATCAAGATGTTGCATACCCAATTAGAGGCCTAGTCATTTTAGCTTCTAAACGACACTTTTACTGTATGGATGAGCTCACAGAGGAAGAACAGTCCGAATACATCTCGTTAATCCATAAGGTTAGAGGGGAACAAAGGGCAAGGCTTGGGATAGATAAGGTTTATTACTTTTATAATGAAGATACAACTCATCATTTTCATTTGTGGATGGTTCCGAGATATGAATGGATGAAACAATTTGGTAACTCCGTAGAATCATTAAGACCGGTATTATTACATGCAAGGAATCACTTGAACAATGCTGAAAATATGAAGACCGTAATTGATGGAATCAATGCGTTGAGAGAAGGGTTAAGGGATTTTGTAAGTAATTCAAAGTAACTTCATCTAATCCTATATTCTGGTAGGATGTCGTTAATACGACAACGGTAGTAGAAATTAATGCCGAAAGAAAACCTTAAGAATTATAAAAGAAATGCTAAGAGGATATTAATTCGAAAAGGACATAAATAATAAATGATCAAGCATGGATTTAATCTATCAGAATTACAAGAATACATAAAAAACAAGGATTTCAAACCGGATCAAGGAATGAATTATTTTTACAAGCTTATTGAAGAGGTAGGTGAGCTCTCTGAGGCTTTAAGGAAGAACAAACGAAAAGATGAATTTGGGAATATAAAAGGAACAACTGGGGAGAATTATCGGACGTTTTGTATTATATCGTCGCTATAGCAAACCTACATGAAATCAATTTGGAAGAGAACTTCCGTTTAAAAGAAGAGATCAATAAACAGAAATGGAAAAATAACAAGTAGTAGAAATATTTTTTCTCATTAGGCTATTCAGGAGATGGGACATGACAATTACCTTTGAGTTTTTACAGATGAAACATTTAGGAGTAATCACTGAATGGCATAATGAGAATGAAACTCATAAAAGATTGTCGATAGAAGATATAAATGATTGGTTTAGAACAATTAGTAGTAGATTGGACTACTTCGTTTGGGTGATATATGAAGATAATGATCTAATAGGTGAAGTAATGGTTGAACTATTAGATCATAAGAAAGCAGCAATTGCTTTTGTAATAAATCCAGCACGAAGGCTCAAAGGATACGGAAAGAAAGTAATAAAAGAGTTGATTGATTGTAGATTTTTAGAGGAAATCAAAGCATTTGAGGCTTGATTCACGCATTGGTCCATCTTTTCAGGGAGGAGAAGTTTCGATGAAGCGAATTATGATCATTGGTTCTGGTGGGGCAGGCAAATCTACATTTGCAAGACAACTTGGAGAAATACTGAATTTACCTGTACACCATTTAGATGCTTATTATTGGAAACCAGGATGGGTACCAACACCAAATAATGAATGGGATAACTTTCAAGAAAGCCTTGTACAGGAAAAGTCGTGGATTATTGATGGAAACTATGGACGAACACATGATATAAGAATGAAACAAGCGGATGTAATTATACTCTTAGATTTTTCAAGATGGATAACTGTTTATAGGGTAATTAAAAGAAGAATCATGTATCACGGTAAGACTAGACCAGATCTTAATGAAAATTGTCCTGAGAGTTTCGACCTTGAATTTATAAAGTGGGTGTGGAGTTTTAAGAAGACAAGAATACCAGGAATTATGGAAAAGCTTATGGAATATCAAAATAAGAAAATTATGGTTTTGAAATCGCCAAAGCAGGTAAGGAGGCTTCTTGATAAGGTAAGGGAAATTGGTGAGAGTTATTTCAGAGAAGACGAGAACATCTCATAACACCACATTCACGCATCGGGCCATTCGGCCCTCGGTCCGGCAGAGGGATTTCGGGGAATGGAGCAGCCGAACAATCTTGCATTGGCTAAGTCTGACGAACCAGGCTGGCGCCTTTAAGTCAGTGAGAGAGTTCATGAATACCAGAATGTTAGATGAAATTACTCGAAGGGGTATACAAAGTGGATACATGTCCTGCATGTAATGCAAATACATTAAAACAAAGCAGCTCTTTACTCAACAGAGTAATTTTTTCTTGCTATTTAGTATTGTTTCATTGGTTTTTTACTGGGGAATTTGGCGGTTTTTTTATTATTGCTCTTGCCCTACTTTTGTTGGTTCTTCCCTACAAACAACAATGTAATCCCTGCAATCAAACGAGTATAAGGATTACACCTAAGTGGGATAGATCTGGATTATTTGGAATGGACACTGGCTTAAGTAAACTCCTCGTAGGAATGTTACCATCAGTGTTAGTTATGTCCAGTTTGATTTATTTTTTTCCGAATACAGGGTTGGGTAGGGTGTTATATTTACCAGCTGTTCTATTTATTAATATCATGATTACAACGAGTTGTGTATTCATTACAAAAGTACTTTATATATTGTAGTGTATCGCTATGAAGCGAGTAACTTCATCTAACACAGCATTCACACATCGGTCGCCCGAGGCAGTTCGGGGAGTGATTCAGGCGACAACCCTGCACGGACTGAACGTTATCAGACATACCTCAAGAACATTAACCAGGAGTGAACCTATGATTACTTATCAAATCATTTATCAAGAACATGTGGATCGATTGCGTGATATTGATCGTTCGGAATATATCGATCTCATTTATGAGATGGACCAAGAACAATTAATAGAAAAAGAACAAGATCATGAATGTCCTAATTGGAATGAAGAGTTGTTAGAAGAGATAGAGACAAGATATTTATCTGAAATAGAATATGGTGGGTTTGCTGTAGGAGCTTTTTCGGGGAACAAGTTGGTTGGTTTTGGAGTACTTGCTCATAAATTTCGCGGCGCTTATAATAATCAACTTCAAATTGATTTAATGTATGTATCAAGAGGATTTAGAAGACAAGGAATAGGATCTGAAATCATGAACCAACTGAGCGAAGAAGCACGAAGACGTGGGGCAATGTATTTGTATATCTCATCAACTGAAACAAGGTCTGCTGTTTCATTTTATAGAAGTCAAGGCAGTCAAATAACAAGTGAAATTGATCAAGAATTATATGATAAAGAACCAATGGATATCCATATGATTAAAGAATTGTGATTTTGGAAGCTAGTCGAAGAAGCGAGGCTCGTCAATACCATAAACCTAAAGTTGGATAATCAATGATTACTTACTTGAATTCATTAGAAAACATTAAAATAGATCAATTAGATTCCGGATTCTTTCATGGTTGGCCAAGCCCTCCAACAAAAATTAAATTAAATTATACGAGATTTTAAAGAATTTAAAGAATGGAATGATAAGAGCAACTGGAATGATGATCAGAAATTATAATAAACAATCAGGGAAATAGTGATGGTGGATTCAATACAAAGTCAATATGTGAAATTGGAACGTGAGTATGTAGAAAGCAGGTCAGAGATGATTAAGCAAATATTAATTACTGATTGGCATCTTGAGGTAGATTATTCAAAAACAAAAGAATACTACACTAATCATAATGTTAATGAAGACTGTGAGTGTCTTTCATGTGAGAACTATCGTCTAAACTGTAGATTCCTTTCAAGTGAGTTAATGGAATTTTATGAGAGCTTAGGAGTTGATCCTTCGAAGGAAGGAGAATTTATGGAATTTGGTCAAAACGATGAAGGTAATATCGTTTATATGGGCTTTTATCATGTGGTGGGGAGAATCATTCAAGGACCAGATTATGTGGATGATAAGTGGGAAAAGCTTAACCTATTAAAGATTGATAATTATGAATTTGCATTTAGTAGTAAAGAGATCAGGTGTATAAGGGATGATTTTCCAAAACCAGTGATCCAATTGGAGTTTACGACTTCCCATCCGTGGATAATAGATAAATCGAGAGAATGATGCGGAAGTAACCGGACAACCCTGTACTGGCTAAGTCCGTCTGACCCGCTGCTGGCGCAGCTTAAGCTAGAAAATGCGTGATTGCAAAGCTTTAGATGAACAAGTTCAAGATCAATAAAGCATCGAACATTCGTTCTTCATACATTAATTCTAACAACAAGAGAAAGTAAAAACCCACCCAAAGGTTAGCGCCAGAGGTGGGTTCTTATGTCCATTCGACTAGAAGGGATATACCCATCCAAACCAATTGTTATGCCGAGTGTTAGCCGCACTCGGCTTCTTTTACGAGTATGATAACACAATTAGAAAAAGAAGTGAATCAGAAAAGACTACTATAGAGGCATATAAAGTAACCAATTCTTAGGACTGTTGTACATCAACGTCAATTAACAATATAGTTGAGTGACTTATATACTTCTATCATCTTCCCAGCCATGTCACATAGCTGCGCCCTAAGAGCCCCCGCGGGCTCTTTTTCATTTCCATTCCGCCAAGCTCGTGTTATGTCGGACAAATTGCAGCTCATATACATCCATATCCACAGATACCGTCCAGTCTTGTCCGTTGTGCGAGGGGGGGCTGGCAGGTGCTGCGAGAGCCTCGTCGGGGAGGGAGGGGCATGCGTTTCGAACTGCCGGAGGAGCTGGAGATGCTGCGGTCGGTCGTTAGTGATTTTGCACAATCGGAATTAGCTTCTGGTGCGATAGAACGAGATGCCAACGAGCGGTTTGATCGAGCTGTATTTGACCAAATGGCGGAGCTTGGATTGACGGGGATTCCCGTCCCTGAAACGTACGGTGGTGCAGGGGCCAGCTGGCTTGCCTATGTGGTCGTGCTGGAGGAAATAGCCAAGGTATGTGCGTCCTCGGCATCCGTGTTGGCCGCGCATACGGCCGGTGCAGGATGGCCGCTGTATCGTTATGGCAGTGAAGCGGTGCGAGAAGGGCTGCTTGTCCCACTTGCTTCTGGCGCCAAGCTTGCTGGAACATGTGTGACGAAGCGGAAGGCTGCAGCATTGTTGGGTACGCATCCATTCGTGCTGAATGCCGGGGCGGCGGATGGCTGCTTGTTCGTCACAGAGGAGCGGGGAAACGATGGGGAACTAAAGCCTACCGTTGAATGGATACCAAGCGAGCCTGCAGCTGCAATGTCCACCAGCTTAACGAGTAAACTCGGTCTTCGCTCTTTTCCAACAGGCAGACTGACCTTATCCCCAAGAACGTCCGATCTGCACAAGTACATCATCGTACAAGGTCGGCGTGTAAGCGAAGTGGCGCGGGACGTCGGTACGATGCTCGCCCTAAGCGCGGCAGCGCAATCGGTTGGCATTGCACAAGGCGCACTGGAAGCAGCGGCAAGCTATGCGAAGGAGCGTAAGCAGTTCGGTACACCAATTGGCAGACAGCAGGGCATTCTGTTCAAGCTCTCCGACATGTCCATAGCGACGGAGGCGTCAAGGCTGCTCGTTCGGCAAGTGGCGTGGCAGCTCGATGAGCATATAAACACAGCAGCAAAAGCATCAACACAAGTGCAGTTAGCGCGAGCCTATGCAGCTCGATCTGCAACGATGGTTGCCCGAGAGGCGGTGCAAATTCACGGCGGCTATGGCTACATCGAGGAATACCAGGTGGAGCGGATGCTGCGCGACGCGATGATGCTGGAGACGGAGGTTAGTATCGGAGCACTTTCACAGCGTTGAGCGGAAGCGGCTCGACGATATCACATCCAACAGCAAATAACGTGAGGAGGGAGTCTACTGCGCGGAGCGGTCATTGTAAGCGGGGCACGGACGGCATTCGGCAAATTCGGCGGCATGTATCGCAATGTAAAAGCAGTCGACCTTGGCGCAGCTGCACTGCGTGGAGCGGTTGAACGGAGTGGCATTGTACCTTCACAAGTCGAGCAGGTCTTTATGGGAATGGCGATTCAAGCTGGCGCCGGTCAGATCCCATCCCGTCAAGCGGCGATGGCAGCGGGGCTGCCCGGCAGTGTGCCCTCCGACACGATTAATAAAGTGTGTGCGTCCGGCATGCGCGCGATTGCACTCGCCGATCAGTGCATTCGTGCAGGTGACGGAGACATTATCGCTGCAGGCGGGATGGAGAGCATGACGAACGCGCCTTTTGCCGTACAATCCGCTAGATGGGGCATCCGAATGGGCAATTCGGAGATGACGGACCTGATGATGCACGATGGTCTTCTTTGCGCATTCGATGGCGTCCCGATGGCGATGCACGGCAATCGCACGGCGTCACTCTATGGCATTACCCGCGAGGAACAGGACGAGTGGGCGCTTCGCAGCCACTCGCTCGCTGTATCTGCGATATGGAAAGGCCATTTCGCCGAGGAAATCGTACCCGTGGCGTCCGATTCGGGAGCAATCGATACCGACGAATGCCCTCGTACGGATACAAGCGCTGCGAAGCTGGCTAAGCTTCGTCCTATTGGAAGCTCTGGCAACGGTTCCGGGACGATAACGGCAGGCAATGCGCCTGGTGTGAACGATGGGGCAGCTGCGGTATTAGTCATGTCGGAGAAAGCGGCGCAGAGCGGCGGTCATGCCCCGCTCGCAGCGATCCTAGGGCATGCGTCCGTCAGCATGGCGCCGCATGAATTGGCAGAAGCGCCTGCGCGCGCGATCCGCAAGCTATTGCAGCAGACTGGCATTTCGCTCGCAGATATCGACCTGTTCGAGGTGAACGAAGCTTTCGCTGTCGTTGTCCTCACCTGTGGGCGGCTCCTGAGCTGGGATGAGAACAAAGTGAATGTGAATGGAGGCGCCATTGCGATCGGACATCCGCTTGGTGCGAGCGGCGCCCGAATTGTACTGACGCTGGCCTATGAGCTGAAGCGGCGAGGCGGAGGGCTTGGCATCGCTGCGATTTGCAGCGGAGGCGGGCAAGGGGACGCCATGCTGATACGAGTTGAAGGATGAACAAGGCGAGGTGCCGACCATGTCAATCCAGAACACAGTCGTCATCGGGGCAGGACAGATGGGAAGCGGCATCGCGCAGACGCTTCTCCAGTACGGCTATAACGTCGCATTGGTTGACATCGCTGACGCTCCACTCGAACGAGGCAGAAGCGCGATCGAAGCGGGATTAGCCCGATTGATTGCCAAGGGACGATTAACCGAGACTGCTCAGGCGGAAGCGCTGAAGCGTTTCACTACCACAACAGACTTAACAATAGCTGTCCGTGACAGCGACATTGTGATTGAAGCGGCGCCGGAGCATATTGCGACCAAGCAGGCGACTTTCAAGGAGCTGGACGCGAGCTGCCCGTCCCATACGATTCTGGCGACGAACACGTCCTCGCTGCCGATTACATCGATTGCATCGGTAACGCAGCGAGCGGACCGCGTGATCGGGATGCATTTTATGAATCCAGTGCCGGTTATGCCGTTGGTTGAGATCATACGTGGTCTTGCAACCTCGGATGACACCTGCGAGACGGTTCGCGCATTAGCCGCATCGCTTGGCAAATCTGCCGTAGAGGTGAAAGACTTCCCAGGCTTCGTGTCCAATCGGGTGCTGATGCCTATGATTAACGAAGCGGTTTATGCCGTTTATGAAGGCGTTGCGGAGCCGGAGGCGATCGATACGGTGATGAGGCTGGGTATGAACCATCCGATGGGCCCGCTGACACTGGCCGACTTTATCGGCCTTGATACATGTCTAGCCATTATGGAGACGCTCTATGAAGGGTTTGGGGACAGCAAATATCGCCCCTGTCCGCTGCTTCGTCAATATGTGCAGGCAGGCTGGCTGGGACGCAAGTCCGGGCGCGGATTTTACAGCTATAACTCCAGCTGACGAGACTGACACCATTGCACCGGGAGGGGATCAGCGATGGATCTCCGATGGACACAAGAGCAGGAAGCTATGCGAGCGAAAGTAAGAAATTTCGCGCAGACGGAGGTGGCGGACGCCATCCCGCAGATGGAGAAGGATGATGAGCATGCCTTTCCTGGGCATCTAGTTGCGCGAATGGCGGAGCTCGGTTTAATGGGCATTCCGATAGCGGCGCAATGGGGAGGCGCAGGCGCCGACTTCATTTCGTACATTATTGCCATCCACGAGCTGTCCAAAGTGAGCGCAGCGGTTGGTGTCATCCTCTCCGTGCACACGTCGGTCGGCACGCTGCCGATTGTGCGGCATGGGACAGAGGAGCAGCGTCGACATTACGTGAGCAAGCTTGCTTCCGGGGGGTGGCTTGGCGCGTTCGCGCTTACAGAACCGCAGGCGGGCTCGGACGCAGCATCGATTCGCACAGCTGCGAGCCGCGTAGGAGATGGCTACCAGCTGGACGGTGCGAAGCTGTTCATTACGAACGCAGGCGCAGCCCAGGTTTATCTTACTTTTGCAGTGACGGATGCGAGCCGAGGCACGCGGGGAATTACCGCTTTCCTTGTTGATCGGTATACGCCAGGCTTCCGGATCGGTCGGCGCGAGCGCAAAATGGGACTGCACGGCTCCAGCACATGCGAGCTTCTATATGACGGGGTGCAGCTGCCAGTCGATAAGCGGCTTGGCGGCGAGGGCGAAGGGTTCGCGATTGCGATGGGCGCGCTGGACGGCGGCCGCATCGGCATCGGCGCACAGGCGCTTGGCATCGCGGAGTCAGCGCTTGCTCTGCTAGCGGCGGCGGTGAAGAAGCGCTCAGCATCGCCGCCAGCTGCACGAGCCGCGCTCGCTGAGCTGTCCGCGCGCGTTGAAGCCGCGCGGCTGCTCGTATATCGCGCGGCGGCGCTTCGCCAGCAGGGGCGCAGCTGCACGAAGGAGGCGTCGATGGCGAAGCTGTTCGCATCCGACATAGCGGTGGAAGCCGCTTCGGCAGCTGTGCGGTGGTGCGGCGAGCAGGGCTTCACGCGGCAGCATGCTGCGGAGCGGCTTTTTCGAGATGCGAAGGTTACGCAGATCTATGAAGGGACGAATGAGATTCATCGAATCGTGATCGGCAATCAGCTGTTACGTTAAAGGTGGTGAGAGTCTATGAGAGCCTCCCCTGGACTTCGATTGCGTGAGGCGGTGGCATCGGAGCAGCCATTGCAGCTGCCGGGTGTTATTAACGCTTACTCAGCGATGCTCGCAGCGAGTGCAGGATTTCGAGCGTTATACGTCTCTGGTGCAGGTGTTGCGAATGCTTCGTTCGGACTTCCGGACCTTGGCATCACGACGCTGAACGATGTTGTCGAGGATGTAAGCCGCATTACGAGCGCTGTCGATCTGCCCGTGCTGGTGGATGCGGATACGGGCTTCGGCAGTGCATTTCAGATCGCACGAACGATCAAACAGCTGACGCGGGCAGGGGCGGCGGGCGTTCATATCGAGGATCAAGTCGCGGCCAAGCGGTGCGGCCATCGGCCGAACAAAGCGATCGTAAGCCAAGACGAAATGGTCGATCGGATTCGAGCGGCCGTCGATGCCCGTGAGGATGAACACTTCGTCATTATGGCGCGAACCGATGCCATTGCGGTGGAAGGGCTCGATGCTGCAATTGAGCGTGCACAAGCTTGTGTCGAAGCGGGAGCGAATATGATTTTTCCCGAAGCGGTTGATCGGTTAGAAATATACCAGACGTTCGCGGATGCGGTGAAGGTGCCGGTGCTCGCCAATTTGACGGAGTTTGGCAAGACGCCGTTATTTACGCTTGAGGAGCTGCGGTCAGCCGGTGTCGGGCTGGCGCTCTATCCGTTGTCGGCTTTTCGCGCGATGAGCGAAGCGGCGTTGCAGGTATTCCGTACTATTCGACAGGATGGGACGCAGCAGCAAACCGTTGATCGGATGCAGACAAGGGCGGAGCTGTATGAATTTCTTAATTATATGGACTATGAGCAGCGGCTGGATCGATTGTTCGGTACAGAAAGGGGCGAGCCTAACAATGGCTGACAAAAGAGCAGGTGGCTTAGTCGACGTTATCGCCGGTCAAACCGCAATCTCCACCGTGGGGAAGAAGGGGCGGGATCTAACGTATCGGGGATACTCGATTCATGAGCTGGCCCGTCTGTGCTCCTTCGAGGAGACGTCTTATCTGCTGCTTCATGGCAAGCTTCCAACAGAAGCGGAGCTGACGGATTACCGCAGCCGATTGATTGCGTACCGCAGGCTGCCGACAGCCCTATGCGCCATCCTGGAGCAGCTGCCGGCCGATGCGCATCCAATGGATGTGCTCCGCACCGGCGTGTCAGCGCTCGCCTCCTTCGAACCGGAGGGGTATGATCGCGGCGCGACTGCAATAGCGGAACGGCTGATTGCCTGCAGCTCGTCTATCCTGCTGTATTGGCACCATTACCACCGCAGCAGCATTCGGATTGATACGCAGACAGAGGATGGAATTGCGGAGCACTTTCTCATGCTGCTGCATGGCCGTAAGCCGGACCCGGTGCATACCAAAGCGCTTGATGTTTCTCTTACGCTGTATGCGGAGCATGAGTACAACGCATCGACGTTCGCGGCTCGCGTGACGACCTCGACGATGTCGGATTTCTATTCAGCGGTGACGACAGGGATCGGAACGCTTCGCGGCAGCTTGCACGGCGGTGCGAATGAGGCGGCGATGGAGCTGATCGAGGCATTCTCAAGTCCGGACGAAGCAGAGGCCGGCGTGCAGCAGATGCTGCTCCAGAAGCGTCTCATCATGGGATTTGGCCATCGTGTCTATACGGTCTCGGACCCGCGTTCCGACATTATCAAGGCGGTCTCTGCCCGGTTGGCTGAGCATGCGGATGATTGGCAGCTGTACGATATTTCGGAACGGATCGAAACGGTGATGATGCGCCGCAAAAAGCTGTTTCCGAATCTCGACTTCTACAGTGCCTCCGCCTACCGCATGCTTGGCATTCCGACGAATCTGTTCACGCCGTTATTCGTCGTCTCCCGCCTAAGCGGCTGGTCGGCGCATATCATCGAGCAGCGTGCTTCGAACCGGCTCATTCGTCCGAATGCTGAATATACCGGACCGGACCGCAAGTCGTGGGTGCCTTTGCATGAGCGGGTATAGGTTACGAGATGCGAATGGGAGAGGTGACGCACGATGACATCTTCCTATGTGCAAGGTCGGCAGGAGCCGGACCCGCTGCTTGTAACGCTAGCTGATTATGCAAGTGGATCGGATGGCAGTGGATTAAGCAGCGAGGCGTATGAGACAGCAAGATACTGCCTTATGGATACGCTTGGCTGTGGTTTGTTAGCGCTGAACTACCCCGCCTGCACGAAGCTGCTTGGTCCTGTCGTTCCTGGCACTGTCGTACCGAACGGAGCACGCGTCCCCGGCACGCCCTATGTGCTTGACCCTGTAACCGCAGCTTTCAACATCGGCTGCATGGTTCGCTGGCTGGACTATAACGATACGTGGCTGGCTGCGGAATGGGGGCATCCATCCGACAACCTAGGCGGCATTCTGGCGGTTGCCGATTATGTGAGCCGAGTACGCGAGGCGAATGGCGAACAGCCCTACACGGTGCGCGATGTGCTCACGGCAATGATTCAAGCACATGAACTGCAAGGGGTGCTCGCGCTCGACAACAGCTTCAATCGGGTCGGGCTTGATCATGTGCTGCTGGTCAAAATCGCTTCCACCGCCGTCGTAACACGGCTACTTGGCGGCAATCGTGATCATATCGTGAGGGCTCTCTCGAATGCGTGGATCGACGGGCATTCGCTGCGGACTTACCGCCACGCGCCGAATACCGGCTCGCGTAAATCGTGGGCAGCCGGCGATGCAACCAGCCGCGCCGTACGGCTGGCGATCATGACTCTGCAGGGCGAGATGGGATACCCAACGGCACTAAGCGCTTCGTTGTGGGGCTTCCAGGATGTTCTGTTCAAGGGACGTTCCTTGTCGCTCAGCCGCGAGCTCGGCAGCTATGTAATGGAGCATGTGCTGTTCAAAATCTGCTACCCCGCCGAGTTCCACGCGCAGACCGCCGTGGAAGCGGCAATCGTCCTTCATCCGCTAGTGAAGGACCGCATTCATGAGATCGACCATATCGAGCTGACGACTCACGAGTCTGCCATTCGCATTATTGATAAGAAAGGACCGCTTCACAATCCTGCTGACCGCGATCATTGTCTGCAGTATATGGTCGCCATCGGCCTGCTGCATGGAGACCTGACCGCGGATCACTATGAGGAGCAAGCGTCGTGCGATCCACGGATTGACTTCCTTCGTGATCGGATGTCGGTGGTGGAGGAACCGCGCTACACTGCAGATTATATGGATGCGGAGAAGCGTTCGATCGCGAACGCGGTACAGATCTGGTTCACCGATGGCACGGCGACGGAACGGATCGAGGTCGAATATCCGCCCGGTCATCGCCGCAGGCGCGCGGAAGGAACGCCGCTGCTTAAGCGGAAGTTCGAAGCGAACCTGCGGAGCAGGCTGGAAGAAGAGCTGGCGAAGCCGATTCTGGAGCTGTTCGAAGAGCCTGAGGCACTCGAGGCGATGCCGGTTCCGCAGTTTGTCGACCTATGGATCAGCACAACGTAATGGTTTAGCGAGTGAGCGAGGCCGCGCAAGCGGCCTTATTTTGCATAGGAGGGTAGCAGGATCGTCTCAGACAAGCTATCATAGGAAAATACGAACTAGATTGCTGGCGAATTTGATTGGGGTGGATGAACTGATGGCGATTAATTATTGCGTGGAATGCGGCCATCCGATGGAAACACGCGTTATAGATGGCGTAGAGCGTCGGGCTTGCTCGTCGGAAGCTTGTCCGTATATCCATTGGGGCAGTTACAGCATTGGCGTTGGAGCATTGGTGATGCGGGATGACCGTGTGCTGCTCGTGCGTAGAGCACAGGAACCGGGGAAAGGCAACTGGACGAATCCAGGCGGGTACATCGAGCAATTGGAGCCGATCGAGGAGACGGTCGTTCGCGAGGTGCTGGAGGAGACAGGTGTCGAGGCGCGCGTTGTCAGCATAGTGGCGCTGCGGGATCAGCCTCGTGCAGCGGTTCATAATGTATACATTGCGTATGCGATGGAATACATCGGCGGCGAACCGGTACCGGACGGAGTAGAGGTGGATGCGGCAGGCTTCTTCACGTTGGAGGAGCTAAAGTCGATGCAGGTTGCTAGTTTTACGCAGTGGCTGCTTGATGTTGCTGTGCGGAACCCCGAGGGAGCAGGGCTTCACCAAGATGCTGCGCCGGCGGCGAAGGGGTATTTCCGAACGTAGAAAGAAGTAAGGTCAAGAGGTAGCGTTACGTTGTTAGTAGAGGAGCCTTAATCATCCGAACCGTTAAAGGAAGTGGCTGCGTGACTGTTTCCGTCTCGTTAGAGCCCGTTACAGAAGATGGCTTGACCGCGTTAACACGTCTACTAGAGCTTGTGGCTTATGATCTATCTGAAATAAGTGGTGCGAACATCAGCGAGAACGGCCTCTATGTAACCCAAATCGATGTACGGATTTGGTATGAAGATCCGAATTATGATTTGTACTTCATTCGAGCGGATCATGCATTGGCAGGGTTCGTAATCATCAAGTATTTAGCTGAGGAAGACGTCTATTATTTGAATCACTTCTTCGTCCTGCGGAAATATCGTCGACAAGGTGTCGGCAGGAAAGCAGCGGTTATGGCATTTGATCGCTATATCGGACAATGGCGCGTCAGCCAGTTTGATTGGAATGTGCCTGCTCAGCAGTTCTGGCGGAAGGTTATACAGGATTATGCAAACGGGCATATTGTAGAAACAAGACGGGCTGACAATAAAGGGCCGGTACAGCATTTTACGAATTGCATTCAACATGCAGATAGGATGATTGTTCGTGAGCAGTAGAGAACAGTTAACGGATGCGTTTGCACGCCTAATCCCTTTCGTTGAAGGTTTACGCCAGCTGGATGAAGAGACGTGGACGATGCCGATCGCGCGAAACAAATGGACAACCCGGGATATTATTGCTCATATTATGCTGTGGGACAAGTACTTCCTGGAATGTGCGATTGCGAAGATCGCGGCCCGTCAGCCGCTTACTGTGAAACATCTGGACTTCGATGAATTCAATTGTAACGCGGTTGATTATGCGAAGACGAGAGGGCAAGCGGAGCTCCTTGATTTGGCGATTCGTTATCGAACGGAGATTATCGAGCATCTGCGTCAACTATCCGATTCGGAATGGACCGAGGTCCATCAAGATGGAGAAGAACAGCCGTTCGCGATCGATCATTACGTGCCGGACTTCATCGCGCATGATGAGCATCATAGGAAGCAGCTTGAACATTTCTTGAATCGTTAATCGGTGAAAAATAGAAGGACAGCCGCCGGCTGTCCTTTGCTGTCTTTACAGGTAATTGGCAGATTCTCCATTAGTCGTTGGTCATCCGATCTCATTCCAACTACAGCCTCTCAATGGCTGATTGAATCATTTGGTCATATTCGTTATCCTTCTCGCCATTAGGCTTGAGATAAAGGAGGAGTACGTTCTTACGCTCAAACACACTAGGCGCAGCCACCATTTTGACCCTTGCCAATATATCGTTGAGGGCCGTTCGTCCCTCGATCCGGGCTTGGCCAGAGTCGAACACATAAATGTACAGCTTCACATCCGATGTATTCGGCGAGCTTGCCTCATCCGCGGCATCTCCCATCCGGTATGTATCAATAGCGAAGGTCACACCTTCGACATCGTTAAGCTGAGTGAATGGCGAAGTACCGCCCTTGGGGTGAATTTGCAGCAGCTTTAATCCTCTAGTTTCCAGTGCCTGTGTTACATCCTCTAGCTTCAGTCGGCTATTGACTTTCTCTTGTTCTATAACTTCAACCCCATTTCCACTTCTATTTCCATTTCCATCGGTACAGCCCGTCAAGATAGCGATTATAACAAGGATACAGACCATCCATCTTCGTTTCATTCAACGCTCCCCTTTATTTGCAGATATCTAATAGACGTAAAATATTGTTCAATGTTCCATCTCTGCACCTGCAAATAAAGGGATGACACACGTTACATCCTTACAATGACCGAGCCGCTGCCGGTTGTTGCGACACGGCTTTGCTGCTGTTCGATTGAACGGAGCAGCTCGTTATTTTGCTCCATTAAGCGTATCAATTGCTCCATTCGGTATGCAATCTGTTGAAGAAGTAAAGTATCCGCTGTCGCATGATGGGGAAGAGCTTCTGGCGGCGGGGGAAACCCGTTCCATTGATTGTGCACAGCGTTCACCTCCTGTCGGTTGAACCCTCGAATGGGGTTATGCTGTTCTGCCTGTTATGTTCAATAAAGTTTGCTGCTTTATCGTACGCGCAGGCCGGGCTGTACGTTCGTCTGTCCGTATGGAATTGTACGAGCGGGGGCACATCTCAGAATATACGAATTACGGGGGACAAACATTGAGCCAATATCTATCTATGAATCATAGAATACAAGAGGAGCATCAATTGCGAGAGAGGTGACACCCATTGAGGGCCATCGTTACAGGCGGCGCTGGATTCATCGGTTCGCATCTGGTTGAGGCGTTATTGTCTAGAGGTGCGTATGTTCAGATCATTGATGACCTTAGCACGGGACGGTTGAGTAATGTTCCTAAAGGCGCATCGCTGCATCAGATGGATATTGCTTCAGACCAAGCTTATGAATGGATCGTGCGAGAGCGACCGGACGTAGTCTACCATCTGGCAGGGCAGGCGAATGTACTGAAGTCGATGGCCGACCCGGCAGCTGACGCCCGAGTGAATGTGCTGGGAACGATTAAGCTTCTGACTGCATGCAAGCAAGCTTCTGTATCGAGGTTTATTTTCGCATCGACGGCGGCGGTTTATGGTTCTACGGTACAAGATCGCTTGCGGGAAACTGACCCAATTCAGCCTGTATCCTTCTATGCATTGTCCAAATCCTTCTCCGAGCATTATATTAGGCTGTTCTCAGAGTTCCATCATCTGCCGTATACCATTCTTCGGTTCTCTAATGTGTACGGTCCGAGACAGCAGCCGCAAGGGGAGGGCAATGTCATTCCTCTATTCATGAAGCAGCTGCTCGAGGGTCAGCCGATTACGATTCATGGGGATGGTAATCAGACGAGAGATTTCGTCAACGTCAATGATGTTGTGATTGCGCTGCTATCCGCAACGCTGCTCGGACGACACGGTACGTATCATGTAAGTACAGGAACGAGTATATCAGTAAACGAGCTCGCAAAGCGGCTTATCGCGATCCATGGAGCCCCTCATCCTATTGTGCATACCGAGTCGCCGCGAGCTGGTGATACGGTGCACAGCTGCCTCGATAACCAGAAGGCGTCCTCGGAGCTGTTCTGGCAGCCGACCGTTCATTTCGATGACGGCTTGCGCGAGGTATATGAGGCTTTCATGCTGCAAGGAAAATGTTTCCGACTAACGTAAAGTTGTTCCAAATCAACGCTTCCTTTTTTCGGGAGTTCTCTGGTAGAATGTGAGAACAAACATTCGATAAAATGGATTCGAACCCAAGGGAGTGAAGGACATTCATGAACGAGGCACTTCAGCTGAAGTACCGTACGGCGATGGAGATGTTCGTCGATCGGGTCCGACAGGATAGCCATATCCTAGCCATCTTCATTGGAGGAAGCCTCTCTTATGATGAGGTATGGGAGAAGTCGGACATCGATGTTTTCCTGGTCAGTGATGATGAGAAGCGGGCGTATGCACCGTTTCATCTTGTTGAGAACGGTATCGTATTCAGTGTGAATCTATTATCGCGTACGCAGTTCCGGAAGGAGCAGGAGCGGAACGTTCAAGGGAGTTTTATTCATTCCTTTCTGTTCAAATGCACGCTTGTCTACTGTAAAGATGAAGCGGTGCGAGATATCCACGAGCGGATGAGCAAGGTCGGTGACCGCGACCGTGAAATCCAGCTGCTGATGATCGCGTCTCAGGCGATCCTCTTCTTAGAGAAAGCAGAGAAATGGGTGACGGTGAAGAAGGATCCGACCTATTCGTTCGTGTACATGATACGGATCGTAGATGCGTTGGCGCAGATTGAAGTATTGTTGAACCGCGACATTCCGACCCGAGAGGTCATTCAACAAGCACTCCGCTATAATCCTGAATTCTTCAACTGGATGTATAAAGATCTGGTGCATGGTCCCAAAGATGAACCAACGTTAATGGAAGCTATCCGGCGAGCGGATCGTTATTTGTTGACGCATAAGGACGAGCTGTTCCGTCTATTGTTCCAGTACTTGAGAGAGGAGCAGGATGTGCGGTCTTTCTCAGACATCATGCAATATATGAAGCAGAAGCATCGGATGGAAGATGCACTTATCGTACACGGGACCGAGTGGCTGGCTGAGAAGGGCTTGATCGACAAAGCCTCATCACCTGTGAAGTTGACACCGAAGAGCCGTGTAGAAGTGGACGAGCTTGCCTATTTCATGCTGGATGAAAGGATGTAGACGTTAAGATGCACAAATCGATCTCGATTAAAGGTGCGCGGCAGAACAACCTGAACAACATCTCGGTCGATATTCCGCGTGATCAGATTACGGTTATTACCGGCGTCAGCGGCTCTGGCAAATCAACGCTTGCATTTGATGTGATTTATGGCGAGGGACAGCGCAGATTCTTGGAATCGCTGTCATCGAGTTATGCGAAGCGTTATATCCCGCAATTGAAGAAGCCTGATATTGATTACATAACCGGCTTATCGCCAGTCGTTTCGATTGAGCAGAAGACCGGCGTTCCGAATCCGCGTTCGACGGTCGGCACTATGTCGGATATCTACGATTACGTGCGCTTATTGTTTGCGACAGTTGGCACACCTCATTGCCCGCAATGTCGGGATGAATTGAACGTGAAGACGCCGGCTCAGATTGCTGAGCATATCGTCACGAAGCTGGAAGGTCAGCGGGTTGAGATTTATGCACCTGTGAAGCAGCTGTACGGCGAAGATTACTCCGCGCTGTTCGATGAGATTCGTGAGAAGGGCTATCGAATGTATCGAATTGACGGTGTCATGCAGGATGCGAGTGAGAACATCGAGCTTGACGAGCATACGACGTATGACATGAAGGTGCTGGTCGATAAGTTTCTGGTCAGCCGTGAAGTGTACAAATCGCTTGTTCGATCGGTCGAGGATGGATTGAAGCTGGGAGAAGGATTTCTGCACATTGCACTGGCGGGCGAAGAGGCCGGAGAGGAGATGAGTGATGCTCCCGTTCAGGCACTGGATTCATTTTACCGCGGATTCGGATGCGTGGAGCATCAACTGCTCATTGGCGAGCTGCTGCCGCATTACTTCTCCTTCAATGATGCTGACAGTGCATGCCGTACTTGCCTCGGACTTGGTGTCTACAAGTATGCGAAGCCGGAACTTATGATCGATTACCCGGATCGAAGCATTCGCAAGGGCGCGCTCAATGAGCGGATCTACAAGTTGAACAATCCGAAGGCATGGCGCAACATGGTCATCTACAGCATGGCACAGCACTTCGGCGTTGATCTCGATGTACCGCTGCGCGATATGCCGAAGCGGGATTATGAGCTGCTGTTCTATGGCACGAAGGGAGCTCGGTTCCCGTTCCTGGGCGCAGAAACGAATGATCAGGCGCCATGGATTCAGCAGCACGTCGGCAAGCTGTTCACATTCGATGGCATCGTCGGCGAGATTGATCGTTGGTATCGGAATTCGCGGAAGAAGCAGGACGTGAAGGGCTATGAGGAAAGCATGTTCAAGAAGGTAATGGTTGAACATACATGCCCGGAGTGCAGCGGTACACGGCTGAAGGCGGAGCGGCTGCTTGTGACAATCGGCGGTCTGACGGTGCATGAGGCTTGTACGATGCCGATTGACGAGCTGCTGCCTCGGCTCGAGCATCTCGTCGTTCCGGAACGGCTGCAATCGGTAGGCGTTCCGATTCTGCATGAGCTGACGAGCCGGATCAAGCTGCTGATTGATATTGGCATCGGCTATCTCAGCTTGAATCGCCGGTCGGACTCGATATCAGGTGGAGAAGCACAGCGGATACGATTGTCGACACAGATTGGCTCTGGTCTGATGGGCATGTTGTATGTGCTGGACGAGCCAAGCATCGGACTGCATCCACGGGACGGTCGACGTGTCATCGAGACGTTGAAGAAGCTGCGGGACACAGGCAATACCGTCATCGTCGTAGAGCACGATGTGGAGACGATCGCCGAGGCGGACCATGTCATTGAGATCGGACCTGGACCTGGTATTCACGGCGGCAACATCGTCGCACAAGGAACGATTAAGGATCTCAGACAGCATCCGGATTCGTTGACGGGTCAGTACTTGAGCGGACGCCGTACGATTCCGCTGCCAGCTAAGCGCCGGCAATCAGATGGCCGTGTTTTGCGGATTGTTGGTGCACGGGAGAATACGCTGCGCAACATCGACGTCGATATCCCGCTTGGCCTGTTCGTCTGTGCGACAGGCGTATCGGGATCCGGCAAGAGCAGTCTGATCAACCAAGTGCTGTACAAGAAGCTGGCCCACTTGTTCCATGATGTGCGGATCATTCCCGGCGAGCATGATGCGCTTGAAGGCCATGAGCAGATCAACAATGTCATCAGCATCGACCAATCACCGATTGGCCGTATGCCGACTTCGAACCCTGCGACCTATGTCGGCTTGTTCGACCGTATTCGATCCTTGTTCGCTTCGCTGCCGGAATCGGTGGAGAGGGGATTCACGGAAACCCAGTTCAGCTTTAATGCGAAGGGTGGCCGATGCGAGGAATGCAAGGGCTACGGTACAATAACGACGGCGCTGCAATTCATGCCCGACGTTGAGACCGTGTGTCCCTCCTGTAAAGGCGCTCGTTATACAGCGGATACGTTGGAGATAAAGTATAAGGACAAGACGATTAACGACATCTTGAACATGTCGATTGAGGATGCCGAGGCGTTCTTCAAGGACGAGAAGCTGATTGCGCATAAGCTAAACATCTTGAATCAGCTTGGTCTTGGCTATTTGCAATTAGGGCAATCGGCGACGATTATGTCAGGCGGAGAAGCGCAGCGGATTAAGCTGGCGGCAGAGCTTGGCAAGATCAAGCGAGGCGCGCACAACCTATATATCCTGGACGAGCCAACAACGGGTCTGCATCTAGCGGATATCCAGAAGCTGCTCGATTGCCTGAACCGACTTGTAGATGCGGGGCATACGGTGCTTGTAATCGAACACAATCTTGACGTAATCAAGGTCGCCGATCATATCATAGACCTTGGTCCGGAAGCAGGCCGCGGCGGCGGTCTGGTCGTCGCGCAAGGCACGCCAGAGCAGGTGATGGAGGAGCCGGCATCGCATACCGGAGCTTGCTTGAAGGCGTATCTGCAGGAGCGGGGCGAGCTGCGCGAGATACCTGTGGGTTAAAAGGGTAGGGAGAGAGAACCGGTGGCTGCCGCACGCAGCCGGTTCTCTTTCTAGTGAGCCGATTATACAATGCTCACGGTAAGAGGGACACTTCAATACGGACGTGGTTTTCTTAGCAAATTCGTGATACGCTATGGGATGTCTGTAGTGAACGGATAGCGATGGATGAACGATATTCCACTGACTCAGAGTATTTCACTATTTATTGAATAATGATTGTTCTGGTAGATATAGAGGGGTTTATAGGATGAAAGAAAACTTTTGGCGTGAATTACCAAGACCTTTTTTTGTACTGGCACCTATGGAAGATGTGACGGATGTTGTTTTTCGCCATGTCGTAAGTGAGGCAGGCCGACCGGATGTGTTTTTTACGGAGTTTGCGAATACGGAGAGCTATTGTCACCCGGAGGGCAGCAAAAGCGTACGTGGGCGCTTGACGTTTACCCCGGATGAACAGCCCATTGTGGCGCATATCTGGGGGGATAAGCCGGAATTTTTCCGTGAAATGAGCATCGGTATGGCCAAGGAAGGGTTCAAAGGCATTGATATTAATATGGGCTGTCCTGTGGCGAATGTAGCAGGGAATGGGAAGGGCAGCGGTCTGATCTGTCGTCCCGAAATTGCAGCGGACATTATCCAGGCGGCCAAAGCCGGAGGATTGCCAGTCAGTGTAAAGACTAGGCTCGGTTTTAGTGATGTAGAAGAATGGCGTGGCTGGTTAACCCATATTTTGAAGCAAGACATTGTTAATCTGTCCATTCATCTGCGGACAAGAGATGAAATGAGCAAAGTAAAAGCTCATTGGGAATTGATTCCGGAGATTAAGAAGCTCCGTGATGAAGTGGCGCCAGATACACTTCTGACCATTAATGGGGATATCCCTGACCGTCAGACCGGCTTGCAGCTTGCTGAGCAATACGGTGTCGACGGTATTATGATTGGGCGCGGTATTTTTCAAAATCCATATGCTTTTGAGAAAGAACCGAAGGAACATAGCAGTGCGGAATTGCTTGATCTGCTGTCGCTCCATCTCGATCTCCATGATCAATACTCAGAAGTGTTACCACGTTCGTTTAGCGCGCTTACCCGTTTCTTCAAAATCTATGTCCGTGGGTTTCGAGGGGCAAGCGAGCTTAGAAACAGCCTGATGAACGCCAAGTCCACCATTGAAGCACGTGCACTGCTGAGTGAATTTCGAAACAAGGAGCATGATGGGGCGGAGAGCTAATAAGTAGGAGTAGAACAAAGAGCCTGTCATCCGATTGCGTGATTGACAGGCTCTTATTTGCAAAGACCTCCTCCCAGTGCATGAGTGCATGAGTGAAAACTTGATCGGAAAGGTGCGCCAATGATCAACTTAACGATTCGCCAAGCGCGGCAATTTATGCTGTTGAAGCATGGTCTGTTGGATGAATACCAATTTATCGGAAAGCAGGGTGCATTGGATTTTGTTCGACAGGCAGGCTGCATCCAATATGATCCTATCGATGTTTGTGGCAAAAATCCCGAACTGGTGCTGCAGTCTCGAGTCAAAGGATTCAACAAAGAAATGCTCAATGAGCTGCTCTATACAGATAGAAGTTTAGTCGATTATCCCGATAAGAACCTCGCTATTATTCCTGTCGAGGACTGGCCATATTTTGAGAGGTATCGACAGGCCGCCAGGCAGCATGCCGCACACTATCCTGGAATGCAAGCTTTGACAGAGCAGGTACGGACTCATATCCACAATAACGGTGCGATATGTTCGGATGACTTGAAATTGGATGCCGATTTTGCTTGGCGATCAGCAATCCATTGGAGCGGTGGCAATAATACAACTCGTTCGGTGCTGGAACAAATGTATTCGACAGGCGAGTTGATTGTCCATCACAAGAAAGGTACGCGCAAATTTTACGATATTGCCGCAAAGCACATACAGGCGAATTTGTTGAATACGCCAGAGCCGCTGCCTAACGAGCTTGATCATCAGAAATGGCGGGTATTGCGTCGAATTGGTGCAGTTGGGGTTCTGTGGAACCGTGCATCCGATGCTTGGCTGAACATTTGGGGACTCAAATCGAACGAACGTAACGAGGTGTTTCGCCAGTTGTTAAGCGAAGCCAGAATTGCAGCGGTTACCGTTGAGCAAATGAAGGAAACATTGTACTGCTGCACGGAAGACTTGCCGCTTATTGAAGCCGTCCTTAACAATCCAGAGTTGAAATCTCGCTGCGAGCTGATCGCCCCGCTGGATAACTTGATATGGGACAGGAAGCTTATTCACCAATTATTCGGCTTTGATTACACCTGGGAGATTTACACGCCAGTTCATAAACGGAAATACGGCTATTATGTTCTGCCTCTATTATATGGAGAGAGCTTTATCGGACGTGTTGAAGTCATCGCCGAGCGAAAAACGAGGATGCTTGTCGTTAAAAACATATGGTATGAAGCCGGTGTGAAGCATACGAAGAAGCTGCAAACAGACTTGCACGATTGCTTCAGGAGGTTTGCGAGCTTTAATGGATGTGAGAAGATTGCTTTGTCTGACTCCGATATTCTCGAACATAAGGAGTAAAAGGAGTGTTCGTTAATATGAGTGACTATTATTGGGATACGAGAATTGAATATCTTCGACAATCGAGAGAATTATTTTACAATGATGATTACATCGAATTCTTGGTAAGAACTGTATGGAAGATCAAAGCTCCTGTACATCTAATTGATTTCGGTTGTGGTTACGGTTACTTGGGCTTGAAGCTGCTCCCGTTGCTGCCCGAGGGCTCGACCTATACTGGAATTGACTTAGGGGATAAGCTGCTTAATGAAGCAAGGGAATTGTTCGCTGCGCTCCCTTACCAGACAGAGTTTCTACAAGGCGACATTCAGGAGATAGCGGTGGAAAGAAAGTACGACATTGCATTATGCCATGCCTTCTTACTTCATGTACCGAATCCAATAACAATACTGAAGAAAATGAGTGAATGTGTCGTTGATCATGGAAAAGTGATCACTTTTGAACCTCACTGGATATCAAGCGCGTCCAACTTTTATTTGCATGGGCATGAGCAGTCTAAATATACCCAATTAGGCTTTCTTCAAAAGCTGTTCGAACAAGATGCTGCTCGCAGCGGCAAAGACGGCAATATAGGCATGAAGATCCCTATTTATCTAAGTCAATTAGGATTGAGGGATATTGAATGCAGAGTTTCCGATAAAGTGAACTTCTTGCATCCTAATATGGAAGGCGAGAATCAGAGTAGGTTGTACAATCGGTTCATAGAGAGTGGTTATGCAGATGCTCCTAATGAGGACAAGGACGTCTTTGTTAGCAAACTAATGGAACGTGGAGCAGTTGTCCATGATGCAGAAATTCAGTATGAGAATGAACTTTTTCTATCCAAAATCCTCCATCGCGAATCGTACTTAACTTATGCTTCCAACATGAAGATCACATATGGAACTGTAGTGAGGTAACAGATTTGATATTAAGCGGTTTGAATTCGACAGGTACGATCGGCTGGCATTCCATGAAACCGTTTTCTGATAGGATATTAGATTCATATAAGTAATTACATCGACAATGGAACGATCAAACCAGAATATATGAATGTGTGATTCAAGATTAGGAGCAGAGACCGGATTTGTATGACATGAAATCTAGATATCGGAGGTATACGAGGTGGAGTATAATCCAATGATTGATGAGGTCTTCAAAGCAATTCAGACTGGCACAAATTCTACGCTGCAGCAGTTGATCGAGACGGATGCCAACCTTGCTAATATGGAAAGTAAAGACGGCCTTACGCCTCTTGGATTCGCAGCACATTATGGCAATCTAGAAGCTGTACAGATTCTAATCGATTATAATGCCGATGTAAATGCTGTGTCTCATTCGAAGCTATCATTTATTCCGTCGAATACTGCTTTGCATGCTTCATTAGCAGGGGCACGTAATATCGATGTGATCAGATTGCTCTTGGCTCATCATGCACGGACGAATATATGCGATAGCAATGGTCATACCTGTCTACATACCGCTGCATTTCATGACGATAACCTCGACATTATTCGTTTGCTGATTGATCACGGCGCGGACGTCAACTCGAAAGCTGAAGGTGGGGACACAGCCTTACAATTGGCAATCCAACAAGGGAATCCTAAAGTGGCGGAGCTTCTTCAGCAACTGGGAGCGAATATGTAGTACATATATGGTTGGAAAATAGGCCTCAGAGAACATTCTCCGAGGCTTGTTTGCAAGGTTAGCGCATCGAAGTAGTCGTATGCTCCGGCAGCAGAGGCTCGTACATCATGATCGCATGATTATCAGTGATGAATTCATCGGCAATAAGCTGGTTGTCCAAATTGTATATTTTTCTGTAGATGGTATTATGTCTCACATAACCACCCCAACTAGTACGGCTAATCCAGTGTTCCTGTTCATAAACTTCATACTTAGCTGTAGGTGGATGTACAGCTCTCCATTCGCCAACGAGATGGGTGTCTGTCAAATAAACGATGAGCTGGAAGTTCTGATTGGTTTCGTTCTTGATCTGGAGATCGAGATAATTGTAGGCGCATGTTGCGCCGCTGCCGAATGGCTGGCTTCGCTTGGAATCCGGAAATACGTCGTAGCTATGCCGATATCGCTCCGTCACGGTCAATGGGGAATGCAGCGTCATCCAGTAGATTAAGTTCGATAGCTGGCACAATCCTCCGCCTACACCTGTCTTGACCTTCCCATAGAATAGAATCATGCCATCTACATAACCTTTACGCTTGGAAGTGCTTCCGATTGCGCGCCAATAGGAGAAAGTTTCGCCCGGCTTAATGACGATCCCGTTGATCCGCTTAGAAGCGATGGCTAGGTTCTTCACCTTATTGTACTGCAGCAGCATATCCACGTCTTTGAGCTGCCGCACTAGAGGAGTCTGATGGGTAAAGATTAGATGTGGCAGCAGCACTTCTTCTTGCTCGGTTGCATAGGTTTTACTGCTGAAGTACCAATCCCAATACCGCCTCATTCGATAATACTTTTTGCCGCAATAAATACGGAGCGAACTTCTTCTCACTGGTTTCAGGGAGTCCAAGCGATCATCTCCTAACAGCTTGTCTTTGTGTACAATTGACGCTCGATGGATACCAGATAGTTGCAGGCAAATTGGTCTATCCAGTAAATTTTGTCCCAAAGACTGTAAAATTTTTGATTTCCACGAGCCACCCTGACACTATGTTGTCAGGGTGGCTGCATTATAGTGAGAAGTGTAGAGAACAAATACGACGTTTCTCATTATAAGGAGGATGTTCAAAATGGCAAATGTAAATCAAGTGCCGCAAACGGTTGGTTCCGAAATTCGCCCGTTCCACATCGCCGTACCGCAAAGTGACCTTGATGATCTTCGTCAGCGCTTATCGCTAAGCCGTTTGCCGCATGCTGTGAAATCTGCGGGGTGGAAGTACGGATCGAAGCTGTCGCGTGTACAAGAGCTGCTTGCTTATTGGAATCAACAATACGATTGGCGCAAACACGAAGCGAGATTGAACAGCTGGCCGCAGTTCACAACGACGATCGATGGCGCGAACATCCACTTCATGCATATCGTGTCGCCAGAACCGGATGCCATTCCGCTGTTGTTGACGCATGCTTGGCCGAGTTCGATCGCGGAGTTCCTTGATGTTATTGGTCCGCTCTCCAATCCGCGCGCTTATGGCGGAGATCCGAAAGATGCTTTCCATCTGGTCATCCCATCGGTTCCGGGCTTCGGCTTCTCCGGCTCTGATCTAGGCGAAGGCTGGGATATACCACGAATCGCGAAAGCTTGGGATACGTTAATGAAGCGGCTTGGTTACAAGGAATATGGATCTCATGGCAGTGACCTTGGCTCATTAGTTTCGCGTGAACTAGGCGTTCAGCGCACGGAAGGGCTGCTTGGCATCCATGTGCTGCAGCTGTTTTCTTTCCCGTCCGGCGACCCGGCGGAGATGGAAGGCTTGTCGCAAGACGATTGGGCACGTCTGCAATTTCTTGGAGCTTTCCAAGATCGTGCCGGCTTTAATGCCATTCAATCCACGCGTCCTCAGACATTGGCGTACGGACTGTCCGACTCGCCTGTTGGTCAGCTGTCCTGGATTCTCGATTTGTTCGATGGCTTCGGCGATCATGAGGGGGTCATCGACCAAGATGCGCTGCTTACGAATGTCATGATTTACTGGCTGACGAATACAGCAGAGTCATCGTCTCGTCTGTATTATGAGAACGCCCATGTATCGAATCCATTAGCAGGGGAGAAGAATGCCGCTCTGACAGGCATCTCTGTCTTCGGCAATGACTTCCGGACGATCCGTCGTTTTGCAGAAAGAGACAATACAAACATTGTATTCTGGACGGAGCATATGCGCGGAACTCATTTTGCTGCAATTGATGAGCCTGAGGGACTGACTTCGGATATCCGATCTTTCTTCCGCCGTTTCCGCTAAGAAGGGTTTAGAGTTACGAACGGCGAAAGTTAAAAACTGGGAGAATCGTTATTGGATGAATGAAGGGGGAACCTCAACTTGAAACTGGACCGCTTGCTTGCGATAACGATGGCTTTGCTTAATCAAACACGTGTCAGCGCAACGGAGCTGTCTCAGCGGTTCGAGGTTTCCCTTCGTACGATTTATCGCGATATGGAAGCGATCAATCTCGCGGGCATTCCCATTGTGTCCTTCGCAGGTTCGGATGGAGGTTACGAGATTATGCCCGGCTATCGAATCGATAAGCAGCTGTTATCTTTGGATGATTTCGCGGCAATCGTATCGGCTCTGCGCGGGGCTCGCTCTGCAACCGATGGCCACGATCTTGATGGTCTTCTTGAACGTATTGGCGCGATGATGCCCGAACAATCGGGGATCGTTCACGATCATCATGTCGATCTGGATTTTCAACCAAGTCCGAATGACAAGGCCAAGATCGGACCGCTGCGGCAGGCGATCAAAGATAAGCAATTAATTCATATGTGTTATTTGGATAACAAGGGAAATGAATCCGACCGAACGATTGAACCGATGGGACTCTTTTTCAAAGCTTATACCTGGTATCTATACGGGTATTGCCGAACAAGAGGGGCGTTTCGCGTGTTCCGTCTAAGCCGAATGATTCGGGTGGTGGCGCTGCAAGAAACATTCGAGCGAAGAGACTACTCGCTGCAAGATGTTGAGCGCGAGTTCGTGGGGCGGGCGGATTTCTCCAAGGTTATGGCTGTGCTGCTGTTTCAATCAGCTGCCCGCAGCCGAGTGTTAGATGAATTCGGCTTCCAGCAAGCAGTCAATAATCCAGATGGCACCTTGACGCTTGAAGCACATTTTTCTTCGGAAGAGAAAGCATTTCAGAGTATACTGAGCTACGGCCCTTTGGTTGAAGTGATGGAGCCAACGGCGATAAGGACGGAAATTGGCAGAAGAATAATGGAGATGGCACGACAATATCATTTGATGTGATTAGACGCAGGTATTGTATGGAGTTTCCTCAGACGAATAGGTCTGAGGAATTTTTTGCGTTGTTCGCTAATCCAAAAGGGAATCTGTCCATTATGATTTAAGTTTGATTTAAGCGAGCTGCATTAGGATAAAAGCAAGTCATCCAGTGGTAACCCACTAAAGAACATATAGCTGATAATGAATATACAAGGAGTGTTGATTCATGAAATCCAATAAGATGATAAAGCTAAGCACCCTAACCTTGGCTGCATTGCTTGCAGCAACTGTTGCAGGATGCTCGAAGGCAGAGGTCAGCAGCAATAGCGTCGATACAGCGCCCGCTGCAGCGACGCAAGCTGCAGATAATCCGATTAGATCAACTAGTGAGACGGGTACAGCAACAACGGGAACAGAAGCGGCAGCAACAACAGCAGCCTCAGCTCTTAACACAGCGGATATGTTCAGCGACCGCGATCTGGAGCAGACACCAGATCTAACAGCGGCTGCACAGATTAAGTTGACAAGCGGGCAGGATATAACCTTGGATCAGGAGGGCATTTACGTCTTAAGCGGCGAGGTGCAGGATGCGACGATCATCGTTGATGCCCCAGAGGACGCGAAGGTTCAGATCGTTCTAGATGGCGTTCGTATTACGAATGAAGATTCGCCTGCCATCTATGTGAAGGAATCGGATAAAGTGTTCGTGACCTCTACGGACAGCGAGAATGAGATGAAAGTAACCGGTGCTTATACAGCGGATGGCGAGACGAACCTGGATGCGGTTATCTTCTCAAGAGCCGATCTGACCCTGAATGGAACGGGAAGCTTGGATATCGTATCCAGTCAAGGTAACGGGATTGCGACGAAGGACGATCTCGTCATTACGGGAGGGGAGTACACCATTCAGTCCGCTGCCGATGCGCTCGAGGCCAACGACTCCATTCGTATCCACGATGGAACAATCACAATCGATTCCGGCAAGGATGCGCTGCATAGCGAGAACGAAGAAGATGCTTCCCTTGGATATGTCTATATGGATGGCGGAACATTGAATATTAGCACGGAAGATGATGGTATTCGTGCCAACAGCATCGTTCAAATCGATGGGGGCACGATCAACATCGAGACATGCCAAGAGGGGATCGAAGGCAACTATATCAAGATCAATGATGGTCGGATTACGATAAACGCACAGGATGACGGCATTAATGCCTCACAGAAGGTTGATCCTAACGTCGTGATTGAAGTTAATGGCGGTACGATTGATGTAAACATGGCAAGCGGTGATACGGACGCATTCGATGCGAACGGCAATATCTTTATTAATGGAGGCACCATTCATGTACAGGGAGCTTCTGCCTTCGACGCGGATGGTACTGCACAGCTCAATGGCGGCGACGTTACAGTCAATGGTGAAAAAATTACGGAAATCACCGTTTCACGCGGAGGCGGTGGAGGACGTGGCGGATTCGGCGGTGGCAGAGGGATGCGCCAATAGTGGGGTGAAAGATCAGCTGCGGCTGGTCATATGATTCAGATGATGGGCCCGTTTCACATCATGCCGAGGGAAAATCAGGTTTCAATGCTGATTTCTCTCGGCTTCTTCCAGTTGGTTAGGGATAGGATGCGATACGGATGCTATCAAGAATTCGTGCTCAAATGCTCAACAATTAGATTATAGGCATTCTCAACATGCTCGGGACTAGGATCAACACCTTTAAGCTTCGGCACATCAAAGCTGGATAAATCGAAATGATACTTAGGTTGAATATCGTGTCTAGCTAAGCAATGCTTGCTGCAGGCCAAGGGGCAGCCATCAATTGCGATGATGTCACGACTTGATTTCGCTGTTTTGACGAGTGATTTCACATCACCGCCTACACCTGCGATGCAGGACATTTCGGCAACGTTGTCTCGATCCATTCGGATAGCGATTCTATTAGCGGTCTGTGCTGCCGAAGAGCATCCGGAGCATGAATAGACAAGAGGCATATCCTTTTTGTTCATGTGTCGTATTTCTCCTTTTATTTTTAATCCTTCTGACTTTTAATTGTAGCCTGTGCGAACAGGCGGTTACTGTAATACTCATCACTATTAGAAATTTTCAGGACGAACGAATTTCGTTTTACTTGATTTATATACCTTTCACCTAGCTGTAGGACGTACCCAATATAACCAAATTATTCTTCTTTAATTAATCGTAATAAATGTTTAATTATCACAAGGAAAATGACTGCAATTGATTGTATAATTAGGCATGAATAATTGATATATACAGTCTAGTGGGACACAAGGAGAATGTTATGAATTTTACGATAAATCAGAACATTTTGAATGAGAGCGCATTCTTTTTGAGAGAAATGGAAGCCTTCAGTGGCGTTCATCGGATTGCTGAGAAGGTCATGAAAGATATCGAATTGGTCTTCGGCACCCGCCCCTCATCAACAGATGAATGGGGTCAATTAGGATCGTATGCGGTCATCTATGGAACAATCGGAAGAAGTCCTATTCTGGACAATCTGTCCGAGAGCGGACGGATTGATCTCTCTGAGCTTCATGGGAAGAGCGAAGTTTATTTATTACAAGTTGTAGAAGCGCCGGTTGACGGAGTGGAGCGTGCGCTTGTTATCGCTGGCAGCGATAAGCGGGGAACGATCTATGGCTTATTCCGTCTGTCCGAGATGCTTGGCATTTCACCCTATGTGAATTGGAATAATGTGCCGCCCAAGCGTTTAGAAGAATGGACGCTGGATAATGGATACAAGTATGTCTCGAAACAACCGTCGGTTCGTTACAGAGGCTTCTTCATCAATGATGAATGGCCGGCATTCGGAACTTGGGTACATAAACGTTTTGGCGGTTTCAATGCGGAAGCGTATGATCATGTGTTCGAATTGCTGCTGCGTCTGAAGGGCAATTATTTGTGGCCGGCAATGTGGTCGGCACGATTCTATGATGATGGTCCGGGACTTGCCAATGCGGAGCTGGCGGATGAGTATGGCATCGTTATGGGGGCTTCCCATCATGAGCCATGCTTGCGTCAAGGCGAGGAATACAGATATTTACGTGGCAAGGATTCAATCTATGGCGATGCGTGGAACTTCCGAACCAATGAGGAAGGGATCACCCGATTCTGGGCGGATGGTCTGAAGCGCAGCGGCAAGTTCGACAATGTGATTACCGTCGGGATGCGCGGCGAGGCAGATACGGCAATCATGGGAGAGGCCGCGACGCTGGCCGATAATATCGAGCTGCTTCGAGACGTACTGCGAACGCAGAATCGGTTGATCAAGGAGCATGTGAATCCGAATTTGGATCAAGTGCCGCGAATGCTCGCGCTGTATAAAGAAGTGGAGCCGTTCTTCTATGGGGACGAGCAAACGCCGGGCTTGATCGGATCGGAGGAGCTGGAGGATGTTATTCTCATGCTCTGTGATGACAATTTTGGCAATTTACGTACACTGCCTACGGAGGCTATGCGCGCACATTCCGGCGGCTATGGCATGTACTATCACTTCGACTATCATGGCGGCCCTATCTCATATGAGTGGATCAACAGCAGTTATTTGCCGAAGGTGTGGGAGCAGATGAGCATGGCCTACGATTTTGGCGTCCAAGAACTGTGGGTTGTCAATGTGGGCGATATCAGCACGCAAGAGTTTCCGCTCGCGTATTTCCTGGATCTGGCGTACGACTTTGACCGTTGGGGAACGGATGCAATCAATAAGACGAATGACTATACACGGTTGTGGATCGAGCAGCAATTCGGTGCGTTCTGCGATACAGAAGACCTTAAGGCGATCCATCGAATTATCGACGGGTATACGCGGATAACGCACAATCGCAAGGCAGAGGCAATGAACGCGGAAGTCTACCATCCGGTTCATTATCGGGAGACTGACAGACTGTTGTCCGAGATCGATAATCTTATGGCTGATGCCGAAGCGCTGCATGCAAAAATGACAGTAGAGGCGATGCCGGCCTTTTTCTCCTTGGTTTATTATCCGGCGATGGGCAATTTGAATTTGCAGCGAATGCACCTGCTGGCAGGCATGAATCATTACGCGGCTAGACTGAATCGGATGGAAGCGAACCCATTGGCTGAACAGATCCGAGCTTGCATGGAGCGGGATGCGGAGCTCGTAGAACAATTTCATGCGATTGATGGCGCTCGATGGTTTGGCATGGGCTTGTCCGAGCATATCGGCTTCACTAAGTGGAATGAAGATGAATGCCGCAATCCAATTCTAATGCAGGTCATTCCCGCCCGAAAGCCAAGATTAAGCGTCTCCTTGGACGGCAGTTCGCAGCAATCCGAGGGCAGCGGCTGGCATTTAAACAAGCTTGTTATGCGCGATTTCAAACGTCCCGATACGACGGAAGCAGCCTTCACGATCTACAGCATCAGCGATTTGGAGGCATCCTATGAATTGGTCTGCGACGCGTCATGGGTGTCATGCTCCAGTTATAAGGGTACATTAGACGGCATCTTTACAACTTCGGAGACGATTACGGTTCGGATCGACCGTAGTGCCATGAATGGCGTTAACGAGGCAGAGATCATGGTGAAGCTTCCTAGCGGCGTCTGCACGATTATCGTGGATGCTCAGCTGCCGGATCTGAGCGGGTTATCGGATGGAACTTTCATCGATACGGAAGGCTATGTATCGATCGAAGCAGAGCACTATAGTGCCAAACATGATGCAGGACAAAGCGGGGAAGACGCTGCTGGCTTCCAGCTTATCGAGGAGTATGGTCGAACATTGTCAGCGATGAAGGTGTTCCCGACTACACGATATTTTACAGCTGGCGAAGATGCCCCATATCTGGAATACCAATTCGTTGTGCATGAGGCCGGCAGCCACGAAGTGGAGTTGTATATGCAGCCTTCGAATCCAGTAACGACGGACAATACGCTGTTCTATGGCATTCAGTCGAATGAAGGCGAGATTCAAGTGCTGAATACGATTGTCAGGGGACAGCAAGTGAGCGAGTACAATCGCGACTGGGCAGTTGGTGTGCTTGACAATATTCGCCGCCATATAAGCCGCATCGACTGTCAGGAAGGAACGAATAAGCTCCGTATTTATGCGGTAAGTCCTGGCTTCGTGCTGGAGAAGCTTGTTATCTATCCAGTCGGCAAGAAACCTGCTCCGAGTTACTTGGGACCAACGGAATCGTATTATGTTGGGAAAGGCGAATAACGGCTCCAGCTTGTAGTCATACTCACACTAGCAGAAGATTAACTTAATAATCGCGCTTATTCGAAAGACTCCTACCCGTCCGTGCTGAACGACATGACGGATAGGAGTCTTTGTATTTGTCGATCAGATGCCTATTAACAGCCTTTACCAATATTTAAGTTTCGTTTAAGTAACGACATATACACTAAGGGCATCAAATCCGAAAGGAAGTGTCCAACGTTTATGATTAAGCAATTGACTTCAACCACGCTTGCACTAGCACTCACACTCTCCTCCACGGCCTATATCGCTGCGGCAGACGATGCTGCGGGAGACGTAACGAGCATTTCATTGTCCGATAATGGGGTAACCGTTGATGGCCAGACGGCTTCAACCGCCTCAACGGCAGCCGTCTATACCGGTGCGGATATTGTCTACTATGAAGCTGGGCATGATTCCTCCTATGGGGAAGGAACTGCAGCAGACGCACACGATAGCAGTGAGGCGGACAAGCATACAGTCGTTACGATAACGGAGCCAGGTACCTATCGTTTATCCGGTACGCTCTCAGCTGGACAGATTGCTGTCGACCTAGGCGAGGATGCAGAGACGGACCCTGCTGCGAAAGTAACACTTATTATGGATGGCATTGACATTACGTCCACAGTTGCCCCTGCAGTTATTTTCTACAATGTCTATGATCCGTACAGCAGCGGTGAAGATACGAAAGGGATTACCGATCTGTCGAACGCAGGAGCACAGGTTGTGATTGCCGACGGCTCCGTGAATGAAGTGAATGGCTCTTATGTCGCCCGCATCTATAAGGAAGGAACGACGAAGAAGCTTCACAAGTACGATGCCGCATTCTACTCTCGTATGTCGATGAATATTTCTGGTCAGACGAAAGGAACGGGTGAGCTCCATATTACAGCTGAGAATGAAGGTCTTGACTCCGAAATGCATCTGACTATCAACGGCGGCAAGATTTACATTGAGTCCCAGGATGACGGTATGAATACGAACGAAGACGGTATTTCGGTTACGACAATCAACGGCGGATATGTTCATGTAAATGCAGGTTTGGGTGCGGAAGGCGATGGAATCGATTCGAACGGTTATTTGACGATCAACGGTGGCTCCATCGTGACGATGGCGAATGATCGCAGTCCAGATGGAGGTATCGATGCGGATGGTGACATTGCGATCAATGGCGGGACTGTCGTTGCTCTTGGGACTCGCAATGATGCAGCAGGTACGAATTCGAAGCAGACCTTTATTGAGCTCGCATTCGCTTCCACGCAGAAAGTAGGCAGTGTGATTACGCTGAAGGATGCCGAAGGCAATTTACTACTCAATCATACGGCAGAAAAAGCGTTCCAGAGCGTTACCTTCTCTTCATCTGAATTAGCCATGAATACGGAATATCATGTGTATATGGATGGTGTTGAACAGAAATATACAGGAAACAGCTTCGGCATGATGGGCGGCGGCGGTTTCGGTGGTATGGGGCCTGGCGGCAGGGGAGATGCTGCTGCTCCGGGGAACGGTACTTTTACACCTCCAGATCGTACAAGCATAGAAACCCCACCGACAGGTGAAGCACCTCCGACAGGCGACCTCATGGGTGGCGCGCCGAACGGAGCTGGCGATTTCAACCCTCAGACAACAGCAGATGGCCAAGCTAATGCAGAAGGTTCCACATCGTTCATCATTACGAATGCCATTCATAGCTTCTCGGGAATTTCGGCCTCTACGGAAGCCTCTGGCAAGACACGTGTTACCTTCAGCGTGAACGACGGCAGCGGCGTGAAGAATGTTGTAACAGGTGGTAAGCTAGCGCTAGATAAAGTAACAGCAAGTGCTGAAGTTCCCGACGAAGATATTCAGCTTACGATCACAGATGTTCCATCGGAAAGCTTCTCGTCTTCGATTCGTTTATCGGAGGGACTTGATGCGCTGACGCTCCCAACGGAAGATGGCACGTATCAGCTCACAGTTGCAGTCGTTTCAGATAATGCCAAGTATACAGGTACGTCGCAATATACATTTATGATTGGCGGACTGCCGTTTACGGACATTCATCCAACAGACAGTGCCTATTCCGCGGTGAAGACGCTTTATGACAAAGGAATTCTGATTGGGACGAGCAGTACGGCTTTCTCACCATCGGGAACCGTGACGCGAGCAGCAGCAGTTACAGCGCTTGGACGCTTGCTCGGGGTTGAACAAGCAGAAACATCAACGTTCAAGGATGTACAGCAAGGCAGCTGGTACAGCGGTTATGTCGGATGGGCATCTACGAACTCAATTGTACGAGGTGACGGGGCTGGACATTTCCTGCCGAATTCGATCATCACGGTGAAACAGATGGATTTGATACTAAGTCGGTATGCTGCATTAACAGGCATTGCATATAACGTCAGCAGCAGTGTGAGCGACGATCATGCATTAACTAGAAAAGAATTGGCAGTTATTCTAGCACAGCTTATTCAATAGTCTATTAACGGTTATTGAGGAACAACCGTAAACAGCAGAGAGCCGACCACATTCGATGTGGACGGCTCTTCTCATGATAACCTCGTTAGTGTACAACCCGTTTCTGAAACCTCGCGATTGCCTCATATTCAGCTTCGAGCTTGCGAGGAATCTGAATGTAGATCGGCAGCAGCTGGTGATAAATATCGGCATGCTCCTTGATCGGTTGATGCTGATGCGTGGAACCTACCATTCCCTCCACGATATCCAGCGACTCGGTGTGGCCGAGCGCTTTGAGACCAAGTACAACAGCGCCAAGGCATGAGCTTTCGAAGCTCTCCGGTACGACAACCTCCTGATCGAAGATGTCCGACATCATCTGGCGCCACAGATGCGAGCGGGCGAAACCGCCTGTTGCGTGGATGCGAGTCGGGCGTCCGATCTGTTCCTCCATAGCGAGCATAACCGTGTATAGGTTGAAAATAACGCCTTCCAGTACAGCGCGGATCATATGCTCTTTCTTATGATGCATGTTGAGGCCAAAGAAAGACCCTCTAGCGTTCGGATTCCAGAGCGGCGCACGTTCGCCCGTCAGAAAAGGGTGGAAGAGCAGACCATCTGCTCCTGGTCCGACTTTCTCTACGATCTGCATGATAAGATCATAGGAATCCATGCCTAGCCGTTTAGCCGTCTCGACCTCCGAGGCTGCGAATTCATCTCTTGCCCAGCGGAGCAGCATACCGCCATTGTTAACGGGTCCACCGATGACCCACCTATCTTCTGTTAACGCATAACAGAAAAATCTGCCCTTCGGATCGGTCACCGGTTTATCGACAACCGTGCGAATGGCACCGCTTGTCCCGATCGTCGCCGCAACAACGCCTGGCTTGATCGCATTCACACCGAGGTTGGACAGTACGCCATCGCTGGCTCCGACAACGAACGGGGTGGAAGGCGCAAGTCCCATCTCTTCAGCGTAGACAGAAGACATCCCGCTTAGCGTATGCGTCGTAGGTACAAGCTTCGACAGCTTCTCGCTCGTAACGCCTGCCAGCGACAGCGCTTCTTCATCCCAATCCAGCTTCTCGAGATTCATCATCCCGGTTGCAGAAGCGATGGAGTGATCGACGATATATTCATTGAACAGCTTGGCGAATACATACTCTTTGATCGAAATGAATTTATAAGCTTTCTCGAATAAGTCCGATTGATCATGGCGAAGCCACATCAGCTTGGAGAGAGGGGACATCGGGTGAATCGGTGTCCCTGTCCGCAGGTAGATCTCATGTCCGTTCATCTCATGCTTCAGACGCTCCGTCCAAGCAGCGCTTCGGTTATCGCCCCAAGTGATGCAATTCGTCAACGGCTTGCCATCTGCATCGACGACGATGACGCTGTGCATCGCCGAGCTGAAGGAGACGAACATCACCTGTTCCGGCTTCGCACCGCTTTGCGCCATAACCATCTTCAGCACGTGGACGACAGCACCGAAGATCTGATCCGGATCCTGCTCTGCCACTGACGCAGATGGAGTAAACAAGGGATACCCTTCGTCCGCCTTGGTTACCACCTTCCCGTTCACCTCGAACATTACAGCTTTGGTGCTAGTCGTTCCGATATCAACGCCAATCATATAGTAAGGCTGATTCAATGGAAGAACCTTCTTTCCTGTAAAAGTTGCCAAGTACCTTTCTTCAAATCCGTGTTTACTAAAAGATCGGTTTTCAGCATCAGCTACCTTTTATACTACCGTACTAAGCAGAAGAATCAATACTAAGCCCACAACAGACAGCAGCGTTTCCATCACCGTCCATGATTTCAACGTTTGCGGCACGGACATGTTGAAAAATTCCTTCACCATCCAGAAGCCGGCATCGTTGACATGGGACAGCACGAGGGAGCCGGCACCTGTTGCAAGCACGACGAGTTCAATGTTCGTGTCTGGATTCTGACCGAGTACGGGTGCTATAATGCCGGCAGCCGTCGTCATGGCTACGGTGGCCGAACCCGTTGCTACACGGATCAGCGCGGCTACGAACCAAGCGAAGAAGATAATGTTCACATTCGCTTGCGTTGCAATATCGGCAATGGCACTGCCAACGCCGCTGTTAATCAATACTTGCTTGAACGCACCGCCTGCACCAATGATCAGGATAATGGTAGCCGTTGGAGCCAAGCATTCGCTTGTGAAACGGGAAACGTCTTCCTTGGAGAAGCCTCTTGCGAATCCAAGCGAGAAGAAGGCAAATACGACAGCAATGAGCAGAGCGATAATCTCATGGCCGATAAATTCACAGAATTCCGTGAATGGGCTTGCGGCATCCGGATCGATGATGTTGGCAATGGAGCCAATAAGCATCAACAGAACAGGCAGCAGGATCGTGAACAGTGTAATGCCGAAGCCTGGGAGATTGCGATCTTCTTTGGTAGCGAATTGATCAGCCAGGTTGGCTGGCGGTTCGACCTGAATGCTGCGGCCGATAAATTTGCCAAACACAGGTCCTGCGATAATGGCCGTTGGGAGACCGATGATAATCGAATATAGAATCGTCTTGCCAAGATCGGCTTGATACGCATCAATCGCGATCATTGGAGCCGGATGCGGCGGAACGAGTCCGTGCACAGTGGATAGTCCGGCGAGAACGGGAATACCGATCTGCAGCAGCGACATTCTTGTCTTGCGAGCGACGATGAATACAATCGGAATAAGAAGGATGACCCCAACCTCGAAGAATACCGGGATGCCGACAATGAAGCCGACGATCATCATTGCCCAATGTACGCGTTTCTCTCCGAATCGATCGACCATCGTGGTTGCGATTCGTTCGGCGCCGCCTGATTCCGCCATCATCTTGCCAAGCATGGTACCTAGACCGATGACGATCGCGATCGTTCCTAATGTTCCGCCTAATCCGCCGGTTATGGACTTGATAACCTCATCCGACTTCATCCCCGCTAAGAAGCCTAACAGCAGGGAGGAGATAAGCAGAGTGACGAATGGATTCCATTTGTATTTGGCGATGAGCACAACTAGAAATACGATGGAAACCAATGCCCATATTAACAAAGTAACATTGTGACTGAAGCCAAAGATCGTGTTCATGATGCTGCCTCCTGTTATTATCCAGATCGATATCACTTTCAGCATTTCCATCATAGAACGCTTTCAACAGAATTATTGGGCAGCATATTGTATACTTGTCGACAATGTAGGCGGCGCTTTATTCAAGCGCTTTCCTTTCTTACCGCACCAACAACGATTACGATATGCTGCTATGAAGCGTTATGTTGGAATCTGCGAAGTATTGCTGCACAACCTTCTGAATTACATTCACATCTCTTGATTCTAATGCTTGGATTATGCCCCTATGCTTATCAATTACTTGCAGAAGCTTACGTTCCCCTTCAGCGAAAACAACGTCCGTCGTAATAAGCATAACGGTCAGTACAATGTGACGGATGCTTCTCCACAAATGGTGGATGCGGGTATGGTTAGCCTCTACAACCATCGCTTCATGGAAGCGGAAATCCAGATGCGAGAACTCGATGGGATCGTTGTATTTGACGGCAAGCTCCATTTTATCAACGATTTGCTTCAGGCTCGCGAGCAGAGCCTCGTGATTGCCGTTAGCCAGACGCTGCTGAGCGAAGCTCTCGATCAAATATCGGACATCATAAAGCTCTTGCAGCTCTTGACTGCTCAGTCCGAGTACAACGGCACCCATCCGTTCCAGACGTATAAGTCCTTCGTTGGATAATGTCTTCAGTGCTTCCCGCACGGGGGATCTGCTCGTGTTAAAATCTGCAGCTATACGATTCTCGGACAATTTCTCGCCTTGCTTAATCTTGCCATTAATGATCTGCAGTCTTAATTCACAAGCAATGGATTCCCCTAGGGAAGCCCCCTGCAGCCAAGCAGTAGGATAACGCATATAAAGTCAACTCTCCTATATCCATCATTGTCGAATGGTTAATAACGGTATGTATTTACCGATTCTAACACAGATTCGCATCATGATTCTATGAGGAGTACGGATGTTGGTTATTCGAGTTATTCGACACGTTCAACCGCATGGCCGCCAAACTCGTTGCGAAGCGCAGCAACCACCTTGCCGTGGAACGTATCCGCTTCAAGCGAGCGATATCGCATCAGGAGCGACAGCGCAATGACAGGCGTGCTGACTTCGAGATCAAGTGCGGCTTCAACGGTCCATTTGCCTTCGCCGGAGCTCTTCATGACGCCGCGAATGCCGTCCAGGTTCGCATCCTTCGAGAAAGCGTTCTCCGTAAGCTCCATCAGCCAGCTGCGAATAACCGAGCCGTTGGACCATACGCGCGCAACCTGCTCATAGTTGAAGTCGAATTCGCTCTTCGACAGCAGCTCAAATCCCTCTGCGATCGATTGCATCATGCCGTATTCAATGCCGTTGTGCACCATCTTCAAGTAGTGGCCGCTGCCGTTCTTGCCTGCATACAGATACCCACGATCTACCGCAATGTCTTGGAAAATAGGCTCGATTGTCGCGAACGCTGCTTGATCGCCGCCTATCATGAAGCAGCCGCCATTCGCAGCGCCATTCGTACCGCCCGACGTCCCTACATCGAAGAAATGAATGCCGTATGCGCCAAGCTTCTCGGCACGAGCGAGCGATTGTTTATAGTGCGAATTACCGCCATCGATGATGATATCGCCAATCTCCAGCATCGGAATGATCGTGTCGATCACTTGATCGACGATAGGGCCTGCAGGGACCATAATCCATACGATACGAGGGGAGGCGAGCTTCGCAACGAGTTCTTCGATCGAAGCAGCAAATTGTGCGCCTTGCTCTGCCAATTGCTTGCCAGGCTCAGGGTTCACATCATTAACGATAACTTCATGGTGATGAAGGAGCATATTTTGTGCGAGATTATAACCCATTTTGCCAAGTCCTATCATGCCTAATTTCATTGTGTTCACCCTCTATTAAGTCTACAAGTATACTTGTGTACAAGTTGTCATCTTATCATAATAGCTGGTTTCCATTCTGTAAATACAATTACGTCAAACCTCGGCGTATACAATTGTTGACATATGGAATTGATTAGATTATCATCTAATTAGATAATTGTTAAATTTGTTGAGCGATGGAGGTACACCTATGCCAGAACAAACCGCTATTGGGATGACCGCGCACGAGAAGCTGCAGTGTTCGGTGCTTCGCAGCTTCATTACCGAGCAGGGCTGTATTACGCATCTTCCAGCACAGCTGAAGAAGAAGCTGATCGTATTGGAGCATCTGACGAACCAACTGGATGCCGAGAAGACCTATACTGAGAAGGAGATCAATGCGTTCATCAAGCCGTTGAATGAGGATTTTGCTACGATACGCAGAGAGCTGTATATTCACCGATTCGTCAACCGGGAGAATGAGATTTATGAGGTGAACGACCGCAGGGAGTGGAGGGATTGGCGGACATTGGGGTAGGGCGACAAGAACGAACTCCGCTGGAAGCTAATAGAATGTATCAGTATGATAGGAATAGTAGAACAAGAAGAAGCAGGTGTATACAATGACCGAACAAACGGCTGCCAATTGCCCAATATGCGGCGGCGATAATCGATGCGGGAGCGAAGCGGGAAGTGGAGCATGCTGGTGTATGAAGGAGCACTTCCCGGAGGAGATTTTGCGGCTTGTGCCTGAAGATCAGCTCGACAAGGCTTGTATCTGCCCGAGTTGTCTAGAGAAATTTAAGAAAAACAACAGCCTGTAGGAGAAAATCTATGATTATTCATTATAATACTAGAGTTTGACAGGTTGCTGGTATAGCCTGATCAGCCTATCATCGAAGGATAAATTGAAACCAGAAAGAGTGATAGAGGATGACAACGTTCAACAATCCTATTTTGCCTGGGTTTTATCCTGATCCGTCCATGTGCAGAGTTGGCGATGATTACTATTTGGTCACTTCGACGTTTGAATATTTCCCTGGCATTCCTATTTTCCACAGTAAGGATCTCGTAAACTGGAGGCAGATCGGCCATGTGCTGGACCGGCCATCTCAGCTTGATCTTGATGGCTTGAGGCCATCAGAGGGGGTATTCGCACCGACGATTCGATACCATGAAGGCACCTTCTATGTCATTAACACGATCGTTGGCAAAAAAGGCAACTTCATCGTGACGGCTTCCGATCCTGCTGGACCTTGGTCCGATCCATACTGGCTGGAATCGGAAGGCATCGACCCTTCCTTATTCTTCGATGACGATGGCAGAGCTTATTACACAGGTACCCGCCCTGCACCGGAAGGCCCTCAATACTTCGGCAACTGGGAAATCTGGATGCAGGAGCTGGATCTTACTACGATGAAGCTGGTGGGCGAGAAGCATTCGTTGTGGCGTGGAGCGCTGCGCGATGCGGTATGGCCGGAGGGTCCGCATACATACAAAATCAACGGCTATTATTATCTGCTCATTTCGGAGGGCGGCACGGGTCCAGACCATGCCATTTCTGTTGCCCGCAGTGAGAATCTATTCGGCCCTTACGTCGGCTATAAGAAGAATCCAGTCCTAACGCATCGACACCTAGGGAACGACTACCCGATTGTCAACGTGGGTCACTCTGATATTGTAGAGACACCGAATGGCGAATGGTGGATGGTGCTGCTTGCTTCCCGTCCGTATGGCGGTTATTACCGCAATCTGGGCCGCGAGACATTCCTGGTTCCATTCACCTGGGAAGAAGGCTGGCCTGTCGTGAAACCGGGCAAATCCATTGTTGAGATGGAAGAGGTGCGTCCGAACCTGCCGGAGCAGCGTTGGATTCAGCCGCCGGCATGCGACAACTTCGATTCATCGGAGCTTGGTATGCAGTGGATACATCTTCGTACGCCAAGAGAGCCATTCATGAGTCTTGATGAACGGCCTGGCCATCTTCGTCTGAAGCTGCGTCCGCAGACGATGAAGGAGAATGCGCAGCCTAGCTTTGTCGGCAGACGCCAGCAGCATATTCATTTCAACGCGCGTACGGTGTTGGAGTTCTCGCCGCGCACCGAGCATGAATCGGCTGGGGTCGTGCTGCTGCAGAGCAGCAGGTACCATTTCCGTTATGAAGTGCTGCTATCGGGCGGGACAAAGGTGGTTCGGTTGACCAAATGCTCTGACGGCAAGGATGAGGTACTGGCTGAGCGTGCAATCGCAGAGGACAAGCTGTATTTGACAATTGAAGCGCATGAGCAGGATTACTCCTTCTACTATGGGGCGCGGGCGGAAGAGTATCAGCCGCTTGCTGAGAACGTCGACGGCCGAATTCTCAGCACAGATGTAGCTGGCGGTTTCGTAGGCGCATGCCTTGGCATGTACGCCAGCAGCAATGGACAACCAAGCGATAATGCTGCGGACTTTGATTGGTTTGAATATACGGGTCATTAATAGAGGCAATGCTCTTCGACGATGTCAATCGTTGAAGGGCATTGTTTGTTTATTGGACTTGAAGGAATTTACAATAAGTGTTTAAATGGAATGATCATCCTGCTGCGATAGGATCGCATTGGACTAACGGTTGCAATTAGCACTTATTCGGCCACAATCGCCTGTTTTGAACGCCCAACGGTTGTCAGCGAGCTTATAGACCTAGTTGCTGGGCGAAATCCCAACATTCCAGCGCAATAGCAACAATGACAACCGTTACCATCCAAACGGGAGCAAAATGACCTCATTAACGACTGCGGCAACCGTTAGATTCACGCCAAGAGGAGGAACCTAGATGATCTATGTCGTTAGACACGGGCAAACGGATTGGAATCGAGAGGGCAGACTGCAAGGCAGACAGGGGCTGCCGTTGAATGAGCACGGTATTAGCCAAGCGGAACATTTGAGAGCATCGATCCAAAATGTTAAATTTGATTATGTGTTCTCGTCGCCCCAAGCAAGGGCGGTTGAAACGGCAGAGATCGCAACGGGGATGAGGGCGATCATTGATAACCGGCTCGATGTTTTTGATCTCGGTGAAGCGGAGGGATTAACGCGGAGCGAGGCGAGGTGAAGCTTGCCGGCATCGTACCCGATTCGAGCATCTATAAAGGCGTTGAAGATATCCGCGCCTTCGTTGCAAGAGTGTTTAATTTCATGCAAGAGCTAGAAGCGCAGCACAACACGGAACAGTTGAATATATTGATCTCTGGACACAGATGTACGACGGGTTGTATCGGTGCGTATTTTGAGGGAATACCTGAGGATGGGAATATCTTAAGATACTCGTCGGATAACGGAGGATACAAAACCTACGATTTCACCCATAAAACCAATAACATGCAAGCGAGACAAGCGTAGAGGAACGAAGCGATGGAATTTGATGAGCTGAAAGAAAGCATTCTTGCGTGTCGGGATTGTGCAGAGAGGTTTGGGCATACGCCTAGTCCTATTTTTCACGGCACGCAGCACTCGAAGATTATGCAGATCAGTCAAGCACCTTCTAAGAACGTACATCTGACGAAGCGGCCATTCAACGACCCGTCCGGCGACAAGCTGAAATATCAATGGTATCAAATTACGGACGATGAATTCTACAATGAGGACAATTTCTACATCACATCAATCGCGAAATGTTTCCCCGGGAAGAACGGCAAGGGAGGGGACAAGCCTCCTCCGTTAGCTTGTGCAAAGAAGTGGCTGGCGACCGAAATGTCCTTCATTGATAACAAGATCTTCCTCATTGTAGGGGGGAAAGCAGCTAAATACTTGTTCCCCGGCTTAAGCTTGCTCGATCTGGTGTTTCATGATCATATCTTGAACGATAAACCAGCTTATGTGATGCCGCATCCTTCACCGCTCAATGTAAGGTGGTTCAAGGAGCATCCTGAATTCGAGGCCCAGAGGATGCCGGAGATAAGGGCGAAGGTGTGGGAAGCGTTAGGTAAGACTGAATAGATGAAGTCGAGGGCAGACCGAAAGGGCTGCCTTTCATTATGCGGCTAGGACTGGACCCTAATTTGTTTTACACCCTGCATAGATGGTTCTCCAGCCATTGCTTCGATTTCTCGAGCATTGCGAGGGTAATCTGATGGTTCACATTCGAATACTCAACGAATTGCATGGAATCGGAGGGCACCTGGTACTGAGACATTCTCTTCATAAAATATCGCTGACTATCGATCGGGATTGTTGCGTCATCTGTGCCGTGAAGGAGCAGGAGACCTCTACTGTTTTCATGGTTCAAGTGAGACATAGGATCATGTTCCTCCAAGAAACGCCTCTCTATTGAAGTCATTGGACTTCTTCCATCATTCTTACGAAATAACGCTTCGGCGTTAACCCAAGCACAAGAACCGTTAATGACGATCGCAGCTTGTAACCGAGGGTTCTTCGAATAAAGACCGGCAGCAATAAAGCCACCTGTCGAATGACCAACAATGCCGATAGGATCATCCGTTTCGGACATTTCAGATACGAGCAACTCAGCTTCCTGGACACTTTGAATGACGACTTTCCAGAAGTATTGTTGCAATACTGCCTTATCGAAATAATCCAGAGTTCCCCGTTCTCCATGAAGCGGCAATTCTGGAACGATTACCTGATACCCCCAGCTTGCAATCAACGAAGCAAAGAAACAATAATCATGAATATTGGACACCCATCCATGGTACAGAAGAATAGTACCCTTCGGTTTCACGGAGGGCATGACTTGCAAACATGGAATATTACAAATAACGGTTTGGCAGCTCATGGTCTACTTCCTTTGCTTGAGTGATAGATGGTCCGTATATGACTATACAAAATTTTCGACACCGTGATCTCGTGTTCCTTGCCGTTGTCTGGCTAAACAAGCGCTGTAACCTTTTGCGCAGCCATAGTCGTCATTGCATGCTTATGGGGGATACCCGAGGAGTTGCAGTCGAAGACAATCTCCGCACTGTCCCGTATCAGCCAGTCATGGTAATGCGCCAGAAGTTCTCCAGAGTGCCACGCATATGCATTCGTTTCCTTCTCCGGTGGCGGGGCGATAAAAGGCTTGTTCACGAACACATTAAATACATGCATGCCGTTGTCATTCGTAAAACGCTTGTAATTCGTGAAAATCTCCGTCCGATACTCCGGTTTGATGTAATGAAGCACGCCGCTGGAGAAAATGATGTCATAGTGCGTATCCAATCGGAACTCCAATAAATCCGCCTTGAATACATTCACATGAACGCCAATCCGTTCAGCAAGCCTTCTCGTTTTCTCAATCCCCGCATCTGTCACGTCAAAGGCACTCACTTCATAACTACAAAACCCACCAATAGTGGTGGGTTCGTTTAAACAAACATTTATTCGTTAGGCTGCCATACTTTGAGTTTGTTGCCATCTGGATCGTAGAAATCGAACTCTTTGAACCAGCTATGTACGATTAGGTCTTCCGTACGAATGTCATTGGCACGGACATGTTCATAGAGTGCTTCAATATCGGATGTTCGAAAACAGAAAACGGGCATTTCATAGCTCTCGCCATTGTCCAACCACTCGTTCGTTCGAAAAGTTAAAGTTCCGCCCGTTTACAATCGGAGACAGGGATTTAAACCCCGTCAATTCCAGTTAAGACGGCTTTCTTAAGCTGCTCCACCAATTTGACACCTCTCATAATAGGAATGATGAATCCCTAACTTATTCAAGGTGATACCATAAAAGTCCTTTTATGGATGAACTGCCCATATGAAACAAGCTGATTTATCTCGTGGGCAGTCGATAAATGGCGAACGGTTTGCCATACATGAACGGGCTGCTAATGGCATCCAACTGTTGGAACGTTTCTTCCGTAAGCGTCAGATCCAAGCTGTTCAAATTATCCTGAAGCTGCTCCACGCGGGTTGCACCAACAATAACGGTCGATACTGCCGGTTGTTCCATAAGCCAAGCGAGGGAGAGTCTATTAGAGCTAGTTCCGAGATTTTCCGCAATCTCGCCTACTCTGCGTGCTAAAGTAATCGTCTCTTCGCTAAGAAATCTGCTGAAACTCGGATCTGTGTGTGCTCTAGAGCCATTCGGAATGGCATCGACTGCACCATACTTGCCACTGAGAATGCCTCCGGCGAGCGGGAAGTAAGGGATGATGCCAACGCCTTGATCGAGGCATATCGGAACAAGCTCAAGCTCCGGCGTGCGGTCGGCAAGAGAGTAGCTGACTTGGGTAGCAGTATAACGAGCTAATCCTTTGAAATCGCTAATGCCAAGTGCTTTCATGAGCTCCCAAGCGGCATAGTTGGATGCGCCGATATAGCGCACTTTACCTGAGCGAACCATGTCATCCAATGCACGCAGTGTTTCATCAAGCGGCGTATAGGGATCAAACGTATGAATTTGATACAGATCGATATAATCGGTGCGGAGCCGACGCAAGCTTTGTTCGAGCTCCTGTTGAATATGGATGCGGGAAGAGCCGCTCTCATTAGGCCCCGTACCTCTTACCAAGCCAGCTTTGGTAGCCAGCACGACTTGATGCCGTTTGTTCACGAGCGCTTCGCCAATGATTCGTTCAGATTCTGTCCCTGCATAAATATTGGCGGTATCAATGAAATTAATACCATTATCGATAGCGTGATGTATAATTTGGATAGAAGTGGATTGATCCGCGCGTTTACCGAAGGCATTCGTTCCAAGACCCAATACCGAAACCTCAAGTCCGCTGCTTCCAAGACGACGATATTTCATAGATGCACACTCCTTTATGGTGTAATTAGTCATTCATTATTTGCTCTAACAAGGTTTTCTCAGTTTAACCTTTTGCCGGACTATTCGCAATGTGAAATCATCATTTTGACTCATATAAGACAAGGAGCGAATGCCATGTTCATCATTAACGTTGAAGAAGCGATTATTCGAGACAATCAGTGGCTGATAATTACTCGGAGTAAGTGTATAACAAGGATCATATGTTGTGTATTACACAACAGGCCTAGGCGACACTTTGTATCTAACACTAATGCGCTGGTTGGATGGTGAGTTGCTGAGCGGCGAATCGACCGATGATCAGGTCTGGAATTTAGGGATGATGATCGCGAGGCTCCATCAGGCAGCGGCAGACTTTGCTCCACCGGATGATTTTGTGCGGCCTGCTTGGGGGAAGGAAAGCTTCAACAAGGATATGGCTAAGCTGGAACATTATTATGATCGGTTTCTGACATCCAATGGCTGGAAAATGTATCAGGCGGCATCTGAGCTCATACAAGAGAAGCTATCGTTCATAAGTACCAACGCGGATAACTATGGACTTATTCATGCTGATCTCCATCTCGGGAATGTTTGATCCGTTCTTGTTTAATCCGATCGAACCGGTAATCATTGATTGATGTTATAAAATATTCTATGTAACTGGTAAAAATGTTTTTGTTAGACATCCCCCAGTAGAATCGTTATTCTGTTCAATGGCACAAATACTGGAATAACTTAATTGGGGGATATCCATGGAAAGAGCACAGCTGGCAGCGGAAATCTATAGGGCGGCCCACCTTACTGGCGAATTCAAATTGCGTTCGGGCAAGACGTCGGAGCACTATTTTGACAAATACTTATTCGAGTCCAATCCTATCCTCTTAGCAGCTATCGCAGAACAGTTGGCACCTATGATTCCGGATGGGACTGAAGTGTTGGCTGGACTAGAAATGGGCGGGGTTCCAGTGGCGACGGCGCTGTCATTAAGAACGGGTATACCGGTTGTCTTCGTCAGGAAGAAAGCGAAGGAATATGGCACCTGCAAACTTGCAGAAGGGACAGATCTAGCAGGAAAGCGGGTATGTATTATAGAAGATGTAGTGACGACGGGCGGGCAGATCTTACTTAGCGCAGAGGATCTGCGGCAGTATGGGGCGCAGGTCGAGTCGGTTCTAAGCGTAATTGAGCGGGAAGCAGCCGGCAGAGCGAACATCGAGCGTGCAGGACTGCGCTACCTTTCTTTGTATCGCATGGAACAACTGATGCCGCAGTAGTCAGCCCTTAAACAGAGCAGGACAACAACAAGATGAAGAAGGTGGGATAATCATGGATTATATCGGACTGATTAATCGAATGAAAACGGCAGGTGTTCGGTTTGCGGATGGTCTGGCACAGCATGAATTTGACGCGATCGAGCAGCGGTTCGGGTTTCATTTTCCACCGGATCTCAAGCAGTTCTTATCCCTTGCATTGCCGATCTCAGACAAGTTTATGAACTGGAGAGACAGTAGTAATCACAATACCGAGCTCATTCGTCAGCGTATGAATTGGTGTCTAGAAGGCCTGCTGACTGATGTGGAGAATAACCGATTCTGGATGTATGAATGGGGACCGAAGCCTGAAGACCAAGCACAAGCCAAAGCCATATGCGAAGCGGAATACCGCAAAGCGCCGAGATTGATTCCAATCTACGGGCATCGCTATATCCCTGAGACACCGTCCGAAGCGGGAAATCCGATTCTGTCTGTTTATCAGACAGACATCATCTATTATGGTGAGAATCTGTATGAATACCTATTAGTCGAGTTCGGGTTTAAGAAGTATGAGGAGGTCGAGTTCGACAACATCAAACGGATTCGGTTCTGGAGCGATATTGTCGATAGCTGGGAAGCGGACTATATGATCTAACAATGGGGATTATGGGATGAGAATGTATACAGACCCTAAAGGCGAAGCGTACGAGCAGATCATTGATTTGGCGATACGGAACTCGGAATGTTTTGTACTTGGGGAGAAGCTCCCGGCTGCTGTTGTACCACACCGCCCATATGCGGCTGTACTGGAAGCGTTGGAGCCTTACCTAATGAAGACAATCGTAATTGAGAGCATAGATGAAGTTACGACAATGGGCAAAGCCTATCGCAGTCATGCCTTTTATACTACAGGAACCTACTACTTGTATAGAAGCTGTGAAGAAAGCGGAAACCTATTGAAGCGAATGGCAAGCCGCTTGTCTGAGTGGGTGTATCCTAACCTGCCAGAGGACCTATGCTTCGTGAAAGAAGGCGGCGGAGACTACCTTTACTCGGTTGTTCATGAACGTATGTATGGTATGGATATTACGGAAGAGGAAGCGATCGAGCTAATGGATCGCGTAACGGGTATTTGTCTGAAATTAGAGGCTCACCGTGACCTGGATCGTCTGCTGGATGATGCCATAAAGCACCAAACGGACTGGTTGTATATAAGTAGGCATGGGCTGACAGAGCTGCCCGATCGAATCCGGGAATTAACAGAGCTGCGCGATTTAGAGATCTTCGAACAGGATCTTTATCGTCTGCCCGAAGAGCTCTTCGAGTTAAGCAGACTTGAGCGTTTGACGATATCAACCGCTGATCTGGAGAGTATTCCGGCATCCATAGCCAAGCTGAAGAACCTGAGAGAGCTTCGCATTCATTGTGCCAGCTCGAATCGGCCGGGGTTTCGGCCCAAGCCGAAGGAAGAGATCAGCCTGAACCGAATACCGCCTGAGATTGGAGAGCTGGAACAACTGGAGCAGCTAACGATTGCATACACATCGATCCAAGAGCTGCCGCGTGAGATAGAGAAACTGAAGCGACTTCGAATGTTGAACCTGGGAAATTGTATGATTAAACGGAAACCGAAATTTCTTCATCGTATGAAGCAGCTGGAATTTATTAATGTGTCGCAGAATTCGTTGTGATGAGGGATTGAATTCGTGTCAGATAGCGCTATGATTAAGCAAACGGAGAACAATAGTAGTAAACCATCAAGGAGCAGCCTGCCGCCGCGCAGCTGCTCCTTTTGGCATTGAGTGGTATGTGAACGTTCTGGGATTCGAGATTATATGGAAGATGGGCATTGCCAGCCTTAAACTGCCAAACGGACAAAAGAACGGACTCTTCGGGGAAGAAGAGGACGAGAACAGTATATGGTACACAAGTCGTAGGTTGACACTTTTTTCCTTGTGCCTTATGATTGCATATACATACATTATGGTGAATATTTATGCGAAAGAGGGTTAACAAGGTGCAAGTCAAACATTTGCTGACGCTGAAAGAATTGGACCAAGACGCGCTGCAATCGATCATACTGAAGGGGATCGAGATCAAGAGGAATCCGCATTTGTATACACACGCCTGTGATCGCAAAGGTCTGCTGATGCTTTTTCAGAAAACATCAACACGTACCAACTTATCCTTCCAATCCGGAATTCAGCAGATGGGAGGGTATGCGGTAACGCTTGATTGGAATCAGAGCAACTTCAGCATTTCGCCTATCCAATATGAGGCTCGATATGTCTCGAGGAATTGCGAAGCTGTCATGGCACGGTTGAAGAAGCATGAGGATCTCCTTGAGCTCGCGAAGTATGCGGAAGTCCCCATCATTAACGGCTGCTGTGATCGCTACCATCCGTGTCAGGCACTAGCGGACTTGATGACAATCTATGAAGTGGCCGGTACGTTCTCGGGAATAACGGTGACCTATGTTGGTATCCATAACAATGTTGCCAATTCGTTAGTTGCCGGATGTATAACACTTGGCATCAAGCTGATATTAGTAACGCCTATTATTAACGAGACTTCATGGGATGAACAACTGATGCAGGACGCATATCGCAGCGGGTATGTAGAAAGCGTGAATCATATATCTGATGCGATACCCAGGACTGATTTTGTATATACGGATACGTGGGTGGATATGGAATTTGTCCAAGAAGGGCGGTACGAGGACGAGAAGAAGCGAAGAGTAGAGATAATGATGCCGTATCAGATCAACAAAGACAACCTGCGAGGCTATTCGCCTTACATCATGCACGATATGCCGATTCATCCTGGCTATGAGATAGAGGCAGAGCTCGTTGAATCGGAACGATCGATCATTTATCAGCAAGCGGAGAATCGGATGCATGTACAGAAGGCATTGCTGATGTACTTGTTTCAATCGACAGCGTAATCGTACATAGAACAAGTAGGATCGCATGATAAGTGTATAACAAGAAACTACCAGTCCTGTTGACTGATAGTTTCTTGATTTTTCGTAGAAAGCATGAAACCTCTAGTTACCCTGAATCTCGAAGCTGAGATGAATAGCAGGAATTCTGGAGCCCGGATGGTCTTTCTCGTACGTTAATTGCGGTGCAAGATAGATATCCGGTGTTTTCTGCTGGCCTCGATAAATGCCGGGGTACAGATCGATAATGTGATGCCCCGGCTCACCTGACGCGATGAATGTGAACTTCACCGTGCCCTGACTATTGAAGCCGCACATATAGCCGATGTACGCATTATCGTACGTCATGTAATAGGCATTGTCGAACTCTGTCCAGCCAACACCTTTAATCTCCAGCGTAACCTCGGTACCGGCAGGGCCGGACACCGGCGTCATACTTGCGATCGACGGGTCTATGCGGAGGTAGACTTGTCCTAGCACGACGCCGTCGACGAGCAGATCAAGACGATGCGGAATGCCCCCGAGATCATCAGGCACTTGGAAATTATAACGAAGCTGTCCTTTGGAATCTGCTGTGACCGAAGCAAGTGGAACCTGCTTCTCTGCAAAACCATTGCCGGATACACGGCTTCCCACCATCGTATTCCAGACCAAATCCACCTTCTTGCTGACTGGCAGACCCGACGCCGTTAAGGTGACGTCTTCGCCCACAATGCCAGATTCTTTATTCAGCGAAGCGGCAACGTACCGTTCTGCCATTGATCGATACGTTGATTGCCGTGTTGGATGCTGCAGATACCAGTGCAGGTACGGCGAGGGCGATTGCCGCTGCTGCGATTGCGGCTTTCGTCAGCTTACTCAACGGAACCATTTCCTCATTCCTCCCAAAGACAAATGGTAAATACTTTCTCAGGCACAACTAGGATGGATGGACCATAAACGTGTAAACAGTTTCGTAGGACTTAAAGAAGGATGCAATTTGACGAATAATATTTTATTTACCGACACGTATTTACATGATATTTATAAGGGGAGATTTCATTCTAGTAGCACTAGATGAATGCAACTCTAACCTCATATGGTCCGTTTATTATTAAGAAACCGAATGTTACGGAAGAGGTGAACGATGATGAGGCGCACAAGGTTGGGTACTGCGTTACTGCTCTCGGCGATGTGCATCATGGTAGCATGCAGTAATAGTACAGATACATTGGAAGTTCCAAGTACGAATCTATCAACACAATCGCAAGACCAAGCCTCGCCTGAACCCGATAAGGTACAGGACAACGGAGAAGCCGAAGGCCATTCCCAGACAACCGAGCAAGCATCTGACTCATCGGTCCTTAAGCTGGTAGGTCTAGGGTTCGATCAGCTAACGAAGCTTGAACTGGACGGTTATTATTGCTTAAGCTTCGTTGCAACGAACAAGAACGAAGTCATTGCAGTGATCAGCAGCAATGGCGCGGATGATACGAAGCTTCTTCGCATTGATTTGCAGAGCGGCAGCTCATCGGTTATACAAGAAAGCAGTGATGCCGAGGAGATTGCGGGTTACAGTCTTATCCTGACGGACAATGGGAGCGTGCAATGGCAGAGCTATAGTAGGAATGAACCGATCAGCCATACCTATCAGCTGGACCTTCAGCAGCAGCAGGTCGTTCGAGTGGATAGCAGCGAGGTAAGTCCTGATGGCAAGTGGACGGCAGCATCAACGATTGCGGATAGCAAGCAAGGAATCTGGGGAACGGAATTATCGAGCGGTGAGCGAAAGCAGTGGACTACTGGAGCGAAGGATGCGAATCCGCTGTGGCTGCCGGATTCCTCTGGATTCGTATTCCTTCATGATACAGGTGACAATCTAGGAGACGGAGCTGGTCCGCGATATGAATTAGCGAAGTATGATCTAAGCTCGAATAAAGTAACCATTTTGCCCTATGAGTCTGGCTTCTGGGGGTATATCGATTGGCTGGAGCCTGGAGTATCTGTACTAGCTCATAATGGATTTGATGATGTTGTAGGCCTGAAAATCGCAAATCTGCCGACGAATAAGGAATATCAGATCGTGGATACCGATGATTTCGAGTATTTGTCCAGCACCATTATTCCGGCAGACAATCGCTTGTTCATTAGCGATCTCGGATCGTTCCGAGTGTACGGATCAAACGGTGAATTGAATTCTGATATCCCATGGCCAACGGATTTTGATGAATATACGGCTAAATATATAGCTAAGTCAGCAAGTCAAACGGATGAATCCGTAAGAGAGATTTATTATGCTGGCGGTGAACAGAGTGCACGCTTTGGACCTTCCCATTTGCGTTTTTCACCTGATGGCAAGCAGCTGGCTTATCTCCTCGGCGCAATAGGGGAAAGCGTAGACGATAAAGTGGTAGGTACACGAATCGCATTAGCCAACAGGGATGGAAGCGGAACGAAGCTAATAACGCAGAACTATGCACGTATTTCTCAATTCCAATGGACACCTGATGGGACTGCCATTCTTGCGTTGGTAACATCTGAGGATGACCGGGAGCAATTTTATATTGGAATGATTCAAGCAACCGAACCTACGCGTTCCTAAAATAAGAAAACCGCCGATTGCTATGCACCAATGCCCAGCAGTACGGCGGTTTGTTCATTTCATCATCATTTACTGGCCGTGATTACGCGCTTCTTGCTCGCGCAGCTCGATTCTGCGGATTTTGCCCGAGTTCGTCTTCGGCAGATCACGGACGAATTCGATCCGACGCGGATATTTGTAAGGTGCAGTCCAAGACTTAACATGATCCTGCAGCTCCTTTACTAGCGCATCGGAAGCAGTTGTTTCGTCCTTCAGCACGATGAAGGCCTTCACGACATGACCACGAATCTCGTCAGGGCTTGCGACAGCAGCGCATTCCTTGACCGCAGGGTGGCGCAGCAGCGCTTCCTCTACCTCGAATGGTCCAATCGTGTAGCCGGAGCTGATAATAATATCATCACCGCGGCCTTCGAACCAGAAGTAGCCCTCTTCGTCACGCTTCGCTCGGTCACCCGTAATGAAGTACGAACCAACTATGTTATTCAACTTACGCTGCGGATCACGGTAATAAGCGTGGAATAGAGCGGGCATCGCACTGTGCACCGCAATGCTGCCGACTTCGCCTGCGGGCAGTGGCGTGCCTGCTTCATCTACAATCTCGACGAGTCCGGGAGCGATGGACTTGCCCATGGCACCCAGCTTAACCGGCTCGTCCTTCAGATTGCCAATGAGCAGCGTACTCTCTGTCTGGCCGTAGCCGTCGCGAATAGTAAAGCCGAACAGATCCTGGAACTTATTGATGACCGCTTGGTTGAGCGGCTCTCCCGCCGATACCGTACTGCGCAGTGAGGACAGATCGTAGTTGGACAGCGTGTCCAGCTTAGCCATAATCCGATATTCCGTTGGCGTACAGCACATAACGCCGACTTTATAGGTTTGAATAAGCTCCAAATAACGCTCAGCACTGAACGCGCCTTGATAAATAAAGCCCGTCGCTCCGCTGCCGAGAACCGATAGGAAGGGCGTCCAAATCCACTTCTGCCAGCCCGGTGCAGCAGTTGCCCATACGAGATCACTGTCGCGAATATCGAGCCAAGAGGAGGTGATGCGAAGATGCGCATAACCCCAGCCGTGAGTGTGAACAACACCTTTGGGATTGCCAGTCGTACCGGATGTGTAGGCGAGAATTGCCATATCATCGCGATGGGTCAGCACCGCTTCGCGTTCTTCCGGCTGACCATCCATCAGCTCGTGCAGGGAGACCCAGCCTTCTGTCGATTGACGGCTTGCGTCAATTCGATATTGAAGCGAAGGAAGTTCTTCCGTAATATGATCCACTTCAAGTGTTCCGTTCGCCCAAGCAATAACGGCGCGTGCTTCGGAATGAATCAAGCGGTAGGAAAGATCTTTGGCCCGCAGCATCTCGGAAGACGGGATAATGACGAGTCCGAGCTTGAGGCAGGCAATATAGATGACGTATGCCTCGAGTTGTCTTGGTACCATAACAAGCACGCGGTCGCCTTTCACAAGACCGAGGTTCTTGAGTCCTCCTGCTAACTTATTAACTTGCTTCAACAGCTCAGCGTATGTAATCGATCCATTGCTGCCATGATCATCCGTCCATCGGAGCGCGATTTTGTCCGACTTGTGGCGGTCGATTTCGGCGCTCATATTATATTGTTCAGGTGCAATCCATTGTTGAAAATTCAAGCGATCCTTCTCCTTCAACGATGCAGTAATATCGTGATGTATTAGTGTAAGTATAACATATTTTGAACGTTAACGTTGGGTTAGGTCTCATCCTTGAATCGTTAAAATTCGAAGCCGCGCACTTTGGCAAACACCATTGTATCCCTTAATTGCCTATTCCAATCCGTCGTTTCCTTACGCAGAATTCCTTCGAATGTGAAGCCTGCCCGTCTTGCAACTGCAGCGCTTCGTTCATTGTTCCGATCGCAGCGGATTTCGATCCGATTGGCCTCCAGTTGTTGAATGGCAAACTGTGTGATTGCTTCTACAGCTTCTGTCATATACCCTTGTTTCGTGTACGCCGAATGCAGCCAATATCCGATCTCAAACTTTCGTGCTTCCCAATCGATTCGATGCAATCCGCTGCTGCCAATTAGCTTGCCTGTTTCTTTGTGGAAGATAAGCAGCCTAAGGTCAGAACGGTCAAGAAATCGCAGCCGGCCCTGTCTAGTGACAATTTCGGACTCCTCTAATGTAGGAATGGTCTGGGCAAAAGGAAGCCACTGCCGCAGCTGATCAATACTCTCGATTACCGCCTCATTCACAGCCGCGCCATCTCCCCATTGCGGGGCGCGAATAATTAATCGATTACTCTCGAATTGCTCGGGTATTGTCAATAGAATCGGATTCGCAGACTGCTGGCTCATTGGCTCATCTTCCGTCAAATATTTCCAATTACAATAGCACAGTAGTGAATGAGCTGACAAGACTATTCCTTCATTCGTCATGACCAATACTGCTAATTTATGGTTTACACGAGAACATATGTACGATATATTGGTAGAACTGGAAGATAGATCGGAGAAGGGACGATTCAATTGTAATATATCCGAATGAACGATTGATTGTAAGCAGCGAGAGGGGGTGGCGTATGTATGGTGCTGCACTAGCACTCGTCTTGCTGTCCGGTTTGGTCCATTCAATCTGGAATCTATATACGAAGCGAAGTGTCAATAAAGCTGCTTTTCTTTGGCTGACACAGCTGATTGCGCTTGTTGTCTTCACGCCGCTAACGATCGCGCAGTGGGATATGAGCAGGATGACGGGAACGGGGATGCTTCTTATCTTTGCCTCGATGCTGCTTCATGGCCTATACATGCTGCTGCTCGCACGAACCTATACGGTTGGAGACTTCTCGCAGGTGTATCCGATCATGCGGGGAACGAGCCCGCTCATTGTGCCGATTATCGGTACAGCGCTGCTAGGTGAACATTTGTCTACCATTGGTTGGATCGGAGTTGCAATCATCGTCGTTGGCATCGCGCTGACGAGCAATCTCCGCTTCAAACGAGCAGAGTCAAGACAGACGTCCTATATGGCGCCGCTGCTTGCTCTCGCTGTGGGGCTGTGCATCGCGAGCTACATTGTCGTCGATAAACTCGCACTGGAATACTTGCCTGCGGTCGTATTGAATGAGGCGACTAACGTAGGGAATAGCCTGCTGTTGGGGTATGCCGCCTATCGCACGCGGGCTGTGAAGTCGGAGCTTCAGGTCAACTGGAGGACGATTCTGCTTGGCGGCATTCTAGCACCTGGCGGTTACATGCTGTTTCTGTACGCATTATCACTTGCTCCAGTGGCACAGCTGGCCCCGATGCGGGAGATTGGGACGGTATTCGGGACATTGATGGGAATATTCTTTCTTCAAGAACCGCAGGGCAAACGACGAATCGGAAGCTCCATCCTCATAACCACTGGCGTTATCCTGTTAGCAATGAACAGCTAAACTGGGAGATGCAGAACAGCTCTATGCACGTTTGATGGCATTCGTCAACGAACGGAAGCATAGAGCTGTTTCTAGTTTATATAAATATGTTTAGCCTTTCGAACGAACCTCTTGCCGCATGAACAGCACATAAGAGATTCCGAAGCAGATCATCGTTGCGGCGATCAGGCCGACCAGCTGAGGCCAAGAGAGCAGGATGCTCTGCATGAGTGAGAGCGGACTTGAGATCGCACCGATGACTTGTGCGGTCGTCAGCGGACCGAGCGAGCGCACTCCTGGCGTCAGCAGCGTGCTCGTCGCCTCAGAGAACAGGTAGGCAGGCGACAATCGATTAAGCAGCAGCATTCGGTTAGCATGTCGAAGCAGAATCGACAGAGCAGACGAGGCATCAGGGGCTGTCGCTTTCTCGATGATGCCGACAAGCATGCTGTAGAAGATCGTAAAGAACAACCACAGCGCTATGCCGGATAAGGCGGATGTAGCAGCTTGACGGAATCGGATCGAGAATAGAATGGCTAGGTTGAGCCAGAACCCAACATATACGGTCGCCACGAACAAGAACAGAATGACGCGCATCACTTCTTCAGGCGTAGGCGGGTAACCAATTGTGAACAACCCGAGTCCCATCACAAGAAAACCGAGGGAATACAGGACCACTGCAACGAGCAGCAGCGACGCTGTAAATTTCGCAAGAATGAAATCATCACGGTAGATCGGCTGCGAGAGCAGGCGGCTCAGCGTTCCTTTGTTTCGCTCCGTATTAACGGCATCGAATCCGAGTGCAATACCGACAAGCGGACCGAGGAAAGAGACGAAGGTTACGAATGTAGGCAGTGTGCCGTCCGATACGGTGAACATCTGCAAGAACAGGAAGTTGTTGTCGGCTTGCTGCGATTTGACGCCATCTCGAAGCGCAGTTACAGCGGTGTAGATCGAACCTATGCAAGCAAGAGCAATAATGGCAATTAGAATAATAAAACGCCAGCTGCGCATATGATCGCCGAACTCCTTCTGCACCATGACCCAGAATGGAGATGTCGTTCGGACGGAAGTCTTCTCCAATCGTGCTTGCTTCCGAAGCGACGGTTGATTGCCTGTAAATATACGTTTTAGCCAATTAGGACTTGCTGCTGCTTCGTTCACCTCGTTCACCTCCTTCGAAATAGCGGTGATAAATGTCATCGAGACCATACTGCTTGCGACTTATGGCATTAAGCCGAGCTCCGCTTTGTATAATTTCCAGTGCTGCCTCAGAAGAAAGATCACGACTGCAGATCAATGTTGCAGATGCGGTAATCGAGTTATGAACCAGCTCATGGCTTTGAGGGCCATGATAGGAGATCACGCCGCTCAGATTGGTTAGACGATGAATCAGATCTTCGCTCCAGCCTTCTGCTTCCAGTTCAACCGTTACCGTTCCCTCATCGTCCAGCTGTTCAGCCAGTGATTCAATATCACCGCTTGCGATCAGTTCACCGCGGACGAACAGTCCGACACGGTCACAGATTTGTTGAACCTGATGAAGATGATGCGAGGAGAGGAGGACTGTAATCTTCTCTTTGCGGCTTAGATCGGAGATCAATTTCAACAGTTCGCGCACGCCCTCCGGATCAATGCCAAGCGTTGGCTCGTCAAGAATGACAACCTCTGGCCGCTTGATTAACACGTCTGCGATGCCAAGCCGCTGTCGCATGCCGCGCGAGAAGGCGCCGACTTTCTTGTTGACAGCGTCCTTCAGGCCGACCAGCTCTAGCAGCTCTTGTGCCCGGGCTATTCCTTCGGCAGACGGGATTCGATTCAACCTTGCGGTGAGCATCAGATTATCGATCGCAGTTCGGTCTTCATAGAAGCCAACATCATCGGGCATATAGCCAACGCGCCGTTTGATCTGCAGCGCTTGACGAACAGGGTCCAGCCCGCAGATGCGGGCGCTCCCGCTCGTTGGCTCCGTTAATCCGAGCATCATTAGAATCGTCGTCGTTTTTCCCGCGCCGTTAGGACCAAGCAAGCCGAATACTTCGCCTCTGCTAATCGTGAGATTCAATCCGTTAACGGCGACCTGCGTATCATACCGTTTCGTCAGCCGCTTCAGCTCGATAATCGGCTCAAGCTGTTCGGTTACCGGTACCGCCTCTTGGATAGATGTCTCCACGCTCAGCGCCTCCCGAACTTGCGGAACAGGAAGAAGAGACCTCCTGCAACCGCAACGATAATAAGAATGCCGATCCAGCCCCATAATGTTGACGATTTCACAGCTACACGGAATTGGGCGTTCGCCGTCTTCTCAGGTGATGAAGCCGTCATACTTACGACATAGTCACCGGCAAGTGCTTTCTTATCGGCCTTGATCGTCGCTGAGACATGAGATATTTCGCCTGCTCCCAGCTTATCCAGCTTGGAAGGGGAGAAGGTTACTTCCCAACCGGATGGTGTATCAGCGGTAAGGCTGACGTTCTTCATCTCGGTGGAGCCTGTATTCTGTACAACGAGATCAAGCTTGCGCTGCGCGCCTGCTGTTACATCGGTGCTGAGCAGGTCATTCTTTGTGCTGAGTTTCAGCCCGTATGTACCTGTGATGACCGCCTCAATCGACGCATTCGCGGAGGTATAGTTGTTGGATGCCCGAATTGGAATTTGGTACGTTCCTGCAGCGACGGACTCAGGTGGATTCACACGGATCTGAATGGATTTCTCGCCGTTTGGCTCGACCTCGACGCTTGTGACGTCCGTACTGCCGTCGACGAACGTAATATCCCAGCCTGGCTCAATTTGCGCACCCAGCGCATAGGTTTGCTTGTCAGCCGTACGGTTGCGCAGTTCCGCGCTATAGGTGAAGGTCGAGTCAGCATGGCCTTGCATGTTCGGTTGATTAAGTGTCAGTTCGGAGCGGAAAGTGCCTTGCTCAGACACTTGAACCGTAAGCGGCAGCACCTCTCCGCCAGCCTTCACTTGGAAGGAATAAGCGCCTTTGTTCACTTCCAATGGCACTTCTAGCTCCAAATTGATCGTCTGTGATTCTCCGCCTTTCACTGCAAGGCGGCTTACGTTGCGGCCTCCAGCGGTGAGCTCGTACTTCCAGTCGTTGCCAATCTCCTGAAAACCGAGATCGACCGTCTCCGTCGAGCTGCCGTGATTGATCAGATCAATTTGATAAGAGATGGAGTCCCCCGGAGGGGCAGATAGAGACATGTATGGGGTATACAGCTCAACTTGGCCTGCGGCATGTACAGGTATGGCTCCAATGGGAGCTGACATCACCCCCAATCCGATCGATAATCCTGCAACCACCTTCATAATTCTTGACTTCCGGCATGCATGCAGCATGTCGAATCCCTCCCGCATGAAATGGAATGAATAAGTGCTGCTCTTCTGCAGCGTTCATAGACGGTACGGCTGAGAGTGTCTTTTGGATCTACCTCTTCGCAAAAATATTTTTATTTTCGATCGTCCCTTTTTTTGATACAACGTTGTATAGATCATATTGGATTCAAGATTGGGAGGAAGGTGGATCGGCATGAGCAGTCAGGATGAAGAGTTATCCAAGACACTTCGTGCCATGTGTGAAGGTTCGACGGAAGCGTTCGACTTGATCTACGCGCAGTATGCACCTCTTGTCATGCAGATCGCATCGCGGATGCTAATGGATCGAATGGAAGCAGAAGATATATGCCACGATGTATTCCTTGAGGTGCTGAGACGAGGCGATCAATATGATCCAAGCCGCGGCTCATTAACCTCATGGATTGCAGTGATGACGAGGAGCCGCTGTCTCGATCGAATGCGGGTTCGCAATCGATGGAAGCATGCAGATCATGCCGAGGAAGATCACATGATGTCTCCCGAGCAGACGGAGGAGCTTGTCATTCATCGGCTGCAGCGTCAGGATTTGCACGGGTCGCTGGAGGCACTCCCGTCAGAGCAGTTGCAAGCGGTCGTCAGCAGCTATTTCAAACAACAGACACAGCGACAGATGTCTGAGTCGTGGAACGTTCCGCTTGGAACGGTGAAGTCATGGGTGCGATACGGACTTAACAATTTGCGAAAACAGATGGAGAAGCGAGGGTGGGCCAATGAGCCAGATAACGGAGCGAAGGAGGTACATCGATGAACAACCTGCATACGAACCCGCACAGCTGCAAACGCATGTATCGGGAAGAAGATTGGATTGATTGGCTGCTTAACGCCCACAATACAGAGCAGCATGAAGCTATGCGGCTGCATTTGACTATGTGCATGAAGTGTCGTGAAACGGTCGAGCATTGGGCGCCGCTTCTTCAGATTCATCCTGCTGAAACAGCTGTACTCCAGGAACACGTTATGCCTTCGAATGAAGTCTACCAGCGCTTACGTCGTCAAGTGAAAGTAAGGGGGCTTCGCCAGCGTCTTCAACATCACGTACGTACCAAAGGCAAATGGGCTGCCGGTGCAGCAGCAGGCGTCTTCCTGTTAGCATGCGTATGGAGCATCACGCAATACAAGAGCCAACAACCGGAAAATCAGCGAAGCGAATATGTGGCGCACCACGAGCCTAATGCCGTCATGTTCATGGGGGATCCTGCAACGGCCAGCTATCAAGTCCATCCTTTTAACGATCAGCTGGGCGAAGGGTATTTGTGGTATAACGAATCCTCACTTGAATTATTAGTGCTGCTCGAAGGTCTGCTCTCTAGTGAAGGACGGGATGTCCAGGCTTGGGCCGTTGACGAACGGGGGCATGCGAGTCTTGGTCTGCTTCAGCGTGACGAAGCTGATCGTGCACATTTGTATTTGAAGGGCGAATCGCTTGGCAATGGGAGGAATATCGTTCTGACCGTTGAGCCAGCTGGCGGCAGCGAGCATCCAACGACGCCGGATGCGTTCGTCTTCCGTATTCAGAAGCGATAAGCTCTCGTCAGCGACACAGAATTGTAACGAATGAGGCGTATTTGTAACAATTGGTTCAATTGTCGAATGGCCGTCGATACTGCTATGATAGTTTTAATTGAAATAGCATTCGAGGTGGTTGCATTGCAGACAATCGTCATCGTTGGCGGCGGCATTACGGGGCTGTCTACAGCCTTTTATCTACATAAGCTATTGAAACAGGAAGGAACAGCAGCGCGGATCGTGCTTGTCGAAGCAAGTGAACAACTAGGTGGCAAAATAAGAACGGTTCATCGCGACGGCTGCATCATGGAAAGCGGTGCAGACTCGATCGTGGCTCGCAAGAAGAATATGGCGCCGCTGCTCGAAGAGCTCGAGCTTCAGGACGATATCGTCTACAACGAGACCGGCAAATCATACCTGTTTGCCGACGGAGAGCTGAAGATCATCCCGCCGGATGCGATCTTCGGCATCCCGATGTCATTGGAATCGCTGGCGACGAGTACGCTCGTATCGGCAGAAGGCAAGGTAGAGGCGCTGAAGGATCTATACACACCAAACGAGCATTTCACGAAGCAGGATTCGATCGGACATTTTCTCGAGGCCTTCCTAGGCAAGGAGCTTGTAGAGAAGCAGATCGCGCCGGTACTGTCCGGCGTATATTCTGGTGATTTGTACGAGCTGACGCTGGCATCGACAATGCCTTATTTGCTCGATTACAAGAACGAATATGGCAGTATCATTCAAGGATTGAATGCGAACCGTGCCAAGTTCCAGATTGGGGAGAAGAAGTTCTACTCCTTCCGTAATGGCCTATCGACCATTATCGATCGGATGGAGGAGCGTCTTGTTCGTCAGGTTGAGTTTCGTAAAAACACAAAGGTGACGAGTATCGACCTGCTGCCTGTAGGCTCTGAGCAAGGACGATATCGTATTACGCTGAATGAAGGCGCAGAAACGATTGATGCCGATTACGTTGTACTCAGTACACTTAGTCCAGCAGCGCAGTCTCTGCTTCATAATACGGAGCTTGATCGCAGCTTCGATCAGCTGCGCAATAGCTCGCTCATCAGCATCTATATCGCTTTCGATGCGTCGGATGGGCAGCTGCCGTTAGACGGCACCGGCTTCATTACAGCCGATAATCGTGAGCTTCTGTGCGATGCTTGTACGTGGACGAGCCGCAAATGGGCACATACTTCAGCATCCGGCCAATTGTTAATGAGGCTGTTCTATAAGAGCTCGGGAACGGTGTATGCGAAGATGATCGATCAACCAGAGGAGGAGCTGCTGAAGATTGCACGTCAGGACGTGCTGCGTGCAACTGGTATCGATGCAGATCCGCTGCACTGGACGGTTACAAAATGGGACAATACAATGCCGAATTATCATATTCGCCATCCTCAGCTGGTAGCTGAGCTAGAGCGCACAATGGACGAGCTTTATCCTGGCATTCTGCTTGCTGGCTGCTCGTATTATGGCGTTGGCATTCCGGATTGTGTAGCGAACGGCGAACAGACGGCACAACGAATTGCAGAGGAGATCAATCAATCCAAGCAATTATCGTAGGTTGACGGGGAATAAGAGGGGTAATCCCACTCTTAAACAGCCGACGTCGCTGAGATCCGCTCAATAAGAGTAGTAAACTTACGTTTACATATACCCAAAGCTGACGACGGCGGACTGACATATGGCTTGTCCGATACAGATCATTTTCGTTATAATGCAAGGTGGTGGAACTACTTTCGCGACTATATATCAAAGTAAGTTTCATCCTGGGAATATGAGAACAACGTTATCAATGCCGTCTGAGGATGAGCTATCGCGTTTAGAGGCAGGTTTTAACCCAATAAGATCATATTTTTCAAGGTAAAATGAGAAATTATTTTTCTTATATGGTAAGCTCATATATAGCGAAGTAACTTATAAAGTTTTAAATGTGAGTAAAGAACATTGAAGAAAGTGGGAGCATTATGGGTCGTAAGTGGAACAATATCAAAGAGAAGAAAGCAAAATCAGACGCAAATACAAGCCGAATCTATGCCAAATTCGGTCTCGAAATTTATGTAGCAGCGAAGAAAGGCGAACCAAACCCTGAATCCAACAGCGCCCTGAAGGTCGTGCTGGAGCGTGCGAAAACCTATAACGTGCCTCGTGCCATTATCGACCGCGCCATTGAGAAAGCCAAAGGCAGCTCGGACGAGCTGTACGAAGAGCTTCGTTATGAAGGCTTCGGTCCTTCCGGCTCGATGATTATCGTCGATGCGCTGACGAACAACGTGAACCGTACAGCACCTGCTGTCCGTGCAGCTTTCAATAAAAGCGGCGGCAACATGGGCGTAAGCGGCTCCGTTGCTTATATGTTCGATCAGACGGCTGTCATCGGCGTTGAAGGCAAATCGCTGGATGAAGTGATGGAGATTATGCTGGAGGCCGACGTGGACGTTCGCGATATCGTTGAAGAAGACGAGACGATTATGGTGTACGCGGAGCCCGATCAATTCAACGCCGTACAAGAAGCGTTGAAAGCTGCAGGCATCTCAGAATTCGTCGTAGCTGAGATTACGATGCTGGCGCAGAACTATGTGGATCTGCCTGAAGAATCGATTCCAGCGTTCGAGAAGCTTATTAATGCACTCGAAGACCTCGAGGATGTGCAGCAAGTTTATCATAACGTCAACTGGGAATAATTCATCCCGTCTAACGGCCGCCTGACACAGGTGGCCGTTTTCTGTATGCAATTTAGGCTGTATTTTATCGAAAGAAAGAAAAAATGGGCTCATCCTATCCGTATCGTGTATAATATACTAAATAAATAATAGGATCATAGATAGCTTAGCTATACGCGCGATAATAGGTTAAGGATGTGAAGAGATGCTGAAGGATATGATAGTGAACAAGCAGTCCGGCATTTTGACGTATGGCATGACACCGCCGAAGGAAGACAACACAGAAGAGAAAATTGCGGAGATCGCACAGAAGCAGATCGAGCGACTGAAGGATCTTGATATAGATGCATTAATTCTATATGACGTGCAGGAAGAGTCGGATCGAATCGATCAAGAACGTCCATTCCCTTATACGACGATGCTTGATCCGGAGTTATATAGCAATCAATATCTTCACACGTTGGAAGTCCCTAAAATTATTTACCGCTGCGTTGGCAAATATTCAGAGAATGAATTGACGCAATGGGTGCGCAAGGATGCAGACGAGCAGCGTTACACCGTGTACGTTGGCGCTTCGTCCAGTCAGCAGCAGGTGAAGCTGGAGCTAGCCGATGCTTATCGGATCAGCAAGCTGAACAATGACAATCTTTCGTTCGGAGGCGTAATTATTCCGGAACGTCATATGGTCAAGAACGATGAGCATCTGCGTGTCGTGAATAAGGTGAAGCAGGGCTGCGACTACTTCATCTCGCAAGCGACGTATAATGTTGAAGCTTCGAAGAACTTCTTGTCCGACTACTACCATCACTGCATCGAGAACGAGATCGAGATGGTGCCGATCCTCTTCAATCTCGCGCCATGCGGCTCGACGAAGACGCTGGATTTCATGAAGTGGCTCGGTATCAGCATTCCGCGCTGGCTTGAGAACGAGTTGAAGTACTCGTCGGATGTTCTCGATAAGTCGATTCAGCTGACGACTAAGATTTTCGAGGAGCTGTACGAGTTCGGCCTGGAGAAGGGCATTCCGATCGGCTGCAGCGTAGAAAGCGTATCCACGCGTAAAGTTGAGATCGAAGCATCTGTTCAGATGGTCAAGGATATCAAAGTGATGCTGGATCGCAAGCGTCTTGTTGACGTTTCCCGTTAATCGAATAAGTTTAAAATAAAGCTGCCGGACACCCCCCGGCAGCTTTATTTTGCTGTCCTCGTTAGACGCATTTTGAATGCCGAAACAAGCTATACTGAAGTATAGCTGCTACCCTCCGCATCCCCTAATGAACATTATTTCAGTTCTTACATTCGCGTTCGAACTCATCTAGAATAAGATTGCTTAGGAAACACATTATCGTTCAATGGGAGGAATTCGAACAATGAACTATCGGAGATTAGGCGGTACAGGTCTGAAGGTCAGTGAAATCAGCCTGGGCAGCTGGCTTACATATGGCGGTTATGTGGAACGCGAGAATGCAGTCAATGCGATTAAAACAGCTTACGAGCTGGGCATAAACTTTTTTGATACCGCGAATGTGTACGAACGGGGTGCGGCTGAGCAGGTCGTAGGCGAAGCGCTTCGCCAATATCCGCGTGAATCCTATGTGCTGGCGACCAAAGTATTCGGACAGATGGGCGATGGACCGAATGACCGCGGCTTGTCGCGCAAACATATTACAGAGCAGGCAAATGCGAGCTTGCAGCGGCTGGGCCTTGATTATATCGATGTGTATTACTGCCACCGTTACGATCAAGAGACTCCGCTTGAAGAGACGCTTCGTGCGCTTGACGATCTGGTCCGGCAAGGCAAAGTGCTTTATGTCGGCGTCAGCGAGTGGCAGGCATCGCAGATGGCAGAAGCGGTCGGCATCGCCGATCGTAAGCTGATGGATCGCATTGTCGTCAATCAGCCAATCTATAATATGTTCGAGCGCTATATCGAGAAGGAAATCATTCCGCTTGGCGAACGAGCCGGCATCGGACAAGTCGTATTCTCGCCGCTTGCACAAGGCCTACTGACGGGCAAATACAGCTCGGCATCGGATATTCCGACAGACAGCCGTGCAGCAAAGCTCGAATGGGTGCGCAAAGGCATTACAGAAGAGCGAATCGCAAAGGTTCGTCAGCTAGAGGGTGTGGCGTCTGAGCTCGAAATCTCGGTCGGCAATCTCGCGCTTGCATGGATTTTGCGTCAGAAGAACGTGGCAAGCGCATTGATCGGTGCAAGCCGGCCGGAGCAAGTAACGGAGAATGCGAAAGCGTCGGGTATTGTGCTTAGCGAGGACGTGCTTGCCCGGATCGAGGATATTCTCGCTTAAGTCCATAGAAGACAGCAAGAGGCACATAAAGGAGAGAGCAGCATGGCGAAGAAGAAAGTCGTTGTAACAGGCGGAAGCGGAATGCTCGGACGCTGGGTCGTCCGTCATTTCGTCGAACAGGGATATGAAGTTTTAAATGTGGATACTCGTCTGCCAGAAGAGGAGCTATGTCCAACCTTGATCGTCAACCTTGAAGATCTGGGACAAACGTATGGTGCACTGGCAGGAGCGGATGCGGTCGTTCACATGGCCGCCATTCCGAGAGCGGGCATGGTGCCGCCTGAAGTGACGTTCCGCAATAACGTCATGTCGACCTACAATGTGCTCGAAGCAGCAGCAGGTCTTGGCATTCGGAAGGCGGTTATCGCTTCGAGCGAATCGTCCTATGGCATCTGTTTCGCAGTGAATCCACTTGGACCGAAGTATGTGCCAATGGATGAAGCACATCCACAGCTGCCGGAAGACAGCTATGGCCTGTCCAAGGTTGTGAATGAAGCGACGGCGGACATGTTCCATCGACGCACAGGGATGCAAGTGGTTTCGCTTCGGCTTGGCAACGTCATTCCGCCGGAATGGTATGAGCGATTCCCTTCGTTTATCCATAAGCCGGAAGAACGCGACCGAATTCTATGGAGCTATATCGACACGCGCGATGCCGCAGAGGCTTGCCGACTGGCGATAGAGACGGATGGTCTTGGCTCCGTAGCGATCAATTTGGCATCCGATGAGACAAGCATGGATGTGAAGAGCCATGAGCTGATGGCGGCAAGATATCCGGACATCAAGGATTTCCGGGCGCCGCTAGAGGGATTCGAGACGCTGTTGAACAATGAGAAGGCGAAACAGCTGCTTGGCTGGCAGCCGAAGTACAGATGGCGGGAACAGTTGAACCAATAGAGAGAGACCTCGATCGAGGTAACGCATCAATCAAAGTTAGTTATCGTTATGGGAGACTGCTTCGTTCACAATCGGTGAGCGGACGGTCTCTTTTTTTCGGGTAACGGAAAGGGATGCAACCTTATCAATCTACTCCTCGTCTTGTTGAAGAGTATAAGAGGAGGAGGGACAGCGTATGATTCATCCGATTCTAATGGGATGGTCGCGCCGCAAGCTCATGCTGCTTGTGCTGACCGCATGCACGATGCTGTGCACAATCGTTCAACCAACAGGTACAGCCTCGGCAGAAGAAAGCATCACGTCTTCAACTTTATTGAATCAAAGCTATAAGCAGGTGGAGGCCGGCACCTACTATTCCGTTGCCCTGCGAAATGACGGAACGGTCTGGACGTGGGGACGTAATCTGTGGGGCGAGATGGGCATTGAGAAGAAGGCGACGATTAAGCATTTTCCACACCCGCTTCGGCTGCCAGCGCTGACGAACGTAACGAACCTTTCAGTGGATGGACAAGATGGCTACCAGCTTGGCGTCAAGTCTGACGGAACCGTATGGGAGTGGGGGCGAGATCCATTCGTATACCGGCAGTCCATTCTTCCAAGGCAGGTGCAAGGGATTACAGGCGCAGCGTCCGTCTCCGCTTATGGAGGAATAGCCAGCGCTTTATTGAAGAACGGGACGGTAGTTTCATGGGCACGGCTAGGCGGAGACGATCATTCAGCGGTGAAGGGCACCGCGATTGTCGGACTGACGAACGTGATAGCAATTTCGACGCAGGGCATGGTCAACTATGCGATTGTGAAGGATGGCAGTGTCTATGCGTGGTACGCGAAGCTTGACGACAAGCGTAACTTGGTAGTCAGCCCGCCATTGAAGCTGAAGGGCTTGTCGCATGTGAAGCAGGTCTCTTCGATCTGGGATACAGGGTACGCTGTAGATACGGACGGCGCAATGTGGACTTGGAAGCTGACCGTGTCCTCGAAGCATGCAATCGCGTATGCAGCTAAGCCGGTACGAGTATTCACGCGTGTAAAAGCTCGCAGCTTCAGTTCGAATCTGCTGCTGACGGATGCGGGCGTGGTGTACAACATTGTGAATGGAAAGCTTGTGAAGGTGAACGGGCTGCCTGTTGTGACCTCTATCAGCCGCGGCGGCTATCACCAGCTTGCGCTGGATAGTCAAGGCCATGTGTGGGGATGGGGCGCGAACAAATGGTTCGAGACCGGCAGCCCGACCTCTTCGCAAGGCGGAATGGTGTATAAGCCAACGCAGCTGCAACCCGGAGTCGATATCGAATTGAACGGCAAATTGGTGGATACAATTATTCCTGCGTATGAATCCGATTCGACCGTGCAAATTCCGATTAAGCTGCTCGCAGCGGAGCTTGGCATTCGTTTCACAGCTGAGAATGATGGAACCGTGACGTTAACGCGAGGGAAGTCTGCCGTAGTCATTCAACGGTATGCGGGTCAGATAACGATCGAACTGAACGGTATGCCGTTCGAGACGAAGAGCAGCATCGGGAGTTCAGCGGGCAGCATTACAATCCCCTATGAGCTGCTTGAATACATTGGGATTGAGGCGAAGTGGGATTCAACGGCTCATCGACTGAGCATCAAGACATGACTGGGGCTAGGACAAGAAGAACGGTAATATAGTTAGACAATGAGCAATGGGACCAATCGAATTGGAGGGTTGCATTATGAGTGATAAGGGATGCATCAAATGCGGCAGCACGCAGGCCAATACGAAAGAGGTTGCGATGACTGGTACAGGTCTGTCCAAAATGTTTGATATCCAGCACAATCAATTTATCGTTGTATACTGTACCAATTGCGGCTATTCCGAATTTTATAATAAGAAATCGTCGACGTCATCGAACATTCTAGACCTGTTCTTCGGGTGATTGGTGGTATGAAGGGGAAAGAGTAGTAACCTTGATCCGATTAATCGGGCATGGTGTGACGGAGTGGAATCGTCTGGGAAGGGCATAATTAACCGGTTGAAGTGAATGCTTACTACAATTAATGGTTGACTAACGCAATCATTGCACTTATTATGTCCAGTAACTTCTAATATTCTAAAAGCTATGAAGAGAAAGAGTACCGCTAAGATGTCTTTAACAGAGAGCCCAGGCTGCTGAGAAGGGGTAAAGAATATGAGCGGGAACATGGTCTCTGAGCTGCGCATCGAACCCTGCATAAGGGTGTAGGCTGCGCCGGAACCCGCACCCGTTAACGTGCTAGGGTATAACCGTACCAATGGCACGGCGTACCTGAAGAGGTGAATGCCGCAAGGCATTGATGAATGTGGGTGGTACCGCGTGAGCACAGCTCTCGTCCCTATTGGGATGAGGGCTTTTTTGTGTTTTATTCCAAAGGAGGTCATCGAAAATGACGAATGTATTCATTGGAGGAGCTTGGCCCTATGCCAATGGCTCCCTGCATCTTGGCAGACTGGCGAGCCTGCTGCCGGGCGATGTGCTTGCACGATATCACCGTGCTCGAGGCGGTCAGGTGCTGTATGTATCAGGAAGTGATTGCCACGGAACGCCTGTGGCGGTGCAAGCTGCGCAAGAAGGGATAGAGCCTGGCGAATTCGCGAGCCGGTATCATCAGGAGTTCTTGGATTGCTTCGATAAGCTTGGTTTTACGTATGACAACTATACCCGAACGGACCAACCATTCCACCATGAGGTAGTACAACGTTTGTTCTTACAGCTGCTTGCGAATGGGCATCTGTTTACCCAGACGGTTCAACAGACGTATTGTGAGACCGATGAGCTTTTCTTGCCCGACCGTTATGTCGAAGGCACATGCCCTGTGTGCGGCAAGCGGGCGAGAGGAGATCAATGCGATTATTGCTCATCACTGCTTGATCCTTCCGATTTGAGTGATCGAACGTGCAAGCTGTGCGGAAGCTCTCCGGTTGAACGGCCAACCGCACATTATTACCTACAGCTATCTGCGTTTCAAGACGCTCTGGAGCGTTATGTCTCGCAGGTGGGAGAGAATGGCTGGCGGGACAATGCAATTCGGCTCACTAGGCGCTACTTGCACGAAGGATTGCAGGATCGTGCGGTGACGCGGGATTTGACTTGGGGCGTTGATGTGCCGATCGATGGCTTTGACGGGAAGAAAATATATGTATGGATCGAGGCCGTCAGCGGCTATCTGTCGGCCAGTCAGCAATGGGCAGCGGAACAGGACAAGAGGTGGGAACCATTCTGGATCGATGATTCTGCAGAGGATTCGATTCTAGCGTATTACGTGCATGGCAAAGACAACATTCCATTCCATACGCTGATCTGGCCAGCCATTCTGCTTGGCGCCGGTGGCGGTCTCCATTTGCCGGATCGGATCGTTTCTTGCGAGCATCTCACACTAGAGGGGCAGAAATTCTCCACCAGCCGCAATTGGGCAGTCTGGGTTCCTGATTTGCTTAGCCGATATGAGCCGGACTCGATTCGCTACTTCCTTATTGCGAACGGGCCTGAGAAGAAGGATGCCGACTTCTCGTGGCGGGAATTCATTCACAGCCATAATGGCGAGCTGCTAGGGGCTTATGGCAATTTCGTCAATCGGACGCTCGCTTTTATTGCCAAATCGTTCGGCAGCCGTGTGCCTGAAGGTGAACTGTCGGACGCTTGGCGCAGCAGCCTTCAGGATTGTTATGATCAAGCCGGTAAAAGGATTGAAGAAGCGAGATTGAAGGAAGCGCTGGACACGATTTTCTCCTATGTTCGCCTCGCGAACAAATATTACGATGAAGAGCAGCCATGGGTGACAGCAAAAAATGATCCTGCAGCATGTGGGAATACGCTGTTCACCTGCGTTCAGATCATTGCGAATCTTGCGAATCTGCTTCAGCCGTTTATCCCCTTCTCAAGCGATAAGGTAAGACGATTCCTGTCACAGGAACAGCCGGCATGGCAGGTCATATCGGTTGAGTCAGGGCGGATGATCGGGCCAATCGAGCTGTTGTTTGAACGTATTGATACGATTCGAATCGAGGAGGAAAGCGAACGGCTAGTGAAGAACACGCCAAAGCAGTGACTAATGCGAGAGAAAAAGATGGAACGGCCGATGAACCAGCAGCAGCCAGCCGCTCCATCTTTTTCATATAGGGATGTTGACAGGGAAGAAAAGAGGTGATATTTTACTTATCAAACAACTGTTTAAAACAATTGTTTAAAACGAATGATTGGAATGAGGGTGTTCAAAATGAAAAATGCATTGAAAGCTTATTTGACCAAAGGTCAAACGATAGTCGCACTAGTTGTGGCACTGATGGCGCTTGCCATTTTTGTTGTATGCTGGATGACTGCTTATGATGGTGTTAGTGACCGGACGGATCAGCTGAAGATCGCGGTTGTGAATGAGGACGGAGAGCTCGGCAATCAACTTATCCAACAATTCCAGGGGAGCATGCCGTTTGAGATTACGACACTTAGCGTGGAAGAAGCACGTGCCCAATTGGAACGCCGCAATGTGCACCTGATCATGACCATTCCAAGCGATTTCAGCAGCCGTTTAACGACAGCGGAAGCGAAGGCGACGATTCATTTTACAGTGAACCAGTCGAACCCGCAGATGACGCGAAGTGTAATGGACGCCGTCGTTACCCGCATTACGCAGCAGTTGAAGGATCGTACGATGCTGGAAGGAACGCAAGCAATGCTGAAGGAGATGCGAATGTCCGAGGAGCAAGCAGCTCAGACTGCGCAAGCGCTGCTCTCGAAGGTGGAAGCGCACACGGAGATACTCAACCCGATTCAAGGGATGCAGAATCAAATGCTTCCAATGATGCTAGTGCTTGGCTCGTTCGTTGGCGCGATGCTTATGGCGATGAACCTGCAGCAGGTAACGATGGCGATTGGATCGGCCTTGTCCGCGCGGCAGCATTTTACAGCACGAGTTGTTCTGAATGTCGGTGGAGCGGCCGTCATCTCGCTCGTTGGTTCGACGCTCATCTACGCACTTGGCGGACAGATGGAGAGCGGGTTCTTGTTGTTCTGGCTGTTCAGTACGCTGATGCTGCTCACGTTCATGTTCTTCGCGCAATTGTTCCTGCTGCTGCTCGGCATGGCGGGTATGTTCGTGAACATGATGATGCTGTCTCTGCAGCTGGTTACGTCGGGAACGATCGTACCACGTGAAGTGCTTAGCGGTTTCTTCAAATCGGTTGGTCAATACCTGCCTGCAACCTACGCGGTAGACGGATTGTTCAACCTTGGCTTTGGCGGTGTTCAGACAGCGTATGATGCAGCCATTCTGTGCCTCATTCTAGCAATCAGCGCAGTACTCGGATTTGTTCTTCTCCAGTTGAAAGTAAGAAACAAGCCTACAGCAGTAGGAGTGGCGCAAGCAGCAGTCTCGAATGAGGCTGCAGTCCATTAAGCTGCGATTCAAGCAAACGTTTGATCAATAGGCAGCGGCATGATAAACTTTCCCATATGAACGATGGTAAAGGGAGAATGTCGAGTGGAGCAGGACGTCAAGCAGCGCATATTACTTGCGGCGAAGGAACTGTTCGCAGTCCAAGGATTTGATGGAACGACGATTCGGCAAATCTGTGATAAAGCAAATGCGAACATCTCGCTTATTTCCTACTATTTTGGCGGGAAGGATAAGGTGTTTCAGCACATCTTCGAAACCTACTTTCCTGGGAATAGACTGGATCAGGCAGAGCATTACTTCCGCGATCCGCTGAGCGGGCTGCAGTTTCTAATGGATCAGATCATGGCGATGAGCTTCAACGATTCCCATCTGAGCTTGATCATCGACCAAGAGCTTCTAATGCGTTCCCCTCGCAGCGAAATTGTCATGTCGTATGTACAGCCGGTCTGGTCGAAGCTGGAGGAGCTGCTTCAGCGCGGGAAGGAGCAGGGAGTGTTCCACTTCGATTCGTTAGCGCATACGCTTGTCATCATTAGAGGCATTAGTCTGTCGGGCAAAATCGATCTAAAGGCAAACATGCATGCTCCTCCCAAATCGCAGGAGGAAACTACACAGATCAAGCAAGCTGCGATCCAGTTTATTATGAGAGGACTAAAGGTCGAAACAGTCGAATAAGACAGCATCAAACAAGCGCGAGCTTGCTTCCAAGTGGAATCAGGCTCGTGCTTGTTTTGTTTCGCATGTATCACGGAGGCAGCTGAACAATAGTTACGTAGTGCGACTGGTTTCCGGAGACGGTGTCGGCATCGTCGTCGAAGGAACGGCGTTCTCATCCTCCTGCCAGTCCATCAGTCTCGGATTGCTGCTTAGAATCGAATTATACTGTTCCTTCCAACCATACCTGGCGCCGGGATCGAGCCGTTCGTAACGTTCGGCCTTCAATCGTCGATCTGATTCACGCGCCCAGCCCCAATGCTTGAGACGCAGCGGAGACAAGGTGGTCATCATGTCCATGACATTGCGGGGGAATCTGCCGCAGTGGAGCTTCCATTCGTTCCACACATAAGGAAATCCCGCTGCATATCGGGTCAGAAAAGGGCGATACGTGAAATGTGCCCGCCAATATTCATCCTCTCGATACTGATGCTCATTCCAGAAATCGTACAAACGGAAGCAATACGTGTTCGCAGATGGATCGGCCAATAAACGATGAACCTCGTGAGCGAATCGGTCTTCGAAATATTCGTCCGCATCCAGATTAAGAATCCACGACGGATTAAGCTGCGCTGTTGCATGCCATTGCTGCCGCCGAAGCTCAATCTCATTGACGAACTTGGGCTGCTCATTGCGGATGTAGTAGAGCGGAATCCCTTGCAGCTGCTTATGAATAATGTCAGCGGTCGCATCCGTACTGCCATCATCGATAATGACGGCGGCATCGATATACTCCCGATGTCTGCGCAGCGCCTCTTCTAAATAGCGGCCTTCTTCATTACAAGCGACCATCGATAATACAAGCTTGGGACCCGCTTGACGGTTGAGCAGCTCGATAACCGGTTTCGTTCTGCCGTTGTCGCTGCTACTACTGCCACTGCTTTCGACAGGCTCTGTCGTACGGAGGAATTGATGCGCCTCGAGCAAATCCGACTCTCGGTACACATGGAAGATCGGATAACGGGTATCGACCGCAAGCCCGATACCAAGTGCAGCCGCACGTACGCAAAAATGCCGATCCTCGCCCCAGAGCGACAGGTTCGGAATTCGCTTGAAAGAGATGGGTTGTTGGAGCACCTTGCGGTCGATAAGCGTACAGGCGCCTAGTCCTCCAACCTCGTAAATACCTGGCTTATGCAGCTTCGCGAGCAAATCATTGCGCGCTGCCGCTGCTTCTGGTGAATCCTCATCAGCACCCTGCCAAGGCCAATAGTGATCCTTGAGCCATACTTGAGGAAGCTCAGCAACGCCTTGCTGCCACCGCGTCCAGAATAGACTGGATACGATCGGACGATCCGCATCCAGCAGCGATTCCACCGTTTCGGGGTGGAGGATCAGATCAGAGTCTACAAGCAGCAGCGCATCGTATTCGCCATCGCGTGCCATCGCAATCATCTGATCCTTCCAGCCTGCGATATTGTCGATCAAAGCGTCATTCCAGTAATGAGTCCTCTCATCCTTGTAATATGATGTCCGAGGGGCAGAATCCGTCCTGCCTTCGATCAACACGACATTCGAAAGGCCTTCACTCCGAATCGACTCGGCGAACTGCTTCAGCAGTGAACGGGAGGCGGCATCCTCGTTATCGTCAACAAGAACGTAATCGCATGTCCATGACCGCTGCTGCAGCCGTGCGATGGAATGCAGGAATAACGCGAGTATCGAATGGTTCTGGCAGATCGGACTGCCGATCAGCACACGTTGTGTTGTCATCTCGCCGCTCCCTTCGACAATAGTCATATTGGAAAGTATGTTCCATAAATTAGTAGTATTCGTTGAACGCGATTCGTTTAAAGCAGCTTGTCTTCCGATGGATCATGCCGTCTCAGATATAGAGGAAGGGAGGGGTGTGCGGTGATAACGATCAGTGTTGTTCTTATTGTGAGGAATGAAGAGGACGTACTTGCGCGTTGTCTCGATTCCGTGCGTGCCGCAGCAGATGAAATCGTCATTGTCGACACCGGTTCGACAGACAGTACGCGCGAGATCGCTGCCGAATATACGTCTGCGGTCTATTCATTCGACTGGATTGATGACTTCGCGGCTGCGCGGAACTATGCATTCAGTCGAGCCACTTCCGCCTACATCCTGTGGCTTGATGCCGACGATGTTATCCTGGAAGCCGATCGTGAGAAGCTGTTGAAGCTGAAGGCAGAGCTGCCGCCGCATATCGATGCCGTGTCGATGAACTATCATTTGGCGACGGACGAATACGGACAAGTGACGAGCTCGCTGCGCCGCAACCGATTGGTCAAACGATCATGCGGATTCCGTTGGATCGGCGCTGTGCATGAATATCTGGAGGCGTACGGTCCTTCATTAGCCTCCGATATTGCCGTAACGCATGCGAGTCTGCGTCATGACAGCGGACGAAACCTGCGGATCTATGAGAAGCGCCTTGCAGCAGGAGAGCGTTTTAATGCACGGGATACGTTCTATTACGCGAATGAACTGAAGGACCATGGTCAATACGAGCAGGCCATTGCACAATATACGAAGTTTCTGAATTCGGGAGAAGGCTGGGTGGAAGATAATATATCCGCATGCGCCAAGCTGTCGGATTGTTATTCTTTCCTCGGCAATGACGATAAGATGCTTTATTATGCACTGATTTCATTCCGTTATGGCACGCCGCTGTCTGAGTTCTGCTGCCGAATCGGGTATTGGCATTTGCAGAAAAATGCTTATGATACTGCGGCATATTGGTATCACGCGGCTTTGAATACACCTAAAACTGCTCAAACATGGTCGCTGCGCAATGATCAATGCGCGACCTGGCTTCCGCATCTGCAATTATGCGTCTGTTATGACAGACTTGGCGATCATGTGCGGGCTTATTTGCATAATGAGCAGGCGAGAGCCTACAGGCCGAACGATGCTTCCGTGCTTCACAATAAGCGCTATTTGGAGGAGATCTTGTTCCCCGAGAACGAGAACATAACCGAGAACAAGAAGGCTGGGACGGAGACGGTAGATCTGCAGGAACACAAGCTTTCGATCTGAACGGTTGTTCCCAAAGAGCTAAATGATATCAAGCAGGGGGAGAGGCTGTGCAGACAGATCGTTATCGCCCAAGCTGCTACGTTCGTATTGTGACGGCTGCCGCGTTGTTTGACGGGCATGATGCTTCCATCAACATTATGCGGCGGATGCTGCAGGCATCCGGAGTTGAGGTCATCCATCTAGGTCACAACCGCTCCGTGCAAGAGGTTGTCCGAACGGCCATTCAAGAGGATGTTCAAGGGATAGCCGTTAGCACTTACCAGGGCGGTCACATTGAATATTTGACCTATATGTATGATCTGCTCCAGCAAGAGGGTGCAGGTCATATTCGTATTTACGCAGGCGGAGGCGGTGTCATCATTCCTACAGAAATTGAATACCTGCGGCAGCGAGGCATTGCTCGTGTGTTCTCTCCCGAAGATGGCAGACGGCTTGGGCTTCAGGGGATGATCAACGAGATGATTCGAGCCTGCGATCATCCTACCCCTAAGCTGGCAGAGCTCGATCATGCCGTACTGCGAACGCGCAATGACGGTTCAATCGCTCGGCTAATTACACTTGCGGAGGAACGAGCGGCACGTCTTCCTTTAGACGAGAAAAGTGAAGCCGTGCTCCATGCTTTAGCTTTAACGGATAACGATCCTAACAGCCAATCGGCAAACCGTATTCCTGTCATTGGCATAACGGGTACTGGAGGCGCTGGCAAAAGCTCGCTGACCGACGAGCTGGTCCGTCGCTTTCTTGATCATTACCCAGACCGGTCGCTTGCGATCTTGTCCGTAGACCCTTCTAAGCTCAAATCCGGCGGCGCACTGCTTGGCGACCGTATTCGGATGAACGCCATTCATCATCCGAATGTCTATATGCGGAGTCTCGCGACTAGAGGCTCGAGATCCGAGATAAGCGATGCGCTCAAGGATACCATAGCAATCGTGACTAGTGCTGGGTTCGATCTGGTCATTATCGAGACTAGCGGCATCGGACAAGGCGGAGCAGCGATCGTTGATCTATGCGATATAGCGGTCTACGTGATGACGAGCGAGTACGGCGCTGCCTCCCAGCTGGAGAAGATCGATATGATCGACTTTGCCGATATCATTGTCATTAACAAATTCGAACGACGAGGATCAGAAGACGCGCTTCGGGACGTACGCAAGCAGTTCAAGCGGAGCCGACTGCTGTTCGAGGTGCCTGATCCAGAGCTGCCTGTCTTCGGTACGATGGCGAGCCGTTTCAATGATCCAGGCACAACATCGCTGTTCTTTAGGCTGATGCAGCTGGTAGGGAAGAAGACTGGAGTCAGCTGGATAATACAGGAGACAGGAAGTGACGAAGCTTCGGATCAAGGTACAGGTACTAAACAGATTGCGGAACCGATGGCGCATCGACATATCATTCCGCAGGAACGAGCAGGGTATCTGCGCGAAATTGTGCTTACCGTTCGGCACTATAGGCAGCAGGTCGAGGAGCAGGCAGCGATAGCGCGGCAGCTAGCACATTTGAATCATGTGCGACAGCTGTTGCTGGCAGAAACAGAGCAGTCAACAGATGGGTCTACTTCTAATTCGTTGACGGAGAAGCTGGATGCGATGATCGCACAGACGGCAGCGAAGCAGCTTCCCGATTGTCGGAAGCGCTTAACGGAATGGCCGTCTGTCCGAGATGCGTACCGGCAAGATCGAATGACAACGAAGGCTCGAAGCACAGAGACGGTGACAGAGCTGTATAGCGAATCGCTGTCAGGCAGCCGAATTCCGCGGATCAGTCTTCCGAGGTATACGGATGATGGTGATCTATTGCGATGGCTGATGCTTGAGAATCTCCCGGGATACTTCCCTTATACAGCAGGTGTATTCCCGTTCAAGAGAACGAATGAGGAACCAAGGCGTCAATTCGCGGGAGAAGGTACGCCCGAGCGAACGAACCGCCGTTTTCATTATTTGAGCATAAACGATGAAGCTAAGCGTCTATCCACTGCGTTCGACAGTGTGACGCTGTATGGGCAGGACCCCGACATACGGCCGGATATTTACGGTAAAATCGGCAACAGCGGTGTCAGCATTTGTACCTTAGATGATATGAAGAAGCTGTATGACGGCTTTGATCTCTGTCATCCAGCGGTGAGCGTATCGATGACGATTAACGGGCCTGCGCCAATCTTGCTGGCGATGTACATGAATGCAGCGATTGATCAGCAAGTGGAGCGGTTTACGTCAGTGCACGGAAGATCACCGAGCCAACTAGAGCTTGATTCGCTCAAGGCGGAGACGCTGCGTACGGTGCGCGGCACGGTCCAAGCCGATATTCTGAAGGAAGATCAAGGCCAGAACACATGCATCTTCTCCACGGAATTCGCGCTGAAGATGATGGGAGATATCCAGCAGTATTTTATAGAGAATGATATACGCAGCTATTATTCCGTAAGCATTAGCGGCTATCATATCGCAGAAGCGGGAGCCAATCCGATCACGCAGCTTGCGTTCACGCTGGCGAACGGGTTTACCTATGTGGAATATTATTTGTCCCGCGGGATGCGGATTGATGAATTCGCTCCTAATCTGTCTTTCTTCTTCAGCAATGGACTTGATCCGGAGTACAGCGTGATGGGTCGTGTGGCGCGCAGAATATGGTCAACGGTGGTGAAGCATCGCTATGGCGGCAATGAACGAAGCCAGAAGCTGAAGTATCACATTCAAACGTCAGGCCGCTCGCTGCATGCACAGGAGATGGACTTCAATGACATTCGTACGACGCTGCAGGCGTTGACCGCGATTTACGATAACTGCAATTCTCTTCATACGAATGCATATGACGAAGCGGTAACGACACCAACTGAAAGCTCTGTTCGCCGCGCAATGGCGATTCAGCTTATCATTAATCGAGAGTTCGGCATGGCGAAGATTGAGAATCCGCTTCAAGGCTCGTTCGCTGTAGAAGAGTTGACCGATCTTGTCGAAGAAGCCGTACTGCTGGAGTTTCAGCGGCTGCATGATCGCGGCGGCGTGCTTGGTGCGATGGAAACCGAATATCAGCGGGGACGAATTCAAGAGGAATCGCTCTATTATGAGCATAAGAAGCATACTGGCGAGCTGCCGATTATCGGCGTCAACACGTTTATCTCTACTCGCACGCAGGCGATGCAGTCGGAGGAATTAGAATTGGCGCGGTCAACGGAAGCGGAAAAGCAGACGCAGATTAAAAATCTGGAAGCCTTCAAACGGCGGCATCAGCACGAAACCTCCGCTGCATTAGAACGGTTGAAGCAGACAGCTCGGCGTAACGGCAATGTTTTCGCGGCGTTGATGGAGACCGTTCGAGTGGCTACGCTGGGGCAGATTACACATGCGCTGTATGAGGTGGGCGGCCAGTATCGGCGGAATATGTAACGGCATTAAATAACTATTTTATGACATTAAATAAATGGATTGTTTAATGAGATTAATTAACATGAAAAGCTAGATTTCATGAGGCTTCATCCGCCTTGTCTGCTTCGTCAGATGAGGCTATTTTCTTGGGACCAGCGGAGCTTCGACGTATTCGTCCGATTCAGCCTGGGTTATAATGGGTCAGACAACCTATGAGTTGAAAGGGGCGATTGACATGACAACGGAGAAAGAAAAGATGCTGCGCGGCGAGCTGTACTGGGCTGGAGATGAGGAATTAGTTAAGGATCGCTTGAATGCACGACGTCTGACCCGTCTATATAATGAAACCTTGGAGACAGAATTTGTCGTACGTACGGAACTGCTGCAGGAGCTCTTCGGCACGGTTGGGAAGGGCGCCTATGTGGAACCTGCCTTCCGCTGCGATTACGGCTATAACATTCATGTCGGCGACAACTTCTATGCGAACTTCGACTGTGTGTTCCTCGATGTGTGCGAAATTCGAATCGGGGACAACTGCTTTATTGCGCCTGGCGTTCATGTATATACCGCGACACATCCGCTTAATGCAAAGGAACGCACGTCTGGCGCAGAGTTCGGCAGACCGGTCGTTATTGGCGACAATGTATGGATTGGCGGCCGTGCCGTCATCAATCCAGGGGTGAAGATTGGTCATAACGTCGTTATTGCATCGGGTGCAGTTGTGACGAAGGATGTGCCGGATAACGTCGTTGTTGGCGGAAATCCTGCAAGGGTAATCAAAGAGATTCCGTTGTAGGCTGCTTGTAGGACTAGAACATGGAATAGGACCTGTCGGCATATGTTCAGACATGAACATTGTATCGAGGTGATGAATCATGAACGTACGGCCAATTGTTGATCATGTGTACATGGTACCGATCGGCAAAGTCAATGTATATCTCCTAGAAACGGAGCAAGGGCTGGTGCTGATCGATACGGGTTATGAGGGAAGCGCACCAGTTATTATTCAGGCCATTCGGTCGATCGGGCGCAAGCCTGCTGATTTGAAGACGATCCTGTTGACGCACGCCCATCCGGATCATGCCGGCAGCGTCGGCGCTTTGAAGCGCGAGGTGCCCGATGTGCGAATTTACGCCAGTGAGCAGGACCTTGCTATCGTTTCCGAAGGGGAGAAGCAGCGGCCAATAAAGCCGGCACCAGGGCTGATGAACCATATGTTGGCCCGATTATTTTTTCGGGGGGATGGCTGTGTTGAGCCAGCGCCAGTAGATGGCGTGCTACGCCATCATGAAAGGATGGAATACGCAGGCGGTATGCAGGCGATATTCACGCCGGGCCACAGCTACGGTCACTTTGCCTTTCTGCTTCCGAGTCATGGCGGCGTATTGTTCGCGGGGGATACGGCATCGAATATGTTTGGTTTCAATCTAAGTATTGGTTACGAGCATCTAGAGCAAGGGAGGCATACGCTCACTATGCTCGGTCAGCTTTCATTCGAAATCGCATGCTTCGGACATGGGAAGCCGATTATGAAGCAGGCAGCCTCACGTTTTCGCTCGAAATGGCCGAGCAGCGACTGACAGCGGAGAACCTCATCCGCTTCTTTATTCGTAACCAGAATAAATGTATTCCGTATGAAATAGGCATACAGGTAGACGACAATAGAAGCTGAGGTATAACAAGGATGAATGTGCAATCGATGATCCACGCCGAGACTAGCTATCGGCTGGCTGAACAGCAAGCGGAGACCTACTTTGCATCGCTGTATGAACAATTGAGAGAGAAGTCGTATATTGCGGCTCTAACGGAAGACATTCAACAATGGGGTAGAGGCCATATCCGCAGCCGATCATGGTTATCTATTCTAACAAGAAGCAGATCCATTTCAAAATCGGATACGGCTGATTATCATCGATACATTCAATGGCTGAATTATTCGAATAAACTGGATGCGTATTTGGATCGCAGCGTGTCCTATACCTACATGCGGGATCTAGGCATGGCGCTGGATCAACCCGAGGTTAAGACAAGAATTGCGCGCGTAGTCGCCGATGTTAAGCGTCATCTGACTCAAGGAGATACGCCATCGTTCGTTAATATGGTGGAGCTGTATCGCTGGGCGCGCAAGGAGGGCGTTGAGACGACCGTCATCTGGGCGCTCTATAAGCTGAAGAACGTGGCCGCTCACATTCCGGAAGGAATGAACGCCGAGCACGCGCAGCGCAAGCTCATTAAGATTATTGTCGGTGTTGTTATGCATGCGACAGAAGCGTTAATCGAGGAACGATCACCTGCAGAACGCAGTCGAAGAATAGAGGAAGCTATAAGATTAGGATACTCTTACGGGTTAACATATCCATTCGTTGACGATTTGCTGGATGCGCAGGTATTAACAGCGGAAGAGAAAACGAAGTATTCCCGGATGATACGAGAAGCGCTAGTGACCGGATCAGTACCGGAGCTTGGAGAGTGGACCGGTTCGAATACGAATTTGGTTCGATTCGTGCATGCAGAATTACAAGAAGCATTCGAATATATCAAGCAGCATCAGCGAGCCCATCAGAAGCAGCTTTTCTTCGAGCAGGCATACGTATTTTTCCACTCGCAGGAATTAGATCGAGCCAAGTCATTAACCCAAACCGCATATACGAACGAAGAGATATATATTCCAATCATATTGAAATCGGCTTCCTCTCGGTTGATCGCTCGTTCTGTCTTAGGCGATGCTTCTGACGAGGGCTTCGAATATCGTACTTTCCATTACGGCATCTATAACCAGCTTGCTGACGATTTTGCTGATATGCTGGATGATCAGCGGGACGGTGCGGTAACGCCTTTTACTTATTATTTGGCCTATCACGAGCAGCGTCCGGACCTGATTAACCCATTCGAATTGTATTGGACCGTTATCTCTCATCTCATTCATGATGTGTATCATCACGACCCGAAAGCGCGAGAGGTTATTCTGAATCGTGCAATTAACGGTCTGAAGCGCAATGCCAAACGATTAGGTTCAGAGGCATATAACCGGATGATGGCGGTTTTTGCACCGAACGCGCCGGCATTTAATCAATTGATTCAGAAGATGGTGCAGCAAGCGGATGATGTGGATTTTTTGGACAAATTGATTCGAGATCAGCTGATTAGCTACCTAAGGGAAGAAAAGCGGCAGAAGGATCAATTCGCCGAAACCGTCAAATTGGCGCGGGAGCAAATCAACAGCACGCTCCGAATTGCTAAGTCCGAAGACATGCTTCCGATGAAAGAGACGCTCATCGATGCAGCCAATTACAGCCTGTCAGGAGACGGCAAACGGCTGCGGCCCGTATTGACTTGGGTCATGGGGGTTCATGAATACGGTCTGCAAGCATCTGCCATCGTGCCGCTATTGCGATCCTTGGAATATATGCACACCGCTTCATTGATCTTCGATGATTTGCCTTCTCAGGACAACGCAGATGTTCGCAGAGGGCGTGCGACGCTTCATCGCGTACATAGCAGTGCAACAGCAGAACTAACGGGCTTGCTGCTCATACAGCGGGCGACACAGGAGCAAGCGTCGCTGCAAGGATTTGATCCGAACCGAGTACTTGCTCTCATTCGTTACTCTGCACAGAAGGCGGAGGATCTGTGTGCAGGACAAGCGATGGACTTAGGCGCTAAGCAAAAGAAACTGACGCAGGAGCAGTTGAATACGCTCTGCTACTACAAAACAGGCATCGCGTTCGAGGCCGCTCTCGTCATGCCGGCTATTCTTGCCCAGGTGAGTGAACAAGAGATCGCAGTACTGAAGTCCTATGCTTATCATGCTGGTATCGCGTTTCAGATCAAGGATGATTTGTTGGATATAGAAGGCGATGCTTCCTTACTGGGGAAACCTGTCGGCCAGGATGTCGAGAACGAAAGGTCGACTTTCGTTACCGTGCTGGGACAGGATGGAGCGAATCGAGCGATGCTGGAGCATTATTGCCTTGCGATGGATGCGCTTCAGAGTCTATCACGGCGTATCGATTTTCTGGAGCATCTGTTGAACTACATGATTCATCGGGACCGCTGAGCACGTTGAGCACGTTGTGTGTTGGCTCCGTCGTTCAACTGCAATGAAAGTGAATTGACGAGTTCGGATTGCGAGAATGGCCTAGATCGCCCCCATTGCTTTACTTTGACTAAGAACGGGTCATCGGGGTCTTTCATATGATAAAAGCCGGGTACGCGCATGGCCCTTGAAACATTCGTAATTCTCGGATCAGAGCTGAACTTTTGCACTAATGCTTTTTGAATAGGGACGAAATTGTCGAGTGATCCGTTTCGTATGGGCCAATACATATGAAAGCCGTTTTTGGTCTCGACGATCATTGCATCCGTAATTTTTCTGCGATGACGATACAAATAGGCTTGCTTCAACTGATCGATACGTTCTTGTGTGCGCTCTGCCAGCAGAAGGTAACGGCCATTAGGTGTGCGTGTAATGGTTACAGAGGTGAAGGCCAGTGAAGGGGAAGCTTGCAGCAGCTGTGCTTTCTTCAGAGCTTGTTGTTTCGTATCAAACAGAACGGCTTTTTTGTTAAGATCGACATCAATGAATTGTGCTCGGACATCCTGAAAGCTGTTCTGGCGAGACTCTCGGTAGTTCACTTCCATGAAGACGGCATAACCTCGTGCATTTTGTCCAAACAAGTGAACCGGCTGACCGTTATTCGAATAAAGGGTCATGAACGGCACATGACGCTCGATGAGATTGAAGGGCTTAGATAATGGAATTGCTGGCAATGTATCATAGGCAGAAGCACTGACGCTGCCATAGCGCTGATAGTAGTTGTTCTGCGCGTCGTGGACCAGGACGAAACGGAGCTGTTCCTCATCCTTGTAGCCCAGTTTTTGGAAGAAACGATGTGTTGGGCTTAATGGATGCTGCACTGGCGTATCTTTCTTCTTTCTGCCATTCTCGAGCTTCACGCGCATGACCTCCTCCACAGAAAGCTTCGCTACACAATCATATTCAAGCCTTTCAGGCGGAGTGTAACCCGCAGCACCCATTTCACAGGAAGCGGGCTAGTCTTATGGCATTACAAATACAAAAGCTGTCCAGTTCAGCCTAATGGCGGATGGACAGCTTTTCCATGTTTAGATACGATTGTGGAATAGACTATTGACGAAGCGTCTTCAGTGCGCCGCTCCAAGCAAGGACTTGGTCGAGCATTCCGTTAACATTCGTCAGGTGAAGATCGTTAGGCTTGAATACCGTGCCATTCTCGAAGTCCGTGAAGAGGGAGAGAGCAGGGTGTACGCGAACGTCAGCTACAGACAGCTCGCCGAGAATGCCTCTGAGATGCTCAGCTGCACGAGCGCCGCCAACGGAGCCGTAGCTCACGATGCCAGCAGCTTTGTTGTTCCATGCATCACGTGCGTAGTCGAGTGCATTCTTCAGCGCGCCCGTAATGCTGTGGTTATATTCTTGTACGATGAATACGAAGCCATCGAGTGATGCGAGCTTTGCGTTCCAAGCAGCAGCTTGAGCTGTTGCATCAGCTTCACCAAGGAGTGGAAGTTTGTAATCCGCGATATCTACGATTTCGTAGTTTGCGTCACCACGTTTGTCAGCTACGCTCTTCACCCACTCACCAACTTGCGGGCTTACTCGACCTTGGCGTGTGCTGCCAAGAATAATACCGATATTCAATTTCGACATTGAACTTCCTCCTCAAGGTGTAATATGTGCCCCTTGTTCTTAGGTTCCATCACCATAGAACAGTTTTTCCCAAGCTCGGAGCGTTATACGAATTACTTGGTAAAAAAATGATAGTCCAATCCAATTCCCTTTGTCAAGATACTTACAAAAAGTTTGTTTTTGAATGAATAATAGTAACTTAGCCGCATACCAAATAAGCAAACCTGCTAGAAAAGTGATCATTTCGGGTTCTTATAGTTATGAAAGGAAATAACAGCTGTCATGTGGAAATTAGTGTAATCCTGATCATTGTGAGGTTGAAGATGAACACCATTACGGAAGCTTATGTGGATAGTCTAGCTCCTAATGCAGGAGCCATCAAGAATGGAAGGGACCTTGTGCGCAAGAACAGCTTCCCTGTCCGATGTATAACCGAAGATCGCACACTTCTGTTCGGGGAATGCAAGGGCAGCGGGAAGGAGCCTTATCGCTGTTCGGTTGATTTCATCCAAGAGAACAGTCCTGTATTCCGTTGTACGTGTCCAAGCCGACAGTTCCCTTGCAAGCACACGCTTGGGTTGCTGTATGCTTACGCTTCATCCAGCTCCTCATTCGAGATCAAAGACATTCCTGCAGAAATTGCAGACAAACGGAATAAAGCAGAGAAGCGGGAAGAGAAGAAGCAGGCTGCCGACAAAGAAGGAACGGCGAAAGCGCCGCGTAAAGTCAACAAGTCCGCACTCGTGAAGAAAATAGCGGCTCAGCTAGAAGGGTTAGCGATTCTGGACAAGCTCGTCCTGCAGATCGTCCATCATGGTCTAGGGAGCATCGATAAGAAAATGATTCAGCTGATCGAAGAGCAAGCGAAACAGCTGGGCAACTATTATATCCCAGGTGCACAGGCTGCGCTGCGCGAGCTGCTGCTGCTTCGTGAAGACGGCGATCGCGAAGCGAGCTATGGGGATGCCATCGAGCAGCTTATCTATCTGCAAGCGCTTGTGAAGAAGAGCCGAGCGTATCTGGAGCAGCGCGCCGAACAGCCGGACCTGCCCATGGATACCGGCTCGACATTGGAAGAGCTGCTAGGACATGCTTGGCAGCTTACGGAGCTGCGGGAGCTTGGACGTTCCAAGACGAATACGGAGCTGCTGCAGCTGGCATTCCTGTCCTATGCGGATCATGCAAGCAATGAATTCGTCGATCATGGCTGGTGGATTGATCTGGAGGACGGGACGATCCGTGTAACGAGACATATGCGTCCTTTCCGTGCCGCGAAGCAGATGAAGGAGGAGGATTCGTTCTTCTCTATCGTACAGACCGAGGAACTGCTCATTTACCCAGGTGAACGGAATGCACGCGTACGCTGGGAGCATGCCCGTTACCGTCCTATTGACGAGGCCGATTACCATAAGGTGAAACAGCTGGCGGAAGTATCTTATCCGGATGTCATTAAGAAAGTGAAGAATCAGATCAAGAATCCATTATCGGACAAAATGCCTGCGGCTCTCGTTGCTTACCAATCGATTGAACGAGTGAACGATGATACGTACATTTTGCGTGATGCGCAAAACAAGCAAATTCCGCTCGCATCGAATTTGTTGGAAGCCCCTCAACAGCCTCCTGTTATTCTTGGGCTGCTGCAGCCTGAGGAGCTTCGCAATCAAGCTGCGCTCATCGTGTTCCGGCATGAGCTGGAGAGCGGGCGGCTCGTTGCACAGATCATGAGCATAGTGACAGACCGCCGGCTCATCCGGCTGCTGTATTAGAGGAGAGAGACCATGAGTGTAGAGCTATTGCAGGATTTGCAGCAGGAAGTCCGGCGCCTGTTCATCGCAGGCAGTGCGCTTGCGCAGGGGGATTTGCGAATTGCGAAGCTGCAGCCGCAGTTGAAGAAGCTAGGGGAATCCGCACCTGTATTCAATCGGATAGCGGAAGCTTCAGACGCCGTTCTTAACGCTCCGCGGGAGGATAGCGCCGTGAAGCTGCTCGAGCTGGCGACGCTGCTAAGCGCAGTGCTTCATACACAAGGAAAGACCGAAACAGCGGGAGAATTGCAGCCGATCTCGAGCGAGAGCATCGAATTGCCGACCGATATGCCTTATCGTCGTCTGAAGCCGCTGCTGGAACTATTGACGACCAAAGGTCAAGGCAGGCTGGAGCAGCTGCGGCAGGCTGTACAAGACGGTGTCCATCTCGATCTTCGCGCGCTGCCGATCATGTGCAGCGCGCTGGATGAGACGTTTCCAGAGATTGCAGAGCTGATTGCGGAGACGATTCGTACGGGCTATGGCGAATCGGCACTCCCCATCCTTCGTCAGCAGATTAACCTTCAGGGGGGCAAAGGGGATGCGCGCCGGTTGCTGCTCATTGAGCAGCTTGCTGGTTCTGAAGCGGAACCGCTTGTTCTCGAGGCAGCCGCGAATGGTTCGGTTGATCTGAAGATCGCTGCGATCAGCACACTAGGCAAGTACGCGCAGCATGAACCGCTGCTGCTTGAGATGAGCCGTGAGAAACGCAAAGAAGTAAGGCAGGCCGCTTTTGCTTCGCTTGCTTCTCTTGGCACGGAGGCGGCCTTCAATCGTTTATTCGAGGCTCTGACATCATCGAAGGATCGAGAGCTGGCAATTGAGCCGACACGCAGTACGAATTCGACAGCACTATTGGAACGGATTATTAAACAAGCAGAGCTTAGCTTTGAGACGTATATGCGTTCGGACGAGGGCAAGGAACGTGGAGCGGCAATCGAGCAATTGAACGCAGAGCTGCTCTGTCTGCATGGCAGCGGAACGGTCGTATCGACCCGTCATTCGTATTGGCATCGCCGAATCAATCGTTCTCCAGCCAGCGAAGCATTGTCAGATGCCGTTTTCACTTTGATTCAAAGGCTGCTCACGACTCGCGATTTCATCGTCCCTGAGACAGAGGCCGTCGTGGAGAACGCAGCGGAACTGCTGCTCAACATGAATACGGAGCAAGGGAACCGTCTATTGTTGGAGCTTCCACAAGAGAAGTCGATCCTATTCATTGGGTTCCGTTTCCGAGCGGCGTACCGACTGCTGCCGCCTGCCGAGCTGTTCCAAGCATTCGCGCCAATCCTTGATGAACCAGCCTCGAATGCTGCCAGAGAACTGATCCATGTGATCGAACAGATGATCAGCGAGCAGACCCATTTATCCGAACTGGATACAAGTACGACAGCACAAGCTGAAGGCTGGGATTCGCGCTGGATTCATGCATTCGTGAAGGCTGATGCTGTTCTTCTGGTTACCCTATTCGCTCACAAATCAGATCGAGTAGCCACGGAATATTTACTTTCGAAACTAGGCAAGAACGCAAGCCTTCATCATCATCTGGATCAGCGTATTCTGTTCGCCCTATATCGTATCGGCTGCAAGGAAACGCCAGCGCTTGTGCTCGGTCTGCTAGAGCGGCGTTACTATTATTACAGTGATGACAATATCCAGCAGCTGATTGCTCTTATGCCAAGAAGCTATACCCCTAGGCTGCGAGAGCTGGCAGCGAAGCCAAATGTCGCAAGACCTGAAGAACTAATCGCAATCGCAGACGCAATGGAAGCCGCACCGGCTGAGATTATAGAGGAGAGTGGACCTTCATTATGGAGATGGATCAGAAGCAAGCTGTCTTAAGATTACCAGCGGAGAAGCTGTACGCACATGAGCTTGAAGCGCTCCGAGCAGCCGATCAGGAGGCCAAGCCGGCAGGCTGGCAGCTGTCGCCTCGGTCGGTGCTGACGTTCCTGATTGGCGGACAAGTCGGCGGAACGACGATTACACCGAAATATATCGGCAATAAACGTCTCGTCGAGATGGCCATTGCAACTCTGTTGACGGACCGAGCACTTCTATTGATCGGAGAACCGGGTACGGCCAAGTCATGGCTTTCGGAAAATTTGACGGCCGTCATCCACGGCGACTCGTCCAAAGTGGTACAGGGTACGGCAGGTACGAGCGAGGAGCATGTGCGATATTCTTGGAACTACGCGCTCCTGCTGGCGCAGGGCCCGTCCGATCAAGCGCTCATCCGCAGTCCGATCCTTCGCGCCATGGAAAGCGGCGGCATCGCTCGATTCGAGGAAATCTCGCGGTGCGCATCTGAAGTACAGGATGCGCTCATCTCCATCCTGTCCGAGAAGACGATCGCGATTCCAGAGCTTGGCCGCGAGGTGGCTGCGCAGCGCGGCTTCTCGATCATCGCGACCGCCAACACGCGGGACCGCGGCGTCAATGAAATGTCCGCCGCATTGAAGCGGCGATTCAATATTATTGTGCTGCCGGCTCCGTCGAGTCTTGAAACCGAGATCGACATTGTACGGCGCCGAGTTGGCGAGATTGCAGCCAATTACGAGCTTCATGCCGCACAGCCGGATGAGGAAGCGATTCGCAAGGTTGTGACGATCTTCCGCGAGCTGCGAAGCGGCGTCACGCTGGACGGCAAGGAGAAGGTGAAGCCGCCAAGCGGCGTAATCTCGACTGCGGAAGCAATCTCGCTGCTGACGGGCAGCATGGCGCTTGCAGGCAGCTTCGGCAATGGACAGCTGACAGATGAAGATATTGCAGCCGGCCTTCAAGGTGCGATTGTGAAGGACGATGCGAAGGATCAGCTGGTATGGAAGGAATATCTCGACAATGTAATGAAAAAACGGGGTGCAACATGGCGAAGCCTGTACAGCGCATGCTCGGAGATGAATGGGTGAGCGGCGCCGCGCGCGGGCCGCATTATTGGGGCATCCGGCATCTGTCGCCTGCCGGTGCCTATCATTTGATCAGCCTGCTGAACGAGGTGAAGCCGTCAGCAGTTCTTATTGAGGGCCCAAGCGACGCGGGGCACTTGGCTTCTCAGCTGGTGGCACGCGGCGTTGTGCCGCCGGTGGCGATGCTGGCTTATACGGAGCAGCTGCCCGTGCGAACGCTGCTGTATCCTTTTGCCGACTATTCGCCTGAATATCAGGCATTATTGTGGGCGAAGCAGAATGGAAGCCATGCGGCTTTCATAGATCTGCCGACGGACGTATCCCTAGCATTGAATGAGCTAAGGCGAATGCCGTTCACTTCTGTGGAAGAGTTGGGAGAAGACGCAGTATCCGCAGAGATCGAAAGCTTCGGTTCCATTCAGCAGAAGCTGTATGCACGCATTGCTGAGCTGTCTGGCGAACCCGATTATGAGGCGTATTGGGAACGCTGCTACGAGCATCTGCTTCAGCCGGCCGCTTATCAGCGGGCGATTATCCATTTCTCGGCGGAGCTGCGTGATCTGACAGAAGAAGCAGAGCTGCGTATGGCACCTCAAGAGGCTGCTTATAACGAGATTCGTGAAGCGTATATGCGCCGCAGGATTCAAGATACGATAGATAGCAGTCATCAAGCGGATCGGATCGTTGTAATAAGCGGAGCCCATCATACGCCAGCATTGAGCCTCCAGCTGCCGCTTATGACAGATGCTGAGATGAAGAGGCTGCCGCGTGTTCCGACGCGGATGACCCTGATGCCTTATTCGTATTACAAGCTGTCCTCTCGTTCAGGTTATGGCGCGGGGAATATTGCGCCAGCTTACTATGAGCTGCTGTGGCGGAGCATGAGGCAGGGCGAGCTGTGCCAGCTGCCTGCGCTGTACTTGTCCGCAGTCGCACAGCAGCTGCGCGAACAGGGAACGTGGCGGTCAACCGCCTCCGTTATTGAAGGGGTGCGGCTGGCAGAGGCGCTTGCGTCGATGCACGGCGGCTCCATGCCGACATGGCGGGATCTACGGGACGCTGCAACCGTTCTGTTCGGCCATGGCGACTTCAGCGTTGTTGCCGAAGCGCTTGCGCAAATCGATATTGGCACGGCTATCGGCAGTTTGCCTGAAGGGGTCAGTCAGACGCCTGTACAGGATGATCTCAACAGGCAGCTGAAGCGGCTCAAGCTGGAGAAATACAAGTCGCTGGTGTCTGCGGACTTGGAGCTTGATCTGCGCGAGAACCGGCGCGTGAAATCTGAGGAAGCGGCGTATCTGGATTTGAACCGCTCCGTCTTTCTGCACAGGCTGCTTACGCTTGGCATTCGGTTCGCGCGCAAGAGTCCTGTCAGGCAGAATGATGCGACGTGGGCGGAGCATTGGGTGCTGCAGTGGTCCCCGGAGGCTGAGATTGAGACGGTCGAATCGACCTTGAAAGGCGAGACGGTCGAGCTTGCCGCTGCTTATGTAATTCATGAGGAGCTGCTCGCCTGCAGCGACATTGCCTCGGCTGCCAAGCTCATCCGTATAGCATGCGATTGCGGACTGCCGCAAGTGATGGGGCAAGCGACGCATGTATTGCAGCAGCTTGCTGTGGATGCGGGCAATTTCGAACAAATTGCGATGACGGTGCATGAGCTGTCCGTGCTGCTGCAATACGGCTCTATTCGCCGCATCGAGACGGTTTCGCTCGTGCCGCTGCTCAAGCAGTTGTTCTTGCGCGGAACCTTGCTGCTGCTGGAAGCATCCGGCTGCAATGACGATGCGGCAGCGGGAATGGTCAGCGCCATTCATGCGATGAGCACGGCTGCACAGGAACACTATCAAGAGGTCGATGAGCTGCTCTGGCATGCGAGGCTGAAGGAGCTTGCCAAGCGGGATGACCGGAATGCGAAGCTGTCGGGCTATGCGTTCTCGATTCTGCTGGAGCGCCATGAGGCAGGCGAAGAGGAGTGTGCGCAGGAGGTATCGCGTCGGCTGTCGCCGGGCATACCGGCGGACATCGGTGCGGGTTGGTTCGAAGGGCTGGCGCTGCGCAATCGATATGGGCTGCTGTCACGTCCTTATCTATGGCGGGGGCTGGATGCTTACATTGGTTCACTCGATGCGGAGCCGTTCAAACGGTCGCTCGTGTTTCTGCGACGAGCGTTTGGTTCGTTCGAGCCGCGAGAGAAGGCAGCGATTGCCGAACTGCTCGGCGACCTGTGGGGAGCTGGGGCCGATCCGGTTGGCGAAGCGCTTCAGCGTCCGTTGAATGAGGAAGAGAGAGTGGAGCTCGAAGAGCTTAACGATTTTGACTTTGGAGACCTATAGCCTATGACGACGATACCCGATCAACAACAAATGAAACGATGGCGGCTGATTCTAGGGGCTGCAGCAGAAGATCAGTTGAATGCCGCACGAGGAAATGCTGCCGCAGGAGTAGAGCTGCTCGATGAGGAGTCGCGCTTGATGGATGAGGCGCTTGCTGCCATCTACGATGGAGCCTCGGGAGATACAGGCGGCGCTGGAGCAAATGCGGGTACGCTAGGAAGCAGCGGTCAGCCGCGTTCAGCGGGACTTGGTTCATCCTCTCCTAAGCTGGCCAAATGGCTGGGCGATGTCCGTACGTTCTTCCCGCCTGATATCGTCTCGGTCATTCAATCGGATGCTGTACAGCGTAAAGGGCTGAAGCAGCTGTTGTTCGAGCCGGAGCTGCTGTCCCAAGTGAAGCCGGATATCGGGATGGTAGCTACCTTGATGTCGCTGCGCGGCCATATTCCAGAGCGGACGAAGGAGACGGCTCGCAAGCTCGTTCAAGAGGTCGTCGATGAGATCATGAAACGGCTCGCTCAGGATCTGTCCCGCGCCGTTACGGGTGCATTGAATCGAAGACAGCATACACCGCTGCCATCGATGACGGGCCTTGATTGGCTGACGACGATCAGGCGGAATTTGAAGCATTACGACGTGGAGCGGCAGCTGCTTATTCCAGAGAAGGTATATTTCTTCGACCGCGCTCGCAAGAGCAAGGAATGGACCGTCATTCTTGATATCGACCAGAGCGGCTCGATGGCGAATTCGGTCATTTACGCTTCGATCGTCGGTTCGATATTTGCCAGCATGCCTTCGCTCGATACGCGCGTGGTAGCTTTTGATACAGCGGTCGTTGATCTTACGGAGCAATGCGCTAACGATCCAGTCGACATGCTGTTCGGCATTCAGCTTGGCGGCGGGACGGACATTAATCTGTCGATTCAATATTGCGAGCCATTCATTACGGAGCCGAAGAAAACGATGTTCATCCTCGTCTCCGACCTCTATGAATGCGGCAATCGGACAGAGATGATCCGCAGGCTGAGGGAGATGCATGAAGCAGGTGTCAAGGTCATCTGTCTGCTCGCGCTCGCAGATGATGGCGTTCCTTCCTACGATGAGGATGTCGCGCGGAAGCTCGCACAGTTCGGCATTCCGTGCTTCGGATGTTCGCCAGACAAGCTGCCGGAGCTGATCGAAGGGGCATTGAAAGGGCTTGATTTGCAAGTGCTTGCCGCTAGAACCGGGAAGGGCGAAAAGACGAATCCCTAACATTCAACTAGCGGTATCAAGCAGTACGTCTAGTTGAAGATAAGGCAAAACGAATGGCATAACAATCAAGACTCCTGTAACCGACAAGGTCATAGGAGTCTTTTTGTTCAATAGATCATAAGAAAGTGCGTTATTCATCTCAAAACATATCACTATAAATCTCTCTGCAGATCTCGGATACTCCGCCAGGAGACAAGATGAATGTTCTCGCTGTGCAGCACCTGTCGGAAATGTTCATCTTGAACGAGCCGGTATTCATGATCCCGCTCCTTATGACAGTCCGTAAGAGCTAGCAAGCAATCCGTGACGAGCGATGGATGAACGGTGAGCTGTGTGACGCCTGGTTTTATCGTTCGAATCATAGCTAGAAGCTGTAATTTCATAAGGTTGTAATCAGGCTCGGGCCGGAAGCAATACGGTAGTGAAATCATGTCGTCGATGAGGCGTATGCCGCGTTCTTGTGCAGAGGCTATTCTACTCTCGAACAGTTGAATCTGATCGGCATTGAAGAATGGCTGCTCGACGATTCGGCGAGGAAGGTTGAAGGGAAGCCGATACTTGATGCATAAATCGAACACGATTTCTAACAAATCGCGCCCCGTATGCAGCCCCAGTACGCTGCCCGCATGGCTGTCGAGATGCGTAATCTCAATGCCATTGGCTTGCGCCTGCAGGATCTGCGCTTCCAGTTCGAGTCGGACCTCGTCCCAATCAGCATGACGCTCAAGCTGTGCGCAGTCCGTGTGAAACATTCCGTCAGAGTGCGTAATGCTGTGCAGCGGTCGATCACGATAGACAGGCGCATAGGACTGAGCGGCATCGCTTGTTAACGTGAGATGAATGCCCACTTCCCGATGTCCGGCTCCAGCGATTCGATTCATGGCGTCCGCTGATGAAGGGCAAGGCACCATGAGAGACGTGGATGTAATAGCTTCTGATTTTAGTAATTGAATGATTGCTTCATTCGTTCCTTTCGTAACGCCGAAATCATCTGCGTTAATGATCAGCAAGCGGTCATTAGCGTTGTAACCTAACTGCTTCAGCAAGGCTCTATCCCCCTCGAAGAATGGTCATCGACCATCTTTTACATATCAACTCTTTATTAACTTCTTGCATTGGGCTGCTTCTTCTTATGTTGTGCAGGCAACTATTCGATTGTCAAGCAACGATTATGCTTAGCCTTGTGTGTCAGGAGCGGCTTGTCGCCAACCCGGCATTGCTCCATAATGTTAAACAATGGAACGATAGCTTGGAACAGCGAGTGATTATGGCCTGATATGGTGAAATTATAATCAATTCACACTGTTATCTTGAGATTAGGGAGCGTTTAGATACAATGACCAAATTAAAAGCAGGATGGAATTTCGACAACAGTTACACCCGTCTCCCGGAAAGTTTATTCGCAAGAGTCTCCCCAACAGAGGTGGAGGAGCCGGCAATTGTTGTATTGAACGAGCCGCTTGCTGCTTCGCTCGGGCTCCATGCAGAAGTACTTCGCAGCAGCGAGAATACCGCCATATTCGCCGGTAATGACCTGCCTGAAGGCGCGGAGCCGATTGCTCAAGCCTATGGCGGCCATCAATTCGGCCATTTCAATCGGCTGGGCGATGGGCGTGCTCTGCTGTTAGGCGAGCAAATAACGCCGGATGGGGAGCGTTTTGATATTCAGTTGAAAGGCTCCGGACGTACGCCATATTCCCGCGGCGGAGACGGCAGGGCGGCGCTTGGACCAATGCTGCGCGAATATATTATCAGCGAAGCGATGCACGGTCTTGGCATTCCAACGACACGAAGCCTTGCGGTTGTGACGACGGGGGAGAAAATATATCGGGAGACACCGCTGCCAGGTGCTGTATTGACGCGGGTAGCGGCTAGCCATCTGCGCGTAGGCACCTTCCAGTTCGCGGCACAATGGGGCACGCATGAGGAGCTTCGCAAGCTTGCGGATTATGCGCTGCAGCGTCATTTTTCTAATGTGGCTATTGAGGAAGGGGACAATCGTTATCTTGTGCTGTTTCGGAAGGTTGCGGAGCGGCAGGCATTGTTAATTGCCAAATGGCAGCTGGCAGGCTTCATTCATGGTGTTATGAACACCGACAATATGGCGATCAGCGGCGAGACGATCGATTATGGGCCGTGCGCCTTCATGGATGCGTTCGATCCGGCCACAGTATTCAGCTCAATCGATACACAGGGACGTTACGCTTACGGCAATCAGCCGCGTATCGGCGCTTGGAACCTCGCCCGGCTAGCGGAAGCGCTGCTTCCGCTGCTGCATGAGGATGGGGATGAAGCTGTACGTCTCGCAGAGAACGAGCTTCAGCACTATATCGAGCGCTACCATCAGCATTGGCTTGCCGGGATGCGGGCGAAGCTGGGGCTGGCTGATGCGGAGGAGGAGGACGAAGCGCTGATCCAAGAGCTGCTCGCGATGATGCAGAAGACAAAGGCGGATTTTACAAATACGTTCATCGCGCTTAGCTTCGACCGCTTCGAGGGGCATGAGCTTGCTTCCCATGAAGACTTCGCTGCATGGCTTGATCGCTGGCTGGTACGCAAGGGCCGACAGGCAGCAACGCTGGAGGAAGCGCATCAATTGATGCGGCGGAGCAATCCTGCCGTCATTCCTCGCAACCATCGGGTAGAGGAAGCGCTCGAAGCGGCATCTAAGCATGGGGATTACACGGTCATGGAGAAGCTCGTGCACATACTGGCACATCCGTATGCCCATACGGAGGAACAAGCGGAACACGCTGTTCTGCCTGAACAGCCGAATTGTAATTATCGAACGTTCTGCGGAACATAACAAGTTGAGGGGAGAAGGCCGAGCAAATCGGCCTTCTTGGTGTATTTACGGAAACTTCGGTAGTTACATATTAAAAATTATGTAACCTTTAACACGCTATCCTAATGCAGTACATAATAATATGTGAAATTTATCCCTCTCAACAAAAAAGTTTAAGGTGATGAAATATTTTTTTTGAAAAAATGGTTTACCAGTCGGTAAAAATTTGGTACGCTATAGCCAATATTAAATGCGATGAAGAGAAGAGTAGATAAACGAAGGCTTTCACAGAGAGCTCCGGCAGCTGGAAAGGAGCAAAGCACTGTTTATTGAAAAAAGGCTCAGAGCAGCACGCCGGAACTTGCTTGCAAGAGGGGTGGCGTGACAGGTGCTCCTGTTATAGAGCTGGAGTATAAGCTTTGCATCAAGCAAAGCCGTACTCGACGAGGCTAACTACGGTGACGTTTTAGCGAATCTAGGGTGGTACCATGAGAATACAATCTCATCCCTAAGACTTTAATTTAGGTCTTGGGGGTGGGATTTTTTTGTTGTTCCAGCTTAATACCGAATAGTCTACAATGAAGACATTGAGAACTTCGTATGTGGTCCCAGAGCGAACTAATCACCATATCATACTTGTGTATAGAGGAAAGGATTGAACGAATAAATGGCAAACAAATTGAAAGTTGGTATCGTTGGCGGAACGGGCATGGTAGGCCAGCGTTTCGTTGAGCTTCTGAATAATCACCCTTGGTTTGAAGTAACGGCAATCGCAGCAAGCGCAGGCTCTGCTGGCAAGACATACGAGCAATCGGTACAAGGCCGCTGGAAGCTGGAAACGCCGATTCCTGAAGCGGTGAAGCAAATCGTTGTACAAGACGCTTCCAAAGTAGAAGAAGTGGCAAGCGGCGTAGATTTTATTTTCTGCGCGGTAGATATGAAGAAAGACGAAATTAAAGCGCTCGAAGAGGCATACGCGAAGACGGGTACGCCAGTTGTATCGAACAACTCGGCTCATCGTTGGACAGCTGACGTGCCAATGGTTATTCCAGAGATCAACCCAAGCCATCTCGAAGTTATCGAAGCGCAGCGTAAACGTCTCGGTACGTCGACGGGCTTCATCGCCGTTAAACCGAACTGCTCGATTCAAAGCTACGTGCCAGCGCTGAACGCGCTGCTCGACTTCAAGCCTAAGACTGTCGTTGCATCGACGTATCAAGCCATCTCCGGCGCTGGCAAGAACTTCACGGACTGGCCAGAAATGCTCGACAACGTTATTCCTTACATCGGCGGCGAAGAAGAGAAGAGCGAGCAAGAGCCACTTCGGATCTGGGGCAGCGTAGAAGACGGTCAAATCGTGAAAGCAAGCGAGCCGCAAATTACGACGCAATGCATCCGCGTACCGGTAACGGATGGCCACTTGGCAACGGTATTCGTGAAATTCGAGAATGCACCGACGAAGGATCAAATTTTGGAGCGTTGGGCAAACTACAAAGGTCGCCCGCAAGAGCTCGAGCTGCCAAGCGCGCCGAAGCAGTTCATCACATACTTCGAGGAAGAAAACCGTCCACAAACGAAGCTCGATCGCAATATCGAGAACGGCATGGGCGTATCCGTTGGCCGTCTGCGTGAAGATTCGCTGTACGATTTCAAATTCGTCGGTTTGTCGCACAACACGCTTCGCGGCGCAGCTGGCGGCGCTGTATTGATCGCAGAGCTTCTGAAGGCTGAAGGCTATATTCAACCTAAAGCTTAATAGTAGATATATGGAACAAGAGCAAGCTCCCCGATTCATTCGGGAGCTTGCTTTTTTGCCGTATAAGAAGCCGCGCTTCGGTACAAACTGCACATGGCAATCTAGGCGGAGAACGGAATGGAGGAAGGAGCGGTTGAGGTGGAAAATGAAGTGCTGGAAGTGATTCGCAAGCTTGCACAGCCGTACCATGGAGCCGATGATGCTGGTTCATCGGCTTTGCTGCAGCAAGCTGGCCAAGCGGATTTCGTGCTGCTCGGCGAAGCCTCGCACGGCACGTCACAATTTTATACCGATCGAGCGGCGCTGTCCAAACGACTTATTACGGAATATGGTTTTCGATTCATTGCCGTCGAGGGAGATTGGCCAGCATGCTATACGCTGAATCGGTATGTCAAAGGATACGAGGATGCAGGGGCAAGTGCACGTGATGCGCTTCGGGACTTTGAACGCTGGCCGTCTTGGATGTGGGCGAACCGAGAAATCGTCGAGCTTGCCGAGTGGCTTCGGGACTATAACAAGGACAAGCCTGAAGCGGATAAGGTTGGGTTCTATGGCATCGATATGTACAGCTTGTGGGAATCAATGGAATCCTTGCTAGGCTACCTTGAAGCGAAACCAGGTGCCGACCTCGAAGCGGCGAAGCGCGCTTTCGAATGCTTCGAGCCGCATGGACGAGATGAGCAGCGGTACGGGGCATCCTCCGCTTTATTTGGCGAAAGCTGCGAGGAGGAGGTTATTGCACTGCTGCGTAAGCTGCAGGATAAGTGGCAGCATGCGGATCGCAACGATCGCGAGGATGTATTCAGCGCCGAGATGAATGCTCTTGCGGTTGCTGGCGCAGAGTCGTATTACACGACGATGATCCGTCATGATGCGGATTCGTGGAATGTTCGCGATCGTCATATGGTAAGTGCGCTTGAACGGCTGATGACGTTCCATGGCGAAGGCGCCCGTGTGGTCGTATGGGAGCATAATACGCATATTGGTGATGCGAGAGCGACGGATATGGCCGAGGACGGAATGGTTAATGTAGGCCAGCTGCTGCGAGAGAAATACGGAGACAAGGTGTTTGCAATCGGCTATGGAACGTATACGGGCACAGTGATTGCTGGACGGTCGTGGGGGATGGAGCTTGAAGTGATGCCTGTGCCTCGTGCAATGGCGAACAGCTGGGAGGAGCTGTTGCACCGGGTCAGTTCCGCTGACAAGCTGCTGCTGTTCAGAGGCGCAGAGCCATCAATACTTGATGAGGTGACGGTTGGTCACCGTGCAATCGGAGTCGTCTACCATCCCGAGCGAGAGCGGGGGAATTATGTGCCGTCCGTCATGACACAACGGTACGATGCGTTCATCTGTTTCGACGAGACGACAGCGTTGTCGCCATTGTCGAGAGAAGTGGTTCATATGTAAGTGGACACGTGAAAGCCGCGATAATGCGGCTTTTTCCTTTTGTACAGATAGGGTGGTATTGCTAATTCATGGACTCTCGTATACGCTAATTTACATGATTGTTTGAGATACAGGGTAAGAGAACGGTAAGGGAGCGAACGCCAGTGTCACAAGTATTCTTTATATCCGATCATCACTTTGGCCATAAGCATATGATTGACTTCGAGTCGCGTCCGTTTAAGGATGTCGATGAAATGAACGAGGTTATGATTGACAAATGGAATGCCGTTGTCGGCAAGCAGGACAAAGTGTTCCATCTTGGCGATTTCTCGTTCTTGAACAAAGAGAAGACGAAGGCGATCGTCTCACGCTTGAACGGATACAAAATGCTGATTCTCGGCAACCATGATCGCGGACGCTCCAGAGCGTGGTGGCTAGACGCAGGCTTCGATGAGGTAAGCGAGTACCCGATTATCTATAAAGATTTCTTCTTCCTGTCGCATGAACCGCTGTATATGAATTATCACATGCCGTATGTGAATGTCCATGGTCATATCCATTCGCAGAAGTATGAGGGAATGAACTATTTCAACGTCAGCGTGGAGCATTGGGACTATACGCCGCTAACATTCGAGCAGATCCGAGATAGCGTTGTGCCAAGTGAGGAGCAATAAGATAATTTGGGATATGCTGAAAGGCGCGGAGCATTCATTTTTTATAATCGATCAGCATGGAGGAACAAAGATGAAACGAAATCAACTCGGTCGATCGGACCTGTATGTAAGTGAAATCGGACTGGGCTGCATGTCGCTTGGCACAGAAGAAGGCAAGGCTGTGTCGATCATCGATGCAGCGTTGGAGCATGGCATCAACTTTCTGGATACGGCGGACCTTTATGATGCAGGAAGGAATGAAGAGTTAGTCGGCCGTGCCATCCGCAGCCGCCGCAGTGACATCGTGCTTGCTACGAAGGTTGGCAACCGCCGAATGGAGGGGCAAGACGGCTGGACATGGGACCCGTCCAAAGCTTACATACTGCATGCGGTTAAGGACGGTCTACGGAGACTTGGGACAGACTATATCGATCTATATCAGCTGCACGGCGGTACGATAGAGGACCCGATCGATGAGACAATTGACGCATTCGAGACGCTCAAGAAGGAAGGGCTTATTCGTCATTATGGCATATCGTCGATTCGTCCCAATGTGATACGTGAATATGTGAAGCGCTCCAGCATCGTCAGTGTAATGAACCAGTACAGCATGCTGGATAGAAGGGCAGAGGAATCTGTCTTGCCGCTGCTTGGTGAGCATGACATCGGTCTTATTGCTCGTGGCCCACTGGCAGGCGGCATTCTGACCGAACGGGGAGCAGCAAAGGCTGAACGGAATTACCTTGACTATACGGCGGAGGAGCTTCCAACCATTCGACAGCAATTGCAGGATTTAACCGGGGATGGCTATACGTTAGCGCAGCTGGCAATCCGATACTCGCTGCATGATCCGGCAGTCCGTGTTGTCATACCAGGCGCTAGCAGCATTGAACAGCTTCGTATGAATGTCTCGGCAGCTGATGCGCCTCCGCTGACAACAGAGTTGGCTGCGGCCATTCGCGCGATTACACGTCCGAATACGTACTCAGCACATCGCTAATGAAGTGTTGGACTAACTTATCCCGAATATTTGCAGAACCTTATCCACCGCGCGATCCGCGGGAAGGATAAGGTTTTTTTTTCCATTAGAGCTTTTTTTGCAGCATTTGGAATTGACGAAAGCGAGAAATCAGGCTACATTGATTTAGTAAATTAGTAATTTAGTAAATAAGTAAAACAAGGAGTTGTTGTGCAACATGTGGTCCAATCGTTATGTCCGAACCATCTTTCTGTCGAGGGTGCTGCTGCATCTAGGCATTTGGATTCGGAACTATGCTGTCCTGCTGTATGTAACAGAGCTGACAAACAATAATCCAGTGGACGTGTCTCTTATATCGGCTGCTGAATTCGCACCGATCTTCTTGTTCGCACTTATCGGAGGGACATTCGCTGATCGTTGGCAGCCGAAGCGGACGATGGTGTGGAGTGACCGATTGTCTTCTTTATCGGTAGTCGCTGTACTGATCGCACTTATCTATGGGGGATGGACCGCACTTCTTGTCGGCTCATTCATCTCGGCTAGCTTGTCACAGTTCTCACAGCCATCGGCTATGAAGCTGTACAAACAGCATGTGCCAGAGGAGCAGCTTCAGCGAGTGATGGCCATGTATCAGACACTTGTTGCCATCTTCATGGTGTTAGGTCCAGTAGTCGGCACGTTTATTTTCATCCAATTAGGTATTCATGCTTCCCTTATCTTGACGGCGATTCTATTCTTCGGTGCATCGTTGATCCTTGCGACGCTGCCGCGAGACGTTGAAGAGAAGAGGGCAGAAACTTCAGGAAGCTTCTATCAAGAGCTGAAGGCGGGAATGAGATATATTGCTGCTAACCACACGCTTCGAACGCTGGGACTTACTTTCGGTGTTGTTGGCCTTGCATCAGGCGTGACGCAGCCGCTGCAAATTTTTATCGTGATGGAACAGCTTGGACAAGATAAGTCGTTTCTGCAGTGGTTTGTGATGACGAGCGGTGCTGCGATGCTTGTAGGCGGAACGATCATCATGAGCGTCGCGAAGAAGGTGCGGCCGCAGCTGCTGCTTATGTTTGGATTACTAGTAACGGCGGTATGTACGGTTGGTATCGGTGCTTCGACATTCATCTGGTTGACGTTTATATTGGCTGCCTTCAGCGGGCTGGTGTATCCATGCATTCATGGCGGGATTCAGACGCTGCTTGTTCGTAATACGGAAATGGCTTATATGGGCCGTGTGTCCGGGGCGATCATGCCGATCTTCATGGGGATGATGGTGCTCGGCATGTTCTTGTCAGGCATGCTGAAGAAGGCATTCTCGCTGCTTGTCGTATATGAGTTGAGCGGAGCAATGATCGTTGCAGGCGCATTGCTTTTATTGCCGCTTGTGAGATCGAAACAGAGGAAGACGGAGAAGCAAACGGCAGTCGGCTAACGAGGTACTGCAGCTGCCGTTAGAAATGAAGAAAGCTGCTGAATATTCAGCAGCTTCTTGTACAATTTCAGTGGCTAAGCTCTACACGGTGGAATCATGACTTCCATCGCTGCTTGATAACGGAAATGAATGGCCCTAGGAAAAGCATACCGCCAAGCGGCAGCATGAACATCCATTGTTCGTGCGCGATCATGAGGATTAAATCCCATATACTCGAAGGTCCAGCGTTAGGTCCATCACTGAAAGGGTAGGCGAACAGCGCAGGCAATATTCCAATGCCAATGAATAGTATCCCGAACAGGACGGAGAGTGTATAAAACGCTTGTCTGATAAACATCACTAGTACCTCCTTATCATGGATGGGATCATAATCACTACCATTTAGGACGTAACGGATCGATCGTATGTTGCTCAGTTCGATATAATGTTTGTTCTTTTGTCAAAACCTGTTTACGTGATACATTAGGTAATACCATACCAGGATTTAATTATCAGTATCATGAGAGCAGGGAAGAGAATGCAGGAATGGTCCTATTCTGTAACTGACCAATGGGATGAGGAACGCTGGAATGCGGCGGAGCTAATTTATGAAGAAGCCTTCCCGCTCGAAGGCAAGAAGACTCGAACCATTATTCGAGGCATGTTCGCCAAGCGTATGTGCCAACTGCATACGCTGGAGCAAGGCGAGAAGGTGGTGGGCATGGCAATAACAGGTCTTGATGCGTCGTTAGGTGTATTGATCCTCGACTACATAGCCATTCGTGCGAACATTCGCAGCACCGGTCTTGGAAGCTTACTGTTGGATCGAATCAAGCAGTGGGCACGTGAGCAGCATGGTTGTCGTGGTCTAATTGTTGAAGTTGAATCGGAAGAAACAGCCGCTAATGAACAGCGCATCCGCTTCTGGAGGTCGAACGGCTTCGAGTTGACCGACTATGAGCATCATTATAGATGGGTGCCTGAACCTTATCGAGCGATGGCCTTCAGCTTCGATTATTCTGATAAGCTGCCCGAAGATGGCAGGCAGCTGTTTAAGAGCATCACAAGATTCCATAACAAAGCATATCGCGGGAGGAACGAATAATTGGGGTATGCGCAATGAGCTGAGGTAAAAGTGACGAGATAGATAACGAGAAAAAACGCGATCGCAAGAAAGCAGCCCGTTCGGCTGCTTCATGCGATCGCGTTCATTTTCTAGTCCTTGGACTCTGATTTAAGTATACGATCGTCGCCATAGATCTCAGATAGATGCTTCACATGGGCTTGACCCCATTCGCTGATCGACTGAATAAGGGGGGTAATGCCTTGTCCGTAAGCAGTGATTGAATATTCAACCTTCGGAGGGATTTGCAAATACACTTTGCGATGGACGATATCGTGATATTCCAGCTCGCGCAGCTGTGCCGTCAACATTTTCTTCGTAATGCCTGGTATCGCCTTCTGCAGTTCACTGAATCTCATCGTGCCGTTCGTAAACAACGAATACAGAATAATCGGCTTCCATTTTCCAACCAGAATCTCTAATGCGGTTTCGATTGTACAACTACTATGGTCTTCCATAAATACGTGTTCGCCTCCGGGAGCCCGCGTCATTATTAAGGTATCCAATAGGATACTATCATTATTTGAAGTATCTACTTCCGACGAATGGTCCTATATCTTATTATAGCGCTAGGAGCAAAAAGAATACAACTCTGCGGCAAAGTCTCCCGATGTTCTATCAAATTCAATATCCAGGAAGCGGCTCCAAGATCGTCGCCTCAATCACAACACGAATATGGTTTTGACCGTTCCGCTTCTGATTGATACAATGAAATTAACTATATGATTATACTCCGTATAGATTGGGCGTGGCGGTAAATGGACAATAACAATGAACCGATAACCGTATGGTTATCTTTATCTCAGCTTTATTCCAGCATCTCTGATAAATTAGAGCAAGCTCTCCAACAGGAATATGGCTTGTCCTTGAAGGAGTTCTCGGTGCTGTATTTCATCTCGAATAGTGAACAGAAGAGATTGCGGCTGCAGTCGCTGCAAGAGATGGTTGGGTTAAGCCAAAGCGCAACCTCCAGGCTTGTTGTACGTATGGAAGCCAAGGAATGCGGCGCATTGCATCGACATATGTGTACAGATGACCGAAGAGGGATCTATACGCAGATTACTGAAATCGGAGAAGACAAATTCCAGCATGCACTACAAACATTTAATCAAGTCCTCCAGTCCGAGCTGCAAAGAGAAGGGCTGCAGGCTGAATTTCAGAGCATTATCCAGAAGCTGTTCTGATGAATGAAGTCTCTTCGAAAGAGACTTGACATTCGTTAGTCGTTGCGTTAATTTATATGCATGCGCATATATGTATTCACTTCGCTCGAATACATGCTTGCGCATACATGTATAGAAAAGCTGATGGTGAGGAAGTCTGAGCTTCATTGAAAAGACTGATGTTGTTTGGATGGGTGAGATGACTTAATCGATGACCATTTCTTAAATCAAGGGAGGAATTACTATGCCAACGAATACATCTTTACAGCCGCTGTTCACCTCATTCACTTGGGGAAATCTGGCCCTGAAGAATCGGACTGTCATGGCACCAATGACTCGAAACATGTCACCTAACGGTGTTCCTGGAGCGGATGTTGCTGCATATTATCGCCGTAGAGCAGAGAATAAGGTTGGTCTGATTATTACAGAAGGTACCGTTATCCAGCATGTGGATTCGTCTAATCAGAAGAATGTCCCTTTCTTTTATGGAGAGGAAGCATTACAAGGCTGGGCTAACGTTGTGTCTGAAGTACATGAGGCCGGTGGCAAAATCATGCCGCAAATTTGGCATATGGGGGCACGCGGCAGCGTTAATGAATACTCGGAAGCTGAGATTGCGGCAATTATTAATGCATTCGCGCAAGCGGCAGCAGATGCCAAACGCCTTGGATTTGATGGCATTGAGCTGCATGGGGCGCACGGATATCTGATTGACCAGTTCTTCTGGGAACAAACGAATCAACGTACGGATCGCTATGGCGGCAGCTTGGTTGCACGTACACGATTTGCACTAGAAGTGATTCAAGCGTGCCGTCAGGCAGTTGGACCGGATTTCCCGATCGTGCTGCGTATTTCGCAATGGAAAGGCATCGACTACAAAGCCAAGTTAGTTACTACGCCGGATGAGCTGAAACAATTCCTTCAACCGTTGGTCGATGCAGGCGTCGATATTTTCCATTGCTCGACACGCCGCTTCTGGGAGCCTGAATTTGAAGGATCTGACCTGAATCTTGCGGGGTGGGTCAAACAGATAACGGGCAAACCAACGATAACAGTTGGTTCGATCGGACTGGATGGCGACGTCACGACGCTATTCGCAGAAGGGAAGGGCTCCAACACGGCAGGTATTGAAGGATTGATTCCGAGGTTAGCGAAAGAGGAGTTTGATCTCGTAGCGATCGGGCGAGCTTTATTGGTTGATCCTGCTTGGGTGGAAAAGGTGTCCAGCGGACGTACGGATGAGCTGCTTCCATTCAATCCCGAGGCGCTTAAGACACTTTATTAAAAATTGGTTTATAACAAAGCAGCCGACCTCATGGGCCGGCTGTTTGTTCGTATATTTAAGTTTACATAATAAAAATTAAGTCAACTCAATCATGTATTCCAATCATTTCCTTTCTGTTATCCAACGGGTAGGCAAGTTCAATCCAAATCAGTAAGCAGGAAGAAGCGGCTGAATCGTTGTCATTGCTTCCTTCTTCGCATGATCGGAGACGTGCGTATAAATCTGTGTCGTCGAGATGTCTTCGTGGCCTAACAATTCCTGCAGCGTGCGCAAATCTACGCGACCTGTCGCTAGCAGGTTCGTTGCGAATGAATGCCGCAGCTTGTGAGAGGAGAGCGGCATGTCCTGGTAATCGGGATGCTGCTCTCGGAACGCATGAAGGGATTTTTCGCATACGTCTTGAATCGCACGCTTGGACATCCTTCTGCCTAGACGCGAAACAAAGAAAGCATTCTCCTGACTGCGGCGAGGTTGAATTCGCTCCTCCAGACAATCGTTCATCAACGCGATCATCGAAGCAGGGAGGGGGATGTATCTCCATTTGCGTCCTTTGCCAAGTATTGCAAGCTGCCCGGCCTGTACATGATAATCGTTAACGTTCAAACGATGTACTTCTCCGACGCGAAGACCGCAATAAGCCATCAAAGACAATATCGCAATATCTCTCAATCGATATAGGCTGTCCACCACTTGCAGCAGTCTACCGACATCGTCCGGTTCCATGTAGGCAGGCACCTTGTTTTTCTCCACCTTCGACTTCGGCACATCCAACGCTGGATTCGACTCCAGCTGCTCAAACTCGATCATGACCTTGAAGAACAATCGGATCGCAGAGAGCGACCGGTTGCGTGCGCGATCTCCTGCACCGTTCATCCGTACTTTCGTCAGATGGCTCATCACATCAATTTTGCGCAGAGCGCTGATCGGCTTAGTGGGGTGGCTGCGGAGGAAGGCGCGTACGTCGTGCATATAGCCATGCTGCGTATCCTGGGAGTACCCTCGGTCCTTAAGCCAGATTAAATACATATCTAATTGTTCCTCATGGTCATCCATTGCCATCATGCTGTTCGTTCCTTCCTTATGTAAAATCTTGCTGCGACGAATTTCCTCATATCGGGATAAAAGGGTCGAAAATCGCGTCAAATGTACCGCAATAGGGCTCGTGACTCGAATAAATAATCGCTTTAAACACTAACCGCATTAAATGTGAATTTAATGCGGTTCAGAAGATAAATGAATTCGCCGGAAATCGGCAAAATCCTCTTTAATCAGGACAAAAATTAATGGGGTGAAGGAAGATGGTGGAATATGAATACGTAATAAATATTATGTAAACTATTGTTTGATACATATAACGAAGAAGGAAGAGGGAGAGACAGAAGCTGTATTTGGAGTTAATGATGTGCTCTGGGATGCAGTCCATATAGCGAAACTCCCGTTAGGCATTCACCCTTGGTCAACTAGGTGAGTATCATAGCTTAGAATGCTATATAAGCGAACGGAGGTAATCGCGTGGGATACTATGTGAACGTCGAACCAGGTGTGAAGCTGTTCGTGGAAGATTTGAATCCCGGCGGCAGCAAAACGATTGTATTCTTGCATGGCTGGCCGCTGAGCCACAAGCAGTTCGAATATCAGTTCAACGTGCTGCCAAGCAAAGGGTATCGCTGTATCGGTATTGATTGGCGCGGCTTCGGCGATTCGGATAAGCCGTATCATGGCTACAATTTGGATCGTCTTGCAGACGATATCCGCATGGTTGTCGAGGCATTGAAGCTAAAGAACTTCGCGCTTGCCGGGCATTCAACCGGCGGTGCGATCGCAGTGAAATACGCATCGCGGTATAACAGCTACGGCTTGTCGCACCTCATTCTGATTGAAGCTGCGGTCCCAGTGGGATTCACGAAGCAAACGGCTGAGCAGCTGCTGAAGGAGTCGCTGAACGATCGGCCGAAGATGATGCGAGACATTACCGACATGTTCTTCTTCCAGTATATATCGCCGCCTTTCGCGGATTGGTTCTTCCAGACGGGCATGCAAGCAGCTGGCTGGTCGACCGCCGCAATCATTAAGATGCTGTCGGAATTCAATCTCGAAGCCGATCTAGCGCGAATCAACGTGCCAACGCTTATCGTTCACGGCACTCACGATAAAGTGATCCCATTCAACCAAGCGGAAGAGATGCAGCGCAAGATTAGAAATTCGCAGCTGGTGCCGTTTCATTACAGCGGTCATGGCTCCTTCTATTGTGAGCGCGATAAGCTGAACGAGCTGCTGCAGAAGTATGTAAAGTAAAAGTGAACAGGCGGGTTGCGGATTTGCTATCAGCAACCTGTTTTGTTTTACATAACAATTTATAGATAATTGCTGGATATTGAAACCTCCGATGGAAATAATATAGGTACTTATTGTCCTATAAGGAGGTGCAGTGTTTATGGAATCTAGTCAGCAGCTCGCGAACAATACGACTGCCATTCAGGAGATGCTGTCGAATAGTTCGGACTTCCAGACGACGGACTTCACCGCAGGTGGACGTCATTATCGCTTATATTATCTCGATACGATGATTGAGTTAGCCGCGGTCCAAGAACACCTCATAAGCCCATTACTGCTGCAAGATAATGTTAGCGTTCGTGAAGCGGTATCTATCTTAAATGTGAGTGAGACACAACTTCTCACAGACGCGTTAACCGCAATTATTGAAGGGAAGACCGTTGTACAAATTGAAGGGGATGCGACGCTCTACTTATGCGCGACGGCGCTGAACAAGGAACGTTCAATTAACATACCTGTGAACGAACGCGTATTGCGTGGATCCAATGAGGCATTTATCGAGGATCTGGCTACGAACCTCAATCTGATGCGAAAGCTGTTATCGTCACCAGGACTTGTCGTGAAATATTACGAGCTCGGTCGCATTTCGAAGACGAGAGTAGCCATGCTCTATATTCGCAATCTAGCCAATTCGGACATTTTGCACGAGATGGATCGTAGGATTAAGAGCATCGACATCGATTATGTGGAGGCACCGGGGTTCATTCAAGAGCTTGTTGAAGAGAAATTGTTCTCTCTATTCCCGCAAACTCTCATAACAGAAAGACCCGATCGTGTTCGGTCATACTTAATGGATGGGAAGATCGCCATACTTAGCAATGGATCACCGGACTGTATGATTATTCCCATAACTTTCTGGTCGTTCTTCCAAAGCCCAGACGACTACCAAATTAATTGGCTGTTTGGCAGTACATTCCGATTGCTTCGAATTATCTGTTTCATAATCGCAATAAGCTTGCCTGGCGCTTATGTTGCAATGGTGAATTTCGATCCAAGGATTTTACCGTTTGAAATTTCGATGACTCTGCAAAGCTCCATGCAATTCATTGCAATGCCTGCTGTAATGGAGGCGATATCGATGCTGCTAATCCTTGAAGTGTTAAGGGAAGCTACGATTCGGCTGCCGAGTCCGATTGGTCAAACGATTGGTGTTGTTGGCGGTATCGTGATTGGAACCGTCGTCGTGCAGTCCAACCTTGTGTCGAATACGATGGTTGTCGTCGTGGCGTTTACAGGCTTGGCATCGTTCATTATTCCGTCTTATGAGATGAGCAGCGCTGCACGATTGCTGCCCTATCCGTTCATCTTGATGTCGTCAATTTTGGGCCTGTTCGGGTTGGAACTTGCCTTTCTCTTCGTCATTACGCATCTTTCCCGCCTGCACACAATGGGGGTTCCGTACTTCTACACTGGCTTAAACGGAGGCACGATGAGAGATACCTTATTCAGATCACCTATTTGGCGATTGAAGACAAGACCGAAAGAAAGTATGACGAACAATAAAGTCAGAATTCGCAACCCAAGGGGATGGGAGAAATGATCCATCTAAAGCAGTTGTCAACGCAGCAGTTAATATGCCTCGTTATACTGACACAAGTTGGAGCACATGTGCTCTCGATACCCTATAATGAATCCCGCAATTCTGGCAATGATGCCTGGATGTCGATCTTGCTAGGGGGATTGATCGCACAGGTAGTCATTCTAATCATCTATTGGTTAGGCAAGAGGTACCCCAGCCAATCGTTACCGCAATACGTTACTTCTATTTTGGGGATACCGCTTGGTGTAGTACTCAATTTACTGTTCGCCGTTTATTGCGCGGAGTCCAGCCTAGTTGTATCTGTCACCTACGCAAGCGTCATCGTAAGGTGGCTGCTGCTTACAACACCTTGGTATATCATTCTCGGATTGTTGATTGCAATTGCTGCATATATTGCATCTTCACCATTACGTTCAATCGCAACCGTTACGCAGTCCATTATGTTTATGTTTCTGGTCTGCCTAGCAATCGTGTTAATTAGTGGTTCAGGCAAAGGGGATATGCGTAACATACTACCGATTGGGACACATGGGATTGGAGCTGTATTCAAAGACGCATTGCCAGCTCTATGGCTGTATGCGGGATATGAGCTTCTGCTTTATGTGTTTCCTTTCGTCAGAAGTTACAAACAAAAGAGTATTATAATTGCAATGTCCATAGCGAATGGCCTGACGACCTTGACTTATTTGGCCATTACTTTCGTAGTAACGTACAAGTTCAGCGAAGGCCAGATGAATTACATATCCGAGCCAATGGTTTTCATTCTCCGACAATTCAATTGGCCGGTAGTTCAAAGTCTGGATATTCTGTTCATGACGATCTGGCTTGCAGTCATTGCCGTTACCGTATATGTTTACTTGTTTCTATCTGCTCGTTATCTAGCTTCTGTCTTACCCAGCGGAATCCGTAAACATACGTTGCTTGTGTGGATAATAGCAGGTATCTGCTACGTTATTGGCCTATGGGGAGATCATCGAGAGAAGATTATTCGGTTTTCCGTCTACCACAATTTTGCAACAGGTGTCATGGTCATCCTAGTTCCAGTACTGCTGCTGCTTATTTCGTTCATGCGAGGGAAAGGTGGCGTGGTTAGATGAAACGAATGGTACTCTGTATACTCAGTTTATTGTTACTATCCGGATGTTGGGACAGGCTGCCATTGCGTGATTTGCAGATGATTGATGCTGTTGCTTTTGATCGTAATGAGGAGACGAAGGACATCGCGGTTGACCTCATCGTGACATCGCTCAAGAGAGCCGGGATGGGGGAAGGAGAGCCGATTGCCGAACAAACGGAGCTGGAAGGGAAAAGTGTGATTGAGGCTGTAGGTAAATCCGAATATATGGATCAAGGTCCTTTCTCAGCGGTCAATACTAGAGTTTTCCTAATGAGTGAGAGGTTCGCTTCAGATCGTCCAGTGAAGGAACTTGAGTTCCTTCTTCATGCTCCCTATACATCGATTAATACACCGGTTGTCATCTTCAAAGGTGAGATTAATGACCTTATCAAATATAAGGTGAGCAATAGGAAGGCTCCAATCGAGAAACTAAACACGTTCATTAGAAGTTTAGATGCGAATGGGCTCATACAGAATGTATCCATGATGGAGTTTCTTACTTCCCAAAGAGATTCGTTGGATGATTATCCTATGCCTGTGGTGAATTACGCTGACACGAAATTTGAGCTTGAAAGCGCGATGCTGTATCATGCGGGCTTATATACAGGAGGGCGGTTGACTAGAGAGCAGCTTAGAATGCTCATGTTCATGATTGGGGTTGATCAAGGCAAGCAGCGAATTACAGGGAGACTGTCAGAAAGCAGCGGCGTACAGAATTTGACCTATGGATTCTCAGTTAAGAGTGTTCATAATCGTTATCATGCACAGCAGGATTCGGGGCGGCTGCCGAAGATGACGATTGATGTAAGGCTGAATATAAGCGTATTTGATATTGGAGAAAATATCGAGACGCTTAAGCCTACATATTCGCATAAAATGCAGCAATTGTTGATTACGCAATTCAATCGAGAAGCTAATGTGACGATACAAGCGCTTCAGAAGGCGAACTGCGATGCACTGGGTATTGGAAAGCATCTGAGAGCTTATCATCCGAAGCTGTGGAAGTCACTAGATTGGCGCAACGATTATCCGAACATGAAGATCGAACCCCGGTTCAACATTCATATTCTAAACACGGACGGATTCGAAGAAATATCAATGAAAGAGGAGCAGGCTGATAATTATGCCGCTCCTCTTTTTAGTGCCCGAAACATCGGATAGTCAAACAGATACATTAGAAACGCTCAGTTAGTGCCGTTTCATTACAGTGGTCATGGTTCCATCTTGTGAGCGCTGTGGTATACACATCGGGCCCTCATTCTCGGTTCTTATTTTTTCTGATTTAAGGTATACAGATAGTTATATTTGGATGCGTGTTTTTGTTCGTCCATAATAATGCCAAGCACTGTATTCTGGTAGATGGCATCTATAAGACCGGACCATATTGAACGATACTTTTCTACAGCTGACAGTTCACCGAAGAGGGCGGATACAAGGCCGTCTAAGTAGGATACCGGTTTGTTGAACGGTACATTAGGTGCAGGGCCAATCTCCTGACCTGTTAAGTCTCTATAGATTTTTCTGAACATTTGATTGTGACCGCGTTCATCGTCTCGAATAGAGGCTATGATATTACGCTGCATCTGATCCGGTGCAAGACGGATTAACTCCTCGTAGAACATTTCATCGTGGGCTTCATCTTGTACAGCTTCACGAATCATAGCGAGCGCTTGTTGGAAAGTCGTTTGCCATAGCGGCTGAAAGGCTTGACGATAGGCGGTTGGGTAGACCCAATACATTGTTCATTTCCTCCCGAACATCAGCTAGGTGCATACCCTATTTCTATGCATGTGCTATCGTCCAAGTGCAGCTTACGTGAATAAGGCACGATAAGCCGTTCTACTGCACTTCCAGCCCGACTCTTATAATGAGCTTTTCTTCTCTAGATAAATTAAGCTAAAATGGGAAGAGATCACGCGTTCTAAATAAATTTGATAGCCCTGCAGCAATTGCAACGGAATAGTCGGTCTGCTCCGATTGCTGCCTGATAATCTATGGATGAGAGGAGGTCATGGCATGAATATGCTGAACCAGTTGAACGATGCGCTAGCCTATATTGAGCAAAACCTGGAGTATGAAGTGGATGACAATGAAATTGCTAGAAGGGCGTATTGCTCCGTCTACCACTTTAAACGAATGTTCTCTTTCCTTGCAGGCATTCCGCTGCAGGAGTACATTCGTCGACGCAGACTTACGCTTGCCGCGTTAGAGCTTCAGGATCGTTCCGTGAAGGTGATTGATATCGCAGTCAAGTACGGCTATCAATCGCCGGATGCTTTTACACGTGCCTTCCAGAGCATGCACGGTATGACGCCATCCGAAGCCCGCCTGAGCAATCGTTCGCTCAAAGCGTATCCGCCAATGACTTTCCGACTATCTATAGGGGGACAAGAGCCTATGAAGTATCGGATTGAGCAGAAGGAAGCATTCCAGCTAATTGGCATATCTAATCATGTGGTGCCTGTGCCAGAAGGCGATCATCCCGGCATGCTGCAAGTATGGCGGGATACGGACCAACAGACGTATGATCAGATGCTGGCACTGAATGATGTACAACCATCGGGCATCCTGCATGTCGATTATCAGATTGGGGAACAGGTCGGAAATGAATTTGAATATTTGTTTGGCGTTGCATCAACTAAGCCTTGTCCGCCTAACTTGACCTCATTGATGGTGCCAGCCCATACCTGGGCCGTATTTGAAATTCAAGCGCCGTGGGAGCATGGGACTTGGCACAGCATCTACGGTGAATGGTTCCCGGCATCCGGCTATGAGCAGGCGAAGGGACCGACGATTCAGGTCGGCGGGCATGAGATCATGCTAGGAGCAGAGAAACAGATGTACACGAAGTACGTTGATGTCGAGTACTGGGTACCGGTTGTGAAGGTATAATCGGTTAGAGCATTAGGCCTTCCTCGTTAATGAGGGAGGCCTATTTTGTCATCTGTATACAGAATTTAGCAAGAATGATCAAGTTCGTCGAGCACCTTAATGGTAAGGTTATTTCATCATAGCCTGATCCAAGAAGGAGCTGTCTCATGGATAATTTGATTTCCAAAACGTATTGGTTTAAGCGGCTGCCCGCCATTGGCAAGAACGCATCGGAATGGGCATCTCATTGTGCAGCGCACTGGAAGTTGAGTTCCTACCAATCGGAGCACGTGATACCGTCCAGTGAAGTTCGTCTCATCATGAATCAATATATGCCGGAGCTGGTGCCTGATTATGATGCATTCTTAGCCGCGTTACCGCAAAGGCCTGACATGGCGCAGCTCGTCGCTGGCTACAACCTGCGTCCATTCTTCTCTGGCTGCAGCAATTCAGTGTCTACCAGATTGGGTTATCCAACTTTGATCCGTAATTACGATTTTCCGATTCATGAGCTCGCTGGTGTGTTCCGTCACGAACCGCTGTCAGATGGCGGCTGGATCATTGGCTCAGCCGAATCGGGATGGGGTTATCTAGACGGTATGAACCATCATGGTCTTGCGGTCGCTATTACATTCGGTGGCAAATACACGGTAAGCAGCGGCTTTAGCATTCCTATCATTGTCCGTTACCTGCTCGCTACATCGAGAACGGTGCCAGAGGCAGTCGAACGTCTGAGAAGGATTCCACATCGCCTAGCTCAGAATCTGCTGCTGCTTGACCGAGAAGGAAGGTACTCTGTTGTTTATACATCATCCGATGGGGTTTCGGTAGATGAGGGACTTATTTGCACAACGAATCACCAGCGAACCGTAGTGGATCCGAAAGTGGAGCACGACACGATGGAGCGCTACGACTACCTTGTTCGAAAAGCAGGAAAGCTATCGCCATCCGATTTCTTCGACAGTCCGCTGTACAATTCACATTTCTCAGACGGATACGGGACCTTATACACTGTAGAGCTTGATCCTCGTACTGGAGAAGCTAACTACTATTGGCCGCAAGGGAAACATCTAACCGTTTCAGAGAAATCGGAGGAGCAGCAATTCGTTATTCAATGGAAAAGTGAACGATGAGCGGAATTGCGAAAGAGCCTTCGTCGATGCGAAACCATAAACATATTTACAATCGAACGTACATTCGGTATTCTATTAATGGTTAATAATACCATTCCTGTAGAGGAGCGTTCTGGCCATGGAAATCGTCAAAGCAAGAATCGAAAACTCACTTACCGTATTATTAGTATCGGATTTGGCACGTTCTCAGGCTTATTATGCACAGGCGCTTGGCTGTGAAGTGAATGATTTCTGGGCCATTCGGGATGACTTTGGACTAGGGTTCAAGCTGATTCAAGCGGAATCAATCGAGGATGTTCGCCCAAATCGCAATCATTGGAATACGTACGCGTATGTTCGCACACATGATGAGCTGGACCTCCTGTTTGAAGAGTTAAAGACTAACGCGGCGATTATAGCCGCTGAACCTGCCGAGGTCGAATTTGAATGGGGTGTGTGGAAGGAATTCTCGGTGAAGGACCCTGATGGCTATGTCATCGGCTTTGGTTCAGGAAACAAGAACAGTAATTAATTCGTGGAGCTGCGTCTAGTCGTTGCCCATCTCACACGTGAATAGAATAAGGGTGGAGGTGGTCTCGATGGCGCAATCCAGGCCTATTACTAGTGAAGCTGTATTGAAGTATAAGCTGCAGCGGTTGGAGCAGAGGCAGGAGACCGATCAAGCGCTCCTGAACCTGTTGGATGCCCAGACACCAAGTGAGATAATCAATCAGTTCAAGCTTAAGCGGCAGGAACGGATGGAGAAACGTCTTATTGAAATCGCTGAGCTTCGCAAGCGAATGAACGAACAGCTGCTTGAACGAGAGAATGAAGCACTCATGGATGACGAGTAAATCGAACGGTTGATTGTGTCGGAGGCTAGTGGTATAGCCTTATGTTATCTATGATAAGGATTTTGCAATGAGGAAATGGGCGCTGGTGAAGCGCTCATTTTTTTGTGCACAGTCGCAGAATGGCGGGCGGAATGCTCCTGATCTGTATTGGATCTGTTATATAGGATGACTGAATCCTGTTTTTAATACAGAGGAACCTATTTTTATGATTTATATCACCATTTTCATCTTCTGTTATATACATAATAAATATCTGTATCATATAATTAACTAGGTAGATATTTACAATCTATCGATGGGTGGTGCTGTCCAGATGCTTATGAACATGAAAGAGGCAATTCGTCACGGGCTTGATACGGCGCTTGCATCTCATGATGAAGCGCTGATTTTCGGAGAGGATGTTGGCGGTGTTGGCGGCGTGTTTCGTATAACGGAGGGCTTGCAGCGGAAGTATGGTGAGGAGCGCGTATTTGATGTTCCTCTCGCGGAGTCTGCTATTTGTGGTATGGCAGTAGGGATGAGTACACAAGGCTTACGTCCGATCGTCGAAATTCAATTCATTGGCTTTATCTATGAAGCGCTGGATCAGATGCTTGTCCAGGCAGCGCGTCTACGGTATCGATCGGGTGGACGCTATCATGCGCCGATTACGTACCGCATTCCTTATGGCGGGGGCGTCAACGGGGCGGAGATGCATAACGACTCACTCGAGGGCTTAATGATACAAACGCCTGGTATCAAAGTAGTTGCACCGTCCAATCCTTATGATGCGAAGGGATTATTGTTGTCCGCGATAGCCGACAACGATCCGGTCATCTTCCTTGAGCATCTAAAGCTGTATCACCTATATCGTGAGGAAGTGCCAGAAGAGGCTTATTTGATCCCGCTGGGAAAGGCCAAAATCGTTAGAGAAGGCAGCAGCTTAACAGTCATTACGTATGGTGCGATGGTCGCGCTTTCTGTCCAAGCAGCCGAACAAGTGGAGCTTCAGCGGGGCATTACCGTCGAGGTTATTGATCTGCGAACATTGATGCCGCTTGATATCGAGACGATTGTACAGTCGATTAGCAAAACAAACCGTGCGGTAGTCGTTCAAGAGGCGCAGCGCACATCCGGTATTGCATCAGAGGTCATTGCACAAATCAATGAACGCGCCATCTTAAGTCTCGATGCACCGGTTATGCGGATTGCTCCGCCTGACACCGTTTATCCATTCGGTCAAATCGAAAATCAATGGCTGCCGACCGTTGAACGAATCGCTGCGGGAATGGTGAAAGCACTGGACTTCTAGCATGAGAGAAAGGGAGCGCATAAGGTTCTCATGACCGAATGCGCCCCCTTTAGTAGAGATGCTGCGAAACTTACGAATTTTACGAAACCGTTTTAGCTATTCGTAACGGAATAGCTGTTCACGATGAAATCAGATCCAGATGCTGAAGAGGTAATCTCGAAGCCGAACTGAACGCTGTTGATTACGACATCGCTGAACCAGCCTTTGGACTTAATCCAGTTCGTAATGGCAAGGATATCAACCGTACCAGAGTTTGTATTACTTGTACGGACGAACGAGTAAACGGCATTCGCACCGTTGCTGCCTTGATAGACATTCCAAGTGTGTCCGCCAACGCTTACATTCGAGAATACAGGAACAGGGCTGCCGGAAGAGGACCAATTGTACGAGATTGGGTTGACCGCACCGGCTTTGTTCATCCAGATCATGATCTCATAAGCGTTGTTCGTGCCTGCCCAGACATCGTACGTGGAGGAATATGCACCGCTCGAAGGAACCGTTACGTTGAAGCTGCTCTTAAGTGTAGAGATAGCGCTAATTTTCTTGTTGATCGTCTTCGTAACGTTCGGATACGATTTGATGCCTCCGGTATTCGGATGCTGAGCCCATACGCCCCAATTGCTGTACGAGTTCGCCCAAATGCTCTGATAGCCTGCGCCACTACCCCAGATGTTGTTATAGATGGTGTAACCACCATTCGTCCAGCTAGCCCATTGTCCTGAAGAGCTCCAAGCTGCAGCATAAGCAACCGAGAAAGAAGAGAATACGAGAATGAGTGCGGTTACCAAAGACAACCATACTGTACGGCCTTTGTTTCTCATAGGAATAACCTCCCAAAGTATTGGATTAACTACTTCATTCATCGCAAAAAGTGAAAAACTCGAGCTAGTGTCATCGGTCAAACGGGGCGGCGGTCGACATCTTTCTCAGGCGAACAACGGACTACTACACTAATAGTCACCTCCTTACATTTGTAAAATAGAAAGCGCTTTCGTAGACGATTATAATACTCAATATTTGGCAAATCAATATAATAAATTCATTAATAACATGAACATACATGACAACTGTTCGATCGACAAAACCCGCGTTCTTACAGCATTTTCAGCACTGCCAGAGAGGCCGTTCTTTTTTTTTTTACCAACAATCGTTCCGACGTTGTCACAAATCGGAACTGCTCCCCGTCATACGAGTATCACAAGGAAGGGGATGACGGATATGATGATTCCAACAACGAAATTCGATATCGCAATTGTAGGCGGGGGAATTGCAGGTTTGACGGCTGCGCTGTATGCCGCACAAGCGGGCAAGCGGACCATTCTAATTGAAAAGCAGGAGCGTCTCGGCGGGCGTGCAATGACGAATAAGAAGCAAGGGCATTACTTCAACTTAGGCGGCCATGCCTTGTTTCATGGCGATGCTCTTGCAACCTTCCGGGACTTGAAGCTCAGCCTGAAGGGCGGTAAGCCAGCGATCGAAGCGCACGGATTATGGAAAGGTCAATTAAGCACGCTGCCTATCGGTGTGAAATCACTGCTAACAACACCACTCCTCTCGGTGAAAGGCAAAATGGAATTCGCCAAATGGTTCACGAAGCTCGGTAAGCTTCAGCCCGATAGATACAACCACTTGAGCGTCCGTGAGTGGGTGGAAGGAAATGTGAAGGATCCGATGGCTCGTCATATTTTATATTCGCTCATTCGCTCGACCACCTATGTGATGGCACCTGATCTGCAAGCAGCAGGACCCGTCATCCAGCAGCTTCAGAGTGCACTGCATGGTGTCATGTATATAGATCGCGGCTGGGGTTCTATCGTGGAGGAGATGCGTCAACGGGCAGCTGCACTTGGTGTTCATTTCATAACGAAACAGAAGGTTGCAGCGATCGAGCATCAGGAAGGACGTGTGCGTCAGGTTCGTTGTGAGGATGGTACGGTGATAGAGGCCTGCAACGTTATCGCAGCTGTCCCGCCGGCAGCTGCCTATCATTTGGTGCCGCAAGCGGAAATGACAGCACTTCGCATCTGGAAAGAGCAAGCGGTTGAAATAACAGCCGCGACGCTGGATGTTGCGCTGCGTAAGGTGCCCCAGTCGAAGGTCAAGCTCGTATACGGTATTGATCAGACTGTGTTCCTGTCGAATCATTCGCGTGCAGCACATATGAGCGATGATGGAGCACAGGTGATTAGCGTCATTAAATATCAAAGCCAGGAGAAAGACGCGGAGCTAGATCTGCGAGATATGGAACAAATGCTGGATACGGCACAGCCTGGCTGGCGGCATGAGCTGGCGGCCAAGCAATTCCTGCCGAATATAACGGTTTCGCACGATTTCATGCACCTACAGCGTCAATCGATACCAGGACCCTTTGTCCCGGAAATTAGTGGATTATATGTAGCAGGAGAATGGGCATCGCATGGGGAAATGCTTGTAGATGCTGCGACTGCAAGCGCTAAGCGTGCCGTTGCCCATATACTCTCTACACAAGAAACGGAGAATAAGGTGTATCATGAGCACAGAAGCATTGTATAGAACGTACCGTACGCAGCTGTTTTCTCTTGCATACCGAATGCTAGGAAGCGTGATGGATGCAGAGGATATCGTACAAGAAGCTTTTCTCACTTATGATCAACTGCCGGATGTCACCTCAATTCAGAATGAACGGGCGTATTTGTACAAAATAGTAACGAATCGCTGCTTGGACCTGCTGCGATCCTCAGCTAAGCAGCGTGAGCTGTATGTTGGACCGTGGTTGCCGGAGCCTCTCATGAATCGGGAGGTCCCGGAGAATGATCCATCTGCTGCCTACATGCAGCGTGAATCGATCTCGACAGCGTATCTGCTGCTGCTTCAGCAGCTCAATGCAGTGGAGCGCGCCGTATTTCTCCTGCGGGAAATTTTCCATTACGGTTACGATGAGATTGCAGAGATGGTAGGGAAGAGCAGTGCGAATTGCCGGCAAATCTTTCACCGCGCTCAGCGCAGCATTCACTTCGAGCCTGAACAGATGCCGTCGATCTCTATTGCCGAATCTTATATTAAAGCATTCATCCGTTCAATTGCGACGGGAGACATGAATAAGGCACTCGAGCTTATTAGCGATAACGTCGTTGTTTATAGCGATGGCGGCGGCAAGGTCCAAGCGGCGAAGATTCCGATTGTTGGCATCGATAAAGCGAGTGCATTCTTCGCTAATCTTCTTCGCATTCACGAAGGCAAAATCACAATCAATTATTGCATCGTGAATGGGATGCCTGGACTTCATCTCTATATCCATGATCAAATGCAATATGTGTATACGTTCAGGTTCAAGAACAATCAAGTTGATACGATCTACTGCGTTGGGAATCCCGATAAGCTGCGGCATATTTAGCATATATTACTGGTTTGTTGGAGGAATTATCTCATGACTAGGTTAATAGGGAGAACAGCGATTATTACAGGTGTGAGCCGTGAAGGAGGGATTGGAGCCGCGATTTGCCGGGCATTCGCCATGGAGGGCGCGAACATTTTTTTCACCCACCTGTATAATTACGAACTAATGCATTATCCAAACAACGCTGAGCTGCAATGGCCAGACCGATTCGCTGAGGAGCTCCGTCAATGGAATGTGCAAGCTGCCCATATGAACTTGGATCTAGCTGCTTCTGGTGCAGCGCATCAATTAATGGAGACGGTTCGTCAGATGATTGGATTGCCAACGATACTTGTTAACAATGCTGCTTATAGTGTTGATACCGATTTCCGTCAATTGAACGAAGACATCATCGACGCGCACTGTGCCGTCAATATTAGAGGGACTTTCATGCTGTCGGCTGAATTCGCTCGTATGCTTGAAGCGGAGCAGCAGATGCATTCTACCACATATAAAGGTCGAATCATTAACTTTACTTCAGGCCAAGGCAAAGCTCCAATGCCCGGCAATCTTGCGTATGCAGCAACTAAAGGGGCAATCTCTGTATTTACCGAGTCGCTTGCTGCCGAGCTTGCTTCCTTGCATATCACGGTTAATGCGATCGACCCTGGACCTACAGATACAGGTTGGATGTCCGATGATGTGAAGCAGGCGCTACTTCCGCAATTCCCAATGGGGCGGATCGGATTGCCTGAGGATGCTGCCCGGTTAACGACTTTCTTGGCTAGCGAAGATTCTCAATGGATCACGGGGCAAATTATTCACTCCAGAGGCGGATTCTGATGGGCTGAAGCAAGTCATAGACTAGGAAAGCCGCGGATTATTGCGGTTTTTTTTATTTTTTACCGCCTAACATTCCTTGCATGTTGCTCTTCCCATCTGTATTTGCTATGATAATTTCACCTTATTAAACTGATTTAATAAGTTGAGTTATTATGCAATGAAAGGTGATGCACCTTATGACGGATATACACACATCGCCCAAAGAGATGAAGAAGGCGATCACACAACGCATTAGAGCCGCACTCATTATGATGGGCAGCGCAACGAAAGCGGATTTATGCCAGCGCCTTGGCATTAGCTTCCCCACAATTAGCAAGTTTCTTACGCAGATGGAGCAAGATGGAGAGATTCATTATGTAGGCGAGGATGATTCGAGTGGAGGCCGTCGCGCGAAACGGTTCGCTTACGACCCGGAATATATGCTGGGATTAGCGATTTTCGTGGAGAAAACAGAAACGAACTACACCATATTCAACTGTATCGGCGAGATCAAGGAAGAAGGCATGATGCCAAGCGTACTTCAACAGAATGTGCAGCAGCTGGTCCATCATATTGAGTCGCTCATCGAGAAATATCCGAGGCTGCGCTCGATTGCGATTGGCGTGCCGGGTGCCGTGAGCAATGGGCAAATTATTTTTATACCGCCATATCCGAATTTCCTCGATAATGATCTGAAAGAGACGATCGAATCTCGATTCCAGATTCCAGTCATTGTGGAGAACGATATGAATGCGTCTGTACTTGGCTTTGCTTCGAATAACGAGATTGAGAACGAGTCGCTCGTTTATTTATACTTCGGGCAGAATGGACCGGGCTCCGGTATTATGATCAACGGTGATGTTGTAAGGGGAAGTACATTCTTCGCTGGTGAGATTGCTTTGGTCCCTCAAGATGGGGGTCGGACTTTCGTACAGGCACTCAAAGATGAGAATGGCAGCAGCGATAATGACGCAAGTAGGAACGCAAGTCTTGTGCCAACAGAGGGTCAGATCGATGCGGTCGCTCGTCTTATTGCTACCTTCACGGGGATTACGAACCCCAAAGCGGTCATTTTCTGCAATGAAGAGATTGATGAAGCAGTTCTTTCCCGGATCAAAGAACGCAGTGCAGTCTATATGCCTAGGAAACATCTGCCTGAGCTGCTCAAGAGTGACTTCAAGGTAGATTACTTAAGTGGCCTGCAGCATTTGGCGCTCGATCTGATGATTACGGACTCGGGTGCTGATCGATATGAGTAACAATGGGGCCAATGAAGAAACCCACCTGATTCTCAATCAGGTGGGTTTCTGTTATAGAACAATAGCACCGACAATGCCGCTCATTAGACCAATGCCGATCACTGCGGCGAGAATAAACCAGACGACCCGCGCTGGGAAGGCGCTGCGCATCATCAGCAGGGAAGGAAGGCTGATTGCTGGCAGAACAATCAGCAGTGCTGCTGCTGGACCGCCGCCGAATCCAAGCGATAAGAACGACTGAATGATTGGAATCTCTGCAGCGGTTGGAATGACGAACAATGCGCCTGCGATGGAGAAAATGATGACCATGAGTGCAATATCCATACCCGACTCGCCGAGTGAAGGGAAGAGCCACGCTCTTGCTGCTCCAAGTACAAGCACCGAGATGAAGTATGCAGGGACTACACTCAGAAGCATTCTCCACATGCTAATAAGCCATCTACGCCACATTGGCGCCTCCGGTTGTGGTTCTACGGGCATTGATTTCTCGAGTGCTTCACTCGATACTTCCTTGTTGCCCATTAGTCGAGCAGCGAAGTAGCTTACGCCCAACGTAATGAGGAGGCCGAATAGAATACGGATGACTGTGAATTTCCAGGAAAGAACGAATGTCATAAAGATGAGCGTTGCCGGATTGATCAACGGATTACCGAGCCAGAACGCCAAGGTTGCAGCAGGAGAAACCCTCTTCTTGTGCAGGCCGATTGCAATCGGTGCTGCGCAGCATGTGCACATCATACCTGGCACAGAAGCCATACCGCCAATCGCTGTGTTGCGAAGAGAGGTTTTGCCTAAGGCACGCTGCAGCCAGCCTGAAGGGAGGAGCACTTGGACAAGCGAGCCCAGCACAATGCCAAGTACGGCCGCTTTCCATACTGCTTTGAAATACGTAACAGCATAACTCCAGGCGGCATCCCAAGAGGGACTTGGAGCGGTTGGTTCTTTGCCCGTCAAGATTGAAGAACCGATCGTATGCTCCGTGATTGCTTTTATAGCTTTATCATAATACGGCCACCATTTCACATAACTTAGCCCTGCCGCTGCGACAAGGATGAAAACCAGAATCAACAGAATGGTTCTTAAGCTGTCACTCGGTTGTCTCATTGATGTCTGATTCGACTGCATTGGAACGTAACCTCCATTGTTTAGTTGTAGAGCTTGAACATTATACCACAATTCTGCACTTATTTTGCGATCGTAAACGGAATGATGTACTATTACGGAAGGATGTTATCGGCAATCCATAACGAGGAATTCGAAAGGAAAGTGTGTCATGACACAGGCAGAATCCATTAAACTTACTTCATTATCAAGCAAAGGCGGATGCGGATGCAAAATCGGGCCGGCGGATCTTATGCAGGTCATTCGCAGTCTTCCACCTACGACACCAAACCCGGATCTGCTCGTTGGATTGGATACGAGTGACGATGCTGGCGTTTATCGTTTGAATGACGAGCTGGCGCTCGTTCAAACCGTTGATTTCTTCACGCCGATTGTAGATGATCCTTATTCCTTCGGCCAGATAGCAGCTGCGAATGCGATCAGCGATATTTATGCGATGGGCGGCAAGCCGTTAACGGTATTAAATATTGTCGCTTTCCCGATTTCAACGCTGGACAAGCAAGTGCTGGCAGACATTCTGCGCGGCGCTGCAGATAAAGTACAAGAGGCAGGGGCAACGCTGGTTGGTGGTCACTCTATTGACGATAAAGAGCCGAAATTCGGTATGGCGGTGACAGGTCTGATTCATCCGGACAGAATCAAAGCCAATGCTGGCGCGAAGCCAGGCGACAAGCTGATTCTGACGAAGCCAATCGGCGTTGGCATTATGACGACCTCGATTAAGAAGGACCAGCTCACCGAAGAAGAAGTGAAACGCGTGACGAACGTAATGGCGACACTCAATAAAACAGCAGCGGAGGTCATGAGCGGCTATGAGGTACATGGCTGCACGGACGTAACGGGCTTTGGTCTGTTAGGTCATGCATCGGAGATGGCCAAAGGCAGCAGTGCTGGCCTTCGTATCGTGAAAGATCGAGTGCCGGTGTTAAATCGCACACGCGAGCTTGCCGAGCAAGGGTTCGTCCCAGGCGGAACGAAAAACAACTTCAACCATATCCAGCCCTTCGTCACTTTCCCGGAGCCAATGGATCAGATCGACCGATGGATCCTGTGTGATGCTGTAACTTCTGGCGGGTTGCTCATTTCGGTAAATCCAGAGCAAGCCGATCAATTGCTGGAGCAGCTAGTTCAACATGGGGTTGAAGCGAGTATGATTGGTTACGTCGTGGACGAGCATCCCGGCCATATTGTCGTTGAATAACTTTGAGGCGTGAAACAGAGTGACTTTGCGCGAGCGCAAAGATCCTGATGTAGCTGCTGTGTGACTTTGCGCGAGCGCAAAGATCCTGATGTAGCTGCTGTGTGACTTTGCGCGAGCGCAAAGATCCTGATGTAGCTGCTGTGTGACTTTGCGCAAGCGCAAAGATCCTGATGTAAGGAGCGAACCAACTTGTTTCAGGACATTACTATCGAAGAACTTAGAGCACAACGAGACAATAGGGAGCTCGTTACGATTGACGTTCGATCGCCGTCCGAATTTCGAGAATCGACGATCCCAGGCAGCATTAACATCCCATTGTTCAATGATGAAGAGCGTGCGGAGATCGGTACGCTGTACAAGCAGACGAGCATTCAAGCAGCGAAGGAGAGAGGCCTAGAGGTTGTCTCTGCGAAGCTTCCTGCATTCATCCGTGAGATCGATCAAATTCAAGAGAAGAAGGCCGTGTTCTGCTGGAGGGGCGGCATGCGCAGCCGGACGACAGCAACCGTTCTATCCTTGATGGGCATTCATGTCTATCGGTTGAATGGCGGATTTCGTGCTTATCGCAAGTGGGTCGTTGAAACGCTGGCATCGTTTGATTTTAAACCCGAAGCTGTTGTACTGCATGGCAATACGGGAACGGGGAAGACGGCTATTCTGAAGCAGCTTGAATCAGAGGGTTACCCGGTATTGGATCTGGAGCATCTGGCAGGCCATCGGGGGTCGATCTTTGGCGAGGTTGGATTGAGAGCGAACAATCAGAAAACGTTCGAGGCCATGCTGCTGGAGAAGCTGCTGACGCTGCAGGATTCACCGTATGTCGTTCTTGAAGCGGAGAGCAAGCGTATCGGCAAGGTTGTGCTTCCGGAATTTCTCATCAAGAAGAAGGAAGCGGGCACGTCAATTATGATTGAAGCGCCGATGGATATGCGGGTACAGCGCATTCTTGAGGATTATCCGGCCGAGCATAAAGATGCATACTTGAAAGCTTTTAATGGCATTAAATCTCGTATTCACACGCCTATTGCAGCTGAGATAGCTGCTTGTCTGGAGGCAGAACGTTATGAGCCAGCTGTTCGGATGCTGCTAGAGTACTACTATGATCCAAGATACAACTATACAACAGATCAGTACGAGCAAGCGCCGCAGATGACGCTATCTGTCCGAAGTCTGGACGATGCGGTGAATCAAGTTCGGGCCATTCTGGATCGGCGCTACTGAGCTGGCATTTTGGGATGAAACTTAACGGGGACTTCAGTAGGTATATCGTACTTCCGCACCCCTCTGACAAGAGGGGTGTTTTGTTAACCGCATTTATATTTTTGCTGCAAAAGGTACTAATCCAATCGTTAATATCCGCATTATCTGATTTATTCGATTTACGTATATTTTGATTAATAAAACCATAAAGAGTTAAATAAAAATATTGATTGAGTCCGGCCATTATGCTATTATCCTCTCAAGACAGCTCGTCGTTGGACAGAAGTGGAAGCGCTCACTTGGAAAGTAGGGGTTGCGATTCTAATCTTATCTGGCATCTTTTCGCTGTTGTTTTTCAGTTCGTTCATGGCTAAACTCCTCAGCTTCAGATCTTTTCTTTACGCCATCGTTGATTTCGAAGTGATCGGCAAACAGCTTAATTGGAAGACTTACTTGGCATCTATTGCTGTTCTTGGGCTTGAATTACTCCTTGGTGTTACCTTCTCGTTAAACATCCTCCTTGGTATCAGCTTCATTGCTGCATTTCTGCTGCTTTCTTGCTTTTCCTTTCTCTTCTTGCGCCAACATCGAAGTAAGAAACCAATCAAATGCTCCTGCTTCGGCAGAAGTGATAAGTTCACGAATCAGAAGCTCGCCATATTGCGCAATACAATACTCGCCATATTAGCTTTGATCGGATTAGGCCTTCAGCCTTCATACATCGTAGTTGACCAACCGAATGTTACGATGCTGCTCATCTATTCATCCATAGCTTGTCTCTATCAGCTATACGTGGAATGGACGTATATGAATAAGCTGAAGAAGGAGGCGGTGGGTTTATGACACTGAGCATAGTGATTTGGCTTCTATTCTTGACAGCGTTTACAATAGCAATTCGATTCATTCGCTTAAGACAGCAGCGGCTGAAGAGTACCATTTTGCAAGAGATGGGCTTTTCATTCTGTTCAGTTACTGCAATCCTCGGCATCAGCCTGGAAGACAAATCCTATATGCGTCACATCGCGTACATTCATGATAAGTATGGCGAGATTCCGATCGTTGTTCTGTTTCGGGGTCCTGCCTGGAGGGCAGAAGTCATGCAGAGAAAGCTGCCTGCTGTTATACAAGTGATCGCCGATGAGGATGCGGAGCGTCTTCGTAAGCTTGAATTGACAGATCCGCCATCCTACATGATCACGGATCAGAACTATCGAGTTAGGGCGCACAGCCGAATCTTTGAAGCTGCTTAGAAAGGGGCCGCGTATGACGATGAACCAATCGGATTTTATTAGCAGGTACTTCAAGTCTCCGCTTATCCTTGGCGACTATTTGCCGGATATTTCGATTCACACATTGAACAATGGGGAGCTTCGGTTGTACGACCTCATTACGAACCATTTGTTCCTTTTATGCTACAGTGTCGAATGCACAAGCTGTCTGGAATCCATGGAGCTGCTCGATCAATTCCTCAATCAGCATCCGAGTCGATATAACATAGCGATTCTGATCTACTGTAATGAAGAGATGTTTGATGAAGTGCAGCAAGTGTTCGGTGAACGAGTGTCGCATATTTATCGAGTAACGAAGCATGACCTGACGAAGAGAATGCGGGTAATGGAGCTGCCAAGCGGGTTTGTAGTAAATCGGTTGGGACAGGTTGTAGAAACGAACAACTGTCTCTTCATGGGGGCGTTTCATCATATCGTTGAGCCGTTAGTCAAAATCGTTTAGACCGGAGGGGTAATCATGTCGCTAGAGAAATTGAAGAACAAATTTATGGAGGCCTATGGGGGCCGCAAAACGGAGTTTACTCCTTTTGAAGAGAACGAACGTTTTCCTCATGAGAAGCTTTCTTCAGCCCTTAAGCTTGAATCGACCTCGATCTTTTATTTCATATCGATGACTTGCAGCACATGCATGCGTCTCATTCCCGAGCTCGCACGCTTCAATGGGACTAAACGCTTCATACTCGTCACAGACGGTGATGCGGAGGAAACGGAAGATATGCGAGAATACTTCGGCTTTGATTTTCCGATCTATTCGTTCCTTGACGATTACGACGTTCAATTCAATGTGCCGATTACGCCTTTCATCTATGTCGTGGATGCAGATGGGCGAGTACTTGAATACGGGAACGGCGAACAGCTAGATCAGGTGGCCCATCTGCTGAGCAACGAAGGTGTTAGTCATGCTAAATGAAGTGGCGGGCCAGTTGATTGTCGCAGAGCAGGTCCAGTTTAACAATAAAGAAAAGTATCATAATGTGCATCACGTGTACAATCATGTGACTGTGCCGATATACCCAGCAGCTGTTGTAACGGAAGTGCTCGTGAAGCTGTTGTTTCCAGAGTCGATGATTGGCGAGGTCGAGCATCGCACTCCTGCAGTTGTTGTGAGGAACGCCTCTGGTAAAATCCTTAGCTACGTAGCGCTGCAACCGGTCTTGAACATGCGGCCAGCAGGAAGAATTCCAGGTATCGATATGTTCGGTCATGTCCGATTTCCGGTTATTGAAGAAGGCGTTTATGAGTATTCGCTGGAGCTGGAGGATCACGCAATCTGTAAAACCTACATTACGGTAAGCGAAGGCTAGTGATCGACCTACCTATGAAAGGAGGTGAGAATCATGGCATGTGTTCAAGATAATGCAGTGTGCCCGGTCGTTGCAACGTGCGTAAGTACGCCTTGCTCCGGTGGGTATTCTTTCCAGAGAACTTGGCAAAATAAATTTTATTTTAACTGTGATGGAGTTTGCACTCTGAGAAGTCAATACAACTTCGGCTGCTGCTAGAACCAAGCGATCACCCCTCATCGGAGGGGTGATTTTTTTATTCATGCAATCCTTGTTGCGATCACATACTATTCCACCTCATAGTACGACTGCGCATGATCTGAATGCTTGTCCGAGTCGTGCGTGTATGCAATAAGAATAATATTATCCCCGGTTGATTGCGATAACGCATGCTCGAGATCCTGAATCTGATGAACAGCATCGATATTAAGCGATGCGGTTGGATACTGCCTCATGTGGATTCCTCCTTACCTAGTGAATGGGTTACGGCACAAGTATTACCTTTTTTAAACCATGTAAGTCATTGGATGATGGCTGAGCGAGGAAGGGGGGATGCAGTAATATGTCTTGTCTATCGAAATAGATTCAACTTGACGAGACTCTAGGATGCATACAGTAGTAAAGTAAAACATTTACATCTGAAGAATTTGATAGTAGAATAAATGTATCAGCAGCTATACGAAACTAACTAAATACATTTCATACATGGAGGAGCCTGTCACCAAGGGCTCCTTTTGTTCGTTTGCAGAATGACGCATACTCGCTGCGCTTGAAGGCATATATTTAGGGTCAACTCCAACCTGATCGTAACCATTCGTAAGCTGCTGCTGAGCAATTTGTAATGGAGGTGTAGGAATGGAAACGCTATTCTTGTCCTGTCTAGTCGGAGGCATTCTATTCGCCATTATCAGTGTGCTATTAGGTGACTGGATTAGTGCATCCCTTGACGGTGCGCTCGATTTCTTGTCAGTCGAAGGCTACAGCTTATTCCGACCCACGGTCATTGCCAGCTGGATAACGATATTCGGCGGGGCTGGCTTACTTCTATACGAATACACAGATTTAGGGAATATCGTTGTTCTCATCCTAACATTCCTCATTGCGTCAGCACTTGCTGTGGGCTTGTACTTTGCTTACATAAGGCCGATGGAAAGGAGCGAGAATTCCGTAGGGTTCTCGATTCGCGACTTGGAAGGATTGATCGGCGAAGTGCTTGTTCCGATTCCTACACAAGGATTCGGTGAAGTCTTGATTCAAGTTGGCGCAGCGCGCTCCAATTACATTGCTGCCAGCTTTGATGGAACGGATATTCCATCCGAAGCGAAGATTATCGTTGTCGATGTCGATACGTCAGAAGGTGTGCTGTTCGTATCGAAATTCGATATATAAACCCAATCAGAGAGAGGAGAAGATTTGAACATGCCTGATTATCTGGTTATTCCGTCTATTGTAGTTGGGGTTATTATTGTGCTGGGACTTGCATTCTGGGCAAGATATAAGACCGTTGGTCCGGACGAAGCGATGATCGTCACCGGTTCGTTCTTGGGCAGCAGCAACGTTTCTACCGATGATACTGGACGTAAAATCAAAATTGTTCGTGGCGGAGGCGCATTCATCCTGCCAATCTTTCAGCAATCTGAATTTCTATCGCTCTTGTCGCACAAGCTTGATGTTTCCACCCCTGAGGTATACACCGAGCAAGGCGTTCCCGTTCTAGCAGATGGGGTTGCGATCATCAAAATCGGCGGTCTCGTGGAAGATGTAGCAACTGCCGCTGAACAGTTCATGGGCAAACCAATTGATTCTCTGAAATCTGAAGCGCAAGAAGTGCTCGAAGGTCACCTGCGTGCGATTCTCGGCTCCATGACTGTGGAAGAGGTCTATCGAAATCGCGACAAGTTTGCACAGGAAGTACAAAGCGTTGCTGCACGTGATCTGAAGAAAATGGGACTACTGATCGTTTCCTTCACCATCAAGGATGTAAGAGATAAGCATGGTTATCTGGAAGCGCTCGGTAAACCGCGAATTGCAGCAGTGAAGCGCGATGCGGAGATTGCTGAGGCGGAGGCCATCCGCGACTCCAGAATACAGAAAGCAAGAGCGGAAGAGGAAGGTCAGAAGGCGGAGCTGCTGCGCGATACGAATATCGCAGAAGCAGACAAGGAGAAAGAGCTCAAAATAGCTGCGTTCAAGAAGGAACAGGATACGGCTAGAGCAGAAGCAGACCAAGCCTATTCGATTCACGAGGCTCGTGCGAAGCAATCCGTCGTCGAAGAACAAATGCGCGTAGAGCTTGTTCGCAAAGAGCGAGAAATCGACCTCGAGGGCAAAGAAATTCTTCGCCGCGAGAAGCAGTACGATGCGGAAGTGAAGAAGAAAGCCGATGCAGACCGTTATGCTGTCGAGCAGGCAGCTGAGGCCGATAAAGCGAAAAAACTGCGTGAGGCGGATGCTGTGCAATACCGGATTGAAGCAGAGGCAAGAGCAAACGCGGAGCAGCGCAGACTCGAGGGTCTCGCGATCGCGGATGCAGAACGCGCGAAGGGTACGGCGGAAGCAGAGGTTATTCGTCTGCGGGGCTTAGCGGAAGCGGAGGCGAAGGAGAAGCTCGCCCAAGCGTTCGAGAAATTCGGAGAAGCTGCTGTGCTTGATATCGTGGTCAAAATGCTGCCAGAGCTCGCTGGCAAGGTTGCCGAACCGCTGAAAGGAATTGATCAACTGACAGTTGTTGACACCGGTCATGGTGAAGGTGCCGCTAGAGTAAGCAACTATGTTACCTCGCTGATGGCAACGGCTCCAGAGATGCTGAAGAGCGTATCCGGACTTGATCTGAACAAGCTGATTCAAGGCTTGACTAGCAGATCAAACAACGTCCCGTCAGGAATTGTAGAAAAAAAAGGGTTTATTGATGGGGCTAATGAATAGAATCAAGCCATGTTAATAGCTCTGAAGGGTTCCAGCTGTAAGCCGTAGGCGGTACAAGCAGGAACAATGTCGGATACTATACGAATCTTAAAAGGTACGTCTGAAGAAGCTTCCTATGTAAGAAATCGACTCATCGCATTCAATGCGACTCATACTACGAATGGCCGCTGCGAAGAGGTTAATCTGTGTGTGAAGGATGAACATGGGGATTATTATCGCGGGGTCTCAATTGCGCAATCTGCTGGAATTGGATGGAGATTGATATTATTTGGGTAGATGAGCATCATCGCGGCGAAGGACTCGGGTCCCGCTTATTAATGGAAGCCGAGCAGATTGCGAAGGGATATCATCGCTCATTCATCAAACTCAATACATTCAGCTTCCAGGCACCCGATTTCTATCGAAAGTATGGTCACCAGGTCATCGCTATTATCGAAGATGCGCCAAGCGGCCATCAGCATTATTTTCTCACCAAGCAGCTTAATGTTTAGGAACGAAGTCCGCGCCTGGCGCGGGCTTTATTCTTGATGTTCATACAACCGATGGTTGTATACGATCAACTTCGCTTCCATTGTCAACATGTTCCAACGTGTGTCATCATAAGCTCATCCCGAAGAAAGTTGGTGGCTCTCCACATGGCTGAAGAGATCAAGTTTAATGAACGGATTAAGACGCTTCGTGTCGAGCGCAGCATGACGCAGTAGGAGTTAGGCGACCTGCTTGGCGTGACCAGTCAAGCTGTCTCGAAGTGGGAGACGGGTATTGCAACGCCCGACATCGCTTTACTGCCGCAGATCGCCAAGCTGTTTAACTGTACCATTGATTCATTGTTCTTCGGACGAGTAGATGCTCAGATTCGAACGAAGAAAACGATGATGCGGGAAGACTTGGAAGAAGCGAAGATCGAGTGCTCGAATCTGCGCGGCGTCATTATGCGAGATGTCGTGATGGACGGCGCCGAAATATTCGACAGCCGATTGAATGGAATGAGGATTCACCATGGGGGCATGGCGAATCTCTCTCTCCAGCATTTGGACCTAGACGGACTTGCGATCGGATTCAGTCAGATGAATGGCGCTGTGATCCACGACTTAGGAGGCCATACAACACCCATTCGATTCGCGGAAAATGATTTCAAACACAGCACGATCGATCGATGCGACTTGGCTCATGTTGAACTGGTAAATTGCAATCTGTCAGGCTTGCGGATTAAAGGCTCTACGCTTAAGGATAGCTGGCTGCTTCAGCCGGAGCCATACGAGCCGTTACATATTGAAGAGGTGAATTTCAAAGACAGTATGATTAAGAACAGCTGCTTAGACGGTGTTCGAATCGAGAATTGCAGCATTGAAGGCCTTATGATTAACGGTGTGCCAGTAGGTGAAATGATCGCAGCTTATAAGCGGTAACAAGAGAAGAGACAGACTCTTGACGGTAAGACACCGTCTACGTCTGTCTCTTTCTCTGTCAACTTACATTCGTTCGATTATTAATAGGGGGACATACTCTCATAAACATACGTTGACATGACCAGTTAAGCAACGTATACTCCACTTATTAAAACTGTTTTAATAAGTGTTTGAAAATAGGGGTGGGACGATGAATCCACACACGCATAACACGCTGCAAGTGAAGAGAATGAACGTTGAGCTGGTGAAGAATACGTTGAAGGCGCAAGGGAGCGGCACGAAAGCATCGATTGCGAATCTAACGAGGCTCAGCGTTGCTACTTGCGGCACGATTCTTAACGAGCTTGTCGCTTCGAATGAAGTGATTGAACTGGAGACGGAAGGACCAAGCGGCGGAAGGCCCGCCAAGCAGTACAAATATAACGCGGACTTCGGCTATGTCATTTGTCTGCTTATCAAAACAGAGGGCGGTGTATTGTCCATCCACACCAGCAGTGTCAATCTGCTCGGAGAGACCATTCGCGAGGCCGTTCATGAATTGGACCGAATCGATACCGAAGTGATTGATCAGCAGATTGAAGCGTTGATGAATGAGAACCGAAATGTTCAGGCGATCGGAATCGGCATACCAGGAGTCGTTCACCGCGGGGTTATTGGTGTCTGCGACATACCGGAGCTTGTAAATCAGCCGCTTGGGCCTTACCTCGAGGATAAATACGAGTTATCCGTTACGATCGAGAACGATATGAACATGACGGTGTATGGTTTTTACCATGAGCTTAATATCGAAGAGGACAAAACGTTCGCCGTCGTTACGTTTCCGAGAAATCATTTTCCCGGAGCGGGTTTCATCGTAGATGGGCGTATTCTATCGGGGAATACGAAGTTCGGGGGCGAAGTGTCATTCCTGCCGTTCGGGATATCGCGCGAGGAACAGCTGCGTCGGCTTCATACTGAAGAAGGATTCTTACAGCTCGCTTCACACACGTTATCCTCGATCATCGCAATCATTAACCCGGTGACGATTGCGATTACAGGTGATCTACCGCAAGCATCCCAGCTTGATGAGCTGTATCAGCATTGTCTGAAGGACATTCCAGCAGCACATATGCCGCAGCTTATCGTGAAGAACGATACCAATCACGAATATATGACCGGTCTTACGACCGCTACGTTGGAGAGTTTAACGTACCAGCTGCAAATCGTCGCAAAAAGATAAGCATAAAGGAGACAACAGAGTGGAGACTGCAACAGGCAAGATGAAAAAGCTGTACTTGATGCAGCTTGCAACGATCTTTATTGGCTTTATCATTTTTGGTTTCTCGGAAAATATTAAAGGACCTGCAATACCGCGCATCCAATTCGACTTTAGCTTGAATGAATCGCAGCTGGGTACGTTATTATCGCTCAATGCGCTTGGTTATTTGATCGCTTGCTCCTTCACTGCTTGGTTGACGCGGATATGGGGGATTAAGAAGGTTATTGTGATCGCATTTGCCTCGATGGCGCTTTCCGGCATCTGCATTTATTTCTCACAGCAATACGCGATGTTCTCTTCATCCTACTTCTTGATGTATATCGGCAACGGCATGCTGGAGATTGGCCTTGCGATATTGGGCGCACGAATCTTCGTACGGAATACAGGTACGATGATGAATTTGAGCCATGGCTTCTACGGCCTTAGCTCCACAGTCGCACCGCTCATCGCAACAGGATTGATGAAGGTTACCATCCTCGGACATACGCTGGACTGGCGCGGCATGTATCTCGTTATGCTCATGTTATCCATTGTGCCAATCGTCTTCGCGCTGCTCAGCAAGTTTCCGGGGGATGACATTAAGCATGAGGTACGTACGCCGCTGCGAAGTCTGGTACGGGATCCCGTTCTGTGGCTGATGGTGTGTATTCTTACGTTCGGCGTCGTATCGGAGCTAGCTGTAGGCGGGTGGCTCGTTAACTTCCTGGAGAAAGCATACGACTGGAACACGGTTCGAGCATCAGGTATGCTGTCTGCCTTCTTTCTATGCTTTGCGCTGGCTCGTCTTGTGCTGGGACCGCTGACGGATCGAATCGGTTTTATACTGTCGCTCATTATCTTCTCTGGCATGTCCGCCATATGCACATTCGCCGCCATTCTCGGCGGGGAAGCGTATGCGTTCTTGTTCGCAGCGGCAGGTATCGGTATCGCAATGATCTACCCAACGGTCATGGCGTTCATCGCCAAGCGTTATCCGAACGGCAGCGATACGGCCATTACGTTCATTGTAACGCTGATGGGACTTGGCAGTGTCATCGGCAACTATTTAATTGGCGGTATCATCGAGCTTGTCAAGAAATCGGCGGGCTCAGATTCTGAAACAGGGCTGCTGCGAGGGCTTCAAGCGGGCTACGGCTTCATCGGGTTGTGCGCAGCACTTTGCGCGGTAATGGGCGTCATACTTTATATTCTTTTGCATAAGCGAAGACAAGTGATATAAGTGCATGAATAAACTGAACTATGACCCGTAAGATGGACACTTTGAAAAAAGTGACCCTCTTACGGGTCATTTGTGTTTTAATCAAGGGAAGAGGAGTGGATCGGATTGAGGAAATTGCAACGGACCGTTTTTACAGAAGAACAAATGAGGAAATTGGAGACAAATCCAAATGTTCAACATATCACCGAACTAGCCATCACCTACTCGCCAGCCTTTAAGCTGGCTGCG